>OFSD01000008.1_pt1 | contig 237562 bp, 220 predicted proteins | sample 1543191 | NCBI WGS metagenome assembly OFSD01 (sample SAMN04209221, study PRJEB22552) | human gut metagenome | biome: gut; material: feces | host: Homo sapiens | place: USA: Oklahoma
GGCCGGATTTATGTGTGCAATAACCATAGATCCGACCTATTCATGTGGTTTTGATAACACAGTTTTCAGAAGGGAGTTGATACTATGGAATTGAACACCATTGTCAGTGAAGTGGGTACGCTGGTAGACATTCGGGATGTCTCTGTCAACAAAGAACTTTCCCGTGATGAACGGATTGCAGAATTTGTTCAGCAGATAAAAAATCCATACCATTTTAAGTGTGGCCGTTTTACTGTACAGGCCAGCTTTTCTGCTGAAGGTGCTACCCTGGAAGAATGTATCAAGGGTATTTTGCGATAGCTGCAATTTTAAGAAAGGGGCTGACTTTTCCGTAAAAGCATGGTAGAATAAGAATCGGAAAAGGAATTGAATATGGAATAACCACACTTCTTGAATTGCGGGGATTTTTCTGTGCAACGAAAGGAGTGTTTTTTTATGCAGGTTTACAAAGCGATTAAGTACATCCGTCTTTCTTATACGGATGATAAAACAGTAGAAAGTGACAGCGTTGCTAACCAGCGGCGCCTGATCGATGACTACATAGCCCGACACCCGGAAATTGAGGTTGTGGCAGAAAAAATTGACGATGGTTATAGTGGTGTTTTGTTTGATCGCCCGGCATTTCAGGAAATGATGCGGATGATCGAACAAGGCGAAGCTAACTGCGTGATTGTCAAAGACCTCTCCCGCTTAGGTCGTGAGTACATAGAAACAGGCCGTTATATGCGCAGGGTATTTCCAGCCTATGGAGTGCGTTTTATCGCAATTAACGATAATGTGGACACGGAAAATGACGCTGCCGATGATCTCACGGTTTCTGTCAAAAACATTATGAATGAGGCTTACTGTCGGGATATTTCCGTTAAGACACGGAGCGCCCTGGAAGTAAAACGGCGCAGCGGGGATTTTGTAGGTGCTTTTACCATTTATGGTTATGTGAAAGTCGGCGATAAACACAAGAGCCTGGAAGTAGACGAATATGCTGCTAATGTTGTGAGGGATATTTTCAGAAAACGGCTGGAGGGATTCAGCGCTTCCCATATAGCGGATGAACTGAACCGATTAGGAATTCTTTCGCCTTTAGCGTATAAGCGCAATCACGGAATGCCTCATGCAAAAGGTGGCTATACAGACCGAAAGGATTGCAAATGGTCTGCAACTACAATCATCCGCATTTTGCAGGATGAAACTTACACCGGAACACTGGTCCAGGGCAAACAGACAACGCCCCATTTCAAATTAAAAGAGCGTGAGGACAAACCTTCTTCGGAATGGATTCGTGTGGAGGGAACCCATGAAGCGATCATACAAAAGCACGATTTTGATCTGGTGCAACGGCTCCGCAGGATTGACACAAGGACTTCTCCCAAATCGGATAAGGTTTACCTGTTTTCCGGTATTTTGATCTGCGGCTGCTGTGGCTGCCGTATGACCCGCAAGACGAACCGCTATAAAGATAAAGAGTATCACTATTATTACTGCCCGACCGGCAAAAAGAATGGCTGCACATCGTCGGTCATGCTGAAAGAGTCGGATCTGATTGAATGTGTGCAGGACAGTTTGAAAGGACATATTGAAAATGTTGCTTCTCTGGATGCCCTGCTGTCCAGTATCAGTCAGGAACGGATCAACCGGGAATTGGCGCAGGAATATGCCGCACAGATCAGAGTAAATGAAAAGCGTGTGGCACAGACCGAGGGCTTTAAGGCAAAACTCTATGAAAATCTGGTGAGTGGAATTCTGACAAAGGAAGAATTTCTCTCTTATAAGCGAAAATACAATGCAGATATTGAACTGTTCCAAAAGGCAATCGCTGAATGGAACGATAAACTTACAGATGTATTGGAAAACCGAAGCGAACGAAACCGTTGGATCAACCATTTTATGAAATTTTCTACTATGGAGGATATTGACCGCCGGGCAGTCATGCAGCTTATCCGAAGCATACGGGTAATGGGTAAAGATGAACTGCATATTGAATTTAATTACCAGGATGAATATCAGAAAGCAATCTCTTTGGCGGAACAGATTGCTACAAAAAATGAAGAAAGGATGGTGGGCTAAATGGCAAGAAAAAGCAGAAAACAGACGGCGGCACCTATGCCGGCACCATCTTTGTATGTACATGTGGCTCTGTATATCCGTCTTTCTGTGGAGGATAACAAAAAGCGGGGCTGCTCAGTAGAAAATCAAAAGCTGGTACTGAATGACTTTCTTTCAGATAAACCGGACTTCGTTGTGTATGATACCTATATCGACAACGGAGCGACAGGGACAAATTTTCACCGCCCTGGATTTCAGCAAATGCTATCTGATATTGAAGCAGGCCACATTAACTGTGTGATTGTTAAGGATCTTTCCCGATTAGGGCGAAATTCTATTGACACAGGTTATTATATCGAACAGTATTTCCATGCTCATAATGTTCGCTTCATTGCTGTTACGGATCAGTTTGATACAGCGGATTCCGGAAATCTTCATGGCGGTATCATGCTGCCTTTGAAAAATATGATCAATGAAGCCTATGCTCTGGACATTGGACGAAAAATCAAAGCACAAGCGCGGCAGGCTATGAAAGATGGCGACTATATTGGTGCACGGGCACCTTACGGTTACAGGAAAGACCCTGATAATTGCCATAAACTTCTGATTGATGAAAATACTGCCCCTGTGGTAAAACAGATTTTTGAATGGGCACATGAGCATGTGGCACTGAACCGGATTGTCCGCAATCTAAATGAGATGGGGATTCCGGCACCGAGCCATTATAAAAAGACCACTGGCGAGATTACCAGTCCGGGCCTGATCGGAAGCGGCAAATGGCAGACCCGTACAGTGATGAAAATTTTAGAAAGCGAAGTCTATACAGGTGATCTGGTGCAAGGAAAAACAAAGATTGTAGATCATCAGCAGGTCAAGGCTGGAGAAGATAATCTGATTATTGCCAAATGCACCCATGAACCGATCATTAGCTATGAATTGTTTAATGCAGTTCAGGAATACAGAAAACAGATCTGTGAAGAAAGCAAAGCAACTCCAAAACGCCCCTACACGCCAAACATTTTCAAAGGCAAAGTGTTCTGTGCTGATTGTGGCAGAAGCCTTCACCGGCAACGTGCCGAGCGCCGGAAAGGCCCCGATACTTATTGGTTCCACTGCCTTACAAACAGCCGGGTAGAAAAAGATAGCTGCAAAGGCGCAACGATGCAGGAAAAGGAACTGATTTCTACTGTTACGGCTATTCTTGAAAAAGAGCTGACAGTTGCGCTGGGAATGTCGCTGCCACTCTTTCAGTTGGAGGCAAGACAAAAACAGGAAAAAGATAAGCTGAAAATTCAGATGTCGGCCAAACGGCAGGAAATTGAAAAAACACGCCGGCTGATCCGTGGTCTATATGAAAATTTTGTGCAGGGTATTTTGACAAATGATGAATACTTTGAATTGAAGGCGGATTATGAATATGCTATCAATGCTCTGTCTGGTGAGATTGAAGTATTTGAAAAATCTATGGACTCCCTGGACAACCAGCTTGCCAGATACCGTGCAATGGAAAAGGATGCAAAAACACTGGCACAGGATCATGTACTGACTGCAGAACTGATTGAACGGCTCATTGAACGAATTGAGATCGACCACGAGCGGAATATTCATGTAACCTTCCGTTTCAAAAATGAATTTCAGGGAAAGGCGGTGGAACCGTGCGCAACTATGTGATTGCCCTTTATATCCGTCTTTCTGTGGAAGATTTCAAAACCGAAAGTTTGAGCATACCAAATCAAAAACTGATTCTTCGTGAAAAAGCTATGTCTCTGCCGGAATGGGATAACAGCGAGATTTTGGAATTTATTGACAATGGTCATACGGGGACAAACTTTGAGCGTCCGGCGGTGCAGGAACTTTTAACAATGGTTCAGGCCGGAAAGATCAACTGTATTATTGTAAAAGACCTTTCCCGATTTGGACGTAACAGCATTGAAACCGGCTATTTTATTGAGCGGGTATTTCCTCTTTACCACACCCGTTTTATTTCCGTCAGTGATGATTTTGACACAGCTAATTTCAAAGGTGATACCGGAGGGATTGATATTGCTTTCAAGTATCTTATTAGCGAGTGTTATAGCCGGGATATGTCCATGAAAACCAAAAGTGCAAAATACGCAAAGATGCGTCGTGGAGAATATCAGAGTGTCATCTGTCCTTACGGCTATCGCAAGAGTGCAGACGGACGTATGGAACCGGACGAGGATGTTGCCCCGAATGTGCAGATGATATTTCAATGGGCGTCTGAAGGCAACACCGCAGCCGAGATCACAAGAAGATTGTATGCTATGAATATCCCCACCCCTGGGGAATATCGCAAACTTAAAGGCAAGGACTATTACAATGTTTCCCGAACAAACGGCGTTTGGAGTACATCAACGGTCCTGCGTATTTTAGAAGATCAAAGATATATCGGTACCTATGTAATTGGCAAGAGAAAGGTAAAAGAGATTGGCAGCCGACATACACAGTTAAAGGATGAAAGTGAGTGGTTCAAAATACCGAACCATCATCCGGCTATTGTAAGTGTGGATCTATTTGAGAAAGCCAATGCTTCAATTAAGCGTTTCTCTCTGTCAAATAAAAAGCCGCGTGATTATCTGCTCCGTGGTAAGGTATTCTGTGGATGCTGCGATCATGCAATGTCTCTACGAAATGGTGCGTGGTTTTATTGCCGTCATTCCGAGGTGGCTGAAACGCTTCCTTGTCATGGTGTGCGCATAAAGATGGCAGATCTGGAGCAGGTTGTATTTGAAACAATTCGGGCTCAAATGTGTCCGGCATTGGGAATTGATAGCAATAAGGATAAATTGGATTTGCAGACAGTCCAGCAGGCCGAACATGAAGAAAAACTCCGTTCTATTCAAGACAGCAAGCGGCATCTTTATGAGCAGTATGCACTCGGAGAGATTGATTTGGAAACCTATCGAACACGAAAAGCGGTTTATGACACGGAGCTGGTACAAGCCAAAAATGTTCATGCTGTCATTACTGCACAGACAAAGCAGATAAAAAGTGATTATGAGATTAAGCTGAAACAACAGGAAATTGTGCAGGAAGTCGGAAACGCCAACATGCTGACAAAAGCTCTGATTGACCGGCTTATCAACAAAGTTTACGTCTTTCCAGGAGATCGGATTGAGATTGAATATGCAACACAGGATTTCTTAGAAACTAAGGAATCCGAAAAGGAGGTATAACCGTGAACACCCATTTGAAACAGCTATGGGCAGCTATGAGGCTGCCCGAAAAACTTCAAAAAAAGTTATAAATTTTTTTGTCGTGGGCTTGACATACGGGTGACGTAAACCGTGGATAGAGATGACGGGGATTCCGGCATTTTTGCAATGTCGTTCCAATATTCCGTTCAAGGTGGAATTATATATTTTTCCTTTTGCGAAGATCGGTTCATCTTCCGGAAGCTTTTTCACCAGTCCGGCAAATTGCATAACGGTTAACCAGTCAATCTGTATCTTTCGGACAGATGATTGATTCTTGGTTGGCAGGAAGCCGCCATTTCCTTTGTAATCCCATGTCTTGGAAATCGTCAGTATTTGCCGTGAAAAATCAAAATCCTTCGGCGTCAATGCAAGCGCTTCGGAAAATCGCATTCCGGTTTTGGCAACCAGAAGGATGAACCAATCCCATGATACTTCCGGCCCCAGATCAAGGTCTTCGATTAGTTTGTGAAGCTCAAACTGATTGAGAAATTTCTGCTTTTTCTCACGTGGCTTTTTGCCTTTGATGATCGCTTTCCGGGTTGGATCTCGCGGAATCAGCCCCTCATCCACGGCATCTAAAATGGCACATTTCACATGGTGGTGAAAATCCATCGTTGTCTGATGCTCATGTTCTTCCGCATATTCATTTAATATTTTCTGATAAGAAATCCGATCCAGTTCGGAAATCGACAGATCAGGAGCCAGCTTTAACAGCCATTGATGCGCCATGTTGTATTTGCTCATGGTGACCGGGCGGATCGCTCCTTCTTTGTAGACGTTGATCCATTGCTTGTAGTAATCACAAAACAGCATTGGATTTCTGGATGTTGGTGTGTTCATTTGTAAATCCTCCTTTTTGATATTGGTGCACGTCGATAATATGTAGAGATTTTAATATTAGATGTATATACAGAATAATAGAATTCTGTCGAATGTGATATTTTTCTTGAATATTCTGCATAATATTGTAGAATATAAATATGGATTTTGGATATATGGGGATTTTATAACATGAATGGGGATTCAATGTTAAACAGTGTAGATTTATCAAAATGCTACATTCTTATTTCTGGAAATATTCATTGTAGTTATTAAAATCCGAAAATATATACAGATGTATAAATGCTTTGACATCAAACGTAGTTAAGGTGGTGAGAAATACTGATGTAGAATGGAAGGAAAAGGCGCTGTATTTATGAATGAATAAAGGAGGATGCAGAATGTTAGAGTTAATAATTGATGCCTACAAAGAGAAAACAAAGGATAAAAATTTTTTTGAAACGGTAAAAAAATTGGATATTATCTCAAAGATTTTTTTTGGGATTTTTGTATTGGATATTATAATGCTTATAATATTTTTAATTTTGGGCAAGTTTAAAATGGCACTAGGTTTTATAGGAGGATTTATTATTTTCTTAGTAGCTTATGTGTGTATCATTAGCAAAACTTCATCTAAAAAATGGGAAAAAAATATCGAAAAATACAATGAGAGCTTAGATGTATTAATGGAAATTTTAAAACAAGAAAACATAAATTGTGGTTCTAAAGATAAAATAGAAAAATTAATTAGACAATGTCAGGATAAAATAGATGAATATAATGAGCAAAAGGGTAAATTAAAAGAGGGCAAAAATGGCGTTTTAGAGAAATGTGTTTTCCCGATAGTAGCATTTGTTTCGGGGGTTATAGCTAAGAATATTAATGTTGAAGATGCAATAAAAATAGCGACAATTGCAAGTGTAGTAATTATATATTCTATAGCAGTATACTATGGTGGGGAGAGTATGATTGAGGATATATCAGGCAACAGACTTGAGAAAACTAAATATATGAAGGCTATGTTGGAAGATATACTTATACGTGGAATTTAAAGTCAATTAAGTGAGAAATGTTGAATTATATGGGAGGAACAAAAAATGAAAAAGCAAATGAAAAGGAAATATTCATTAAATATTTTTTTGATGAAGGATTTCGTTAAAAATGTTAGGACGTGCATAAAACAAGATAAAAATGTGACATGGTTAGATCTTTCAAAGGATTATGATTTAGTTGGTCAAATTGCTATTGCAGAAACTGCGACAAATACACCTAGTTGGTTAGAATTTCTTAGTGCCTTTAGTGCATCAACGATATCCCTTGACGATAATACATCTAATAGAGCAGTTATGTTTGTGTATGTTGAAGGTAGAATCATGGCATTAACGTTTGGATATGGTAAAAATTTTTTGGTGGAAGAATATGTAGAATCTGATTTTGGATTTTGGGCAGCGATCAATTTGTTAAACCCGCAAAAAATACGAAGTATATATGCTGCTACCATTGAAGATATGGTAATACATTCTCAGAAACAAGCGAGTTATGCGACGGAACAGAATGAATTTTCTATAAATACATATCAGGATATTATGACATCGATTGCTGGAGAAGCTTTAGATGAAAATAAGGCTGTCAGAGTGAGTGGAAGGGATTCTTTATTGGTTACAGTAGAAATGGACCCAAGTGAATTATATGAGAAATTAAAGTATTATTTAGATGCATATACAAGCAATGAATATAAAGAATATTTTTCGTGGATTGAAAATATAAGGCAAATTAGAGATAAGAAAATAATTGATGAATTAGAAAAATGTTTGATAAAAAAAATAGAAAGCCATGATTTAAATAACATTTATATTTCTCCTCCAGATATAATTGATTGGAATGAGGTAAATCGCTTCTTTATTAGAGGAATAAGATTAAAAAAAGGTAATCCAGATAATCTTGAATTAGAACAATTATTAGAATTATATTGGGAGGAAATCAACAACAATAAAGAAATATTGGAAAAGTTAAAAAGAGATAAACTTGAAGTTATTGATTTGGAAGATGAGTATCGATCTCTTGGTAGTATGTATAATGCTTTGGTTGCTCAAGTGCAATATGAAGATAAATTGTATATTTTGAGTGGGAAGAAATGGTATTTGATAGAGGAACAATTTTATGATAGGGTAGTAGCAGAGATGCAGAGGATTCCAGAATCAAATATTGATTTTCCAATATGTAATGCAGGCGAAACAGAAGGAGAATATAATAAAAGAATTTCAGAAAAACCTGAATTTTGTTTGATGGACAAAAGACTGGTGGGTGTTTTAGATGGACCGAAGAAGATAGAAGCATGTGATATTTTTACAAATAAAAAACAAATGATCCACGTGAAGAAAAAGTATGATTCGGCGAATTTGAGCCACTTATTTGCGCAAGGCAAAGTTTCAGCAGAATGTTTTATGAGTGATGAGACTTACAGAAAAAGTGTTTATGATGAAGTGAAAAAGTATTTAGGCGATAACATTTTTGATTATAGACAGAAACCTAGTCAAAATGAATTTGAAATAGTTTATGCAATAATTTCTAAAAAAGTGGAACCGCTTGAAAAAGCATTGCCTTTTTTTAGTATGGTAAATTTGATGATGTCTGTTCAGGAACTGGATAGAATGCATATGCGGTATTCGGTCAAGATAATACAGAAGGAAGAAAAATTGTGAAGGAAAATTAAAATGAACATCCAAATCTTCGGCACAAAAAAGTGCAACGATACAAAGAAAGCAGAACGGTTTTTCAAGGAACGCGGAATTAAATATCAGTTTATAGACATGAAAGAAAAGGGCATGAGCAAAGGTGAGTTCCAGGCTGTGGCAGCCGTCAATGGTGGTATGGAGAATATGATCAATGTGGATTTTAAGGATAAAGATCTGTTGGCGTTGATTCAGTATATTGCCCCGGAGGATAAGCTGGACAAGATACTGGAGAATCCGCAGGTGATCAAGACACCGGTTGTGCGGAATGGAAAGCAGTCGACACTAGGATATCATCCGGAAATATGGAAGACGTGGTCATAATATGAAACTACATGAAAAAACAACCAAATCAAATGCGATGCTGCATGTCACGCTCGCCTGTACCTTGGTGATTGCCATTGTGATATTCTTATTCGCAAAAGGATATGTGGCAGACAAGCTGACATTTAACATTGTAAGATATATGAGCCAGAGGAAGATTCTACTATTATATCTGGGTGTCATCAATCTCGTAACGTTTATCCTGTTTGGCATTGACAAGTATGCGGCGATCAAGGGAAAATGGAGAATTCCGGTGGCGACTTTGTTAGGATTTTCATTTGCTGGAGGTGCGATCGGTGGTATAATTGCGATGTACTTATTTCATCACAAGACACAGAAGAATTATTTCGCGGTGGGACTTCCGATGATGATCGTGACACAGATTGTGGTGCTGTTTTATTGTATGAATGCACCGTGGTAAGCCAATATAGTCTGGAAGCGAACCACAAAAACAAAGAATAAAAATACTAGGGGAGAAAACAAAAATATGGGTATACTTGGAAATATTTTATGGTTTATATTTGGCGGCTTTGCAGCCGGGCTTTCGTGGGTGATCGCGGGAATCGGATGGTGCATTACGATCATAGGAATTCCAATTGGCTTGCAGTGCTTTAAGTTCGCTGGGCTTGCATTCTTCCCGTTTGGCAAGGAAGTTACATATGGTGGCGGGGCGATGAGTCTTATCGCGAATATATTCTGGCTGCTTTTGACGGGGATTCCGATGGCGATTGCAGATGTAGTCTGGGGATGTATCCTGTGCATTACGATTATTGGTATTCCATTCGGGAAGCAATTTTTCAAGCTGGCAAAATTGTCGCTGATGCCATTTGGGGCAACGGTTGCATAGTAAGAGGAAATAGATCATGCAAATATTTGTAGATGCCGATGCCTGCCCGGTCGTGCGTATCGTGGAGGAAATCGCAGAAAAATATCATATCCGGACGACGCTGCTTTGCGACACGAATCATGTCCTGAATTCTGATTATAGTGAGGTGATCGTGGTTGGTGCCGGCGCGGATGCAGTGGACTACAAACTGATCAGTCTTTGCCATAAGGGTGACATCGTTGTGTCGCAGGATTATGGTGTGGCGGCGATGGCACTTGGGAAAGGTGCGTATGCGATCCATCAGTCCGGGAAATGGTACACAGACGCGAACATTGACCAGATGCTGATGGAGCGGCATTTGAACAAGAAAGCAAGGCGGAGTTCGGGGAAGAATCATATGAAAGGTCCAAGGAAAAGAACCGAGGAAGATGATGTAAGATTTGCAGAATCATTCGAGAAGCTGGTGTTAAAAGGGAAAACTTGGAATTTACAATGAAGCACGCGTATGTGCCAAAAAGATAAAAAAGGAAAGTGAACGTTATGAAAGAATTAAACGCATATTTTAAAAGTATTATTGATCAGGAGCGGGTATCGGTTGTGATCTGTAACCTACAGCATGAAATTATTTACATGAACCCTGCAGCAATTAAAAATTATGCAAAGCGCGGTGGCGAGGCACTCATAGGGAAAAGTCTGCTTGCCTGTCACAATCCGGAATCGAACAAGCGGATTCAACAGGTGGTTGATTGGTTTGCATCAGATGTCAACCACAATATTGTATATACCAGTTACAATGTAAAGCAGAACAAGGACGTATACATGGTGGCTTTGCGGGACAGTGAGCAGAAATTAATCGGATACTATGAGAAACATGAATATCGTGACCGGGAGACGATGAAGTTTTATGATATGCAGTAGCTCAATACACAATACAATGCGTATATTCAATTCAACACGCTATCCGGATACAGCGAAACGTGAGGATGATGGAAAACTGATCTAACTGATTGATGTTCTGGATGCATGCAGTAAAATGTTATAAACAAAAAGCCTTGAAACATAATGTTTCAAGGCTTTTTCACAAGCAGGGGATGAGAGAATCGAACTCCCGCCAAAGGTTTTGGAGACCCCTATCATACCATTTGACCAATCCCCTATAATTGGGTGTGTCCGTAAGACACATGTACTATTATACAGTTTTATCGATATTTGTCAAGAATTAAATTTCGCGAACTGCAGGAAAAAATTTATAAAGAGGCTATAAAAAGAGAGAAAAAACGATTGTGTATTCCTATTTATTATGATAGAATAAATTAAATCTATGAATCAAATAGGCGTATATGTTCATAATATGGTTGAACGTTTCTACCAGCTACCGTAAAGAGTTGACTACGAAAACAATTGTTTCGTGGTCTTTTTTTATGTTTTGATTTGGGAGGTTATTTATGAAGTATGATGTGATTGTAATTGGCGCAGGACCGGGCGGTATTTTCTCCGCATATGAACTGGTACACAAAAATTCAGATTTAAAGATTGCTGTGTTTGAAGCAGGACATGCATTGGACAAACGACATTGCCCGATTGATGGAGATAAGGTGAAAAACTGTATCGGCTGTAAGAGCTGCTCGATCATGAGCGGATTTGGTGGTGCAGGCGCATTTTCGGATGGAAAATATAATATCACAAATGATTTCGGCGGTACGCTTTATGAGTATATTGGCAAGAAACAATCGCTCGAACTGATGAAGTATGTTGATGAGATCAATATGCGTTATGGTGGCGAGGGCACGAAGCTCTATTCGACGGCGGGTACACGGTTCAAGACGGTATGCATTCAGAATGATCTGCATCTGCTTGATGCATCTGTACGTCATCTGGGGACGGATATCAACTATGTCGTGCTTGGAAATCTGTATGCGTATCTGAAGGATAAGGTGGAGTTTTTCTTCGATACACCAGTGAATTCGGTTGTCGCAGAAGATGCGGGCGGCTACACGGTTGTCTGCAAGGATGCATCCTATACATGTGAGAATTGCATCATATCGGTTGGACGAAGCGGAAGTAAATGGATGGAGAAGATTTGCGATGATCTGGAGATTCCAACGAAATCAAATCGTGTGGATATTGGTGTGCGCGTGGAGCTTCCGGCAGTTGTATTTGCGCATCTGACCGATGAACTTTACGAGAGCAAGATTGTGTACCGGACTGAGAAATACGGCGACCGCGTGCGTACCTTCTGTATGAATCCAAAGGGGGCTGTTGTAAATGAAAATACAAATGGCATCATCACTGTAAATGGTCACAGCTATGAAGATCCGGAGAAGCAGACGGAGAATACAAATTTTGCATTGCTTGTTGCAAAACATTTTTCTGAGCCGTTCAAGGATTCAAATGGGTATGGTGAGAGTATTGCCAGACTTAGCAACATGCTTGGTGGCGGTGTTATCGTACAACGGTTTGGCGACCTGATCCGAGGCAGGCGCTCGACACAGAGCCGGATTGATGAGGCGTTTATCACACCGACGCTCAGTGCAACACCGGGGGACCTAAGTCTGGTGCTTCCAAAGCGTATCTTAGATGGCATTATCGAGATGATCTATGCGCTTGACAAGATTGCACCGGGTACAGCAAATGAGGACACACTGCTCTATGGCGTGGAAGTCAAATTCTACAATATGGAAGTTGATGTGGATGAGAAACTGGAGACACGTCATAAGGGACTATATATTATCGGAGATGGCAGTGGAATCACGCATTCGTTGTCACATGCATCTGCCAGCGGTGTCTATGTGGCTCGAAATATAACGGATTTTGTGAAATAAAGTAAATATATGGTATAAATTCCGGTGATTTTATGCTATCATTATTAAGTTAAAGTAGAATCAGTGTAAAGCTGCGAAAGAAAAAGGCACTGCTCGTGATTTGGCAGTGTCTTTTCTTTTGGTATGTGGTGAAAACTGCCCATTGTGGTTTAACTTGGATGAGGAACAAATCAGAGTTAGGAGATAGAACATGATACAGAACGAAGTAACTGAGATCAAGAAGATTATGACGAAGAACGACTGCTGCATTCACGGGCTTGCCGGATGCTATGTCGATGCGAATAAAGAGATGCATATTCTAGAGCAAGGCAAATTCCTTGTTCTGCAGGAGGAAGAGCAGCACAAATACTTTGATCTGATCAAGAAGGGATTGTCCGGACGGATCGGTAAGAATCTGCTGAATCTGGTATTCCGCACAGAAAATGGAATCACAGTGCCAAACCGTGATACACTCATGCAGGTGTTAAACAGTGAACTGAAAGATCCACAGGTGCTGCAGGCATATTTTGAGAAGATACGCGATTCGTATGCGTATGTGGATAATTATTATATTATGCTGGTGTATGGTGTCTACGATGTACCGGGAAAGACCGCGGACGGAATCGAGATGGAGGATGCATCCGATGTCGTGTACAAGTTCAACCTGACATTACTTTGTCCACTCAAACCATCGAAGGCAGGGCTGATGTACAACCCGGTCGATAACAGTCTGGAGAATGCGATGCGGAATATGATGGTCGAGCTGCCGATGAACGGATTCTTATTCCCGGCATTCAACGAGAGGATGAGTGATGTGCACGCAGCACTTTACTATACGAAGAAACCATCTGAGTTAAATGACAGTCTGCTTATGGATGTGTTTGGCTGTGAGATTCCGGCGACCGCCGGTAAGCAGAACGAGATGTTTATCAATGCGATCGAAGCCGTGGAGGAGATGACATTTGATAAGGCGAAAGCAATCTACTCGAACATGCGGGAGCATGAGATGGAGTTAAAGGACAGCCCAGAGGAAGTTGTGGTTGATAAGAAAGAAACGGCACGTATCTTAGAGGAAAGCGGATTTGAAGAAGAGGAGATTCAGGCGTTCACGAAGACCTTCGATGAGGCAACCGAAGAGAATGGAAAAGTGCTGTTAAGCAATGTGTTCGAGGGAAGCAATAAGCTGAAGATCAAGTCGGGCAAGACAGAGGTTTCCCTTCCGGTTGAACATACCGATGCGATTGAAGTACGCAAGATCGATGGCAAGAACTGCATCGTGATTGAAATCAGTGATGACTTACTTGTAAATGGTGTGAAGATCAATAAATTTGATGGACCGATTGATCTTTCTATATAATCTAGCAGTACACCCGTGGAACTGCGGAATTCACAAAGAGCGGATTGATCCGGAATGTCACAGAGTCCCCGATAGAGACGGGAGCTTTGGACACATCTAAGATACATGAATTCATACTGATCTGACCAAGAACTGGCAGGGTTTGACCTTCAAACTCTGCCGTTTGTTTTTTCTGGAAGCAGGCATGCTTGCACAGGCGAAGCAGACGAAGCGGCGAGGGATGTTTCGGAGCAGTCTCGCGTGTCATACCAAGTCCGTGAAAATATCCAGCCGATACGACAGCCGTTGTAGAAGCTTTGGTCAGACGGCAGGTTTTGCCGTAGCCGATATTGTGTCCGGCAGGAAGCTCATATACGTCGTCCACACTTGCTGTCAGGTCGCAGACATTTTCAAATCCACAGGAATTGGAAACAGCGAGACGACCGAGAAATGCGGAACCGATACGGACCGCATCCAGATTCATATACGGAAAACGGACGAGGGAGGAAGAGGAGGAGATATGACGTATCCCAAGTGGAATCCCTGCGTCCGTCAGAGTAGTGCAAAGGTTGTTAAAATCCTCAAACTGCTTTTTGACAAATCGCTCATTCTTGCAACATGCGGCGTAGAAATGGGAATAGATTCCTGTGACCTGCACGTGCGTCATGGCATGTACAGTGTTGATGATGTCGCCAATCTGCGAGGTTTTGCTGCATAAGAAACCATAACGCCCAAAGCCTGTATCGATGCACAGATGCGCATGGGCGCAAAAATGATTTAAGCGTGCGGCAGTATCCTCCAAGATCTGCCCGCATGAAACGCTTGTGATACTGAGTGTGATGTCGTGTTTGATTGCGCGTGTAATATCTTCTGGATGATAAAGTGGTGTCAGAAGCAGAATCTCCCCGAAGATTCCTTTCTCTCGAAGTTCGATGGCATCCGCAAGCTCCGTGACTGCGAAATGTCGGATTCCGCGTGCCTGTAAGAATGTCGCAAATTTGCACAGCCCCAAGCCGTATGCGTTCCCCTTTAATACGGCTATGATCTGTGCGTCAGCAGCCAGAGATTTGATGATCTCGATATTGTGTTCCAAAGCACGAATCCGAATATTTAAGGTTGTCATCGCCATTCCTCCTTTAAAAACAAACGCGGATTGAAGTAAGTTTAGATATTTCACTCTTGTATCTGCTTGCAGTATAGTGTATTATTGCATCGAAGTTGTATCATAACTGTAACGAAGTTGCAAAAGATTTGTTTACAACTTGCATATTTTGAAAAGAGAAATATATAGAGGTAACTACGATGGAGACATTATCAAGACATGCAAAGATTCAGACGTCGGAGACATTCTTATTAAGTGCGATTCTGGCGTTGTCAGGGGGATTTCAGGATGCGTACACATACAATGTGCGAAACGGCGTATTCTCGAATGCACAGACCGGAAATGTTGTGCTGATGAGCCAGCATCTGATGGAAGGAAACTGGATGCGTGCACTGCATTACCTGTTCCCGGTGCTTGCGTTTGCATTTGGCGTACTCGTGGCAGAACGGATTGGACATACTTATAAGAATGCGAGAAAGATCCACTGGCGGCAGATCGTTGTTTTGATTGAGATATTGATTTTGCTGGCGGTTGGGTTTATGCCGCAGAAGTTCAATATGGCGGCGACGATGCTCGTATCATTTGCCTGTGCGATGCAGGTACAGACGTTCCGGAAGGTAAATGGCTATGGCTATGCGAGCACGATGTGTATCGGAAACTTAAGAAGCGGAACCGAGAGCCTGTCCGTCTATATCCGGGAGCACCAGAAGGGGGCACTCCGGAAAGCAATGCATTACTACGGAATCATATTGATCTTTGCAGTCGGTGCCGGTGCCGGAGGAATCTGCTCGATGCAGATCGGCGTGCATGCAATCTGGGTATCCTGTGTCCTGCTGCTTGCCGGATGCCTGCTTATGATTAAGGAGGAACGTTAAAAATATCGTTTTCTGTTAAGAATCGGAATAACGATCATGGTTTCAAAGGAATCCTCGATATATTGACTCCGCATGTAGCCATGATATTTTTCCGTGATGATCTTTATATTCGCAAGACCGTACCCGTGATCCATTCGGTGATCCGGGTACTTTTTTATTTGGTCTTCTGGCAGACAGGTATTGCGCATATGTATAATAAAGGTATCATTGCTGGAAACACATACATTGAAATGCACATATCGGTTCGGATTCCTGGATTTACAGACTGCCTCGGATGCGTTATCCAGCATATTTCCGACAATGGTACACAGGTCATAGTCAGAAACTGGAATCTGAGTTGGTTGCAATGTAATCTTTTGGGAAAAAGCAAATTGTTTTTCCTTTGCAAGCATCTGGAAACTACTGATGAAAGCATCCAGTACAAGGTTGCCGCTGTTGACACTGATATAATTCGCTTCTATGTCGTTGATCGCAGAGTGAAGATATGCATCTAACTGCTCCGTCTGTTGTTGCTTGAGCATCTCGGAGATTGCAAAATAATGGTTCTTCATATCGTGTACGATGCTGCGGGTTTTCTTGTAGGCGGTTCCCAATTGGAAATATTTTTCCTGCTGAAAATCAATCTGTCTGCGCATAGAAAGGTTTTCGTCCTTGATCTGCTCCATCTTAAAACAATTATCCAACAGACAATAATTCAATATATTTAACAGGGCAATCGCAAAATAGGCGATGATCATATAGTACGCATTGTTTGACTGGTAATTGCTGCGGACAGGAATACAAAGGGTAATTACCAGAGAAAGCACGGGCGTCGTAAATAATAACAGGTTGTATTTATAATCGTGATATTTTATGTGTCGGTTCCAGAAGAAAATCACAACCAGAATCAACAGGAACAGCATGATCTTGGAACCGAGATTCATGAGGATCGAAAGCTGGCGGAGAGGGAGATCTATAACTGCCGGGTTTATTATTTTCACCAGAAACAGGAAAAAGCTTTCTCCAAGCAGAGCAAGAATCTGGAAGGAAATGGATACAAATATGCGGTTTGACAGGCGCGTCCTGTATAGGAAGGTCAGTGCAAAGGTCGTAAGCAGACTTACGGTGCTTGTGGCTATTGTAAATTGCTTGGATGGCAGTCCGGTGCACAGAGCCTGGTTTACATAGATAAGAACCTCCATGATAAGGAAGCACGCAATATAGAGCGGATAAGCGGTACGACGGTTTTCCTTATGGAAGATGCCATTCATATAGATAATGATTATGCCCATATCAAAGAGATAGGTAAGTGCTTCAATCGCGTAATACATAGTGCGCCCTCCTAATTTAACTCGTTTAATTCTACGAGGTGATTCATGTAAATAGAAAGTAGTTCCCGTCTGGAATTTCGACTCAGAGGAATTCGCTCCTGATTGTCTAAAACAACGAATTTGTCCTCAAAATAATGTACATGCTTCAGATTCAGAAGGATACTGCGATAACATTTGTAAAAGTGCTGGGAGGCAAGCGTTTCCTTCCAGTATGAAAGCGTTCCGCGCACAGAGATCGTGTGGTTTGTAAGATGAAACAGTAAAGTCTGTGTATCACTGTTTTCAACCTCGATATAGAGAAGATCCTGAATATAGATCGTCGTTTCTCCTTCTGTTGTAGACACGATGGAATAGATTGTGTGACTTTGTTCGATTTCATTGATTGCGTTCTTCAGCACTTCTTCGACATCCTCTGTGGTGTATGGTTTCGTCAGATAATAAAATGCCCGGACTGTAAAGCTTTTTTGCATGTATTCCGGATAATTGCTCACGAACACGAGCAAGGCATAACGGTCGATGGTGGAACGCAGGATGCTTGCGGTATCCAAACCGTTTAGCTCTGGCATTTCTACATCCATGAAAATTAACTGATATTGTCCTTTTTCTGTATAGGAATCTAAGAATGTTCTTCCGCTTGTAAATGTAGAGATAGAAACTTCCACATCAAACGCAAAATAAAAATGTGTGATACAGGATTTTAAATATTCAATTGCTGCTTCGTCATCGTCACAGATTGCAATGTTCAGTTTCATTGAGATCCCCCTTTGCTGATTCGCCCCAATAATTGGTTTATCCATATTACGATAACACAAAAGAACATAATCTGGATAGAATCAAATCTAAAAAAGTTAAAAAATATAAGGTACAAGCTTAGTAGCATTATCGAATATATTGCAGTCAGGTATTTTAATCGACGTTTCTTCTTTTGAGTCAGGCGATGGCTTTTTGTATCTATAGGTGCAAGGATGATGATGGCAATCAGCAATACACAGAAACACCAGAAGGCTGGAAATGTCTGGATTGCAGGGATTGGCAGATAGATCGTGATAATTATTCCAATACAGAAGGTGAGATAAGAAATAATATCACATATGCCGCGCGAAGATGCATGCATGCCTCCGGCAAGCATCTTGAGTGGAGACATTGTAAAAACGTAGACAAGTGCCAGCCATCCATGATGGAAAAAGATTCCAAGAATCAGAAGGCTGAGATTATATAGGAATAAGTCGAAACAGAAGTCAAAGCAGTATATGTAAGCTGCCCGTTGCTGAAACGGTAGAACGTGATTATCGATAAATATATCCGTGATTTTTACGCTGAGCGTTTCTGTAATTTTCATTCGATTTACCTCCATATAAGCATCATAACATAGAACAATTGGTAATATACAAATTTCTGTAAATGGTCAAAAAACGGGGGTAACGTGCACTTCGCCCCTACTTTTTGACCATTCGCAGAAAAAATGAAAGAAGCATCTGTGCGTATGATAGGATAAAAATTGGTTTAATAAGAAACTCAAATAATTATTTACAGGAGGGAAAAGAGCATGAAAAAAGTACTGGAATTTCTTGTCAAGCATAGTGGAAAGCTATGCGCATTCGCGATTGGTGTAGCTGCTATTGCGCCGGAATGCTGTCGTGGAAACTGGTATGAACCAGAAGAACCAGAGGGGTTGGAAGAAGTATTGGAGAAAAGTGGAAAAGTACAGTAGAGGAGGTACATGTATTATGCAAAAAGTAAGTAAAGTAAAACGGTTTATCGCAATGACTGCGATGGCAGCCATGTTGTCAATTACAGGATTAGGGGTAGCACAGAAAAACGTACAGGCAGCAAATGCTAAGGATGAATCGTGGTCTTTTTCGTTGAGTGTAAATTCAAATGCTTTTCAATATATTAAGGGCAGAAATAAGACAGATGATAGTAAAATATATATTAATTGGAGTTCCACATATGGTGGAAATATAAGTCAGATTCAGGTTTATGCATGTGGTTCGAATAGTGAGTATGGAGAACCGATAAATGCATCTAGAAAAAAATCAGGGGATAATCCAATCTATGGATTTATGTATGGAGCAGGTAAATATTCGCTTACAAGTTATGTACATGAACAAGGATTGTCATATGCACGCCCAGGTATGAAGTCAATCAAGGGATCTGGAACGGCAAAAGGAGTATGGAGTCCTGATAGCATCGGAACTTATAAAATAATTCCGTAGAAACCATGCAAAAAGGTATCGTTGCTTGTGGTAGAATTTTCTGCTGCAAGCAACGATTAAATAATAAATTATTATGAATTTATGATATAACTCGGATACATGGAGGATCTGCGATGAGGATCGCCAAAGGATAAAAACGGAAGGGGATAAGGAGCATGACCAAGAGAATGTGTGCGCTTTTGGTGGGAATAATTGTACTGGTTCTTGGCGTATTTGCAATTGGTGTATGGAGACAAAATATTGACCGCAAAACCTTGATTGAAGCAGATGGTGTGGTTGAAAGCGTAACAGGAGAACAGACAGATGTGAATAAGGAAGACATAACGGAAGCGTTGGATGACGAGGTAGCGTATGCTGAACAATTAAAGGAAAATCAGGATCTGATCGAGGAATATGGAAATATTTTTCCTAAGAGCAGTTCTCCGATTTTTAATGGATATAGGTATATGATAAAAGAGTTCCAAATATATGACAGCTATGACAAATTTAAAAAGAGTATGTATTATAATTCGGATTATGAGTATTATGAGCCAAACCTTGGAACGGAAGAAGGAAAATTAAGTTTTTTATATGCAGAAGTAGAGATAACAAATACAGATGAATATGAAAAAACATTTGGAACAGGAAATTTAGATTTGATCTGTGCAGAAAATGAGAAGCAGGATAAAGATGGGTATGAGGCATGTCCATCAGATAATTGTTATGGAAGCAAAGTTGAAAATTGGCAGGAACTAGGGGTTAATCAATGGGATAAATTCACATTACAGGAAGGAGAATCTGTCACATTAAAAATTGGAATGGGAATTACATATTGGTCAGAAGATCAGGGGTGGGCAAGTATTGATGAAGTATTTGAACATCCAAGATATTATTTATCAGTCTATGGAAACGCACCTATGAATGGGCAAGGTTCAGATCTTCGGAAAAATTCAGCTCATATTTATATTGAGTTGGAAGATTACGGAAATGAAGCAGGGAAGTGATGTTTTATGAAGAAAAAAATGATAATGGGAATTCTGATACTTCTGGTATTACTCGTAGTGTTTGCTTTGCGAGTCCGATATGTGAATGTGACAGCAAAGCTTCCGGAGATCCGTGAGATCCCACAGGGACAGACGGTAGATTATGAAGGTATATCATATACGGTTGTAGGAGCAGAACTTTGGAGGTATGAACAGTTTTTTGCCGAACACGACGGATTAGATGATTATAATGACTCAAATTTTGAGGATGATACAGCCTGTGTACTATTGGTTCGATATCAAATCGAAAAAAAGAAAGAGGAGTCTCTGCTGCATGTAGATATGCCGATTCGATATGCCTATCAATACAATGGAATAGATCCATTTATGCTACAGGATATGAATCCGTCTCTGATGAATGGAACCTTTGCGAGCGGAGATATTCTGACGATTCCATACGAGGTTTATAGGATAAATCTGCGGGAGAAGACGTGGAGACAGATTTGTAATCTGGATATGCCCTATTCTGTCATACTTGGAACCTATCCGGTAAAAACGGAGATAAAGATTACAGATATTGAGAAGAAGGGAGCGTGGTAGGGATGTGTACGATTGTACAAACAGAGCTGAAGAAAGCTTTTTCGTCTTTTAGTTTTTTATTTTCCCTTTTATTGGGGGCAGTTACCTGCATATTGCAGTCTTTGTGGTTTTATAGCCATGTATATAGATCAAATTTGTCAATGCTCGCATATGTATGCGGACTGTCCAATGAAGACCCCAAATATGGAGAATGGTATGCAACCTGTCTGCTGGAGGGATGGTTGGGATGTGAGTCGTACTCTTCGTATAAATCTTTTTTCTATTGGTGCTTCCTCTGATTGCTGTTATACCATATGGAATATCGTTGCTTCAGGAGTGGAGATCTGGTTATGTGATGCAGATGCTGGTACGATGTGGGAGAAAACAATATATAACAGCCAAGAGCATTGCGGTATTTTTGGGTGGTGGAATTGTCATCGCTGTTCCAATGCTGGTAAGTTTGATCGTAAATCTCTGTTATCTTCCAGCAACGGGGATTGATATGCTTTCGATGCAGGGACAATTGATTGACCGAAATATGTGGGTGAACCTATATTATGATTCGCCGATAGTGTATGCACTTTGTTATACAATAGTGCTGTTTTTATATGGTGGTATCTATGCGGTTAGTTCAGTGATCTGTACTGGGTGGCTGGACAACCGGTTTACAATATGGATTTTCCCTCTTATGCTGCATTGCATGTTGAGTTATGGGGTTTATAATCTTTTTCCGGAAATTTCCGCTTATAACCCGGCAATCTTTCTTGATCCGGGACAACCGGTATCATCAAATATGACTTTTGGAATTGTGGTAACAACAGTTGTAATCCTGATAGTGGAAGGGATGCTGTTATGGCTCTCAAACCGTCGGCGGGATTTTCTATAAGAAAATGTGTCTGGTGATATCTGTCAAGAGAGGAGTGTGCAGAGAAAATGGAGATAAAGTTGGAACATGTGACAAAGAAGATAAAGGGAGTTCCGGTATTGCAGGATGTGACAAAGACATTTACCGGGGGCTGTATCTATGGTTTAAGTGGCAAGAATGGCTGTGGAAAAACGATGCTGATGCGGACGATGGCAGGGCTGATCTATCCGACCGGCGGAGCTGTGAAGATCAATGGAAAGACACTGGGGAAGGATATTTCCTTTCCGCCAAGCATGGGACTTCTGATTGAGAATCCCGCGTTTCTGCGAGGATATACCGGCTTGGAGAATCTGGAGATACTGGCGAAGGTGCAGGGCGGTGTGCCGCAGGATGAAATCCGGGCAACCCTGGAACAGGTGGGGCTTGATCCCGACGACAAACGGAAGTATTACAAGTATTCGCTAGGTATGCGTCAGAGGCTTGGAATTGCAGCTGCAATTATGGGAAAGCCGGATATTATCCTGCTGGATGAACCAATCAATGCGATCGATGCGGAAGGTGTCAGCGTGATCCGGGATGCCATCCGGGCACTGATGGACGACGAACGGATTATCATCATTGCCTGTCACGATAAAGAGGAAATGGAGTATATGGCGGATACGGTTTTGCATATGTCAGAGGGACGGTTGGAGGAGGAAGCATGATATGAGATTATTGCATTTCTTGGAATATGATATCAGTGAGGGACTGATCCGGTTTTGGAGAAGGTATCTGTGGCTTATCGTGCTTGTCTTTATTACGTGTCTTTTGCTCGACCGGGCAAGTGGAGATTATCTGGGAATGTATGGCGAAAGCTGGTCACCGCTTGGGTATATGGTCAATGAGTTTTGGGGACAGAGACCATTTCATTTTAACCAGGATACACCGGATCAGTTCAGACTTCCGCTGGCATGGGTTCTGCAGTATATTCTGCTTGCATACTGCATAGGAAATTATGTAGAAGAGGATATGCATGGCTTTGGTATGCAGCTTATGCTAAAGAGCCGGAGCCGTGTGTTGTGGTGGAGCTCGAAATGTATCTGCTGTGTCTGCATCAACCTGTTTTATTTTCTGCTGCTCTATGGCATGACATACGGATATGCATGGATTTCAACCGGGAATATGTCGATTTCCGGTCAGAAGATAGCACTTTCTCTTTACTATGGAGAGGAGGTGGCAGATACCCCGGTGCCAGAGCTTATTTGTATGGCGGTGCTCCTTCCTGTGCTGGCAGGTATCGTGCAGTCGATGATACAGCTTCTGTTATCCCTCTATATGAATAGTGCAGCGGTAATGAGTGTGATTACATTTATTCTGGTGCTGTCAGCGTATTATGGAAATCGCTTTTTGGTGCATGGATATGCGATGATGTGCAGGTATTATTCTGACAGTCTGTATCCGCAGGATGTGGTGCTTACGACTACGTTTGGGATTCCATATCTCACCTGCCTGATTGCAGGATTGGCAGGCTGTGGATATGGAATCATGCGAAAGCGGAATATTATTTGAATGCGAACGGAATCTGGCCTGATATCAGATCTCCCGGAAGATACCGAGCTGTGGCGGATATTCCGTAAAGGTGAAAAACGCCGCGGTTAAGAGGAGCAAAATCGCGGAAGAAAGGATGAGCTTTTCTTCCTTCCCATTTCGGTAGACATCATTTTCGACAAAGAGGGCGAAGATAACGCCTGCAAAATACAATGAAATATTAATCCAGTCGTAGTTCTTGCCGAGGATACCAAGCAAGGTATGGAAAACTGCGACGATGAAAATCATGCCGGACAAGATGCCGAGGGTGCGTGCCCAAAGGTAATTTGCCGGCATTTTTTCGTGGAAGAAGAACAGCTCGATCAGCGTGAGCAGGAGCATCGGGAAGAAGAGCAGCTTTAAGTGCTCCCATGTGGATTCGTTGACGGCAGAGAACAGCCCGACGATGCGGTTTTGATCCGACCATTCGTAGGTGAAATGCAGCAACACTCCGAGGATGGAGATAAATAGAAAGCGGATGGCGTTGGTTTTGAATTTCATGTTGGTTTGTCCTTTCTTGGGTTAGATTTTAGGATTAAGTGTTAATTTGTTGCATGAGCATATATGGATTTTGCTCGCATGTAAGTAGTTTACGGTCTGGCACATGATATTATGCACAGTTCAGAAGAAAGTATATGTGTGAATTGGGGGAATTTTCCTAAAATAGAAAATTTGCTCCAATGGGTGAAGTTGCGGGAGCTGGTAAATTGGGGCAAAAGTGTACAAAATCGGAAGATTGCTCCAAGTGGGAAGAATAGGAAAGCAAGCGGGTTGGAGCAAAAGTGTACAAAACAGGAAGATTACTCAAAGAGGGAAGAATAGGAAAGCAAGCGGGTTGGAGTAAAAGTGTGCAAAACCGGAAGATTGCTCCAGGAGGAAGGAATAGGAAAGCAAGCGGGTTGGAGCAAAAGTGTGCAAAACCGGAAGATTACTCCAAGAGGGAAGAATAGGAAAGCAAGCGGGTTGGGGCAAAAGTGTACAAAATCGGAAGATTGCTCCAATGGGAAGGTTGAGAGAAGCAAGCGGGTTGGAGCAAAAGTGTGCAAAACAGGAAGATTACGCCAAGAGGAAAAAAGAAGAAAAAAAGATGGTTGAAACTAGAAAAAAGCATATGTATAATAGGGATGCTTAGTGAGAAATAGAAACAGAAAACAACAAAATATAATATCTGATCTTTGTCAGAAGATAGAACAAGAATAACAGGAGAAGAATCATGCGAATTGTAATACAGCGTGTCAATCACGCGTCCGTAAAAGTAGATGGAGAGACAATCGGAAGCATCGGCAAGGGCTATCTGCTTCTGCTCGGTGTGGCAGAGGGAGATACGAAGGAGATGGCGGACCGCTATGTGAAGAAGCTTTCAACTTTGCGGATCTTTGCAGATGAAGAGGGCAAGACGAACCTGTCAATCACCGATGTAGGTGGGGAAGTGCTGGTCGTATCCCAGTTCACATTATATGCGGACTGCAAGAAAGGAAACCGACCAAGCTTTGTGAAGGCGGGTGCGCCGGACTTTGCAGAGGAAATGTATGAGTATTTCAAAGCAAAATGCGTGGAGACGTTCGGAAAGGTAGAATGCGGAAGCTTCGGTGCTGATATGAAGGTCGAACTGGAGAACGATGGCCCATTCACAATCTTGTGGGACAACGATATCTGGTGAGGCGACATCCATATGGGCGAAGCCTATAAATAATACCTGTGGAGGACAGGCAACATGAAACAAGACAGCCAGATGTTTGGCACAGAGAAAATCAGTAAAATACTATGGAATATGGCACCGCCTGTGATGCTGGCGCAGTTGATACAGGCACTTTATAACATTGTGGACAGCTTTTTTGTCGGGCGGTATTCCGAGAGCGGACTGACCGCGCTGTCCATCATCTATCCGATCCAGCTTCTGATGATCGCATTTGCGGTTGGAACCGGTGTTGGTATCAATACGTGTATGGCGCATTACTTAGGCTTGTCCGAGGATGAAAAGGCGGACGAGATCGGTGGAATCGGCACACCGCTCACTTTGTTTATGTGGATGGTATTCGCAGTGTTCTGCTACTTCTTCATGCCTGCATACGCGAAGATGTCGACGGATTCCGCAGAAGTAATCAGAGAGGTTGTGACGTATGGACGGATTGTATGCGTCTTTTCTTTTGGACTTTTTCTGGAGAGCATCTGGACGAAGATCCTGCAGGCAAACGGCGATATGAAGACGCCGATGATCGCGCAGATTGCAGGTGCGATAACAAACATTATACTGGATCCGCTTTTAATCTTCGGTATGTTAGGATTGCCGAAGATGGGAATCGCAGGTGCTGCGGCAGCAACCGTCGTTGGTCAGATCGTAGCGGCGCTGATCGTCATGCGCAGAGGATTCCGGAGGTCGCCGGCGCTTTCTGTATATCTGCCGGACATCCGAAAGATTTATAAGATGGGAATCCCGAATATCCTGATGCAGTCCGCGTACACGTTCTATATATTCGGACTTAATATGGTACTTGCAACCTTCTCCGATCAGGCGGTGACGGTGCTCGGACTTTATTACAAATGGCAGGCGTTTTTCTTCATCCCGCTTGGTGCGATGCAGACCTGTATCGTACCGATCTTAAGCTATAATTATGCAACGATGAAGATTGACCGCTGCAAGAAGACGTTGTCATTGGCACTTATATATGGAGTATCCCTGATGATGATTGGTGTGCTTTGCTTTGAACTGATGCCGGGGCAGATGCTGCATGTATTCTCACATGACGCAGAAGTGATCCGTATCGGGAAGGTGGCATTCCGTATCATTGCAGCGAGCTTTATTCCGCTTGTGACATCATTGACATTTCCGGTGTTCTTTCAGGCAGTTGGAAAAGCGTTTACAAGCAGTTTGCTTACAGTGGTAAGAACGGTATTTTTATTTGTGCCGCTCGGGTATGCATTCTCAAGAATCGGGCTAAACTTCTTCTGGCTGACGTTTCCGGTTACGGATAGTATTACGTCGATTGCCGGATTTTTGCTGTACCGCCGATTCCTAAGATTCACCAAAAGTTCATAGAATTTGCGTTGTTTCAGCAAATCTCCTGTGCTATCATAATTTGGAAGATATATAGAATTAAGGCATAAGACATGTTGAAAATACAAAAAAGTATATTGCAGTCTGGTTCTGTATGTGTAATTCCTGCAACTATGTTTGGAATATGCATATGTTTGAGACGTAGAAGTTCTTAATGTTCTGGAATAATAACAGCAATGTTTGAACACGATGTTCAAACAAGCCGCCACTGAGCCACGGATGGCGAATTGGCGGCGGTTGCGTACGATGATAATATTGTATAACAGAACATTTAGAACTTCTTGGTCTCAATACATCGCATATGCAAACATAGTTGCAGGAATATATGATACAGAATCAGATTGCAGGATGCAACAAAGGTATTTTCATAAAAGGAGAAGATTATGGGACTTACGCAGCAACAAGTACAGGAGCGGATCGATCAGGGACTGACGAACGAGAGCGACCTGTCTACCGATAAAACAACGAAGGAGATTATCGTCTCCAATACATTCACATATTTTAACCTGATCTTTTTGATCATTACGGTCTTACTCTGTCTGGTCGGTTCTTTCCGGAATCTGACCTTCCTGCCGATCGTCATCGGCAATACACTGATTGGAATTATACAGGAGATCCGCGCGAAGCGGACACTGGACAAGATGAATCTGCTGAATGCACCGCATGCCATTGTCGTGCGGGACGGCGTGAAGCAGAAGATTGAAACCGAACAGCTTGTACAGGATGATGAGATCATCTTGGAGGCGGGCAACCAGATCTGCGCAGATGCAGTCGTCGTGGAAGGAAGCGTGCAGGTCAATGAATCGCTGCTTACCGGAGAAGCGGACGAGGTAGAGAAAAATCCTGGCGACGAACTGTTCTCCGGAAGCTTTGTCGTATCCGGACAATGCCACGCCGAACTTACTCACGTCGGAAATGAATCCTACATCGCGAAGCTCTCACAGGAAGCAAAGACGATGGGAAGCGGCGAGCAGTCTGAGATGATCCGTTCAATCAACCAGATCGTCAAATGGGTTGGTATCGTTATCATCCCAATCGGACTTCTGTTGTTTTATCAGAGCCATTTTATCAACCATGAGACAATTCGCCGGAGTGTGACAGCGACGGTTGCGGCGATCATCGGTATGATTCCGGAGGGATTATATTTACTTACGACAATCGCACTGGCTCTCAGCACCATGAAGCTTGCCAGCCGGAAGGTGCTGCTGCATGATATGAAGAGTATCGAAGCACTTGCACGTGTCGATGTGCTGTGTGTGGATAAGACCGGTACGATCACCGAGCCGACGATGAATGTCAAGCAGATCATATGCAGTAAGAACGGGAAGAATCTGTTGCACACGCCGGAGGAATTGCAGGAATTACTTGTGGATTATACTCTTGCATCGAACGACAACAATGCGACGATGCAGGCACTCCGCACATTTGCAGAAAATGATGGTGCGACACCGCATCGGATGGTTGTGGAGCGCTATCCATTTTCCTCAACAACGAAATACGGTGCAATCGTATTTACAGAAGGAACTTATATATTAGGGGCGCCGGAATTTGTCCTGCGAGATGCATATGCGACGGTGGAAGAAGAGATTACAACCTTCACGAAGGATGGTGACCGCGTCCTGCTTTTTGCAAAATACGCAGGAACAGATTTAAAGCACGGACTTACAGAAGAGGTGATTCCGCTTGGATTTGTCATACTTGCGAACCCGATTCGTGAAAATGCAAAGCAGACATTCGAATATTTTAACAATCAGGGCGTGGCAATCAAGGTTATCTCCGGTGATAATCCGGGAACAGTTTCTGAGGTTGCGCTGCAGGCGGGAATCCCGGGTGCAGAGAATTATGTGGATGCGACCACACTTGATACAGCGGCGAAGCTTAGGGATGCAGTGGAACAGTACACTGTCTTTGGACGTGTGACACCGAAGCAGAAACAGAAGCTTGTGAAGGCATTGCAGATCAAAGGACATACAGTTGCGATGACCGGCGATGGTGTCAATGATATCTTAGCGATGAAGGATGCAGACTGCAGCGTGGCGATGGCATCGGGAAGTGAGGCAGCAGCGCAGGCAGCACAGGTTGTATTGCTGGATTCGGATTTTGCACATATGCCGGATGTTGTGTATGAAGGCAGGCGTGTCGTTAACAACGTACAGCGGTCAGCGAGTCTGTTCCTTGTAAAGAATATATTTTCTCTGTTGATGGCAGTATTCTCGATGGTTTTGATGATCACATATCCGCTCGAACCGGCGCAGGTATCCTTGATCAGTATGTTCACAATCGGCGCACCGGGATTCCTGCTTGCATTAGAGCCGAACAAGAACCGGATCGAAGGCAGGTTTATCACGAATGTGCTGCTTAAGGCACTGCCGGGCGGTCTGACCGATGTGATTGCAGTCGGAGCCCTTGTCATGCTTGGATCGGTATTCGGACTTCCGGATGCGAGTGTGGCGACAGCCGCAACACTGGTTTTGTCGGTTGTTGGATTTATGATTTTATTTAAGATCAGCGAACCGCTTAATAAGATGAAGTACGGCGTGATCTTCCTGAATATATTCGGACTTGTATTCTCCGGGATATTCTTGAAGAAGCTGTTCGCATTAAGTGATATGTCAAACCGGTGTATATTGCTGATGGTTGTGTTCGGATTTGCGGCGGAATCCTTATTCCGGTATCTGACGCTGAGTGCGGAGAAGTTACGGGCACGTTACGAGAAAAAACAGAAGTATACCGGCTATAAACGGAAGAGAAAACTACGTCGATAGTGAAAATTACAGGAAATTTACAAGAAAATGACGAAAAAGGGATGCGTAATCATTGCTATCTGGCGAAAATGATATTATAATCGGAATGGTGTTTTTTGGATTATAGTAGAAAACGAAGGAGAGAGTAACATGATACGCTTCAAAAAGAGTAAGAAGATTCTTGCAGCCATTTTGACAGCGGGGATGCTGCTTGCGGGAAATGGAGTCCCGATTTGCGCAGCAGAACCAGTTTCGGTGGCACAGACAGAAGAACAGTTGAATTATCTGGTCGTCGGAAGTCCGGTTGTATGTACACCGGGAAGCCAGTTTGTTCTGGCGGATGTTGGAGATGGAACGGAGAAGCTTTCGGATGCGGTTTTGACTTACGTCAATGTGGAGACTGGTACTTCCTATGAAGTGACTGCGGATACCGTAGATGAGGGAAGCCTGCTGTTTAATATGGAGTTTGATGATACCCAGCCGAGCGGAGAATATGAAGTAACCACGATTGAGGTAGTTGCAGACGGAGAGAAACGAATCGTTCGTATGGTGGATACCGGAATTGAAGCCAAATTTGGTATCAATACGGATGTTGATTCTGAGGCGGATGCCTATGTCGTGGATGAACAGGCAGAGCAGGATGCAGAGGAAGCCTGCGGCGAAGACGGAATTACCGTGCTGGATGCCGAAGGACAGGAGATGACTTTTGATTCTCTGACCGAAGCTTTACAGGAAGCCGATGACAGTGTTGCAGACAGCGGAATCGCAACACAGTCGGCAGCCAACCCGAATCTGGTTGTTGTGCTTGATCCGGGACATGGTGGTTCTGATCCGGGTGCATGTAAATATGGCTTGAGAGAAGCGGATTTGACGTTGAAAATTGCGCAGTATTGCAAGTCAAAGCTGGAAGAGTATAGCCATGTTGAAGTATACATGACAAGAACTGCAGATACGGACAATAATCTTGCTAATCGCGTAGCGTATGCAAAGAAATTTAATCCAGATGTGTTTGTCAGCATTCATATCAATGCTGTTGGTGGACAACATGGCGGTGCCGAGGTGTATTATCCAAACGGCAATTACATACCGGGTATCGGAACAGAAGGAAAAGAACTGGCAGAAGTAATCCAGCAGAAGCTGGTAGCGCTTGGCCTATATAACAGAGGAATCAAGATCCGGAATACAGAGGACGGCAGCCAGTACCCAGATGGTTCACCATCGGATTACTTAGGCGTTATCAAGCGTTCTAAGGAAGCTGGTTTCCCGGCAGTTTTGATCGAGCATGCATTTATCGATAATTATGGCGATGTATATAACTTTTTGTCAAGAGAAGATAAAGTAAAGGAAATGGGGTATGCAGATGCAACCGCCATTGCAGAATATTATGGATTGTCCAAGAATGGGAATTACGGTTCTAAGGCGACAATCGCGGATACGATCCGTACAGCATATGACGGTGGTACGTCCGAAGCATTGACACCAATCATGACGACTCCGACGACATCAGTTGATCGTATGGTATCGTATTATAAGTCCAATGCAACGTTCCCGACTTACTATCAGGAGCATGATACAGAGATCAAAGCATCGTCCAATCCATTGCAGACATTTTGCCAGATCTTTTACGACGAGGCAGTTGCAGAGGGCGTAGATCCGGGTGTTGTATTTGCACAGGCAATGAAAGAAACTGGATTCCTGCGATTCGGCGGCGATGTAAAGATTGAGCAGTATAATTTCTGTGGACTGGGCGCAACCGGAGGCGGCGCTGCTGGACAGACATTTGGTTCGGTACGTCTGGGAGTACGTGCACAGGTACAGCATCTGAAGGCATACGCTTCACAGGAAGATCTGAAAAATGCAGTGGTTGATCCGAGATTCCAGTATGTGACAAGAGGCTGTGCAACTTTTGTAGAGTACTTGGGTATTCAGGAAAACCCTTGGGGAAAGGGCTGGGCAACTGCATCAAATTATGGATATAGTATTGTAAATGATTATATGTACAAATTCTGTACGGTAAAAAAGACGTCCAGTACAGCAAATTCGTTCCTGAATGTAGCGTATAGCACACATGTACAGAGTTATGGCTGGCAGGCAGATAAATTTAACGGTATGACAAGCGGAACGACCGGACTTGGCAAGCGCCTGGAGGCAATCAAGATCAAGGTCGGTGGCGAGTATGATTTGGGTGTTACCTATCAGACACATGTACAGACCTTAGGCTGGGGTAATTGGGTCGATGATGGAGCTTTAAGCGGAACAACTGGACAGGCCAAACGTCTGGAAGCAATCCGTATCAAATTAACAGGCAACGACGCAGACAAATTCGATGTGTATTATCGTGTACATGCACAGACCTTTGGCTGGCTTGGCTGGGCAAAGAATGGTGAAACGGCTGGTACGTCAGGATTTGCAAAGCGTCTGGAAGCAATCCAGATTTACGTAGTACCGAAGGGGATGACGCCATCTTCGGGAACCAGCGCTGTTTCTTATGTACAGTACGGAAAGGCTGCATCGAAGAGTGATCAGCCGGGCTTGATCAATTATGCAACGCATGTGCAGACCTATGGCAACCAGCAATTTGTATCAGATGGTTCCTTCTCTGGAACATATGGAGAAGCAAAGCGGCTGGAGGCAATCCGGATTCAGGTCAACAATGAAGCACTTGGTGTAGATGGTGGTGTGACTTATCATACGCATGTGCAGAAATTGGGATGGCAGCCTTGGGTTAGCGATGGAGTAGTCAGCGGAACGACTGGACAGGCGAAGCGTCTGGAGGCAATCGAGATCAAACTGACTGGTGAACTTGCTGAGAAATATGATGTATACTACCGTGTACACGCACAGACTTTCGGCTGGTTGAACTGGGCGAAGAATGGGCAGACAGCTGGAACAGTTGGATATGCAAAGCGTCTGGAAGGAATTCAGATCGTGCTCGTACCAAAGGGAGGCAAAGCACCGAGTGCAACGCCTTTGAACGATGGAAGAGCAAGCATTATCAAATAATATAAGAAATCAAAAAAGAGTCCTGCGGATTTGCAGGACTCTTTTTGTATGTAAATATATCAATGTATGAATTCAATTACATGGCAGCTACTCTGGCGTCGATATAGCGAATCAGTTCTTCTGCTGAAGCTTTCAGACCAAGGCGGCTGGTATTGATGCAGACATCATAGTACCGGGAATCGCCCCATTTGCCAGAGGAGAAGGAATTGTGATACTGCTTCCGGCTTTTATCGTGGCGTTTCATTTTTGTGAGCGCCTCGTCTGCGGATACATGCTTGACTTCCATGATTCGCTTCTGCTTCACATCGGTGTCGCCGACAAGGAAGATGGAGATCAGTCCATCATTATCCTGTAAGATGTCCTCGGCACAACGACCGAGTACTACATAGGATTCTCCGCTTTCTGCCTTTTCCTTCAGGAAATTAAACTGCATTTCTGCAATAATCTTTTCTACGGAGTTTGACTGTCCGAGTACCGTTCTGGTGATAAAAGGATTTGCTGGCTTTTCGTCGTATTTCTTATAGACATCGTAAGAATTTCCAGTTTCCTTGGAAAGCTCGTCGAGAATATTTCTGTCATAAAGTGGAATATTGTAATGCTTGGCGATCATTTCTGCGATTACATGTCCGCCGCTTCCATACTCTCGTCCGATTGAAATAATGACCTGTTTGTTCATAAATATACGCTCCCTTCTGTCGTGAAATGTGTCTGCCATTCGCGCTTTTTTTATTTACAATTATACATAAGATGGACGGAAAAAGTCAATGTATGTATGCAGGAAAAATGGGAAAAACTGTATCTGTGAAGAAGTATAAAAACAGGGAGAAACAGACAATGAAAAAAACAACTGAATTTACACCGACAGCTTTTATTTTAGGAATTTTACTTGCCGTTGTATTTGGTGGTGCCAATGCCTATCTGGGGCTGCGTGTCGGTATGACGGTATCCGCATCCATTCCGGCAGCCGTGATCTCGATGGGGATTGTGCGGCTGTTGTTAAAGCGGGATTCGATTCTGGAAAATAACATGGTACAGACAATCGGCTCCGCCGGAGAATCGCTGGCGGCAGGTGCAATCTTTACGCTTCCAGCGTTGTTTATGTGGGCGAAGGAGCATGGCACGGCGATGCCGTCTTTTTTTACGATCGCGATGCTTGCCATAAGCGGCGGTCTGCTTGGCGTGCTTTTCATGGTGCCGCTTCGCCACGCGCTGATCGTGGAAGAACATGACCGCCTGCCATACCCGGAGGGAACGGCATGTTCGAAGGTGCTGCTTGCTGGAGAAGAGGGTGGCGCGAAAGCAAAGAAGGTATTAAAAGGATTGCTCGCGGCAGCTGTCTATAAATTTTTAGCAGACGGATTGAAACTGTTTCCAAGTGAAGTCGATTTTGAAAGCCGGAAGCTGCGTGGGGCAGGCTTTGGTATCGACGTGCTACCGGCATTGGTGGGTGTTGGATATATCTGCGGCGCGCGTGTGTCTTCGTATCTGTTGAGCGGGGCGGTACTTGGCTGGCTCGTGCTGATGCCGGCGTTCGTGCTGGTTGGTGGGGATAATATCTTGTTTCCAGCGACGAGAGCAATCGGCACTTTAACCACATGGGAATTGTGGGGAAACTATATCCGCTATATTGGAGCCGGAGCAGTTGCGGCAGGCGGAATTATCAGCCTTGTAAAGACGTTGCCATTGATCGTGACGACCTTCCGTAAGGCAGTGCGTGGCTATGGGAATACGGGAAGGGAACGGACAGAACGTGATATTCCGATGCGGTATGTGATCATTGGAATTGTGGCAATCCTGTTGTTCCTGTGTGTGATGCCACAGATCCGGCTGTCTGTGCCGATGGCACTTTTTATTGCCGTGTTTGGATTTTTCTTTGCAACCGTCAGTGCACGGATGGTTGGTCTTGTCGGTTCTTCGAACAATCCGGTATCTGGTATGGCAATCGCGACATTGCTGCTTGCATCCTTTGTGCTGAAATTAACCGGGCAGACCGGATTAAAAGGAATGACAGTTGCAATCTCAATGGGAACGGTCATCTGTATTGTCGCGGCAATGGCAGGGGATACGTCGCAGGATTTGAAAACTGGTTTTATCGTCGGGGCAACACCGTGGAAGCAGCAGGTTGGAGAGCTGATCGGGGCGGTTGTTTCCGGACTTGCAATCGGTGGTGTGCTGTATCTGTTGCAGGCAGCATGGAGCTTCGGTGATCCGGAGCTTCCGGCACCGCAGGCAACATTGATGAAGCTGGTTGTGGAAGGTGTGATGGGAGATTATCTGCCATGGGGACTGATTCTGATCGGCGTATTTATCGCAGTTGCGGTTGAGATCGTTGGGATTCCGGTGCTTCCTTTTTCTATCGGATTGTATCTGCCGATTCATCTGTCAACAGCGATTATGGTTGGCGGTCTGTTGCGCGCGTTTTATGAAAGGAAAAAGAATGAGGCGTATGTGCAGGATGGAATCTTATTTTCTTCCGGACTGATCGCCGGAGAGGGATTGATCGGAATTCTGTTAGCGGTGACGGCTGTACTTGGTGTGAGTGCAAAATTTGATTTATCCGGGCGTGGAATCAGTCTGGGAGCGGCAGGAAGTCTGGCAGCATTTTTGATCCTGCTTGTCATAATGATCTGCGTGATAAAAAAACAGGAAAAAATGGAAATTGATAGTTGACATCTGAAAAAGGAATGCTATAATAAACAAAAACATATGAATAATTGTTCATATGATATCGAGAAAAAAGGAGATATGATGATGAAGAAAACTTACAAAATTGATGTTGATTGTGCAAACTGTGCAAATAAGATGGAGGACGCTGCTAAGAATACAGCTGGTGTCAAGGACGCAACTGTAAACTTTATGGCACTCAAGATGATCGTAGAGTTTGAAGAAGGTGCAGATGCAAAGGCAGTTATGAAGGACGTTCTGAAGAACTGCAAGAAGGTAGAGGATGACTGCGAGATCTTCTTATAAGAGATCTGCACAGATGCAGCAGGTGTGCATAAGTAAGTAGAAGAAGCAGACAGAGATAGGAAGTGACGGCTATGACGAAGAAGCAGAAGAAGGTATTGATTCGGATCATTATTGCAGCGGTATTGGTGATCGCTTTGCAGTTTATCCCGGTGAAAGGATACGTGCGGTTCGGACTGTATATGATTCCGTATTTTGTAATCGGATATGATATCCTGAAGAAGGCAGGAAAGGGAATTTTGAACCGACAGATTTTCGATGAGAATTTCCTGATGGCAGTTGCCACCATCGGTGCGATCGCACTCGGGGATTACAAGGAAGGTACTGCGGTTATGCTCTTCTATCAGATCGGAGAGCTGTTTCAGAGCTACGCTGTTGGCAAGAGCCGCCGGAACATCAGTGATCTGATGGATATCCGCCCGGATTATGCAAATGTAGAGAAGGATGGAGAGCTTGAGCAGGTTGATCCGGATGAGATCGAGATCGGTACGGTTATCGTTGTACAGCCGGGTGAGAAGGTGCCAATCGATGGTGTCGTTGTCGAGGGAACATCGTCCTTGAATACAAGTGCACTGACGGGTGAGAGCGTACCGCGGGAAGTCAGCGTGGACGATGAGATCATCAGTGGATGTATCAACATGACCGGACTTTTGAAGATCCGTACGACGAAGGAATTCGGCGAGTCGACGGTATCGAAGATTTTGGAACTGGTAGAGAATGCAAGCTCCAGAAAATCACGTTCCGAGAACTTTATCTCGAAGTTTGCGAAGATCTATACACCGGCAGTCTGCTATGGTGCTCTGGCACTTGCCATCTTACCGCCGATCGTGCGGATGGCATTTATGGGGCTTGCACCGGAATGGGGCGACTGGGTATACCGTGCCCTGACATTCCTTGTAATCAGTTGTCCATGTGCACTGGTAATCAGTATTCCGCTTAGCTTCTTTGCAGGAATCGGTGGCGCGAGCCGGGAAGGTGTCCTTGTCAAAGGCTCAAGCTTCTTAGAGACATTGTCGCAGACGAAGATCGTCGTATTTGATAAGACCGGTACGATGACGAAGGGTGTATTTGAGGTAAATGGTATCCACCACAGTCCATATAAGGATGAGGAGCTGCTTGAGTATGCAGCCCTTGCAGAGAGCTATTCCACCCATCCAATCAGCAAGAGCTTACAGCGTGCGTATGGCAAGCCGATCGATAAGAACCGCGTCAGTGACGTGGAGGAGATCGGTGGTCATGGTCTGACAGCAAAGGTGGACGGAAAGGTTGTTGCAGCTGGAAATGCAAAGCTTATGAAGAAGCTCGGTATCGAGTATCACGACTGCAGCCATGTTGGAACGATTGTCCATGTAGCGATTGATGGTAAATACGCCGGACATATTCTGATCTCCGATGTCATCAAGGAGCATGCGGCAGAGGCGATCGCCGCACTGAAGAAGTCCGGTATTGAGAAGACCGTTATGCTGACCGGAGATGCCAAGAATGTGGCAGATCATGTAGCCGCACAGCTTGGAATCGATGAGGTATGCAGTGAGCTGCTTCCGGGCGATAAGGTAGAAAAGGTTGAAGAACTCTTGACGAAAAAGTCGGAAAAGGATAAACTTGCATTTGTGGGTGATGGAATCAACGACGCACCAGTTCTCTCACGTGCCGATATCGGTATTGCGATGGGCGCGCTTGGCTCCGACGCAGCGATCGAAGCTGCCGACATCGTATTGATGGACGACGATCCACTGAAGATCTCGAAGGCGATCCGGATCTCAAGAAAATGTATCCGTATCGTATATGAGAATATTTATTTCGCGATTGGTATTAAAGTAATCTGTCTAGTACTCGGCGCACTTGGTATTGCAAATATGTGGTTTGCCATTTTTGCAGATGTCGGAGTTATGATACTGGCAGTGTTAAATGCGATCCGTACATTGTTTGTAAAGAAACTTTAGTGTGAAATGAGGATACTATGGCACAGACACAGAAAATGATTGAATGTTGTGAGAGTCACGAGGTACACAAGGATCTGCTGAAGATTGTGAATGAGAAGCTGCCAAGTGAGACAGAATTGTATGATCTGGCAGAGCTCTTCAAGGTGTTCGGCGATTCGACGAGAATACGGATTTTGTTCGTATTATTCGAGGCAGAGGTGTGCGTGTGTGATCTGGCGGAAGCACTCGGCATGACACAGTCCGCAATCTCACATCAGCTTCGTATCTTGAAGCAGAATAAACTGGTGAAGAACCGAAGAGAAGGAAAATCAATTTTCTATTCTCTGGCGGATGAACATGTCCGCACAATTATCGCACAAGGTTGCGAGCATATTGAAGAAGATTAAAGTTGTTTCATTTCGTTCTGACGCACAAGGGTTCGTCCCGCGTGGAAAGGCGAGTAATAAAAGAGGGTACTATGGATAAGCGAATTTCCGTAATCAGTATTATCGTATATGAGAGAGATCAGGCGGCGAAGGTGAATGCGGTTCTGCATGAATATGCAGACTATATCATCGGTCGTATGGGACTTCCGTATGAGAAGAAGGGTGTTTCTATCATATCCGTCGTTATGGATGCGCCGATGTCGTGTACCAGTGCGCTTTCCGGCAAATTAGGGATGATCGATGGTGTGACTGCGAAATGCAACACAGCTAAGATCTAAATATTATAAGGTTAATTTAAAGGAGAGCAAATCTATGAACGAGATGAGACGAAATGCAAAGAAGAGACCGGCAGTGAAGAAAGTATTTGCTTTGTTGCTGGCTCTTTCTATGTTCTGCGCACATTTAGCAGGGTGTGACAAGAAAGAGGAAACGGATAATGTGACAGTTCGTGTCGGCGCCATGTCCGGTCCGACCGCGATGGGTATGGTCAAGCTGATGAAGGATGCAGAGGATGGAGCTGCGAAGGGCACATATGAGTTTGCGGATTTATCGACGGATCCATCTACATTTGTGGCACCGCTTACAAAGGGTGACATCGACATTGCAGCGGTTCCATCGAATCTGGCTTCTGTAATCTATAACAACACGAACGGTGGCGTGCAGATCCTTGCAGTCAACACACTGGGAGTCCTGAACATCGTGGAGCGTGGAGACAGCGTACAGAGCATTAAGGATCTGGCAGGCAAGAAGCTGTATGCAACCGGACAGGGTGCAACACCAGAGTACACACTGCGTCATATCCTGAAGGAAAATGGCATTGACCCGGACAGTGGCCTTACGATCCAGTGGTGTGCAGATACAACGGAAGCACTGTCTTATATTGCAAATGATTCTGAAGCGATCGCTATGTTACCACAGCCATTTGCGACAGCCGCAATGGGACAGGTTGACGGCTTGCGCGTTGCAATCGACTTAAATGATGCATGGACAGAGATCGAGGATTGTGATATCGTGACTGGTGTGGTTGTTGCCCGGACAGATTTCGTGAAGGAGCATCCACAGGCAGTTGAGACGTTCCTTTCAGAGTATGAGGCTTCCGTTGCTTATACAAATGACAATGCAGCCGATGCGGCAGAGCTGATCGCCGGATATGGTATTGTGGCGAAGGCGCCGCTCGCAGAGAAGGCGATTCCAAAATGCCATATCACATTCCTGAAGGGACAGGAAATGAAGGACAGTGTCAGCGGATATCTGCAGATTCTCTTTGACGAGAACCCACAGGCAGTTGGCGGTACACTCCCAGCCGATGATTTTTATTATGGATTGTAAATATGAACTATAAAGAAGTATTAAAGAAAGTGGGTGCAGCGTTGCTTGCACTCACTTTTTGGGAAATTGCAGCACTTCTCATCCACCAGCGGATTCTGCTTGTAACACCGGTTGCAGTTGCAAGACGGCTTTGCACGATCTGGCGGGTGGAGGGCTTTGCGCGTGCGATATGGTTCTCGTTCTACCATATTGCAGGCGGTTTTTTGCTTGGGTTGATTCTGGGCTGCCTGCTTGCTTATCTGGCGGCGAAGCACCCGGTTGTAGAGACCTTGCTGTGGCCGTGGATGGCGACGATCAAAAGTGTGCCGGTGGCATCGTTCGTCGTGATCTGTCTGATCTGGCTGTCCGCCCGGAATCTGTCGGTATTCATATCGTTCCTGATCGTAATTCCGATCATATATCAGAATGTCTTAGAGGGACTACGTGCAGAAAACCGGGAGATGCAGGAGGTCGCAACAGTCTTTCAGCTGCCATGGCGCAAACGCTTCCGCTATATCGAGCTGCCGAAGCTTCGCCCGTTTCTTCTTTCTGCCTGCCGTGTGACAACCGGTATGGCATGGAAGGCAGGTATCGCCGCAGAGATCATCGGCGTGCCGAACGGTTCGATCGGCAAGATGCTTTATACAGCAAAAATATACCTTGATACCGACGACCTGCTTGCGTGGACGGTGATCATTGTGGTAATCAGCGTGGTGGCGGAGAAGGTATTTCTGGCAGGACTGTCGAGGCTGCTTAATCCGTGCTCACGTTTTATGGAGGATACGGATGCAGGATATTAGAATAAAAAATGTATCGAAAACGTATGGCGAAAAGCAGGTGCTAAGCCAGCTCTCGAAGGAGTTTCCGGCAGGAGAGACGACTGTAATCATGGGTGTGTCGGGCTGTGGCAAGACAACCCTGCTTCGGATTCTGTTAGGATTAGAAAAGGTGGATAGCGGCAAAGTAACTGGCATGCCAGAGCGGGTAGCTGTATTGTTTCAGGAAGACCGGTTGTGCGAGGATGTTTCAGCCTATGAGAATATTGCCCTTGTGCTGGAACGTAAGAAGACGCATGCACAAAGGGTCGCGCAGAAGTGCAGGATAGAACAGGAGGCAGCACAGGTTGGTATCACGGCGGATGACTTAAAACAGAACGTCATGAAACTAAGTGGTGGCATGCGGCGGCGGATCGCCCTGCTCCGGGCATTGTTGTACGATGCGGACTGTGTGATCTTAGATGAACCATTTAAAGGATTGGATGCCACGACGAAGCAGATCGTGATGCAGTATGTGAAGGAGAAGACTGCAGGGAAGACGACATTTCTGGTGACACACGATGCTGCGGAGGCAGACTTTTTTGGCGGGAACAGATGGAACCTGCCAACCGAAAATAAAAATGCAAATGATGAGTAAAATTTTACTAAAAAAAGAGACGTAAATGATAGACGTCTCTTTTCTTATGTGGAAAAATACGATATAATTGTAATGTGCGTGATTGCGCGCATCTGGTTGTCTGCAGAGACTGTCAGACAACCGCAAAAACAAGAAAATAATATAAGAATTTTTATAAAAAGGAGTGTTGAAATGAAGATTAATTATGTAGGAAATCAGGGCGACTTTACTATGGAGAATCCAGAGATGCTTAGTTATCTTTATTTTCCAATCGCAAATGAATCAGGGGTTATGAGTTCGGTTGCACCCGATCTCGCAGGCGACTCGAAGATGAGTCAGAATTCATTCCTTATGCCACCGGTGAGCTGTGAGAATCTGCACAATGACAAGTCATCCAGAAATGTATGGTGCAAGATCAATGGCAAGACACTCTGGTCATTGACTGGGCGTTCCGCTGCCCAGCAGGCAGAGCTTTTTACAGAGGACAAGGAACCAACCTATTTGGAGGCAGGCTTCATGCATCACAAGATCACACGTACATCTGAGAAGAACGGTGTGAAGGCAGCGCTATCCAGCGTGTCACCAATCAGCGGTGAGAAGCTGGAGCTTCTGAAGGTAGAGCTTACAAATATTTCGGAGGAAGAAATGACAATGCAGGTCGTGACTGCGATTCCACTTTATGCAAGATCCGCAGATAACATTCGTGACCACCGTCACGTAACGGCTCTGCTTCATCGCATCACAACCAATGAGACAGGCATTCTTGTAAAGCCGACGATGACATTTGACGAGCGTGGACATAAGCGCAACGAGATCAACTATGGTGTGTTCGGTGGAAATGAGAACGAGACACCGATCGGCTATTATCCAATCGTAGAGGATTTCATTGGCGAGGGCGGTAATCTGGAGAACCCACGTGCACTTTATAAGAATCCACTTGCGCCATATGCAAAGGGCGAAGGCATCGACGGCTACGAAGCATTGGGCGGTGTTGTATTTGCAGAGAAGAAGGTGGCTGCCGGTGAGACAATCTCCTATGTGATCGCAATGGGTTATGGCGACAGCGCAGAAGAGCTTACAGCAGCTGCAAATAAGTTCCTAAGTGTCAAGGCGTTTGACAAGGCATGGGATGAGACAATCGCATACTGGCAGGAGAAGGTCAATGTCTCTTACCACACAGGCAACAAGGATTTCGACCAGTGGATGAAGTGGGTAAGCTTCCAGCCGATGCTGCGTCGGATCTATGGATGTTCGTTCCTTCCACATCATGATTATGGTAAGGGCGGCCGTGGATGGCGTGACCTGTGGCAGGATTGTCTGGCACTTCTTATCATGAATCCGGATGGCGTGCGTCAGATGCTGATCGACAACTTCGGTGGTGTGCGTCTCGATGGTACAAATGCAACAATCATTGGAAGCAAGCAGGGCGAATTTATCGCTGACCGTAATGGTATCGCGCGTGTATGGATGGATCACGGCGTATGGCCATATCTGACAACCGAGCTTTATATCAATCAGACAGGAGATTTGGATATCCTGTTAGAAGAAAATACATATTTCAAGGATCTTCTGATCTGTCGTGGCGAGGACCGCGATACAGACTGGGATATCTCACAGGGTGAAAAGCAGAAGGATGCAGCAGGAAATGTATACTCCGGAACATTGTTAGAGCATCTGCTGATTCAGAATCTGTCTTCCTTCTACGATGTCGGAGATCACAATGAGATCCGCCTGCGTGGTGCAGACTGGAACGATGCACTCGATATGGCAGCACAGCGTGGTGAGAGCGTGGCATTTACAACGATGTACGCAGACAATATGGATCACATCGCAGGACTGCTTGCAGCATTCGAGGCATCCGGCAGAAAGACAGTCAAGATCGCGAAGGAGATGCAGCAGCTTCTTGTATCCGGTGCAGATCTGTATGACGACGTAGCGAAGAAGCGTGAAGTACTGATGAATTACTGCGAGACATGCAGACATACATTATCCGGTGAGAAGGTAGAGATCTCTGTATCAGAGCTTGCTGCAAACCTCAAGGGGAAGGCAGACTGGATGCGTGAGCACATCCGCAAGACCGAGTGGGTACAGACTGCAGAGGGCGATGGCTTCTTCAACGGTTATTATGATAACTCCGGCAAGGCGGTTGAGGGCGATATCAATGGCGGCGTCCGTATGATGCTTACCTCACAGGTATTTACGATCATGTCGAAGACAGCAACCAACGAACAGGTGGCCCAGATCGTGAAATCCGCAGATAAGTATCTGTACGATGCTTCTGTTGGCGGTTACCGTTTGAACACCGATTTCCATGAGGTGAAGATGGATCTTGGACGTATGTTTGGATTCGCGTATGGTCATAAGGAAAATGGTGCTGTGTTCTGTCACATGGCAACAATGTTTGGAAATGCACTTTATACAAGAGGCTTTGCGAAGGAAGCGTATAAGGTATTTAATACATTATTTGAGCACTGCAACGATATCGAGAAGAGCCGCATCTATCCGGGTGTGCCGGAGTATGTGGATGCCAAGGGACGTGGCGTGTACCACTATCTGACCGGTGCTGCAAGCTGGCTGCTTGTAACGGTGATCACACAGATGTTTGGTGTGCGTGGACAGATGGGAGACCTGGCGTTTGTGCCACAGCTTCTGCCGGAGCAGTTTGATGCAAATGGGGAAGCAGGACTTTCTATGATCTTTGCAGACAGAAATGTCAAGATCGTTATGAAGAATGCAGAGAAGAAGGCACCGGCTGATTACAAGGTGAGCGCAATCACAATCGATGGCGCAGCTTACGACTTTGCCGGAACACCAGTGATCAAGCGTGCAAATATCGAGGCACTTTCCAAGGATGCACAGCACACAATCGAAGTAACACTTGCTTAAGGAGGAACCAATTATGGAAGGAATTGAAATTATAGATTTTCAGCCGGAAGGCTACAAACCACTTGTGGATTACGAAAGCTGGAGAGTCGCAGTCTTAAAGTTCTGTGACGATCTGCTGATCGAGAATGTAAAGACAATGCAGAAGCATTTATATACGGACGAGGTATTCGTACTGGTACAGGGACACTGTACACTGTTCCTCGCAGGCGAAGGCGATAAGCCGGGCAAGATCACAGCCGTACACATGGAGCCGCACAAGATCTACAACATCAAGAAAGGTACATGGCACAACCATATCATGGATACAGACGGCGAAGTTGTGATCGTAGAAAACCGCGACACTTGCGACGACAACTCCCCAATCCTGCCACTCGGCAAGAATCAGCTGGTAGAATTGGCAAACGCGGCAAAGTAATAACAAGCGTCTGAATACAAGGATAACAGATATTTATAAATAATACAGGATAATTGTGGGAACATGAATATCGAATAATGAATATTACAGTTTCTTAAGCAGACCATTGGAACACGCCAGCACTTAACGAGCTGTGTCTGAAGAATGAAGACACAGGGAGTTTAGTGTCTGCTGCGTGTGGAAGTGAGCGAGAGCGCGTCTGCGTAGAAATGTAATATTCATTATTCGTTGAAACACAGAACCACAATTATCCGTACGATTTAGAAAGGGAAAAATATGTTTGACAATAAGAACCGCTTTGTAATCGAAAACTACAACAAACAGTCCTGTTTCGCAAGCTTCCTCCCGGGCATCAGCGGCATCCACGGAACCCCACTCTGGAACTTCTACGTAAACCGTGGACAGGCAATCTGCAGCTTCGGCTCAGAGAACAAAGATCATTCCATCATGGAATTTTATCCGGCACATCAGTCATACCAGTTCACAAAGACAATGGGCTTCCGCACATTTCTGAAGGTAGATGGAACATTCTACGAGCCGTTTGTGGACGATGACATACCACACAAGATGTACATCGGCATGAACGAACTGGAGATCGAAGAGACAAACGAAGCACTTGGCATCAAAGTAAATGTCCTGTACTACACAATGCCGAACGAGCGTCTCGGCGGTCTGGTCCGTACCGTGACAATCACGAATCTCTCCAGTGCGAAGAAGGATGTGGAAGTGTTAGATGGTATGCCGGCACTGCTTCCGTATGGTATCGCATTAAAGGATATGAAGGAGACAGCGCAGACGACCAAGGCGTGGATGCAGGTCGAGGATGTAAACGAGAAGCTCCCATATTATCGTGTGCGTATCGCACTTGCCGATGCGGCAGAAGTTTCCGAGGTAGAGGCAGGAAACTTCATGGTATCTGTCAATAAGAACGGCGAAAAACTTCCGATCATCGCAGATCCAGAGCTGATCTTTGATTACGATACAAGTCTGGCAAAGCCAGTGAAATTCTTTCAGACAGAAGTGCTTGCACTTGCAGCAGAGCATCAGCTTTGCGCCAATCAGGTACCGGCAGGGTTTGCGTGTGCGCATGAGGAAATCACAGACAGCTACACGATCTATTCTGTATATGGTCAGGCAGGCACGAAGGAGCTGTTCCATACATTTGCAGATGCTGGTTTGAATGCAGCATATTTTGCGAGAAAGCATGAAGAAAATGATGCGATCATCAATGAACTTGCAGACACGATCGCAACGACAACGGCAGATCCAGTCTTCGATGCGTACTGCAAGCAGACCTATATTGACAACGTCCTGCGTGGCGGATATCCGGTGAAGCTTCCGGGTGGACATATCTTCTATGTATATTCCAGAAAGCACGGCGATGTGGAGCGTGATTACAATTTCTTCTCCATGCTTCCGGAATATTATTCACAGGGAAATGGAAACTTCCGTGATGTAAACCAGAACCGTCGAAGCGATATCTATTTTGCGAACTTCGTCGGCGATTACAATATCAAAGTATTTTACGATCTGCTGCAGTTGGATGGTTACAATCCATTGCAGGTAAAGCAGATTACATATTCATTAAAGCCAGAGGCAGAAGCGGAAGTGCTCTCCTATGTAACTGAGAATGCGGATGTTCTGAAAAACTTATTTGCAAAGCCATTTACACCGGGTAAATTATACGCACAGATCTACAATAAGAAGGTTGGACTTACCATTGAGGAAGACAAGTTCTTCGCCGTTGTGATGGAACACAGTGTTGAGAATCTGAATGCAGATTTCGGTGAGGGCTACTGGAGCGACCACTGGACATACAATCTGGATCTCGTTGACGCATATCTGTCTGTCTATCCAGAAAGGGAAGAGACGATGCTCTATGATGAGAAGGATTACACCTACTATGAGTCAAAGGCAACGGTTCTTCCACGTGTGAAGCGTTATGTCAAGACAGACAAGGGTGTCAGACAGTACCATTCCATCGACGAGGAGAAGAAGGCAGAGGTAATCTTCGACAAGGCGCGTACAGCGTATGGAAAGGGTGACGTCTATACTTCAAATCTTGCAACGAAGCTTGTGCTGATGTGTACACTCAAGTTCGATGCACTCGATATGAAGGGCATCGGTGTCGAGATGGAAGGTGGAAAGCCGGGCTGGTATGACGCGTTAAATGGTCTGCCGGGATTATTCGGTTCTTCTGTCTGCGAGACCTATGAATTACAGCGGATGTTATTGTTCCTGCGTGAGGAGCTTGCAAAGTTTGACCGTGCGGTAGACGTTCCTGCAGAGCTTGCAGCGCTGATTGAAAAGACAGATGCAGCACTTAAGAATTATACAAAGGGCGGTGACCGTCTGGCAGTATGGAATGCTGTGAATATCGCAAAGGAAGCATATCGTGAGAAGACCGCATTTGGCATTGACGGAAAAGAAGAGACGATTCCGGCTGCAACACTTGTTGCAACTCTTGACCGTATGATCGCATATGTAGAGGAAGGAATTGAACTTGGCTGTGCGATGAAAGATGGCATTGCACCGGCTTATATGGCATACAGCATGTCGGATTACACAGAAAAGGACGGCGTGATCACACCGGAGAATCTGCAGGTGGTTGATATCCCATTGTTCTTAGAGGGACCGGTTCGTTACCTGAAGCTGCCACAGACACATGCGGCGAAGGAAGCACTTTATGAGAAGGTAAAGGCTTCAGATATGTATGACAAGAAGCTTGATATGTACAAGGTAAATGCACCACTTACAAAATGCTCTTACGAGATTGGACGTGCGCGTGCATTCTCCCCAGGCTGGCTGGAGAACGAATCCATCTGGCTGCATATGGAGTACAAATATTTACTGGAACTGTTGAAGTCCGGACTGTATGAAGAGTATTTCGCAGACTTAAAGAAGATGGGCGTTCCATTCCTGCCTTATGAGACATACGGCAGAAGTCCGCTCGAGAATTCATCCTTCTTAGTAAGCTCTGCAAACTTCAATGAGAAGATCCACGGAAAGGGCTTTGTCGCAAGACTGAGTGGTTCAACTGCAGAGTTCTTACAGATGTGGGAGCTTATGATGAACGGCGAGAAGTTATTTACAATGCAGGATGGTACACTTACATTTAAGCTTGCACCGGCAATCCCGGCATATCTTGTGAAGGACGACGGCAAGGTAGAGACAACGTTGTTTGGCAAAATCAAGGTTGTATATGACTGTGGCAGCAAGCGGGATCTAATTCCGGGACAGTATGCAGTTACAAAGTACGAACTTGTGGCGGCTGATGGAAGTATAGAGTCCTGTGAGGCAGCAACTGTATCCGGGGAAGCAGCACAGCGTATCCGTGATGGAAAGGTTGCAGAGATTCGTGTAACAATCCAGTAAAACAGAATGTAATAGAAAGTTCGTGACAAGAACAGGAAAATTATATATAATAAATGTCAATTATGTGATTTACAAAAATCAAGTGAAGGAGAAGCGGGCTTTCAAGGACGCGTACAGGATTATGAAAAAAATAGGAGCATTTTTATTATCGCTTGTGATGCTGCTCAGTGTGATCGTATTGCCAACGAATACCACACAGGCAGCGGAGGCGATGCCGACAGTATCATATAGTGTACATGCACAGAGTTACGGCTGGATGAATCCAGCTCAGAATGGTAAGACGGCAGGTACGACCGGGCAGGGGAAACGTCTCGAAGCGATTGCGATTTCTTTAAAACAGAATGGGACATCTTATGCAGGCGGACTTCGCTATCAGGCACATGTGCAAACTTATGGCTGGATGAACTGGGTGGATGCCGATACGAATGGAGCATCCCCAAGAAGTCTTGCAGATAAAGGACAGTATGCCGGAACGGTTGGGAAGTCAAAGCGTATGGAAGCAATCCGGATGGAACTGACGGGTGAACTTGCAAATCGCTATGAGGTATTATACCGTGTACATATGCAGACGTATGGCTGGAGCTCATGGACAAAAGGCGGCGATACAGCTGGCACAGTTGGACAGGGAAAACGTCTTGAAGCAATCGAAATCAAGCTGATCCAGAAACCATCGGTAACGCCGGCTGCCACAGTAAATTATCAGGTACATGCACAGTCTTATGGCTGGATGAATACAGTGCCAGGTGGAACAATCGCGGGTACTACTGGAAAGGGTAAACGTCTCGAAGCGATCAAGATTGATTTGAAGACACAGGGTGTAACAGGCGGTATCGTCTATAATACCCATGTGCAGTCCCTTGGCTGGACAAAGGATGTTTCGAACAACGGTGTGAGTGGTACGACAGGTCGGTCGAAGCGGATCGAGGCCATCTGCATGCATCTGACCGGCGATATCACGGCATATTACGATATTTATTATCGTGTCCATTGTCAGTCACTCGGCTGGCTTGACTGGGCGAAAAATGGGCAGATGGCAGGTACAACCAATGGTGGAAAACGGATGGAGGCAATCCAGATCCAGCTCGTCAAAAAGGGCGGAAAGGCACCGGGGGCAACGGCGAAGCCGTATGTTTATATTGAACCACCAGCGATTACGAAGGATACATATGAGATTCGTGTAAACAAGCAGGAGAGCTGCATCACGATCTATAAGGATGGCGTGCCAATCAAGGCAATGACCTGTTCGCCGGGTGACGCCACTCCGGTTGGAACCTTCTATCTGGCTGGTAAATGGCGTTGGAATGCACTGATGGGTGGTGTACAGGGACAGTATTGTTCTCAGATACAGGGTGATTTCTTATTCCATTCGGTGTTATATAATAAGACGAATCCGCGCACACTGATTCCAAGCAGCTATAACAACCTCGGAAAACGTGTATCGCACGGATGCGTCCGGTTACAGGTTATTGACGCAAAGTGGATATTTGATAATTGTCCAAGAGGCACAAAGATTACGATCTATAATTCCAGTGATCCAGGACCACTCGGTAAGCCGGCATTGCAGAAGATACCGGGCAGCCAGACGTGGGACCCGACCGATCCAGCAATTTAAATAAAAAGCGGGGTGTCGCATCGGAACATAGTTTATGTCTCCGGTGCGACTGTCGTGTTTTTGGAAAGAGACAAATGAGCGCAGCTTATTTGTAAAAGAGGAACTATGTACTTAGAAGAACAACGAAGAAGAGCATTGAGTTTGCTTGCGAATTTGATCATATGGGTATTTGAGGCAGTATCATTTGGCGTGATCTGGTTTGGAGAGTATCACAATCCGTTATTCTTTCGGGGAAATTATGTCGTGATCGGGTTGTATGCTGTCTTTCTGTTTCTGATCACCAAAAGCTTCAATGGATATAAATTAAGCTATATGCGCGTGCTTGATCTGTGTCTGTCACATGGACTTGCAATCGTGATCGGTGGAGCCGTTGCGTATATTTTCATCTGCATGGTATCGCGTGATTATATGAACGTGCTTCCGGTTATCATAATGGTAATCATACAGATTGTGTTTGAGACGCTCTGGGTGATTTTGATCCAGCATATCTACATGCTGTTTTTCCCACCGCGGAAGCTGATCGTAATCTATGGAATTTATCCGCCGGAGAATTTCCTTCTTAAGATCAATGCCAGACGTGATCGTTATCAGATCTGTGAGGTATTAAATTATCAGCAGGGTATGGAGAAGATCCAGCAGGATGTATTGGATTTTGAAGGCGTCGTGCTGTATGATCTGCCGTCAGAAGACCGAAATAATATATTGAAATATTGCTTTAAGCATTCCATCCGTACCTATGTCATTCCGAAGATCACGGATATTATCATGAAAGGCTCGGATGATATGCATCTGGTAGATACACCGGTATTTTTGTCAAGAAATATCGGCTTGCAGGCAGATCAGCGTTTCTTCAAACGCGCAACCGATCTGTTAATATCCGGGGTTGGAATTATCGTAGCATCCCCAATCATGCTGATCATTGCGATCACGATTAAGGCATATGACCACGGACCGGTCTTTTACCGGCAGGTGCGGCTGACACGGGGTGGAAAACAGTTTATGATCTATAAGTTCCGAAGTATGCGTATTGATGCGGAGGCGCACGGTGCGCAGCTTGCGAAGAAAGATGATGACCGAATCACACCAGTTGGAAAGGTGCTGCGGAATCTCCATCTGGACGAACTGCCACAGCTGTTCAATGTGTTCGTCGGCGATATGTCGATGGTTGGTCCAAGACCGGAGCGACCGGAGATCTTCGAGAAATACGAGGAGTCGGTACCGGATTTTGATTTCCGTCTGAAGGTAAAGGCGGGATTGACCGGATATGCACAGGTGTACGGGAAATACAACACCACACCGATTGATAAATTGAAACTGGATCTGACATATATTCAGGAATACTCCTATCGGTTGGATTTGAAATTGTTGCTTTTGACCTTCCGTATCGTATTCCGAAAGGAAAGCTCGGAAGGCGTGGATAAGAATCAGCAGACCGCATTAAAGGATAAAAACGAGAAAGGATAAAGGTATCGCACATGAATGTAGCAGTGATTATTGCCGGAGGCTCCGGACACAGAATGGGACAGGATATCCCGAAGCAGTTTATCAACGTATATGACAAACCGGTTTTGATCTATACGCTGGAGAGTTTTCAGAGAAATGATCTGATCGATGCAATCGAGGTTGTCTGTATCGACGGATGGCATAACGTGTTATGGGCGTATGCCAAGCAGTTCAATATTACAAAGGTAAAATGGGTAATCTCTGGTGGAAACAGCGCACAGGAATCTATCCGAAATGGTGTCTACAACTTGAAGGATGTCTGCTCTGCAGATGATAACATCATCATTCATGATGGTATCCGTCCTCTGGTCGACGATGAGGTGCTCGAGGATGTCATTGCGAAATGTAATGAGTTTGGAAATGGTGTTACGTCCCTTCCTTACAATGAGCAGATCTTTGTGATCGACGATGAGGCATCTACAACGAAATACATTCCACGTGAGACACTGCGCCGCGTATCGACACCACAGGCATACAAGTTTGATAAGCTTGTGTGGGCGTATGAGAAAGCGTTTGCAGAGGAAATCGGTATCTACGGTTCTTCTTATACGAATACGATGATGGTAGAGCTTGGCGAGCGCCTGTATTTTGCGAAGGGCTCGGACAAGAACATCAAGCTTACGACGAAGGATGATCTGGAGATTTTCAAGGGCTATCTGACCGCAGAGAAGGATAAATGGTTAAAGTAGGAGAGACGACGATGCATTTATATGACAGTGAACTTTATATGCAGGATGTGTGTGCCGTTGCAAGCATGATCGAGGTACAGGAGCTTGCAGACGCATCGGTGCTGATCTCCGGAGGCACCGGCATGATCGGCAGCTTCTTGGTGGATGCACTTTTGTACGCAGACAAGCATTATCAGGCAAATACGCAAGTGTATATATTAGGCAGAAATGAGGAGAAGTCGCGTGCCCGTTTCGCGGACTATGCGGATTGTCCACAGTTTCATTTTATTAAGCAGGATATCAATGAGAAGGTAGTCGGAAATCCGGCTTTGCCAGCGAAGATCGATTATGTGATCCATGCGGCGAGCAACACTCACCCGGTTGCCTATGCGAGTGATCCGATTGGAACGATTACCGCAAATGTATTTGGAACCCAGTATCTGCTCGACTATGCAAAGGAAGCGGATTGTAAACGTTTTGTATTTTTATCTTCGGTTGAAATCTACGGAGAAAACCGTGGAGATACCGATAAATTCACAGAGGACTATCTTGGCTATATCGACTGCAACACGATGCGTGCCGGATATCCGGAGAGCAAACGTACCGGAGAGGCATTGTGTCAGGCATACCGTAAGCAAATGGAGATGGATGTTGTAATCCCACGTTTGTCCCGTGTGTATGGTCCGACGATGCTGATGAGTGATACAAAAGCACTGTCCCAGTTCATCTTAAAGAGTGTGAAGCAGGAAGATATCGTGTTAAAGAGCGAAGGAACACAGGAATTTTCGTATGCCTATGTGGCAGACTGTGTCGCAGGTATCCTTGCTGTCATGTTAGATGGCAAAGATGGTGAGGCATACAATATCTGTTCGAAGGATTCGGATGTGAAGCTTCGCGATGTGGCAAAGCAGCTCGCGGATCTCGCAGATAAACAGGTCGTGTTTGACTTACCGGATGCAACGGAGCAGGCAGGCTATTCGAAGGCGACCAAGGCAACACTTGACACGACAAAGCTTCGGACAGAACTTGGCTTTGTGCCACAATACGATATGAAGACCGGACTTTCCCACACCGTACAGGTGCTTCGGGAAATCATGTAGACAGGGAATAGGAAAAATATGGGAACAAAAATCAAGGAGTTTCGTCAATATAACAATTTATTTACGGAGCTTGTCAGAAAAGGAATCAAATTAAAATACAGACGATCGTATCTCGGAATCGTCTGGTCGATGATCGAGCCATTGCTTACGATGATCGTATTGACATTGGTATTCGGTACGCTGCTTGGACACAAGGAGAAATCATTTCCGGTCTATATCCTGACCGGACGGCTGATGTATACGCTGTTTTCGCAGTCAACGACGTCTGCCTTAAAGTCCATCCGTCAGAATGAGGCGATGATCAAGAAGGTGTATGTTCCGAAATATCTGTATCCGCTTGCGAATATCTGTTTTAACTACATCTTGTTTCTGATTTCGCTTGTGGTGCTTGCAGTTGTTGCACTGGTATTGGGCGTGTTCCCGACATGGCGTACACTGCTTGCCATCGTACCGCTGCTCAATCTGTTCCTGTTGTCCATTGGTGCGGGTATGATACTTGCGACGATCGGCGTGTATTTCCGGGATATGGAATATCTGTGGAACGTTGCGTTGATGCTGATTATGTATACCTGTGCGATTTTCTATTACCCAAAGAAGATTTTGAATAGTAATGTAAGCTGGATTTTGAAATTCAATCCGCTGTTTTGCATTATCAACAATTTCCGTAACTGTGTGTTCGGCAGGGCGATGAGTGCGCATATGCTGATTTATTCCTTCACCTTTGCATTTGTCTGCATCGTGATCGGAATCGCAGTATTCAATAAGAAGCAGGATCAGTTTATCCTGCATCTGTAAGGCATGGGAGGAGATATCGTGAGCGAAGAGACAAGAAAAGACGTAATTACATTATCCCATGTTGGCATGGAGTTTCATCTGAATAAGGAAAAGGTCGACAGCCTGAAGGAATATTTTATCAAGCTTGTCAAACATGATATTGCATACACGGAGTTCTGGGCATTAAAGGATGTGACTTTTTCGGTCAAGCAGGGTGACCGTGTCGGAATCTTAGGGTTAAATGGCGCGGGCAAATCAACCTTGATGAAGGTGATTGCAGGTGTATTCAAACCGACAGAGGGAACGATTGAGAAACAAGGGGTGCTTGCACCGATGATTGAGCTTGGTGCCGGCTTCGACATGCAGTATACCGGGGCGGAAAATATTTTCCTCTACGGAGCGGTGCTTGGACATTCGCGCAAATTCATGGAAGAAAAATTCGATGAGATCGTGGAGTTCTCCGAGCTTGGCAAGTTTATAGATGTGCCGCTGAAGAACTATTCCTCTGGTATGAAGGCGAGACTTGGATTCTCGATTGCGACCGTGGTGCGTCCGGACATTCTGATCCTGGATGAAGTGCTGTCGGTTGGAGATGCGAAATTCCGTAAGAAGAGCGAGAAGAAGCTGGTCGATATGATGGATACCGGTGTGACGGTGCTTTTTGTATCGCATAATCTGGACCAGGTGAAACGTATCTGCAACAAGGCCATGATCCTGGAGCATGGGGAAATGAAAGCATTTGGAGATATCGATGAGATAGCTCCTGTCTATGAAGAGATGATTGAATAATATGGGTTTTTATATCAAACAGATTATAAAAATGATCGCACAGCATGTGCTGTTTCCAATCTACTATTTTATTTGCTGCAGAAAGCCTGTGACAAGGGGGCTTGTTGTGTTCGCGGATGAACATAAGACAGCATGCCCGCCGTCGATGCAGCGGCTGCACGATGCACTGCTCTTGCAGGAAGGATTGACGGTAGTGGATGATTTCTTCGATCTGCAGGCGATGTCTGCGCAGGCAGGTATGCGGCGGATGCTTGCGTTTATGAAGCTTTATGCACAGGCAGAGTTTGTGATCCTGCAGGATAATTTTCTTCCGGTTTCATCTTGCCATAAGCGCAAAGGTACAACCGTGATCCAGCTGTGGCATGGCTGTGGTGCATTCAAGCGGTTTGGCTATGATGCAAAGGATGATATCCCGCAGTTTTATAAGGGAAATGTCTATAAGAACTATGATCTTGTCACGGTGAGCAGTCCTTACTGCCGTCCGTTTTTTACCTCGGCGATGCGGATGAAGCATCCGAAGACGGTGCGGGCGTACGGAAGCAGCTATACGGATTGTTATTTTGATGAGGCATATAAAGGTGCGATGCGGGAGAAATTCGAGCAGATCTATGGTGCAAGGAACGGAAGAACCGTGATTGTCTGGGCACCGACCTTCCGCGGAAATGCCGGACAGCAGAACAAGAGTGAGCGGACGATCGGGGAGACCTGGATCGATGAACTTGCGAAAAATCCCGATTATCTGGTGATAAAAAGTCTGCATCCGCATATGCTGAAACGGGGAGAGTCTCAGCCGCTTACGACGGGGGAACTGCTTTTTTCGGCGGATCTGCTGATTACCGATTATTCATCTGTTTTATTTGAATATTTGCTGCTTGACCGGCCGCTGCTGTTTTTTGCACCGGATCTCGAAACCTATGGCACAGACCGTGGATGGTATCTTTCCTATGAAGATATGCCGGGTGCGATTGTGACAGAGGGAGAACAGCTCGCGGATGCGGTTGCCGGCACATTGGGGAAGGATGTGTACGCAGAGAAACGTCATGCGTTCCGGGAGCAGTATATGAGCTGTTGTGATGGAAATGCAACGAAACGATTGATTCGGTATATTTTACATGAGGAGACAAAGAGAAACGATGTTGAAAAGCTTGTTTAAAAAATTCAAGAAGACGATTGTATTTAAGACGATTCAGAAGACGATTCCATACCGGGCACTGCGGAAAGTGTACCGTGCGTGCAGAAAGCAGATCCGCAGGATGTACCGTTATGAGATGCTGCGAAAGCATTATCCGAAGCTTTATAATAAATATGCGGCAAGACCGGTCAACGAGAAGAAGGTTGTCTTTATCGAGGTGCGGGAGAGCAAGATCAGTGACAGTTTTTCCCTGATGTACAAGAAGGTGCAGGAGGAACACAAATACGAGATTCATACACATTTCCTGCGCAGCGGATTCTCAAAGCGGAAGGATTATCAGCATGCCTGTGAGGCGATGATCACAGATATCGCAGATGCAAAATATATCTTTTTAAATGAGTCTTCGGATGTCATCGCGGCACTTCCAATGCGTAAGGAGACGATCGTTACGCAGCTCTGGCATGGCTGTGGTGCGTTTAAAAAGTTCGGTATGAGTACCGCAGAACTGATCTTTGGTGATGACAGAAAGACATTGGAGAAATACCCATATCATGGAAATTACACCTATGTGACAGTCAGCTCCCCAGAGGTTGTCTGGGCGTATGAGGAGGCAATGTCGCTGCAGGATAAAAAGGGCGTGGTTGTGCCAACCGGTATTTCCCGTTCGGATATCTTCTATGATGAAGAAGCAAAAAAGGCAGCACAGGAAAAACTGCTTTCGGTAGTGCCACAGGCAAAGGGTAAGAAGGTGATTTTGTATGCACCGACGTTCCGTGGCAGGGTTGCAAAAGCAAAGACACCAAATAAGCTGGATATTGTGGCATTTGGTGATGCGCTGGGCAAGGACTATATACTCTTGTTTAAATTACATCCATTTGTGAAGAAACGGACTGCGATTCCGGAAGGATACGAGGATTTTGCCTTTGATCTGACGGATGATATGAGCATCGAGGAATTATTGTTTGTGGCAGACATCTGTATCTCAGATTATTCGTCGCTTGTATTTGAGTATTCGCTGTTTGAAAAGCCGATGATCTTCTTTGCATTTGATCTGGATAACTATTATGACTGGCGTGGATTTTATTATGATTATAAGGACTTTGTCCCGGGACCGATCCACACGACGACTGAAGAGATGATTGAGTATATCCAGCATGTGGATGAGCGGTTTGATAAGAAAAAGGTACAGGAATTCCGGCAGAAATTTATGAGTGCCTGCGACGGACACGCGACCGAGCGGATTATGAAAATGATGTTTGGAGAGTAAATATGGTTTCAGTGATCATTCCATGTTACAACGCAAGACAGTATATATGCGAGGCACTTGCCTCCGCGGTGGCACAGGAATATGTGCACGAGGTGATACTGGTGGATGACTGCTCAACGGATGATTCCGTGGCATGTGTGCAGGCGTGGCTCGATGTGCACGCGGCACAGACGGCAGATATTTCCATCCGGGTGCTGCAGAATGCAGAAAATAGTGGAGTCGCGGTGTCAAGAAACCGGGGCGTGCAGGAGGCAGACGGAAAATATATTGCATTTTTAGATGCGGATGACCGGTTTGCACCGGGAAAACTGAAAAAACAGGTGGAGCTTCTGGAACAGACGGGAGCCTGTCTTTGCAATACCGCCCGTGTGCTGATGACGCCGGACGGAAGCCTGACACAGACGATCATGCATACCCCGGAGAAAATCACACTTGCAGAGCTGGAGAAAATGAATGTGATCAACTGTTCTTCCGTGGTTGCACCAAGGGAGATTCTGCTGAAATATCCGATGCAGCACAGCGAGGTGCATGAGGATTATCTGACTTGGCTTCAGATGCTGCGGGCATATCCATATGCGGTTGGCATCGATGAACCGTTGCTGGAGTATCGTTTATCCGCGCATGGAAAGTCAAGGAACAAGCTGAAATCGGCACGGATGACATATCGTACCTACCGGCTGGCAGGGTATCCGGTATGGAAATCCTGCAGGATGTTTTTGAGCTATATGATAAATGGTTTGAAAAAGTATGCTACGCATTAAAAATTCACCGTATTTTCAAATAGTACAGGGAATCAAAGATTGATTTTAAAGGCAAGATGCGATATGATAAGAAAGAACGGCTTTGCCGAATAAAGGTTTGAGAGGTATGGATATGGTTAACGAGAAGAAAACCATCCTTATGACGAAGCTTGCGATATTTGAGAAACATGAGAAGAACAAAAGCTTGGTTGTGAGTAAATATTATAGAAGTGATTATGTCCGTTATAATGTGTTAAAAACATGGGTGGCAGTGACAGTACTATACTGGTGTGTCATTGCAGGATACATATTCATGACATTTGACAGTATCTTAGAGAAATTGAATGATCTGGATTATTTTGCGGTCGTATATAAGATGCTGGGTGGCTATGTAATCATCTGTGCAATCTATTTTCTGTTTGCATTTATCCTGTATAATTATCGGTATAAGAAAGCAAGAAATGGACTGGTACAGTACAATATTAACCTGAAAGAACTGATACATGCGGACGATCCGCCGGAGATGCAGCGACGCATGGTAGACGATACAAAGCGTACGACCGATGATGTCTCTGCAGCCAGAGCGCATGCGCCACAGCAGGCATCCCGTGCCAATGTCAGCCGTTCGGAGATGGTACAGCGGCAGCTGCAGGCACAGCAGGAACGCAAGAATCAGGAGATTATCGAGAATGTAAAGCGTCGGAATGAGCGTATTTCAGAGAAGCAGCAGGAAGAAGCGCAAAGACAGCGAGAGATGGAAGAAGAACGACGCAGAATCCGCGCACGCCGCGCGCAGTTAGAGCGCGAACAGCTGGAGCGGATCAGACAGGAACAGCAAGGTATGTACCGGGAAGATCATGTCTATAATACAAATACACCGAACGGTGCAGGAAGGGGAGAAAACGAATGACTGGATTGATAGCAGTGAGAAATTCCATACGTGATTTTTTGAGAAAATATGATGAGGTAACCACTCCGATTCTTCGGTTTATCTTCTCGTTTATTGTATTTTCCTGTATAAATTCTCTGTTTGGATATAGTGAGTTTTTACATAGAGGTGTTATCACATTTTTATTGTCTGTGATCTGTGCACTTGTGACAGGACCGGTTGTTGTATTTCTGGCTGGTGTTGTCGTTGCCGTTCATTGCTTCTCGGTATCGATGGACGTAGGCGTTTTGTGCCTGTTGTTATTCCTTGTGATGTATTGCTCCTATATTCGGATGTTCCAGAACACGGGATATGTACTGGCATTGGTGCCAATCTTATATATGCTGAAGATTCCATTTGCGGCGCCTGTTATGGTAGCAATCTTTGCAGGATTTTCTGGAGCGGTTCCAGCCGCCTTTGGTGTGGTAATTTATTATTTTGCACAGTATGCGAAAGAGGCAAGAGCAACCATCCTTCTTGGTGAGGATGCGGATTTTCAGGGATACTCCTATATTGTAAATGGTATGATGAAGGACAAGGCAATGCTGCTTGCAATCATTGCATTTGTGGTTATCGTTATGGTGACGGCACTCATTCATCAGTTGAATTTTGACTATGCATGGTATGTCGCGATCGGTGTTGGAAGCGTATTTACGATTCTGGTATTTATGGTATGCGGCATGTTGGTTGACGTCAGCGTTCCGGCGGGCAGTCTGGTACTCGGCGCGATTCTCGGGGGTGTGCTTGGCGTGATTGTACAGATGTGTAAGAGTGTGATTGATTACTCGCACAAGGAATCCGTGCAGTTTGAAGATGATGATTACTATTATTATGTAAAGGCGATTCCGAAGGTGGAAAATGCACAGAAAAAACGTGTAAAAACCATGACGGAGGAAGAAGTTGCGGAACAGGTGAAGAAACCACGTCCGCAGCAGGGCACAAATGGTCAGGCAAGACAGCCACGTCCGCAGCAGGGCGCAAATGGTCAGGCAAGACAGTCACGCCCACAGCAAAACCGAAACAACGGACAGACAAATCGATAAGACTAGCGATGGTTAAGGGGTGTTAGTTTGAAAAAGTTACTCACAGCATTAAGTGTATATTTTGATTGGTTTTACATACCGAAGATCCATGTGACGGACATTATTGAGATCATTATTCTGTCGTATGTAATTTACCATGTCATGATCTGGTTTAAAAAGACGCGTGCATGGACCTTGTTCAAAGGAATTGTTGTGTTGTTTATCTTTGTCGGACTGGCAACCCTTTTTCGTTTGAATACGATCCTGTGGATATTCCGGAACACGATCAGTGTCGGTATTATTGCGGTGATCATTCTGTTCCAGCCAGAGCTTCGGCGTGCACTGGAAGAACTGGGACGAAAGAAGATCTTTACAGATGTTCTGGCGAGGGATGATAAGAACCTGCATCTGGAACGCGTCAACAATCATACGATCGATGAGCTCGTTGCAGCTTCGATTGATATGGGTAAGGTAAAGACCGGTGCGCTGATTGTTATCGAGCAGGATGTTGCACTTGGAGAATACGAGAATACAGGTATTCTGATCGATGCGGCTTTGACAAGGCAGCTTCTGATCAATATATTTGAGCACAATACCCCATTGCATGATGGTGCGGTAATTATACGGGATAACCGTGTACTTGCAGCAACCTGTTATCTGCCGCTTACGGATCGTATTGATCTGAACAAAGCACTTGGAACGAGACACCGTGCGGCGGTTGGTATCAGTGAAGTGTCTGACAGTATGACGATCGTGGTATCCGAGGAAACCGGAGAAATCTCTATCGCGTATGGTGGAACCCTGTATCGGAATCTGGACGCAATTGAACTTCGAAAGAAATTGACCTCTTTACAGCCGGTTATTCCGGAGCACAGACGTGCGAGACTGCGGAAAGGGGGCAAAAAGAATGGGAAAAAATAAGAAAGAGCTTGGACATATCGGATACAAGATTTCGGCAGTTTTGCTCGCGATTGTTGCCTGGCTTGCGGTGGCAAATATTTCCGACTACCAGACGACACGGCAGATATCCAATATTCCGGTCACTCAGATCAATGGCGATGTGCTTGATGAACTGGATCAGGTGTACGATGTAGTGAGTGGAGATACTGTGGATATCATAGTCAAGGGCAGACGATCTGTGGTCGGTACACTTGATAAAGATGATTTTACGGCAATTGCGGATTTGTCCACGATGTCGATTACCGATACCGTATCGATATCTGTGGAGGCAAAAAGCAACACGGTTCAGAGTGAGATCAATATTACCTGCGTGGATAATACGATGAAACTCAATCTGGAAGAGAAGGTGACACAGCAATTTCCAATCAAGGTGGTCACAACTGGAAGTACAAAAAACGGATATGCGGTAAGTGGAACGAGTTCTACGCCGAATATCGTAAAGGTTGAAGGACCGAAGAGCGCGGTCGAGAAGATTACAGAGATCCGGGCATCGGTCGATGTAGACAAGAAATATTCCAGCTTTGAAACAGAGTCGGAGCTTCATATCTATGATGCGTACGGAGAAGAAATTACAAATGATAAGATTACCCTGGACGTTGCATCGGCAAAGGTAAGCGTTGAAATCTATGCAACCAAGTCCGTGCCAATCGAGGTGAACCTGCGTGGAACACCGGGCGATGGCTACGGCGTGGAAGGCGTGGTATATCAGCCACAGAGCGTGGAACTGGTTGGACCGGCGGATGCACTTGCCAAGATAGAAACCGTGGATGTGGATGATGTGTCCGTGAGTGGAATGACCGAAGATTACCAGACGGATGTAGATATTCGTGATTATCTACCGGATGGAGTTTCGGTGGTAGATATCCCACCAGAGATTACCGTGAATATCTCGATTACGAAGCTGGAAGATAAGAAGCTGACTGTGACAGTAAACAGCTTTGTGCTTGACAAGCAGGTGGATGGCTATCAGTATGAGGTGACGATCAATAACTTTACGATCACGGCATCTGGATTTGCAGATGTGGTATCGAAGCTGACGTTGGATGATGTTGTTCCAACGATTGACTGTTCCGGACTTCCGGTTGGCAATCATGGAAATGTGACTGTAACTTTGAAGGAGATTGACGGTGTGACGTATACGATGAGTGGTACGGTCAGTGTCAATGTCACAAATGCAGAGAATAAATAAAGGGTGATTGATCCTCCAGACGGAGTATGGAAGAGAAGAAAGAAGCGTGAGAATGTGGAACAGGGAAAGATAGAACAGTTCAAGGAAGCAGTTGCACAGTGTAATTCGATTGTATTCTTTGGCGGTGCGGGTGTGTCGACGGAGAGCGGAATTCCGGATTTCCGAAGCACAGACGGTCTGTATAACCAGAAGTACAAATATCCACCGGAGACGATTGTCAGCCACAGCTTTTATATGCAGCGGACAGAAGAATTTTATGAGTTCTACAAGGACAAGATGCTGTTCCCACAGGCACAGCCGAACGCCGCACACAAGAAGCTTGCAGAGTTAGAACAGGCTGGAAAGCTGAAAGCAGTCATCACACAGAATATCGATGGACTGCATCAGGCGGCAGGCAGCAAAGAAGTGTTAGAGCTGCATGGCTCCGTACACCGGAATTACTGTACGAAATGTAAGAAGTTTTTCCCGCTTTCGTATATCGTAGAATCAAAAGGCATTCCAACGTGCGACGAATGTGGTGCAATTATCAAACCGGACGTTGTTCTGTACGAGGAAGGACTTGACCAGAGTATCCTGACACGTTCAATCAATCATATCGCGAAGGCAGATATGCTGATCATCGGTGGTACATCGTTAGCGGTATATCCGGCGGCAGGACTGATCGATTATTTCCATGGGAAATATCTGGTTGTCATCAATATGGCATCGACACCGCGTGATTCCTATGCGGATATTGTGATCAATGGCAAGATCGGTGAGGTATTGTCACAGATCGAGGTCTGAGACAGGACTTGACAGACAAAAACGATGGTGCTAAAGTACAGTTGTGTCAAAAAGTAAATAAATATTTACTCGGGGCGGGGTGTGATTCCCCACCGGCGGTATAGCCCGCGCGCAGTGATGCATGATTTGGTGAGATTCCAAAGCCGACAGTATAGTCTGGATGAGAGAGTAAGGATAGAGTTGCAGGAGAAAAATGGCAGTGCGTGATGCACGATGACAGCCATTTGATTTCGATGCGGATAAGCCCCGGGACATAATGATATGTGATCGGGGCTTAATTTTTGGGTGAATAGAACAAAGAAGGTGATAAAGTGGCATACAAACAGGAATATATGGAGCTTGCGATCGAGCTTGCGAAAAAAGGAACCGGCGCGGTCAATCCGAATCCGCTTGTCGGTGCGGTGATCGTGAAGGACGACCGGATCATCGGACAGGGGTATCATGCAAGATATGGGGATCTGCATGCAGAACGGGCAGCATTTGCAAGTCTTACCGAGGATGCAACAGGCGCGGAAATGTATGTAACGCTGGAGCCATGCTGTCATTATGGCAAACAGCCCCCATGTACGCTTGCCATCGTGGAACACGGCATAAAAAAAGTCTATGTTGGAAGTGATGATCCAAACGACAAGGTGGCTGGAAAAGGCATTGCGTTTCTGCGGGAGCATGGCGTCGAGGTGGAAACCGGCGTGATGAAGGATGCCTGCGATGCGATCAATCCGGTATTCTTCCATTATATAACGACGAAGCTGCCGTATGTGGTTATGAAATATGCGATGTCAATGGACGGCAAGATCGCAGCGTACACCGGAAAGAGCCAGTGGATCACCGGGGAAGCGGCAAGACAGCATGTGCAGGAGACACGGAGCTGGCTGAAAGGAATCATGGTGGGCTGTAATACGGTCTTACAGGATGATCCGGCGTTGACCTGCCGGATTGAAGGAGGAAGGAATCCAGTCCGGATTGTCTGCGATAGTCATCTGCGAATCCCACTGGACTGCCGGTTAGTACAGACGGCGGTGGATGTGCCGACGATCGTGGCAACACTCGATGGTGCATCGGACAAGGCAAAGGAATTGCAGCGGGCAAATGTGCAGATACTACAGTGCAAGGAAAAAGATGGACGCATTGATCTGTATGATCTGATGGTGCAGCTTGGTGCACAGGATATCGACGGCATCCTGTTAGAAGGCGGCGGCACGTTAAATGAGCAGGCACTCGCACAGGATATTGTGCAGGAGGTGCAGGTATATATCGCACCGAAGATCATAGGTGGTGCGGAAGCGAAAACCCCGGTGGAAGGCAAAGGCGTACCGGATCCAAATGGTGCGTACCGGTTTGCATTTGACCGGATGGAGCAGGTCGGAGACGACATCTTACTTCGATATCGAAAGGAGAAGCGGGAAATATGTTTACAGGAATCATAGAAGAGGTTGGAACGCTTCTTGCCACGCGGAAAGCATCGAAATCGGAAAGCCTTACGATTGAGGCACCATATGTCTTGCAGGATGCGAAGGTTGGAGACAGTATCGCGGTCAATGGCATCTGTCTGACGGCAACTTCGATTTCGGGCAATACATTTACGGCGGATGTCATGGCGGAGACGATGCGGCGGACATCGCTTGGCACACTGCATACCGGAAGTAAAGTCAATCTGGAACGTGCGATGGCGGCAGGTGGACGCTTCGGTGGGCATATCGTATCCGGACATATCGATGGCACTGGAGCGATCGCAAATATGGAGCGGGAAGAAAATGCAGTCTGGGTGACAGTTGAGACGACACCACAGATTATGAAATACATCATCGAGAAAGGTTCGATCGCGATTGACGGCATTAGCCTGACGGTCGCGACGGTCAGCACCGACCGGTTTCAGGTATCAATCATTCCGCACACCGGTCAGGAGACGACGCTGCTTACGAAGAAGGCAGGCGATATTGTGAATCTGGAAAACGATGTGATCGGAAAATACGTGGAGCATCTGCTTCATTTCAAAGAGCCGGATAATAAGAAACAAAGCTCGAAGGTTGATATGGGATTTCTTGCAGAGCATGGATTCTTATAGAGAAATTAGCGATAATTACACATAATAGAGTTATGAACAGACAATGATAAACAATTCATAAAATGGAGGAACAACATGGAATTAAACAGCATTGAAGAGGTTGTAGAGGACCTCAAAAAAGGAAAATGTGTTGTGATCATGGACGATGAAAATCGCGAGAATGAGGGCGATGTCATCTGTGCCGCAGAATTTGCAACAACAGAGAACGTGAACTTTATGGCAAGCTATGCCAGAGGTCTGATCTGTATGCCAATGGCACCGGAATATACAGACAAGCTGCATCTGCCACAGATGTGTATTACAAATACAGACAATCACTGCACCGCATTTTCCGTATCGGTCGATCATGTGAGTACGACAACTGGTATCTCAGCCTATGAGCGAGGGATTACAGCACGCAAGTTTGTGGAGGACGATGCGAAGCCAGAAGATTTTCGCAGACCGGGACATATGTTCCCACTCGAGGCAAGACCAGGTGGCGTGATCGAGCGTCAGGGACACACCGAGGCAACGGTAGATCTGATGAAGATTGCAGGATTGAAACCGGTTGGTCTTTGCTGTGAGATCATGCGCGACGATGGTATGATGGCAAGACGCGATGACTTGGAGCAGTTTGCAAAGCAGCATGATCTGAAGATCTCTACTGTAGAGAAACTGATCCAGTATCGTAAGGAGCATGAAGTATTTGTCGAGTGCGTGGCAAAGGCAAAGATGCCGACACGTTACGGCGAGTTCATGATTTACGGCTATGTAAATAAATTAAACGGCGAGCACCATGTCGCACTCGTAAAGGGTGACATCACCGATGGCGAACCAGTTCTTTGCCGTGTACATTCCGAGTGTCTGACCGGCGATGCACTTGGTTCTGCACGCTGCGACTGCGGACAGCAGTATGATGCAGCAATGAAGCAGATTGCCAAGGAGGGCAGAGGCGTGCTTCTCTACCTGCGTCAGGAAGGCCGTGGAATCGGACTTATCAACAAGATCCGCGCGTACCAGTTGCAGGATCAGGGACTTGACACGGTCGAGGCGAACTTGAAGCTCGGCTTCCCGGAGGATGCCCGTGACTACACGATCGGTACACAGATCCTTGTAGACCTCGGCGTACACAAGATGCGCCTGCTCACAAACAACCCACTCAAGGTATACGGCCTTTCCGGCTACAACCTTGAAATCGTTGAGCGTGTGCCAATCGAGATGGAGCCAAGCAAATACGATATGTTCTATTTAAAGACAAAGAAAGAAAAGATGGGACATATTCTCGATAACGTAGATTGATGACATTGATATATAAAAAACTAACAAGGATAAATTTCAGGAAAGACGGTATACCAAACACATAAAAGGTGGTGAATGCCGCCTCTCCGTACAAATATGAGAATGTTTATAGCCACATCCTAAAAGGAAAATGTGTATTGCGATGTTCTTCTATGTATGATTCCAATGCAGACCATTGGAACACGCCAGCACTTAACAAGCAGTGCCGCCATCGAAAAATGGTGGTGCTGCGAGTTTAGTGTCTGCTGCGTGTGGAAGTGAGCGAGAGTGCGTCTGCATGGAACATACATAGGAGAACATCGATAGAAAGAATGTAGAGATGTGGCATAAGAATAAAAATAAGGAGAGAAAGAAAATGAACAAATTAGAAGGAAAATTAGTCGCAGACGGCGCAAAAATCGGAATCGTAGCAGCAAGATTTAACGAATTTATCGTATCCAAATTAGTCGGTGGTGCGATGGATGGTCTGATCCGTCATGACGTGAAGGAAGAGGACGTCACAGTCGCATGGGTACCAGGTGCATTTGAAATCCCAGTTGTCGCAAAGAAGATGGCAAAGTCTGGAAAGTATGACGCGGTAATCTGTCTTGGCGCCGTTATCCGTGGAGCAACAAGCCACTATGATTACGTATGTAACGAAGTATCCAAGGGCGTAGCTTCCGTATCACTGGAGACAGAGATTCCGGTATTGTTCGGTGTCGTTACAACCGAGAACATCGAGCAGGCAATCGAGCGTGCAGGTACAAAGGCTGGAAACAAGGGATACGATTGTGCCCTTTCAGCTATTGAGATGATCAACCTCATGAAGCAGATCTAATTACCTGCGATACACCAGAAGTTTAGTTTTAAGTAAGGATAGACGAATATGAAAAAAGAACGTTGTATGTTGTTTTTTGATATTGATGGGACATTGATCACAACCGATGGCAAGCGGACATTTCCGGAGAGTGCGAAGCGTGCGCTGCGCGAGGCAAGGGAGCGAGGACACCTCGTCTACATCAACACCGGGCGCGTCATGGCAAATGTGGATGATTTCATCCGCGAAGTCGGTTTTGATGGATATGTCTGCGGTTGCGGAACATATATTGTGTCTGAGGGAGAAGTGATGCTGCATCACCGTATCCCGCAGGAACGCTGCCGCGAGATCGCATACAAATGCCGGGAATGCCGTATGATGGCAATCTTTGAGCATACCGAGCATACCGGCTATGACAGTGTGCTTGCTGGCGAGGACGCCGGGTATCAGGAGATTCTGCATTATTTCAAATCCATGGGACGTCATGTGATCGAAAGCATTGAGGACCCGGAATTTTGCTTTGACAAGTTTGCCTGCTGGTATGAGGAAGGCAACCCGAAGCTGCAGGAATTTATTGATTATATGTCTGAAGATTTTACCTGTATTCAGCGTGAGGGCAATTTCTTAGAGGTTGTGCCACACGGATTTTCCAAGGCGACTGGTATCCGGTTTTTGATGGAGAAATATGATATTCCGCTTGAACGCATTTATGCGTTTGGGGATAGCAATAACGACCTCGATATGTTACGATATGTACAAAACAGTATTGCGATGGGCGTCTGCACAGAGGAAGTGGCTGAGGCTGCTTCGTACCGTACGGATACGGTAGAACAGGACGGCATCGAGAAAGCCATGCGGCATTTTGGGATGATAGAGTAAGCCATGAATGAACGACGTTTTCGACAACTGAATATATTGACGATCATTGCCGTAGCGGTCGGGATAGGGATGATGCTCTTTTTTGCATTTGTCGTATCGGACGGTGGCAATCAGAAGATTTCCTTCCGCACGCCAAAGAAGCTTGATGATACATGGGTGTTGTACCGGCAGGGCGAATCGGATGAACAGATCATAGATCTGCCGACGAAGCTCAAGGCGAAAAAAGGCGAGATCATCACGATCACACATCAGATGCCGGAGGATGCCGGCGAGGACAGCGCGATCTGTTTTTACACAGAGTTTCAGAACGTGATCGTTTCCATCGGTGATCGTCGTGTCTATGAAAGCGGTGTGCTGGCAGATAACAAGATGACGAAAAATGCTGTGCCCGGATATCACGTGGTAGATATTGACGCGAGAGCCGGGGAGACAGTAACGATCCAGCTTGCCTCGGCATATGGCAGATACAGTGGCAGAATACCGGGGATTTATTATGGTTCGCGTGGAGATATTGTATCGTGGCTCATACGGAGAAATGGTATTCCATTTGTTGTGTCACTGATGATCTTAGTGCTTACGATCCTGCTTGGCGTGTCACTGTTATTTATGACAAATGAAAACATCAACAAGCAGAAGGCAGCGTATGGATTTGGGTTTATTGTCTTTGCGGCAGCTTGGATTTTCTTTGGAAATGCGATGATGCAGCTGCTGACGAAGAATCAGTTCGCAACGTACATGGCGAGCCAGATTTTCCTGCTTTTGATGCCGCTGTTATATTTTATGTATTTGCGAAGCTTCGCGATGAAGCGGCGCTATGCGAAGATCTTTGAGATTTTGATTTATGTTTATGCGGTGAATTTCCTGACTGGAATCGTATTTCAGTTAGTGGGTGTCTGCGATTTTGCAAGCTATATGTTCTTCACGAAGATTCTGATCATGGTTGGCTTGCTGTTGCTATGTCTGATTATGTATTTAGCGGCAGACACATATGCAGATAAGAGCATTTACAGCAATTTTTGGGCGAATGTGATACTGACCGGATCGTGTCTGGTGGAATTCATCCTGCATTTCTTCCGGTTTTACAAGAGTTATCAGGGCGTTGTCCTGCAGATCGGATTGTTTGTATTTGCGGTGCTGTTGATGATTTCTATCGAGAAAACGGTGATTCAGGAAATGAATGCGGAGCGTGATGCAGCGCTGAGCAGTGTCGGACATGAGAAGTCGCAGGCGGTGCGCACGATCAATACCGCACTGATTTATCGGGCGTTAAATACTGCGATTACAGATTTGAAGACACATGATCAGTCGAACAGCCGCCTGATTTACGATACATCGATGTTTATGCAGCACAATATGGATGCAGTTTATAAGCAGGGGCTTGTTTCTTTCGATATAGAGCTTTCGTATATCCGGGCATATCTCGGCATGCAGAAACGGATTCATCCGGGACTTGAGGTGCTTGTGGAAGACAAGGTGACAGAGTTCAAGGTACCATACAATACGATTGAACCGCTTGTGGAAAATGCAGTCGAGGCGGCTGTGGAAACGAAGCAGGATGGAAAGGTTGTTGTGCGAAGCTATGAGCGGCTGGACTGTTTCGCAATTCAGATTGTTGACAATGGAAATGGTGTTTCACCAGTAAAGAAATTCCGGGCAAAGCAGGATTTCCGGGGACTGCAAAAGCAGTTGAAATCGTCGGTGGGTGCTTTGATTGAAGTGCGCACAAAACCGGATAAGGGTACGATATTGACTGTGAAGATCCCAAAACAGGGATATGTAATAAAGGAGTAAGAAGATGACATTTTCGGAACAGATCGTGTATGGCTGGTTTAAGCCATCCAAATATAAAGATATGATAGAGTTACCGCGCAGGCGATTTGTTGCGTATGTGATCGTGATGATGCTTGTCTTGTCGATTGTCAGCTACGTCGTTCCGACGGCTTCGATCATCTTTGGATTTGGCGGATTTGAGAAGCTTTTCACACAGAGTCTTGGAGAAGTAAATTATACGGACGATACGCTTTCGGTGTCCAATAATTTTGATATGCATATCAACGCCGCGAATTTCTTAGTGGATACGTCACAGGAGACGGTGCAGAACGAAAGCCTCAAAAAACAGGGCATGTTTCTTGCGGTTGGAAGCAAGACCGTGCGGATCAGCATGGTACTAGGTTCCAAGGTGACAGATTACGGGGTATATTATCTGTCTGATTATTTGCAGGATGGGTTTAACAATGACAGTCTTGTTGCGATGATTCCGTCGATCTACGCGGTACTTTTCGTGACACTGCTTGGAACGATGCTCAGTTATTTTGTAAAATACGCAGTGGTTGCGCTGCTCTTTTCTATCCTTGTGAACAGCATGAATCATCAGTTTCATTTGAACTTACAATTCGGACAGGTGTTTGCGCTTTGTTTCTATGGACAGTCGTTTGCAATGATCCTGTCGAATTTTAATCAGGCAATCGGTCTTTTGCCAACGCTGCTTGTATCGATCGTTGGAATTTTCGTGACTGTTCATATGATTACCGTGAGTGTTGCGCTTATGAAAAACGAGCGGGAATTGTAGCAGAAAAGGATTTCAGTTTGTAAATCAAAATTTGATATAACATACACTTATAGTCGGATATAAAAACCTTGTATTTTTCAGGATTGCCTTATAGCTATATAATAGGGGCATGAAAGAAATTGATCGAGGTGAGAACGATGAGACAGATTTTATGTTATGGAGATTCGAATACATATGGATTAGTACCGAAGGAAAATGCACGGTATCCATGGGGAATACGTTGGACAAGCCGGTTGAATGAGAAGCTTGGACTTCAGCAGTATCGTGTGATTGAGGAAGGGCTGTGCGGACGGACGACCGTCTTCGATGATCCGTTCCGAGACCATCGAAATGGCGCAAAATTTGTCAATGCTGTGTTGGAGACACACGGGGCATCGGATCTTATCATCCTGATGCTTGGAACCAATGATTGCAAGACCGCATATAAGACGACACCACAGTTGATTGGAAAGGGTGTGGAGACGGTGATCGCGAAGATCCGAAGCTTTGCTCCGGATAGCAAGATCCTGCTTGTGTCACCGATCCATCTGGGCGAGAAGGTCTGGGAGAAATCCTATGATCCGGAGTTTTCCAGAGAGTCGGTCGATGTATCGAAGGGGCTTGCCGATGTCTATGCGGAGATCGCGAGAAATGAACATCTGTATTTCTTAGATGCATCCGATGTGGCTGCACCGAGTGACACCGATCAGGAGCATCTGAATGAGGAAGGGCACGCGAAGCTCGCGGAAGCAATCTACGAGAAGGTGGATGATATATTCGCGGAGGCTGCGTAGATTTCTTCGCAGAATAATTATAATTTAGTACGAATATAAGAAGCCGGTAAGAGACTATTTCATATAGTTTCTTACCGGCTTCTGTGTTAACTACAGATACCCATATTTCTTCCGCTGTGAGAACACGAAGAAGAGCGTCATGCACAAGGTGATTGCTTCCGCTACAATGATCGCGCCCCAGATACCGTCTAATCCGAGGATTAGTGGCAGCAGCATGACGGCGGATAACTGGAACACAAGTGTCCGCAGGAATGAAATCAACGCAGAAATCAAGCCATTGTTTAACGCCGTGAAGAAGGACGAACCATAAATGTTAAATCCGTTGATCAGGTAGGTAAACGAATAGATCAGGAATCCGTGTTTGGTTAGTGCAAACAGTTCTGCATCATATCCAACGAAGATTTTCGTCAGAGGTCCTGCAATCACATGTGCCAGCAGGACAAGCAGGATACCCCAGATGGCAATCAGACTGGTACTTTTTTTGAACATATTCTTAAGCTCATCCCGGTTCCCGGCACCGTAGTGGTAGCTGACAATCGGTGCACTGCCGACCGAATATCCAAGGAAGATCGATATGAATATGAAGTTTACATACATGATCGCGCCGTAGGCAGCCACACCATTTTCGCCTGCGTATTTCATAAGCTGCAGGTTGTAGAGCGAGTTCACGAGAGAGGAAGAGAGGTTCGTCATAAGCTCGGAGGAACCATTTGTACATGTCTTCAACAAGACCACTCCGTCAAATTTTGTCTTTCCAAGTTTCAGCAGACTGGAATTCTTCCGTGCAAAATAGAAGATCGGGAAGAATCCACCGATGCATTCTCCGGTTACCGTCGCAATCGCGGCGCCCGGCAATCCCCAGCCCAAGACTGCGATAAACAGATAATCTAACACCATATTTGTCACACCAGCGATGATGATAACGCCAAGTCCCAGCTTCGGTTTCTCTGCGGTAACGAAGAAGCTCTGGAATACGTTTTGCAGCATAAAGGCTGGCATGGAGATAAAACAGATTCTTCCATATAGCACGCAATTATCCAGCAGTGCGCCTTCTGCACCAAGCAAGGATGCAACCGGACGGACTAACAGCATTCCGCAGAGACTGAAGATGACACCACCGATGAAAGTCACATAGACAAGCAGCGAGAAATATTCGTTTGCTTTCTTATGTTCGCCTTCGCCGAGTGTCTTTGCCACGATCGCGCTACCACCGGTACCGACCATGAAGCCGAGTGCGGACACACCCATCATGAGAGGCATAACCAGATTGACTGCAGCGAATGCTGTCTTGCCGACATAGTTCGATACGAACAGCCCATCGACGATACCGTAGATGGAAGTGAAGATCATCATGATGATGGACGGCAGGACGAAGCGCAGCAGCTTCTTATAAGTAAAATGTTCGGATAATTGTATCTTCATGTTGTAATTCCTCCAATTTTGTTATAGCTTCTGGATTCCTTCGCGCAGGGCTGCGAGATACTGTGCGTGGAAATGCAGAATCGTTTTGTATTCTTTTTCTGTCAGTTTTGGGAATGCTTCGTTCTCAATCTCTACCATCGGGAAGATCGTACGGCGCACGAGCTGCAATCCCTGTTCGGTCAGATAGATGTGCATGCTCCGTCCCTTTCCGGACGCGAGGGTCAGATATTCCTTCTTCTGTAATGACCGGATCGCTGAGTTGACGGTCTGCTTCGGGATGAAGGTTGTGCGGCAGATGTCACTTTGCTTACAGCCATCCCCCAGCTCGCAGATTGCGTACAGGGTGTCGAACTCGCTGTTCGAGAGACCAAGCCGCATCGCTGCGTCGTGGTAGATGATGTTATATTCTTTGTAGATGTGGTTGAATGCAACCAGCTTGTCACTCATATATGGTTGTTCTTCTTCGTGTTTTTCTTTCATAGAGGCTCCTCTCACAATTCGACAAAATATGTCTGATTTCGTACTCAGGTAAGTCCGAAAGTGTACTTAGTATAGTCTGATTTCGGACTTATGTCAAGAGGAAGATGGATGTAAATTATTTGTAATTATGCAAGGAAAACATGGCAAGATACATTGCTATTTTACAGGGATTGAAGTATACTTAGGGGCGAAAATAAATATGTATAAAATATTATAGAACGAAAATTATAGACAAGGGGAACAGGACAGGAGTAAAAAGATGCTGACACAATTTTCAAGAACTGAGCTGCTGCTTGGAAAAGAAGCGATGGAGAAATTACAGAATTCCCGTGTCGCCGTATTCGGAATCGGTGGTGTAGGTGGTTATGTCTGTGAGGCGCTGGCACGAAGCGGCGTTGGAGCCTTTGATCTGATCGATGATGATAAGGTGTGTCTGACGAATCTGAACCGTCAGATTATTGCGACCTATAAGACAATCGGAAAATATAAAACGGACGTTATGAAGGAACGGATCTTGGATATCAATCCGAAAGCGGATGTACGTGTGCACAAATGTTTCTTCCTGCCGGAAAATGCCGATGAGTTTCCGTATGAAGACTATGACTACATGGTTGATGCAGTGGATACGGTAACTGCAAAAATCTCTCTCGTGATGAAAGCACAGGAGAAACACATTCCGATCATCAGCAGTATGGGCGCCGGCAATAAATTAGATGGCAGTCAGTTCAAGGTGGCAGATATCTATAAGACGAAGGTCTGTCCGCTTGCGAAGGTCATGCGGCGGGAACTTAAGAAGCGCGGAGTGAAGAAATTAAAGGTTGTGTATTCGGAGGAACAGTCGATTCGTCCGATCGAGGATATGTCGATCAGCTGCCGGACGCGCTGTGTATGTCCGCCGGGTGCGAAACACAAATGCACCGAGCGGAGAGATATTCCGGGCAGTGTCGCATTTGTTCCATCGGTGGCAGGTCTGATCATTGCCGGTGAGGTTGTGAAGGATCTGGTGAAGGACGTACCGCGGACAGCAGAAGAACCGACAACATAAATACGGGCGTAGGCAAAATAAAATATAGTAACTCGTGTAATTGGTATGCATTTGATGGAACAGGAGGCAGAAACAATGACATTAGAGAAGCATGTGATTGATACAGTGAAGGAATGGCAGACGAAGATCGGCACGGATGATGCAGGCGTGCGCCTCTATTATCCGAAGGTGTCGATGTGCGGATATCTGAAGCTTCCAGTGGAGGAGGATTCCGAGAAGATCTGTCAGGAGGCAGAGGCATATTTCGAGAAAAGTGTACCAGAACTTGGACACGTGACAGTGACCGAGAAAGCAGACCGGTTCTGCGTGTTTGTCAGTCCGGAGGGCTGTGATTATATTAACCTTGAGATTCCTGTTTCGGAATTTTTAGAGGGATTTCTGAAGGTGCTTAAGACGCAGGATATGCAGCAGGTACGGGCGTATTTTCAGGCATTTGCGAAAGCACATGGCACGACGGTCTGTGAGGAGGACGATGAGGAGGATCTCGGAACGGTGCTCTCTTTTGCGGATAAGGATGTGGAGCCTTATCTGTACTGTGTGACAGACGATCAGTTTGGAATTACCTATCACCGGTTTACGAAGGATGATTTCGATACGATTTAAAAAAGTCTTAAACAAAAGCGGAGTTTAATAAAAAAGATACAATTTGGATACAACCATGATTTAAAATAGAAAAGGAGTTTTCCCATGAACGAACAAACGAAAGCGAGAATCAAGGAGTTACAGAAAGAAAAAGATGTTGTGATCTTAGCGCATTATTATGTGGATGGTGAAGTGCAGGAAATCGCAGATTATGTCGGCGATTCGTACTATCTGGCGAAGGTTGCAACGACAGTGGAACAACAGAATATTTTGTTTTGCGGCGTCTCCTTTATGGGTGAGAGTGCGAAGCTTCTGAATGCGAAGAAGCATGTCTATATGGCAGATGATGGAGCGGATTGCCCGATGGCACATATGGCGGAAGTGGAGAAGATCGAGGAAGTGCGGAAGGAATATCCGGATGTGGCAGTTGTCTGCTATGTAAATTCAACAGCAGAATTAAAGGCACATTCCGATGTCTGCGTGACATCATCCAATGCACTGAAGATCGTCAAGGCATTGCCGAACAAGGACATCTATTTTATTCCGGATTACAATCTGGCACATTTTATAGCGGAGCAGGTACCGGAGAAGCATTTTATCTTCAACGATGGATTCTGCCATGTACATAAGAGTATTCACAGTGAAGATGTGAAGAAGGCAAAGGAACTGCATCCGGACGCACTTGTTCTGGCACATCCGGAGTGTACAAGTGACACGCTGGCACTGGCGGACTTCATCGGAAGTACGTCCCAGATCATTGATTACGCAACCGCATCGGACAGCAAGAAGTTCCTGATCTGCACCGAGATGGGTGTGTTCTATGAGTTGATGCAGAAGAACCCGGACAAGAAATTCTTCTCTGTCGGACACAGACAGTTCTGCCCGAACATGAAGAAGGTCAGTCTGGACAAAGTACTTGAGAAGCTCGAAGATCTGAAGGATGAAGTGATCCTTCCAGAGGAAATGTGTGAGCAGGCGAAGAAACCGCTCGACGAGATGCTTCGTCTGGCACAGTAGCAGGACTGGTGCGTTAGTGGGTGCATCAAACCGATCAGGCGGGATCAGGTAAGTTGGCAGATGTATGAAACCACCGAACGAGGAGTATGAGATGAAACGGATTTTAATTGTGGAAGATGATATGGCGCTGGCGCAGGAATTGCAGTATCTGCTGATTTCGAATCAGTATGATGCGCAGCGCGTCGAAGAATTCACCGATGTAGCTGGACAGATTCTTGCTTCGCAGGCAGATATGGTTTTGCTGGATATTAACCTTCCAGAAGTAGATGGACAGAGTGTGTTGCGGGAACTGCGCAAGACATCGGATATTCCGGTCATTATGGTGACAAGCAAAAACACAGAGATGGACGAAGTGATCTCGATGAGCTTCGGTGCGGATGATTTTATTGCGAAGCCATACAATCCTTCTATTTTGCTTCTGCATATCGAGGCGGTATTCAAGCGGCTTGGAAAGATGGACGCAGACAAGGGACTTACCTATAAAAATATGACGCTTGACACGGCACGTGGAGTTCTGACGGTCGGGGATAACAGCGTGGAGCTTACGAAAAATGAAGCGGGTATTTTATCCTATCTGCTGAAGCATCAGAATACGATCGTGACGCGCGATGAACTGATCAGTTATCTGTGGGATTCGGAGGCATTTGTCGATGATAACACGCTGACGGTCAATATGAACCGTGTCAGAAAGAAGCTTGCTGATCTCGGCGTGGAGGATATAATCCGGACAAAACGAGGACAGGGGTACATTCTGGCATGACAGTTCGAAGTTATCTAAAAGACAGAATCAGCTTTGTTGCAGCGACAGTGTTTATCATGGTCGTATTAAGGCTGTTAGGATTTGCCTGCAAGACGCGGATGGATTTCATCTGGGTGATGGAGGGCATCATTTTTGTGACGGCATTGTGCGTGTGTCTGGCGGACTATCGCAAGCGCAGGCTTTTTTATCGGGAATTGCTGGGAATCTTAGAAGGGCTTGACCAGAAATACCTGATCACGGAGATGACGGTACAGCCGGATTTCGAGGAAGGTAAGATCTGGATGGATGTTCTGTATGACACCGGGAAATCCATGCGGGACAAGCTGAACGAAACAGAAGATTCGCTGCGGGATTTTAAGGAATATCTGGAGCTTTGGATTCACGAGATCAAGATTCCAATTGCCGCTTTAAACCTGATGAATTATAACGGCAGTCAGGATTTGAAGAAGCAGAAGGCACAGCTTGCACGGATTAACAGCTTTGTGGAGCAGATTTTATTTTATGCGCGTGCAGATGCGGCAGAAAAGGATTATCTGCTTACCGCGTGTGATCTGGATGTGACGATCAATAAAGTACTGCAGCAGCAGAAGGATCTGCTGATTGGAAATAAAATACGAATCGAGAAAAACGATACAGCCCATTCGGTTGTCACGGATTCCAAGTGGCTCACATTTATGCTTGGGCAGATTGTGAACAACAGTATCAAATACCGGGATGCTGCAAAACAGCCGTGTATTTCTTTTGCGGTAGAGGAGATGGCAGATAAGACTGTTCTAAAGATCCGCGATAATGGTATCGGGATTCCGGAACAGGATATCGACCGGGTATTTGACAAGACCTTTACTGGGGAGAATGGACGCAAAGGAAATGCTTCTACTGGAATGGGTTTGTATATATGTAAACAGCTTTGTAATAAGCTCGGACATGCGATTACGATTGCGTCCGTGTACGGGGAATACACCGAGGTGGAGATCGCCTTCGGCAAAGAGACTTTCTTGACGAAAGAGTAATTTATAACCTTACAAAAATGTAAGGTTATTGTCATGAACTACAATGGATAGAAAGCATGAGAGAATGTATGATGCAGGCAGGATAGATGCCTGAGATGCTAATATAGAAGAAAGGCACAGTCTGGTACTGTGGTGAGGATTTGGAACATGGCTTATCATGAATCCATGTATTTTTTAGTATTTTTACCGGTGGTTCTCATCGGATATCAGCTTGCACCAAAGCAGGTGCGCTTTGGTGTGTTGCTCTTTTTTAGTTATTGTTTCTATTTTTTATTCAGCCACAGATTAATTGTATATTTGCTTGGCGCAACTACAATCACCTATCTGACAGGACGGCTGGTTGCGACTGGTGAGAAAAAACGCAGAAAAACGATTCTGATCGTGGGTGTCTGGCTGTTGCTTGGCATGCTGCTTGTGATGAAGTACAGCGGATTTTTTGCGGAGAATCTGAATGCACTTTTCGGGACGATGAACTTTGGATTCCGGTTTCCGGTGCGGCGGTTCCTGCTGCCACTTGGCATCTCGTTTTACACGCTTTCTGCGATCGGTTACATGGCGGATGTGTATTGGAAGAAGATTGAACCGGAGCGAAATATTGCGAAGCTTGCCCTCTTTTTAAGCTTCTTTCCAATCATCATGGAAGGTCCGATCTGTATGTACAGCGATACTGCAGAGACGCTTGCGAAGGGCGAGGATATCCGGAGTGAAAACCTTATCCGTGGCTATATGCGGATTGGCTGGGGATTGTTGAAGAAGGTTGTAATCGCTGACCGCCTGTATGTCGTTGTGCAGACGCTGTTTGATGGGTATGCGTCCTACCACGGCGTGATGATCGTCGTTGCGGCAGTGTCCTATACAGTGCAGCTTTATATGGAATTTTCTGGCTGCATGGATATCGTGATCGGAAGTGCGGAATGTTTTGGCGTGACATTGCCGGAGAATTTCGTGCAGCCGTTCGTATCGAAGAATGCATCTGAGTTTTGGCGAAGATGGCATATCTCGCTTGGCAGATGGTTCAAGACGTATATCTTCTATCCGGTTTCCATGTCGAAGCTTACCAGAAAATGGAACCGGTTTGCGAAGAAACATACAAGCAAATACATAAAGCTGATGGTTGCGTCGGCAATCGCATTATTCCCGGTGTGGGTGTGCAACGGACTGTGGCATGGTGCGAACTGGAGCTACCTGTTCTACGGCATGTATTACTTCGTCGTAATTATGATTGAGCTGATGTTAGAACCAGCGGTGAAGAAGCTTTGCGCGGCATGGAAAATCGCAGAAGACGCGGCATGGTGGAATGTCCTTCGGATCTTGAAAACATGGGTAATCATTTTCACCGGAGAACTGTTTTTCCGGGCGGATACACTTGGCATTGGCATGCACATGTTCCGGTCGCTGTTCCATGATTTTTCGATACAGAAGCTTTGGGATGGTACGTTGCTTACGCTTGGACTTGGCAGAGTGGAGATCGGAATTATTTTAGTCTCTCTGTTGATTGTCGGCGTAGTAAATCATTTCCGTGAGCAGCAGATTGATGTGCGCGGTGTGATCTTACAGAAGCGGTTGCCAGTGCGCTGGCTCGTGTATCTTGCGCTCATCTTTGTTGTACTTATATTCGGTGCGTATGGACCGGGATATCAGGAGGTGGATCTGATCTATGCAGGCTTCTGAGAACAAAAAAATAAAAAAGAGAAAATCTGTTAATACGGAAATTGCGAATACGAAAAACGTCAGACATGGAATCTGGCTCCGGGTAATTTCATTTGCAGTCGTTGTCGTTCTGCTTTTAATAGGAGCCGGAAAGCTGTGTGATCCAATCCGGCTAGGCTTGCAGGATTCGGTTTCCGAGCGGGAACGGTATCTGTTACACCTGCTATCGGAACCAGAGGAAATGGTTGATGTGGCAATCCTCGGTGACAGCGAAAGCTATACGTTGGTATCGACGTATCAGTTGTGGAAGGAGGCAGGCATTGCATCGTATATCGGCGGACAGTCCGGGCAATGGATCGGGGAAAGTTATTTTTCGCTGAAGAAGATTCTCAAGCGGCAGTCTCCCAAGGTTTTGATCTTAGAGACGAATGAGTTTTTCTCCAGAGGAGATGCGAGTGTGATAAAGGATGCGGCGAAATCCGCGCAGGAGTTTGCACGGCAGATGTTCCCAATCCTCAAATATCACCGTTTCTGGAAGATGGAACCAGCCGATCCGAAATTGCAGACGACGATTTTCAATGGATTTGAATTGCGTGCGGCAGTGACGCCGTATACGGGTGGTGGCTACATGCATGCAACCGACGATAGAACACCGGTGACTTTTATCACAAGGTATTATCTGGATAAGATCAAGCGTTTGTGTGATGCACATGGAACGAAGCTGTTGTTTGTGACAGCCCCTTCCCCGGTCAATCATACGATGCAGCGGCACAATGAGGTGCAGGCACTTGCAGATGCGCTTGCAGTTCCATACCTCGATCTGAATCTAAATACCGAGGAGCTTGGAATCGACTGGAATCTGGATACCCTCGATGGTGGCGATCATTTAAACTATACCGGTTGTCAGAAAGCTACGGCATATCTGCAGCGGTATATGCAGACGCATTATACGTTGCCGGATCGCCGGGATGATGTACGGTACGAGGCGTGGAACAAGCAGGCGGAAGAATTTGAAAAACTGCTTCCACAACCTTAAAGAAATCTTAAACGATTGCTTGGTTTTATCTTAATATTTAAGTTGCTATACTATGTAACAGAACAAAGAAATGCGGCGGATGAACCTGCACGCATGGAGGACATTATGAAAAATGTATTAGAATATCTGGAACAAAGTGCAAAGATGTATCCGGACAAAATTGCAGTGAAGGATACGGCATGTTCCTATACATATGAACAATTACAGAACAAAGCGAAATGCATTGGTGTCTGTCTGGCAAAGCAGACAACACCGCGCCATCCGGTCTGCGTATTTGCCGATAAGAGTGCGGATACACTGGCAGTCTTTTTTGGAATCGTCTATGCGGGCTGCTTCTACACACTGGTTGATCCTTCGTTCCCGGAGGCACGCATCCAGTCGATGCTCTCGGTGTTACAGCCGGATGTGATCGTGGATGGAAGTGATGCGTCGGAGAAGCTTACCGCGTGTGGCTACACAGAGAATGTGGTTCGGATGGAAACGCTGACACAGGGGATGGATAGTGAATGTACAGGTTCCGATGAAAATCAGTTACAACAGATCCGGGAATCTATGATTGACACCGATCCACTTTACTGTAATTTTACTTCCGGCTCGACCGGAACCCCGAAGGGGGTGCTTGTGGCACATCGGTCGGTGATTGAATTTATCGATCAGTTTACAGAGATCTTTGATATCACGGAAGCCGATGTGATCGGCAATCAGGCGCCGTTTGATTTCGATGTATCAGTGAAGGATATTTACAGTGCGATGAAGATGGGCGCAACCTTAGTTGTGATTCCGAAAGCGTATTTCATGTTCCCAAACTCCGTTGTGGACATGCTCGATGAGAACCATGTCACGACGCTGATCTGGGCGGTGTCGGCACTCTGCCTGTTGAACCGGCTGCATGGACTGAAACATAAGGTACCAGCAGATATCAACAAGATTTTGTTCAGCGGCGAGGCAATGCCGATCCGGCAGCTTCATGCATGGCAGAGCTACTACCCGGATGCGATGTTTGTGAATCTCTACGGACCGACGGAGATCACCTGCAACTGTACCTATCACATTTTAGACCGGGCATACAGCGAGGACGAAAAACTTCCGATTGGAATTCCATTTCCAAATGAACGTGTATTCCTGCTCGATGAGGAAAATCGTCTGATCGAACCGGAAAGTGCTGGCAAGACCGGAGAGCTTTGTGTGGCAGGTACGACGCTTGCCCTTGGATATTACAGAAATGCAGCGGCAACGGCGAAGGCATTTGTGGCAAATCCGTTACAGACCGATTACCCGGAGACAATCTATCGGACGGGAGATCTGGCAAGCTACGGCGAAGATGGGCTGCTTTATTTCGCGGGACGGAAAGATTTTCAGATCAAGCATATGGGACACCGCATCGAGTTAGAAGAGATTGAACATGCACTGGCGGCAATCCCGGAGATCGAAGGTGCCGCGTGCTTTTATGACCGCGAGAAGAACAAAGTCGTTGCCTGCTATATCGGAATTGACGATAAGAAATATCTGATTACTGCGATGAAGAAAAAGGTGCCGGATTACATGGTGCCAAATGTATTTTGCAAGGTGGACATGCTGCCACTCAACAAAAATGGCAAGACGGACAAGAAGCTTTTGGAGGCGCAGTACAGGGAAGGAGCGTTTGCATGAATACAGAGGCGTTAAGAACGGTTGCGGCGACATATGGAACGCCGACCTACATCTTCGATGTGCGGGAAGTGGAAGCGCGAATACGGTTGCTTCGCAGCTTGCTGCCGGAGGACACCGGACTTTGCTTTGCCGTAAAAGCAAATCCATTTCTGATCCCATATGTGGCAGAGCTGGTTGATCGGCTGGAGGTCTGCTCGCCGGGCGAATATGAGATCTGCATACAGGAACAGATCGCGCCGGAGAAGATCGTGGTATCCGGGGTAAACAAGACTTACGAATCCATGAAACGCATCCTGTCTTACAGCAAGGGTGCTGGGATCTATACGATCGAATCGGAAGAGCATGCGAAGATCCTGCGGACACTTGCAGAGAAAAATCAGATGCCGCTTTCGGTACTGATCCGGCTTTCGAGTGGCAATCAATTCGGCGTTGATGCGGAGACGTTCTTCCGGCTGGCAAAGGAGATACAGGAAAGCCCGTATCTGACACTGGCGGGCGTCCATTATTATGCAGGGACACAGAAGCGGCAGAGCAAGCTGGAGAAGGAACTTGATACCTTAACCGCATTTGCAAAGACGTTTGAAGAAGAGACCGGAACCGTGCTGAATGAGCTTGAATATGGGGCAGGCATGAAGGTGTCTTATTTCATAAATGACAGCGAGAAGGATCAGAGGGAAAGCGAGCCGGAACCGCAGATACAGGCACTTGCCGAAAAGCTTCGGACATGTGATGCCTACGGCAAAAAGACGATCGAGCTTGGACGGTTCCTCGTCTCCATGAGCGGCTATTACCTGACGCGTGTGATGGATGTCAAGCGGACGGCACAGCCGGGATTCCTGATCTTAGATGGCGGAATCCACCAGATCAACTACTATGGCTGGATGATGGGAATGAAGCAGCCGGAGATCGAAGTGTTGGCAGAAAAAGACGGTGACGAAGAACTGTTTCATTTGTGCGGATCGCTCTGTACAGTCAATGATGTGCTGGCGCGGGATGTTGCCCTGCATGATCCGCAAAAAGGCGATGTGATCTGTTTCAAACGATGTGGCGCATATGCAGCGACCGAGGGCATGGCGATGTTTCTAAGCCGGGAGCTTCCGCAGGTTCTGATCTGCAAGACAGACGGGAAGATCGAGAAGCTGCGCGACCAGATGGAGACGTATCTGTTTCATGTGTCTGCAACAACATAATACAAAACACATGTGGAATCATTGGTAACAATACATGAGAATTCATGGATTTATAATAAAGATTAGGAGGATTTGTAACATGGAAGAATTATTGGAGATTTTGGAAGGAATTGCACCGGGTGAGGATTTTGAGAACTGCACAACGTTGATTGACGATCATATCTTAGATTCCTTTGCGATTTTATCACTTGTATCAGAGATCGAGGATACCTTTGATGTAGAGGTATCACCGGCAGAGCTGATCCCTGCGAACTTCAATTCAGCAAAGAGCTTGTGGGAGATGATTTGCAGACTCAAGGAAGACTAGTGTAGGAAAGGATGAATCATATGGCTTACCATCTGCTTACATACAGTTTAATATTTTTGCCAGTCGTGATCGCATTGTACCAGTTATGTCCGGCACGGTTCCGGTTTGTGGTACTGCTTGCAGCCGATTATACATTTTTCTGTATGATAAGCGGTAAGCTTCTTGTCTGGCTGCTTCTGGCGACGCTTGTGACATATGGAACCGGCAGATGGCTGGCGGCGATTCCGGTTCGGCACAGTGATCTTCACGGAAAAGCACTGACGCGGAAAAAGCGTGGTGTGCTGGCACTTGGAATTGTTTTGATCTTAGGGGCGCTTGTGACACTCAAATACCTCCGCGTATTTGGGGTGACACTTGCAGCACCAATCGGTATTTCCTATTATAGCCTGCAGGCAATTTCCTATATGACGGACGTCTATCGAGGCACACAGGAGTCCTGTAAGAATCCAATAAAGGTGGCACTTTATTTGAGCTTCTTCCCGCAGATCATGGAAGGTCCGATCAGCCGGTTTTCCGAGACAGCAGATGCTCTGTATGGTGGGAACAGTATTCAGTTTGAGAATCTGGTCTTTGGTTACCAGCGTATCATCTGGGGGCTGTTCAAGAAGATGGTGATTGCAGACCGGCTGGCACCGCTTGTGGCAAAGGTGTTCAGCAACTACAACAATTTCGATGGTGCGGCAATCCTCGTTGGGGTGCTGGCATACACGATGCAGCTATATATGGAGTTTTCCGGATGTATGGATATCATCATGGGAAGTGGCGAGATCTTCGGTGTACCATTGCCTGAGAATTTCCGTCAGCCGTTCTTCGCGAAGAATGCGGGTGATTTCTGGCGGAGATGGCATATCACGCTTGGCGCATGGTTGAAGGATTATGTATTTTATCCGATCTCACTTGCCAAGCCAGTGAAGAATCTGGCGAAAAAGATCAAGAAGAAAGCTGGATTTTCGGTCAGCAAATTCGTAGCACCGACGATTGCGTTATTCTTTGTCTGGCTGTCAAACGGCATCTGGCATGGACCACATATGAATTATATCTTTTATGGCATGTATTATTTTATGCTCATTGTGATCGAGAATCTGACCGAGGAACCATGCAGGAAGCTGGTGGAGCGATTCAAGCTTGATACAGAATGCATCGGATTTCGGATCTTCCAGTTCCTGAAGCTATTTGTGATCGTGAATATTGGCGAGATGTTCTTCCGTGCTGACACGGTTGCAACTGGATTTCGGATGTTGCGCGGAATCGTGACAGACTTCCATATCACAGCACTTGCGGAGACGAATTTCGGTGTGGATGTGCCGGATCTCATTCTGGCAGTTGTCAGTATCCTGCTCGTATTTGTGGTGGACATCATCCATGAAAAGGGCATTTCAATTCGAAGAAAGGTAGCGGATTGCAAGCTGCCAGTCCGTTGGAGCTTCTGGTATGCAGTTATACTTCTTGTCGTTGTATTTGGCGCATATGGCAGCGGATATACGATCGTGGATATGATCTACGCGGCGTACTGATAGAGGGATGAATAATTACGTGGAAGATGACATTCGATGTTTGGTAATTTGAAATATTATGGATTGCATGGATAGCGTAATTGTATGTGATTTACGAAAGAAGAATGTTTATGAAAAAAGAAAGTGGAAAATGGAAAACAACTCTCAAGATGGCAGCGGGCAGCGTCGGGTTTCTAGCGGGACTTTGTGTGGTACTGATTCTGGCAGGACGATTCCTGTGTCGGAAGAGTAACGCTGACATCTATGATACAACAGCTGTGCGCACGAAAGATGCGGAAGTGAAAAATGAAGTGAAGAATACGATTGACGTATTGTTCTTAGGTGATAGTGAATGTTATTCGAGCTTCAATCCTCTGCAGATGTTCGCAGAGCATGGCTACACCTCATTTATCTGCGGGACATCGGCACAGCGTATGTGCGACTCGTATGCGATTTTACAGGCGGCATTTGAGACGCAGACGCCGGAGGTCGTTGTGTTGGAAACGAACTGTCTGTTCCGAAGCGTGAAATCTAAGGGTGATTCGAAAGATTATGTCTTAGACCGTCTGTCCGATCATGTGGAGATTTTTAAGAATCATTCCCGCTGGAAGGATGCATTCGTAAGTACAAATTCACTGACGAAGAAAAAAGATGAGAAGAACCGTGGATTTATCAAGCGAAGCACGGTCAAGCCGTATGAGGGTGGAGCCTATATGCATGCGAGCGAGGAACGTAAATCTATGGATGCGGACGCAGAGAAATATCTGCTTTTGATGAAGGAATATTGCGAGAGTCATGGTGCAAAGCTTGTCTTAGTCAGTTCCCCTTCCCCGAAGAACTGGACGTATGCCAAGCACAACAGTGTGTCCGACTGGGCGCAGGAAAACGCGGTTACTTATGAAGATCTGAATCTGAATGATGCGCTGGGCATCGACTGGGCGTCCGATACGAAGGACGGAGGCGACCATCTGAACTTTGACGGCGCGAAGAAGGTGAGTGCATATGTGGGAAACTGGCTATCGGAAGCTTATGGGTTGAAAGACAAAAGAAACAATCCGGACTACAAACACTGGGAGGAAGACAGTGTGGAGTATGCATCAGCAAGAAACTAGCTCGATGGGACATGCTATTTTGGAGGCAGGGATGCCTCCTTTTTTTGAATTGGGGCAAAAACCTGAAATATGGGGAATCCCCCAATAGGGCAGACACAGGAAGCAAGCAGATTGGGGCAAAAAACTGAAATATGGGGAATCCCCCCAATGGAGCAGTCACAGGAAGCAAGTGGGTTGGAGTAAAACAGCAGAAATCAGGGAAATACTCCAAGCTGGAAGAATTACATGAAGCGTGACATGGAGTAAAATCAGATAATCATAAGGATTGCTCCAAAGTCGACTCTCTTGCATAGGCATCTGCACCAAATCAATATATAATACAACCATTATATTACAAAATCGTAAGAAACATGTAATCTAGACCGATGGATGTCGGCTGAAAAACCATATATACTGAGTACAGTAAAAAGCGGCAGGAACCACAGAATTCCTGCCTGCAGAATGTTAGCAAACGAAGGGAGACTATCTATGAATGAGATATTAAAGCTTGACAATGTAGAAAAATACTATGGCAACAAAGCGAATCTGACAAAGGCGGTAGATAAGATTTCGTTCTCCGTAGAGAAAGGCGAGTTTGTCGGAATTATGGGAGCCAGCGGCTCCGGCAAGACAACACTCTTAAACTGTATATCCACGATTGACCGTGTGACGGCCGGACATATCTATGTCGGAGAGAAAGATATCACGACGATCCGGGGGAATGAATTAAATAAGTTCCGCCGGGAAGAGCTGGGATTTATCTTCCAGGATTTTAATCTGCTGGATACGCTGACCGGATATGAGAATATTGCACTGGCGCTCTCCATCCAGAACGTAAAACCGAAGGAGATTGACAGCCGGATCCAAGAGGTTGCGAAGCGGCTTGGCATCGAGGAAGTTCTGAACAAATACAGCTATCAGATGAGTGGTGGACAGAAGCAGCGCGTGGCGGCAGCCAGAGCCCTGATCACGAATCCGAAGCTGATCTTAGCCGATGAGCCAACTGGTGCTCTTGATTCGAAGTCCTCCCGCTATCTGTTAGAGAGCATGAAGGAGATGAATGAAGGGCTTGCTGCAACGATCCTGATGGTTACACACGATGCTTTCACGGCAAGCTATGCATCGCGCGTGATCTTCATCAAGGATGGTAAGATATTCAATGAGATCCGCAGAGGCGATGATACCCGGAAACAGTTTTTTAACCGCATTATTGAGGTTGTGACAGTGTTAGGGGGGAGTTTGAATGATGCTCTTTAAATTATCCGCCCGGAATATCCGGAAAAGTATGCAGAATTATCTGATTTATTTTGCAACGTTGATCTTAGGAGTGGCAATCTTCTATGTATTTAATGCACTTGGAAGCCAGACAGTTATGCTGAAGGTATCGTCAAATACGGAAGAAATCATCAATCTTATGAATGAGGCAATGTCTGTCGTCAGTGTGTTCGTGTCGGTTGTGCTCGGTTTCCTTGTTGTGTACGCAAGTACCTTCCTGATGAAGCGAAGGAAGAAGGAGTTTGGTATCTACTTAACGCTCGGTATGGGAAAAACACAGGTGGCAAAGATTCTGGTGATCGAGACACTGCTGATCGGCGTGATCTCTCTGGTAATCGGGTTACTGCTCGGTATCGGTATCTCACAGGGGATGAGTGTCGTGACAGCGAACCTCTTCGAAGCGGATATGACGAACTTCCAGTTTATGGTCAGCACATCAGCCATCATCAAAACGATTATTTATTTTGCAATCATGTATGTGATCGTCATGGCATTAGATGTAATCATTGTCAGCCGCGCCAAGTTAATAAACCTGCTTTATGCAGGCGCAAAGGCACAGAAAAACCATGCAAAAAACCCGGTTGTCTGTGTGCTTGTATTTATTATAGCGGCTATTCTGCTTGGAACGGCATATTATAAAGTGACAGCCGGTGTCCGTACAATCTCTGACTTTCAGGGACTTGGTATCCAGATCGCGAAAGGTATCATCGGAACCTTCCTTGTATTCTGGTCGGTATCCGGGATGCTGCTTGCAATCGTGAAGCGGTGCAGACGGTTTTATTATAAAGGTATCAACTCGTTCAGTGTGAAGGAACTTGGAAGCCGGATCAACACAACGGTGTTCTCTGGCGGGATTATCTGTCTGCTGCTCTTTTTTACCATCTGTATTCTGTCAAGCGCAATGGCAATCCGCAACTCAATGAACCATGTGTTAGAGACATGTACGCCGGTTGATGTGCAGTTTTCAAAGCTGTATTCCTATGATGCAGCCGAGGACTATGATATGACCGGACATAATGTGGAAGAAAACCTGAAAGCCTGTGCGATCGATACATCGAAGCTTACGGATATGACCGAAATGATTCTCTATGCACCGGAAGAAATTCGTGTCGGAGATTTCTTCGGAAAGGCATTTGCAGAGAGCGGATCGGAGGATTATTTCAAAGAAGCATCGATGGAGACGATGCACATTGGAGATTACAATGCATTTGTAAGCTCATTTGGCGGAACAACAATCGATCTTGCAGAGGATGAATATGTGATACTCTGTAATTACGGGGAGATGGAACCACGATACAACGAAGGACTTGCGGAGGGACAGACGGTTACGATAAAAGGAAAGACCTATCATCCGAAATACAGTACCTGTGTGGATGGAATCGTACACATCAGCAATTCAGAGAGCAATGCAGGCGTGCTGCTTGTCCCGGATTCTGTGGATATGTCTGACTGTGATTTCTGGTATGATATCTATTCCGCAAATTATAATACGACAGACCAGACAGAGGTGGATGCACTTAATGAGTACTATAGTGATGCGAATTTCTACAAACTGCAGGAGGCGAAGACAGAAGCAGTCTTAGGCGAGGATGGTTCCTATTATTCCATGAATTGCGAGACAAGCAAGCGGCTCCGTGATAACAGCGTGGGACTTACTGCGATGATCGTATTTATCGGAATCTACTTAGGTGTTGTATTTCTGATCTCCGGTGCGGCAATTCTGTCACTCAAGGAGCTTTCCGAGGCAGCCGACAGCAAGGAGAAATACAGGATCCTGCGCCGGATCGGAGTGGACGAGAAGAAAATCCGTCATTCCCTCCTGGCACAGTCGGGCGTGTTCTTTGCCATGCCGCTTTTACTTGCAATCGTGCATTCCGTCTTCGGAATGCAGACAGCAATGTTTATTCTGACTGCATTTGGACGGGGCGGACTGCTTGGTTCTATCCTGCTTGCGGCAGCCGTGATATTGGTAATTTATGGTATTTATTTTATGATCACATATATCTGCAGCCGTAAGATCATCAGCGAATAAATATCTTGAAAAAAAAGAATAAGTAAGCTATAATTAGCACATATTAAAAATATAATATATCTGGAATGTTCGATAACTCCTGTTATTTTTGAACCTACATTTACTTTAAACGGGATTCCTATATCTGTGATATTATGTCAGGCCTCCTCCGAGTGGAAGACAGACGATCACATGCGGTTGCCCACCTAGCGTCAGCTAGGAGTCAAAAGGCAGGAACCGGCATCCCGGATATATTTTTTTGGAGGAAAATACGTGAAAAAGAAGATACTCACGTTTATGCTTTTGCTGGTTATAGCCGGGGTAGTTATGATTGCTGGTCATGAGATCGGGCGGCATATGCACAAAGCGGAACAAAATACAGAAACAACGGAAGCATCCGTGGATTATAGCTTATATTACACATACGAAGATGTGGAAAAGGTCGTCAGTTATCTGGCAGATACAAAGGCAGAATCCGAGGCGTTATCGCGCCTGATTGATCCTCTGAAAAAAAGCGAGGTCATCGATGTGGCATTTGTAAAGTCTGTGGCACAGACGATACAGGTGAAAGCTTCTATTTATGAGGAAGCCCTGAACGGAAAAAAGGATTCTGACTACGTGACGAAAGCGGAATTTGAGGACTTCTATGAGCGGATCGTCGCATCGGCAACCGTCAAAGGACTGCTTCGGAAAGATGTTCTGGTGCTTGCAATTTCCGAGGAGGACAAGACATCCTTTTTCGATGGACAGGACACCTACAATGCAGAATTTGAAATCGACGAAAGCTACGAGGGAAATGTGCTCGATGTCTATATGAAGAATGGAAAGATCTTCAAGATCAACCGTCTTGGAGATACCCAGATCACATTGCAAAATGTATGGGTGGAGTCTGTGACGGATGGAAAATGCACGTTTTTATATGGAAATCTGGAAAAAACCTACCATGCCCGGACGGAGGAAGGCATCCCGGATGGAGCTGTGACAGTTGCAACAAGTCTGGATGCGGACCGGCAGACGGAAGCCGGCTATGAGACGGCGGGCTATGTTGCAAATCTCGTGTTTGACTATGCAGGCATCTGTAAAATCGAACGACCACAGAAGGTGCTGCGCGGCAAAGTCATTTCGACGGGAGATACGGATATTCAGGTGGAAAATATCGGCGGACTCACACTTGCCGATCATTATAAAATGTACAATGTGTATGAGGATGCCGTGGACGAGGAAAGTCTGTCTCTGCTGCTTGGCTACTCGTATGTGGACATGTATCTGCAGGATGGAAAAGTTGGTGCTGTCGTGATTAACCAGGAGTTAAAAAGCGAGGATATCCGCGTGATCATCAGCAACGATGATTACTCTTCGTATGAGATGGAAATGGTGCAGTTTACGGCGACATCTGCGTTCACCGTGGCGTATCCAGATGAGACGGAGAAAACATATGAGGCTGGTGAGACGGTCACGATCACACCGGAAGATTATGCGCCAGACGATACATTGACAGTAACACCGGATACGCACAGTGGTCGTATCAGACTGCTCAGTGTGACACGCGAATGTGGCAATCCGGAATACGATGGAACGATGGAGCTTGATGTACAGGATGGATATATCTATGTGATCAATGAGCTTTCGTTAGAGCGTTATCTGGCAAATGTCGTGGCAAATGCAATGCCATCGGATTACCCGGATGCAGCCATGCAGGCGATGGCAATCTGTGCCAGAGGAACGGCGTATGCGAAGTTAAAGGATGAAAGTTATGCAGAATATCATGCACATCTTGACGATTCCAGCCTTTGTCAGGTATATAATAATGTGGCAGAGACCGATGCGTCGATCCGTGCGGTGAAGGATACATACGGGCTGGTGCCGACTTACCGGGGAACTTTGATCGTACCGATGACATTTAACACATCTTTCGGAACGACCTGCACGAATGCGGAGATCTGGGGCGGCGATGCGTATAGTTATCTGGAGTCCAATGTGGAGAATCTGGATAAGGACAAGATCGATTTATCGGATGAAGCTGATTTTGAGGCATTTTTGACAGATAGTGATGCGTATACTATTATAGATAAAGATTCGCCGTACTATCGGTGGGATATAACATTTACGCAGGAAGAAATGACAGACGCGATCGAGACGGTTTTGGAAAACCGCAAATCTCTGATGGCAGAGGCGATACTTGTCGAGGATGAAACCGGCGAGTTTGTATCGGCAGAAGTACCGGAGCTTGGAACCGTGACAGAGATCGAGGTGACAGAGCGGACGGTGAGTGGTGTTGTATCCAAGCTTGTCATCCACGGCAGTGAACATACGATATCCATCAGCGGACAGAGCAATATCCGTGCGATCTTGAATCCGGTCAATCAGGAGATTGTACGGCAGGATGACTCGACGGTAACTGGCTGGACGTCACTTCCAAGCCCATATTATTATGTGGAGAAGACAGACGCGGGATTTGTCGTTCATGGTGGTGGATTCGGACACGGTGCAGGAATGAGTATCTATGGTGCCGGCGTGCTTGGCAGACAGGGAAAAAGCTACAAATATATATTACGGCATTATTTTTCGTATGTTGATTTTACGTCGATCTATACGATGGATGATGGAGAGGAAACAGCAGATTCAGAATAACAAAACGGGGGATGTATGAAAAAGGTCGTTCGGTTTATTATCAAATTTGTGAACAAAGCAACCGCGGACAGTGTGCCTGCATATGCGGCACAGGTTGCTTTCTTTGTCATGCTTTCATTTTTTCCGTTTATGATGCTGCTTGTTATGATCGTATCGAAGCTGTCCGTTATGAACACAAATGTACTTGGTTATATTTTGCGTGTCGTACCGAGCGGACTGGAATCTTATGTGGCGTATATTGTGGATGATGTAGTCAATGCAAATGTGCAGTCGTTTACACTCATTACGGTATTTGTCAGCTTGTGGTCTGCAGCGAAGGGCATTCAGGCACTCTCGACCGGGTTAAATAAAATCTATGGTGTGGAACAGAACAAAAATTATTTCCTTGTGCGGCTGATCTGTGCGTTATATACACTGGTGTTTATGGTACTTTGTATCGTCGTGATCGCGATACAGGCATTCGGTTCGCAGATCGCCCATAAGATTATTGACAATTACCCGGCATTTGCAGATGCAACACTTTTGATATTAAGCTTGAAGAATGTTGTGACATTTCTTGTGATATTTATCTTTTTGCTTTTGATCTATTACCAGCTTCCGAACCGGCGCGGGCATATGCGGCATGAGTTTACCGGAGCTGTGCTTGCATCACTTGCATGGATGCTGATGACGCGGGGATTTTCCGTATATATCAAATATTCGGCGGATAATTCAAAGATGTATGGCAGTATGACATCTGTCGTATTGATTATCATCTGGCTGTATATCGGTATGCAGATTGTTTTGTATGGCGCAGAAATCAATTATTATCTGTCAGATCTGATCTGGAAATACCGGGAAAAATACCACATGAAGAAAAAAGCTAAACGGGAAGAAAAACAAAAAATTAAAAAAAATCAGAAAGAAAAAGCAGAGACATCTTAAGGCCAATCGGTTGACACTCCCCAAGGGATGTGCGATAATCTAACAGATAGAATTATAACAAGATGGAGGGACAAAGATGTACAGTTTTGATGAAATAGCAAATTTCGATCCAGAGATTGCACAGGCAATGACGGACGAGATCAACAGACAGGATCATAATATTGAGCTGATCGCATCAGAGAATATCGTATCCAAGGCAGTTATGGCAGCTATGGGAAGTCCGCTTACAAACAAATACGCTGAAGGGTATCCGGGAAAGCGTTATTATGGCGGATGTGAGTATGTTGATGTAGTGGAAGACCTTGCTAGAAAGCGGGCAAAGAAGTTGTTTGGATGTGAATATGTCAATGTTCAGCCACATTCCGGCGCACAGGCAAATATGGCAGTATTCTTCGCTATTTTGCAGCCGGGCGATACATTTATGGGAATGAATCTGGCACACGGTGGACATCTGACACACGGTTCACCGGTCAATATGTCAGGTAAGTATTTCAATGTCGTACCTTACGGTGTTAATGATGATGGTTTTATTGATTATGATGAGGTACTCCGCATTGCGAAGGAATGCAAGCCGAAGATGATCGTAGCCGGTGCATCTGCATATGCGAGAGCAATTGATTTCAAGCGTTTCCGTGAGATTGCGGATGAGGTTGGCGCAGTGCTTATGGTAGACATGGCACACATTGCAGGGCTTGTTGCTGCCGGACTTCATGAAAGCCCAATCCCATACGCACACGTAACAACAACCACAACGCACAAGACATTGCGTGGTCCGCGTGGTGGTATGATTCTTTCCAGCAATGAAGTAAATGAGAAATATAACTTCAATAAGGCAGTGTTCCCAGGTATTCAGGGTGGTCCTCTGATGCACGTGATTGCAGGTAAGGCTGTCTGCCTGAAGGAAGCACTGACAGATGAATACAAAGAGTATCAGAAGCAGGTTGTGAAGAACGCAGCATGTCTGGCACAGGCACTGACTGAGCGTGGATTCAAGATTGTATCTGGCGGTACAGATAATCACCTGATGCTTGTTGACTTACAGAACCTTGACCTGACCGGTAAGGAAGTGGAGAAGCTTCTCGATTCTGTTCATATCACAGCGAACAAGAACACGGTACCGAACGATCCAAAGTCGCCATTTGTTACAAGTGGTATCCGTCTTGGTACACCGGCTATCACAACACGTGGTGCAAAAGAAGATGATATGATTGTGATCGCAGATGCAATCAAGGCTGCAGTCATTGACAAGGATAATGACAAGGCAATGGCACTTGTAAAGAGCATCACAGACAAGTATCCATTGTATGCATAATACGCATAAAGAACGAGATCAAATCGTATACTAAGTAAAATCAAATGCAAAACCGGGGGCTGCGCGAGAGGGAATCCGTTCCCTTGACATGTGGCTTCCGGTTTATTATGTCTTAAGAAATATCTTAATAATACAGAAAGAAATAGCTTGCTCATGGTTGTATGAGATTTATAGATAAGTACGCTTGAATAACGGAGAATGATATATGGAAAATCAGCAGAAAAATTCCGCCCCGGAGAACAATTCGGACAACCGGAATTCGAATAATAATAAGAAAAAGCCATCCAAAACGGTGGTGATATGGATTGTATCGATTTTATTGACATTTATGATCTGGCAGGGAATTACGGCGATACAGCAGTCCAAACAGGAGAAGATCACGTATGACACGTTCCTGCAGATGCTTGATGATAAATTAGTTACCGATGTGAAGCTCTACAATGACCGGATCAGCTTCACGCCGATCTCGAAGGAGACGGGCGCGGAGATGGATAAGACGTATTATGTGATCCGTATCAGCGATTACAAGATCGTGGATCGTTTGCAGAAGTCAGGCGTACAGTTCGAGGAAGTAGATGAAGGGAAAAATGCAGTCGTTTCTACAATTCTTTCGTATGTGGTAATGATCGGAGCCTTCTATCTGCTGATGTCGTTACTGATGCGGAATATGTCCAAATCCGGCGGCATCGGAAAAAGCAATGCGAAGATGTATGTGGAGAAGAAAACCGGCGTGACATTCGCGGATGTTGCCGGTCAGGAGGAGGCAAAGGAATCCCTCTGCGAGATGGTGGATTTCTTAGATCAGCCGGACCGATACTTAAAGATCGGTGCGAAGCTGCCGAAGGGTGCCCTGCTTGTAGGACCTCCGGGAACCGGTAAGACGCTGCTTGCGAAGGCGGTTGCCGGCGAGGCAAATGTTCCGTTCTTTTCGCTGTCCGGTTCGGAGTTCGTGGAGATGTTTGTCGGTGTCGGTGCGAGCCGTGTGCGCGATCTGTTCCGCAAGGCAAACAATATGGCACCATGTATTATATTTATTGATGAGATCGATGCGATCGGAGGAAAGCGTGACACGCGTCATGGCGGTGGCGATTCCGAGCGGGAACAGACCTTGAACCAGCTTTTATCGGAGATGGATGGTTTCGACAGCTCGAAGGGAATCATCGTGCTTGCAGCGACCAACCGCCCAGAGGTGCTTGACAAAGCATTGCTTCGTCCGGGACGGTTCGACCGGAGAATCATCGTGTCAAAGCCGGATATGCAGGGACGTATCGATACACTCAAAGTACATTCGAAGAATGTGAAGATGGATGAGACGGTAGATTTCAAGGAGCTTGCACTTGCCACATCCGGGGCTGTCGGTGCAGACCTTGCGAATATCATCAATGAGGCAGCGTTGATGGCTGTCCGTAACAAGCGGGATTATGTATCCCAGAAGGATCTGATCGCTTCGGTGGAAGTTGTATTCGCCGGAAAAGAGAAGAAGGAGAAGCTGCTCTCACCAAGAGAGAAGAAGATCGTTGCCTATCATGAGGTTGGACACGCGCTTGTTGCTGCATTGCAGAAGAACACACTTCCGATCCAGCGTATCACGATCGTACCGCGTACATCCGGTGCGCTTGGCTATGTATGGCAGGTGCCGGAGGAAGAGAAACAGTTACAGACGAAGAAAGAAATGGAAGAGGATATCGTGACATTTCTGGCGGGGCGTGCCGCGGAGGAGCTGAAGTTTGATTCCGTTACGAATGGTGCCTCCAACGATATCGAGAAGGCGACGAGCCTGGCGCGGACGATGATCACGATGTACGGTATGTCCGAGAAGTTCGGCATGGTGCAGCTCGAAGGCGTAACCGGAGAATACTTGGATAACCGCCGCGTATTAAATTGTTCTTCTGAGACAGAGACGAAGGTCGATACCGAAGTCAAGAACATGATGAAAGCAAGCTATGAGAAGGCATACAAGTTACTGAAAAAGAATATGCCGACACTCGATGCGATCGCGCAGGTACTCTACGAGAAGGAAAACCTGAGCGGTAAGGAATTCATGGAACTGTACGAGAAGTACCAGAACGTGAAGCTTACGGAAGCGGAGAAGGTACAGTAGGGAGAAAATTATGGAATACAATTTCTTTGCGACGGTGGCGCGCATGAAATATATTGAGCGCTGGGCGCTCATGCGGAACACATACCCGGAGACATTGTCGGAACACAGCCTGGAGGTAAGCATGCTTGCGCATGCGCTCTGCGTGATCGGAAATGTGCGGTATGGCAAGCATTTAGATGCCGACAAGGCGGCAGTGATCGGACTGTATCACGACGCGTCCGAGATCATCACCGGAGATATGCCAACACCGATCAAATATTACAATAACCGGATGAAGGATCTCTTTCATTCTATCGAGGATGAAGCGTGCGAGAAGCTGATCGGACAGCTTCCGGAAGATCTGCAGACATATTACCGGGACTACTTCTTCAAGCAGGGCGATGATACGGAAGAGACGAAGTATCTCTGGAAGCTCGTAAAAGCGGCAGATAAACTCTCTGCATTGATCAAGTGTATGGAGGAAGAAAAAACCGGCAACCGCGAATTCGTCAAGGCGAAGGAAAGCACCGAACAGATGGTGCAGGAGCTATCAAAGAGCTACCCGGAAGTAAAGGACTTCGTGCAGGAATTCCTGCCGGCCTATGCGAAGACACTCGATGAGTTGAATTAGTGCATAATGCGTTTGCTTTTTTCGATAATCGGAATCATCAAGTCCATATAGAAGAGGGTTTCAACACTGTAAGTGAAGAAACCATGATATTTTTCTGCTGTATTCCGTATATTGGTGAGACCATATCCGTGATAGAGGGAATTTTGCCGGCTGGCATGTATGTGCTCCAGGGATGTTCCCTCTGCGGTTGTGTTCTCGCAGTGAATCGTGAATTTATCGTTTTCAGTAGTCGCAATCGCGATATGGATAAAATTCTCACTGGAAGGATTGGCAATACATGCTTTCAGACAGTTATCAAGCATATTGCCGAGAATCACGCATAAATCATAATCATTGACCGGAATCCGGTTATACGTTACCCCAAGCTTAGCAACAAATTGAATATGATTTTTCGCTGCAAGTGTATCATAGTTTGTCAGGAAAGAATCAATGACCAGATTGCCGGTATTGTATTTGGAATAAGTGGATTCGATATCCCTGACTGCCTCACTGGTGAAGGTTTTCAGTTTATCGTATTCCTTGTTGTCGACATATTCGTTGATACAGAAATACTGCTTTTTGAGGTCGTGGATGATCCGGCGGCTTTGCCGATAGGATTCACTGAGCTGTTCGTATTTTTCTTTCTGAAAGCGAATCTGATCTTCCATCTGGGCGTTTGTGTATTTTAATGTGGTCGATGCATATTCTTTCTGGATCAGAATATAGTTTATGATATTTAACAACACCAGACAGAAAATCAAAAGCTCATAGAAAAGTATGTTATCAATCAGAAACAGATGTTGAAGCGGCAGGCATACATAAATGATGATGGATATGATTGGTGTAGATAAAATCAAAAACTTGTATTCCAGAGAGTGCGCAGGTGTCTGCTTCCGAAACAATAATGACATGAGCAGGCAGAGTATGAACAGGACGACCTTGGAACCGATATTCATAACACTGTATAAAAAAGCAGTGTCATTTTCTGCATAGAAGTCAGGATTTAGTTTTGTAAACAGGAAAGTAAAGATGGCTTCTCCAAGTGATGCAAGGATCTGGAACAGCAGTACCACATATAGCTTTGCTTTCAGACTGCTTGTGAAAAATAAGCAGAGGATAAACGTTGTACCCAGACTGATAAGCGTTGCGGTAATTTCTGATTGTATGGTAGGGAAATGGCTGTTTAATACTTCACATCCATACAGACAGCATTCGCAACCGACAAGGACACAAAGATATAGTGGGGCATAACGTTTCTTGAAATGATGTAATGTGTTCATCAGAAATGTAGTTAAGATGAACATATCAAAAAGATATGTAAGTATCGTAAGTGCGTACTGCATATTAGACTCCTTGGTGTGTATAAAAATCCGAGTGCATGGCAACCACCTGATTCAGATAGCGGTCCGTGATCAGTTTCCGGTTCCGCCTGCTCATGGAGACGGTGGCACCGTTGTCAAAAATAATCGAGCAATCCTTCAGATAGTGAATATGGGAAAGATTGACAAGAACTGTGCGGGAACACATCATAAACATCGTTTCATCCAGCATGGAACTCCAGGTAGTGATTGTCCCTTTCGCAGGAATCGTATCCTCCCGCATATGAAAGCATAATTCTTTGGACTTCGCATTTTTCACTTTGATGTAATAGACATCTTTTAAGTTCAATGTATATTCCCGGTCATAGCCACCTACAACGGAAATCAACGATAGATTTTTCGTGTACTCTTCGAGGATATCTGATATCAGCTGCTTCATCTCGACTTCCTGGACTGGCTTTTGAAGGAAGTGGTAGGGGTGGACGGCGAAGCTGTCCTGCATATATTTTGGATAGTTGCTGACAAAGACAATCATTACATGATGGTCGAAATTTCTCTTGATTACATCTGCAAGCGTGATTCCGCTTCCATCCGGCATCTCGATATCCAGAAAGAGCAACTGATAGGGCGCTCCTGTGGATTCCCGGTAGCGAGTCAGAAGTGCCTGTGCACTTGTATAAGTATCAATGTGCAGATCAATATTGAATTGGAAAGAGCATATATCTAAAAGATGACATAATGGCTCGAATTCTTTTGCTTCATCATCGCAGATGGCTATATTCAGTGTCATTTATTTTTTTCCCCCTTTGAAACATGTAATGTCCTATGATTCAAGCAACGTGCGATACATTGATTGATAAGAACGATGCACAAGCAAATCAATATCATATGATAATAGAGTTGCTGTTTCCATGATAGCATGAGGACTGCAAATGCGTAAATAAAGAATAACAGAAAGAACAATATTTTTTTGATTTTTGTTCTTTCGGCAGTGGTGTAGTGCTTGTGTGCATTTCCAACTGGAGCCAGCCCCCAGATTATAAGAGTAAGCAGGCTGATAAGAAGAATATAGAGTCCAGGCATAATCAAATATGGTAACCGAGATAAAAATAGAGTCAGAAAATAAATGGAATAAGAAAGCAGGAAGCAGGAGTAAGGACTTTTTGCATGGGCGCCGCCTGCCAGCATGCGTACCGGAACCAGAATTATAATATATACAAGCGACGGGAGAAAAAGACCAAGGAGTCCCCCAATCAATAGCAGACTGCAATTAAACAAAATCAGATCGAGTGAAAAATCAAGGCAATAGAAATATATGCCCTCCTTTTGCGGTTCTATAATTTCGTTTGTTACAAGTGTATCAGTTATCTTCTTACTTATTTTTTTAGAGAGTATCATTTCATGTATCCTTTCATTTTTTACAGTATAGCAGAGAATGTCGGACGGATAGAAAAAGGGATACGAACGGTCAAAAATAAGGGATGAACGAACATTCATCCCTTATTTTTGACCGTTCGTAGCAGATTTCAACAGAAAATCATAAAAGCGTGTTATAGTGCGATTACCATATTGATGGAAAACAGAAGAGAAGGAGGAACTTATGAAAACAAAGGTTAAGAAGTGGCTTGTGAAACATGGAAATGCCATATGTGCAGTTGCGGTTTCACTGGCATCACTATCATCCCTTTGCTGCCGGGGATGTTGGTATCAACCAGAGGAACCGGAAGGGTTGAAGGAGTTTGCAAAAAATCATATGGAGTAGAGATGGGAGGAAGAAGCTTATGAGAAAAGGAAAAATAAAAAATTCAATTGTAACCATAGCGATGGCAATGATGCTGTCTGTAACAGCCGTAGTGGGATTTGGAACGAATGCAAAAGCAGCGGCAGGTAATACAGGTAATAAACAGTATTCGTATAGTAATATAGATCCTATAGGAAGTTGTGAATGGAGAACTAAAAATAATGCTACTAAAGTTTATGTATATCCAACTGCAGGACCTAAGATATATTATGAGGCTAATGGAAGAAAAAAGAACAGCATTACAGGTCAGTATGAAAAATTTGCAGGGTCATATTCCTATGCAATTCCAACAGGAACACAGGGAAGCATTACAAATTGGATAAATGAAAAGGGAGGGACAGAGGCCAGATTGGTAATGTCAAGAATTTCATATTCGCGACTTGACACTAGTGGAGTATGGAGCCCGGATTCAACAAGGAATTACACTATTTTTGGCTAGAAGAAAGATAGAAAATAGGGGGAAACTAGGTGAATTGTTTCCTCCTATAAAAGGAATGTGAGGAAGTATGAAAAATCGCAAAAAGTTAATAAGTGGATGCTTGCTTGGCATTGTTGGAATTGCGTGTTTACGATACATTGTGAAAAATGAAAAAGATAAGAAGTATCCGGTTGAGAGATATTGGGATGAACAAGAAGAAAAGCAACAGAATACATCTGGGGATGATACACAAACAGATTGTGATGCTGAGGAAAAAGATGTGACACATAGTGTGACTATTGATAATATAACATATGAGTTTGTAGATTGCGATATGATTGAAGATACAGAAATAGAAATGCAGACACGTTATCCGGCAGAGTTTTTTATTGACAGTGCACTTCCTGATGCAAATTATCAGACGGATCTGTTATGGGATTATGAGAAAATGTATGAGGAAATCCCTGAATTGGAGGATATAAAAGAAATTGTATTAAATCCCTATAATTATACAGAGGAAGAATATAATGCGTTGACAGATCCATATGCAAGACAGGATGCAGGTGATAAATATCGGATAGAAGGACATCCAAAATCCAGATATTATTTTGTGAAAATGCGTATAGAAAATGAATCGGTCGAATCAAGAGAAATTGTTTTAAGCGATTTATATTTGATTCAAACAAATAGAGCGAAAAGCTATGCTGTGACGACTGATAATATAATATATTTTGATAAAACGCAATATGTAGAAAATCCAGATCGACTCAGTTGGTTTACATGGTATACAATGAAACCGAAAGAGGTATTGGAATGTGTCATTGGATATGAGATAGATGAACATTCCTTATATGATTTACATGAAGAAAGACTCATGTATATAGGAACTATTAGTGTGGAAATGTTGGATTCGTGGGTAAATCCGGTATTATCCAAGACGGTTGTGCCATTGTATGATCTTATGGGGAATGAGTCAGAATAGATATAAGCAACAGTGAGGAGCGTGTGCATATGAAAAATCAGATAACCGTGTTCCTGATTATGTTTGGACTCTTGCTATGGGTAATCCAAGTTGTGAACCTGAATCGTGGGAAGGAAAACAATGTAATGTATGTGGAACAGGGACAGGAATTTTATTATGGAGGGCTTGCAATTCAGGCGGATGAGTTTCTGCTATTGGATTCGGATGAATATGGTACTTATTTTGGTATGGAGAATGATGTGGCAGATAGTGAGAAGGCTGTCTGTGTGCGATTAATGGTTCGAAATGATTCGGATGAAGCGATATCCTGGGACGATATATTTTCCGTGATAGGAGAAGGATTTGTCTGCAGGGGGTGGGGAAGTGCTTATAATCCGTATATGGGGGCTAAATTGAATAAATTTTATGGTGAACAGCTAGATACGGGAAAGAAACAGGATATTTGGATTGCAACTACGATGTCCCGTGCCTGCTTTCGTGAGAAAACATGGGAGAATCTTTCAGACATGGAGTTTGAATATGTGGTGTCGCTGTATCCGGATGCCGTACGCATCCGGTTAAAAACAGGGGGAATTATGGAGGAGCGAGCCTATGAAACCAGTGATTAAATTTGAGTTTTACAGAGCTTTTCGGTCGGGTGGATTTTATGTGGCATTGCTGTTAGGAACGGCTCTAGCAATTGGCGATATCGTACTCTTTCATAATGCATTTCGGGATACGATAGATACAAAAGTTGTGATGCAGACATGGATTGGGACAGATTATCAGTTCGTGACGAACAGTCTGTTTTATGCGCTGCTTCCGATTCTGGCAGCATTACCATATGCGGGAACTTATTATGAAGACATCAAAACAGGTTATCTGAAGAATATTTTACTGCACACTTCCAGACGTGGGTACTATATGGCAAAATCATTTGTTGTGTTTGTGATGGCAGCAATCACTGTGATGATTCCGTTGTTGTTAGATTTGATAGCGGTTATGACAATATATCCACTTCGTATGCCGGAACGACTGGAATTTCTGTCGGCTGGAATTCTGGATGTGAATTTGTTTTCCGGACTGTATGAGACAAACGGTGCATTGTATGCATTGGCATTTATCCTTTTAGATGGTTTGTTTGCAGGACTTCTGGCACTTGTTTCTGTATGTGTGGCAGAACGGGTCGAGAGTATGTTTAGTGCGATTGTAATTCCTTTTGCTTTCTATATCATGTGGAGCACTGTTATGATGGAAAACAATGATGGCAGATTTTCTGTGATGGAGATGCTAAATCCGCGACAATCGGTTGTTTTCAGCAGGCTGCAGGTCGTGCTTATGGCAGTCGGTGGGACGCTGATTATTATACTCTGGCTGTTCTTAAAGGGAAGGAGAAAAGACGTGTTATGATAGAGGTTGAATTAAAAAATATATCGAAGACGATACATAAAACGCCGATTTTGCATGATATCAATCTGAAATTCCATTCGGGAGCAATTTATGGCCTGAAAGGGAAAAATGGATGTGGGAAAACCATGCTTATGCGAACTATTTGCGGATTGATGATACCAAGCACAGGAACGGTCAGTATCAACGGAAAAGTACTCATGAAGGATATCGAGTTCCCGGAAAGCATTGGGGCGTTGATTGAGAATCCGGCATTTCTGCCGCAATATACAGGATATAAGAATCTGTGTATGCTGGCATCGCTTCGCAGTGATATAGACAAAGAGGCTGTGGCGGAAGCTATGCGGCGGGTGCAGCTTGATCCGGAGGATAAGCGTGTATATCGGAAATATTCGCTCGGAATGAAACAGAAGCTTGGAATCGCAAATGCAATTATGGGAGAGCCGGATATCATTGTATTGGATGAACCAATCAATGCGCTGGATGAAGCAAGCGTGGAGCAGGTAAAGAAGGTGCTGGTGGATTTGCGGGAACGGGATCATCTGATTATTATTGCCTGTCATGATCGGGAAGAACTGGAGTATTTGAGCGATGAGATCATTGAGATCAAGGACGGTACAGTTGTGCGTAAGCAGAAGGAGGGAGTGGCATGAGAACAGCAAAGATGTTCTGGCGGGACATGTGTCTTGGGACGTTCCGGCATGGTGCCCGATTTCTGATCATACCTCTTGTTGTCGTGCTGATGACTGCCGGTTTTGCGGAATATGCTGCAAACATATACGAAGCGGGGACGATCGCCGGAAGCGGAACAGCGGCGGATTATTATCTGTATGTTATGCAGGGAATGTATATCTATAAATTCAGTCCCGATTCGACGTTCGTGATTCCGATTTCGTGGTTTATGCTTCACATTGGACTGGCATATCTGACTGCATATTATCCATGTAAGGATTATAATGAGTATGGAGCGATTGTGCTTCCGGCAGGCGGTTCCCGCGTTCGTTGGTGGATTGCGAAGATGTTCTGGTGTCTGATGACAGTTTTCCTATACTATATTGGAATTGCTGTAACCTGTACGATCAGTGCCTGTGTGCATGGAGCAAAGCTAAGTGCGGATTTTTCTGTGGATCTGCTGGAACATTTGTATGGAGATTCTATGAATTATGTCAGCCAGTCTGATATGATTTTGATTTCCGTTTTGCTGCCATTTGCCATATCTGTGTTGATGACAGAAGTACAGATGCTTTTCAGTTTTTTGTTTACACCCGTTATAAGCTTTGCTGCAACGTGTGGTGTCTATATTCTATCTGCTTATTATACCTGTTGGTGGCTGCCGGGAAGTTATACGATGTGGCAGAGAAGTTCCTATATCAATTATGAAGGCGTAAAACCAATGAGTGGATTTGTGATTGCCCTGTTCGGATTACTTTGTGTGATTGTATGTGGGACTTTATATTTTCAAGATAAGGATATACTGGATTAAATAAAAAACAGGGACTACCCTTTTGAGGTAGTCCCTGTTTTTCTGTCTGTCAAAGAGATTATGCATTTTCTAACTTCGTAATCGCAGCCTTGATTCTTGCAAGTGTCTCATCCTTGCCAAGGATACTCATAAGCTCGGTTGCACCGCCCGGTGTTGCCTGCTTGCCGGATACAGCGGTACGAAGCGGCCACATGACGAAGCCGGTCTTGTACTCGTGCTCTTTACCGAATGCAGAAAGAGCCGCGAACAGGCTGTCATTGTCGAACGCTTCCTGTGCCTCAAGAACCGGAAGAACTTCTTTTAATAACTGCAGTGAATTCTCTGCGTTTGTCTTCATCTTCTTGTGTGTATACATTGCGATATCGTATTCCGGTACAGCTGCTAAGAAATCAATCTGCTCCTTGATATCCGGGAATACTTCGATTCTTGTCTTTACCATAGCTGCGATCTTCTTCGCATCCATCTTGTCGCCAACGACTTCCCGGATGTAAGGAAGTGCCATCTCGTAGAACTTCTCATCGTCCATTGCCTTGATGTATTCGCCGTTCATCCATTTGAGCTTTGTCATATCCAGAACTGCCGGGGACTTGGAGATATTGTGGTAGTCAAAGGCTTCTACCAGCTCCTGCAAAGAGAAGATCTCACGGTTATCCTCCGGGCTCCAGCCGAGCAGTGCAACGAAGTTGATGATTGCTTCGGTCAAAAATCCCTGCTCCAACAGATCCTCGAAGGATGAGTGACCACTACGCTTGGAAAGCTTCTGGTGATCTTCGTTCGTGATCAGTGGACAGTGGATATAGGTTGGAACTTCCCAGCCAAATGCATCATAGAGACGGTTGTACTTTGGAGAGGAAGATAAGTATTCATTTCCACGGACAACGTGTGTGATGTTCATCAGATGGTCGTCCACAACATTTGCGAAGTTGTAGGTCGGGAAACCGTCGGACTTGATCAGGATCATATCGTCAAGCTCGATGTTCGGAACCGTGATGTCACCGTACAGCTCGTCGGAGAAAGTTGTGGTACCCTCTTCCGGGTTGTTCTGACGGATAACATATGGCTTGCCAGCCGCAAGGTTTGCCTCAACCTCTTCCTTGGACAGGTGTAAGCAGTGCTTGTCGTAGCGGGAGATGGTCTTCCCCTCGAATTCGGTGACAAGTGTCTTCAGACGGCACTCATCGCAGAAGCAGTAGTATGCCTCGCCCTTGTCGATCAGCTTCTTTGCGTATTCTAAGTAGATGCCCTTCTTCTGGCGCTCACTCTGGATGTATGGGCCAACGCCGCCGTCCTTGTCCGGACCTTCGTCGTGCTCAAGTCCTGTTTCCTTCAGAGTGCGGTAGATGATGTCGACAGCGCCTTCTACCTCACGCTCCTGATCCGTATCCTCGATACGCAAAATAAAATCGCCACCCTCATGCTTTGCAATCAGGTATGCGTATAAAGCAGTTCTCAAATTTCCTACATGCATCCGGCCGGTCGGGCTCGGTGCAAATCTTGTTCTAATCTTTGCCATTTTAATATATAGCCTCCTGTATAACAGATAAATTCTTAGGAAATTATAACAAAGGAAAAATCATTTTACAACATAATGTTGATTATTGAATTTATTTTTAGTATACTACAAAAGGATTGTTCTCGTTTTTGGGAGTGGTTATTTTATAAGAAAGCTGGGAAATGATATGGATCGATCAATGATTTCAATGATATATTTTGTCGCATTGCTTGCGCTGTTTCTGATTATGATTATAGCAACAATTGCTGTGATTGCAAGCAAGTCGAAGCGTCGATATGATGACGAGGATGAGTTTGAAGATGGCACAGAGTATGAAGATGCGGAGCAGCTGGAAGATGAGCAGACAGTGTTTGATGATGCGGATGCCATGCTATCAGATGATTTCTATGTAGATAATCTGGATATGCCGGATGAAAATTCTGCGTTTGCACCAGAAGACACCGGTTATGATGATGAGTACGAGGATGAATATGCAGAGGACGGCGGTTATGAAGACGTCGATACAGCGGATGCAGATGATTCCTATGAAGAGTATGAAAGTGTAGAAGTTGACGAGTATGATGCCGAGCTTGACAGTGCATTTGATGTACCGGGATCTATGAAGATCGATCCAACGCAGGCAAATGCACCGACACAGGAGATTGATACAAAGGCAGTCAAGGAAGAACGCCGGAATCCAAAGCCAGAGGATGCGGAGCAGGCAGATGCAGGCATTCCAGAGATTGCGACAGAGACTGAGACATCGGTACAGAATGAATCAGAAGATACAGCAGAGACTGTGGAAACGGATGAGAAAGAAACATCGATTATGCCAGAGGAGTCAGACTCCACAGAAAATGTGGTTTCTGCATCCACAGATGCCGTAGAAGATCAGAAAGCGATGAATACAGAAATTCCTGCGGAGCAGGAGGCGGAAGCTGATACAGTGGCGGAGAAACCGGTAGAAGCAGAGACGCAGGTTGAATCTCCAAAGAAGCAGAAGAAAAAGCATGTAAGAAAGCAGAAGAAACAGCCAGAAGCGATTGCGGAACCGAAGACGGAGGCTGTAAATGATGACTTTACAGATTCTGCATTTGGACCGGATATTCCAGAGATCAATATCAGCAACGAGGCGCTTGCTGCATCTGTACGGGAAGCAGAGGCGATGGGCGCAGCCATCATGGGAGATCTGAAGGCAGCAAAGGTGCCGGTCGAGACGATGTTTGGTATCAACGAAGAACTTTCTTCTTATGGTTCTAAGAAGAATAAACGTGCAAAATCCAAGGTTGCAAGTGATGAAGATTTCTATTGGTATAACAAAGAGGATGCGGCAGACCGTCCGGCGCGCCGTCCGATCGAAGCATATTATCATCATTTTAATATTGCAGATGACTGTATTGAGGATCTGCTGGTAGAGATGTATGACTGTGCATTGGTTCGTACCGAAGAGATCCGTTATATTGCATATGGCATTGAGCCACGGACACTTACGATGAAGGAGATTATGTCAGGTGCAGTTTCTTTGAACGATCATAAGAAGAAGGAGCCGACCGAGCAGGATCTGGTTCGTATCTACGAGAAGTGGTGTGGTTATGTGGATCATTTGCTGGATAAGGTAGAAATTCATGCAGATGAGTATACAATTCAGGAAATCCGCAAACAATTATGTGCGTACGGACGAAATGACGTCGATACATTATTGGAAGGAAAGTAGACAAACATGGATATTATCAGACCGAGTATTGAGACCAAAGAGTTATTAGATCATTATTTGCAGTACAATCATTACAGAGGATGTGAATTCTCTGCTGCAAACAGCCTGTTCTGGTGTGATTTTTATCAGACGAAATTCACGATTTTAGAGGATATGCTTGTGTTTTGCAGAGTGGAGGATGGCATTCCGACTTCATTTACGTTTCCAATCGGGGAACACGATCCGAAGGATGCATTTGACAGAGTGGTAGATTACTTTGAACAAAGTAATCTGCCATTTGCTATGTATATGGTAGAGCCGGAAATGTTCGAGATGATTGAACGCTGGTATCCGGGACAGTATCAGATTGAATATGACAGAGACAGCGCCGATTATCTGTACAGACAGGAGTCGCTTGCGACACTTGCAGGCAAGAAGCTGCATGCGAAGAGAAACCATATTAACCGGTTTTTAGAGAATTACCCGGATTATCAATATGAGCGGATCAATGGGAAAAACTGGAAGGAATGTCTGGAATTAGAAGAAGCATGGGCGCGGGAGAACAACCCGGAACACGATGGGGATAAAGAAAATGAGAAAGCAGTTATTGCCTATGCGCTTGCGCATCGGAAGATGTTTGGCATGATCGGCGGACTGATCCGTGCAGAGGGCAAGGTTGTAGCATTTACATTGGGAGAACGATTGACGGAAGATACGTTTGATGTGCATTTTGAAAAGGCATACGCAGATGTACAAGGTGCGTATGCCATGATCAATCGGGAATTTGTCAGACGGGAATTGTCGGACTATACCTATATAAACCGGGAAGAAGATATGGGAATTCCCGGACTTCGCCAGGCAAAGCTGTCCTATCAGCCGGACAGCCTTGTGGAGAAAGGAATCGTAACTAAGACTCGGACACCGTAGATTCCGGTGCTCCGAGTTTTTCCATGAATAAGGTTAATGCTACACAGGCAACCAGCAGAACCACACCGACGATGATGGAGGTGGCGGAAGTTCCCTTCATGCTGTATTCCTGATTTACCTTATAGAAGATCGAAATCGGAGAAGATGCTACAAGTGCGAAGATACCGCTGAACGTCGCAGATGCAAAATGCTTCAGCAGATAGCTTATGAGCTTGGAGATAAAGAAGATTCCAAGTACACAGCCAATCGCAAAAGGAATCAGGATGAAAAGCTGATTCAGCATGCCCTGCAGATTCAGTGTGCGGAGTGCCTCTACAAACTGTTTTACAGAATTGATAACACCGAAGTAATATCCGAGAATCATAAGCACCAGAGAACCGCTGACACCGGGGATTACCATAGTTGCACTTGCGATGATTCCCATGAAGAAGATCTTCACGATCATACCGGCACTTGCAGTCAGTGCAATGCCGCTTTCGCTGTCACCATTTAAAAATACCATTGCCATTGCTACGGCAAGTAAAATCAAAAATACAAGAATGTTCACAAGCAGAGATTTCTTCTCTTCACTTTGCCAGCCGTCCTTCAGGGAACGTAAGATAGCTGGAATACCGCCGATGATCAGCCCTGTAAATGCACAGGAAGTTGCAAATGGAAAGTTTGCAAGCAGCCACGGAATGATATAAGTAAAACCAACAATTCCAATTACCATTCCGAGTATGATCGGAAGCAGGGTCAAAAAGCTTTTTTTGAAGCTTTTCAAGAGACCGGAGATTGCATTCAGCAGCTTGTCATAAATGCCGAACGAAACTGCCATCGTACCTCCGCTGACCCCCGGAATAACATTTGCGATACCGACAAAAACACCTTTGATCAGATCAACTAAAAAATTCAAGTTTTCTTACTCCTTCACTATTATATTGAATGTATAATACAAACTTTTGAAATTATACTATGAAAGGTATAAAAATACAATTTGAAAAAGGTAAATAAAAGATAAATAATTTATAAATCATGAAAAACTTATGAATTCGTATAAGAATAGGTTGCAATTCGTGTTTTAACATGCTATCATATGTAGTATTAAAAACCACGTGTAATAGTTCTAAAAGAGTTGAAAGGCGAAAACTATGAAATATAAGATTGTTGGAGACAGCTGTTGTGATTTTACAGCCGAGGATTTGAAAAAGGAATATATCAGCCGGGTACCGTTGATTCTCACAGTTGGGGATACGGATGTGATTGATGATGATACCTTTGATCAGGAGAAATATCTGGATATGGTAGACCGATGCCCGGAATGCCCTCGTTCTTCCTGCCCTTCACCAGAGAATTATATGCAGCATTTTGAAGGTGCGGAAAATGTATTTGTAGTGACACTTTCTTCCAAGTTAAGCGGCTCCTACAACAGTGCAATGCTTGCAAAGCAGATCTATCAGGAGAATCATCCAGATGTAAAAATCCATGTGTTTGATTCGAAGTCGGCAGCGGCAGCACAGCATCTGATCTGCGAGCGTCTGGAACGCTATATAGAGCAGGATCTTGACTTCAAGACGATCGTGGAAAAGACAGAGGAATATGTTGGAGAGATTCGTACACTTTTTGTACTGGATAACCTCGATACGATGCGGAAGAACGGAAGAATTACGAAGGTAAAGGCACTGGCAGCCAATATGTTAAATATCAAGCCGGTACTGCATGGTGTTGACGGAGAGATTCAGCAGCTCGATCAGGCGCGCGGTATGAACAAAGCGTTAAATAAGCTGTTGTCACATATTGAGAAGGAAGGCTATGACAATACAAAGCCGGTTCGGATTACACAGTGCGGAAGCATGGAACGCTGTAAGAACGTGAGAAAGATTTTGATGGAACGGTTTGGATTTACAGATGTGAAGATTCTTGATGCCAATGGGATTAGTACCACTTACGAGAGCCGTGGCGGAGTGATCGTTTGTTTCTAATTTTATATTTCAAAAGATTGGAAAAGACAAGATGCGGAAAACATCTTGTCTTTTTTTGCGTGGAATGATACTATTTATAAATACGCTTTTTACAGATGAATCAAGATACGAAAATGGGAGTAACAAGCTATGAAGAAAAAACTAAATCGAAGAAATAAACTGGCAGGCTGGCTGATTGGTGCCGTCTGTATGATGATGCTCGGTGGCTGTGGAAAGAAACAGGATGGAACAACGGAGGCAGTTACAACGGCAGAACCTGCAGTTGTGGCAACGAATGCGGATGCAGCGCAGGAACCGGATCTGCCGATGGATGCCGATGGTTACTATATTACAAATGATTATGTGAAAACGTTGGGAGAGACGATCAATGTCCGCGTGGCAGCATCCACGGACGCAGATATTTACAAGCTGCTTCCGGGTGGTGAGATATTAAATCGTGTCGGTTACAATGAAGAGTGGACAAAGGTTATGGTGGATGGCAGTACATTTTACGTGTATTCCGAATATGTGATCCAGACAGAACCGCCAGCCGGAACCCTGCCAGATACAACCGAGGAAGAGACACCGACGGATACGGCAACAAAAAGCGATGCCGAGAAGGTAAAGAAGATCGTTATGCTTGATCCAGCCAATCAGGCGGTTGTGAATGCGGAACAGGTCGAGATCGGACCGAATACTGATGTGACCAAACAGGGGGCATCTACGGGAAATGTTGGAACGACACTTGGAACGAAAGAGAGTGAACTGAATCTGACTTATGCGAATCTGTTAAAGACAGAACTGGAAAGCCGTGGTTACCAGGTGCTGATGACAAGAGATACCGATGAGATCAATTTGTCGAACAAGGATCGTGCATTGCTTGCGAATGATTCAGAGGCAACCGTGTATGTGCGTATTCAGATGAATTTCAGTGAGAACAGTTCCCTGACTGGTGTAATGGGTGTGTGTATGACACCGGATAGTGAATTTAACAGTGACTTGTACAATGACAGTTACCGTTTGGCAACGCGTTTGATTCAGGGTGTTCTGGATAATACGGCATGTACGAATCAGGGAATTTACGAGACAGACCAGATGACAGCCATTAACTGGAGTGAAAAGCCAGTCGCACTGATCAAGCTTGGATATCTGAGCAATGAAGAGGAGGAATCCAAACTGATCGATCAGGATTATCAGAAAGAAATCGTTCAGGGACTTGCAGATGGCTTAGATGCGTATTATGGATATTAAATTGGAGGATAGATTGTATGCGAGATTATATCGTTATAAGTGATTCAACAGCAGATTTGCCAATTGCGGTTGTAAAGGAATTAGAAGTTCCGATCGTACCTTTTTCCTATTCAATCGAGGAGCAGGTGTACGAGTATTATCTGGATGAGCGCGATGGAGACATTGGAAGCTTTTATGAGCGCCTGCGCAAGGGTGCGATGCCTGTGACGTCACAGATCAATCCGGCGATGTATCAGGATTTTTTTGAGCCATATGTGAAAGAAGGAAAGGATGTTTTATACATCAGTTTTTCTTCTGGCTTAAGTGGTTCGTATCAGTCTTCTATGCTTGGCGCGGATATGGTGCTGGACAAATACCCGGAAGCAAAGATCGTATGTGTGGATTCCCGGTCAGCCGCTGTGGGACAGGGGGCGTTTCTGTATGAGATCGTAAGGAAGAAACGGGAAGGCCTGGATCTGGATGCGCTTGCAGAGTGGGTGAAGCAGACACGCGGACATGTGCATCACTGGTTTATGGTGGAAGATCTGTTCCATTTAAAACGTGGCGGACGTGTATCAACCGTCGAAGCGATGGTCGGAAGTGCCCTTAAAATCAAACCGATTCTGAGTGTGGATGAAGAAGGCAAGCTGGTTATCCGTTCCAAAGCACGTGGAACAAATAAGGCGATGGAATACCTTATTGCAAAGACCGTGGAAGAGGGCGGCGATTTAAGCACACTCCGTGCCGTAATCGGACATGCGGACTGCATTGAGAAAGCAGAAAAATTAAAGCAGATGGCGGTGGACGCTGGTATGCAGGCGGACAATCTGATGATTGCGCCAATTGGACCGATCATTGGTACGCATGTCGGTTCTGGTATGTTAGCGATTGCATTTGTAACAAATATGTAACAAACTATTGACACCTTTGTAAGATAATGTTAAGATACTTCTGTAATAAAAATGTAACAATATGTGTAAGAAGTTACAAAAATATTTTGCAAGGTGAAAGAAATGAGTAGAAGAACGAAGTTAAAAGTACGGAATATGCGATTATTCCTCACAAAGAATGTATTTAACAGTCGTTACATAGTTAGAAATATTTTAGCCTTTACGATTATGGTTACAGTTGTTGCCATGTGTGCAGGCGCAGGCATTATGATTGGAAACAGGAAAGAAGCAAAAGCAGATACAGTTGTTGCTTCTGGAAATGTGGAAGAGGTTGTGACTCTGGATGGTTCGATGACTTCTATGAATGCAGCCGGAACCAATATGATCCGTGCAGATCTGGAGTCTGTTATGACTGCAGATAAGGAAGCAAAGGAAAAAGAAGTGGTTGCTGCGGCAGCTGCAGAGTTTACAGATAAGTGTGCAGCTAATCGGGATGATGTGAATGTCCGTGCAGAGGCATCTACGGATTCTGCAATCGTTGGCCATATGAATATCGGTGCTTGTGGCGATGTGCTTGCACAGGCAGACGGATGGGTGCAGATTTCGTCTGGTGATGTAAAGGGCTATGTGAAAGCAGATTATGTTACAATCGGCGAGGAAGCATATGCACTTGCAAAGCAGTATTATTCTATGACAGCCGTTGCGAAGGAAGATGGTATCAATCTTCGTGCAGCAGCCAATAAGGACGCTGAGGTTGTCGGTGCGGTTTATGAGAATGTAACTTATACAGTTACACCAGAGAAAACAGATGATGCATGGGTATGCCTTCAGGTGGCAACAGGTACCGAAGGATATGCAAGTGCAGATTATATGGAAGTCACAGAAGGGTATCGTGTTGCAGAGCCAGTCGATGGTACAGCGGTAGACGAAGATACAACTTCTGAGGAGACATCTACAACTGAGACAAAGAAGGCTTCTGGCAGTGTAGAGGAGAACAAGCAGTCGACACAGACAACAACAGAAAAGACTTCTACAACACAGCAGACAACAACAGAAGCAACAACACAGGCAAACAACAGCTCGAATATCGGCTCTTCATCCAGAACACCGGTATCCCTGAGTGATGCAGATATCAATCTGATGGCAGCTGTAATGACACTGGAATGTGGAAATGAGTCCTACGAAGGACAGCTTGCGGTAGCAAATGTAATTTTGAACCGCCTGCAGTCTGGCGCATGGGGCAGTACGATCAGTAGTGTTGTTTATGCAGCCAACCAGTTCAGCGTTGTATCGGATTCCAGATTACAGGGACTGATTCAGAACGGTGCGCAGGCAAGCTGTATTCAGGCAGCCAGAGATGCGTGTGCAGGCAATAACAACATCGGTGATCTGATGTCATTCCGTCCTGCAAGATATGTGGATACAAGTACACTTGGAACCTATAAGCAGATTGGTAATCACGTGTTCTTCAAATAGACAGAGAGATAAGAAAAGCAACATGTTAGCGGGCAGCTAAGATGTTGCTTTTTTTCTTGCTTTCTTGTATGGAATTGGGTACAATGTAGAAGTATTATGACAAAAAATAAAGGTAGTCAAAGAAGGAAAATAATGAAGGTAGCATTGATTGCTTCGGATAATAATGCAAGTTCTGGAGCTTTCTTAAGCATGACAAATCTTGCAATACAATTAAATCAATTACATGTAAAAACGATTGTGATCATTCCAAAGGAAGGACCTTATGTAGGACCTGGCGATGGAGTGAACTTATTAAGAAAACACAAAATCAAATATTATGTGGTTCCATCCATATCAGGAGTTGTATCATGTGATTTCCCAAGAAATATACTGGCAACACTGGGGCAGATAAAATATATTTTAAGAAATAAAATCTATGCACGTGGATTGGCGGGTATCCTAAAGAAGGAACATGTGGATTTGGTGCATATTAACACGGTGTATAGCTATTTTGGCGCATATGCTGCCCGTAAGGTGAATATTCCTTATGTATGGCATATCCGGGAGTTTTTGGAGGAAGATCAGGGGAATGAGTTCTATTTTCCGAAATATATGTATAAGTTGATGAACCGGGCAGATCTAGTCATTGCCATTTCCCGTAGCATTTATAAAAAATATAATAAATCACTTCATAAAAATGTCATGAAGGTTATATATAATGGAATTGACATAGATCAATTTTATAAGCCAGAGAGACAGATATTTGAAGATTCGATATTGAAACTTTGCTATGTTGGCGGACTTTCAGAATTAAAGGGAACGGATGATTTGATTGAGGCTTGCCGCTTGTTGAATCAGGAGGGGTATCAGGATGCATACCGGCTGATGATTGCAGGAAGAGGTGGGGAAGAGTATGAGGAAGCATTGCGCGAGAAATTAAAAGCGAATCATATAGAAAATGTAGAACTGCTTGGATTTCGAAGTGATGTGCCCGATGTGATGGCACAGGCAGATGTATCGATTGTAACTTCCCGGTGTGAGGCGTTTGGACGTGTAACCGTGGAAGCAATGCTGACGGGAAATCTGGTGCTGGGTGCGGATTCAGCGGGAACAAAAGAACTTTTGAAAGACGGAAAATTCGGTGTGCTGTATCAATGCGGAAATCCAGAAAGTATTAAGCAGAAGATGCTATATATTTTAAATCATAAAGAAGAATTGCGGGAGATAGCAAAGACAGCCCGTGATTTCATGGCAGAGCATATGACAGCAAAGAAAAATGCCGAAAACATATATCGTGAATACCAGCGAATTTTAGGAGAGTAAAATGGCAGATATTATTTTTGCGTTTGTGGTACTCCATTATAATGAACCAAAAGTGACAGAAAAATGTGTGAAAGCAATCCGGGAGAATACAAAGAAGCACAGTTCAGAGATTGTCATTGTTGATAATTGTTCTCCGGATGGTTCAGGGGGTTATTTGGAGAAAAAATATAAAGACCAACCGCATATTACAGTTTTGAAAGCAGAGAAAAATCTGGGGTTTGCCAGAGGAAATAACATTGGGTATACCTATGCAAAGCAGACGTTGCATGCGGATTATATATGTGTGATGAACAATGATGTATTGCTGTTACAGCCGGATTTTATAGAGCGGATTGTACAGGAGTATGAGACGTCGAAGTGTGGAATAGTTGGACCGCATATCACATTATTGAACGGCTATACCAATTATATGTATCTCAAAATACATACGCGGGAATATTTTGAACATGAATTGCAAATGTCGAAACAGATGTACCGGTATTATACTTCCAGACTTTATCCGGTTCGAAATATAATCAATCGAACACTGGACAAACTGCTCCCTGCGTTGAAGTTTCAGAAGCAACCGGTTAAGGAGACATTGGACGATAAGATACAGATGGTGATTGCGAGCAAGCAACGGCACAAAAATATCGTTTTGCATGGCTGCTGTCTGATTCTGACACCGCTCTATATTGGAAAGTTTGATACAGCATTTGACGACCGGACATTTATGTTCCGTGAGGAAGAACTTTTATATTTGCGGTGCCGCAAGCATGAAATTGAAACGGTATATGAACCGTCGATTGATATTCTGCATTTGGAGGATATGTCTACCAATGCAACATTTAAGAAGGACTGTAAACGGGAGGCGTTTAAAAACAAATGCCAGATCGATTCGTTACAGATTTTGCTGGAGGAACTAAGATGAAATATGGAGTCGTAATTGTAACATATAACCGGTTAGAATTACTGAAGGAATGTATTGAGAATTGTATCAGACAGACAATCCCGTTTGAAAAGATTATTATCGTAAATAATTGCAGTACCGATGGAACGGACGAGTATTTGCAACAGTACAAAGCAGATATGCGGTTTGTGATTTCGGAACAGACGGAGAATCTGGGCGGTGCAGGCGGATTCCGTGTAGGATTGGAGCTTGCAGGTAAAGAAGATCTGGACTGGGTGCTGATCATCGATGATGATGCGATGATCGCAGAAGATTATATTCAGAAATGTGACCGCGTGATTCGCCGGTATCCGAATGTGGTAGCATGTTCGGGAACGGTTTATACGGATGGAAAGATTCAGACGATCCACCGGAGAGTGATTGCAAACCGGACGTTGTATCTGGAGAAGAACGTTCCGTTATCTGCATATGAGCGCAAATGCTTCCGCTACGATCTGGCAACGTTTTGCGGTTTGATGGTTCGTGCAGATATCCTTGCAAAGATTGGACTTCCGAAATCAGAATATTTTATCTGGTATGACGATACCGAGTTTTCGATGCGCCTGCGGAAGTATGGCGGCATTGTAAACGTCAATGCGGCACATCTGAATCATAAAACGGTGTTGCCATCGGGTGAACAGAAGGGCTTTTTCATGCGGATGGGCTGGAGAACCTATTATGGACACCGGAACCGACTGGATGCAGTGAAAACGCATTGCAGCAAGGTGACACAGCTTGTGATCTATGCAGAGTTTATGGTCTTTATTGCATGTGGCGCAGGTATGTGCCTGATCCCGAAATACCATCGTCAGGGAAAATATATCACACGAATGTTGTGGGACGCGTGGATGGATGGGAAAGCAGGAAGATTAGGAAAAAATAAAAAGTATGTACCAAACTAGGAGGGGAATTATGATTATACAACCGCTTTTGTTTCCGAAGCAGGAGGTCTGCCCGGAGCAGAAAATGTATTATAGAATTAAGGAAGACAAGATATCGTTAGAGACATATTTTAACGCATTTTCAATTGGAAAGTGGAAGAAATATACCGATCTGGATAACCTTTATTTTGAGGTAGAGTCCGAAGAAGCATTGCAGTTTACCTGCGTACACGCAGTCGGCAGTGTAGCAGCCGGACATGATTGTACACGGGAAATGATTCAGAAGGAGTCGCCATCTAAGTATGTAGCAGTTGTGCGTCGTAAAATTCCGTGTTCCGTGTCAAAGGATGGAAACAAATATCATCTGCAGTTTGAGGAATTGCCAGACGATGGTATTTTGTATGTGAATATAAAATGCCAGAAAGAGGTATCTGATATCTCGGAGGTTTTATTGTCCGGTGGGTATGGAACAGAGGCTGTGATGACGCAGAAGCCGGTCATTGCACTTGGAATCTGTACATTTAAGCGGGAGGAGTTTTTAAAACGAAATGTTAATCTGGTATTGAATCACATTATCAATAATCCGGACAGCCCGCTTTATGGAAATCTGGAGGTCTATGTATCCGATAATGGACAGACGATCGAGCCGGATACCTTTGACAGCAATAAGATTCATGTATTCCCGAATATCAATGCGGGTGGTGCAGGTGGATTTACCCGCTGCATTATGGAAGCTTTGTTTTATAGAAAACCATCGCCATTTACGCATATTATCCTGATGGATGATGATATTCTGCTTGATACAGCCGTAGTAGAACGGACATGGTTGTTCCTGTCACATGTGAAGAAGGAATATCAGGGCGCAATCCTTGGTGGCGAGATGTTTGAGCTTGACCGTAAATATATGCAGTTTGAGGCAGGTGCTTTGACACATTGGCAGCTAAATGATTTCTATCATCGCCATTATGACATGCGCAAGCCGGATATGGTAAGTGCAAACGAGCAGGAGACACCGATCAATTACAGTGGCTGGTGGTATAACTGTATTCCAACAACAGAGATACAGGCAGACAATCTCCCAATTCCTGCATTTATTCATTTCGATGATATTGAATACGGTGTGCGCCATTCAGACAAGGGTGTCATCCTGATCAATGGTATTTGCGTATGGCATCCACAGGCACCAAACAAGGCGTCTGTATCGATGTCATATTATGACATGCGAAATGCATTGATTGCGGAGGCATCTACGATGAAAGAACTTGGCTCACCGTGGAAGCTGCTTGGATATATGACGATGATGATGGGAATTCATGTAGTTGATTACCGGTACAATCTGGTAGAGTGTATCCTGCAGGGATACAATGATTTCCACAAGGGACCGGAAGCATTTATGCAGATCGACCCGGTACAGAAACATGCAGAGCTTGCAACACTCAATTACAAGTTTATCTCACCGGAAGAAGCAGGCATCAAGGAGCCGGTGAAGATGAAGAAGAATTTCTTCCCGCCGTTTGTCAATGGAATCATCTGTATGTTTTGCTGGTTGTTGCCACCATTGCGGGATATCAAGGCAGTATCTGCGATCGGTATCGAGCAGCCACATATCTACAAGCGGATGTTCCTGTACGATGAAGAGAAGAATGCAGGCTATATCCTGCAGAGAGATTACAAGAAAGGTTTCCATTATCTGGGCGAGTATTTAAAGACAGCCAAGAATATCCTGCTGTATTACAAGCGGGACAGAAAGAAATGGCATAAAGCAAGACCACAGTTTACTTCTTTGGAATTCTGGGAGAAGTATCTGAAGCTTGATAAATAATCAGACAAAAAAGAAGAACCCCGGCATTTGCCGAGGTTCTTCTTTTTATAGAACACGTAAATTTATTTATCGTTATTCTTATCCTTTTCTTCACGCTTCTGGTCGAGCATTGCACGAACCTTCATAGAAAGACCGAACAGATGGATGAAGCCTTCTGCGTCGTGATGATCGTACAGATCGCCAGTTGTAAAGCTTGCAAGTGACTCAGAGTAGAGTGTATAAGGAGAAGTTGTACCAGCCTTGATGATGTTACCTTTGTAAAGCTTGAACTTCACTTCACCTGTGATACGATCCTGTGTGCTTTCGATAAATGCCTGCAATGCCTCACGGAGTGGGCAGAACCATTTTCCTTCGTATACAAGATCTGCATACTTGTCTGAAACTGTCTTCTTGAATGCAAGTGTATCTCTGTCGAGGATCAGCTCTTCGAGCTGCTTGTGAGCAGCTAAGAGGATGGTTCCACCAGGAGTCTCATAGACACCACGGGACTTCATACCAACGACACGGTTCTCTACGATATCTACGATACCAACACCATGCTTGCCACCGAGACGGTTCAGCTCACGGACGACATCGGACATCTTCATCTGCTTGCCATTGACTGCAGTCGGAACACCCTTCTCGAAGTTTACAGTTACATATTCAGCCTCATCTGGTGCCTTCTCAGGATATGTACCAAGTACAAGAAGGTGATCCCAGTTTGGCTCCAGAGATGGATCTTCAAGCTCCAGACCTTCGTGGCTGATGTGCCAGATGTTACGGTCACGGCTGTAAGATGTTGTCACATCAAATGGAAGATCGATGCCGTGCTTCTTACAGAATGCGATTTCATCCTCACGGGACTGCATCGTCCACTCTGGCTGTCTCCATGTTGCGATGACATTTAAGTCTGGTGCAAGTGCCTTGATATTGATCTCGAAACGAACCTGATCATTTCCTTTACCAGTAGCACCGTGGCAGATCGTTGTAGCACCTTCCTTACGTGCGATCTCTACCAGCTTCTTTGCGATCAGCGGTCTTGCAAAAGAAGTACCAAGCAGATACTCATACTCGTAAGTTGCATTTGCCTTTACACCTGGAAGGATGTACTCATCACAGAATTCATCAACGACATCCAGAATGTAGAGCTTCTCAGCTCCTGAATATTTGGCTCTCTCGTCGAGGCCTTCCAGCTCGCTTTCCTGTCCGACATCGATACATACACATACAACATCGAAATTGTAAGTTTCCTTTAACCAAGGGATGATTGCTGTGGTATCCAGACCACCAGAATACGCAAGAATAACTTTCTCTTTACCCATCAAAGTTTCCTCCATAAAATATGTAATAATTCACGTTGCGACACGTTTTGTCTAGTATACTTCTTTTTTCTGCAAGATGCAACCAGAAATTTTGCATATTTCTGCATAATATATGTATAAATGAATAAAATTATGCATAAAATAAGATTATCCTGTAAAAATATACATAAAATATTGAAATAGGGTTGCATAAATAAAACTACAGTTGTATAATGAGACAAATTTGTGATTACGGAAAAGAGGCAGGAACAATGGTAAAGGTCGGAATTATAGGAGCAACCGGATATGCCGGTCAGGAATTAGTACGTATTTTGCTGGGACATAAGGACGCAGAGATCGTCTGGTATGGTTCCAGAAGTTATATCGATCAGGAATACGCATCTGTATATCGGAACATGTTTCAGTTAGTCGATGCGAAATGTATGGATGATAATATGGATGAGCTTAGCAAGCAGGCGGATGTAATCTTTACTGCGACACCGCAGGGGCTTTGCGCATCGCTTGTAAATGAGCAGATCTTATCGAATACGAAGATCGTGGATCTGTCCGCGGATTTCCGTATCAAGGATGTAGCGACGTATGAGAAATGGTACAACTTAGAGCACAAGAGTCCACAGTTTATCGAAGAGGCAGTATATGGACTGTGTGAGATCAATCGTGAGGATATCAAGAAGGCACGTCTGATCGCGAATCCGGGCTGTTATACAACCTGCTCGATTCTTTCTCTGTATCCACTCGTAAAGGAGCGTCTGGTTGATGTCGATACGATCATCGTGGATGCGAAATCCGGAACATCCGGAGCGGGACGTGGCGCCAAGGTTGCAAACCTCTACTGTGAGGTCAATGAGAGCATCAAGGCGTACGGCGTGACAACACACCGACATACTCCGGAGATCGAAGAGCAGCTTGGTTATGCTTATGATGGTACACCGCTTACAATCAACTTCACACCACATCTCGTACCGATGAACCGCGGTATTTTAGTAACAGCATATGCAAAGCTTGTGAAGGATGTCTCTTACGAGGATATCAAGGCAGTGTATGATAAATATTATGGCAAGGAGCGCTTCGTGCGTGTGCTTGAAAAGGGCGTCTGCCCGGAGACTCGCTGGGTAGAAGGCAGCAACTATGTGGATGTGAACTTCGTAATCGATCCACGTACGAAGCGCGTCGTTGTGATGGGAGCGATGGACAATCTGGTGAAGGGAGCTGCCGGACAGGCAGTCCAGAACATGAACCTGATCATGGGCTTACCGGAAGAAGAAGGACTTCTGATGCCACCAATGTTCCCGTAGTCACCTAAGGTAAGGTTAAACAAACGACGATTTATATAATCATGATTCGTAATTAATATGCAGATAGAGATGGATGGAATTACGAATTCTAAAGCAGACCATTGGAACACGTTGGTACTTAATGAACGACAAACTTGTTTGGCGTGAATTTAGTACCATTACGTGTGGAAGTGAGCGAGAGCGCGTCTGCGTAGAATCGTAATTCCATTCATCTCGGGATAGAGAGGAGTAAGTACATGAAACAAATCGAGGGCGGCGTAACCGCCGCAAAGGGATATACAACAGCCGGCACAAGAGCCGGAATCAAAAAAGGAAAGACAAACAAGGATATGGCAATGATCTTCTCAGAGAAGCCGGCGGTCACCGCAGGTACCTTCACGAAGAATCTTGTCAAGGCAGCTCCGGTACTCTGGGACAAGAAGGTCACAGATGCTGGTGTGGCACAGGCAGTTGTAATAAATACCGGTATTGCAAATGCATGTACCGGACAGGCAGGCTATGAGAATGCAGCAGAGACAGCAAAGCTTGCGGGCGAGGCATTGAATATTTCATCCGATACGGTGCTGGTTGCATCGACCGGTGTCATCGGATTTACATTGCCGATGGACGTGATTGCAGATGGTGTGAAGAAGCTTTCCGGTATGCTGAAAAGTGATGTACAGTCTGCACAGGATGCCGCAGAGGCAATCCTTACAACCGATACGCATCCGAAACAGATTGCCTATGAGACAACAATCGGTGGAAAGACAGTCACATTTGGAGCAATGTGCAAAGGTTCCGGTATGATCCATCCGAACATGGGAACGATGCTTGGGTTCATCATGACAGATGCAGCAATCTCGAAGAATCTGCTGGACAAGGCGCTGAAGGGTTCTATCGAGGATACATTTAACATGGTATCGGTGGACGGCGATACATCAACGAACGATACCGTATTAGTGATGGCAAATGGTATGGCAGGTAACCCGGAGATTACCGAGGAGAACGAGGATTACGAGGCATTCAAGGAGGCACTGCTTGCAGTCAATACTTATCTTGCAAAGCAGATCGCCGGTGACGGAGAGGGGGCAAGCCGTCTGTTCGAGGTGCAGGTGAAACACGCGAAGGATAAGCAGACAGCAAAGGTGCTTGCAAAGTCTATCATCACTTCCAACCTGACGAAATGTGCAATCTTTGGAAAAGACGCAAACTGGGGACGAATTCTGTGTGCAATGGGATATTCTGGCGCACAGTTTGATCCACTCAAGGTCGATATTGTGATGGCATCTGAAAAAGGCGAGATTGCACTGGTCGAAAATGGTGTGGCAACTGCCTTTGATGAGGAGAAGGCAGCAGAGATCCTGTCGCCGGATGTCGTGATTGCAAAGGTCGATGTCCGTGATGGCGATGCGGAAGCAACTGCATGGGGCTGTGACCTCACCTATGATTACGTGAAAATCAATGCGGACTATCGTTCCTAGGATGAATGAAAATGGAGGAAAACAAGATGGTAAATAATGATTCAATGGATATGATACTTGCGAAAGCGCAGACACTGATCGAGGCGCTTCCTTACATACAGAAATTCAACGGCAAGCGTGTCGTTGTCAAATACGGTGGAAGTGCAATGGTTGATGAGAACTTAAAATACAATGTCATCAAGGATGTTGCCCTGCTGAAGTTGATCGGTATGGAGCCGATCATTGTACATGGCGGCGGCAAGGAGATCAGCGCATGGTTAAAGAAAATCGGTAAAGAATCCGAGTTCGTAAATGGTCTGCGTGTGACTGACGAGGAGACACTCGATGTCGCAGAGATGGTACTTTCCAAGGTCAACAAGAGCCTGGTATCTATGATGCAGAAGCTTGGATTAAAAGCAGTTGGTATCAGCGGTAAGGATTCCGGACTTCTGAAGGTACAGAAGAAGCTTTCCGGCGGCAAGGATATCGGCTATGTCGGAGAGGTTGTATCCGCAGATCCTACGATTATTGACACACTGATTGCAAATGATTTCATCCCGGTTATCGCTCCGATTGGTATTGGCATCGACGATTATCATGGCTATAACATCAATGCAGATGATGCAGCATGTGCGATCGCAACAGCCATCAACGCAGAGAAGCTTGTATTCCTGACCGATATCGAAGGTGTATTCGTAGATCCAACGGACAAGACAACTTTGATTTCCGAGATGGATATTAACGAAGCACAGGAATTTATCGACAGCGGCGTTGTCGGCGGCGGTATGCTTCCAAAGCTTACAAACTGTATCGAGGCAATGAAGAACGGTGTTGCACGTGTCCATATGCTCGATGGTCGTGTAGAGCATTGCCTGCTTCTGGAGTTCTTTACGGAAAAGGGTATTGGTACCGCGATTTTGAAGGAGCCATTATTCTAAGTTGTCCGAATGAAAATGAAATAATTAACACAAACTACCTCTATATACATTTTGTCTATGGAGGTAGTTTTTTATGTGGGGAATAATAGTTGCATTGATATCCGGTGCGTTGATGAGTGTGCAGGGTGTATTTAATACAGGCGTGACAAAGCAGACGTCTACGTGGCTTGCGTCTGCGTGGGTGGCATTTTCCGGATTTGTTGTTGCGATTGCCCTGTGGGCAATCTTTGAGCGGAATCAGGCAGGGATATTCTCGCTTGCGCAGGTCGATCACAAATATATGCTGTTAGGCGGTGTGATCGGTGCCTTTATTACATGGACCGTCATTACAGCGATGGCAGGATTGGGACCGGCGAAGGCAGTGCTGCTGATTGTGATTTCGCAGCTATTGATTGCATACCTGATTGAGCTTTTTGGCTGGTTCGGTGTCGAGAAAGCAGATTTTCAGTGGACGAAGCTGGTTGGTATCGTTGTGTCCGTAGTGGGATTTATCATTTTTCAGTGGGAGAAGTAACTTTTTTTCGTGAAATCCGCCTATTGTAATTCCGTGGGAAGTTCTGTACAATGGGTGTATGTCTTGAATATGCAATATGGAATACCAGACTTTTTTAGAAGGGAGCTATTTCATTTTGCAGTACATAAAATTTATAATTGCTGGCTGTGTGTTGGCAGTGGCTTTGTGTGGCTGTGGCAGACAGGTAAAGCTGCTTACGAGTGAGACACAGACAGAAACGCAGATGATGGATGACGCTGGTGGAGAAGAAACAGTGGTTTCATCGGCAGAGGCGTTTGCAACGACGACAACCGAAGCGGAAACACCGGAGCAGGAGCAGTCAGACGATGTGGCTGTGTATGTGTGTGGTGCGGTACGACAGCCGGGTGTCTATTATGTTGCAGGTTCTGCAATCAGAGAGACAGCGGTTCAGATGGCAGGTGGATTTACGGACGATGCGGATGTTACCTATGTGAATCTGGCGCAGAACGTCGTGGCGGGAGAACAGATCTACATTCCGACGATGGAGGAGACAAACGGGATTTCCTTATCAGAGCGGGATACGGATGGAACACCGGTGCAGGATGCACCAGCCGGTACAAATGTGGAAACGGACGGGAAGATCAACATCAATACCGCCGGAAAAGACGCACTGATGACATTGCCGGGAATTGGCGAGAGCAAAGCGGATGCGATTATCGCATATCGGGAAGCCCAGGGGAAATTTCAGAACACGGAGGAGCTTATGAATATCCGTGGAATCAAAGAGGGCATATATAATAAAATCAAGGACTTAATTATTGTGGGATGAGGTGTATAGAATGAAGAAAATTTTGGTGGTAGATGATGAAAAGTCAATCGTAAAGGGCATCAAGTTCAGCTTAGAGCAGGACGATATGAAAGTCGAAGTTGCTTACGATGGTGAAACCGCACTGGAGCTTGCAAAGGCAAATCATTACGATATGATTTTACTGGACATCATGCTGCCGGGATTTAGCGGACTGGAAGTGTGTCAGATGATCCGCGAGTTTTCGGATGTGCCAATCATTATGCTGACAGCTAAGGGCGATGATATGGACAAGATACTGGGACTGGAATATGGCGCAGACGATTACATAACAAAGCCGTTTAATATATTGGAAGTAAAGGCGAGAATCAAGGCGATTTTCCGTCGGAATAACCGGAATGTGCCGGAACAGGAAAATCAGAAGGTGATTGAGACAAAGGGACTGAAGATTGATGTGGACAGCCGCCGGGTATATATCGATGACAAGGAAGTCAACCTGACAGCCAAGGAGTTTGAACTTGTATATCTGCTGGTATCAAACCCGAACAAGGTATATTCCAGAGAGCAGTTGCTCAAAACTATCTGGGGACCATCTTATCCGGGCGATGCCAGAACCGTGGATGTGCATGTGCGTCGACTTCGTGAGAAGATTGAGGCAACACCAGCCGATCCAAAATACATTCATACAAAATGGGGCGTGGGATATTATTTCCACGAGTAATCTGTACACAGCGAAAAAAGTTCGCTATGGCAGAAGATACAGTAATTGATGCTTGACAGAGTCAGAGGCAAAGGAGATTTCCACACTGTTTTTATACAGTGTCCGGAGATCTTCTTTTTCTATGTGGAGCTTTTCAAGGGCAAAGGTATATTCGTCAGTCAGCGTTGTGTGGCTCACGGTACGATTGTCGGTGTTGATTGTTGCAAGCAGTCCAAAATCCAGAAACGCATGGAGTGGATACGCGTCTAGTTCAGTCGCTGCTTTTGTCTGGAAATTCGAGGTTGGACAAAGCTCAAAACCGATGTGTGCGTTGCGACAGGCTTCCAGCAGAGCAGGATCTTTGATGGCTGCAATGCCATGTCCGATCCGGCGTGCTCCATATTGGAGGGCGAGCGCGACATTTCTGGCACTGCCACATTCGCCGGAATGAATTGTGACAGGCACCTCCATTCGCCTTGCTTCCTCGAACAGCGCTTCAAATTCTTCGTTTGGATGTCCGGCTTCATCACCGGCAAGGTCTAACGCACAGACGCCATTTCCTAAGAATTCTCTGGCACAGCGGACAACCAGATGATTTTGCTGTGGGGAGTGATGGCGCATCGCACATAAGATCAGATTGGTGAATACTCCATACCGGTCAAATGCTTTCTGGCATCCATAGACAGCCGACTGCACGACATTTTCCAGATCCAGGTGACTGTTGACGCTCAGCATAGGTGCAAACCGGATTTCCATATAGCGGACATTTTCTGCGGCTGCCTGTCGCACGACATCAACGACGGCATCCCGGATATGCTCTTTTTCCTGCAGTGCGGATACCGGAAGGTCAAAGCAGGTCAGATATTCGGCAAGTGACTGACAGTTGGCAGGTGCCTGTATTGTATGCATGTCCAGTGTCGAAAGCTGTAAGGTCTGCATCAGGAATTCTTTGCTCAAAGAACCATCCAGATGGCAGTGCAGTTCGACCTTTGGCATGGAAACAGGATCAAAATTCATAAGTGTATCCCCCTTTCGGTGTTGTACTTGTATCATAGCAATTTCGCATGGATTGTACAAGTGCCTTGAAGCAAAACGGACGGTGTGATATAGTAGTGGTATTCTGGAAAAGGACGGAATGAAACAACGTGAAAGACGAAATAAAAGAAGAAAAAAAGGATGAAAAATTAGAACGTAAAAAGCTGAAACGCCGGGAACGGGCGGAGAAGCGCCAGCATAAACATATGGGCATCAGCCTCCGATGGTTTGTGACGTTTCTGATCATCGTGCTGTGTGCAGGGATTATGCTTGTGTATTCGCTGATGTCAAGCCGTCTGTATGTGCAGCGATATCAGGAACAGCTTGAAAAAAATGTGATGGCGCAGGCGGAATATCTGAAGAATAATCTGCTTGAGAATCATATGACGCTCGATGACCCACAGGATTTAAATCTTCGTATCGAAGGTGTCGCAACGACTTTTTACGGCAGGGTGCTTGTGATAAACCGGGAGTACCGGGTGATCAAGGATACTTATGGAAACCATGAAAATGCACAGATTGTAAATCCGGATATTATGGCTGTAATGCGCGGACAGGCGAGTGAGAAGATATCGAAGAAGGATGGATATCTTGAATATATCACAGCTGTGAAGCAGGAACAGGATGTACAGGGCGTGCTTGTGATTCAGGCATCGACGGACAGCCTGAAGGTAATTGAACGCCGGGTAGAACGACGAAACTGGTTGTCATTTGCACTTATCATGGCAATCTGCATTGGTGCAGCATGGGCAATCGGCAATGCAAGCTCACGTGGGATCAAGCGTATCAATCAGCAGATGGAAATCGCGGGAGAAGGACAGCTGGAGACACAGATTCCAGTGCGTGGATTCAAGGAGTTTAAACAGCTGACGGAACGTTACAATGCGACGATATCCAAGCTGATGGTCATTGACTCCACACGACAGGAGTTTGTATCGAATGTGTCACATGAATTAAAGACGCCGATCACGTCGATGAAGGTGTTGGCAGATTCTCTGATACAGAACGAATCTGCGGATCTTGCAATGTACAAGGAATTTATGACTGATATCGTGGATGAGATTGACAGAGAAAGTAAAATTATTACCGATCTGCTGACACTTGTAAAAATGGATAAAAAATCAGCCGCGATGAATATCGAGGAGATAAAGATCAATGATCTGTTGGAGGTGATCCTGAAGCGCGTAACGCCGATCGCCAAAAGCCGTGGAATCCAGATTACTTACGAGAGCTACCGTGATGTGACGGCATGGGTGGATGAGGTCAAACTGAGTCTGGCTCTGACGAATATTATAGAGAATGCGGTGAAGTACAATGTTGACAATGGCTGGGTGAAAGTGACGCTCAATGCAGACCACCGCAACTTCTATGTGAAGGTTGCAGATTCTGGTGTTGGAATCCCGGATGACTGCAAGGAGCATGTATTTGAACGTTTCTACCGGGTAGATAAAGCGCGAAGCCGGGATACCGGTGGTACAGGACTTGGACTTGCTATCACGAAAAGCGTCATTCAGATGCACAAGGGTTCAATCAAATTGTACAGCGAATCTGGAGAGGGCACTACATTTACCATTCGCATTCCGATGAAATCGGATGCCTCCGTGGATACAGCACGAAAGGAGGGCGATGCAGAATGAGAAAGAAGTATTGGAAAACCGGATGCGTGATCGCGACACTGCTTTGCCTGACAGCCTGTGGGAAAGCACAGACTGGAGAGATTACACCGCTTGCAGATAATATGATTCATCTGTATCTGGCAGAGGATAACACAGTTGTGCGTGCCGATGCAGATTACCAGTTGAAAACACCGGATGCGATCGCATCCTGCGTGGAGGATGCAATGACGGCACTTACAGCACTGGAAACATCGAAGATCGAAGCTTACAGTTATATGATGGGCGAGGATAACAGTTTGCAGATGGATATCACACTTGTGGAAGACAGTTACGAGCAGGAAGATATATTGCTGATCATGGCAGCCACAACGAAGACATTGTTCCAGATGGATGATATTTCCAGCATTGCACTGACCGTAAAGGGACATGACGAAAACGTGTATGCAGAGCAACTGTTCCTGCGGGATTCTATTTATTATTATGGTACCGACGAACCGAGTCTGGCAGAGGAATCAATTACCATGTATGCACCAAATGCGCAGGGAACCGCACTGGAATCCTATGGAATTAAAGTGCAGTCGGAGCCACAGACGTCCGATCAGGAGTATATCGTGCGGGAGCTGGTACAGAAAAAAGTGCTTTCTCCGGACACAAAGGTGAACCAGGTGTCGGTCCATGATTCGGTCTGCTATCTGGATCTGTCAGAGGAATTTACAAATGCCGTGGGAACGATTTCACCAGAGCTTGCGTTGTATGCAGTCGTGAATTCGGTAATTGCACAGACAGACGTGGATACGGTACAGATTCTGATTGATGGAAAAATCGTGCCAATGTACCGGAATGTGGTTGCAATAGACAAACCATTACCGTTTAATGCAAATGTAGTACAAGAATAAAAGAATATAGGAGACGTATGAAACGACCAGTATTTTGTGTGGCTTTGGCGTATGCACTTGGAGAGGTGATTGGCCTGTACACAAGAACGGTGGGCGAGATAGGCATAGTGAGTGCTATGCTTGTTTGCGTTGGGATTTTCATGCGGAAGAAAAAACAGGGAAAAAGCGCATGCGTTCTTGGACTGGGAATTGGTCTTGGAATGCTTGGCGCTTTTTTGCGTATTCCGCAGGATCTACGGGAAAAGCCGGATATCCGGCAGGAAAACGGTTACGATATTATAACCTATGCAACGGGAGGGGAGACGCAGGGGAAGACTGCCATTTGTGCCGGGATTCTGACTGACCGGCAAGGAGAGACGTGGACAATGCGGGTACTGGACGGAGCTGACGTGCATGGAGATATTCTGCTCCGTGGTGTGGAAGGAGAGCATGCGATTGCGGAGATTGTACAGGTAACAGGTACTTATGATATATTTGAGCATGTGAGAAATCCGGGTGGGTTCCAGTCACGCAGCTATTATCTTGCCCGGAATATCAGCGGATATTATTATGCACCGCAGGTGACGACGATCACCGTTAATCAGCGGGAAATACTTGGGCTGCCAAGGTATTTGTATTATCAGGGAAAACGTATATTATATGAATTGCGTATACGGGCAGACTGCCAGATTGCAAAGCTTCTTCCAGAAGAACAGGCGTCGCTTGTGTCTGGAATCCTGCTTGGAGAAAAATCAAGGATAGATGCAGAACTCAAGACATTATATCAGATGGGCGGGATTGCGCATATTCTGGCGATATCAGGTGTTAAGACTCTAAAGTTGGATATCCCCCTAGTGCCTGAAACCCGCATAAACTGGGCATTTGTGCCACTACATATCGCTATAATTTACATTCTAAAACTGTGCTTAGACGAGGAAATTATTCCTCGTTGTCGTTTCCCTTGTTCAAGGGGGTATTTCAAAAAATGTATAAATTGGCAAAACAAGAAATCATTCAGCGTAAGTCAATCTTATCGCAAAAGTCTAAAAAATCAGCAAAAGGAGAAGTAGTCTATGGCATATAAAAAATATAGGGAAATGAAAGTTTACGAAGCAAGCGGATACCAGTACAAGCGGACACCGAGTATTGTACTTAAAGGGCAGTGGCTGTCGGAGTTGGGATTTGACATCGGAGAGCAGATTGAGGTGAAGTGCGAGGATGGGCGTTTGATTATAACTAAAGCAAACGAAATATGGACATAATGGTCTGATTGACGCTCTGTTATGCAGATGTTATAATAAAAACCTAGGAAACTAAATAAAAGTGGGTCTGATTGATGGTAATAATTACATTTACATTAGAAGCTTTTGGCAATTTTTATGAAAAGTTTTGTCAATCATGTTTGCCCTACATTGCATATAATATAGATATTAATTTGGAGGAGATGACTCTATGTTTTATTTAAGTACGGAAACTATTGAGAAAGCATATAATGCCTTAACATCTGTAGAGCTGGAAGATCAGGGTGCAAATGCAATGTTTTATTTTTTGATTTTAAAAGCATGTGGCATAAATCGTATTAGTTACGAGACACCTAACTTTTCAGAAAAGAAGGGATTCTATTATGCATCACGTATTAGTTCATTATTTGCACCAACTGAGAAGCAACCTAAAAAGTATGGATTTTTAAACCCATTTACGATGAAGTCCTGGCCAGTACAGCCTATCTCAGAACCTTTAAAAAACTGGGTGGGCGCGAGACTGAAAAATAATATTTGCGGTGGTGGTATGCAGTGGAGAAATTTTATTGATATGGATACCCATACTGCTGAAATAAAAATAAAATTTAAATATGATTATCTTGGGTGGTTAAAAACAACAGCGCTTGATTCAAAGACTATTAGCATTTTTGCTATGGCAGTTTGGTCAAATCGATATACATGTTTTGAACAGAAAATAACAGCACAAGAATTGATAGATGAGTTTATTAGAACATACAAAATTGAAGTAGAAGAAAAAAGTGAATTATTTAATTCAAAACAAGATTTTGAACTGGAGTTTTCAGATTCAATTCATGATGCAGCACATATACGCTCTCTTATTGGGCAAGCACCAAATGGGGAATGGGAAACTGCAAAATTGACAGACTCGATTAGTTCTTATGTCATGGAAAAATATGAATTTGATGTTAAACCATCAATGACACAGGAAGTTTCAGTAGATTTGATAAGAAGTTTATTGAATCAGTATCATCAATTAATGCTTGCAGGTCCTCCTGGAACTTCAAAGTCATATTTTGCAAGTGAAATTGCAAAGGAGTACGATGAAGTAATACATGTGCAGTTTCATCCACAATATACATATCAAAATTTTGTGGGTGGATATGTTGTAGACGGAACAGAAGTTAGATTTAAAGAGGGGGTTATTCTGCAACTTTTAAATGAAAGCACATTTAGTCAAGATAAGAAATATTTAATTATAATCGATGAATTTAATCGAGCCAATGTCAGTCAGGTATTGGGCGAAGTAATTCAATGTCTTGATCGGAATCAGTCTGTTGATATCGAGATGGATAAAATAACAAAAAGAATATCATTACCTAAAAATATAGATATTATTGCAACGCTAAATACAACGGACAGGACTCTTGGAACGATTGACTATGCAATAAAAAGAAGGTTTATGTATGTATATTGTTTGCCAAATCCAAACTTGTTGATTGATTTATGCCCATCTGTGAATTTTATATCGTTATGTGATTTCTTAACAAAACTTAATACTAGACTGATTAGAGCAACAGGAAATAGAGATCTAGCAGTAGGACATGCCGTTTTCTTAAGTGATCATGTAAAACAAGATGATAAGTATGTTTGGGATTTTGAAGAGTTTAGAATTCTGTATAATTATAAAATTTTGCCAATGATAGAAGATTATTGTTCAAACAATTATGATATGGTTGAAGATGTTGTTGGAAACAAATTATCTGCACAATTGGATAGTGAAGATTTTGTCGATGCATTGAAATCTTTTATGGAGATTGCATAGAATGAGAACAATTGTTATACGAGAAAATACAGAGCTACCAGTTGATGACGAATTAGCATCAGCAATAAATAAAATGCTGGCAGAAGACTCTACATTACCTATAAAGATAAAAGACCATACTGTAAGCTTTGCGGATTATACCGTAGGATCATTACAGGTTGGTGATGTGAATATTGAAATAAAGCCACGCAATCCGGTGTTTACTTTGGAGACACTGTTTGAAATGCTGCTTTTTGAATCTTTAAATAATTTTGACGAAAATTATTTATCCAGTGGATTCGGAGATAACCAATCATTTGGAATTGCAGCTATAACATCACAGTTTTATTATGAGTGTGTGAAGTTAGTTGATTTTGGTTTGACCGGAGGTTTTACTTCAGAAAAGAAATACGGTAATGAAATAACAGGTCCTTTGGTTTTAAGTGAATATCATCCAGCGTATATTCCAATAAGAGGTGTGGCATATATGAATGATTTGTATTCACTAAACGTGCCAGCTAATCAGATAATTAAAAGTGCAATAATTAAAGTATTACGATCTGAAAGCAGAGTAAGCATTAGAAAACAATATCAGATGTTGTTACAGTCGTTTGAAGGGGTAGATGTGTTTGCAGGAAATTTGGCTATTCTGGAAAATATTTCGGAAGCTTTTTTTTCATCCAATCCGCATTATCCATTAGTATTAGAATTTGCTATAAAAATATTGCGAGACATGAAAATGAAATTTACGCATGGAAGTATTTCGTGGTATGCTTTTTTACATAATTCTAATGATATTTTTGAAAAGTATGTTAGAAAAGTTTTAACAAAAGGTTTAAATTCGTACATTACGAAATGGGATACGCCTAAGCAAATTGCTGTGTTGGATGATGGCAAAAGAAAAGGATACAAATCATATGTACCTGACATATTGGTTGACTATGATCCGTTAACAAATTCCGCAAAGGCAGTACTTGATGCTAAAAATAAGTTTTTTGATATAGACAGAGACGATATAGGAGAAATATTGCATTCTGCAGATATGTATCAATTAACATTTTATTGCGACAAGATGAAAACAAATTTAGGAGGATTGATCTATCCAGCGGGAGATGATTATAAGCCTATAAATGTTATGATTGATGGAAACCAAGATTTTAGATTTGTTCTATTCTCCATCAATTTGCGCGAAAAAATATCCGTAAGGCATAGAAAATTGTGTAATGCTATAAAAGAGTACTTATTATATTATTCTAAATAAATTTGAATTTAAGGGGTTGTAAAATCAAGAAAATCATGTATAATTATCCTTGGAATTTATTTGCAAGGAGGTAATTACGCATGCCTCAAGGTGGTGCGCGTGTCGGAGCAGGAAGAACACCACTAGCTCCGAGTCGTAAGAAAAAAGATTATAAAATATACTTAAATACGGATGTATATGAGGATATTAATACCTATGGAAAGGGTAACTCCTTTTCAACGAAAGTTGTAGATTTGGTGACAGCTGAAATAGATAATAGAAAGCCACACAATTATCATTATCGTTTTATTGATTTATTCGCAGGTGTTGGCGGATTTCATTTAGCATTTGAAAAATATGGAAACGAATGCGTATTTGCTTCGGAAATTGAGCCGCATTGCCAAAAAGTATATGAAAAAAACTATGGTATGATGCCAGCTGGAGATATCACGAAAATTAGTACAGATGAGATACCGGATTTTGATATTCTATGTGCAGGATTTCCGTGTCAGCCTTTTAGCTATGCGGGAAAATTAGAGGGATTTGAGGATAAAACGAGAGGAACACTTTTTTTTGATATTTTGCGTATTATAAAGGCGAAGAGACCCAAAATGTTTTTACTTGAAAACGTAAAGGGACTTAAATCACATCAAAAAGGTAAAACAATGAACATAATCATCAATTCGCTCGAGGATGCAGGGTATACCGTATATTGGAAAGTACTGGATAGCCATGAGTTTGGAGTACCTCAAAAAAGAGAAAGATGGTATTGTGTTGGTTTTGATAAAAATATTGATTTCAATTTTCCGAAGGGGACTAATAATACTACAACATTAAGAGACATCGTTGATGTTAATTTGGATGATCCAAAGTTAAAGTTGTCAGATTTTGAAATGAGTAGAATACGCCATCATTTTGAATCAGATGAAATTAGGGTACAACATGATAATTCCAAATATGATCCGAATACGAAAAAAGGAAAATATGGCGTATATTCATATTTGAAACCTGATAAAACATTAAGATTTCATATAGGTGATCCCGCAAAAACCCAAATTCAAGAAGCATACTATTGCTCGTTGGATAGCGTAGCACCAGCAATTATTGTTGCACGTGAGCCTAAGTTATGGGATATAGGCAGAAGATTGTCGGTAGACGAATGTAGAAAATTACAGGGATTTCCAGACGGTTTTATTATGGATCAATCAGAAATTCAAGCAAAAAAGCAAATGGGTAATAGTGTGGCAGTACCTGTAATAGAAGCTATTGCTAAAGCAATGCTTGAGGCTTATGAAAAAGGAGAACAGCATAATTAAAATCAAAAGGGGGACTATACTATAGTATTAGTTAAGTCTCTCTTTTTTGTAAAGAACAGGAGGAGATGGAATTGGCATATCAGACTGCACTAACAATAGGGAGTGTAATAAAGGATATTGATTCAAAAAAATACTTGTTGCCATCCATTCAAAGAGAATTTGTTTGGAGTACAGGGCAGATAGAAAAGTTATTTGATAGTTTAATGCGGGACTATCCAATAAATGCATTTTTGTTTTGGAAAGTGCCGCGTGAGAAAGTATCAGAATTTAAATTTTATGAATTCCTTCGTGATTATCATCAGAAAGATAATAAACATAATCCGAAGGCGAATACCAATGGAACAGAAGACATAATTGCTATCCTGGATGGTCAGCAAAGAATGACATCGCTTTATATTGCACTTAAAGGGACTTATGCATATAAGACGTCATATAAACGATGGGATAACCCGGCAGCTTATCCTAAGAGAAAACTTTATCTCAATTTATTAGCAGCGTCAGACGATGCAGATATGTTTTATGATTTTTTGTTTTTGACGGAAGAAGAAGCAAAAAATATAAAAAATGCTAATGATGAATACGAAGGAGCATTTTGGTTTCCGGTAGGAAAGATATTAGATTTCAGAGAAGAATCTGATGTAAATGATTATCTAATTGATAATGATTTAAATACAGTGGCTGATAAAGCACAGGCTAAGTTTGCCAATAAGGCTCTTTTTAAATTGTACAGTGTAATACATAACAAACAGACCATAAGTTATTATTTGGAAGAGAGCACAGAACTGGATAAAGTTTTAAATATTTTTATTCGAGTTAATAGCGGTGGTACGACATTGAGTTATTCAGATTTGTTATTATCATTTGCTACAGCACAGTGGGAACATAAGGATGCAAGAGAAGAAATAAACGAATTTGTTGAAGAAGTAAATATGATAGGTCGGGGATTTAATATCGGCAAAGACCTTATTTTGAAATCTTGTCTGGTACTTGCTGACTTTGTTGATATAACATTTAAGGTTGATAATTTTAATCGGCAAAATATGTTAGTAATTGAGAAAAATTGGGATGAATATACTGATGCAATAAGAATAGCAGTGGAGCTGATGGCTTCTTTTGGATTTAGTCGAGATAATTTGAATTCTAATAGTATTTTGATTCCAATTGCATATTATATAAAAACAATTGGTAGCCCAGTAAACTTTGTTGATTCAAAGAAATATGCAAGTGATCGTGGAAAAATAAAAAAATGGATTGTAGCATCGCTTTTGCGTAGAGTGTTTAGCTCACAGCCGGATGGAATACTTAGACCAGTCAGAGAGATTATACAAAAGAATACAAGTGGTGCTTTTCCATTGGAAGAGATTATTGACAGATTCAAAGGAACAAACAGAGATATTAAATTTACAGATGATACTATTGAGAATTTGTTGTGGACAAAATATGGCAGCAGTGATGCATTGGTGGTTTTATCGGTATTGTATCCTTGGGCAGATTTGAAAAATGTATTTCATATTGATCATATTTATCCAAAAAGTCAATTTACAGAGAGACGTCTTAAGAAAAAAGGAGTTGCTTCTGACGCAATGGAGTTTTATATGAATAATGTAAATTATCTAGGTAATTTACAATTATTGGACGGTACACAGAATAAGGAAAAAAATGATTCCGACTTTGATGTGTGGCTTGCAGACAATTATAAGGACAGCTCTAAGTTAAAAGATTATAAAGAAAAGAATTATATTCCGGATGTTAGTCTGGCGTTTACCAATTTCGAAGAATTTTTTACTGAGAGAGAAAAATTGCTCGTTAATCGTTTGAAAAAAGAACTAATGTAGGTTTTGTCACGAAGTCACTATTGACAAAACAAACGTATGTTCGTATAATTATCTCATCGCTACATTAGGAGTGTTGAACAGTCTACAGAGATATGGTGTTTGGCAGACTATTTCCCTTGGTCGAACTTATATCGCAGGAGGCACGTTTAATATGACATACGAAACAGGTACAGAAGTTTTCTTCATTGAGAGCAACCGTATAATCCGTAAGGCAACCGTGGTCAGAAGAAGCGGTGATTTTTACATATTACGATTTGATGAAGGCGGTGGCATCCAGTTAAGAGAAGGCAGAATTTTTCCAACAAGAGAACAGGCAGAAGCAACGCTGCCTGGAGAAAAGGTTCAGAAAAAAGCTAACTCTCCATACGATTACTGGTATTGAAATGTAAATTCGCAGAAGGGGGTTGACAGTAATACCCCCTTTTGATATATTAATAGTGTCAACCGTTAAGTTGACAGTTGACACAGCATTCTACAATGCCAAATGTAGCTTACCAAATTATAATAATTAATATGGATGACGCACATTAAATCAAGTAAAGTGTAAAGAAAACCAATGTATAAGAATGAATATTAAAATTAATTAGAAAGTGCGGTTGAATAGTATGAATGAGAACGAAAAGGTAAGTTTTGGAAAGTATATTGAAACGATACGAAAAGAGAAAAGAAAATCACTAAGAGAAACAGCAAAAGCAATCGAAGTATCTCCACAATTCCTAAGTGAAGTGGAGAAGGGTAGAAAAAGTACCCTGACAAATGAGAGAATTGAGAAACTGGCAAAATTCCTCATGTTATCTGAAACCCAGACTTATACACTTTATGATATGGCAGCGGAAGCAAGAACATCGAATGATGTGTTAATACCACAGGATTGTGTCGATTATGCATCAAATCCTTATGTGCTTGAGGCACTGAGATTATCTAAAGAAACAGGAGCAGGGGAGGCAGAGTGGCAGGTACTTCTTGACGAATTAAGAGCTCGAAAGGGGTAGTAGCAGCCTATGTATGAACCACAGTTTAGATGCAGAAGTAATGGTGTTCCCATTTTATCCCATGAGGATATTGAATCAGATGCAGAAATGTTCATCCGTGATTTTGATCCGGATGTACTGAACAATCCTAAAGAAGTTAATATTGAGGAATTCGCAGAGTTCTATCTGGGATTGACACCAGAGTATAATAATCTGACTCATTGCGGACTCATTCTTGGAAGAATGGTCTTCAATGACAGCAACAAGGTTCCGGTATATGATGCAGATGCAAAACGTGCAGAATATATATTTGCCGGAAGGGGCACGGTCATGATTGATAACACATTGCTGACGGACGAGCATCGCTTCCGTTCAACGATGGGGCACGAATCAGGACACTGGATTTATCAGCAGTCGTATTTTTACAGAGACCCGAATCAGCTGGTCCTGTTCGATAATTTGGAACAAACATCAACTGCTTGTAGAAAAACAGACATAGAAGGTGGGGAAGCAGCGCAGAGCAATGGGCGCAAGCAGTTATGTTCAGATCATGACTGGCTTGAACATCAGGCTAAATATTTCAGTGCAGCGATCCTTATGCCGAGAACTGCAATGAGACAGGTCTGTGGTGATAAAGAATTAAGAAAAAGACTCAGAGAAGAGTTTCCGGGATTTGAGTTGGAAATGCTGGCAACAGAAGTGGCAGAAATCTTTAATGTATCATCAGAGTCGGCAAAGATTAGAATTAAACAGCTGGGATTTGATTTTGCAAAGTCACCAGTTAAACAGAAAACGCTTTTTACAATTGGTTATCCGAGTAGTGTTATCTCACTGTAAGCATAAGCACCTCGAAAAGGGGTGCTTCTATTATAAATAATGTGTCAACCAAGGGGTTGACGAATATAATTCTACAAACCATGAAAAATAGGAAAATAAATAAAATATATGAATTATATTTCGATACAAGAAATATAGTCCTAAAATAAATAAATATTGACATATAATTCAAATAACGTATAATAGTATGTAACAGGAGGTAGATAAAATGGAGTTTGACAGAAGCAGATTAATGAACAATATAACGACTTTGATAAAAGAAAAAAATATAAAAATAGGTGAGCTTGAAAATTCAGTAGGTATCAGTACTGGATATTTATCCAAAATGGCAAAGCCTGAAAATGAATCAATGCCGGGAATTGATTTAATATGGAAACTTGCAGAAAAACTTGGTGTAAGTGTAGATATGCTTGTTGGCGGTGATTTCAGCAAATCAAATGATAATTTGTTTTATCTTGTGAAATTCCTGCATGAATTGAAACTGGAAACAGATGTTCATGAAATAACATGGAGTAAATTTTCCAGCTACGATGCGGTTAAGGATCCATTAGATTTACCTGAATGGGATGATCTGGAATGCAATGTTGAAGAAAAAATAGTTACATCAAATATTACAGATAGATATGTATCCTTATTTGATTCCCAAAGAAATCTTAAAGCAACAAAAGAAAATTTTTATGCGTTTGTAGATACACTTCATATTGTTCTTCTGTTCAAGTGCATAGAGACAGTTGAAAATGAAGAAAAAGTGGTTTATGAATTATACTCTGCAACGGACAATGGACCAAGTAATAACTATATTATTCCGTTGTGTTCCACATTGGAAAAAGACGGTGCGATATTTTTTGCTCTGAGTGATTTTTATGAATGCGTACAAAGGCACGATAAAGATATTCAGTTAAGAGAATCAGCACGAAAAGCAATTGGAGACTTTTTAAATCGTAATAATACGGAAGAATTGCCATTTAACTAGGAGGTGCAGCCTGAACATGGTAACAGAAAAAGTAAAAGGGGTAATTTCCTGCCCCATATGTAAAAAAGGAAAAGTAATAGCGTACGAAAGCGCATCAGGGAAATCATCAGTAGGATGTCACAATTGTGGAAGATACCTGTTGGTTGACTGGGATAAGATGACAGCCGTTGAAAATAAGGCCTGTAAAAATGCCTATAAGATGGTTGTAAATAATTGAATAACAATTTGCTGACTGAGCAATAGGGGCGTTTGAATAAAAACAGCTACCACATAGCCAGAGCAGATTACCAGAGGAAATAAGAACGATCTTGTTTCCCTTGGTAATGTGCCCTGGCTATTTTTTTGTCCTTTTTTGAGATCGTTTTTGAAACCGTGAGTTGTTTCTACATTACACAGAAGGATGAAAATGCACGTCAGATTATGAAACACGAATGGCTATTTTAAATTTTGTATCAAGATAAATCGGTCAGAAATTATTAGGTTGGTTAAGCAGATCATTTTTTATGCTGCTAATAACAAATCGTTAATGATGAAAAAGTCCCCCTTATATATTCTCCATTCGCCTGATTATATTTTGCGAAATAAATGAAACGGCAAGGAGAATAAGTCATTAGGCATAAAAAGATGAAGTTTTGATGTATCTGAAAAAATTTTTGAAATTTATTTTTAATCGTGCAAAAAGTCTGCACCTTTAAAAATTATTCTTTAGTCACAAAGCAAGGGAACAGAAAGGAGGTGAGCGAGAGATGGCAAAGAAAAGCATGACACCAAGTGAGCGCAGGGAAGCAATCTTAAAGGTTCTGTGTCAGAGAAGACAGGACAAGATTGATAATCTGGCATTTGAGTTTGACGTTTCAGTCCGGACTATAAAAAACGATATCGAAGAGCTGTCTCTCGCTTACCCAATCGAAACAGTCCGAGGCAGATATGGTGGAGGTGTAAAAGTGGCAGACGGATATTATGTCGGTCGCAATTACCTGAAACCGAAACAGCAAGAACTGCTCAAAAAGCTGCAAAGCACCCTTCAGGGTGACGATCTTGAGGTGATGAACAGTATCCTTCGTGATTTTGCTTTGTAAGAACTATATTTACGAGAACCCCACGGCCATGAGAGCCGAATGAGAAAGGATGAATTATTATGATGAAAATTTTTATCTGTAGCCCGTATCAGGGCAACATCGAGGAGAACAAAAAGAAGGCAGCATATTACGCAAAGATCGTTGCCAAAGCTGGGAATGTCCCAGTTGCACCACATATCTATTTTCCAACCTTCCTTGATGAGAAGAATCCCAACGAGAGAATGACAGGAATTGAAATGGGACTGGAACTCATGGATACATGCGATATGGTCTATGTTTTCGGTTTTGAGATTACGGAAGGCATGAGATTCGAACTGGAACATGCCAAGGAAATGAAGAAGCCTGTAAGACTTTATGACAGAAATTTTGAACAGATCTGTGTCAAAACGCTTCCGATTGATGACCGTGCCAGTGATGAGTACCGTTCCCTGATCAAGGGGCAGAAGCTCATGAGATAGGAGGTCCGCCATGTCAGTAGTTAATGTCCGTTACGGACTGTATCCGGGTGAACGTCTTATGGTCACTGCAGGAAAGAAAACGAAAAAAGCAACCGTAGTAAAGGAGTACCCGTTCCATATTCTGATGGACTGGGGAAAGTACAAGTCCAGCGTAAACAAGATCGATGTGTATACAGGTGATGTGAAGCTGGCACGCATTTGAAAGGAGAGAACGCCATGAGTGAGGCATTGTTATTAGTGGCCGAGGGCTACGAGCAGATTGCTGCCGGAATCAGAAAGATGGTTGCAGCACAGAAAGATACACCAAAGAAAGAGGAGAAGCCTGTGAAGAAGGCTGAAAAGAAGGAAACTCCTGTGGCAGATACACCGAAGGAAGAAGCTGCACCGAAGGAGACAGCCGTTGACAGAAAGACAGTCCGTGCCTTCCTTGCGGACAAGTCCAGATCAGGAAAGACCTCGGAGGTAAAGAACCTGATCGAGCAGTTCGGATTCCAGAAGCTGTCAGATGTTCCTGATGAGAAACTGCCGGAACTGTATGAGAAAGCGCAGGTGCTCTAATGGGCGGACATGCAAGGTTCTCCCCATCGTCCGGTAAAAGACGTCTGGAATGCCCTCCATCGTTACTGTTGGAGGAGCAGTTCCCGGACGAAGAATCTCCCTTCGCAGCAGAAGGGAGTGCCGGGCATGCGATGGCGGAGTACCTCATCAATAAGTATCTGAAGAAAAGGACTAAAAGACCTGTATCTGATTATTATTCGGATGAACTGCTCGAAGCCGTGGATGATTACGTGGAATATAACATCGGCCAGATCGAACAGGCAAGAAAGGACTGTGATGACCCGTTCATCGGAGTGGAGCTGAAGGTCAGTCTTGCACACAGAATCAGGGACTGCTTCGGTACTGCAGATATGGTGGTGGTCGATTCCCATAAGATACACATTATCGATCTGAAGCTCGGCAAGGGCGTGGTGGTCGATGCAGAACAGAATGTCCAGCTTATGATCTATGGACTGGGAGTTCTGGACATGCTCGGTTTCTTATATGAGATCGACACGGTTGAGCTTACCATCGTCCAGCCGAGGATCGAACATTTTTCCACTTGGGAGATATCGGCAGAAGAGCTGCTTGTATGGGGAAAAGACGTTCTTGAACCGGGAGCAGCAAAGGCTCTTGCCGGAGAGGGAGAGTTTAAAGCCGGAGACCACTGCCGATTCTGCAAGGCAAGATTTACATGCCGTGCAAGGGCAGAGGAATATCTGAAACTTGCCCAGATGGAATTTGCCGAGCCGGCCCTTATGTCAGATGAGGAAATTGCAGAGGTTCTTTCCAAGGCAGATGCCCTGAAGAAATGGGCAGAAGAAGTTTACACCTACGCACAGAATGAAGCGGTGGTCAACCATAAGGAATGGCCCGGATACAAACTCGTTCTGGGAAGAAGCAACCGTAAATATACGGATGAAGATGAAGTGGCCGAGGCAGCACAGAAAGCCGGATACACGGACATCTATAAAAAGAGCCTGATCGGCATTACCGAGATGGAAAGGCTGATGGGCAAAAAGAAATTTAATGAGATCCTTGGTTCACTGGTGTACAAGCCTGACGGCAAGGTCACACTGGTGCCGGATTCAGATAAAAGAGAAGCAGTTAAAACAGCAACCGCAGAAGCGGATTTTAAGGAGGACTAAATTATGACAACAGCAAATTTAACAAAAGTAATCGTACCTTGCAGACTTAGCTATGCGCACCTGTGGGAGCCGGATTCCATCAACGGAAGCGAACCGAAGTATTCCGTATCCTGTATCATCGACAAAGAGGATAAGGAAACCATCGCCAAGATCAAGAAGGCAATTGAGATCGCCAAGGATGAGGGAAAAGGCAAGTGGGGCGGTAAGATCCCGGCGAACCTGAAGACTCCGCTCAGAGACGGTGACATCGACAGACCTGAAGACGAGGCGTATGCGGATAGCATGTTCCTGAATGCCAACAGCAAACAGGCCCCTCAGATCGTGGACAGACAGGTGCAGCCGATCCTTGACCAGAGCGAGGTATATTCCGGCTGCTACGGAAGGGTATCCATTACTTTCTATGCTTACAACAGCAACGGAAATAAGGGTATCGCGGCAGGACTTGGAAATGTACAGAAGTTAAGGGATGGAGAGCCTCTCGGTTCCAGAGCTAATGCCAAGGATGAGTTCGAGGCAGTAGATGCAGAGGATGATTTCCTCTCATAGGAGCACAACGGCAGTTTTAAACCGGGCGGTGGTTTCCACCGTCCGTGTACATAAAGGAGATGTTATTTTATGGAAGAACTGATGAAGGAGCTTAACAGCATAAAAAAGTATATCCCGTATAACACATACCGCACCATCAAGGGACAGATGAAGTCCGGCAATATGGCAGCAGCAAGAACGGGGATCAACAGAATAAAGAAAAGAGTGGAGGGACAGGCTTATGGACACACTTGCAATTGATATTGAAACTTACTCAGATGTATCGCTCCCGGACTGCGGGGTACATAGATATGCAGCATCGGAGCAGTTCGAGATCCTTTTATTTGCTTACAGTCTGAATGACGAACCGACAAGGATCATTGACCTTGCATCCGGGCAGACGATGCCGGATGAGATCATGGAATGCCTTATGGATGATTCCGTGGTAAAAACAGCTTTCAATGCTGCCTTTGAGCGTAACTGTATCAACCGCTTCTTCGGGCTTTCCTTAAAGCCGGAAGGATGGAGATGCACGGCAGTTCAGGCATCCATGCTGTCGCTTCCGCTGTCACTGGAAGGCGTGGGCGAAGCACTGAATCTTGATAAGAAGAAAATGTCAGAAGGCAAAGACCTCATCCGATATTTCTGTATGCCGTGCAAGCCTACCAAGGCAAACGGGGGAAGGACAAGAAACCTTCCGTCCGATGCTCCTGAGAAGTGGGAGCTGTTCAAGACATACTGCATCCGTGATGTGGATGTAGAAAAACAGATCAGAAACAAGCTGGCGAAATTCCCGATACCAGACAGGGAACAGGAGCTTTACTGCATGGACCAGAGAATCAATGACCGTGGAATCATGGTTGACCGTGAACTGATCAGCCATGCAGTGACGTGTGACCTTTTATATAAGGAAGCAGCATCCAAGAGGGCATATGAGATATCAGGACTGGAAAACCCGAACAGTGTATCACAGCTTAAGGAATGGCTGAATGAAAAAGGCATCGAGGTGGATTCCCTTGCCAAGGCTGCAGTAGAAGAACTGGTGGAGAAAACGGAAGGGGAAATATCCGAGATGATGAAGCTCAGGCTTTCCATGTCAAAAACCTCGGTAAAGAAATATGAGGCAATGGAACGCTCTGTCTGCCCGGATGGAAGGGTGCATGGATTATTACAGTTTTACGGGGCCAACCGTACAGGACGATGGGCCGGCAGACTCGTACAGATCCACAACCTTCCGCAGAACCATATGGAAGATCTGGAACTGGCACGTTCCATCGTAAAAGAAGGCAGATATGACCTGGTGGAGCTTTTGTATGATTCCACACCGGATGTGCTGTCGGAACTGATCCGTACCGCATTTGTTGCAAAGCCAGGATGCAGATTCATCGTCAGCGATTTTTCGGCAATCGAGGCGAGGGTCATGGGATACCTTGCCGGAGAAGGATGGGTCATGGAGGAGTTCCGTGGTGCAGGAAAGATCTATGAGCAGACGGCATCCAAGATGTTCCATATCCCGATCGAAGAGATCACAAAAGGAAGCCCGTACCGTGCAAGGGGAAAGGTGGCATCGCTTGCCTGTCAGTATGGCGGTGCGGAAGGTGCGCTCGTCAGCATGGGAGCATTAAATTTTGTGGAAGAAGAGGAACTGAAGGGGCTGGTACAGTCGTGGCGGACAGCAAATCCGCACATCGTGAATTACTGGTATGAAATTGATGGTGCGGTAAAGGCAGCCGTGAAGGAGCGGAAGATGACCACGGTCGGAAGGGTGACGGTATATTACCAGTCTGGGATGTTAAAGATCGCACTGCCGTCAGGAAGGGTGCTGTCCTATGTAAGACCGAGGATGACCGTGAACCGATTCGGTTCGGAGAGCGTCAGCTATGAAGGAATCGGCACGAACCGCAAGTGGACGAGAATCGAATCTTACGGTGCGAAATTCTGTGAGAATATCGTTCAGGCAACCGCAAGGGATGTACTGGCAGAGGCGATGCTCCGTCTGGAAAAGAAGGGATTTGATATTGTGTGCCACATTCATGATGAAGTGGTGCTTGAAGTGCCGGAGGGGACATCCTCGGTGGAAGAAGTAAATGGAATCATGGCGGTATGCCCTGACTGGTGTGAGGGGCTTCCGCTTAAGGCTGCCGGATTTGAAAGTCCGTTTTACAAGAAAGATTAGGAGGCAGAAACATGTTTGTATCAATTGGAAACTCAAGAATGGACAAAAAGTTTAACTGTACGGATATGACATATGAAGATTTTGTCAGCCGTCTGTCCAAGACAAAATATACTGCGGAAACAATGGAGCAGTACAGGAAGATGCCGAAAGGGCAGCAGGACAATATCAAGGATGTCGGAGGATTCGTCCTTGGAAAGCTGAAGGGCGGACGAAGGAAGAAGGACTGTGTAATCTCCAGATCCGCCATCACGCTTGATATGGATTACGGAACACAGGGCATCATTGATGAACTGGAAATGTTCTTTGACATGAAGATGGTGGTGTATTCCACACATAAGCATACGCCGGAGAAGCCGAGACTGCGTATCATCATATTCCTGACAAGGGATGTGACACCTGATGAGTACGGGGCGGTCAGCCGTATGCTTGCATCGGATATCGGAATCGAACTGTTTGATGATTCCACCTATGAACCATCAAGACTCATGTACTGGCCTAGCACTTCTAGTGACGGAGAGTATATGTTTCAGGAGATCGAAGGGAACGAAGTCGATCCCGATGAAGTGCTGTCCCGTTATAAGGACTGGCATGATGTATCAGCATGGCCGGTGAGCAACCGTCAGTCATCTATTGTGCAGAGGGATATCAAAAAACAGGCTGACCCGCTTTCCAAGGACGGGCTGATCGGGGCCTTCAACCGCACATACACGGTGACACAGGCAATCGACAAATTCATCCCGGATGTGTACAGGCATTCAAGGGCGATCCCCGGAAGATATGACTATATCCCGGCGGACTCTGCTGCCGGAGTCGTGGTCTATGATGACCTGTTCGTATACAGCCACCATGCAACGGACCCATGCTGCGGAAAGCTGATGAATGCGTTTGATGTGGTAAGGCTTCATAAATTCGGAGACAAGGATGCAAGGGCAGCCGAAGGGACAGAGCCTGGAAAACTCCCGTCTTTCAAAGCCATGCAGGATTTTGCTTCTGCAGATGAAGAAGTGAAGAACACGCTTGCCAGGGAAAGACAGGAGCTGGCGGTACAGGAATTTTCCGCAGAGACGGATGAGGACTGGCAGAACAAGCTGGCACTTGACCGCAGGGGAAATATCAAGGATACACTGCAGAACATTGCACTGATCATCCGCAATGATGAGAATTTCAAGAACATCGTATACAACGAGTTCAAGGATACCATTGATGTCATCGGTCCGCTTCCGTGGAAACAGGTAAAGCCCGGATGGAATGACTCTGACCTTGCAAATGCAAAAGTGTATTTCGAGAGGGTGTACGGGATCTGGTCACCGACCAAGTTTAAGGATGCACTGCTTGCCGTAGTGTCATCCGACAGGCTCTACCATCCGATCAAGGATTATTTTGCAACGCTTCACTGGGACGGACAGGAGCGTATCGATACACTGCTCATCGACTATTTCGGTGCGAAAGATTCTCCGTACACAAGGGCAGTCATCCGCAAGACACTGGTGGCTGCGGTAGCACGTATCTATAAGCCGGGAGTAAAGTTCGACTCCATCCTCGTATTGAACGGTCCGCAGGGAATGGGAAAATCCACCTTCTTTGCCATCCTTGGAAAGCAGTGGTTTTCGGATTCCTTATCCATTTCAGATATGAGGGATAAGACTGCTGCCGAGAAGCTGCTCGGAAACTGGATACTTGAGATCAGTGAGATGAACGGTATCCGCAAGACGGAAGTCGAGGTAGTAAAGTCCTTTGTCACCCGTCAGGATGATAAGTTCCGTCAGGCATACGGAGTCAATGTAGAGTCGCATCCAAGAAAGTGCATCATCGTGGGAAGCACAAACTCCGAGGGCGGATTCCTGCGTGACGTGACAGGAAACAGAAGATTCTGGCCCGTGCATGTGCCGGGGACAGGAAAACACCATCCGTGGGAGCTTGACTGTGTCGACCAGATCTGGGCAGAGGCAATCCATCTGTATAACGAAGGTGAGGAGCTGTTCTTAAAAGGTGCGGAGGCAGAGGAAGCATATAAGATGCAGCAGGAGGCAATGGAGTCGGATGACCGTGAGGGCATCGTGCAGGACTATCTTGACAGACTGCTACCGGACAACTGGTCATCAATGGATATCTACCAGAGAAGGGCATTCCTTGGCGGAGGAGAGTTCGAGACGGTAGGTGTCAAAGGGACGGTCATGCGTGAGCGTGTGTGCATCATGGAGATCTGGGTGGAGTGCTTCGGCAAGGAGCGCCAGAACTTAAAGAAGGCGGATTCCTATGAGATCGAAGGCATCTTAAACAAGATCGGGGGATGGAAGAAGTATGATTCCAATACCACGGGCAAGACCAAAGTCCCCCTTTACGGAGTGCAGAAGACTTTTGTGCGGATGGATGAGAAACCAGAGGAAACCCGTTAGGTGGTTTCCGGGGTTTCCCAGATGCAGATGGGCAACGGTAGTCGGAAACCGTGCTGACACCTTGGAAAATAAGGGGTTGCGGTTCTTAGTTTCCCAGTTTCCCATTAAATCCAGTTGAGAATTAAAAATAAAGATAAAAAGAGCAATTCATGTATATATGCGCGTATAGGAGTTAAAGGCATATGGCAACCGCAATCGGCAAAGGAGGTATCTGGTTTTGCTAGAAAGTACAGTAGAGGGACATTTGAGGGAAGAAGCAAAAAAGCGGAAAGGCATGGCGCTGAAGTTCGTATCACCTGGTATGAATGGAGTGCCTGACCGCATCGTCCTGATGCCGGACGGGAAAATGGCATTCGTGGAACTGAAAGCACCGGGAAAGAAGCCGAGACCGCTTCAGCTAAAGAGAAAGAGGATGCTTGAAAGGTTAGGTTTTCCCGTTTATGTAGTTGATAATATTGAACAGATTGGAGGAATCCTTGATGAAATACAAAGCACATGATTATCAGCAGTATGCAACAGATTTTATAATCGAACATCCCGTGAGCTGCCTGATCCTTGACATGGGACTTGGAAAAACGGTCATCACGCTTACGGCACTGTGGCTTCTGCTGTTTGACTATTTTGAAGTAAGACGGATCTTGGTAATAGCACCGAAGCGTGTGGCAGAGACTACATGGCCGGCAGAGATAAAAAAGTGGGAGCATCTTTACGGCATGACATTTGCCGTGGCAATGGGAACTGCAGAGCAGAGAAAGGAAGCACTTCTGTCAGGCGCCGATGTGACGATTATCGGAAGGGACAATGTTTCATGGATGACAAAAAACATATTTTTTGATTTTGACATGGTCATTATTGATGAGCTGTCGAGCTTCAAGTCCCCGAAGGCACAGAGGTTCAAAGACCTGAAAAAAGTAAGGCCGATGGCAAAGCGTGTGGTCGGGCTTACGGGAACACCGGGAAATCTCATGGACTTATGGGCAGAGATCGGAATCCTTGATATGGGGCAGAGGCTTGGAAGATATATCGGCGGCTACCGTGACAGGTTCTTTCTGCCGGATAAGCGGAATCGTGAGATCATCTTTTCCTATAAACCGAGGGAAGGGGCAGAAGAAAAAATATATGAACTGATCTCCGATATCAGCATTTCTATGAAAGCCGTGGATTACCTTGATATGCCGGAATGCGTAAGCAACCGGGTGTCCGTTTCCATGTCGGAATCCGAACAGGGGCTTTATGACAGGATGGCAGATGAAATGATCCTCGAATACGGGGAAGGACAGGACATCGATGCGGTAAATGCAGCAGCCTTAAGCAACAAGCTCCAGCAGATGGCAAACGGTGCGGTCTATGATGAATCCGGCAATGTCCGTAATATCCATGACAGAAAACTGGATGCACTGGAAGACCTGATTGAATCGGCAAACGGGAAACCGCTTCTGGTTGCATACTGGTTCAAGCATGACAGGGAGCGGATATTGAAACGGTTTCCGGCAAGGGATATCAATACCAAGAAAGATATTGAAGACTGGAATGAAGGGAAAATCCCGGTGGCACTGATCCATCCGGCATCGGCAGGACACGGACTGAATCTTCAGGAAGGCGGTTCAACCATTGTATGGTTTTCACTTACATGGTCCCTTGAACTGTATCAGCAGTTGAATGCCAGACTTTACAGACAGGGGCAGAAACACACGGTCATCATAGAGCATCTGGTGACAGAGGGAACGGTCGATGAAGATATCCTCCGGGCAATCGAAAAAAAGGACACTACACAGAATGCAATGATAGAAGCAGTAAAGGCAAGGATTGGAGGTATGACGGATGACGGCAGAAGTAATGATGAAAGAATATAAAAACATGAAAAAGGAACTGACCGTGACTGAGTTCCAGCTCCGTCAGTTTCAGGGAGTGAGCGAACAGGACATGATCGATTCCATGCTTTACTCCCATCAGGAAGGGGAAAGGGTGCAGACGAGCACTCTTTCCGATAAAACGGCAAACATAGCGATCAAGTATAAGGCAGCAATGGAACGTGAGAATGACGAGTGGTACGATTTCCTTTTCCACAGATATATGTTCCTGAAAGAAGAACTGGATTTTTTCGAGCATGCAGTGAACGGACTGGATGAAAGACATAGAAGTATTATCACGGATCTTCTGGATGAGGACATGACATGGGACATCATGATGGAAAGATACCATGTGAGCCATACGATGATCGGGAAATACAGAAAAGCAGCATTGAAGGAACTGGATAAACAGTATGAACTGAGGGACAGACAGGTGGAAGCCTTTGTCCTCGGATAGGAGGTTTTTATGTGTAAGCGTGGAGATATTTATTATGTGGATTTCGGAGAGAAGGCAGGAAGCGAACAGGGCGGTGTCCGTCCGGCACTGGTGGTAAGTAATAATAAGGCAAATAAGCATTCACCTGTGGTTACGGTCATTCCGCTTTCAGCAAGGGTGTGGAAAAAGAAGTATCTTCCGACCCATGTGCAGATCCCACTGAAGAAAAGCAGCGGTCTGAATAAACCAAGCATGGCACTGGCGGAACAGGTGGAGACTCTTGATAAAACAAGGCTCGGAGAAAGAATCGGGGAAGTGCTGGATGACATGGTCATGGAGCAGATCACCGTAGCACTCCAGATACAGATAGGTGCATATGCAGAGTACAATTAAGGCAGTCAGACGGCTGTCTTTTTTGTTTGCGTTATGGTAAAATACGGTTATGAATCAGAGCAAGGAGGCAGGACAATGTTAAGACAATGTGTTACCTGTGGAAGGGAATCAGATAATAAAAAAGATTATTTTGAACTGTCGGCAAAAGTCGGTCCAAGATATATATGCAGGGAGTGTGCTGCTGAATTAGGAATCAAGAATTTTATGAGTGCCGGATTTAACAGTAATACTGGTGTTCTGAAAAAATATGTTAAAATCCATCCGGAAGCACAGCCAAGATTAGATGCACAGCTTGAGAGAGTAGAAAAATATAATGCAGATTTCAAAAAAGAACTGGGCAATGCAAAAGCAAATATAAAGCAGAATTTTAAAGAAGGCATGGAAGAAGCATCCAGACATTCAGGATGTAAAAAGCAGAAACAGACAAAGTGTGTATGTGCTTCGTGCAACCATGTTTTCTATTATGGAAATTTTGATACTTTGAAAAATCTCCATAATGCCGCTTATGGAAGCATTTATTCTCTGAATCAGTATAAAGACCTTGGACAGTGTCCAAAATGCGGAAGCCGTGCAATTTCAAAAAAAGAAGTTTTTTTCTGGATCGATAAGAAAGGCAATTGTGTTGATGTAGAAGAATAGCAGAAAGGGGTATTTGCGATGGATGAAATGAAACAACAGGAGCAGCAGAATACTGAAAAGACGGAGAAGGATAAAAAGGGATTTATCAAATGGATCAAAGAACATAAGAGCCAGCTTGCTTTAGCAGGAGTAAGTGTTGCTGCACTTATTGTAATGGTTCTTGGACTTAAGAATAAAGACAGCATTACAAAAATATGGATGTCTTTAAAAGATGAAATCGAAAAAGGAAAACCGTTGTCAGCTAAATGGTATGAAAAGGCAGATTTGAAAGAACTTAAGGATGTAAGGGATTCTGTTCAGAAGGCATATCTGAATCAGAATCTCAGCATGGAAACCAGAAGCCGTATGTGGGATCTTCTGCCAAAACTCGATAATGCTATTGGTAAGAGGCAGTGGGCAGGAAAGGAATATGGATTTCCTGTCAAGAGCGAGCATGGATGGCATCTGCCGAGTGATTAAAGGAATGGTGCACTAGAGGTTTACTAAAGGTGCACTAATGGTTTACTGACTTTTTAATTTACAGGTGCTATGATTAAGGTGGCAAAAAAGAAAGGGAGCGGAAACGCTCCTTTTTATGTTGCTATAAGGCGGTGTCTTTCCAATCCTTTCACACCGCCCGTGTACATAGAAGGGAGGAATGGCGGATGCCGATGAAACCAAAGAAGCCGTGCAGACACCCCGGATGTCCGAAACTGACAGACGGACTGTACTGTGAGGAGCATGAAGCACTGCACCGTGGTGACAGGGCGAGCAGCAGCAAGCGTGGTTACAACAGGCAGTGGCAGAAGGCAAGGGCAAGATACCTGAAGGCACATCCTTTGTGTGTTCAGTGCTTAAAGGAAGGGCATGCAGTGACAGCAACCGTGGTCGATCATATCAGACCGCACCGTGGCAATCCCGTCCTGTTCTGGGACGAGAAGAACTGGCAGAGCCTTTGCAAGCCTTGTCATGATAAAAAGACATGGAACGAAGATAACAATCCTGAGTATCGGTTCTGACGGCAGACCGTTGGGGGTATCTGAATCTCTACAGTCTGAACCGCTGAAGACCGATGGCCCCCTTTGCGTGAATTTTCGCAGAATTAAACAGGGGGGATATAAAACGGATATGGTAATTTTCGCAGAATGCACTTAAAACACGGCAAAAAGGGGTATTTTCTTTTGCCGGAAAATCAGTAAAAACGCAATATTTAAGGCTGGAAAACAGTGTAAAAAGCATTGTTTTCCGGCCTTTTTTCATGTGCCGGAAGGAGATGAGAAAGGATGACGGACGCACAGGCAAAACAGATCAACGAGATGCGTATGCGTGGCATGGGATATAAAGCCATCGGGATGGCAATCGGACTGTCCCGTGACATCGTAAGGAATTACTGCAAGAGACACAACCTCGCCGGATACGCCACTGTGGTTTCAAAAAATATGAAACTCATGGTGGATGGTAAAGAGGTGTGCCACTTCTGCGGTAATCCGATCACGCAGCCCAAGACTGGCAGACCGAGAAGGTTCTGCTGTGAAAAATGCAGGAGGGAATGGTGGAAAGCACATCCCGAAGCAGTACAGAAAAGCGAAAAGGCTTCCTACACGCTTGTATGTGAGCAGTGTGGGAAGTCTTTCATTTCTTATGGAAACAAGAACAGAAAATACTGCGGCCGTGAATGTTATTTCCGGCACAGATTTTTAGCAGAGGAGGATATGGAAGATGCAGTTTCAGAGTTATAAAATAGCAGACCTTATCCCGGCTTCCTATAATCCGAGGAAGAAGTTAAAACCGGGCGATAAGGAATATGAAAAAATCAAGAACTCCATTAAAGAGTTCGGGTATGTCGAGCCGATCATCATCAACTCAGACATGACCATTATCGGAGGACACCAGAGAGCCACAGTCCTTGCAGACCTCGGATACACGGAAGTGGAATGTATCGTGGTCGATATCGACAAGACCAAGGAGAAGGCACTCAATGTTGCCCTTAATAAAATTACGGGCGAATGGAACAAGGAACTTCTGGCCGACCTCATCAAAGACCTTGAGGATTCGGATTTTGATGTCGGCATCACGGGCTTTGAACCGCCGGAGATCGAACAGCTTTTCAATTCCGTGCATGATAAGAAGATCACGGAAGATGACTTCGATGTGGAAGCGGAGCTTGCAAAGCCGACCGTGGCAAAGACAGGAGATGTATGGCTGCTTGGAAAGCACCGTGTCATCTGCGGTGATTCCATTCTGCCGGAAACCTACGAAAAGCTGATGGATGGACGGAAAGCAAATCTTGTCCTGACTGATCCTCCATACAATGTAAATGTAGAGGAGACGGCCGGCAAGATCAAAAATGACAACATGCCGGATGAGGATTTCTATAAATTCCTGTTTGCTGCATTTGTAAATATGGAGCAGTCAATGGAACAGGATGCTTCCATTTATGTATTCCATGCGGATACGGAGGGGTTGAATTTCAGAAAGGCATTCAAGGATGCCGGATTTTACCTTTCCGGGTGCTGCATCTGGAAGAAGAACGCACTGGTTCTTGGAAGAAGTCCGTATCAGTGGCAGCATGAACCGTGTCTGTTCGGATGGAAGAAGGGCGGGAAGCACCAGTGGTATTCCGACAGGAAGCAGACCACCATCTGGGAATATGACCGACCAAAGGCGAGCAAGGACCATCCGACCATGAAGCCTGTGGCACTTATGGCATACCCGATCCAGAACTCCTGCATGAGCAACTGCATCGTGCTTGATCCGTTCCTTGGTTCCGGCTCTACGCTGATTGCCTGTGAGCAGACACACCGTATCTGCTATGGAATCGAACTGGATGAGAAATTCGTGGATGTGATTGTAAACCGCTATATTGAACAGTGCGGTTCGGATGCGGATGTATTTGTCATCCGTGACGATATGAAAATTTCATATCAGCAATTATGCAAGGGAGGGCAGTATAATGAAACAGATGACCTTCCTTGATTTATGTTCCGGCATCGGCGGCTTCAGGCTCGGTCTTGAAACTGCCGGCCATAAATGCATCGGGTACTGTGAATATGATAAATTTGCAAGAGCCTCATATGAGGCAATGTATGATACGGAAGGAGAGTGGAAAGCTCATGATGTCACAAAACTCAAACCCGAAGATGTCCCCTATGCAGACATCTGGTGCTTTGGATTCCCATGTCAGGACATCTCCGTTGCCGGAAAACAGCGGGGACTGGTCGGAAAAAGAAGTGGAATATATTACAACATTATTGACCTCCTCAAAGGCAAAGAGGAAAGTGCTAAACCCGCATACCTACTTGTTGAGAACGTTAAGAACCTGTTATCGATTAATGCAGGATTCGACTTTGCCTCAGTTCTGTCTGAAATGGACGAAGCAGGGTATGACTGTCGGTGGCAGGTGCTTAACTCCAAAAACTTCGGAGTCCCACAGAACCGTGAGCGTGTGTTCATTATCGCAAATCTTAGAAGCAGAGGTAGACGAGAAATATTACCTCTCACAGGAGAAAACGCAGCAGCTCTTAACCAGCTTATAGGCGGTATGCAAGGCTACCGTGTTTATGGGACGGACGGTATTTCCGCAACCCTTGTGGGAAATGCGGGCGGTGTCGGGGCCAAGACGGGGCTTTACTTCATCGACCAGAGCAACCATGATCCGAAAATTACGGATACGGCAAGATGCCTGACAGCGAGGTACACAGCCGGGATGACCAACCATACAGCCATGAACTCAGCCGTGCTGGAAGTCCACCCGGTACTTACACCGGAACGGATGGAGAAACGGCAGAACGGAAGAAGGATGAAAGAGGACGGAGAGCCGATGTTCACCCTGACCTCCCAGGACAGGCACGGTGTGTATGTCTGTGAAAAGGTGGATTCCGTCAAAGTGAAAAATGCTACAAAGGCAGGATATGAAGTGGCACGGGAAGGGGACGGTATCAACCTTGCCTACCCGGACAGTGAGACAAGAAGGGGAAGGGTCGGAAAAGGATGCTCCCAGACACTGGACTGTTCCGGGCAGATGGGAACGCTCATGAGGGGCGGTCGCATCAGACGGCTGACTCCGAGGGAGTGCTTCCGCTTACAGGGATTTTCTGATGAGCTTTTTGACCGTGCTTCTGCCGTCAACTCCGATGCACAGCTTTATAAACAGGCCGGAAATGCAGTCACCGCAACGGTCGCTTATGCGGTTGCGATGTCGCTTCCGGAATCCAGGAGCTGATGATCCATTTTCTTTTTGGAAAGTACCATTATCTGCTTGACTATACGGGCATTCAGAGTGATATATGGTACTACCAAAAGGAAAGGAGACCAGCAGAATGGAGATTATTACAAACGCTGAGAACAGAAAATCATTGGTAAAAACCTTATCCGAGCATTTCGGGGAAAGGGCGGTTTACCTTGGACCACCGAGTTTTGCATACCAGATCGGGAGCATTACGGTGGACAGGGAATCAAAGGTCATTTTTGAAGATGACAGCATGGAAGATGAGATGAGAAGGGTGCTTTTCCAGAATGATGTAACAATTACGGAAGAAATTCCTGAGAGCACGGATGAAACAGCACAGGATGAACCAGTCAGACTGACAATACGAATTCCAATCGGAGATATGACTCCGCAGGGAATCATCAATCTGATGAACATGCTTCATTCCAAGCAGTATCTGATCAACCGCTCCATTGGCGAGAACGGATTTTCCATTTCAGATAGCCTGACAGAAGCACTGAATACACAGAGCTTTGAGAATACAAAAGCGGTTGTGGATTATATTATCGAACACGGCGGATGCGATGGGGTGGCGTTTCTGGAAGAAGATATTATTTTTGCAGGCTTCAGGTATCCACTGGACAGCGAAAGATATCTGCCATATATGGAGCTTGCAGCAGCAATGGTAAAGAAAGCATCCGAACAAAAACGGGTGAATCCCAAAGCTACGGTCGAGCAGAATGAAAAATACTATATGAGGGCATGGCTTGTAAATCTCGGCTTTGGCGGTAAGGAAGGAAAAGAGGTCAGAAATTTCTTTTTAAAGGACCTGAAAGGCCATACGGCATTTCGAACCCCGGCAGATGCAGAAAAGTGGAAAGCCAACCGCAGGGCAGAAAGGGGGACAACGGTATGTTCGGAGTAAACAGACAGACACTGGAAAGACTGAGAAAAGAATATCCTTCGGGAACCAAGGTGGAGCTTATCCACCTTGATGACCCATACCGAAAGATCCCGTCAGGAACCATCGGAACGGTGGAGTTTGTGGATGATGCGGGACAGCTTCATACATCTTGGGAAGGCAACGGTTCACTTGCACTGATTTATGGTGTTGACGAATGGAGAAAGATCAATGGATAAGATAGTAACGGTCTGCTATGGTAAAGAAGAGTCATGGGAGTCGAAGGAAGCTGCGGAGCAGTTCTTCCTTCAGACCATGATGGGTTCTGACGGCAGCGAAAAGGAACGGTATACGAATATTTACATAAAGCTGCAGATGGGGATGACATTCTGTACGGATGAAGAATTTTAAAGGGAGTGAGTAAAGTGAGAGAAATCAGACGAAAGCTGATGGCAGTTATGAAAAAGCATCATATGGATATAAAAGAATTTGCCGAAAAGTGCGGTATGGAAGAAGGACGCATGGAAAGACTGCTCCACGGAAGGGGAAGGCTTACCATGCTGGAAGCAGGGCAGATTGCAGAAGCCTTCGGACAGACAGTGGAAGAAGCATTTGATATAGAACCAATCTCAATGGAAGAAGTCCGTGAATTCGAGAATACGGAGTTCCACCAGATGGTCACGGAACACCTGAATACGATAGCACGGATACATGGTGTCGGGGCAGCAGAATTTGCCGAGCAGTGCGGGTTAAAGGAAAGAAGGATAAAAACCCTTTTGGCCGGCACGGCAAAGATGACGGTTGTTGAGGCGGTCAAGATTGCGGACGGATTTAATGTTTCCCTTGATTATCTGCTTGGATATTATCCATACCCTCTGCCGACACCGAAGACGGAAGAACAGATCCGTGCATTTGAAATCATCGGCAGAATGAGCCTCGATGAGCTTGCCGAGTATGCGGAGAAAATAAAGGAAGAGGAACAACGGAAACAGCCATAATATACACAGTTTTCCCTTGAAATCTTTGTGCAGTTTATGGGTGCGATATAACTGGATATATGTGTGTTTTAGAGCGAATATGTACCTACCGAAAGGGAAAGAAAACAAACGGAGGTACATACCATGAACGAAAAAACAGCAAGACAGATCGAGGAAATGAAGAAGCAGACCATCGGGGTCGAGGTTGAGATGAACCACATAAAAAGGGAGAAGGCAGCAAGGATTGCAGCAAACTTCTTCGGAACAGGAAGATTTGAATACACGGCATCAAGAAACGGCTACTACACTTGGTCAGCATGGGATGAGGACGGAAGGGAATGGAAATTCCAGAGGGACGTAAGCATTGCGGGACCTGATGAAGAAAAATGTGAGATGGTCACCCCGATACTTCACTACAGCGACATTGAGACACTTCAGGAGCTGGTAAGAAAACTCAGACACGCAGGAGCCAAGAGCGATGCCACAAGGGGATGCGGAGTCCACATCCACATCGGGGCAAACGGACACACACCGCAGACCTTGAGAAATCTTGCAAACATCATGGCGGGGCATGAGAACCTTCTGGCAGATGCCTTAAACCTAGACAGTTGGAGAATGAACCGCTACTGCAAAACGGTAGACCCAAGATTCCTTAAGGAACTAAACAGGAAGAAACCAAAGACGATGGCAGCCTTGGCAGACATCTGGTACACGGCAAATGGGGCAAGCTACGGAAGAAATCAGCATTACAATGACAGCCGATACCATATGCTCAACTACCATGCAACATTCACAAAGGGAACGGTCGAATTCAGACTTTTCCAATTTGATGCACCCGCTGACGGCAAGCTGAACGGACTGCATGCGGGGCAGCTTAAGAGCTACATCCAGCTCTGCCTTGCACTCAGCCAGATGGCGAAGGAAGTAAGGTCGGCAAGCCCGAAGCCGCAGCAGACAGAAAATCCGAAATACGCAATGAGGACATGGCTTTTACGCCTCGGATTCATCGGGGATGAATTCAAGACCGCAAGGGACATCCTTACAAAGAGACTTGCAGGAGACACTGCTTTCAGAAGCGGAAGAGCTGCTTGAAGAGAACAGCCTCCTGCCACCTTGGAGCATTGACCGCCATGTGCGGTCTTAAGGTGGTAGAAGGGTGTTCCCTTCAGAAAGGATGGAGCATTATGGAGAAAAGATATTACATTGCTTATGGCAGCAACCTGAATTTACGGCAGATGAAAATGCGGTGCCCGACCGCAAAGGTCATGGGAACGGCAGTCATCAAGGATTATGAACTGCTTTTCAAGGGAAGCCTTACAGGGGCATACCTTACGATTGAACCGAAGGAAGGCAGCGAGGTTCCCGTTGCGGTCTGGACCGTTACCGAGACGGATGAAGCGGCACTTGACCGATATGAAGGATGCCCGGTCTTTTATTACAAAAAGGATATAGAACTGGATATTAAGGGAATACGGACGGGAAAAATAAGGAAAAGAAAATGTTTTGTGTACATCATGCACGAAGAACGGAAAATCGGGATTCCTTCCCTTTCCTATGTAAGAACATGCCTTGAAGGTTATATCAGCTTCGGATTTGATGAGCATTATCTTTCTGAGGCACAGATCAGGGCAGTGAAGGAGGCAGGATATGAAGACTGAAACATTAAGAATAAGAATATGTCCGAAATGCGGGGCAAGATACGCAAGGACACCCGCCCTTTCAAGGGAAGATAACCAGACGCTTATCTGCCCAGACTGCGGAACCCGTGAGGCACTTGCAAGCATGGGCGTGAGCAAGGAAGAACAGGAAGAAATTATCGAAACCATACACAGGTCAATTAGATAGCAGTTATATAAAAAGGCTTCTTCGGAGGTCTTTTTTGTTGCCATTTTTTACGAGGAGGTGAGGACAGTGGCACAGAGAGGAAGAAAACCAAAGCCTACGGCAGTAAAGGTGCTTGAGGGCAATCCGGGCAAGAGAAGCCTTAACACGGGCGAACCAAAGCCTGAGAAAAAGGCCCCGCGCTGTCCGGCATGGCTTGAGGATGAGGCAAAAAAGGAATGGAAGAGGATGGCGAAGCAGCTAGAGCATCTCGGCATCCTGACTGAAATAGACATGGCGGCATTCGCAGGATACTGTCAGGCATATGCGAGATGGAAAGAGGCCGAGGAGTTCATTACACAGCATGGAACTATCGTAAAGACTCCGAGCGGATACTGGCAGCAGGTACCACAGGTATCCATTGCACAGACCTATCTGAAGATCATGAACAAGTTCTGTGAGCAGTTCGGGCTTACACCTTCTGCGAGAAGCCGTATCGTTACGGACAGCGGGGAAGATAAGCAGAACGATGAAATGGAGCTTCTGCTTGTGAAAGGCGGTGCAGGATAATGTTTGATGAAGCAAAAGCAGACCATGCGGTCAATTTTATAAACTGCCTGAAACACACCAAAGGAAGGTGGAGGGGAGTTCCGTTTGAACTTCTCCCTTGGCAGGATGAGATCATCCGTACCCTTTACGGGACGGTAAAGGAAAACGGTTACAGACAGTACAACACCTGTTACTGCGAGATACCGAAGAAGAACGGAAAGTCGGAACTGGCAGCAGCCATTGCACTTTATATGACATGCGGTGACGGTGAGTGGGGAGCAGAGGTTTACGGCTGTGCTTCCGACAGGCAGCAGGCCTCCATTGTATTTGATGTTGCGGTGGATATGGTAGACCAGTGTCCGGCACTGAAGAAAAGGATCAAGCCTGTCATGTCCGTGAAAAGGCTTGTATATAAACCGACCAACAGCTTCTATCAGGTGCTGTCGGCAGAGGCATATACCAAGCACGGTCTGAATGTCCATGCGGTTATCTTTGATGAGCTGCATGCACAGCCGAACAGAGAACTGTTCGATGTCATGACCAAAGGTTCCGGTGATGCCAGAACACAGCCCCTGTTCTTCCTGATCACAACGGCAGGGACGGACAGGAATTCCGTGTGTTTTGAACAGCACCAGAAGGCACTGGATATCATTGAGGGAAGAAAAATCGACCCGACCTTCTACCCAGTTATTTACGGGGCAGCCGATGAGGATGACTGGTCGAGCGAAGAAGTATGGTACAAAGCCAATCCTTCCCTCGGATACACGATCGATATTGAGAAAGTACAGAATGCATATATCAGTGCAAAAGAAAATGCAGCAGAGGAGAACGTGTTCCGGCAGCTCCGTCTGAACCAGTGGGTAAAACAGAGCACACGATGGATGCAGATGGATAAGTGGGATGCCTGTTCATTTGCCGTGAATGAGGAGGAGCTTCTCGGAAGGGAATGCTATGGCGGACTCGACCTTTCAAGTTCCACGGATATCACGGCATTCGTGCTTGTGTTCCCTCCAAGGAATGATACGGAGAAATATGTGATCCTTCCGTATTTCTGGATACCAGAGGACAACATGAGACTGCGTGTCCGAAGGGATCATGTTCCATATGATGCCTGGGCCGCCGAAGGGTGCTTAAAGACCACGGAAGGAAATGTCATCCATTATGGATTTATCGAGCAGTTCATTGATGAGCTTGGCACGAAGTTCCATATTAAGGAAATCGCATTCGACCGATGGGGAGCTGTGCAGATGGTGCAGAACCTTGAAGGCATGGGATTTACCGTTGTCCCATTCGGACAGGGCTATAAGGATATGAGTCCTCCGACAAAGGAACTGATGAAACTGACCTTGGAAGAGCGGATCGCACATGGCGGACATAAGGTGCTGCGGTGGATGATGGATAATGTGTTTGTCCGTCAGGACCCGGCGGGAAACATCAAAATGGATAAGGAAAAATCCACGGAGAAAATTGACGGGGCCGTTGCAACCGTTATGGCGCTTGACCGGGCAATCAGAAATGAAGGCAGTGACGGAAGTGTGTATGATGACAGGGGCATTCTGGTATTCTGATGCAGCCGTGTATGATTCTGTAAAATCATAATCCGGCTGCATGTTTCTGTGCTAAGATATAGAAAAAGCACAGGGAGGCATTTCGTATGCAGGAAGAATTTTTTATGAACAGTATGGAAAAAGACCCGAAACTGAGCGGTGAGCACGGAGCACAGACAAGGAAATCCCTTGCACTGAAAGCAGAAGAGATACTCGGACTGGATCTGGAAACTGTGGTAGCGGATGATGACCTTATGTATGATTCGCTGATGAAACTGAAACCGCTTGAGAACCCAAAGAAAAATCCAATGCAGAATGCACTTAGGAAATATTATTACTACAGGAATGGGAAAGAGTTCCCAAGACTGAACAATTATCAGAGATGATCAGGAACGGCACTTCTTCGGAGGTGCTTTTTTTGTACCCATTTTTAGGAGGTGTCACATGGGAATTAAGAGTTTATTCGGATTCGGACAGGCGAGGGATAAGCCTGTGGCCAAGGCAGCAGATGCAGGATATTCGTTTTTGTTTGGAAGAACAACAAGCGGAAAGCCTGTCAATGAAAGAACTGCAATGCAGACCACGGCAGTATATGCCTGTGTCAGAATCCTTGCGGAGGCAGTCGCATCCTTACCGCTTCATGTATATGAGTATCAGGAGGACGGAGGCAAGAAACTGGTGCACGACCATCCATTATATTATCTGCTCCATGATGAGCCGAACCCGGAGATGACTTCATTTGTGTTCAGGGAAACACTGATGAGCCATCTTTTAATATGGGGAAATGCTTATGCCCAGATCATAAGGGACGGGGCAGGAAGGGTGCTTGGACTGTATCCGCTTCTCCCGGATAAGATGGATGTGCAGCGGGATGACAAAGGCAACATCTATTATGTGTATTCCAGAAACAGTGATGAGAACCCTATGTTCAAGGAATACGGCAATATCAAACTGAAAGCCGAAGATGTGCTCCATATCCCCGGACTGGGATTTGACGGTTTGATCGGATATTCCCCAATTGCGATGGCGAAGAACGCTGTCGGCATGACGCTTGCCTGTGAGGAATACGGGGCGAGTTTCTTTGCAAACGGGGCAAATCCGGGCGGTGTTCTGGAGCATCCGGGCGTCTTGAAAGACCCATCAAAGGTGAGGGAGTCTTGGAACTCCGTGTATCGTGGCGTGAACAACGCACACAAGATCGCAGTGCTTGAAGAGGGCATGAAATATCAGCAGATAGGCATCCCGCCGGAAGAGGCACAGTTCCTTGAGACAAGGAAATTCCAGATCAATGAGATCGCAAGACTGTACAGGATACCGCCACATATGGTCGGTGACCTTGATAAGTCGAGCTTTTCCAATATCGAGCAGCAGTCCTTGGAGTTCGTAAAATACACACTTGATCCGTGGGTAATCAGATGGGAGCAGTCCTTACAGAGATCGCTCCTTCTGCCGGGAGAGAAAGGAAAGTATTTTATCAAGCTGAATGTGGACGGTCTGCTGAGAGGGGACTATCAGTCAAGGATGAACGGCTATGCGGTCGGAAGGCAGAACGGATGGTTTTCTGCAAATGATATCCGTGAGATGGAAAACATGAACCCGATTCCGGATGAGGAAGGGGGAAACCTGTATCTGATAAACGGTGCAATGACCAAACTTGCGGATGCGGGAGCTTTTGCAAAGACGGATACTGGGCAGCAGAACACTCCGGCACAGGAAAACAGCGGAAAGAGAGGTAAACGATGAAGCGGAAGTTTTGGAACTGGATAAGGAATGAAGATGAGAGCGTGCCTGACATGGAAAGGACGCTCTTTTTAAATGGCATGATCTCGGATGAAACATGGTACGGGGATGAAGTCACCCCGCAGCTTTTCAAGGATGAACTGAATGCCGGAAATGGAAATATCACGGTGTGGATCAATTCTCCGGGCGGTGATGTGTTCGCGGCAGCACAGATTTATAACATGCTCCGTGACTATAAGGGAAGCGTGACAGTCAAGATTGACGGCATTGCAGCTTCGGCAGCATCCGTGATCGCAATGGCAGGAGACACGGTATGTGTATCCCCTGTTGCAATGATGATGATCCACAATCCTGCGACCATGGCAATGGGCGAGACAAGGGATATGCAGAAAGCAATCGCCATGTTGAATGAGGTCAAGGAATCGATTTTAAATGCCTATGAATTCAAGACGGGGCTTACCCGTGCAAGGCTCTCCCACATGATGGACGATGAGACCTGGTTCAATGCGAAGAAGGCAGTGGAGCTTGGATTTGCGGATAAGATACTCTTTTCTTCCGGTGAGACGGATGAAGAGAAGAAAAAGCTTGAAAAGCCGGAAAAAGAACCGGAGGAAGGCAGTGATGGAGAGGAAGGAAAAGAAAAGGAAGACGAGGATAAGGACAAGAAAAAGAAGTTCCCGTTCCAGCAGGATTCCATGATGTATTCCACCAAGGCGATGAATGAATCGTTCCTTTCCAGGGTATCCCGTGTGGATGCCATGATACCAGTCAGCCAGTTAGAAAAAAGACTGAGTCTTTTAACACATTAAGGAGGATTTTAAGATGAGTAAGATTTTAGAGTTAAGAGAAAAAAGAGCAAAGGCATGGGAAGCAGCAAAGGCATTCCTCGATGCCAAGAGAACACAGGAAGGTTTTGTGTCCGCTGAGGATGCAGCCACCTATGACAAGATGGAAAATGATGTCGTAAATCTCGGAAAGGAGATCGAGAGACTGGAAAGACAGGCTGCCATCGATGCAGAACTTTCCAAAGCAACAAGCACACCGATCACCAACAAGCCGGATGCAAAGACTGACGGTGACACAAAGACCGGAAGGGCAACCGATGAGTACAGAAAAGCGTTCTGGAACGGCATGAGAAACAAGGTGCTGTCCTATGAAGTACAGAATGCCCTTACCATCGGCACGGATTCCGAGGGCGGTTATCTTGTACCGGATGAGTACGAGAAGAAACTGGTGGAAGCACTGGAAGAGGAGGTATTCTTCCGTAACCTTGCAACCGTCATCAAGACATCGAGCGGTGACCGTAAGATTCCAATCGTTACATCCAAGGGTGAGGCGGCATGGATCGATGAGGGCGGTCAGTTCCCGGAATCTGATGACAGCTTCGGACAGACAACCATCAGTGCCTTTAAGCTGGCAACCATGATCAAGGTGTCCGATGAACTCTTAAATGACAGTGTGTTCAATATCGAGCAGTACATCTCAAGGGAGTTCGGAAGAAGAATCGGTACGAAGGAAGAAGAGGCATTCTTTATCGGTGACGGCAAGGGCAAGCCTACCGGAATCTTCAATGCCACAGGCGGTGCTGAGACAGGTGTGACATCCACCGGAACATCTATCACGTTTGATGATGTCATGGATCTTTATTATTCCCTCCGTGCCCCTTACCGTAACAAGGCGGTATGGCTTTTGAATGATTCGACCGTAAAGGCAATCAGAAAGCTGAAGGACGGAAACGGAAATTATATCTGGCAGCCGTCCGTAAGGGAAGGAGAGCCGGATAAGATCTTAAACCGTCCTTACCGCACATCCATCTATGTGCCGGAGCTTGCAGCCGGAAATCGTGTCATGGCATTCGGTGATTACAGTTACTACTGGATCGCAGACCGCCAGGGCAGAAGTTTCAAGAGACTGAATGAGCTTTATGCTACAACCGGACAGGTCGGATTCCTTGCTTCCGAGCGTGTGGATGGCAAGCTGATCCTTTCCGAGGCAGTCAAGACACTTGATATCAAGGCTGCCGGAAAGTAGGGGTGGCAGGATGTTCGTAACGCTTGAGGAAGCCAAAGGGTATCTCAGGGTCGATTCGTCAGACGAGGATGAACTCATCCTCCGTCTGATGGAAACATCCGACCGCCTGATCTTAGATGTGACAAGACACCCCCCGGAAGAACTCAAAGAGTATGAATCTGTTGTCCGTACTGCAGAACTGTATGTTATTGCCTACCTGTATGAGCATCGGGAAGAAGCAGATCATAAGACAATGACGGAAACACTGAAGTATCTGTTTTTTGGAATCAGGAGGGAGATATTCTGATGATAGAACTCATGCGTGAACGGATCATGATACAGAAAAGCAGCACGAAGAAGGATGGGACAGGAAACCATACCCTTGTATGGAGTGACCATTATAAATGTTATTCCTATGTGAATAATCTTTCCGGTAAGGAGTACTGGGAAGCAAAACAGGTCAATGCGGAAACGGAACTTGATTTTGTCATCCGTTACTGCAGTGAGGTGTCCGCTCTTGACACGGAGCATTTCCGCATCCTGTTCCGTGGGAATATTTATAATATTACGTTTGTTGACAACGTGCAGTATAAGAATAAGACAGTGAAGATCAGGGCTGCCCTGGCAAAGAGGTGAGGAGATGGCAGAGAGAAGAACGACCGTTGACGGTCTGGCGGATGCAATCATGGATGGACTGAAGGAATATGCAGACCTTGCCACGGATACCGTCAAGGATGCGGTAAAGGATGTATCCAAGACCGTGAAAAAGGATATACAGGCAAATGCCCCAAAACGGACGGGAAGGTATAAGAAAAGCTGGACGGTCAAAAAGACAGCGGAAAGCAGCAACTCCCTTACCATGACGATCCATTCCAAGGACAGATACCAGATCGCCCATCTCCTGGAACACGGTCATGCAAAACGCAGCGGGGGCAGGGTAGCTGGAAGGGAGCATATTGCCCCGGCTGAAGAAAAGGGAAACAGGGAGCTGGTGCAGAAGATAGAGAGGGGGTTGCGTTCGTGACGCATGAAGAAGTCATGGCAGTGATGGAAGAAATCGGACTTCCATATGCCTATCATCACTTTGCGGAAGGGGAATCCCCTGATCCGCCCTTTGCGGTATTCCTATATCCGGGAAGCAACAATTTCTCTGCAGACGGGAAAGTCTATTTTAAGGCAGACCGTCTGAACATAGAAATCTACACGGATATAAAAAATATAGAACTGGAACAGCAGACAGAAGCCGTGCTTGATGGGCATGGTAAATTTTATGAAAAAAGCGAAGTATGGATCGAATCTGAAAATCTGTATGAGGTGCTTTATCAGATGGAGGTATAGAAGATGGCGAATAAAAAGAATAAAGTCAAATTTAATATCTGCAATGTGCATTACGCACCGATTACGGTTGCAGAGGAAGGTGCGGTCAGCTTCGGGACACCCGTGCCGATGCCCGGTGCGGTATCCATCAGCATGGATCCGACCGGAGAGCCGGAGTCATTCTATGCAGATGGTATTGAATATTACGTGATCAATAACAACCAGGGATACGATGGTGACCTTGAACTTGCAATGATCCCTGAATCTTTCCGCACGGATATCTTAAAAGAGGAGCAGGATGCCAATAAGGTGCTTGTGGAGAATGCAAATTCCGAGACAGGCAGTTTTGCACTCCTGTTTGAATTTGATGGTGATATCCGTAAGATCCGCCATGTGCTTTATAACTGTTCCGCATCCCGTCCGACCATTGAGTCCAAGACGAATGAGGAAGATAAGGAAGTGCAGACGGAAACACTGACCATTAAGGCAAGACCTATGGCAGACGGATATGTCAAGGCAAAAACGGGAGATTCCACAACTGAGACTGTTTACAATAACTGGTACAAGAGCGTGTATCTTCCGGCAGCTTCCACAGCGGAGCAGCAGTCAGCAAAATCAACCAAGAGTGTATCATAAGGAGGAATAAGACATGGGTATCAGAAAGGATATAGAAATTGACGGACAGATGGTTGCATTCAAGGCGAGTGCAGCCATTCCAAGAATCTACAGATTAAAATTCCAGAGGGATATTTATAAAGACCTGGCATTACTTGAAAAGAGCATCGGTGACGGAAAAGAGGAATCATCAAACCTTGATATGTTTTCTCTTGAGATGTTTGAGAATATAGCATTTATCATGGCAAAACATGCAGATTCGTCCATCCCAGATACACCGGAAGAGTGGCTTGATAATTTTAATACATTTTCAATTTATCAGGTTCTGCCACAACTGATTGAACTGTGGGGGCTGAATGTAAAAACAGATGTGGAAGCTAAAAAAAACTTCGTCCAACAGAGCGTGAAATGACAACACCTCTGTTTCTGCTCAGATGTGTACAGTTAGGTTTGTCAATGGCAGACCTTGAAATGCTGTCAATAGGACTCATCAATGATATGTACAGTGAGAGCCGGAACGATGACTATAAGTATGCCGAGCTTGCAACACAGGAGGACTTCGACCGTTTTTGATTGAGAATACAGTCGTTTTCTGTTATACTTATCAGCAGAAAACGACTGGGGCATTCTCAGTTATAAATTTGAATTCTACGGAGGAATGATATGTTGACAACAGTAATATTGACCTTGCTTATGATATTTGCAATAACATTTGTGATTGTGATTGGAGTAGGAACTTTGCCTGCAAAAGTTGTGATGAAAACTATGCCAAAGGAATTACAAGAAGAAACAAAGAATCATCCCAATCCGCCATTGTGGAAAATGATAATCGGATTTACAGCTTATGCAATTGGTATAGCATTGGCGCTCTTTGTCGCAATCTATGCAGGTTATGATGCAATCAAGCAGAATATGGGTTTTATGGAAATATTTATAAGATATATGATTATTCTGTGTGGATTTAAAATTTTTGACATTGTGGTTCTTGATTGGTGGTTGATTACAAAAACGCAATTCTTCCAGCATTATTTTCCAGAAACAAAGGGAAGTAAGGGGTATGAGAGCTTTGGGTTTAATAAAAAAGAACAATTGACTCAAATAATAGCTTTTCCAATCGTGTGTGCAGTGATAGCGTGGATTTGCACGATTCTAAAGTAGACGCAAACTTTCAGTTTGTAGCTTAGATAAAATCATAATATTACATAGGACATCTGTCAGAAATGGCAGGTGTTTTTCTTTTGTTACGGAGCAGAGATGCTCCTTTTTTTGTACCCATTTTTAGGAGGAGGTGAGAGGCATGGCAAGCCGTATTCAGGGTATTACCGTTGAAATCGGTGGTGATACAACAAAACTGCAGAACGCTCTGAAAGGCGTGAACGGACAGATCAAGTCCACCCAGTCACAGCTTAAGGATGTGAATAAGCTGCTGAAACTGGATCCGGGAAATACGGAGCTTCTGGCACAGAAGCATAAACTGCTTGCGGAAGCGGTCAGTGAGACAAAAGAGAAGCTGGCTACCTTAAAGACTGCAGCAGAACAGGCAAATACGGCACTTGCCAATGGTGAGATCTCAAAGGAGCAGTACGATGCCCTTCAGAGGGAGATCGTGGAAACAGAGCAGGACTTAAAGAATCTGGAAACACAGGCGAACCAGTCCGCAACAGCAGTGCAGAAAATCGCAGCAACAGGCGAGAAGTTAAAGACGGTCGGGGATAATATTTCCTCTGCCGGACAGAAGCTCCTTCCGGTAACAGCCGGGGTGACGGCACTGGGCACGGCATCCGTAACGACTGCAGCCAACTTTGAATCTTCCATGTCACAGGTACAGGCAACAATGGGAATCACCAAAGATGCCATGTCAACGGTAAACGGTCAGTCTGTAAACATAATGGATACCCTTTCCAAGCTGGCAAAGAAGATGGGTGCAGAGACGGCTTTTTCCGCATCCGAGTGTGCGGAGGCATTGAATTACCTCGCCCTTGCCGGATACGATACACAGCAGATGTGTGATACACTGCCGACCGTCCTGAACTTGGCAGCAGCCGGGGACATTGCCCTTGCGGATGCTTCTGACATGGTAACGGATGCGATGTCCGCCCTTGGAATGGGAGTGGACGAAGCAGAAACGATGGTAGACCAGATGGCTAAGACGGCATCTACCACGAATACATCGGTTGCACAGCTGGGCGAAGGAATCCTTACCATTGGTGCGACAGCCAAATCCATCAAGGGAGGTACGGCAGAACTGAATACCGCACTTGGTATTCTTGCAAATAATGGTATCAAGGGAGCGGAAGGCGGTACGCATCTCCGTAATATTATCCTGTCTTTACAGAATCCTACGGATAAGGCAGCAGCCCAAATGGAAGCACTCGGACTTTCTGTATATGATTCCGAAGGAAACATGCGGTCAATGAACGACATCCTTGGTGATCTCAATAAGAGCATGGACGGAATGACATCAGCGGAGAAGTCCAACATCATCGGTACGATCTTTAACAAGACGGATCTGTCTTCCGTAAATGCACTGCTTGCAAATACAGGAGAAACATGGGACAGCTTACAGAAGTCCATCACGGACAGCGGTGGTGCTGCACAGCAGATGGCGGATACACAGCTTGATAACTTACAGGGACAGATCACCATCTTAAAATCCGCGCTGGAAGGCCTGGCGATATCATTCGGTGAGCTTCTGATGCCGGCCATCAAGCAGATCGTGGGATGGGTGCAGAAGTTTGTTGACTGGTTGAACGGAATGAATGACGGCACAAAGAAGGTCATCATGACGGTGGCACTTCTGGCAGCAGCACTCGGTCCCGTGCTTATCGTGATTGGAAAGGTGATATCTGCGGTCGGCACGATCATGACAGTTGTGCCGAAGATTGCCGGAGTCATCAATACGGTGAAGGGGGCTTTTGCGGCACTGAATGCAACGATGCTTGCAAATCCAATCGTGCTTATTATCGCAGCCATTGCAGCTCTTGTGGCTGCTTTTATTTATCTCTGGAATAACTGTGACGGATTCCGACAGTTCTGGATCGACCTTTGGGAAAACGTAAAACAGGTTGCAATCACGGTATGGAATGCGATCAAGGAATTCTTCTCACAGGTGTGGGAAGCCATCAAGACCATCTTCTCGACCGTGTTTGAAGTGATAAAAACCCTGGTAACGACTTATTTCAATCTGTATAAGACAATCATTGAGACGGTTTTCAATGTGATAAAGACGGTCATCACGACCATCTGGGAAGCTATCAAGGGTGTATTTACTACAGTTTTCAATGTAATAAAAACACTGGTGACAACGTACTTCAATATCTATAAGACCATCATCCAGACGGTACTGACGGTCATTCAGACTGTGATAACAACAGTATGGAATACGATAAAAACGGTCATTACAACTGTGCTGAATGCGATAAAAACGATCTTTAGCACGGTGTGGAATGCCATCAAGACCATCATCAGTGCCGTGGTAAGCGGAATCAAGGGACTGATCACAGGGAATTTTACTGCGGTCAAGAACTCCATTACCACCATAATGAATACGATAAAGAGCACGATCTCCACCATATGGAATACCATCAGGTCGACCATTTCAACGGTCCTTGGTGCAATCAAGGGTGCGGTCACATCCGTATTCAATGGAATCGTAAATGCGGTGAAAGGTGCGATGGGAAATGTGCTGAATGCAGTAAAGACAGGTTTTTCCAATGTGAAAAACCATATCACGGGGCTTGCGTCACAGGCATTTACGTGGGGCAAGGATCTGGTCATGGGAATCGTAAACGGAATCAAGAGCTGCATCGGTGCGGTCGGGGATGCCGTTAAGGGTGTGGCAGACAAGATCAAGTCATTCCTTCACTTCTCCGTGCCGGATGAAGGTCCGCTGACGGATTATGAATCATGGATGCCTGACTTTATGGGAGGTCTTGCCAAGGGTATCGAAAAGAGCCGTGGCATGATCCAGAAGGCGGTAAGCGGTGTATCTTCCGATATGGTGGTCAGCCCAGAGGTCAGCAGAATGGAAAGCATGACGGGAACAGGAACGGCAGCACAGCCAGAAGGTATTTCCGGGATGCTTTCTGCAATTACTTCTGCAATCGAGAATATCAAACCGGACAGCGGTGACATCGTCATTCCTGTGTACCTTGGCGGTATGATGCTTGATGAGGTTATTGTTTCGGCACAGCAGAGGGCAAATTTAAGAAGCGGGGGCAGATAAAAATGGCATATATACAATATCTTGTTTTTAATGAGAAGTCTCTGCCCCTGCCGGATTCCTACGATATCGGATTGTCAGATGTCGAGGCGGACTCCGGCGGTGAAACAGAGGCGGGAACCACACAGAGGGATGTAGTAAGGACGGGAGTGGCTGACATTTCCGTCTCTTTTTCCGTGTCCCCGAAGTGGCTCGGACTGCTGACGGCATATTCCAAGATGCCGAAGATAGCAGTGAAATATTTTGACACGGAAACACTGGAACTGAAAGATGCAGAAATGTATATCACGGGATTTAAGGCAGCACTTAAAAAGGACACATCCTATAAGGGACTGTGGACGGTATCCTTTACCCTGAAAGAAATGTAGGAGGCAGATGCTGTGATCGAAGTATCAGAGAAATTCAAAAATGCCGTAAGGCAGAACACAAGAAAATATGAGTGGTACGGTTCGATCACGACAAAAGCCGGAAAGGTGCATGAATTCACGGCAAAGGATATCGTGAAGGGTTCCGGCTACATAAAATGGCAGTGCTGCAGTAACACGGAGATAGAACTCGGAACAGTGTATGCAGCAGAAATGGGAATCAGCCTGTTTTCGGAGATTGACCGTTATACTCTGGAAGATGCCGAGGTACGGCTTTATTACCGCCTGACACTTCTGGACGGGACAACGGAGTCCGTACCGATGGGGATTTACGAAGTTTCCGAAGCCAACAGGAAGGTGCGGACACTGGAACTGAAAGGCTATGACCATATGCTCCGTTTTGAGAAGTCCCTGAAACTGGAATCCTCAAGCGGAACGCCATACCAGTTCTTAAAGGCTGCGTGTGCTGCATGCAAGGTGGAAATGGCACAGACGGTTGCGGAGATCAGTGCCCTTCCGAACGGTAAGACCACGCTTGGTATTTATTCGGATAATGATATAGAGACCTTCCGTGACCTGGTCTTTTATGTGGCACAGGTGCTTGGCTGTTTCTGCCAGATAGACCGATACGGAAAACTTGTCCTTAAGCGGTACGGGAATGAATCCGTATGGAACGTGGAGCAGAAGGAGAGGTTCGACAGCAGTTACTCTGACTTTGTTACAAGATACACGGCAGTATCATCCACAAACCAGATCAGCCAGACGGCAGAATACATTGCGATGGAAAAAGACGATGCCCTTACCATGAACCTTGGCATCAATCCGTTACTTCAGTTCGGACTGAAATCCGTAAGGGAGAAGATACTGCGTGAGATACTTACGGCACTGCAGAAGATAAATTATGTACCGTTTGACAGTTCTACCATCGGAAATCCGGCACTGGAAGTTGGGGACATCCTGAAATTTTCAGGCGGACATGCGGATGAGACAAAGATAAGCTGTATTACGAGCATCGAATGTAAGATCAACGGGAAAATGACACTGAAATGTGTCGGGAAGAATCCAAGGCTTGCATCTGCCAAGAGCAAGAATGATAAGAATATTACAGGTCTTATCAATTCCGTGGAAAGCGGAAAGACCATCATTTACAGTTTTGTCAATGTTGCCCCGTTTGAGATCGGGCAGTCCCTTATGAACGTGATGGATATTGACTTTACTGCAACGGAAGAAACCACGGCAGCATTCCAGTGTGAAATGCTTCTGGAGGTGGTAAAGCCGGATACCGGGGGAGAGCCGGAAGAAGGCGTGGCAGCAGAAACGGAACTGCCGGAGCTGTCTATTGTCTACAAGATAAATAATGAGACCATAGACACATTCATGCCGGCCAAGACCTGTCTGTATGGGAAGCATATCGTGACATTGTTTTTCCCAATATCAAAGGTCATTGAGAACAGTTCCAATACATTTTCCATGTATCTGAAGATATCATCTGGGAGCGCAAAGATCGGTGAGGCGCAGATCAGGGCAACCATCAGTGGTCAGGGACTCGCAGCAGGACTGGGAGACTGGAACGGACGCATCAATATCAATGAGAATATTGGAAATATCAGCATTACGGATGTACCGTTTGTGGCTGATGTGTTTAAGGATACGGCATCCGTAACATTCCCTTCTAAAAAGACACAGGGACTGACACAGACAATTGGGAATATTCCAATCACAGACCAGAACTATGAAGCAGATGTATTTACGGACCGTGCATGGATCACGGAGATCCTCCGAACCTTTGTCCTTACAAGCGTGCGGGGAAATCCAAATTATAACGGATATATCACGGTCAATACGGAAGAACGGTTCATGCTGCGGAAACGGTATGTACAGAAGTCAGGACCGAAATCCCTCGACCACGGATATGCAGAAGACCTCGTGATCGATATTTCATACTTCACAAGGGTGGACGGGGTGGAAGTCAATGGTTATACCGCAGCAGTCCGTCCGCAGTATGTGATCACCACGGCAGAGACTTCCGTTAAGTTCCCGGATACCATTACCGTTGAAAACGGCTTCTTTGAACTGAAAGCAGTAACCGAACAAACACAGGAAGCCGTGACGGATGAAGTGGATGAAGGTTTCCTGGAAAGGACAACGGTTGATATATCCGGCTTTGACGGAGTGAAAGGAGTGGAATTTACACTATGAATTATGACAATATAAATGATATTTTTTCGGCCGGTGTCACCAATATGACCTGTCTGTTACAGGACAGCAACAGCTATGATGGCGGTACGCTTGCCGTGAGCGGTGCGGATTTTTTCACGTTCCTCGGAAAAGCCGTGCCGTACATTTATGCACACGGTGATTCTTACTGGGGGATCGGCAGTGATGCCACGCACCTTAAAGTGGATAACCGTGATACCAGAATGAGATCGCTTTACAGGGAAGAAGGGACTTTATACAGTTATTACCGTTTCCTGAAAATACGGTGGGAAGGATGGTCGCATTACAATGCATCCGGGGCGGACTACCAGTTAAAGTACGACCTCCTGTTCTGGGACACGGGGGATATTTCCCTTCATATGATTTCTGTTCCTGTCCAGTGCTATGATGGAGGTTTTGGGTTTAGCGCAGACAAGAACTATACTTTCACAAAGCCCGATGCAACTTCCCCGGATGTTACTTTCCAGTATTATGCGGACAGTAAGACCTTTGAAGTGAAATACACACCGATTGACCTGTTGGTCCCGTTTAAACTTCTGATAAAAGACGGGGACGGAAAACTGTATACGGTGGAGAATCAGATCATAAACGAAGAACTGTCAGAAACAGCGGATGCGCTTGTCGGACTGGAAGAAACAGAGGTCAATGCACTTTTGTTTAAGAAACATGGATTTGCAAAGATGCCGGAGTGGGATCTGATTAAAGGGCTGACGCTTCCTTCCGTATTAAGCTGGAGTGACAGCAGAGCATTCCCTCTGAATGCCGTGATCACGGGAACACCGCCAAAGCAGTATATCGAATGCATGGCGGATCTTTCGGACGGCACGGTTCTTGGTATCAAGGCACTGAATGCAGAATATGAGGGCGAGATCACGGTACAGTACAGTTATGACGGGGAGGCCTTTACGGATGAAACCCCGATGGCAGATTTCCTTACAATGGATTTGGATGAATTGTATGCCGGACTGCTGGAAGCAAAGACGATAACCTTCCGCTTCTGGCTTGCAGGCGATGCAACGCTTACATCCTTTATCATGAATTATAGAAATGGAGATGATGACGATGCTCAAGGGAACAACAAGAATAGAACTTACTGATGTAAATACGGGTGAGGTGGAAACCTACCAGAACAGCAATATGGTCACCAATGCACTGAGGGATGTATTGAAACCGCTCGGACTTTCCAAGAGACCGAACAGGTTCTTAAATGAGTTCGTGCCGTATTATGAACATCTTTTAGGCGGGATTTTATGCTTTGATACAGAGATACCAGAGGATGCGGATAATTATTACCCTCCGGCAAAGGCAAATCTGACAGGCTGTGCGGTTTATGGGGAGCAGAATAATACAAAAAATACCGTAAGGGGCGGCTTCAATCAGACAGAGTCCGAAGTAAATCTGAAGGACAGGTATGTGAAATATGTGTACGACTTTGCTACCAGTCAGGCAAACGGAACGATTGCCAGTGTGTGTCTGACACATAAGAATGGCGGTTTTACCTCATATGGGAGCAAGAATGCCGTACAGGAAAATACTCATATGCTGATGCAGTCGATTGCAGAAGATACACTGCAGTATGTTTATCCAAGCAATACAGGTGCAGAAACAAGCAGCCGTTATTCAGGTCTTACGATTGGAAAGACGGAAATGATCTTTGTTATCGATCATGCGAAGGATTGTGCGTATTATTTCAAAGTTGCAGATAAGTCGCATATCCATATCACAAGACGGAAAACGTATTTGAAATCGGTATCCATTCTGGAAAATATCAGGACTACAAAACCATTGATTGAAGAAGTGGAGCTGCCGGAATTAGGGACGGCATTGGACTTTGGGTATCTGTCGTATAACTATGATCCGGCAACCGACTGCTTATACATCTGCACCAGCCCAGACTACCGCAGGGCATCACAGAAGAATATCCTTGTTACAGAAATAAAGCTGGACACCTGGAAGGTGAAACAATATGAGGTAGTCAATACAACGGATATAACATTGGCTACAGACAGCAGTTGGTTTGGATTTGTCACGGGCGGTTATCTGTGCGTGAAAGGATATGACAGTCCGAGGGATGTATATAAGATCCAGATATCCAATCCGGCAAATGTCGTGAAACTGAACCGGATCAATGCCACTACGGTACAAGGTGTACCGAAACTGGTGATCAATGGGCGGATTTATTATGATACACAGGACGATCAGCTTATGATTGCAGATATGGAAACAAATGAGATCATTACAACAGAGTCCATGTCTTTGTTTAATAACTATAACCGACAGGTGAGCGTTAATCCTGTTAGAAATGAACCTCTCATTTATTTCTGCGAAGAAGGGACGTATTCAACTTATGGATGGTACATGATGTGTAATTATCTGGCAACCATCAATAACCTTGATGCTCCGATTACCAAGACGGCAGATAAGACGATGAAGATCACTTATATTTTACAGGAACAATAGAATACTTTTCGGAATCAGGCAGTTATCCATTGCGGGTAGCTGCTTTTTTCATACAAAAAATCAAAGGAGGACAAGACAATGAAGGAATTCTGGAACGCAGTACAGTTTGTATTCACAGCGGTCGGAGGATGGCTTGGATACTTTCTTGGAGGATGTGACGGTCTGCTCTTTGCACTGCTTGCATTTGTGGTCATCGACTATATCACGGGAGTCATGTGTGCAATCAGCGACCAGAAGCTGTCCAGTGCAGTCGGTTTTAAGGGAATCTGCCGTAAGGTGCTGATTTTCCTTATGGTCGGCATCGCAAACATTCTTGATGTATATGTCATCGGGACGGGGAGCGTTTTAAGGACGGCAGCCATTTTCTTCTACATCTCAAATGAAGGGATCTCTCTTCTGGAGAATGCGTCCCATCTGGGACTGCCTGTTCCAGCAAAGATCAAAGCCGTGCTGGAACAGCTTCATGACAGGTCGGAAGAAGACAAAGACAACGGGGAAGGGTAGCACCTTCCCTCTTTTATTACAGAGAATTGGAGGATTATATTATGAGTCAGAAATTTGGAATCGATGTAAGCCACTGGCAGGGCAGTTTTGACTTTGCAAGGGCTAAGAGTAAGGAAGGCGTGGAGTTCGCAATCATCAAAGCCGGAGGTGCTGATGCCGGACTTTATAAGGACAGCCAGTTTGAAGCGAACTATAAGAAATGTGAGGAATGCGGGCTTCCAAAGGGAGCATATTTCTATGGAAATGCCAGAAGCGTGGCAGATGCCAAGAAGGAGGCAGAATACTTCCTTTCACTGCTTAAGGGAAAGAGATATGAGTATCCTGTCTTTTATGATGTGGAAGGCAGCATGATCACCAAGAATGACAGGAATACACTGACACAGATCGTAAAGGCATTCTGTTCTGCAGTAGAAGCTGCCGGATACTGGGTCGGCATCTATTCGTCCGAGTCATTCTTCAACAGCGAGATGAATGACGGGGAGCTTATCTGCTACAGCCACTGGGTTGCAAGATGGGGTAAGAGCAAGCCGGCCCCGGCAAGCGGTGCAGAGACACAGATCTGGCAGTTCGGAGGGGAGACAAACCTTATCCGGAGCAACAAGATCAATGGGCAGTCCTGTGATCAGGATTACTGCTATGTGGATTTCCCTGCAAAGATCAAGGCAGCCGGGCTGAACGGTTATGCCAAGGGAAGCAGTACACCCGCTCCGGTGAAGAAGTCCAATGAGGAGATCGCATCCGAGGTGATTGCCGGAAAGTGGGGGAATGGTGCGGAAAGACAGAAACTGCTCTCACAGGCGGGGTATGACTATTCTGCAGTCCAGAGTATCGTGAATAAGAAACTTTCCCCATCCAGGAAATCCGTGGATGAGATCGCAAGGGAAGTTATTCATGGTGACTGGGGAAATGGTTCTGACAGAAAGAAAAGGATCACTTCTGCCGGATATGATTATTCCGCAGTACAGAAAAGGGTTAATGAACTCCTGAAATAAGGATATGGCTGATGGTCAGTAATGGCTGTCAGCCGTATTTTTTTCCATTTATGCCAAGGAAAGAAAGGTGAAAGGTATCGCAGATTGTACTTGCTATTATTGGCTTTCAGAGTGATATATAGACTACCCAAAGAGAAAGGAGTGGCAGAATTTGGAGATTCAGATAAGGGAAGGAAACAGCAGACAGAAGCAAAAACTTAAGGTATGCGCCTACTGCCGTGTCTCAACGGATGCGGATGAACAGGAAAATTCATTGGAAAACCAGATCAGGCATTATAAAGAAGTCATTACCAGTAATCCTGATTACGAGTATGCAGGAGTTTACAGTGACTTTGCCATATCAGGATTCAAGGAAAAACGTCCCGGTCTGCAGAAGATGTTAGCAGATGCCCGTAAGGGAAAAATAGACCTTATATTAACAAAATCCGTATCACGGTTCGCAAGAAACACCTCAATCGTTCTGGAAGCTACACGAAAGCTGAAAGAACTGAATGTTGGTGTTTTTTTTGAACTCCAGAATATCAATACCCTGTCAGGGGAAGGCGAGCTTATGCTTACGATCCTTGCTGCATTTGCACAGGCAGAAAGCGAGAGCGGAAGCGTTGGTGCAAAGATGGTGTACCAGAGAAAGTACGAGGCAGGGATCCCCGTGCAGTACCTTGAGCGGTCTTTCGGATTTAAGAAGGATGAGCGGGGAGTCTATATTGCAGATGAAGAGGAAGCGGTATGGGTAAGAAAAATCTATGATATGGCAGCACAGGGATATACTCTTGCAGCTATTAAGCGCTACCTGAATGAAAATAATGTAAAAACGGTGGGTGGTGCAAAATGGCTTGATAGCACGGTGCTTCGTATTTTGGAAAATGAAATCTATAAAGGCGATTATATCATGCATAAGTATTTTGTAAATGAAGAAAGAAAACTGGTCAGAAACAGGGGAGAAGTAGATGCCTGGTACATCGAGGATGACCATGAAGCCATTGTTTCCCCAAAACTCTGGCAGAGAGCACAGGACGCACTGGAAGCAAAGCGGGATTATCTTGCGGAAGGCTCAGTGATCGAAGAATTCACGGAAGAAAATTATCCATACATGAACAGGATCTATTGTGCCAGATGCGGACACCCGCTTTACAAAAGGATCTACAGTAACGGCAACAGGCTGAACTGGGGATGCAGCGGTACAAAGCGGTATGGGAAGTCTTTCTGCGAGGGGATAAACATTCCGGACGGAGTCTTGCGAGGGGCATGGCATTTTGATGAAAATATGTATATAGGGGAAAAACAGACAGATAAGGGAAAAAAGGAATTTACCTATCTGAAAGAAGCTTCATGGAAAAGAAGGCATAAGAAGAAAGAGCCGGAGCCGATTCCTGAAAATACGGAAACAGAGTATCCGTACAGGGAGAAGATCTTCTGCGGATTATGCGGAAGCAGACTCGTGAGGCATGTAAACACCAAAAACCATAAGGTCATATGGGTATGCAACGGGAGAAAGCGGAAGGGGAAAGACTTCTGTGATGGGACAAGGGTTCCGGATACCATTATAAAGGGATGGGGAGAAATCAAAAAAGATATTTATATTCAGAGAAAGGATGATAAGAATGGCAAGAAGCGTTACAGTTATACCAGCAAGAAGCCAAAAGGTGCGGACAGGGCATAAGGCGGTACAGGAAAAGAAGATAAGGGTGGCAGCCTACTGCCGTGTGTCAACGGATCAGGAAGACCAGCTCCATAGTTTTGAGGCACAGGTCGAGTATTATACAAAATATATCAACGAGCATGAGAATTATGAAATGGCCGGCATTTATGCAGATGAGGGAATTTCCGGTACGAATACAAAGAAAAGGGAACAGTTCAAAAAGATGATCGCAGACTGCGAGGACGGTAAGATAGACCTTGTCATAACAAAATCCATCAGTCGTTTTGCAAGGAACACGCAGGACTGCCTGGCATATTCCAGAAAATTAAAGAACTTGGGGATCGGCATCATATTTGAGAAGGAAAACATCAACACGCTGGATTCCACGGGAGAGCTTCTGTTCACCATCTTAAGCTCCCTTGCACAGGATGAATCGAGAAACATTTCAGAAAACTGTAAATGGGGCATCCGCACGAAATTCAAGAACGGTGAGATGCATCTCAACACATTCAAGTTCCTCGGATACGATAAGGATGAGAACGGGAAGCTTGTCATCAATAAGGAACAGGCAAAGACAGTGAGAAGGATATACAGGGACTTCCTTATCGGAATCAATCCGGCACAGATTGCAAAGGAACTGACGGAAGAGAAAGTTCCGGGATGTCTGGGGCAGACAAAATGGTATCCAAGCACGGTCACAGGGATTCTAAAACAGGAAAAGCACATGGGTGATGCACTTCTGCAGAAGACCTATACGGCAGACTTCCTTACCAAGAGACAGGTCAGAAATAACGGTGAGATCGCACAGGTCTATGTAAAGGACAGCCATAAGGGGATCATAGATAAGCAGACATGGAATGCGGTACAGGAAGAATTCGACCGCAGGGAAAAGTTCATGGAATCGCACGGCACGGACAGGTACAGTTACGGTGCGGACTGTATGCCGTTCTGTGAGAAGGTGTTTTGCGGGGAATGCAAAAGCCTGTTCACGAGACATTCATGGAGCTCAAGGGGAATCGTACAGTGGCAGTGCAAGAACCACAGGAAAGACGGGAAAGTGGCATGCACGAATGCCTATGTGGATAATGCAGACCTGGAAAAGGGATTTGTAAAAGCATTCAACAGACTGGTCACGGACAGGGATAAGCATATGGAAAGATGGCAGCAGATGAAGTCGGACGGGACACCGCTTGAAAAGATCAGGGCGGGGCAGATGATGGAAGCCGTGGGAAATGAACCGCTTACCAGATTCGTCCCGGAGATCGCACAGCTTGTCCTCTGCGAAGTGACGGTGCTTGGTGCGAAAAAATATGAGTTCTTCTTTCTGGAAGGCAGCAGGGTAAAGGTTTCCGTGTAAATCACCCGGAAACCCCGCTGTTATGAAGTCCAAACAGCTCCATCTGGCTGCTTTCACCGTCCGCATCCCCAGGTTCAGGAATGTCGGACGGTTCTTCTTCCATGTCCTTTTTATGCGGAAGTTTATGGGTATAAAGTTTATCCCAGGTAAGCGGATTCCGGCTTTTTTTGTTGTAGTATATCAGTATGGCTTCCGCAAATCCGAGTGAGCCGGAACGCCTGTCCTTTGCAGTACGGGCGAGTTCCTTGATGGATATCCTTCCGAGCTTTTCCTTAAATACATCATCTTTTATGGCATCACCATAAGCATTAAGGAAACGTGCCAGTCCGTTCATCATGTTTGCGCTGAAGGACTGGGATGCCCCTTCCCATGTGGCTGCAATGAGACGGATGACATGGTCGAGCATATGGTAGCCGTATTTGTCGTGAATGTTTTCCAGGGTTGCGACAGCACAGATACCGCCTGGGGTCGTGGTGGATGCGATGGTAAGGTCATAGGATTCCACCAGGTCACGGATGATGAGCTGTTTGTCATTGCCGGCCTCTATGTTTGCCATGAATATCTCATAAGGCAGCAGGGGCTTTACATATTTCATCTGGTTTGCAAAGATATCCGCTTCATGTTCATATCCGAGGTCATCGTATACCATGCACCACACGGGTGTCTCCCTGGATCCTGAAACGAGGGCAACGATCTCAATGGTGTGCTGCCCGTTGAATACATAGTTGATGCCGTTCCTCCGGCTGACCTTTACGGGATTTATCTGGTACAGGTCAAAGTTGGCGGCAGCACGCTGGACATGGTGCTGTGAGAGGTTGCGCTGGTATTCCTGGTTGGATACGAGATTCCTGATAGGGATCTGTTCAAAGTGTACTTTTGGGACGAACTGCATCAGGTCAATGGCCTGTGGCGTTTGTCCGGCTGTCTGTTCTTCTGTCATCTGGATCATCCTCCTCAAGCTGCGAAAGCAGTCTGGTTATTTTTCTTGTTAGGTTTAACAGCTGCATCTTCACTTCACGCCTTGCATTAACTGAGGTGGAAGGAAAATCTGTAAGTTCCATGGTCCTTGATATGGTCTTTGACCATGAAGGTATCGTAAATTTAAGGCTTTCGAGTTCCGCATCCGGGTCAGTGGCGGGCATCTGCTTAATTCCGGCTTCGGCACTTTCCTTTTCCCGTTTTATCCTTCTTGAGTCCGGTTTTCCAGTGGGAAGCCTCTGCCACCTAAGTTCGTGCCGGAGCTGGGAGTATCCGATGCGGTCTATAGATCCGCTGTCCAAGAGCCTTTTCAGTCCGTTGATATCCTCAATGGGAAGACGGGAGAGTTCTATGATATTTTCATGGGATACACGGAGTTTCCCGTTTAATATCTTTTCTGCGATCTCCGGGCTTTTCCGTTTCAGGTCATCGACCGCACGGGCATAAATATCATATTTTGTCACGGTGGAAAAACCAAAATTAAATTCATTGCCAATGATGGTGGCAATATCCGTCTTACGGACATATTTCTGTGACACCTGTCCGTCTGCATTCAGTTCCGTGCCAGGATGTTTTTTCATGAATTCATCACTGGCGGTATTCATGTCCGCACGGAACAGTCTGCCTATCAGGTATTTTTTGTATTCTCCGGTAAGGTCTGTACGTTTGAGCTGTTCATGGCAGATAAAAGAGACTGCCTTATCACGGCTTTCAAACATCATGCGCCGGATGTTGAAATGGATATCCCATTTTGTACAGATCTTATACCGCAGACGGCCGTCAAGTATGATACCGTTCCATACACATACAGGCTCCAGGCATCCGTGGTCAAAGATGTTTTCTTCGAGTTCTTCCAGGTACTTTTCTTCCCTTGGCTGTATCAGCTCATCAAATTCCGGATCCGTCTGAAGTTCCGGGACTGGTCTGTTGTTCATACTGATTCCTCCGTTCGGGTCATATCATCTACAAGCACGCATTCATTCATGGAAAAGCTGGCAAGACATTCTTTTGGATTCAGTGCACCGTAGATACGGTAGCTGCGGTTGTCCTCCAGATATATGCCCGTATGCCGTAATGCCTGTAAAAGTTCCGTACTGTATAATTCGTAGCAGTAACGGCTGTCGGCTTTACTGTAGCGTACACGGTGGGCAAGGTAATCCTTACGCACACTTTTCCTTATGGCGATCATGCTGTCCTGCGGGTTTACAAGCAGCTGGATATACTCCGGGTCACCTAGCATATGGAGCGTGAGCTTGTGTATGCGTATCCTGTTTTTCTTTAAGTCAATGCATAGGACCGGCTTCAAAGAGGTTTCTCTGTTCATAATGCTGTTCCTCCTTTTCTGGATGTTCTGTTTTTTCTTCTTCCAGTTCAGCGGTATTGTTTTCGGAGATGCCGAACACCGCATAACCGTCAAACATGTTGACCTGTAAATTGCTCTGGTGTTCCTCGACAGGCACACCGAACTGGTTCTGCCATTCTTCCGGATAGCTTGGCGTGCGGGACGCTTTTATCTTCCCGTCTTCTTTCTCCTCACGCACGAAGATCTCAGGCGTGGTGAGGTCAAAGACAAAGAGAAGTTCATTGTCTGACCGTATCAGCTTCCCAAGCAGTTTATAGCGGTAGGATGAATTCCATCCCATAAGCGACACGACCTTGGCAAAAAAGATACGGCAGGTGATCTGTCTGGGAGAGCGTTTTGCCGTTGCGGAACACCATCGGAAGGAATCCTTCTCATCCTCCTGGCATGGACGCACCGCCAGTTTCTTTTCATCCGGGTTTACGAGTATCTGCACAAAATCCGTATCCGGCAGTTTTTTTATGCATGCGGTGTTTACGGATACCTTGCTGGAATTAAAAGTAAAGGACGGTTCATAGGTATGGGCAAAGAACTCGCCGCGGACGACCTGATACCCGTCATAGCTGAATGCATCATCCTCGGTCACGGGAATGGTATTCTTTTCATCGTTTGTCTGTATGTTCATCTGTGTTCTCCTTCATATCTGACATGATCTGTTTAATATTCTTTTCGATGTCATTTTTACTGGTGACCTGTATATCAGTGTCGTTGTATGTTACCGGGGCATGGGAGGTATCCGGGTCTTTACGTCCGGTGAATCCGGCAAGTTCCTCTGCCTGTGCGTGGCTGTAATAATTGCTCCCAAATGTGTCTGCCCAGTCAGGCGGATAGGCTCGGACATTTCTCCGCTGGTTGTCCGTAAAGGGTTTTACGGCCGGATCCGCATCCGGTGCACCGACCATGTCATTGGGAATGAATATCTCCGGTTCGGAAAGGTTGAAGAGCAGTACGGCATCATTCCCGCTGCCACGCTTTACCCCAGTGATGCGGTAACGGCAGTCATCGTTCCAGCCGAGGAGGGAATATAGAGTGGGAAGAAATGCAGTCCCGCTGATCTCACGTGGGGAGTTTTTGCCGTCTTTCTTTTTAGACCACTGCATGGCATTCCGGCAGTCTTTTCCCGCATTCCTTACGGCAAAGACCAGTTTCTTTGGGTGTATGAGAAGTTCTACAAGCGTGCTGTCAAGTTTGCGGACGGCAGGAGCGGAAAAGCGGATATCTCCCTGGCTGAAGGTAACGGTTATACGGTCCGTGCTGTCAAAAAACTGTGAGCGTGCGATCTCATATCCGCGCAGGTCAAATTCACCGGATTTTACTTCCACATGACCGGAAGACGGGCCGGACTGTTCCGTGCCGTCATAAACACTGGAAGAAGCATTCATGTAATCCGTTTCCTTAAATCCCGCCCATCTGGGGTTGATGGATACAAACCCTTTCAGGACACCTCCCGGAATGACCTTCAGCTGCGGAAGAATCCCTTTGTTCCCATACTTGGCATTGCTGATCAGCCTTTGGACCGCAATAAAGTCATCCCTTGATATGATGGCTTCGTGATGGTCGCGCTTCCGGTACTGGGGACGGTTCTGCATATTCTTCTTTGATTTGTGGTTGAGGTAGTTCGGAGTGTAGGTCTTATGTGCAAGGACATCACCGCAGTGTCTTTCATTCTGCAGTATCTGAAGGATGGAACCGGGAGACCATACGGTGTTCCCCTTTTTGGTCTCGCAGCCGAGTCCCGTCAGGGTATCGGCAATCTCCTGACAGGTGCATCCGTTTAAGTACATCATAAATATGAGTTTTACGATCTTTGCTTCCCCTTCATTAATGATAAGGTTTCCGTCTTCATCATGGTCATACCCGAGGAGTATCGGTGTAAGGAAAATCCCCCTGCGGAAACGCATCTCAATGGATGCATTCATGATCTCACTCTTGGTATGGCTTTCTTCCTGTGCAAGTGTGGCCATGAAGGAAAGCACCATCTCACTTTTGGGGTCAAAGGTGTTGAGCCTTTCTGTTTCAAAGAAAACACCGACAGGATGGGGGAGTGCGAGAAGCTCCCTGACATAGCCGATGCAGTCCACCACATTCCTGGCAAAACGTGATACACTCTTGGTCACGATAAGATCTATCTGACCTTTTTTGCAGTCTTCGATCATCAGTTTAAACTGATCGCGGTGCTGGAGTGAAGTGCCGGAGATGCCTTCATCCGCATAGATCTGCACCAGTTTCCAGTTCGGACTCTTACTGATGACATCATGGTAATGGTTCTTCTGCAGTTCATATGAGGATGTCTGTCTTGGATCATCCGTTGACACCCTTGCATATACGGCAACACGCTGTTCATTTTCCACTGCAAATATATCTTCCTGCGGAAGGGCAGGGATCACGTCAAGCTCATCTGGGTTGATACCTTTATAACGTTCCCTTATCTTACTTTTCTGGTCGGCAACTGAGCCGGCTTTCTGCTCGTTTTCGTTCATGACTTACCACCTTTATTTCTGTGCTGGATTTTATTATAAAATTTTCATGCTGAAATAAAATAGACTATACGGACAGCCATATCCCTATAGTCTATTTCAAAGAAAATTTATTTGTGTGAAAATAGTGTGCCTTTATCTGTGCCTGTCACTGGAAGCAAGCTCCCAGCCGTTTTTGTGCATGGTTTCAAGGCTTGCCTTTATAAGTTCATAGATGAATCTTTTCTCATTTTCCGAGCAGTCCTCCATAAGCATATCGATGTCTGTCTGGTATGCAGCCGGATTGTTCACCTGCACTCCGGCAAGCAGTTCATCCACGGTAATGCCGAGGGCATTCACGATACGGATAACAGATTCTAGGCTTGCTTTTCTTTTTGCATTTTCAATGTGGCTTATGTAGGAGACGGAAAGGTCGGTCATTTCCGCAAGCTGCGCCTGTGAAATATGATTCTGCTCCCTTACTTCCTTGATACGGTATCCTATCTGCCTGTGGTTGACAGATATCTGCGTCTGATTCATAGATTGTACCTCCTGTTTTCTTTTTCTTACGCAAGGTAAATTATCTATCAATGAGTGCAAAAAAGTTGTGTAATTTAATAAAGCGCAATGGAGTAGAAGAAAAACATGGGGGATGGAAAAGTGCGAAATATGTCGAACGATTTTTATTGAAGGATACTGATGCAGATGGTATGCTTATAACTGGAACAAGACGATATAAGAATGATGGAAACAAGGTAAATCAAGGTTCTGTCATGATACAAAACTGAACTGCATAAATCTGCCGTTCATATTTTTTTACCCAGATACTCCACTGCACTAGAGTAAATTACGAAAGAGATATGGTTCTAATAATTCTTCTGCGTAACGGTTACAATATGTATATCGTACAGATAGAAGAGAGGTGTAATTTACTTGCGTACAGAGGAGTACATACCAAAGAGGGTAAAAGAATTATGCAGCAAGCATAAAGTCTCCAAATACAGACTTGCACAGCTCACGGATATGTCGCAGACAGCGTTGGCAAATATAATGAATAAGAAGAGCATACCTACAGTACCGACCCTGGAAAGGATCTGTGATGCATTCGGAATTTCAATCGCACAGTTCTTTGCCGGAGATGGTATGCGGCCAGACCTGACGGATGAGCAAGGTGAATTATTGGAGATATGGGATGACTTAAATGCGGATGAACGCAGAATACTGATGAACTTCGTAAGGACGCTGAAGAAGTAAGGGGAAGCAGTTTGATTGTATCTGACAAGACTGGCTTCCCTTTTTCTATGCATTCCGGTGAGCACGGAAAGTGATGAGGATGTATATGAGAGTACAGGATGAGGAATTCAAAACAATGATCTACGATCTGATGAACGGACATTATGATCTGGATAAATTTGATTGTGAGGAAAGCAGTGTGGTAGAGAATGAATTTGCAGAAGGCAGATACTGTGAAAAACTCTACAGTGAAATGCTTGCAGCCTATGGAAGGATATGCCAGAGACTGCATGAGCCGTCCGGTGAGGACAGGGACGTGGAAATCATAATAAACAATCTGCTGGACATGGGCAGATACCAGAGCATGAAGATGTTTAATTATGGGGCATTCTTTACTGAAAAACAGAATCAGCAGTAAGACGGAACACAAAAAATAGTGTGGCTACGATTTGACAGCCACGCTATTTTTTGTTACAAATATAGTGGTGTTATACAATGCGTATAACAGAGAGCCGCAAACATGGTTTTGCGTGATTAGACAAATCTCAAGAATAAGCAAATCTGGGGTGTTCAAAGGGGGTATATCCCCTAGTGGGCTATCCCCCTTAGCATTGTATGCTGACTATCCCTTTATAATAAGAAGTTACGCCATCTATATTGGACAGGAAAAACCCCCAGACGGGACTTCATATTTCCCTGCTTGGAGGACTGCTCTTTCGACTGATGCTGCGGGCTCGTGTGCCGATTCCGGCAGCAGGAATTATCACGATAGCAGGACTTTTGTTGTACGGCATGATGACCGGAATGAGTCTGGCAACGATGCGCGCGATCTGGATGATGGTGATTTTTCTTGTGGCGCAGATGTTCGGGAAATCCTATGATATGCCGACTGCGATGGGAATTGCCTTGTTCTTTATGCTTCTATGCAACCCGGTTCGCATCTTAGATGCCGGGATGCAGTTAAGCTATATGGCGATTGCGGGGGTATCACTTGGAAACTATGGGATGAAGCGCTTGCATAAAAAAACTGGATTTCGGCGGTTCCAGAAACGATATCCGCTTCGGTTCCGTGTGGTGCAGAGCCTGTTTTATTCTGTAACATTGCAGGGGATGATGCTTCCTGTGGTGGCAAAAACCTATTACGAGATACCAGTCTATGCAGGATTGCTGAATCTGATCGTTGTACCGGGGATGACGGTTGTGGTAGCAGGAAGCTGGTTCGGCTTGCTTGTATCCATTGGCACGATTTCGCTTGGCAGGTTCGTCATGCTGCCGGTTGGGTGGATGTTACAGGGATATACATGGCTTTGCGAAAGGACACTGGAACTGCCGTGGAATACACTTGTTACAGGAGAGATACGAGGCTGGCAGATTGGCATGTGGTATGGCGGGATTGCATGCACGCTGGTATTGCTTTGCACAAAAACAAGAAATAAGCTGCGGGACTTTGTATATAAACATACCGGTAGGTTCTGGCGTAAAAGAGAGGTCGTGCGCTACACTGTATGCACGATCCTTATAAGTATGCTGTTACAGGGGGCAGGACAGGCGTTATGCGTGTGGCAGCAACGCACAGAAGCAATCTGTTTCTTGGATGTTGGACAAGGCGATGGAATCCTGATACGATCCCCGGACGGAAGAAATATCGTGATTGACGGCGGCTCGACGTCACAGTCAAAATGTGGGACATACACACTGCTTCCGGCGCTGCGATCGCAAGGCATGACGGAGATTGACTGTTGGTTTGTGACACATACCGATGAGGATCATATCAGTGGATTAAAAGAACTTTTATTGCAGGGAAAACTGACGCAGATCAAGGTGCGGACGGTTGTCTTTTCCGCCTATGTGTTTCAGGATGCGGCATTGGCAGAGTTAGAAGCAGTGATTCGGGCTGCCGGAATCACAATCGTGTGGATGAGGGAGGGCGACGTGATTGGAGATGATACATTTACGCTTACCTGCCTGCATCCAACTGCAGAATATCGCGCAAAGGATAAGAATGCAGCGAGTCTGGCACTGGCATATCATTCTGATACATTTGACATGTTATTTACTGGAGACATGGATGCAGATGCCGTCGCAGATATGGATATACAACAGGATTATGATTGTATCAAGCTTCCGCACCATGGCTCGAAGTACTCGTATGTGGAGGGGGTCTATGCGCATGCGGACTATGGTTTGATTTCCTGTGGATACAATAACCGTTATGGACATCCACACACGGAAGTGCTACAAGGGTTAGCGCAGGAAGGGACGAAGGTACTTCGGACGGATGAGATGGGCGCAGTAATCTTCCGGAGTAGATAAAAGGAGGAAGATGTGATACAATGTATTCATTGAAAACAAAGAGGTATTCAAACGTAACAAAAAGGTAAACATACCGAATAATAAGTGTAGTTAGCGTTCTATATCGGAGTCGACATGGCAAAAAAAGAAAAAGCAAATGGCATGGCCATTTTAAATGAACAAATCAATAAGAAAGAATTCAGTCGTGTGTACCTGCTTGGTGGAACGGAGCCATACCTGATCTATCAGTATCGGGACAAGCTGATTGCGGCGATGATCGATCCAAACGATACGATGAATTTTATCACCTACAAGGGTGAGAATTCCAAGCCAGAGGATATCATTGAATTTGCAGATACCATGCCGTTTTTTACAGAACGCAGAGTAGTGCTGGTGGAGAACAGTAATTTTTTCAAGAACGGCTGTGAGAAGTTGGAAGAAGCTTTAGAGGGACTGCCAGATACGACAGTGCTGATTTTCGTGGAGAAGAATATTGACAACCGGAAGAAACTAAGCAAGCTTGTCGCACAGCTTGGTACGGTAGCAATGTTTGACGCACCGGACAGTGAGATGTTAGCTGTCTGGTTAAATGGAATGTTTGTAGAGGATCAGATTGCGATCAGCGGTGCGACATTGCGATATCTGATCGATCGAGTTGGAACGAGTATGAATCTGCTTAAAAATGAAGCAGACAAGCTCCGCTCCTATGCTGTGGAAAAAGGAAGCGTATCCAAAGAAGACATTGACCTGCTTTGTGTGAATCAGGTGGAAGACAAAATCTTCGATATGATTGATGCGATATCAGAAAAAAAACAGCAAAAGGCAATGGAATTATATGATGATCTGCTGTATTTGCAGGAAGCACCGATGAAGATTCTCGTGTTGATCACACGGAACTTCATGCAGCTTCTGAAGATCCGGTTTGCACTGGATACTGGTACACCAGAGGGACAGATTGCTTCGGCGTTCGGCATCCGTCCGTATTTTGTCAAAAAATATATTTCACAGGCGCGCTCTTTCACGAAAGAGCAGCTGCTTTCCTGTGTGCGGTTATGTCAGGAAGCAGATGCGAACATCAAGTCCGGACGGATGAGGGACAAGCTTGCAACCGAGATGGTGATATTAGAGCTTTTGCTGCATGGCGGAGAAAAACAGGAAGGATGATATATATAAGTGAATGTTAAACAAGTATGGTTGCATATATAGAAATCGGCAGGCATATAAAATGGGGAGAAAAATACAAGATGAAGAAAGTGTTTAAGAAAATCATTGGTATCCTGATCGTGTGCGGATTGATTTTGTCAGGATTGCCAAGCCAGACAGCATATGCTGCGGACACCGGAGTGTCGTTTGTTCTTGGGACGAACGGCGGAAGCTACAGCCATATCCAGACCTACGGAGACACCGCAGGAAGGATTACTTATATGGGCGGATACCCGACGCTGGTGCTTGGTACGCGGGGGCAGGCGAAACGGCTGGAGGAGATCGCAGTAAAGATTCAGAATAACACGGGGTATTCCGGCGGCATCACCTATCAGGCATACCGCCAGACGTATGAGTGGACGGACTGGGTAAGTGACGGACAGCGGGCAGGAACCCACGGGCAGGCGAAGCGGCTGGAAGGAATCCGGATCAGGCTGACCGGGGAGCTTGCCAAGCACTACGATGTAAGATACCGGGTGCATATCCAGACCTACGGCGATCAGCAGGGATGGGTGTATAACGGCGCGTATGCAGGAACGAGAAACCTCAGTAAGAGACTGGAGGAGCTGCAGGTGCAGATCGTTCCGAAGGAATCGAAGAATGCAAGCACGAAGGAAGAGTCGGTATCCTACCGGGTACACAGACAGACCTACGGATGGGAGCCGCTGGATGTGTCAGACGGTACGGTAAGTGGAACGACCGGGCAGGCAAAACGCCTTGAGGGTATCCAGATTTCGGTGTCGGGTAAGTATTCGGGATCGGTAAAGTACCAGACGCAGGTGCAGACCTATGGTTGGAACGGCTGGAAGAGCGATGGGGTAACTGCGGGTACGACCGGGCAGGCAAAACGCCTTGAGGCGATTCAGATTTATCTTACCGGAGAGGTTGCAAACTACTACGATATTTATTACCGCGTTCATGCGCAGAGCTACGGCTGGATGAACTGGGCGGCAAACGGGCAGAAAGCAGGTACAGCGGGACTCGCAAAGAGACTTGAAGCGATCCAGATCGTGCTTGTGAAAAAGACGGACAAGGCACCGGGAGCGACGTATAACGGCGTGGCTTCGGCAACCTCGGCTTGCTATGTGTCCCTGCGGTCGGAGAGCAACAATGTTCTGACGGCACTTGGAAACCACAGCGGCGGAAGCGGCACGGGGGATACGGTCAAGGGTGATACTGGCAAGGACAATGGGAACACGGGCGGCACGACGGACATCCCGGCGCCTCCGGTATGCGATCACGATTTTTCGGTCGTGACGCTGGCGGGGTATAAGTGTTCCAAGTGCGGTGAGCAGAAGGCTTATTATCACGACTGGGAAGTATTGTACGACGGCTTGAAGGACAAGACCACGGGCGATTTCTACGCCTGCAGGCATTCTTCGTGGGAAGTGACGTCCCTTGGGTTTAGATGCAAGTCCTGCGGCGGAGAGATCAAATGCTCCGGGCATAACTGGGTAGGGCAGGAGCCGAATGAGTTTACTGGAGTTAAGCATACGTTCTGTAAGAGCTGTGGAAAAGATATGACGTTGGAAGGTTCTTCTAATAATGGTTCTTTACATGTTTGCGACAATCCGCCATCAATAGGTAAGCGTTCTATGGGCGAATACCGCACCTCAGCGTGGGTTTGCAGCGGGGGATGCGGGGTTTGGATCAGCCATTGGGCGTCGGAAGATGCGTGGGATTATTCAAAGACCTTAAAGGACAAGAATGGATCGTCTCGCACACTGATCTTGGGAACTCCTTCCCAAACGGTTCTTAATTCGCTGAAGTACGAAACAATCTGGAAGTAGAAGATGCTCAAATGGGATAAAAAGAGGGGCGGTAGTAAAATTGCCACCCCTCTTTTGCTGTGGCACTAAGTAGTATATAAAAGACTAGATGTTTTGTATATGAGCCTTGGCAGGAAATCAAAAAGAAGATTTTGGCCGAAAAAGTAGATTTAGACGATTCGCGCTGAAAGGGACGTTGGCGTACCTTTCAGCGTGAAATTTTTTCACCCCACACCACGGAAATCCGTGGTGTGCAACAAACTCAACAGCCAAAACTTAGTTGTAGACAGGAGAAAAATGACATCATGTGTGATAACGTTAGTGAATTTTATCAATTCTATGGATTATCTTTCTGATCTGTATATATGTTTGTTTTTCGGTTTGAATTAGAAGTTGATAAAGTTTTGGCGTATGTGATAAGTTTTTCTAATTGGGATTCTGATAACCCTTTGCATGTTTCCGTGAGAGCGAAAAGCGAAGGGGATTCATTTTGTTCAATTATCATTTTATCTGACTGTGATTCCGCCGTGTTTCCAATTAAATAATCTGTGGATGTTGAAAAAACTTCGGCCATTTTAGCGATGATCTGTATCGAAGGATTGCGTGTACCGGCTTCGTATCGAAGATAAGCGGGTTGGGATATTTGAGTTCTCTTAGCAGCCTCCTGCTTGGTTATTCCGAGCTTTAGGCGGCATTCTTTTAAACGTTCTCTATCTAAAATTACCATTGTTACCTGTACTCCTTTCGTTTGAATATAAGATATATTTCTATTTTACCACAAACATCTTGACAATACCATTGGTATATAGAGGGGCGATTGCATGTGTATTTCGTATAACACGAATACTATCAGAACATTGTCTGATAAAAAGAATTCAATGATTGCGAAAAAATATATACTTGTTATAATTAACAGAAAGGAATGCTTATAAATGTAGAAGCGCAAAACGAAGTTGAGAATCTGTCGTATGATATTGTGACAAGGGGCATATATTATTGTGCGAGGATGATTTTTTCACAGAAACAGCGCGAATTTGTCAAATCGGAATACGAAAAGATCAAAAAGGTGTATTCAATCTGGGTGTGTACAAGGTGCAAGGAAGAATACCGGAAAGATACAATCACATCGTATTCTGTTGAACAGACGAATGTTGTTGGACATTATCCGAACAAGGACAAATATGATCTTATGACAGTAGTGGTAATTGGTCTGGCGGAAGAGGTGGCTGGAGCATCGTCAGAAGAACTAAAGCTACACCGGTTATTGGAAACATTTTTTTCGTCCACATTAAGCAAGGCGGAAAAAAGAGATATTGTTGAAAATGAATATCATATTCCATACAATGAGGACATCGAAAGGAGCGTGGAAGAGATGTGTAACGCGAGTCAAGGAGTATTAAATAAGGGTATTGAGATTGGAACAGAAAAAGGTATTGAAATTGGTGTGATTAAAGGAAAAATAGAAGCATATCATGAAATTGGAATGAGTGCATCTGAGATAGCCGATAAGATCAATATCTCAGAAAAAGAAGTAAATGATATTATCAGTGAATTTGTCAAATAAAGAACCGTAAATTTTTAATGGTGGTCGATTATTATCGACCACCATTTTTACATAGTTTTTAAGCAGAATTAGAAGACATATCTTACTTCGAACACATATAAAGCAGGTTTTCCCATCTGCGGTCAACCTCTTCCTGATACTGTACAAGCAGGTTCTCATTTTCCGGCTTGAACAGATGCTTGAATCTGCCCTGTGGACGAAGGAAGTCTTCGATTGGAAGCTTCTTCTTTGGCTCGTAGTTCAAGATCCACTTGCCTTCCACAACCTCGAACAGTGGCCAGTAACATGTCTCCACTGCGAGCTTGCAGATCTTCATGATATCTGGTGTATCATACCGCCAGCCACGAGGACATGGTGACATGATATTTAAGAATGCTGCACCCGGTGTGTAGATTGCCTTCTCAGACTTCTCATACAGATCCTTCATGGTTCCGATGAAGGTAGACTGTGCAACATATGGAATGTCGTGGTTTGCGATGATGGATGCGAGATCCTTCCGGTTCTGCATCTTACCATTAGAGCATTTACCAACCGGAGTTGTCGTTGTATCTGCGAACATTGGTGTTGCAGAAGAACGCTGGATACCGGTGTTCATGTAAGCACCATTATCGTAGCAGACATATACCATATCGTGATTACGCTCCATCGCACCTGACAAGGACTGGAGACCGATATCGTAAGTACCGCCGTCACCACCGAATGTGATGAACTTATAGTTAGCGGAAATCTTTCCCTTCTTCTTTAATGCATGGTAAGCGGTTTCGATACCAGACAGGGTAGCGCCTGCATTTTCAAATGCATTGTGCATGTAACTGTCCTCCCATGCGGTGTATGGATACATGAAGCTGGATACCTCCAGACAGCCGGTTGCATTTCCGATGACTGCCTTGTCGCCCTCATGCAGGGCACGCAGAACTGTACGAACAGCGATTGTTCCGCCGCAGCCTGCACACATTCTATGTCCCGGAGCGAGACGTTCCGGTTTGCTCATTACTTCTTTAAAATTAAATGCCATCTCGATTTCCTCCGTTACTTTCTAAGTCCGATATACTTGAACTGTTCTGCTTCCTGCTTGCCGGATACATAATCCATCAGATCCTGATAGATACCGCAGGCAGTTTCAACTGTGTAATCTCTTCCGGCAAGACCGTAGAAATAGTTGACAGTTGTAGCTTCGTTCTTTGCGTCATATAAAGCAGCCTTCAGTTCAGAACCAAGTGGACCGCCGCATCCGGAGAAGCTTTCTGCACGATCCATGATCGCGATGCCCTTTGCATTTTCGAGGGCAGCAGCTAATTCGGCGCCTGGGAATGGACGGAATACACGTACCTTGATCATACCTGCCTTGATGCCCTGTTCACGAAGCTCATCGACGGCTTCCTTCGTTGTACCAGCGGCAGAACCCATGATGACGATCACATACTCGGCGTCATCCATACGATACTCCTCGAAAAGACCGTACTTTCTTCCGGAGATCTTCTCGAATTCCTCTGCGACCTCTAAGATAACCTTCTTGGCATTCTTCATGGCGATACGCTGGTTCATCTTTGTCTCCATGTAGAATGGGGAGTTCGCATAAGGACCAACTGCCATAGGCATATCTGCATTTAACAGGAAGTTTTCCGGTTCATAGCTTCCTACAAATTCTTTTACTTTCTCTGTCTCAATCAGTGAGATATTCTCAACTGCATGGCTGGTGATGAAACCATCCTGACAAGCCATAAATGGAAGCTTAACGTCCGGATGCTCTGCAATGCGGAACGCCTGGATGTAATTGTCGTAGGCTTCCTGATTGTTCTCAGCGTAGATCTGAATCCAGCCGGCATCTCTGGCACCCATACTGTCAGAGTGGTCACAGTTGATGTTGATCGGTCCGGTTAATGCACGGTTTACAACCGCCATAACGATTGGAAGACGATCGGAAGCTGCGACATAAAGTACTTCCCACATGTAGGCAAGGCCACAGGAAGAAGTAGCTGTGATTGCTCTTGCGCCGGCGGCGCAGGCACCCATGGTGGCACTCATAGAGCTGTGCTCGGATTCAACTGGGATAAACTCGGTGTCGATGTCACCGTTTGCAATGAAGGTGGATACCATCTGAGGAATCTCTGTCGATGGTGTGATTGGGAATGCTGCCATTACGTCAGGATTGATCTGCTTGATTGCATGTGCAACTGCCTCGTTACCTGACATTCTTTCACGAATTGCCATATTAGATTCCCTCCTTCATTGTAATTGCACCGAAGCTGCAGACGCGCTCGCAGATACCGCAGCCTTTGCAGTGGCCTAAGTCGAAGTCTTCTCTTTTTCCGTCTTTTACCGGAATACAGCTATCCGGGCAGACGGGTGTGCAGAGCAGACACTGTGTACATTTTTCCCAGTCGATCACTGGAGTTTTTGTTCTCCACTCGCCTGTACAGAATTTACGGGAACCGCCGCCGCCATAGATCTGGTTGCCCGGCGTCATATCATAGTAAGGACTATGTTCATTGATTTTAGAAATATCTGTTGCCTTTGACATTTATTTTACCTCCTCGAACGCCATTTTCAGTGCACGCATATTGCCGTCGATTACTTCCGGCTTCTTTGCGAATTTGTGTTCATAAGATGCCTGCATCTGGGATAAGAACACATCTTTATCCATGATGTCTGCAACCTTTACGATAGCAGCAAGCATCGGGGAGTTAGGGAAATACTTTCCAAGTGTTTCCATTGATACTTTGTGTGCATCAATCGTATAAACGCTTCCCTTGTATCCATTTAATAAAGGAAGAATCTCTTCTTTTGGACGCGGTGTGTTGATCACGATGGCACCATCTTCCTTCAGACCATTTGTGACATCTACGGAATGAAGCAGTGTCTCATCTACAACAACCACATAGTCCGGATGATAAATATTGGAATGTACCCGGATTTCGGATTCGCCAATTCGATTGTAGGCCGTGATTGGTGCGCCCATACGTTCCGGACCATACTCCGGAAATCCCTGGACGTGCATACCTGTGTTGAAAGCAACGTCCGCAAGCAGAAGTGCTGCGGTTTTGGCACCCTGACCTCCACGTCCGTGCCATCTGATCTCGATGTTCTTTTTCATATATTGCACTCCATTTCTCATAAATACAGTAAAAAACACAATAATTATACCATTCTGATAAAAAATGTAAAGGGAGTCGGTGGTTTTTCTTGGCAAATTACAATCTTTCTTGAATAATCTGGTTGAAATTGATATAATCAGTACGTTAAGCTTTTACACAACAAAAACAAAGGAGTTTTGTTATGCGAAGAAAGAAGAAAGACAAAAATAACATAAATAATCAGGAAGAAATTGATTTGATTCCGATAGAGTCACAGCAGGAAGAAACGGAAGTGGGTACACAGCCGGATGCGGAGCCAGAAAATCCGGAAGCGACGGCAGAAGATACATCTGATGCATCTCTGGAGACAGAAACGGAAGTAGAATCAATAAAAACGGAAGCAGAATCGGCAGAACCGGAAAGTTCGGAAGTGGCAGCAGAGGATACGTCTGCACAGCCGGAAACACCGGAGGAAGAAAGCGAATCTTCTGCATTGTTTGGTGCGTATGTTGCTGAGGAGAACAAATGGGAGCGCAAGAACCGGATCAAGGATGAGAAGATCAAGGCAAAACAGGAGAAGAAGCGTGCGAAGTACGCGGATGTTGATGACGATACATACGAGCAGATGAAAGCGGGCGGCGCTCATAAGTTTTTTGGTGTGCTGTCTTTGATGATGCTGATTGTCGGAATTGCCGCAGTTGCACTGTTTGTCTACCGTTTGGTCATTGCACCTTCCTACGCGCAGGTGGGAGAGAAGGAAAAAAACCTGCATGTAGAAGGATTTGCCACGGAGACAGATACTTCCAAATATGAGCAGCAGGTAACTGCCCTGCAGGGAATTGCAACTCCGTCTGACCTGACTGATACATGGGTGGAACAGCCGTTTGAGCAGGCAACACCAAGTGATGTATCTGCACAGGATACAGAAGGCGCTGATACATTACCGGCAGACGATGCAGAGGCAAAGCCTGTTGTGATTGATTAGGAGGTGCAAGGATGAAAAAGACATGGAATAAACTTATTATTGTGTCGTTTATAGTGCTTGCGGTCGTTGCCTGTGCGGCAATCGTATTCCTATATCCGTACTACAATGAATATAAGGTATTTGACGGTATTGAAGCTGGACAGTGGAACGAGGTGCAAAAAAGCTACGAAGCGTTAGATAGCGAAAAGCAAAAGGCAGTACAGGAAATGCTTCCGGATTATGCGAAGCACATCTGCCTGGAATATCAGACCGGTGAAAAAGATTACATTTATACAGTCGCAGCATATGATGCGATCAACAGTATCGATGAGACAAAGAGCATTTGTACAAAATACAATGTGCTTGTCAATCGTACCGAATACCGGGATGCGATCGAACAGATTTATAATTCAAACCAGAATTACAATGGACAGGGCGTTGTGCAGGCGAACGAGACGATCAACAAGATCAATCTTCGACTGGATACAGACACGAAAAAAGAGGTTGTAATTGAGGTTTTAAATGAGAAGTATCAGCAGTATGTAGATGGTGAAATTACGGCGGATGCGATGAACAGCTATATTTCTATTGTCAATGGTCTGGCTGTGACAGATATTGCAGATTATACAACCGTGCTCACCAATAACATTCAGGTGATCGAGTCTTATCGGGCATTGTATGACACAGCACAGGCAGCATATGATCAGGGAGATTATTTTACGGCATTGAATATTTGCCAGTCCGTGCAGTTAGATCCGCTGGATTCGCAGTATATTGATAAATTTTACTCATTATACAAGCTTGCGTATTCTACAGGCATGAATTATTATGACGGTCTGCTTGATACGTATATTGAGATCGGGGATAACCAGAACGCACTGAACCTGTTGGATAAGCTGGAAAAATATTATGCCGAAGATATGAATCTTCAGAAATACAAGCTGTCTATGGCAGCCGACTGGCAGAAGGCATATGTGAAGCTGGCAGAAAATGCAGATTCAGAAATCCAGAAGGTACTTGGAGAGACCGAGGACGGTATCAATATATTAGATTCGTTCTATAAAAATATCAAACCAGACAGTATGCTGTTGTATGATGTCGATGAGGACGGTGTGCCGGAGGCATTTTTCTATAACAGTATGGAACGCAACGAGACCTATGTGAGCTGCTTTATCTTTACCTACCGGGATGGCGCGGTTTCTTACCTTGGCTATGCGAAGGTGCGGAGCTTCTGCAGCGACAGCAGCTTTGTCGCCTTTCCTTGGTTATCGACACGGACTTCCGGGGATGAATATTGCCTGAAACGGTATTCGGATGGCGTGATCACAGATGGACCGTATGTCCAGAATGTGGATGGTACTTATTATGTCAATGAGCAGGTTGTGGATGAGACGGAGTATCTCTCCCAGCAGAGTGAAACACTTGCAACATCTTTAAATAAGGGTGTGAAGGACTTTGATACAGCAACATTAGAAGACAGCGAAAGCTATATCTTAGCTTACAAATAAATTAAACGAGAGTATGGAGGCGAATTATGGTAAAACTTTATGAAACAGGTGCATACTTACTGAATGGTTCCGAGCTGGTTCCAGATGACGGACAGGCACAGGCAGTACTTGCATCGAAGGGTGTACAGACATCCAAAGAGGATGCATCGAAAAACACAATGGCATATGGAATACTCGAAGCACACAATACTTCGGGCAATATGGAACAGCTTAAGATCAAGTTCGATAAGATGACAAGCCATGATATTACATTTGTTGGTATTATCCAGACAGCGAGAGCATCAGGACTGACAGAGTTCCCAATCCCGTATGTACTTACAAACTGTCACAACTCTTTGTGCGCAGTTGGTGGAACAATCAACGAGGACGATCATGTGTTTGGTCTTTCCTGTGCAAAGAAATACGGCGGAATCTATGTACCACCTCATCAGGCGGTTATCCATCAGTTCGCAAGAGAGATGCTTGCAGAATGTGGAGCTATGATTCTTGGCTCTGACAGCCATACACGTTACGGTGCCCTTGGTACGATGGCAATCGGCGAAGGTGGCGGCGAGCTCGCAAAGCAGCTTCTGAAGCGTACATACGATGTGGCAAAGCCGGGGGTTGTGGCAATTTACTTAGACGGTGAAGTACAGAAGGGCGTTGGTCCACAGGACGTTGCCCTTGCAATTATCGGCGCAACCTTTGGCTGTGGTTATGTAAAGAATAAGGTTATGGAGTTCGTAGGACCGGGTGTTGATAAGCTGTCCGCAGATTTCCGTATCGGTGTCGATGTTATGACGACAGAGACAACCTGTCTGTCATCCATCTGGAAAACAGATGAGAAGATCGAAGAGTGGTATGAGACACACTACAGACCGGAGTGCTACAAAGAATTAAATCCGGGTGCTGTTGCATATTACGACGGTGTTGTTTATGTAGATCTCTCCAAGGTAAAACCTATGATCGCAATGCCATTCCACCCAAGCAATGTCTACACAATTGAGGACGTGAAGGCAAATCTGATGGATGTTTTGGACGATGTAGAAAAACGTGCGCAGGTATCCTTGGATGGCAAGATTGACTTTACACTGAAGGATAAGGTTGTTGACGGAAAGCTCTATGTAGAGCAGGGAATCATCGCAGGCTGTGCCGGTGGTGGATTCGAGAATATCTGTCAGGCAGCAGACCTGATCCGTGGAAAATACATTGGCGCGGACGAATTTACACTTTCTGTATATCCGGCATCCACTCCGATTTATATGGAGCTTGCGAAGAATGGTGTACTTTCCGATCTGATCGAGACGGGTGCAATCGTCAAGACTGCATTCTGTGGACCATGCTTCGGTGCTGGAGATACACCGGCAAATAATGCATTCTCGATCCGTCACTCAACAAGAAACTTCCCGAACCGTGAAGGTTCGAAGATCCAGAATGGTCAGATTGCTTCTGTCGCACTGATGGATGCACGTTCGATCGCAGCGACAGCCGCAAACAAGGGCTTCTTAACAGCTGCAACCGATCTGGATGTAGAATACAAGGGACAGAAATATTTCTTCGACAAGAAGATCTACGATAACCGTGTCTATAATGGATGGGGACATCCACAGCCGGAGCAGGAGATTAAGTTTGGACCAAACATCAAGGATTGGCCGGAGATGGTGGCGTTGACAGACAACCTGATGCTCAAGGTCGCTTCCGTGATCCATGATCCGGTTACAACGACGGATGAGCTGATTCCTTCCGGTGAGACATCTTCTTATCGTTCGAATCCACTCGGACTTGCGGAGTTTACATTGTCCCGTAAGGATCCGGAGTATGTAGGCAGAGCCAAGGCAATCCAGAAGGTCGAGCGTGTGCGTGAAGCTGGTGAGTGCATGGGCGAAGCAGATCCGAACATGAAGACAGCTATGCACAAGGTGAAGGAAATGTTCCCGGATGCATGTGGCTCGAATACCGGTGTCGGAAGTACGATCTTTGCGGTGAAACCGGGTGATGGATCTGCACGTGAGCAGGCGGCTTCCTGCCAGAAGGTACTTGGCGGCTGGGCTAATATCGCCAAGGAGTATGCAACAAAGCGTTATCGTTCAAACCTGATCAACTGGGGTATGCTTCCGTTTGTCATGGATGAGGATTACGACTTTGATGTGGATGATTATGTATTCATTCCTGGCGTTGCACAGGCAATCCGCAACAAGGATGAAATTATCAAGGCGTATGTTGTGAACAAGGATATGAAGGAGTTGTCGTTGAAACTGGGCGACCTGACAGACGATGAGAGAGATATCATTCTGGCTGGCTGTCTGATCAACTACTACAAGACACATTAATCAGATATATTCATTTAAACCTTTACACATGGTTTTCAATACTATATAATATACGCATTAGGAGCGTATATTATATGGATATTGAAAAGGACAGCCTGAAAAAACAAATACGGGAAATGACACAGCTTGGCTATATTGCACCGGAGGATCTTCCTTCGATTGAGCTTTATATGGATCAGGTGACGACGTTCATGGATAAATATCTTTCGCAGAACAAACGGTATGAGGAAGATAAGACGCTGACGAAAACGATGATCAACAACTATACGAAGAACAATCTGCTCCCGCCGCCAGAGAAGAAGCGGTATACGAAGGAACATCTGATTTTGCTGATTTATATTTATTATCTGAAGAATGTGGTTTCAATCAACGATATTCAGATTATGCTGAAACCGCTGATTGATCATTATTTCGAGAATCCGGAGGCTGCACACAGCTTAGAAGAGATCTATGCAAGTCTTTATAAGCTTGAACAGCGTCAGCATTTCCGGGTAGAGAATAGCATTATGAAGACATTTGAATTATCAGAACGAGATTTTCCGGGTGCAGATGATCAATACATCAAGAACCTGAATTTCCTCTCTTTGCTTGGATACGATATCTATATGAAGAAGAAGATCATGGAGCGGATTATCGATGAGATGGCTGCGGAGCAGGCGAAAGAACAGGAGCAGACAAACGGGAAAGAGAAGAAAATAAAAGAAGAAAATAAGAGAAAAAAATAAAAAGAGACGAGGCGTCAATTACGCCTCGTCTTTTTCGTTGGATGGTTCTGCCGGAAGAAGTGTGAGAGTCACGCGTTCGATACGGTTTCTGTGCACTTCGGTTACCTTAAAGTGGGCACCTTCACAATGAGCTTCTTCACCGGCGGTTGGAATCTTATCTAACAATTCAATGATGAATCCGGCAAGTGAATCATAATCCTTGGATTGGAAATTCGTGTGGAGTTTATCATTTAAATCATCCAGCTTGATGGATGCATCAATATCATAAGTATGGTTGCCGAGATCCCGGATCAGATCATTCTCGTTCTCGTCGTATTCGTCCCGGATATCCCCGACGATCTCCTCGACCAGATCCTCCATTGTGATGATTCCGGAAGCCTGTCCGTATTCATCAAGTACGATTGCCATACTGTCTGCGGAGGTTTTCATCTCCGCGAAGATCTGGCTCGTCTTCTGATACTCATATACAAACAATGGTTTACGCAGGATGCTTCGCAGATCAAAATAACGGATATCTAACAGCTCCCGGTAGAAAAACAGATCCTTGATATTGAGGATACCGATGATATTTTCTTTGGAATCCTCGTAAATCGGGATTCTGGTATAGGTTTCACTCTTGAAGATATCGACAAGCTCTTTGTAGGTAGAATTCACGTCGGCAGATACAACATCGGCTCTTGGAATCATGATGTCCTTCGATAATGCATCGCCAAAATCAACAACATTGGAGATCATGAATTTCTCTTCGGGCTCAATGACGCCTTCTTCATGCGATACATTTACGATAGTACGAAGCTCCGCTTCGGTAATACTTGTTTTCTTCGCGGATGGGTCGACGCGGAACAGCTTGAAGATGGCTCCGGTCAATATATTTAACAGGAAGATAACAGGGGTGAGCAGCGTCATCAGCCACGAGATCGGGTAGACAACGACCATGGAAAGCTGTAATGCATATTGCGTTGCAAGGGTCTTCGGGGAGATCTCACCGAAGATCAGGACAAGCAATGTCAGAATTCCGGTCGATACACCAATGTATTTACTTCCGAACATGTTTGTACAAAAGGTTGTTGCAAGTGCGGAGGCGGAGATGTTGACAATGTTGTTCCCGACCAGGATCGCGCTTAATAGTTTACTTGAATTTTCGGTTACTTTTAATACTTTACTTGCTTTCTTGTTTCCGTCATCTGCGAGAGAACGAAGCTTTAGATGGCTTACCGTTGTCAGTGCAGTCTCTGAGGAAGAGAAAAAGGCGGAAAGTGCCAGTAAAATCAGAATTATAATTAGTTGTAACGCGGGACTATTGTCCAAAAAAACCACTCCTTTTATGTATAAATTTCCTTATATTCTATATATTTGGATGAAGGGTGTCAAGTATAGATTTAGCTATAACATAAAATTATAGCTGATTCAATTTAATTCCTATTAGACAAATAGGAATTGAGGTGATAAGATAACCTTGCAATCAGGAAAACGGATTACAAAACAAAAAATGACAACAAGGCACAAGCCGAAAAATAAAAGAAAGATGAGGTACAAAATTATGGGAAAGAAACATTACGAGGACAGAAATTTAAAGTTTGAAACATTACAGTTACATGTAGGACAGGAACAGCCAGATCCAGTGACAGACGCAAGAGCCGTTCCAATTTATCTGACATCTTCTTATGTGTTCCACAACAGTCAGCATGCGGCTGACCGTTTTGGATTGAAGGATGCCGGTAACATCTACGGCCGTCTGACGAACCCGACAGAGGACGTATTTGAGAAGCGTATCGCCGCACTCGAAGGTGGCGTTGCAGCGCTTGCCGTTGGTTCCGGAGCAGCCGCTCTTACCTATGCATTTCAGGCACTGGCACATGCAGGTGACCATATCGTTGCAGCCAAGAATATCTATGGTGGTACTTACAACCTGCTTGCACATACACTTCCGGATTATGGTATCGAGGCAACTTTCGTAGATCCGTTTGATTACGATGCAATCGAAGCAGCGATTAAGCCAAACACAAAGGCAGTTCAGATCGAGACACTCGGAAATCCGAATTCAGAGGTGGTAGATATCGAGCGAATTGCAAAGATCGCACATGCACATAACATTCCGCTTGTTGTCGATAATACATTTGCAACACCATACCTTGTAAGACCGATTGAGTACGGTGCAGATATCGTTGTTCATTCCGCAACGAAGTTTATCGGTGGCCATGGAACAACGCTCGGCGGCGTGATCGTTGATAGCGGTAAATTCGACTGGCTGAAGGCTGGGGACAAGTTCCCGTGGCTGGTAGAGCCAAACGTATCTTATCATGGAGTCAGCTTTGCAAAGGATACTGCTCCGGCTGCATTTGCAACCTATATACGGGCAATCCTGCTCCGCGATACAGGCGCAACGATCTCGCCGGTACATTCCTTCATCTTCTTACAGGGGCTTGAGACATTGTCTCTCCGTGTCGAGCGTCATGTGGAAAATGCGCTCAAGGTTGTACAGTATTTGAAGGATCAGCCACAGGTTGAGAAGGTAAATCATCCATCTATCTCTGAGAATCCGGAGCAGCAGGCGCTTTACAAGAAGTACTTCCCGAATGGCGGTGGATCAATCTTTACATTTGAGATCAAGGGCGGCGCTGCGGAAGCGCAGAAGTTTATTGATAATCTGGAACTCTTCTCCCTGCTTGCAAACGTGGCCGATGTAAAGTCACTTGCCATCCACCCGGCATCAACCACACACTCAGAGTGCAACGAAGCAGAGCTTCTTGATCAGGGAATCAAGCCAAATACGATCCGCCTTTCCATTGGTACAGAAAATATCGATGATATCATTGAGGATCTCGATGAGGCGTTCAAGGCGCTTGCAGAATAAATATATGTGAAAATATGGTTAAAAAGAGGCAGAAACTTGGTCTGCCTCTTTTTTATTTACAGAAAATGTGGTAAAATAAGATTAGTAAAAACAAACAGGAAAGTGTAAACGGTGAAAAGATGTTATCAGTCGTATTGCCTGCCTACAATGAAGAAAAAATGATTCAGAAAGCGGCAGGAACCATAGGCGGAATTTTACAAAAAGAAGCCATTGATTATGAGATTATATTCGTAGATGATGGTTCCAAAGATGGAACGTGGCAGCAAATAGAACAGACACAAAAAGAAGATCAGCATGTCAATGGAGTTCGTTTTTCCAGAAATTTCGGAAAAGAATCTGCCATGATGGCGGGACTGGAAAATGCAGGTGGCGATTGCGTTGTTGTGATGGATTGTGATCTGCAGCATCCACCAGAGACAATCGTGGAGATGTATCGGCTGTGGCAGCAGGGATACGAAGTTGTCGAGGGCGTGAAGCGTACGCGTGGAAAGGAAAACGTCTTTCATAAATTAAGCGCGGGACTTTTTTATAAACTGATTTCGAAGGCTGTCAAGATTGATATGTCCAGAGCGTCGGATTTCAAACTGATGGATCGACGCGCGGTAGAGGCGTTGCTTGCAATGCCGGAGCGAAATGCTTTCTTCCGGGCGTTATCTTCCTGGATTGGATTCCGGACAACCTCGGTGGAGTTTGACGTGCAGGAACGGGAAATTGGCGAGTCGAAATGGTCGACCAAGTCATTGATCCGTTACGCAATCTCCAATATCGTGTCGTTTTCTTCAGCACCGATGACACTGGTAACAATTACCGGTATACTTGGGTTTCTGTTTGCGGTTATACTAGGCATACAGACACTTGTAAATTATTTTTCTGGTCATGCGGTCGAAGGATTTACGACAGTGATCCTGATTATCCTGATCATGGGCAGTCTGATTCTTATGGGATTGGGTGTCATAGGATATTATATTGCGAAGATCTATGAGGAGGTTAAGTGCCGCCCACGCTATATTGTATCGCGAAAAGTCGGAGCAGGCATGACATGGGAGAAACGTAGATAGGTTTAAAAAACCAAAGGAGGTATTGGATGCGTAAGAAATCACACATATCGCTTACAAAGGGTGTTGTACACGGACTGTCCGCAGAACAGCGGTTCGGACATCGCTTATCCCTGTATGTGGGAAGCATACTTCCAGATTGTACACCTTCTTTTTTGACAAGACGTCATTGTATCGAGGATACGTTTGATGTGTGTGAAAAGAAGATGCTTGGATTCTTGAAGCATTACAAAACAAAGAAAAAAGGCGTTTCGATCTTATCAAGTATTCGGATGGGTGTGGTATTGCATTACATTGCAGATTATTTTACATATCCGCACAATGCACATTATCCGGGAACTTTGAAAGATCATTGCAGTTATGAAGAGGACTTGAAGCATCGCATGCGAAGCTTTGTGCGCAACAGATATGAATCTGGCGAGATGCAGTACGATGAACGGATGCTGCCAACGATTCATTCCCTGCAGGAGTTGCTCGATTATGTCAAAGAAAAACATGAATATTATGTACATGATCGTGGAAATGTGAATCTGGATTGCGCGTATTCGTATATTGTTTGTCTGGCTGTGATGTATTCTCTGTTGCAGCTTGCTGTAAATCCAGCATAAAAATAGAGAATCTGACGCATACTATCCGGGAACTGTAAGAAAACAGTTCAGAGAAGGAGGATATTGTATGCGAGCTGGAGCAGAAGTTTACAGAGAAGTAGCTGAGCGTTGTAGCGCTTATGACAAGCGTGAGCGGAAATCTTGTTTTTGCAATGTGGCAGAGGGCGAGAAAAGCTGCCTGAATTGCAGACATTTCGCAGAGGACGAGCATTGCAGACTGGATCTGTACGATCCGATTGTAAAAGAGTTATAAGAAATGAAGGGACTTTTTCGGAAGTCCCTTTTTCTTATGGTCGGAGGATGGCGGAAGAGATACGATTCGGACATGGCATAATGCTTGACATAAAAGAGGGTGGTTGTTATACTCATAGCTAGTTTTGGATAAGCAGTATAGAAAGGAAACCAGATATGATTAGTGCAAATAATGTAACCCTGCGGCTTGGAAAGCGGGCTTTGTTTGAGGATGTAAATATAAAGTTTACAGAGGGAAACTGTTACGGTTTGATTGGTGCAAATGGTGCAGGCAAATCAACCTTTTTAAAGATTCTTTCCGGAGAACTTGAACCGACAAATGGTGAAGTTATCATGAATGATGGCGAGCGTCTGTCTGTCCTGCAGCAGGATCACTTCAAATACGACCAATATATGGTACTCGACACGGTTATTATGGGAAATAAACGCCTGTATGATATTATGAAAGAAAAGGACGCAATCTATGCGAAGGAAGACTTCACGGATGAAGATGGTATCCGTGCATCGGAGCTTGAAGCAGAGTTTGCAGAGATGGATGGCTGGAATGCAGAGAGTGATGCGGCAACCCTCCTGAATGGTCTTGGCGTTGATACAGATATTCATTACAAAATGATGAGCGAGCTTGATGGTAATCTGAAAGTCAAAGTCCTTCTGGCACAGGCTTTGTTTGGCAACCCGGATGTTCTGCTTCTGGATGAGCCAACCAACCATTTGGATCTCGATGCGATTGCTTGGCTCGAGGAGTTCCTGATCAACTTTGAGAATACGGTTATTGTTGTATCCCATGACCGTTATTTTCTGAACAAGGTATGTACCCATATCGCAGATATTGATTATGCGAAGATCCAGCTTTATGCCGGAAACTATGACTTCTGGTATGAGAGCAGCCAGTTGATGATCAAGCAGATGAAGGAAGCAAATAAGAAGAAGGAAGAAAAGATCAAGGAGTTGCAGGACTTTATCCAGCGTTTCTCAGCAAATGCTTCAAAGTCCAAGCAGGCAACTTCCAGAAAACGTGCCTTGGAGAAGATTCAGCTTGATGAGATCCGTCCATCGAGCCGTAAATATCCATATATTGATTTCCGCCCAAAGAGAGAGATTGGAAATGAGGTTCTTACTGTATCAAACATTTCCAAGACAATCGATGGTGTAAAGGTGCTTGACAATATTTCCTTTACAGTCGGACATGACGATAAAATCGCGTTTGTCGGACCAAACACGATCGCAACAACAACACTGTTCCGCATCCTTGCCGGAGAAGAAGAACCGGATGAAGGAAGCTACAAGTGGGGCGTTACAACATCACAGGGATATTTCCCGAAAGACAATACGAAGGAATTTGATAATGATCTTGTAATCGCAGACTGGCTGGCACAGTATTCTGACGACAAGGATGCAACGTATGTGCGTGGATTCCTTGGCAGAATGTTATTCGCCGGTGAAGATGGCGTGAAGAAGGTTAAGGTGCTTTCCGGTGGTGAGAAGGTGCGCTGCCTGTTGTCAAAGCTTATGATTATGGGTTCCAACGTGTTAATCCTCGACGAGCCGACGAACCATCTGGATATGGAGAGTATCACAGCGTTAAATAATGGATTGATCAAGTTCCCTGGCGTCTGCCTTTTTGCCTGTCAGGATCATCAGTTTGTACAGACAACCGCGAACCGTATCATGGAGCTTACGAATACGGGCTTGATTGACAAACAGACAACCTACGATGAATACCTTGCGAATGATGAACTTGCAAGAAAACGTCAGGTCATGAATATGGCAAGCGACGATCAGGATTGATCAGAACAGAAATGTACTGGTATAAGGCAGAAACAAAAATCAGGACGATGAAACACAAAAAGGACGGCGCTTCTTAAGAAGACTGTCCTTTTTACGTGGTGCACCAATACGTACCCGTAAGCTGCGCCGGGATTAAAAAGTTGTTTCGGTGTCAATGTCTAAATGCAGGATAAATTTGACCATCCGTTTGGCGTTCGTGTAATTTTGTTCGGTATTTCCAGGGAAACCAAGATATACTTTGTCGTACCCGAGATTTAATCCTTTGGCAAAATCTGTGTCACTGATGTCAATCGCGAAAGGCACAGTCACACCATCGTTGTCATCGGCTGTACAGATGCGATCGGAGATCTGTGAGTAGATGTCAGCAGGAAGATACGTTTTAAGAGGATAAATGATTTCCTGCATAGCACAATATTCAAGCCCCTTTTCGTCCATAATCATGATGTCGTAATATCCGTTAAAACAGAGCATCGGGAGTTCTGTGTAGACAGATGCGCTGGAGTTTTGAGAATATTCCTCGAGGTATGTGTCTTTGTCGAGATGCACCGTAAGATCGTTGTGAATCTGGTAAGCACCATTCAGATTGTAAAAATCCAGATATTCATCGACAAAGGACGTGTCTACCGCAGAAGGCTCCGGTGAATTGACGATACAGTAGGATAAAGCAACCGGACGGCTTTTCTTGTAGATTGTAACAGGAAGGGCAATGCATACAGCGAGTATGATGACTGCAAGAATGATCTTTCCTTTATAATAAGAAAGAATATATCCTGCCTTCTGACCGGTTGCCATTCCTTCCATGTGATCCTTTAACCGCTGGCGCCTGGCATGCTGGCGTTCCCGGAAAGGCAGACTGTGAAGCTCCAGATTGTCCTCGGTATTGACCGGGGGTACGGAGCTTCGCCCGGCAGATTCTTTCTCGCTTCCGGTTTCTTTGACTGGTGTATCTGCTTCTTTGCGTGTCTCTTTGTCTGCTCCTTTGCTTGTTTCACTGACCTTTTCTTTATCTGTTTTATATTTTGTATCTTTTGCTTCTGCGTCTGTATTCATGATTGTGTCCGGAACTCCTTTTTAATGATGAAAACTGTGAAATATCACATAAAATTATCTTAACATAGATTATGCTGGACGAAAAGTGAGAAAATGTGAAAAAAATAAGAACAATAGCGGAGACACTACCCGCAGGCGAAATATGGAAGAACCGGGGTATTTACATTTTGAAAAAACTACTTTATTATATAGAAGCGTGAGTAATCGCACAGGTATTAAACAGATATGGAAAGGATAGAAAAGTGAAGAACATACAGGACAAAAAGAAAAAGAATTTCAAGGAATTTCTGCACAAATTTTTTAAGATATTTATTATCATATTCGGAGCGGCAATTGCAATCAATCTGATTGTGATCGGCGTGCTGTTCCTGATTCATACAAATAAGCTGGCGGACGAGCGGGGGTATCTGAATCCGAAAGGCCAGATGGTTGAGGTGGATGGAAATAACATCCATGTGATTGTGGATGGAAATGAAAAATCAGATAAAACGCTTGTATTTATCCACAGCAACGGTATCACGGATGATTCGGTAGCTCTGGAACCGCTGTTTGGAAAACTACAGGATTACCGTCTGGTATACATGGATCGGAGTGGATTTGGCTATAGCGGTACAGCGAAGACGGACAAAGATATTGAAAGTATTGTCGAAGAGATGCGCAGCGTGCTCGCGGCGCTTTCCATAGATGGGCCATATGTGCTTGTTCCGAATGGGATTGCGGGTCTTGAAGCAGTTTACTGGGCAGATCTGTATCCACAGGAAGTGGAATCAATCATTGGAATCAACATTTCGGTAGCAAATGATTTTGAGGGTATCACAGAAGAGCAGTATTGCGGATTTTTTAATTATCTGATGGTAAAATTTGCTGCCATTGGTGGGCAGAGGTATGTTAAGAGTGTGTATCCGGATAATATCGGAGCTGTGTATACAGAAAAACAGATGATAACAAGAAAAGCCTTGATATCGAAGAACTTCTATACGCAGGATATGTATGAGGAGGATCTGCATGCGGTTGCTAATGCGGCAAAGGTGAAAGAAGCAGGTTTCCCGACGGATATACCGATGCTTGTGATTTTTTCGAATCCGCTCATGCGCCCGTATATTGACGATGATGCATCTGTGCGTGAAGAATACGAGGGGGCTCTTGAAGAAGTGTACGGAACACAGACGGATGCCAGCGCATCGGATGCGGATAAGATAGATTATGTCGGACAATATAACGCGTCGAGAAAAGAGTATTTCTCACAGTTTGCGAATGTTGAGATGGACGAGATGTCCGGACCGTCCAGGATTTATACATATGATCCGGAAGGCGTAGCCCAGAGGATTATTGCATACCTCTCGAGATAATGGAATTGGCACATATCTGCCAATTTATGGTGATAATGCACAAAAATGTGAAGAAAAAGTGAAAAAGTACTTGCATAGTTGGTAAATATGTCCTATAATAACCTTAGTCATAGCGGAGTATGTTATGATATTTCACAATTAACTATGGAACCGACAGCTTAAGGCTGGAATAATAACAGGTTCAAACACGTCTCATTTGGCTGATATATTGTGAGTTTTGTTTAAGTTGCACGTAGATAATACTGATTATTGAGGGATTTACCTATGGAATGTTTAATGAAAACTGATGATATGGAAGTCGATATGACAAAAACACATTAAAGGAGGGTTTTTTTGTGAAGAAATTTAAAAAAGCAATGGCATTGTCATTGGCACTTGCAATGGGACTTTCTCTTGTAGCTTGTGGCGACAAGGAGAAAGAGACAACAACAGAGGCTACAACAACAGAGGCTACAACAACAGAGGCAGCCGCAACAGATGACGCTACAGCAGATGACGCATCAGCATCAAACGCAGAGGTGGCTCTTCCAATGCCTGCAGAAGACAGCGATCCAATCTATGTATACTCATGGAATACAGAGCTTGGTGACAGACTTCAGTATGTAAAGGATAAGTATCCTCAGTATGCTGACCTCATTCAGTATGAGAACCTTGGTCTTGGCGGAACATCTGATGAGTACAAGAGTGCTATTGAGAACGCTATCGCTAATGGCGGAGACAAGGTACCTTCAATCATAGCATGTGATGATGATGTAGCTCTGTACTTCCTGAACTCAGAAGCTATCGTTCCTGTTGAGGATCTTGGCATCACAGCTGATATGTACAGCAACGCTTACCAGTATACAGTTGACTACGCTACAATCGATGGCAAGCTCAAGGGTATGTGCTGGCAGGCAACACCTGGATGTTTCATCTACAGAACAGATATCGCTAAGGAAGTTCTTGGAACAGACGATCCAGCTAAGGTTCAGGAGTATGTAAAGGATTGGGATACATTCCTTGATACAGCTGAGACAATGAAGCAGGCTGGTTACAAGATGCTTTCAGGTCCTTCAGATGCTAAGAAGCCTATCATCGATCAGAGAACATCTGCATGGGTAGAGAACGACACAGTTAACATCGACCCAGTTATCACAGAGTATCTTGAGTTCGCTAAGAAGCTTTATGATGGTGAGTATACAAACAACAATGCTCAGTGGTCAGATGGCTGGAACACAGACTTTACAGCTGATGTATTTGGCTACTTCGGATGTACATGGTTCACTTACTGGTCAATCAATGACAAGGAAGGTTCTGAGACATACGGAAAGAGAAATATGTGCCAGGGTCCTACAACATATCACTGGGGCGGTACATACCTTGGTGTAACAGATCAGTGTCCTAACAAGGAACTTGCTGCACTTGTTCTTTACACACTTTGCTGTGATACAGATACAATGTACAAGCTCTCTGATGAGACTCTTGACTTCGTAAACAACAAGGCAGCTGTAGAGAAGCTTATCGCTGATGGTAAGGGCGAGTCTCCAGTACTTGGTGGCGCTAACCCACTTCAGACATGGGCTGACAATGCAGAGAAGATCAACCTTCAGTATGCAACAGAGTACGATTCAACATTCAATGGTTACCTTGACAATGCTTCAGAGGCATACAACTCAGGCGAGCTTAAGACTGTTGATGACGCTGTAGCTAAGATTAAGGAACTTATCAAGGATGGTTACCAGAACCTTACAGTAGAGTAATTTACTGGCAACAATAATTGATATGAAATTATGGTTATGCACCGGGTTCGCCCCGGTGCATAATTTAAAAAAAGATACCGCTGTTAGGCATTTTATAGAGGACATTCGATGGAGTGTCTTCTATAAAATGTCTAACGGGGGACGCGAAAACATATGTTAAAAATTATGAAAAGGTTGGGGAAGTGAAATCATGAAGAAAAAGACAGTTGAATATGGTAAGTATGGATACTTCTTCATACTGCCATTCTTCTTAGTATTTTTTGTATTCCAGCTTTACCCGTTGATTTATACTTTCTATCTTAGTTTCGTTGAGTATTACCAGATTAAACTTGGAAAATTCCAGGGTCCAAACTTTAATGGACTTAAAAACTATATCATGGTATTGGCAACGACAGAGGGTAAAGGTAGTGATCTGAAGGTTGTTTCATGGTTTGATACCATGACAGTTAAGTCAATCGGCAACACACTGAAGATTTGGGTTTTGAACTTTATTCCGCAGATTCTTCTGGCATTGCTTTTGGCTTCCTGGTTTACAGATACGGTTGTAAAGTTAAAAGGACAGGGCGCGTTCAAGATTATGATGTTCATGCCGAACATTATCACTGCATCTTCCATCGCCGTTTTGTTCTATAGTTTGTTCAATGCTAATGGCCCTATTACTATGATGCTCCAAAATGCGCATATTATTAGCGAAAAGTATGACTTCATGGAGAAACCGGGCGGAACAATTGGTTTGATTGCATTCATGCAGTTCTGGATGTGGTATGGTAACTCAATGATTGTCCTTATTGCGGGTATCCTGGGTATTAGTCCATCCCTCTATGAAGCAGCTATGGTAGATGGTGCGAACAGTAAGCAGCAGTTCTTTAAGATTACATTGCCACTGTTGAAGCCGATTATCCAGTACAACCTGGTTACATCCGCAATCGGTGGTCTGCAGATGTACGATATTCCATCTCTGTTCAACGTTGACCAGTCATTCAATGGTAAGCCGAACTTTGCATCAGAGACAATTACAATGTGGATTAAGTCACTTGGATTCACATCTAAGGATTATGGTAAAGCAGCAGCTTCATCTATCGTTCTGTTCATTGTAACATTAGTAATCAGTATTGTCTTCTTCGCTGTTACCAAGGATAGACAGCCGAAGCAGAAGCATGCTGTGATTCGATAAGGGGGTGTGCGAATAATGGCTAAAAACGCAGAAGTTGAATCGAGCTACTCAGGACGTATTCGTGCAACGAAGATATTTAGAACAATCATTTGCGTGTTGTTATGTATTATCAGTATCTTTCCGTTTTATCTGATGATCATCAACTCAACATTGGATTCTATTACAATTAAAGCTGGTGTGCACCTGCTTCCGGGTTCATTTGCACAGTTGGGAGAGAACTTTACAAACCTGATGAAGAAGGCAGAGGGTGTTGGTACATCACTTTGGGGCGCTATGCTTCACAGTGCAATTATTTCTGTACCGGCAACAATCCTTACAGTTTATTGTTCTACATTGACAGCTTACGGACTTACAGTATATAACTTCAAGTTGAAAAATGCAGCACATACATTTATTATGGCAATCATGATGATTCCTGCACAGGTATCTATCATTGGTTTCATGCAGTTTATGATGAAGATTAATCTGTATGATTCTTACTGGCCGCTGATCATCCCGGCAGCAGCTTCACCTGCTACATATTACTTTATGAAGCAGTATATGGCAACGGGTCTTTCACTTGAGATTATCGAAGCTGCCAGAATTGATGGTTCTGGAGAGTTCTCTACATTTAATAAGATTGCATTACCTTTGATGAAGCCGGCTATGGCTACACAGGCAATCTTTGCATTCATCACTTCATGGAATAACTTGTATACACCTTCTATGATGTTGACAGATACAGCAAAGAAGACATTGCCTATGTTCATCATGGCTCTTCGTTCAGAGCAGTTCAGACAGGATTATGGTGTTATCTACCTTGGTCTGTTCCTGACAGTATTGCCTATCTTCATTGTATACTTCACATTATCAAAGTACATCATTGCCGGTGTAGCTCTTGGTGGTGTAAAGGAGTAATTTCAAGGATTTTAAAAGGATCGCGCAAGCGGTCCTTTTTTTATGCCTGATAAATGATCGCTTTCTGTGTATTTACTGTGAAAAGAGTTGACGATAGACAAAAAGAAAAGTAAAATAGAACATGCATATAAAGAAAGGGTTGGAGGACCAAAATGATTAAAGGTAAAAAGTATTTAAAGAAACAGGCGGTTGCTTCTGTGCTTGCATTGAGCATGGCTGCAGCATCGTTGACTGGTTGTAGTAATGGACTGAGCAGTTCGAAGAAGGAATCGTCCAATGTCGGTACGATGACACAGGAAGAGGCATCTACAACAAAGGTCATGGTGATTGGCGATTATGATATATATATGGATGAACTTCTGGTGTATGCGATTCAGGCAATGGTTACGAACAATGGAACACTGGCATCAGTAAAGGCAAATCCGGATACATACAAGGAACAGACGTTGTCTTTGATTCGTACGACCAAGATTTTGTACGATGTTACCCAGCATAATGATGTAACGTTGGATGATAGTGATATGGAAACAACGAATAATACAATTGATAATTTCCTTGGCTCGATGCCGGATGGACTTCTGGAGAAGTATGGTATCTCAGAGGACGTTGTCCGCAAGGTATTTACAGAACAGACATATGTGTCTAAATTTGAGAATGATATCAAGAATGATATGGGTAAAAAGGTGCAGTCTGATATAGAAGAGAAAGTGAAGGATTACAATTTCACAATCTTTGATTATATTCTGTTCCCGACTGTTGAGACAACGGAAGACGATGTCCCTGCAACAAATACAGATGGAAGCTATAAATACGTGAGTGATGATGCCAAGGAGAAGGCTAAGGAGAATGCGGAGGCACTGCTCGAGGAACTGAAAGCTGGCGGAGATGCAGCTTCGCTTGCACAAAAGTATGGCGTATCAAATTACTATTTCGAGAGAACCGGATATGTTGGAAGCTTTACTGACAGCGTGAACAAAGCTGTTGAGAATTTGAAGGCTGGTGAGTGCTCCGGTGTGTTGGAAGAGGAGCTTGGATATGCGGTGATTCATATGAAGTCGGATCATGATGAAGAGCTGCTGAAGAACTATGCATATGCGGTTGCGAGTGATACAGTAGACAGCCAGTTCGAGAAATTGGAGACACAATGGTTGAGTAGTATCGAAGTAGACCCGGAGAAGGATATGGAAGGCACTGTGTGGGCAGATTATGATTTGTCTGGGTTGGCACAGTCCCTGGCTGATGGCGGATTGTTAAATGGAGCTGCTTCCACATCCAGTGCCGGATCGAACTAAATATGATTTATTAGTCAAAGATACAAATACGGAACAGTTTGCGACAGACTGTTTCGTATTTTTTTGTAAAAAAATAAAGGGAAAATGAGAAAAGTGTGGAATATATTATATAGATGAGTTTTGACATGAACGAAAGGAAAAAAGATTGACAATTCGAGAAGAATTAGAAAAAAGAGAACATCAAATCTATCGTACATGTGCCTGCTTTGCGGATCGGACAAAAGGACGAGTAAGGCAGGAAGAAAAATGCGATTTGCGTACAGAATTTCAGAGAGACCGGGATCGGATTTTGCATTCCAAATCATTCCGTCGGATGAAACATAAGACGCAGGTTTTTTTGTCTCCGGGCGGAGATCATTACCGAACCAGACTGACACATACGCTGGAAGTTGCGCAGATTGGACGGACGATTGCCAGATCTCTGTTTTTGAATGAGGATCTGGTTGAGGCGATTGCTTTGGGACATGATCTTGGACATACGCCGTTTGGTCATGTTGGAGAACGGGCACTCTCTAAGTATACATCCAAGCCATTCTGTCACAATGAGCAAAGTATTCGGGTGGTGGAGCATCTGGAGAAAAATGGCGCGGGATTGAATCTGACATGGGAAGTACGGGATGGCATTTTGAATCATCGGAGTGCATGCGAACCGGCGACTTTGGAAGGAAAGATTGTCCGTTTGTCAGACAAAATAGCATATGTCAATCATGATATTGATGATGGAATACGTGCGGGGATATTGACAGAGGAGATGTTGCCGGTTGAGTGTACAAACCTTTTGGGGCATAGTACACGTGATCGTATCAATACATTGATTCATACGGTTGTTACAGCGAGCCATGATGTGGAAGATGTGGTTTTGCCGAAGGAATATCAGCAGGCGTTTCAGGAACTGCGCAGATTTATGTTTCAGGATCTGTATACCAATCCTGTTGCAAAAAGCGAGGAAGTGAAGGCAGAGCGCCTGATAGGTATGCTGTATGAAGAGTTTATGGAGCATGAAGACTGGTTGCCGGCAGAATATCAGAGATTTATTGAACAGGGAGAACCGAAGGAAACAGTGATCTGTGATTATATAGCAGGAATGACGGATAATTATGCGATTGATATGGCAAAGAAGATATTTATTCCGAAGTCGTGGAGCAAGGAATAACCATAGAGTCGCTCAAAATCCGTTGATAAGAATAGAGGAAGACAGTTGTATTATTCAGAAGATATAATTGAAGAGGTTCGGAGCCGCAATGATATTGTGGATGTGATCGGTGGATATGTGACCTTGAAACGCCGGGGAAATTCCTATATGGCGTGCTGCCCATTTCACCATGAGAAAACACCCTCCTTCCATGTAAACCGGGATAAGCAGATGTATCATTGCTTTGGTTGCGGCGTTGGAGGAAATGTGATCACGTTTGTGATGGAATATGAGAACTTCTCGTTTCCAGAAGCACTCAAGATGCTGGCGGAGCGTGCGGGTGTTGCTTTGCCAGAACAGAATTATTCCAGGGAACAGCGGCAAAGAGAAAATTATAAGATGGTTCTGAAGGAGATGAACCGGACAGCAGCGATTTATTTTAATTATTTACTGACTGCGACCTCGGCCGGTAAGCACGCACTGGAATACTATCATGACCGGGGATTCTCGGACGAGACGATTCAGCGGTTTGGGCTAGGATACGCGAATATTTATGAAAATGATTTGTACCAGTATTTGAAGAAACAGGGGTATACGGATGCACAGATGAAGGATTCCGGATTGGTGCGGATTGATGAACGCCGTGGCGGGCAGGATATGTTCTGGAACCGCGCGATGGTGCCGATAATGGATATCAATGGAAAAGTTGTCGGCTTTGGAGGACGTGTACTGGGGGATGGAACACCAAAGTATATTAACACCAAGGAAACGGCAGTTTTTGATAAGAGTCATACATTGTTTGCAATGAATATTGCCCGCAGATCCAAACGGCGGGGAATCATTTTATGCGAGGGATATATGGACGTCATCGCTATGCATCAGGCGGGCTTTGATAATGCGGCGGCATCTCTTGGTACGGCACTTACAATGGGACATGCAACAATTGTAAAACGATATACCGATGAGGTATATCTGGCGTACGATAGCGATGGTGCGGGTCGCAAGGCGACGATGAAGGCGATTGGTATTATGCGGGAAGTTGGAATATCAACCAGAATTATTGATCTGAAGCCGTATAAGGACCCGGATGAGTTCATACATAATCTTGGAAAAGAAGCATTTGAAGGACGGATTGCTGATGCGGTGACGGGAATTGTATTTGAGATTGACGGCATTGCACAGGGGTATAACCTGAGAGATCCAGAAGAGAAAATCCGTTTTACAAAAGAGGCGGCAAAACGATTATCTGCATTAGATGAACCGGTCGTCCGGCATAGTTATATTGAGGCGGTCGCTGAGAAGTACAAGATAGATGCAGCAGATTTGAAAGCAATGGTGACAAGGTATGGAACGATTGGATTGCAGGCGCGGACAACCAATATGGATGACACTGCGCGTCCAGTGATTGCGACGCCGCCACCGGAAGAAAATCGGAATCCAAGGGATGAAGCGGCTGATCGGGAGACGCAACCACAACGGTTGCTGCTCACATGGATGGTTGGAAAGCCAGAGCTGTTTGGACAACTTGAAGGAATTCTGACGGAGGAGGACTTTATTGATGAGGATTACCATACGGTAGCCAAACGGTTGTTTGATCAGTACCGCGATAGCGGAACAGTGAATCCGGCAGCAATCGTAAATCTGTTTGAAGATATAGAAAAACAACGTCTGGTTGCAAAGATTTTGCAGACAGAGCTGGATGTGGAGATCACTGAGGATGAAAAAGAACGGGTAATCAATGATTTAGTGAGAAAAGTCAAGATGGCGCGGATTGATTATGAACTTGCGCATATTGCTGACAATCCGGAGAAACTGCCGGAGGTAATTGCTGAAAAGGCAAGACTCACGAAATTGCATATTTCGTTAAAGAATGGATAGAATATAATCACAATGGAAGGATGGAACCTAAAATGGCAAAGAAAGTAACAGATAAGGACACAAAGCAGACAACAAAGGCGACAAACGAGAATATCATGAATTCAGATCAGATGAAAGAGCATCTGGACAATCTTGTCGATATGGCAAAGAAAAATGACAATACCCTGATTGACACAGAGATTGTCAATTATTTTGTTGGAAAGCCGGATATTGAGCTTAATACAGATATGATGACAAAAATCTTCGATTATCTCGATGAACACCATGTCGCTGTTTTGTCAGAGACAGAGGAGGACGATGAGATCTTAGATGACATGATTCTGGAGGACGCAGAGGACGCAGATATTGACATTGAGAAGATTGATCTCTCTGTACCAGACGGTGTCAGCATCGAAGACCCGGTTCGTATGTATCTGAAGGAGATTGGTAAGGTGCCATTGCTGACGGCGGAGGAAGAGATTGAACTGGCAAAGCGGATGGAGGCCGGTGATGAAAAGGCAAAGCAGAAGCTGGCAGAGGCGAACCTCAGACTGGTTGTCAGCATTGCAAAACGTTATGTTGGTCGTGGTATGCTGTTTCTGGATCTGATTCAGGAAGGTAACCTTGGTTTGATCAAAGCTGTTGAGAAGTTTGATTATGAAAAAGGATATAAGTTCAGTACGTATGCAACATGGTGGATTCGCCAGGCAATCACAAGAGCAATCGCTGATCAGGCAAGAACAATCCGTATTCCAGTGCATATGGTAGAGACAATCAATAAGCTGATTCGCGAGTCCAGACAGCTTCTGCAGGAGCTTGGAAGAGAACCATTGCCGGAGGAGATCGCAGAGCGTATGGGAATCTCTGTAGAGCGTGTACGGGAGATCTTAAAGATCTCACAGGAGCCTGTATCTCTGGAGACGCCAATTGGTGAAGAGGAAGATAGTCATTTAGGCGATTTTATTCAGGATCAGAATGTACCAGTGCCGGCAGAGGCGGCAGCGAGCAACTTACTGCGTGATCAGTTAAATGAGGTGCTTGATACACTGACAGAACGAGAACAGAAGGTATTGCGTTTGCGGTTTGGTATGGATGATGGACGTGCAAGAACGTTGGAGGAAGTTGGTAAGGAATTCCAGGTTACAAGAGAGCGTATCCGTCAGATTGAGGCAAAGGCACTTCGTAGATTAAGACATCCTAGCAAGAGCAGAAAATTGAAGGATTACCTGGATGCCAATGACTAATATGCAGAATCGGGATAAGAAAATACCATTGTCAAACCGTATGCAGTCGATTCTTGCGATGCTTCAGCAGGAAAAGCTGTCCCACGGGAAGATTCCGTGTGTGGCGGATATTGGCTGCGATCATGCGTTTGTATCAATGGCATGTGTAAGAGATGGCTTGGCAGAGTGTGTTATAGCGATGGACGTGCGGAAAGGACCACTCTCCATTGCGCAGACACATATTCAGGAATATGGATTTGCAAAAAGTGTAGAAACGAGATTATCCAATGGGTTTGAAGCTATGGAACCGGGCGAAGCAACATGGGCGGTGCTTGCCGGAATGGGCGGAGAACTCATGAAAACTATTCTGCAAAATGGAAAAGCACATCTGGATGCGGGGATTGGTCTGATTTTACAGCCTCAGTCAGAGCCGCAGGCGGTCAGATCGTATCTGCAGGAAGAGCGGTACATAATTATAGATGAGGATTTTTTGCAGGAAGATGGAAAGTTTTACACAATAATCAAGGCAATAAAAAACACGGGAACGAAGAAACTGCCACAGATGGATAATGTGGAATTGAAGTATGGTCCGGTGTTGCTTCGGAAGGAAAATCCGGTTTTTCAGGAATATTTGATGGAAGAACAGCATAAAATGCAGGAATTGCAGAATCGTTTATCTCTGCAGGATACAGTATCTTCGAAACGAAGACGGAAAGAGTTGGAAGAGGAGCTTTTGCTGCTTGCGCGCGCGATGACGTGGAATCATGGATGAGATGAGAGGTGATAGAATGCGGTGTGATGAGATTATCCAGTTGTTGGAGAAGAAAGCACCCATCGAGTATGCGATGGATTGGGATCATGTAGGATTGCTGGTAGGCAGGCGGGACAAAGAAGTTCATAAGCTGATGCTGGTTGTCGATGTTACAGAAGAGATTGTGGATGCTGCGGTCGCACAGAACGTAGATATGATTGTATCCCATCATCCGATGATTTTTGGCAAAGTAGATCGCGTAAATGATGAGACTGTGCTGGGACGGAAGATTTTGAAGCTGATTGAACATGGGATTGCCTGCTATGCGATGCATACGAATTTCGATACGATCGGCGGTATGGCGAAGGAAGCAGCAGCGATGCTTGGACTTCAGAACATGGAAGTGCTGGAAGAAACGAAAGATGGCGAAGGAATTGGCGAGGTTGGATATCTTCCGGCAGCGACGACTGTAACAGCGCTTGTAGTTTTAATCAAAGAGAAATTTGATTTAAAAAATGTGATATTGTATGGAAATCCAAATGACACAGTGGAAAAAATTGCGATCTGCCCTGGCTCTGGCAAGAGTGTGATCAATGAGGCGGTGCAGAAAAAAGCAGATTGTCTGATTACAGGAGATATCGGACATCATGAAGGGCTGGATGCAAATGAGATGGGGCTTACGATTCTGGATGCGTCCCATTATGGCTTGGAACATATATTTATGCATATCATGTATGAATATCTAAAAGGATATTGTATGGATGTTGAAATTGGAATCGCGGACGTTGGGGTGCCGTTTTCCGTTTTGTAGGTGTGCGTGAAAGGAGTGGGTGTTATGGAAAAAATCAAGGTTACGATGGATGGGCAAGTGTATGAGGTGGATAAATTTTCTGCAATCACGGAATTTGTACACGCGCATATGCAGGAGAATAAGCAGAAGTATGTGCTTGCATTTTGCAACCGGAAGCTTTGCGAGCTTGGAAAGCTGTTAGACCGAGATGTGGAATTGAAGCTTGTAGAGAAGACTTCTGTAATTGGTATGGATACATATAAGCGAAGCCTGACATTCCTTATGGTGAAAGCATTTTCGGATGTTATGGGAAGCGGTTACAGCGTTAAGGTAATGTATTCGCTTGGCAAGGGGTATTATTGCAGATTGCTGAAGAATTTCCGCGAGGGTGACCGTATGGTATCGGAGGAAGTTCCGGTGACAAAAGATATCTTATTCCGCGTGAAAAATCGTATGAATGAATTGGTTCGTAAGGATATTGCGATCATCAAGGAGTCGGTTTCCACAGAGGAAGCAGTACAGCGGTTTGCAAAACAGGGACGCTTTGATAAGGAACGTTTATTCCGATACAGACGTGTGTCTAAGGCAAACCTGTACAGTATTGAAGATTATGAGGATTATTTTTATGGATATATGGTACCGTCAACCGGTTATATAACCTGTTATGATCTTGTTCCGTATGATACAGGATTTATGCTGATGGCACCAACACGGGAAGAACCGGAAATCATACCGGAGTTTGAACCACGGGAGAAATTATTCTCTGTATTGAAGACGTCGGATGAGTGGAGCCAGACGCTGGATGTCAGCAATGTTGGACAGTTGAATGAGTGTATTACAAAGGGAGATATCCGGGAACTGATGCTTGTCCATGAGGCATTGCAGGAAAAACAGATTGCACAGATCGCTGATATGATCCGCGCAGGGGAAAAGAAGATTGTTTTGATCGCAGGACCGAGTTCTTCCGGAAAAACGACATTTTCTCATCGATTAAGTGTACAGCTTCGTGCACATGGTCTGCGTCCGTATCCCCTTGCGCTTGATAATTATTTTGTGGATCGGGAGCATACACCGAAGGATGAGAATGGTAATTACGATTTTGAATGCATTGAGGCGATGGATCTTGATCTGTTCCATTCGGATATGAAGAAACTGCTTGCTGGAGAAGAAATTCCAATTCCAACGTTTAATTTCAAACAGGGAAGAAAGGAATATAAAGGCAAAAAACTAAAACTGAATGCAGGAGATGTGTTGGTTGCAGAAGGCATCCATGCACTAAATCCGCTGATGACAGAAGGACTTTCTGATGATAGCAAATTCAAGATTTACATCAGTGCGCTGACGCAGATCAACATTGATGACCATAACCGGATACCTACGACAGATGGAAGATTGATTCGACGAATTGTCCGGGATGCGCGTACACGCGGAAATGATGCGCGCGAGACGATTGCGATGTGGCCATCAGTGCGACGCGGCGAAGAAAAATATATCTTCCCTTATCAGGAGGAAGCAGATGTGATGTTTAACTCTGCACTGATCTACGAGCTGAGTGTGATCAAACAGTATGCGGAGCCACTTTTGTTCTCGGTACCAAAGGATTGCGATGAATATTATGAGGCAAAACGTCTGTTGAAGTTTTTAGATTATTTCCTTGGAATGGAAGTGACGAATATTCCGATGAATTCGATTTTACGGGAATTTGTTGGTGGTGGTTGTTTCGACGTTTAAGCAGAAAGAAATTAAAAGCGTAAGCCAGACGATAAGCCGGGTTATGTCGAGAGTGATTATCTATCTAGGCCTTACGTTACCGTAAGGCTCAAGCAACCTACCTGAAAACACAGCGGGCAACTGTATGGTTTTCTGTTTGGTCTTGCTCCGGATGGGGTTTACAGAGCCTGCCCTGTTACCAGAACAGCGGTGAGCTCTTACCTCGCCTTTCCACCCTTACCTCGTGTCCGAAGACAGAGGCGGTTTATTTCTGTTGCACTGGCCTGGGAGTCACCTCCACCGGACGTTATCCGGCATCCTGCCCTATGGAGCCCGGACTTTCCTCACCTGCCGATGTGGCAGCCGCAATCACTTATCTGACTTACGCAGTGATTAGAGTACCATAACTTGAATATAGATTCAAGCAAAAATAAAATATTAGGAGGATGAAACGATGGAATTATTAGAAGGATTAAAGACAAGAAGAAGTGTGAGACGGTATACGGACGAGCTGATCAGTCATGAACTGTTTGAAGAGATCATTGACACTGCAAAAATGGCTCCGACATGGAAGAATACACAGACGCTTCGCTACATATTGATTCAGAATGAAGAAATTATAAAGAAAATCTGTGACGATTGTCTGCTTGGATTTGAGCACAACGCAAAGACACTGTCCAAGTGTAAAAATCTGGTTGTGTTGACCCAGGTGAATGGCAGATGCGGGTATGAGAAGGATGGAAGCTTCTCCACAAGCAAGGGTACTGGCTGGGAGATGTTTGATGCAGGTATTGCGGCAATGACATTTAGCCTGGCTGCTTATGATAAGGGTGTTGGAAGTTGCATCATGGGCGTATTTGACGATGCGAAGGTTGCAGAGGCAATCGGATTGGAAGAGGGTAAGACGGTTGCAGCCCTGATCCCAATCGGATTTCCGAAATTTACACCGGATGCCACACCGAGAAAAGAGACAGCAGATTTGATCAGTTATATAGATTAGTAGTAATGTGAGTTTTAGATATGATATTAAAGATAGCAGTATGCGATGACAATGATAAGGATATAGAGATCATAAACCGGGAACTCCTGCTGCTGGAAGAAAAAGCAAGGGAAAAGGGATGTACCTATCAGATACAGGCATTTAAAAGCGGAAATGATATCCTGAAGAGCTTTGCGCTTGTGCAGGACATGCATATTTTGTTTCTGGATATTGATATGCCAGGAATCGATGGAATGGAGATTGCGAAAAGGCTGGAGCAGACAGAACGCCGTGTGAAAGTAATCTTTGTGACAAACCATGCAGATATGGTATTTACCGCGATTCATTACAGACCGTTCCGGTTTATCCGGAAGGAGCGCCTTCACATAGAGTTGGAGGAGGCGCTGCTTTGCGCGATTGAAGAGATTCGGGAAGAATCTTTGTATGGAGAGATATTCATAGAAAAAGACGAGGCGGAAATCCGGATCAGTGATATTACATATCTGGAAAGTCAGCGGCATTATGTGATCGTACATTTCCGAAGGAAAGATGACCAGGTGATTCGTGCAAAAATCTCGGATTTTTCAGAACGGCTGGAACGTTATGGCTTTGTTCGCACACATGTCGGGTATATCGTGAATATCCGGGACATCTATTCAATCAATACAAAACGGGTGTTGCTGGATGACCGGACACCAATCCCGGTCAGTCGGAAATATACAGAGCATGTAAGAGAAATGCATGCAAAGTATGTCAGGAGGATGTACCATGCAATTTCTTAAAAGACTGGTTGTCGCGTTGGCGTGCGCTTTGACACTTGGATTGGCGTGCCTGCTGGCACTTCTGATCCAGAATCCGGAGACAGAAGAGCATGAGCATACGTGGATTATCATTTTCTTAGTAGTACTGCTGTTGGCGGGGATCTTGATTGCAAGCTGTCTGTATGCGATTTTCAAATCCCAGCATTATACGGAAGAAAACGAAATTCTGAACAAACAGCTCGACCATGAAGGGACGATGTACTCAAGAACGAGTGAGCTTTATGAGCGAACGAGACGGCTGAACCATGATTTGAAATCTTATCTTCTGATCATTTTAGGCTATCTTGAAAATGCAGAATATGAACAGGCACGCTTGCATCTGGTAGAGATTTTGGATCGGCAGTTAAAGATGAATCTGATTCATTATGAATCGAGTGGAGAAATCAATGCCGTGTTGAACGACAAGTTGAGTTATGCGGAACAGCATGCAATCACGCTTGATATGCATATCAGCGGAGAAGTGCCACGGGAGGATAGCATGAATGTTGCAATTCTGTTATCCAATTTGCTGGACAATGCGATGGAAGCTGCGGAGAAGGCGGAATTGCGCAAGGTGCAGCTTGAGATGTATGAAGAAAAGGGCATGTATTATATCGACATTATCAATACGGTAAATGCATCAGTGTTACATCATAATCCAAAACTGCAATCCACGAAGAAAGATAAACAACAGCACGGAATTGGATTGAAGAGCGTTCGACATATTGTAAAGCAGCTTGAAGGCAGCCTGCAGATGTTTGAAGAGGATGATGCATTTCATTCCTGTGTCTCATTTCCGATGCAAAAGGGTTGAAATATAAAATAAAAGCTTGTATATTAAAATGAGTTTTGCAAAAGACGGAATGAAATATAGAAGAAAGTAGACAAAAGCAATGATAGAAAAAGGAAGAACAGATCAGATTATAGAGCAACTGATCGATAGCGTTGAGAATGGACAAAATGTTCCATTTGCGCCAGGTAAGGTATCGGTTAATAAAGAAGAGACAATACGATTGTTGCGGGAATTAGAAAATATCGTACAGGGCGAGCTGAAAATTTACCGGGAAGTCAATGACCGGAAAGGTAAGATTCTGACAGAGGCAAAGAAGGAAGCAGAAGAAATTCTGACGCAGGCGGAGCAGAACGCCAGCCGTATCCGTGTGACAAAACGGATGTCCACACTTCCTGCATTTCATCCGGGCGATTTGGAGCCGGAGGATCGGGAAGCGTTGCGGACTGCCGGAGACATCTATGCGGCATCTTTGATCTACACAGATGAGATGCTCACGGAGGTAAATGATCTGTTGGCAGATTCGTATGATCTGGTGAAACAGCAGTATGCGAAGATGGTAGAGACGTTGGAGGAAAAGACTCGGATCGTAGCAGAAAATAAAGCAGAGTTGATGGGCAATCTCAAGGAACTCAGCAAGGAAGAACGTTATGCACAGATTCTGGAGCTTGGACAGCTTCTCTCGAATGAGTTATATGATGAGAAGAACAAGGTAAAGCTTGCAGCGGCGAAAAAGAAACCTGTGAAATTGGAATATGAAGAAGAAACAGGAAAAGAAGAAAAGGAACAGAAGTCATGACGAGATATCCATATTATGAAAGAACCATTCATTATTACGAGACAGACCGGATGGGGGTTGTACATCATTCGAATTATGCGCGGATTCTGGAAGACTGCCGTATCGATATGATGGCGTATTACGGACTGCCATATGCGGAGCTGGAACGCATGGGATATATGATTCCTGTGCTGGAGTTATCTGAGAAATTCACGGAGAGCCTGAAGTTTGGAGAAGTGGTAAAGGTAGTTCCAGATATTTACAAGGTTAGTGCATACAAATTTTATATCAGTTACAAAATCTATGATGAAGGGATGAAGACGGTCAAGCATACGGCAACGACAGCACATTGCTTTTTAAACAATGATTTCAAACCGGTCAGTCTGAAAAAAGAAGCACCGGAATTATATGACAAGCTGCTGCTGATGGCAAATCCGGAAGCATATTAGGAAATACAAAAGGAGAATGACATGATACAGGAAAAGGAACATAAGGGCGTCGTATTTTCGTGTGAGGTTTTTCCACCAAAGCGTGATGATGACATCTATCAGATTTATAAAACACTGGATGAGATTAAGACATTGAAACCGGATTTTATCAGTGTGACTTATGGTGCCGGTGGTAGTAACAGTAAGAAAACGGCAACGATTGCAGCGTATATTCAGAATATCTGTGAGGTGGAAGCGCTTGCGCATATGACAGCGGTCGGTATGGATGAAGCAAGCCTTCGTGCATTGCTGTTTGAGTTAAAAAAGAAAGGCGTGGAGAATATTCTGGCATTGCGTGGCGATAAGCCGAGAACGATGTCACAGGAGGAATTCGACCGGCGCTATTTTAAGTATGCAACCGATCTGATTCCAGAGATCAAGAAAAATGGAGATTTCTTTATCGCGGGTGCCTGCTATCCAGAGGTACACCCGGAGTCTAAGAATCAGGAAGAGGACATCCAACATTTGAAACAGAAGGTAGATCTGGGATTGAACTGTCTGATCACACAGATGTTTTTTGATAATAACGCATTTTATTCTTTTATGGATAAATTGGAGAAAGCGGGCATTGATATTCCGGTGCATGCAGGTATTATGCCAGTGACAGCGGCAAAGCAGCTCGGTACGAGTGTGACGTTGTCCGGCTCTTCGGTTCCGGTAGAAATGAGTAATATGATCGCAAAGTACGGCGAGAATCCAGAAGATATGAAGAAAGCCGGCATTGAATATGCCGTGAATCAGATTCTGGATCTCAAGAAACACGGCGTTGCCGGCGTACATATTTATTCGATGAATAAAGCAGATGTGACAAAACAGATTTATGAAGCCAGCTTTTAAACTGGCTTCAATACGTCTTTTCGTTTATTTTTCTTGTGTTCATACAGCGATTCGTCTGCCTGATGCAGAACATCCTCGATGTTCAATGTCGGGTTACAGATGAAGGTAGAAACACCCAAACTGATATCGACATAATACGGCTTTCCGTTCGTCTCGTTGAGATGTTCGGAGAGCGTTTTTATTTTGCTGCACAGATGATCCGGTGTGTGTGGATCGTCTAGGAAGCAAAATGCTACGAACTCATCACCGCCGATACGTCCGATGACGTCGTCAGTGTCGAAGCTCTGCTGCAGGATCTGGGCAATGCTCTTGATTGCATAATCGCCATTTTTGTGTCCGAAGCGGTCATTGACCTGCTTTAGATTATCCATATCAGCAAACAGCAGCATAGCAGGTTTTCCTTCGTTGTAGGAAGAGTTGACAAGGTGCTGTACACTGTCTAAGAATCCGCGACGGTTGTTAATGCCGGTCAGACCATCTGTGATTGACAGTTTGTTTAATAACTTGTTTTTTTCACTCAGCTCAGATGCGGAGCTGGCAAGCTTGCTCTGGGTAAGAAGCTGCTGCTTCATCAGAGAAATAAAGTTCAATGAAGTTGCAAGCTGTAAACTGTTTGGATAGATATTCTGGAAATGCTCGATGCCAATCTCGCCGACGAACAATCCATATTGGATATTATTTGTAAACAGTGGCGTGATCACGAGGGTACGCCGACGGTCATAGGACGTGTACTGATTGAAGAATAATTTATCCGAAGAAATCAATCGGTCGTCCCCGCTTAAGTATACGGTTTTTCCGTTATTGTTGCATGCCTGAAGATAAAGGTTCTTTGGAATCTTCCATGAACCGTCAGACATCAGCATGACTGGCTCTTCATAGATGTACATATAGGAGCTTATAAAATGTGCATCCTGTAATTTATCCATGATGAGACGGAAGCAGGATTCCTCGTCGTCACTATATGTCAGTGTATCTCTTGTGATGTACATAGAGGACCAAACAGCCTTTTTGTGATCGTGAATCGTGTTATATAAGGTGCTTGACGATTTTGCCAGCATATCAGAATAAAGCTGGTTGAATAACCGCATAATCTTGCACCGGTTGTTGTCATCCACGAGGGAACAGAGCAACTGATTCAACTCACGTATCGCATGAGTGAGCTTGTCGTTGCTGAAGTACAGGTCGACAAAGTCTGTGGCAATCAAGGCCAGCAGACTACCGGAAATAGCGGCAGCGTCAAATGCCATGGAACCATCCGCAACCGGCTTTAAAATGAGTTCCAAAGGTTCTGAGAACCGCTCAATCAGTTCCTCGTAGTAGAAATTGTCTTTGTAATCATCAAAGAGATAATTTAAGACATAATTTTTGGCTTTCTGCAGATCGTTGGCTGCAAAAACGGAAGTCAGCTCCTTGGCTTTGTTTAATTTATAATTGCCGCAGCCACACGAAGAACGAACGATCAGGCTGGAACTTAAAATACTTGTGCTTGTACTTCCGTGGTCGAGTAAATTCAATACTTCGTATACGGCATGGTAGCCCATGTCGATGATATGGTTATGAACGGTTGTAAGTGGTGGATCTAATACCAGTGCAGCAGGGGCATCATCGTAACCAGTCACAAGAATATCCTTGCCAATTTCCAGTCCCCTTGCTTTGATGGCATTGTAACCGCCGATTGCCATCGAATCGTTTGCGAAGACGATCGCTTCCAGATCCGGGTTTGCATCCAGCAGATTATTTACAATATCCTCAGTAAATTCTGAGAAATTTCCATACACAATACGGTCTTCTTCTACCGGAATGTTATGATCCATCAGAACTTGGCAGTAGGTATCCAGACGTTCTTTTGCGTCTGCATTTTCTCTTCTTCCGCTGACAAAACCGATTTTTGTCTTATGATGTTCGGTGATCAGATGCTCGATTGCCTGCCGCATGCCGGTACGACCTTCTGTATACAGATATGGGTAGCCTGGAACTTCAATCTCAATCGTGAGGATTGGAATATTGAAATTCTTCAAAAATGCAATCATATCGTTTTCTGACAGGAAGCTTCCGATTGAACCAATCGAAACGATCAGGGCATCCAGTGTATGCTTGGATGCATAATAAAAAATAGAATTATACTGGTAGTCAAACCGCGCATTTTTCGGATCATTATATGATGCGTTCATATACATGCCCGGAAAGACGATCAGATTAACGTCAAGTTCTTTTGCTGCATAATCGACACCTTTACAAACCTCGTAAGCATAGTCGTTATCCAGATGACAAGTGAAAAAACCAATGTTTAGCCGTTTGTTGCTTTTCTTCATAAAATTATTACACCCCCGAAAGTCTTTATCGCGGCACAGACCCTGTGCACAAAGACCTGATAATAAAATAGTAACACCCACTTATAAAAGTAGCATATATACGCCGAAAATTCAACAAAATCCGACATAAAAAATACACATTTTCAAGGTTTACAAACTGTTCTATATCGACTATAATTATCGAGTATGAAAAGAAGACAGGGTTCGCCCAAAACAGGAGGATAAGATTATGGATTACAAAAAAGCTGGCGTTGATATCGAGGCAGGTTACAAGTCTGTAGAACTGATGAAAGAGCATATCAAGAAGACGATGCGAAAAGAAGTGCTGACCAACATTGGTGGATTTTCCGGAGCATTTTCATTAAGCACGATCAAGGATATGGAAGAGCCGGTTTTGTTATCCGGAACAGACGGCTGTGGAACAAAAGTAAAGCTTGCGATGGTGATGGATAAGCATGATACAATCGGTATTGATGCAGTTGCAATGTGCGTCAATGATATTGCCTGTGCAGGTGGAGAGCCATTGTTCTTCCTGGACTATATTGCATGCGGAAAGAATTATCCGGAGAAGATCGCAACGATCGTCAGCGGTGTCGCAGAAGGCTGTGTACAGTCAGATGCTGCACTGATCGGTGGTGAGACCGCGGAGCATCCGGGACTGATGCAGGAGGATGAGTACGATCTTGCAGGATTTGCAGTTGGTGTTTGCGATAAGAAGGATATGATCACAGGACAGAACATCAAGCCGGGTGATGCGTTGATTGGTATTGCATCAACGGGTGTACATAGCAACGGATTCTCGCTTGTCCGCAAAGTATTTGATATGACAAAGGAAAGCCTTTCTACCTATTATGATGAACTTGGAACAACACTTGGAGAGGCATTGCTTGCGCCGACAAGAATCTATGTGAAGGCACTTCGCGGTGTGAAGGATGCTGGCGTGACAATCAAGGGCTGCAGCCACATCACAGGTGGTGGATTCTATGAGAATATTCCACGTATGCTGCCAGAAGGTATTGTTGCAAGCGTGAAGAAGGACAGCTATGAAGTACCAGCAATCTTCAAGCTTCTTGCAAAGACTGGCGATATTGAAGAAAAGATGATGTACAACACATATAATATGGGTATTGGTATGGTACTTGCCGTAGATGCTGCCGATGTAGATAAAACACTTGCTGCTTTGGAGAAGACTGGCGATAAGGCATGGGTGATCGGTGAGACAAAGGCAGGAGAAAAAGGAGTCGAATTATGCTAAGAGTTGTCGTGTGCGTGTCCGGTGGCGGAACGAATCTGCAGGCAATCATTGATGCTGTTGCAGATGGTACGATCACGAATACAGAGCTGGTCGGTGTGATCAGCAACAATTATGGTGTGCGCGCATTGGAACGTGCAGAGAAAGCAGGTATTGATGCAAAGGTTGTATCCCCAAAGGATTACGAGAACCGTGCGGCATTTAATGAAGGACTGCTTACCACAATCCGGGCATATAAGCCGGATCTGATTGTACTTGCGGGATTTTTGGTTGTGATTCCGGAAGCTATGATCGAGGAATATGAGAATAGAATTATCAACATTCACCCATCCCTGATTCCATCGTTCTGTGGAACCGGGTATTATGGATTGAAGGTGCATGAGGCAGCACTTGCCCGTGGCGTTAAGCTGACCGGTGCAACCGTGCATTACGTGGATAAGGGAACGGATACCGGCCCGATTCTTCTGCAGAAAGCAGTCGAAGTAAAACCGGAAGATACACCGGAGATTCTGCAGAGACGTGTGATGGAAGAGGCGGAGTGGAAACTACTTCCGGCAGCTATCAATATGATCGCAAATGGTGAAGCATAGGAATAGAACCGAATAAAGGAGGAAATCATGAAAGTACTTATCGTAGGTGGCGGTGGCAGAGAGCATGCCATTGCATGGAAGTGTAGTCAGAGCAAACGTGTGACAGAGCTTTATGCAGCTCCTGGAAATGCAGGTATTGCACAGCTTGCAACCTGTGTAGATATATCGGTAATGGATGCGGAGAAACTGGTTGCATTCGCAAAGGAAAAGGAAATTGATCTTGCAATCGTCGGACCGGATGATCCGCTTGTTGCCGGTGTTGCAGATGCTTTTATGGATGCTGGAATCCGTGTGTTTGGACCAAGAGCCAATGCAGCAATTATCGAAGGATCGAAGGCATTTTCCAAGGACCTGATGAAGAAGTATGGAATCCCATCTGCAGCCTATGAGACATTTGATAATGCAGATGCGGCACTTGCATATTTAGAGACAGCCAAGATGCCAATCGTACTGAAGGCGGATGGTCTTGCACTTGGCAAAGGTGTGTTGATCTGCAACACTCTTGAAGAGGCGAAGGAGGGCGTCAAGACATTGATGCTCGACAAGCAGTTTGGCTCTGCCGGAGATAAGATTGTTATTGAAGAGTTCATGACAGGACGGGAAGTATCCGTACTCTGCTTCTGCGATGGAACGCATATCAAGCCGATGGCTTCTGCACAGGATCATAAGCGTGCGAAGGACGGCGATCAGGGACTTAACACCGGAGGTATGGGAACATTCTCACCAAGCCCATTCTATACAGATGATGTAGACAAATTCTGCAAGGAACATGTCTACCAGAAGACAATGGATGCGATGAAGGCGGAGGGCAGAGATTTCACAGGAATTTTATTCTGTGGTCTGATGCTGACACCAGATGGTCCGCGTGTGCTGGAGTACAATGCGAGATTTGGCGATCCAGAGGCACAGGTTGTACTTCCACGTATGAAGAACGATATCATTGATGTGATGGAAGCCTGTATCGATGGCAAGCTCGATGAGGTAGAGCTGGAGTTTGACGAGCAGGCAGCAGTCTGCGTTGTTCTCGCATCAGACGGATATCCGGAGCATTATGACAAGGGATTTGTGATTGACGGTCTGGATACATTTAAGGATAAAGAAGGATACTATGTATTCCATGCAGGAACTAAACAGACAGATAAAGGAATTGTAACAAATGGTGGCCGTGTATTAGGTGTGACAGCGAAGGGAAAGACATTGGTAGAGGCACGTGCGAACGCATATAAAGCAACAGAATGGATTCAGTTTGAGAACAAATATATGCGACATGATATTGGTAAGGCCATCGATGAACAGTAATTAGGAAGAAGGAATTTTATGTTCATTGAACTTGATTTTAACAGCAACGAGGCAATTTATATGCAGTTGCGGAATCAGATCATACTGGGAATTGCACAGGATAAAATCAAGAATGGTGAGTCGTTGCCGTCTGTTCGGCAATTGGCGGAAGATATCGGTGTGAATATGCACACAGTAAACAAAGCATATGCATTACTTCGAAATGACGGATATCTGAAGCTTGACCGTAGAAAAGGAGCTGTTGTCTGCGTGACGGTAGAGTCGCGCAAGGAACAGCTCGAAAAGGTCAATCTGGATATGCAGATGCTGGTTGCGGAGGCAATATGCAAAGATATCAGTCTTGCTGAAATGCACCAGATTATAACGGATATGTATAAAGAATTTGGCGACATTGCAAACGGAGGTAACAAAGAAACATGAGACTGGAATATACAGAGCAGGCACAGGAGGTGCTTGCTGTGATGGAGGAGACTGCCCATCAGATGAAGTTCAGCTATATCGGTACCGAGCATCTGCTCTATGGTATGCTAAGCTGTCCGTGGGTGACTGCGTGGAAGATTCTCGCGGAGAATGGGGCAGACGAATCCTTTGTTTTAAAATATCTGGAACAAAACAGTGGAACGAAGAAGATAAAGACACTTGTGTATTCAGATAAGCTGAATACGCTTTTGAAACAGGCAGAAAAAGAAGCGGACAGGCTGCGTAACGAGAAGATCGGTACGGAGCATATTTTACTTGCTATTTTAAAATCCGAAGATACACTTGCCATTAAGCTTTTAAACTCGATGGCAGTCAATTTAAAGAAAACCTTTGTGGACACATTAGTGGCACTTGGTATGGATATGACACAGGCAAAACGGGAGCTTGGCGCATTAAGCAACCCAAAGAACAAGAAGAAATCCTCATTTCCGACTTTGGAGCAATACAGCCGTGATCTGACGGAAGCAGCACGGGAAGACCGGTTAGATCCTGTTGTTGGCAGAAATGCAGAAGTGGAACGCGTGATGCAGATTCTGTGTCGCCGTATGAAGAACAATCCATGTCTGGTTGGAGAACCGGGTGTTGGTAAGACCGCAGTTGTAGAGGGACTGGCACAGATGATCGCATCTGGCACAGTACCGGAGATTCTCGCAGACAAGCGTATTTTGAGTCTGGATTTGTCTGGTATGGTGGCAGGTTCGAAATATCGTGGAGAGTTTGAGGAGCGTATCAAACGTGTGATCGCGGAAGTGCGTGTTGCCGGAAATGTAATTTTATTTGTGGATGAACTGCATACGCTGATTGGCGCAGGTGGTGCCGAGGGCGCGATGGATGCGTCTAATATCCTGAAGCCGGCATTGTCCCGTGGCGAAGTGCAGATGATTGGTGCGACGACGCGGACAGAATACCGGAAGTATATCGAGAAAGATGCAGCGCTAGAACGGCGGTTCCAGCCAGTTTATGTGGAGGAACCGACGCGTGAGGAGACGATTGCCATCTTGCAGGGCTTGCGTAGCAAGTACGAGGAACATCATGGGGTAACCATTTCCGATGATGCGTTAGAGGCGGCAACGGATTATGCAATCCGTTATATCAATGACCGGTTCCTGCCAGATAAGGCAATTGATCTGATCGATGAGGCAGCTTCGAGAAAGAAACTCGGCATTTTTGCAGGAAATAAGACAGCGAAGAAGGCAGAAGAGACACGCCATAATCTGGAAGAGGCGCTGGAGGCTGCGCTTGCAGAGGGCGATATCGAAGCGGCACAGGCATTGAAGAAGGATCTGGATAAGACAGATAAGAAAATCGAAAAGACCAAACATAACATGCGCGAAAAAGAGCAGGAACAGATGCTTGTGACAGAAGAGGATGTCGCGGATGTTGTTTCTGTATGGACAAAAATCCCGGTCAGCAAGATTACTCAGACGGAGTCTCAGCGGTTGTTGAAGCTGGAAGAGATTCTGCATAAGCGTGTGGTGGGACAGAATGAGGCGGTGGAAACTGTGGCAAAGGCAATCCGCCGTGGCAGAGTTGGCTTGAAAGATCCGAAGCGTCCGATTGGATCATTTTTGTTCCTTGGACCAACTGGTGTTGGTAAGACAGAATTGTCTAAGGCACTTGCGGAAGCGATGTTTGGCAATGAAAATGCGATTATCCGTGTGGATATGTCTGAATATATGGAAAAACACAGCGTATCGAAGATGATAGGTTCGCCTCCGGGCTATGTCGGTTTTGAAGAGGGTGGACAGCTTTCCGAACAGGTACGGAAGAATCCATATTCTGTAATTTTGTTTGACGAGATTGAGAAGGCACATCCGGATGTGTTTAATGTGCTGTTGCAGGTACTCGATGATGGACGTATCACAGATTCACAGGGAAGAACCGTGGATTTCAAGAATACGATCATTATTATGACAAGTAATGCCGGTGCACAGCGTATCGTTGATCCGAAGAAATTGGGATTTTCTAACGTAGAAAATGCAGAGTCCGAGCATAAAGATATGAAGAATAATGTCATGGAAGAGATTAAGCGGATGTTCAAACCAGAATTTCTGAACCGTATTGATGACATTATTGTATTCCGTGCACTCTCGAAAGAGGATGTCAAGGGAATTGCTGCGCTCATGCTGAAGGAACTAAAGAACCGTCTGGCAAAACAGATGGATATTACACTTACCTACGGTGACACAGTGAAGAACTTCATTTTCGAAAAAGGCTACGACAAGAAATATGGAGCAAGACCACTGAAACGGGCAATTCAAAATAATATAGAAGATTCTCTGGCGGAGGAAATTCTGTCCGGAAAGATTCAGGCATCCGACAAGGTAAGCATGACCGTGGTGGATGGCAAAGTTGTGTTCACAAAAAAATAATAATTTTGTACAAATTCCACGTAAGATTTTGTAGAAATTCATGTAAAATTGTTGTATAATGAAAAAGAATTGAGCAAGAACGAATTCGAGATACGAAATTATAAAATACAATACGGAGGAACAGAATATGGCAGTGATTGATGAACTGATCCGCGAAGAAGAGACAGGAGCCTTGAGCTTTGGTAATTTTGCACTGGCAACAAAGACAAAGAAGGATGGCTTCCAGTATCAGGGCGATAGCTATAAGATTAAAACTTTCCGTGAGATTACGAAGCTGGAAAGAAATGGAATGTTTGTATATGAATCCGTACCTGGTACAGTTGTACATGACTTCCGCGCGACAGATAAGGCAGTGAATTTTGTGGTAGAAGGCGAAGAAGATTCCCAGATCACGCTGGAGTTAGAGGCTGAGAAGGAATACAAGATTCATATTGACAAGGTATATGTTGGAAAGATGAAGACAAACCTTGGTGGCAAACTGAATCTGAGTGTAGAGCTGGAACCAGCTAAGATGGTAGATATTCTTGTAGAGAAAATCTAATTCGATGAAATGACAGGGCTGTCGCACCGGACATGATATGTTATGTCTGGTATGGCAGCTCTTTTGTTGTATAAGGAGAAATCAATGGCAGCAAAGGAAAAACAGATATTTTTTTGTAAAGAATGTGGATATGAGTCTGCAAAATGGCAGGGACAGTGTCCGGGATGCCGTGCGTGGAATACATTTGTAGAAGAAAAGGTGAAAGTTGGTGTCAAAGGAGCGGTGAAGCAACCGAAGGATGCAGTCAGTCCTATGGGTATTTTGCAGGTGACAACGGCGGAGGAAAGCCGCGTGCAGACCGGTATGCGGGAACTTGACCGTGTGCTCGGTGGAGGTATCGTCAAGGGCTCTCTGGTGCTTGTCGGCGGTGATCCAGGAATCGGAAAATCAACCATCCTCTTACAGATGTGCCGCAATCTGGTGCATCAGAATGTAAATGTACTCTATGTCTCTGGGGAGGAATCGCTTTCACAGATCAAGATGCGTGCAGAACGGATTGGCGTATTTGAGAAGGATATGCTTCTTCTGTGTGACAATGACATGGATAATATTGAGCGGGTAATTACGAAAAGCAATGCAAGCGTGGTGATCATTGATTCTATACAGACCATGGTCGTAGAAGAGGTTGGATCGGCACCGGGTACAGTGACACAGGTGCGCGAAGTGACGGCAAGACTGATGCAGGTAGCTAAGCAGTATGGAATTGCGATCTTTATTGTCGGACATGTCACAAAAGAAGGAAATGTGGCAGGTCCACGTACATTGGAACACATGGTAGATTCCGTCTTGTATTTTGAAGGTGACCGGAATCATGGGTTCCGTATTTTGCGTGGTGTGAAAAACCGATTTGGCTCTACGAATGAGATTGGCGTATTTACCATGACAGAAAAAGGATTGGAGGAAGTTGATAATCCTTCACAGGCCCTCCTAAATGGACGCCCGCAAAATGTATCCGGCTCTGTTGTTGTATCTTCCTTAGAAGGAACACGTCCAATTCTGGTAGAATTGCAGGCACTTGTCTGCCAGACGAATTTTAATATGCCGCGGCGTACATCGGTAGGAATTGATTATAACCGCGTGAATCTGATCTTGGCGGTCATGGAAAAACGTGTCGGCATGAACCTGTGGGGGTATGATGCATATGTCAATATTGCTGGTGGTATGAAAGTAAATGATACTGCTGTTGATTTAGGCGTTGCGTTTGCGATAGCATCCAGCATGAATAATAAAGTTGTGCCAAGTGATACGATGATCATCGGGGAGATTGGACTTGCCGGGGAGATCCGAGGTGTCACAAATGTCCTGCAGCGCGTGAAGGAAGCCGACAAGATGGGATTCGCAACCTGTATTATTCCGAAGTCCAATTATGATAAAGCGATGGATAAGCTCAATGTAAAAATCCTATGTGTATCGACGCTGGTAGAGGCTCTTTCTCTGCTTTGATGGGGCTTTGAAAAAGGCACTTGGAAGCAACTAGAAAAAATTCAAAAAAATTCAAATTAGCTGTTGACATTCTAAAAATGAAGTGATATTATAAGCAAGCTGTCGCTGATACGACAGCAAAAAACACCATTCGATATCACGTTTTGAAAATCAAAAAGTTGAAAAAACTTCTTGACAAAGACAAAACAAAGTGATATTATAAGGAAGCTGTCGCTGAGGACAGCAAACAACGAACCTTTGACAAATTAATAACATGTTAACCCTGAAAATTTCTTTAAGATATTTTCAAGGATTTGATACAAATCCTATTCATTCATTAGAATGGAAACACAATGAACAGTAATTAGGATCGTAATTATAAGCTAACGTTTATAAGAGATTCAAGGATTACAAACTTTTTATGAGAGTTTGATCCTGGCTCAGGATGAACGCTGGCGGCGTGCTTAACACATGC
>OFSD01000010.1_pt1 | contig 224052 bp, 219 predicted proteins | sample 1543191 | NCBI WGS metagenome assembly OFSD01 (sample SAMN04209221, study PRJEB22552) | human gut metagenome | biome: gut; material: feces | host: Homo sapiens | place: USA: Oklahoma
GGTTTTAAAAGAACGTTCTTTTTATAAAGTGTCTATTTTTACTTGACCACTTCATTAGGGTTCTTTTTTTCTTGCTTGATATACTCTTACGTGTTATGCTAAGTAATATGTGAAGGGATGGTTCGTTATGAAAATCAAAAATTTAAATATTAAAAATAAAGCTGCAGTTTTAACAGCAGGAGGGATAATCTTGGGACAAGGGGCATTTTCGGCTGCTTTCTTTGCCAATGATAGATATCCATTTGTAAAAAATGATTATACTGCCCATTTAGTTCAAGTTCAAGAAACTACTAAAGATGGTGATTTTACTTATCAAAAATATGCTGTATCTTCTTATGATACAGGAGATGCTATTCTTTTGAAGAGACCATATGAAGAAAATACGAATGGTAAATATGAAAGAGAAGTTTTGATTGTTCCTAAAAAGTGCTTTTCTAATGTTGAATATCAATACACTAAAGAAAATATTGATAATCAAGAATTGCTTTTAGAACAAGATTATATTTCAGAAATTATCGATTTATCAAATGAAGCTACCGATATGAAAATATTTACTTATGATGAAGTAGAAGAATTACCTCAAGAAAATCCATATGAGATAAGTTGCGCAACATTTGATGTTTATTTAGATGATACTATTACTGTTAATGACAGAGGAAAAGACTTCATTGTTACCTCATTATATATATCTGGTTTATTAGTCATTTTAGGAGGAGGGGTAGCTCTTAATAAGATATTTGTCAAAGAAAAAGAAGACAGTAAAGTGAAAAAACTTAAATAGACCTTTTAAATATCTTTTCTTATTTTAAAACTTGGTATATAATTAAAAAGAAAGATGGAGGTAAAAATGGCAAAGAAAAAAGATGTGGTTACAGTAGGGGCACCTAGTTTAAAGCCCAAGAAAAAACATATTTTTGGAAAGATTTTATTAACGTTAATTATTGGTATTTGTTTAGGTGGAGTTATAATGTATTATTATTTAGATATATACATGAAGGATGATAAGAAAAGTGTAAATACATCAGTACCTAAAAATAATACAAGTAATAATGAAGAAAAAGAGGTAAGTCTTCCGACTGATAGCTATGTTGTTAAAAGATTAATAACGGGAATGCATTTTGTAGATGGTACTAATATTGAAAAAGCTTTATATGTTAATGAAAGAACAATTGCAAAAGATTTACCAGGAGATTTTTTGGATAATCTGTTATTAAAAGAAGCTTATAGAACAGAGTCTAACTTCAATGAAGAAGTTAAAGTTAAAGACTTAGAACAGGCAAGAATAAACTTATTTGGAAAAAACTATGAAATAATTATTCCGACTGATAAAGAAGTGGGTAGTTGTCCAGTATTTAAATATAATACAGAAAAGAGGAGTTATAAGCGAGATAATAGTGAGTGTAATATTACAAATGATATTTCTATTTCGTATGATGTAGTAGAGGCTCGCATTATTGAAAATAAAAGTATTACTATTTATGAGGCAGTAGCGTTTATTAAAGATGATAAAATTTATAAGAAGATAGATGGCTCTAATAATGTATCAGATGAAGTTAAAGATGTTACTACAGATGGATTTAATGTTTTGGATAATGTTAAAAAATTAAATCAGTACAAATATACATTTACTTATGATAAAGATAGTAATAATTATGTATTTAATAGTATAGAATTGGTGAAGTAAAATTTTATAATTATTAATTTTACAAACAATATGTTTGTATAAATAAGAAATCCTTCCATGATGAAATAAATATAGTGGAAGGATTTTTATTATGGAAAGTAGTAGATTCTTATTTAAAACGACAGACTATGGTTATAGAAATTAAAAAATTCTAGATGACAATACTTATTTAATTAGTGAGTTATAAAAAAAGAAGCAAAGTAAGATTTGCTCCATATTTTACTATAATAAATAATAACTTATTTTGTTATTTTTATACTTTCTATTACTGGTTGATTTTCTTTTTTGACTGTACCATTATCATCTTCTGTTTTGGTGTCTTTGCAAATCTTATCGACTATTTCCATACCAGATGTTACGTGACCAAAACCGGCGTATGAACCATCTAGAAATGTACTATCGCTTTGAACTATAAAAAATTGTGATGAAGCACTGTCATTTGCTTGGCTTCTAGCCATAGATATTGTACCTCTAGTGTGAGAAATATTATTTTCAACACCATTATTTTTAAATTCGCCCTTTATAGTTTTTTCGGAACCACCAGTACCGTTTCCTAGAGGGTCTCCACCTTGAATCATAAACCCATCTATTATACGATGAAAAGTAAGTCCATCATAGAATTTGTCATTTACTAGATTTACGAAGTTAGTAACTGTAATAGGAGCACTATCTGCATCTAGTTCTAATTTGATAACTCCGTAATCCTTGATGTTTATTTCAGCATTTATTTTTCCACTTAACATTTTATCATCACCATCACTACCACAACCAGTTATTAGAAAACAAGTTAAAACAACTATTAATAAATAACCAATCTTTTTCATTTTTCCATCCTTTCGCTTATAAAGGTATCATATTATTAAAATTATTTCAACTGATTGTGAGGTTAAAGACTTGTATATATTTTTAAATTATAGTAAACTAAACATAGAGGAGAGAGATTCATGCAAGAAGATTTGATAAAAGAGACTAAAGAAAAAATGGAAAAAAGTATGGAAAACCTTAATAAGAGGATGTCTACTGTTAGAGCAGGAAGAGCTAATCCATCAAGTTTAGATGGTGTTATGTGCGAATATTATGGTGTTATGACACCATTAAAACAACTTAGTATTATTTCAGTACCAGAAGGTAATCAATTACTTATTAAACCATTTGATAAGAGTGCATTAGGCGCAATTGAAAAGGCTATAATAGCCGCTAATCTTGGATATAATCCATCTAATGATGGAGAAACAATAAGAATAATTGTTCCAGCACTTACAGAAGAAAGAAGAAAAGAACTTATTAAACAAGTTAAAGGTATTTGTGAGGATGGTAAGGTAGCAGTTAGAAATATTAGACATGACGCTATTGGAGATGCTAAAGACTTAGAACTTTCTGAGGATGAACTTAAGGGTGTTGAAAATAGAATTCAAGAATTAGTTAATACATATAATAAAAAAATAGATGAATATTTAAAACAAAAAGAACAAGAATTATTAACTGTTTAGTAAAATGTCAAATTTAGACAAAAAAAACATATAAATTAGTGAGGTGATTTATATGTTTTTTCATGTGTTTGAAATGGTTCATCATTTGTTTTTTACGGGAAGTTATTCTAATCAGGTGTTTCCAGAACCATTGTCTTTAGAAGAAGAAACAGTTACTATTGAAAAAATGTTAAAGGGGGATAAGACGGCTCGAAATAAATTAATTGAACATAATTTACGCTTAGTCGCACATATAGTAAAAAAGTTTGATTTTAAAGAAGGAGATCAGGATGATTTAATTAGTATAGGTACTATTGGATTAATTAAGGGAGTAGATACTTTTTCTAATCTTAAAAGCGTTAAATTAACAACATATTGTGCTAGATGTATAGAAAATGAAATTTTGATGTTTTTTAGATCAAATAACAAAAATAATAAGAATGTATCCTTAAATGATGCGGTTGGATATGATAAAGATGGCAATGAAATAGCTATTTTAGATGTTTTAAAGACTCCGAAGGAGGATTTTTTTGAGGGAATTGCCTTAAAGGATGATATAAATCTTTTAAATCAATATTTTGAAGTCCTTTCAGAAAGGGAAAAAGATATATTGATACGACGATATGGACTTTATGGAAATGATGAACATACACAAAAAGAAATAGCTAAAACACTACATATTTCTAGAAGTTATGTTTCTCGAATAGAAAAAAGAGCACTTACCAAAATTTTACGGGAATTTATTAAGAATAATCAAATAGATTAGAAAAAATGTTTTCAAAAAGTTAATTTAGGGTATAATAAGACTAGTGGTGATATTTGTGGCAAAGAAAAATGGCAAAAAAAAGAAGAAAAATAATAAAAAGAAAAATGGGACAAAGTTAAAAAATATAAATCAAGTTGGTAAAAAAGTAAACTATAAACAAAGCTCAAAAAGAATTAAAGCAAGTAGTATTACTGAAAATAAGGAAAATAATTTAGAAGATGATTTTCTTAAATTACAGGAAAAAATAAATTTAAAAAATGGAACATTGAAAATGGATTTAACTACTAGTTCTTCCGATGCTCATGATAGTAAAAGTGAGAAAAAGGAAAATATTAAAGATGATGTAGATGATTTATTTGGCGTTTTGGATACGACAGTAAAACTTGATGATTTATTTTTAGAAAATGATGAAAAAGAGCATAGGAATAAGAAACTTGTGGTTGGTGTTATTTTGAGTATAATTATACTTCTTGCATCTTTTATATTCTTATTTATTGTACCGCAAGTAAGATTAAAGGGTAAAAGAGTAATGGTTATTAACTATAAAGGAAAGTATGTTGAACCCGGTTATAGAGCCTATTTTCTAAATAAAAAATTAACTAATAAGGTTGTAGTTACAGGAGGAGTTAACTCCTCTAAACTTGGTACTTATAAAATAAAATATAGTATGGGGTATAAAGGTTTTAACAATAGGAGAGTAAGGATTGTTAAAGTTAAAGATTTATCAAAGCCTGTAATTAAGCTTAATGGTCATGAAAATACTTCTGTGTGTCCTGATAAAAAATATAAGGAAGAAGGATATAGAGCTTATGACAATTATGATGGTGATATTACTAAAAAAGTAGAAGTTATAAAGAATGAGAAATTTTACTTATATAAAGTAAGTGATAGTAATGGTAATAAAACTTCTATTAAAAGATATATTACTTATGAAGATAAAGTTAAACCTGTTATTTCAGTTAATAAAAATATTTATCTTTTAGAAGGGGAAGAATTTAAAAAAGATTATAAGGCGTATGATAACTGCGATGGCGATATTACTAAAAATGTTAAGGTTGTTGGAAGTGTTGATGTAAGTAAGGCAGGAGAATATAGTTTAAAGTACTCTGTTAAAGATAGTTCTTTAAATCAGAATGATGTTTTACAGAAAATACATGTAATGAAAAATGACGCTCCAGGTACTATTTATTTAACTTTTGATGATGGGCCTCGTGAAGGAACGACTGATGTTATTTTGGATATTTTAAAAGAAGAAAATGTCAAGGCAACATTTTTTGTAACTAACGGTGGACCTGATTACCTGATTAAAAGAGAGTATGATGAAGGTCATGCTATAGGATTACATACTGCGAGTCATGATTATAAAACGGTTTATCAAAGTGTTGATGGTTACTTTAATGATTTACTTAGTGTTCAAAATAGAGTAAAAAATATAACAGGAATTAATACTATGATTATTAGATTTCCTGGTGGTAGCAGTAATACAGTTAGTAGAAGATATCAAAACGGGATTATGAGTATTCTTACGACAGAAGTTTTAAATAGAGGATATCGTTATTATGATTGGAATTTAAGTAGTGGTGATGCTGAAGGTGGAAGACATGATGCAGATGAGATTTATAATAACGTTGTTAATGGGCTTTCCAAAGATAGAGTAAACATGGTTTTAATGCATGATATAAAACCTTATACACGTGATGCTTTAAGAAATATAATTCAGTATGGAAAAAATAATGGTTATACCTTTGCATCTATTACCGATAATACACAAATGATAAAGCAAAAAGTTAATAACTAGAACTTTAGGTGTTCTAGTTTGCTTTTTTACAATAATATTGTATAATAAGACTGGTGATTTATTTGAAGTATATTCCGTATATATATAAAAAAACTATTTTTGATATTCCATATGATAAGTTAAAAAAAGAGAATATTAAATGTTTGATCTTTGATTTAGATAATACTTTGGCATTGATTGATGAAAGAGAATGTCCTCTTAAAACAATGAAGTTAATTGAAAAGTTAAAAAAGGAATTTACGGTTTTAATTATTACTAATAATACAAGAAAACGTATAATTCCTTATCAAATGACTTTAGGAGTTGATGCTATATACTTAGCAATGAAACCATTTACAAGAGGACTTAGAAAAGTTCAAAAGAAGTATGGATTTCAAAAAAGTGAAATGATAATGATTGGAGATCAATTAGTTACTGATATTAAATCCGGTGTAAGATTTGGTATTAAAACTATTTTGGTTGATCCATTAGGTAAGAAAGATTTAAAAATTACTAGTTTTAATAGATTTATAGAGAATCAAAAAATTAGTAAATATAAAAAAGAAAACTTATTCGAAAGAGGTAGATATTATGAATAAGAAATGTCTTGGATGTGGAGTAGAATTACAAGATGAAAATATGCTCTTGGATGGGTATACAGTTAATTTAGAAAATGATTTGTGTCAAAGATGTTTTAGGTTAAAAAATTATGGAGAATATCAAGCAACAACTAAAACAAATGAAGAATACCAACAAATACTTGAAGCAGTTGGAAAGACAAAGGATTTAGTTGTTTATGTTACAGATGTTTTAAATGTAGAACAAGATTTATATGATATTAGAAAGTTTTTACCTAATAAAATATTATTAGTATTAAATAAAAGAGATGTAATTCCTAAATCTGTAAAAGATGAAAAATTAATTCAATACTTTAAAGATAAATATGATTTCTTTAATGATATAGTAGTAGTTAGTTGCGAGAAAAATATGAATATTGATCATTTATTAAATAGGATTAAGTTTTTTCAAGTAACTAAACAAGTCTATGTAGTAGGCCATACTAATGCAGGTAAGAGTAGTCTAATTAATAAACTTATAAAAAATTATTCAGATAGTAAACAAGAACTTACAATTTCACCACTTCCTTCTACAACACTTAATCTAATAAATATAGAAATTAATGATTATTTAACAATCATCGATACTCCTGGACTAATTGATGAAGGATCTATTACAAATTATGTTGATAATGAACTACTAAAAGTAATTACACCTAAAAAAGAAATAAAAACAAAGACTTATCAGTTAAGAAGAGGGCAATCTATTATCATAGGAGATTTAGTTAGAATTGATTATGTTGATGGGGAAAAGAATAGTTTTACATTATATATATCTAATGATATCAAAACTAAAAGAATTATTTCATCGAGACATGATGACCTTAAAAATTTAGCAAAAAGAACATATCAACTTCCTTTTAATCAAGACATTGTTATCAAAGGACTTGGTTTTATAAAAGTAGTAAATAGAGGAGTAGTTGATATATATTTAAATCAGAGAGTAGAGACATTTTTAAGAGATAATCTTATTTAATAAGTAAAATGGCATGTAAAGTATATGCTGTTTTCTTTTTCTATTAGTTTATTATGTTATAATCTGTATAGGTAAGGTGATATTTATGACAAAGTTAGAAGAGGCTTTAGGAAGAATTGGCAATTTAGAATTAGATAAAAATACAGATGATATTATTAATTACTTAGAAAATAATAAAGAAAAAGTAGTAATTGAAAAGCAGGACTTTTCTCTCACTGATATTATTTCTTTTGCTAAGAATCCTTCACTAATTTTAGATAAAAGGCAAATAGAGGTGGCTGATAATGGTATTAAGACATACCACTTTAATAAAAAAATTATAGATTTAGTTAGTAAGCATATGTCTTCTTCTATATCTTCTTTAACTATTCCAGCTTCTTATTTTAATAAAAATAGTGTTTTTAAATATCCAAATTTAGAAGAGCTTAACTTGAATATAACTAAAGATGATTTATTTAAAATAGATTTGAAGACAATGAAACAATTATTAAATCAAACAAAAATAAGAAAGCTTGATGTAGATTGTTATCTTGATGATCAGGTATTATTAGAGAATTGTTGTGGAATTAAGTCCTTTATGGGAAGTAAACTTAATATGGATGGCTTAAATTTAAATTCAAGAAACTATCAATTTAATCCTAAAGTAGAAGGCTTCTTAAAAAATGATTGTACGGGAGTTAATGAAGTTTTGGATTTAGCTTTAAAAAATAAAACCTCTGATATAGAAAGTATAAAAATTTATAATAACTATAAATGTGGGTATGGAAATGATAAAATTGATTATCAGAAATATAAAAAAGGCTCAATTATTGAATTTGGTGATACCGAATGTCAAAAAGATGTTAAAGCTATAAAAATAAAAAATATAGAGCATATAATGGATGTTTTTGATATAGTTAACAGCTTTCAGGAAAGAGGATTTGAGGTAGAAGCAATTTATTTATTTTTAGAGAATAAAACTTATGATGATATGAATTTATTAAGACAACTAGACAAAAAATATGATTTAAAAATAAAATATGATGGGTCTTTACAGGTAATAGATAGTAATACTTTTGTGGGAATGAGAGATAGCATAGACTATTATAAAGATGTAATAAATAATAGTAACTCATCTAATTTAGAAAAAATAATGCTTGCATATGATATTGTTAAGTCTTTTCCTTATAAAGAAAGAAAAGATAATTTAAGGATACCTCGAGAGGTAGCGACTATTATTAAAGATGGTAATATTGTTTGTGTAGGATATTCGCAATTATTATCTCAAATTCTAAAAGAAACAGGAGTAGATAGTTATACAATAAGTACATCTGTTCCGGTAGGGGATGATGTTATAGGTCATGAAAGAAATGTGATAGTTGTTGATGATGATAAGTATGATATACATGGAAATTATGTCTTTGATGTAACATGGGACTCTGCTAAAAACGTAACTAAATGTATTGATAGTGAAGGAAAAAATGTTTTAAGAAGTAAAAGTAGTCCTATATTAGATACTGATCAAGTAGTAAAACATTATGATAATTTAGTTCTTTATAGATACTTTTTAATTTCTGATAACAGATATAATAGTTGTTTTCCAGGGGAGCCTTATCCAGATTTTAAATATGCGGAAAAGATTTCTTCATCAGGAGAGACATTTGATGATGATACCTTATGTAGTAAGGAGTTAGAACAATCTAAATTTATAGAATTACTTTATAATGTAAAACTTAGGGAGGGTTATTCTGACGCTAATGTAGAAGAGGAAATAGAAGATATATTTGATTTTTTAGGAAATTACTCTAAAGATGATATTAAAAAAGATATAGAAAAGATTATTAACAATAATTCTAAACAAGTATAAGAGAGTATAATATAATTGAAATTATACTAAATTTATGACATAATATAAATGTTTGGAGACGATACTATGAATGGACAGACTGTTAGTAATTTAATTAGAAGTAAAACTGATATAGTAGATATTATAGGAGAAAGAATACCTTTAGTAAAAAAAGGAAAGAACTTTTTCGGAATTTGTCCGTTTCATGATGATACTAATCCTTCAATGTCTGTTTCTAGAGAAAAACAAATATATACTTGTTTTACTTGTCACGCTACGGGAAATGTTTTTAAGTTTTTAATGGATTATGAAAAAATGAGTTTTCCTGAGGCTTTAAAGTATTTGGGGGATAGAGTAGGAGTAGATACAAATAGTGTAAGGCTAAAAAAAGTAAATAATAATAATGATAAATATTATGAAATGTATGACTTTGCAACTAAATATTATCAAAATAATATTTTATCTCCAGCTGGTAGTATGGCTAGAACTTATCTTTCGAAAAGAGGAATAGATAAAGATATCATTAAAAAATTTGAAATAGGTCTTTCTCTTCCTAATAATGCTGATTTAACAGAATTACTTTTGAAGAAGAAGTATGATATAGTTGATCTTAATAAAGCAGGGCTTACTAATAGTAATTACGATGTGTATAAAGATAGAATTATGTTTCCCCTTTTTGATATAAATGGAAAAGTAGTAGGATTTTCAGGAAGAATATATAAAGATAGCCAAGATAATAAGTATTTGAATACAAAAGAGACTCCTATATTTGTTAAGGGAGAACAACTATATAATTATCATATTGCTAAAGAGAAAGCTAGAATTTTAAAATATGTAATTATTATGGAAGGGTTTATGGATGTTATTAGAGCTAGTACTATTGGGTATGAAAATGTAATAGCTTTAATGGGAACAGCTCTTACTCATGAACAAATGAAATTAATAAAGAGACTTTCTAATAACATTATATTGTGCTTAGATGGAGATAATCCAGGAAAAGCTGCGGCCTATAAATTAGGAGAGGAATTTTTAAAAGAAAAAATAGAAGTAAAAGTCGTTACCTTACCTAATAATGATGATCCAGATAGTTTTATTTTAAAAGAAGGAAAAGAAAAGTTTGCAAGATATATAGAAGAAGCAGAAAATTATAATGATTATAAAATTAGAGTAATGCGTGATAATGTTAATTTTCAAAGTGATATAGAAAAAGCTAATTATATTAATAACGTTTTAAAAGAATTAACAGAAGTAAATGATGAAATAAGAATAGAAATTATTTTAAAAAAGCTTGCAAAAGAGTTCAATTTGGGGTATAATACGTTGGAAAAAAAGTTTTCTAACATTAAAAATAACAAACCTCAAGAAGAGATTAAATTTGTGCCAAAAAATACATCGAAAAGAAAAGATAAATATAGACAAGCCATAGAACAGGTAATATATTATATGCTTACTAATGAATGGGTAATTAGTGAAGTCGATAAAGAAAGACTCTTATTACCAGATGATAAACTTAGAATACTAGTACAAGAAATAATATATTATTATAAAACATATGGAACAGTTTCAATTGCTGACTTTTATACATATTTACAAGATAAACAAGAATTATTAGAAACTTTTAATAGTATCTTAAATAGCAATTATAATGATGAAGTTAGTAAAGAAGTTTTATATTTATATTTTGATGTTATTAGGGAAAATGTAAAGAATAAAGAGATTAAGAGGTTGGAAGAAAAATTAGTCAAAGAAATAGATCCACTAGAACAAGCTAAGTTGGCTGATATGATTAGAAAGTTACGAATAGGAGAAAGTAATAATGGTTGAAGAAATAAAAACAATGGATGAGAGAAAAAATAAGTTAATCAATTTAGGTAAGAAGCAGGGATATATTACTTATGAACAACTTGCTGATGAATTAAAAGGATTAGATATTGATAGTGATGTTTTAGATGACCTTTATAATTCCTTGGTTGAAGTGGGTATTGAAATAGTAGCAGAAGATGGTAGCAGTGATGGTGATGATGGTAGTGATATTACTCAAGATATATCAGTTGAAGAGTTAACTTTATCAAAGGATGTTAAAATCAATGACCCTGTTAGAATGTATTTAAAAGAAATTGGTCGTATTAACTTACTTACATCAGATGAGGAGTTTGAATACGCTAGAAGAGCTATTGATGGAGACGAAGAAGCAAAGAAAATGCTTGCTGAATCAAATTTAAGATTAGTTGTTTCTATTGCTAAACGTTATGTAGGACGTGGTATGTTATTTCTTGATCTTATTCAAGAGGGAAATATTGGACTTATGAAGGCAGTAGATAAGTTTGATCCAACTAAAGGATATAAGTTTTCAACTTACGCTACTTGGTGGATAAGACAAGCTATAACTCGTGCTATTGCAGATCAAGCAAGAACTATCAGAGTTCCTGTTCATATGGTTGAAACAATTAATAAATTATCTCGTGTTCAAAGACAATTAACACAAGAGTTAAATCGTGAACCTACAGATGAAGAAATCGCTAAAAAATTAGATATTCCAGTAGAAAAAGTAAGAGAAGTATATAAAATAAGTCAAGATCCTGTATCACTAGAAACACCAATTGGTGAGGAAGAAGATTCACATCTTGGAGATTTCTTACCAGATGAGAGAACAATGGGACCAGAAGAATTTACAACGCAAGAAATGTTAAAAGAAGAGTTAGATGGTGTCTTACTTACCTTGACTGATCGTGAAGAAAAAGTTCTTCGTCTTCGTTTTGGACTTGATGATGGTCAGTGTAGAACACTAGAAGAAGTAGGCCAAATCTTTGGAGTTACTAGAGAACGTATTCGTCAAATTGAAGCTAAGGCTTTAAGAAAATTAAGACATCCATCACGTTCAAGAAAATTAAAGGATTTCATGACTGACTAATGATAGTAAATAAAAGATTAAAAGAGGTTTCAAAACTTGTAGATGATGGAAGTAGTATTTTAGATGTAGGGTGTGACCATGCGTTTTTAGATATCTTTTTGGCACAAGATAAAACTAAAAAACTAAAAAAAATAGTAGCTAGTGATAATAAAGAAGGTCCACTAGAACAAGCTAAAAATAACATTTTACAACATAAGTTAAGTGAACTTATAGAACTTAGACTCGGAAATGGATTAGATGTTTACACTAGTGATATAGATACAGTAATTATTTCTGGAATGGGTGGCAGAAATATGATTGGAATTTTTAAGGCTCATCCTGAATACCTTAAAAATATAAATACTTTTATCTTATCACCAAATAATTTTCAAATTGACTTAAAAAAATTTTTAGTAAAGTCTAATTTTAAAATTGAAAAAGAAGTTTTAGTGAAAGATGGAAAGTATATTTATCAAGTCATTAAATTTGTGAGAGGTAAAGTCCATTATAGTAGAAGAGAATACTTTTTTGGGCCTTTATTACTTAAAAATAAAGATAAATTATTTATAGAATATTATACTAGAGAACTAAAATCTAGACAGATAATTATAAAGTTATTGCCTGCTGGTTTTAGTTTCAGAAAAATAAAACTAAAAAAAGAAATAAAGATTATTAGTTTAGAACTTGCTAATACTAGATAGAGGACTTAGTCTTCTTTTTTTTACACTTTTATTAGAATTGTTTGATCTTTTATATAGAATATTTTATTATTGTCTGATATAATTAGTTAGAATAGAAAGGTGATTTGATGAAATACGTTTATTTATTTAGTGAAGGTAATAAAAATATGAGGGAAATTCTAGGTGGTAAGGGTGCAAACCTTGCCGAAATGACTTCTCTAGGATTGCCAGTGCCCCAAGGTTTTACGGTATCAACCGATGCTTGTCTTAGCTACTATAATAATGGTGAAAAGATAATACCAGAAATTGAGACAGAAATTTTTTCTAAATTAGAAGAATTGGAAAAAATTACAGGTAAAAAGTTTGGAGATCTTTCTAATCCACTTTTAGTATCTGTTAGAAGCGGAGCAAGAGTTTCAATGCCTGGAATGATGGACACTGTTTTGAATTTAGGAATGAATGATGCTATATGTGATAATTTAGAAAAAAATTTGGATAATCCAAGATTTGCTTTAGATAGTTATCGCAGATTAATTCAAATGTATAGTGATGTTGTTATGGGCTTTCCTAAGAGTAGTTTTGAAGGAGTTTTTGATAAATTTAAGGAAGATAAGGGCATAACCCTTGATACTGAACTTTCAAATGATGATTTAAAAGAAATTATTAGACTTTATAAGAATGAATATTTAAAATTAGCAGGAGATAATTTTCCTAGTGATCCAAGGGTTCAATTGTTAGAGGCAGTTAAGGCTGTTTTTAGAAGTTGGAATACAGAAAGGGCAATTACTTATCGTAGATTAAATGATATTCCTTCTGATTGGGGAACAGCAGTTAATGTTCAACAAATGGTTTATGGAAATAGAGACAAAAATTCTGGTACTGGTGTTTGTTTTACAAGGAATCCGGCAACAGGGGACAAAAAGTTGTTTGGCGAATATTTAATGAATGCTCAAGGAGAAGATGTAGTTGCTGGTATTAGAACACCACAGGATATAAGTACATTAAAAGATGTAATGCCAGAGTGCTATGAACAATTCCAAAATATTTGTAATGTGCTTGAAAATCACTATCATGATATGCAAGATATGGAATTTACTATTGAAGATGGTAAACTTTATATGTTACAAACTAGAAATGGTAAAAGAACTGCGAAAGCAGCAATTAAAATTGCAGTTGATTTAGTTCATGAAGGACAAATTAGTATAAATGAAGCTTTGATGAGGGTTGATGCTAAAGACCTTGATCAGTTGTTACATCCTGTTTTTGATGAAGATGACTTAAAAAATAAAGAGGTTATTGCGACTGGTCTTGCGGCATCTCCTGGAGCAGCGACTGGTAAATTGTATTTTAGTGCGGAAGATGTGTTAAATGCTCATAAGGCAGGAGAAAAAGATATTATTTTAGCGCGTGAAGAAACTTCTCCTGAAGATATAGAAGGTATGAATGTAGCACATGGTATTTTAACTGTTAGAGGTGGTATGACATCTCATGCAGCTGTTGTTGCTCGTGGTATGGGAACTACTTGTGTAAGTGGATGTAGTAGTTTAATTGTTGATAGTAGTAATAAAATTTTACAAACGAGTGATGGTAGAGTTTATCATGAAGGAGATTATTTAAGTCTTGATGGTACTAGTGGTAGGGTTTATAGCGGAAAAGTAGAGTTACTTGATGCTAAAATTAGTGGTGAATTTGAAGAGTTTATGAACTGGGCTGATAGCGTTAGAAAGCTTGAAGTAAGAGCTAATGCAGATAATCCTAGAGATGCGAGAGTAGCTCATAATTTTGGAGCTCAAGGTATAGGACTTTGTCGTACTGAGCATATGTTCTTTAGTGAAGAGAGAATCTTTAATTTTAGACGTATGATAATTGCGACAACTGAAGAGCAAAGAAAAGAAGCTCTTAGTAAAATTTTACCTTATCAAAGAGAAGACTTTGAAGGATTATTTTCTGAGATGAATAATTTACCTGTTATCATTCGTTTCCTTGATCCACCACTTCATGAATTTTTACCACATACAGATAGTGAAATGGAAGAATTAGCTAATAGTATGGGAGTAGCGTTTGATGTAATTAAAAATAAAGTTGAGAGTTTGAAGGAATTTAATCCAATGATGGGACACAGAGGATGTAGACTTGATGTTACTTATCCTGAGATTGCTAGAATGCAAACAAGAGCTGTTATTGAGGCCACTATTAATGTTACTTTACGAGGATTCAAAGTTATTCCTGAAATTATGATTCCACTTATTGGAGATATGAATGAGCTTAAGTATGTTAAAAAATTAATTACTGATGAAGCTTCTAAGGTATTTGAAGAAAACAGGATGAGGATTGATTATAAAGTGGGAACAATGATAGAAATTCCTAGAGCAACACTTATTGCTGATGAGATTGCCAGTGAAGCTGAATTCTTTAGTTTTGGTACTAATGACTTAACTCAACTTACTTATGGTTTCTCTAGAGATGATGCTTCTAAGTTCTTGAAGGATTATTATGATAAAAAGATATTCCTACATGATCCTTTCCAATCTATAGATGAAGAGGGAGTTGGAAAGTTGGTTGATATTTCTGTTAGAAAATCAAGGACAGTTCGTAGAGACATTGAACTTGGTATTTGCGGAGAACATGGTGGAGATCCTAAATCTATCGATTTCTGTCATAGGGTAGGACTTAATTATGTTTCTTGTTCTCCTTATAGAGTTCCAGTTGCACGTTTAGCTGCTGCGCAAGCTGCGATTAGAAATAGTATTGATGTAATATAGTGTAAAAGTAGATAGCAAAAATACGCAAATTTGTTTCTTGAAAAAAGAAACAAAAAATAGTATAATTTTATGTGTTAAATGAGTAGCTTTTAAGAAAGAGGCGTAAATCCAGTTTATGGATTTTGCCTCTTTTTTCTCGTTAAATAAGGAGGAAAATTATGAAGGAAGAAAGTCAAAATAAAATGGCAATAGAGCCAATTAATAAACTTATTTTAAAAATGGGTTTACCTATGATTGTATCTATGGTTTTACAAGCATTATATAATGTAATCGATAGCATCTCTGTTGCTAATATGGGTTCTACTGGTGCTATTGCAAATCAAGCATTAACTTATGCTTTTCCAATTCAAATAATGATTATTGCGATAGGAGTTGGAACAGGTGTTGGTTTAAATGCTTTACTATCTAAGAGTTTAGGAGAAAATGATAAAAATAAAGTAAATAAGATAGCGGGAAATGGAATATTTTTAAGTATATGTATTTATATTTTCTTTTTGGTATTTGGATTATTCTTCTCTAAGTGGTTTATTTCTTTATTTACTAATGATAAAGAAATTATCAAGATGGGAACTACTTACTTAAAGATTTGTACTTGTTTGTCATTAGGTTCTATTGGATATACTGTTTATGAGAGATTTTTACAAGCGACTGGAAAAACGATGCTATCGACTATTTCTCAAATATCAGGAGCAGTTACAAATATAGTTTTAGATTATATTTTTATTTATCCACTTGATATGGGGGTTGCTGGGGCAGCATGGGCTACTATAATTGGTCAATTTGTATCATTATTTATTGCAATGTATTTTCATTATAAAAAAAATAAAGAAATAGATGGCAGCTTAAAATATATAAATCCTGATGGAAGTATAATTAAAGGGATTTATAGCATTGGTGTTTCGGCCGCATTAATGCAGGCTCTTCTTGCGGTGATGATGGCTGGAATGAATGCTATATTAGGCCTTGCACAAGCAGATCAAACGGTGTTAATTGGTTCATTTGGTATTTACTATAAAATACAACAAATTGCCTTATTTTCGGCATTTGGGCTATCAAATACAATTATTTCAATATTATCATTTAATTACGGTATGCAAGATAGGAAGAGAATAGATGATTGTATTAAATATGGTATTATGGATACCACGATAGTTACTTTAATAATAAGCATTTTATTCGAAATATTTGCATATCCACTTGCTAATTTATTTGGACTTGTGGGAGGAGAGACTAAAGAGATAATTAAAGTTTGTACAATAGCCTTAAGAATTTCTAGTATTGGATTTATATTTATGGGTATTTCAGTAGCTATTCAAGGTATTTTACAATCTATAAGATATGCCTTAAGACCATTAATTATTTCATTATTACGATTAGTTATTTTTGTTTTTCCAGTAGCGTTTTTATTTACAAAATCGAGTGAGGTAGTAAAAATTGTTTGGTGGACTTTCCCAATTGCCGAGATTTTAACATCGATTATTGCTTTGTTTATTTTAAAGGATTCATATAATAGAAAAATTAAAGCGATTAAAAATAAGATGGAAAATAATAACTATTCTGATGAGAAAATATAAATAATTAGAAAAATTTAATTTATATGATAGACTTAGTTGTTTTATAAACTAGAAAAAAAAGACCTTGAGTCTTTTTAATTTTTTTCTAATTCTTTCTTTTTGTGATAAGAGTAAAAGGGAATATTTGCTATGTAGCAACCTATAATCATGGCGAAGGTATATACAATAAAGTTGGTGATTGGACCATACTTTTCACTTATTGACTTGAAAAAGAAGATAGGGGATTTATAAAATGGGCTAATATAAAACATATTTATATATCCAGCCTTATGAAAAATGGTATTTATTATTTGAGCTATTAAAACAGTTATGTAAAAATATTTTAAAGAGGATTTGAATTCAGTTTTATCAAATCCAGCTCTTTTACTTAAAAAAAGATAAAAACCGATGAATAATAAAATAGCGTGCCATAGAAAGGCGTGAATAGTTAAGAAAATGTATTTATGAATTAGGCCACTTGGAATTAGAATAGAAATTAAGCCTCCAGGGAAATTAAAAGCAATTAAAAAATTATAAAGAGCTCTTTTGGTGGTTTGTTTTTTTATGAATGGGATAATCAAACAGATATACATGGCTAAACTACATAATTGAAAAGGGAATATCTTCCATACAATATGATTATTACCGACATTATAATAATAAAAGAAGAACTTGTAAATTTCTGCAATTAAAAGGGTAAGACCTAGTGAAAACAGTAATATATCATTTTGACGTTCATTGGTATTTCTTAAAATATAAGCTAAGATAAAGCAAATAGAAAAAATACTTATTAATAAAATTAGGTGAGTGTTACTGAAAAGTGTAGGTGTATTGTTAAATTTAAAAGCTGTGTGTGTTGTAATATATTTTAACATAATTCATTCTCCTTTAGACAAATAATAATTATATTATAATATATTAAAAAAGAAAAGAAAAAAAGACTTTATAAAGCCCTTTTTAAACATTTAACTAATTTTTCTTTGTCTTCATCACTACTATTTTCCCAAATAATAGACATAAATACGCCAAGACCTGGTAGAGTTACTTCTTCTCCATTCTTTACAGATTCATCAATTGCGTCATATATTGATTCTTCACTATCTTCCTTAAAGTTATTAATAATATGTTCTCTTATACTAATATCCATTTTTTCACTCTCCTGTAATTATTATGTTTAACTATAAAAAATATATACCAAAATATTTTGATTTGTTTTATAATTATACTTGAGGTATTGTTATGAAGAAAAGTTTAAAAGTATTAGCAATTTTATTTTTTATTGCGATAGTAGTTGGTTCAGTTATTACTGTTTATTTGAATAATTTAAAGGAAGAGAAAAAGAATAAAACTTTGTTAAGCGCTGATATAGTTAATAAATATGTAGTAGTAAGAGAAAATAATAAATATATAATAAAAGATGAACTTAATAAACTTAAGAATAAACAACTGAAAAATATTTTTTATGATGATAAAAATGTATATATGTATTTAGATGGAGAAGCTGGGGCAACTATTTTAAGGTATAATGTAGAAAAAAATAAAACTTATACTATTTATGATGATAATAAAGATTTGAGTGGTGAAATTTCTAGGCGAGGAAAGTTTTATGTTATAAATAATTCTATATATGATCTTAATTTTAAAAAAGTGGGTGATTACCCTCAAATTTCGGAGAATGAAATAATTTCTACTAATCTTAAATATAAGCTAGTTAAAACGGAAAACACAATTTTTAAAAAGATGTTAGGAGATGATAATACAGCTAGTTTAATAGATGATACTGAAAAGGAAAAATATAAGCCCTATTTAGCAGATGGTAATACTATTATTTTACTTGGTACTAGTGATGATAGTGAAAAATTATACTTTTTAAATGACAATAAAGCAAATTTACTAGATGTTAATTATAACAAAGATAATAATTATTATTTAATAGATGATGGAACTTACTTAGTAGAAGCTGATAAAGATAGTTATTTTGTTTATGATGTTATTAATAATGCTAAGGTTTATTCAAGTAATAAAGACTATAGTAATTATGTTTTCTTTAAAACGAAATATATGTGTAGTGATAAAGATGGTAATACTATATTTGGAGACTTTTTGACAGGAGAAGTAAGAACTATTTTGGAAAGTAAGAAGAAGAGTGTAAGGGTAGATAAATTTATGAGTTCATCTGATAACTATTCAGTAGTTGTCTTACTTGATGATAATAAAAATACATTTTATATATTTTATTTATAGATTGGAATGTTTAAGAGTATGAAATTAGAAATTGATGGTGTAGTTTATCCTATTGTTATAGAGAAGAAAAAAACAACAAAAAATACTTATATTAGGGTAAAAGAAGATTTAACTATTTATGTTACAACTAATATTTTAACTAGAAATAGTTCAATAAATAAAATAATAGATGAAAACTATAAAGCTATTTGTAAAATGATTGAGAAACAAAAAATAAAAAATAATAATAATAGTGATTTTCATTTTTTAGGAAATAGATATGATATTATTTATACGGAGTATTGTGATATTTCTTTTGGTGAAAATAAAGTTTTTTTGAATAAAAATATAGATGTAGATAAATGGTATAAAAAGCAAGCTAAAATTATATTTAAAAAACATTTGGATGAGATATATAAAACTTTTTCTAGAAAAATAGTTTATCCAGAGTTAAGAATTAGAAAAATGACTACCAGATGGGGTGTATGTAATACTAAGACTAAAGTTATAACACTTAATTTGGAATTAATAAAAAGAGATGAAAAATATTTAGATTATGTAATTGTTCATGAACTATCACATTTGATTTATCCTAATCACTCAAGTAAATTTTGGGAATTGGTTGAAGAAAATTTTCCTAAATATAAACAAATAAAAAAAGAAATGAAAGAATTTTAATTGCTCTTTGGAGCTTTTTCTTTCTTTTCTTTTTTCTTTTTCTCATCTTTTGTATCATATTTGATATTAATGTTTTGGTATTTGTCATCTGGAATTAAGAAGGTGTATCCATTTTCATTTTCAAGGTCATCTGTATTTCCATAATTAATAGAAATTTTTCTTTTTTGCACAATATTCTCCTTTATAAAGAAAAAAGTTAATTCATTAGAATCAACTTTTATTTTCTAGTGGTGTTCACGACGTGATTCGAACACGTGACCGATCGCTTAGAAGGCGATTGCTCTATCCAGCTGAGCTACGTGAACAACTAAGACTTCTTAAGTATACAACAAAAAAATAATTTTGACAAGTGGATTTTTAATATTTTTAGATAAAATAGTTGCTGTTAATACTATTTTATTTTATAATGTAATTGTATGGTAAGAGTGTATAGTAAAAATAGTAGATACAATATATCAAAGTTTTGAATATATTTAATGTAATAGGTAAATACGATTGAACTGAAATTATTGCAGGTAATAATAGAGGTGAGAAATATGAAGAAAAAAGTAATTTTTAGCGTTATTTTAGTCATTCTTATTTGTGGATTAATGTTTATATTTGGTTCTAAGTCTTTTGCGGAGCCTCTGGAAAATGGTCAAGAAGTTCAGAAAGATTCTGACTTAACATATTATCTTACTGTTAATTATGATGGTAAGGATTATGATGCTGTGGAATCTAGTGATACACAGATTTCTAAAATTTCTAGTGATGTTATTTTAGTGGAGGACAGAATACCTTATGGCTTAACTTTTAAAGGATTTGTTGAAACTAATGATGGGAGTATTGGTGCGGTTAAGAGAAGTGATGGTTCTAGTTGTGCTGGATATGTAGTAGATGGTGTTAATGGATTAAAATATGATACTAATACTGGAGTAGTTAGTTATAAGGTAAAAAATTTGATGGCTGGATGTAGTCTTACGGTGGGAATTATTACACATACTCCTAGTACTGTAGATGATCCTAGTACTGCTTATGTTGAAGTAAGAAGAGATTTTTATAATAGCGCAACTGCAGGAGAAAGATTTTTAACTTCTAACTCTAATACAGTGCATGTATTTATGGGAGAAGAAAATGCTACTCTATATAACGTTAAATATGAATATACAGGAGATATACCAAAAGGTGCTCCAGATGTCAGCAGTTTAACAAGTTATACAGCTAATAGTATAGTTTCAGTACTTAATGAAGTTAAAGTTTTAGGGTATAAATTTAGTGGCTGGACTAGTGATGATGTTTCAATTAATAATGGTAGTTTTGTGATGCCAAATAAGAATGTAGTTTTAAAGGGTAGTTTTACTAAAGATAGTACATATACAGTTAGTTATAAAGTGGATGGAAATATGCCTAACTCTTATACGAAACCGGCTGATACAAAGTATTATACTGGTGAAGTTGTTAATGTTAATTCACTTAAGAATGGTGATGTAGTCGATGGATATAGATTTTTGGGATGGAATGTTCAAAGTGGTAATGTTACTATAAGTACTGATAATGATTTTGAAATGCCAGCTGCTGATGTAGTATTAGTAGGTAAATTTGAAAGAATTTCGTATAAAGTTTCATATAAGTTTCAAGGAATTAATATTCCTAGTAATTGGTCTAGTTTATTACCAGTTGGTGCAAACTATTATCCAGGTGATAAAGTTAGTGTTTCTAAAGATCCTGTAGCAGCAGGTTACAAATTCTTAGGTTGGTATAGCGAAAAAAGTTTTACAATGCCAGATAGTGATGTAGTTATTTATGGAGAATGGGCACTAAATGGTGGAATTTTTGAACCTACTATAGTAGAAGAAATAGTTAATAAGCAATCGTCTTATAAAAAGGGGGAAGTTGTTAACTTTAAAATTACAGTTACTAACACTGCTACATATCCAATTAAAGATGTAATGGTTAAGGATTATAATTCAAAAACAAAATTTGTAGAGTCAAATGATTACAATATTATGAGTAAATCTATGGTTAAAATAGATTTGATTCCGGCAGGTGGAAGTGTTGTAATTAACGCTAGTTATACTGTTGATGATGATTCATTAAAGTCAGAGGTTAATGAAGTGGAACTTGTTGGGGCACTAGCCGATAACAGTATTTTAAATACTGATAAGGATTATAAGGCTAGGGTAGTATTTAATATAAAACGAGGAAATGTAGTAGTTAATTATGAAATTGTTGGTGAGGCCCCTTTTGAATATGTAAAGCCTGGTAGTAAAACAGTAGAATATGATGAAAAATATGACAGTGAAAAAGTGGAATATTATGAGGGATATAACTTTGATGGATGGTATTTAGATAGTAATTTTAAAACTAAGTATAAAAATGGAACGAGATTAACTAATAATATCACTTTATATGGTAAATTTGTAAAAATTTCTAATCCTATCACAAGAACTATTCATACTATGTATCATAAACATATTTTCTTACTTATTTTAGTGGTAATGTTTGCTTGGGTTGTTTTATTTAAAATAGTAAGACGTGTTAAATTTTATAGGATGGAAAAATCTGCTCGTAAATAGCAGATTTTTTTGTTTTCATTAGTTTTTTTCATAATAATACATATGAGGAGGCTAATGGGGTGAAAGTTGTAAGACAGAATGGAAGTATGGATTGTGGAGTTTGTTGTTTATTGTCAGTAATTAGACATTATGGTGGCAATCTACCAATTGAGTATTTAAGGGAAATGACTGCTACTGATAGAAATGGTGTTAGTGCTTACAATTTGGTTCATACGGCTCAAGAAATTGGCTTTTCGGCATATGGAGTAAGAGGAGAACTAACTGATATTTCATCACTTGATTTACCAATTATAAGTCATGTTATTCTAAATAAGAATCTAAAACATTTTGTGGTTATTTATAAGATAGATAACATTAAGAAAAAAGTTATGATTATGGATCCAGCAAAGGGAAAGAGAATACTGACATTTGCGGAATTTAGTTTGATGAGCAGTAATAATTATATAATATTAAAACCAATAGATACTTTACCAAATATTAGAGTTAAAAAATATGTTAAAATGTGGTTTAAGAATTTTTCTAAAAGTAATATCACTTATTTGGTATATATAGTTATATTTTCTCTTTTAAGTTTTTTTCTAAGTATTGTTTGTGGCTTTCATTTTAGTTTTTTACTGAATAACGCTATTAACTATGGTATAGAAAATAATGTTTTAAAAATATCAATGTTAGTTTTAGTTATTTATGTCTTTAAAGAAATACTCTTTCTTTTCCGCAATCTTGTCAGCAGCAAGTTTAGTATTTTAATGGATGAATATATGACGAAAAAGTTTTATAACAAACTGTTATTGCTTCCTTATATGTATTATAAGAATCGTACAACTGGAGAAATAGTGTCAAGAATGGGGGATTTGGGGATAGTAAAAAGTTTTTTGACTAAGTTATTAGTTACTATTTTTACTGACGTTTTAGTTGTTAATGTATTCTTAATAATGCTTTTTAAAGTTAATTTAGAAGTTTTCTTTTTACTTGTAGGCGTAATAGTGCTCTTTATATTGATAGCTATTTTTAATAGTCAAAAGAAAAGACGATATTTAAGTAATTATCTTTTAGAAGAAGATAAAATTAATTCTTTATTTATTGAAAATTTAGAAAAAATTACTACTATTAAAAATTTACACTTGGAACCTAGAAAGGTTAGTAGGTTTTATGCTAGGTATAAAAGGTTATTAGAAAGCTCTTATCTAGTTAATAATAATTTACTTTTTATGAATACTATACAGGAAATAATAAAAGATGTTTTTTATGTTTTATTTTATTTAATAGCAAGTCTAAATGTTATTAGTTTTAAATGTAGTATTGGTCTTGTATTAATTTTGCAAAATATTTTAAGTTACTTTTTTATATCATTTTCTAATATTTTGAAAGTGGTTAGTGATTTTAATCAGTATAAATTATCCCGTGAAAGGATAGACAATTTATTTATGATTAGAGAGGATAATTTTAGTTGTAGTAATTATTTTAAAGAAAGAAAGGTTAACGGGACAATAGAATTTAAAAACTTAAATTATTCTTTAAATACTCATACCTTATTTAAGAATCTTAATTTAAAAATATATCCAAAAGAAAAGATATTTTTCTATGGGGAAAGTGGAAGCGGAAAAAGTACTTTAATGAAAATGCTTTTATCTTATATAGATGTTAATTATGGAGCTATTACTATTGATAATATTGACATAAATCATTATCATTTAGGAGTTTTAAGAAATGAGGTTATGTATGTTGGACAAAATGAAAGCCTTTTTTATGGGACGATTAAGGATAATGTAGTTCTTTATGAAAATATAGCAGCAGATAATCTAGAACAGATTTATAATATTACCTTATTAGATAAAGTAATTGCGAAAAAAAGACATGGAGATTTAGAGATGATAGAAAATGATAATTATAATGTGAGTGGTGGTGAAAGGCAAAAGATTATCTTATCGCGTGCTCTTTGTAAAAATAGTTCCATCTATATTTTTGATGAGGCCTTTAGTCAAATAGATGTTTTAGAAGAAAGACAAATTTTAGAAAAAATATTTAGTTATTTGAAAGAAAAAACAGTTATTGTTATTAGTCATAGAATGGGGAATATGGATTTATATAGTAGGACTTTAAAATTAGAAGATGGTGGTATATCGGATGAAGTATGATAATTATATATTTGATATGATAACTAACTTTTTATTCTTAGTAATTACTGTGGTAGTTTTATTAAAAACATTTACTACTTATATAAATACTTATAATGTTTATGATGGTGTTAAGGTAGTAGATAAGGTATATGCAATTTTTTTAAATGAAAAAGATGTTAAAGCATTAGAACAAAATCACTATGTATATACTTTTGAAAGGAAGGAAAAAATTAGTATTGTTGCAGTTAGAGAAGGATATGATGATTATAAGCAGGTTTTAATAAAATTTAGACATAATTTTAAAGAAGAAAAAATCAAGGTAAGTATGTATGATAAAAAGGCAACTTTTTTAGAGGTATTTTTTGATTGTTGGGAGGATTGATATGATGGTAAAAATAGACGATGCTAAACTAGAAAATATTAAAGGAGGAGGATATGGATGGATAGGTGCTTTGATTGCGGCTGTGACGATATTTGTTTCAGGAGTATTTGAAGGATATACACATCCTAAAAAATGTAGTGATGAATAGAATAAGTGATGAAAAGTTAGAAGAAGTTATTGGTGGAGCAAGTGTTTCTGGAACAATAATTAACGCATTCACAAATGTAATCAAGGTGTTAATAGATGCTGGTATTGGAGTAGGTTCTGCCATTAGAAGAGTACATGATGATAAATTATGTCCATTAGAATAAAAAAGTTCATTATTTACCTTATTTTTTATGTTTTTTGTGGTTATTTTCTGGTAATTTCATACAATTTAGGGAAGATATTTGGTTATTTTTTAAGAAATATATAAAAAATATAAAAAAAATAGCGATTTATGTTGAAAAAATATTATATGTTATGATATAATTCATTTTAGTTAGAGATGAAGGGAGGGAAATTTGAATGACGCAAGTAACAGTTAAGAACGGAAACTTAGATATGGCTCTAAGAAAGTTTAAACAAAAAGTAGCGAGAGACGGTGTCCCTTCTGAGTGCAAAAAAAGAGAATGTTATGATAAACCAGGTGTACGTAGAAGAGCAGCTAAAAAAGAGGGCATTAAGAACTCAAGAAAAAGAAATAAAGCTAACAGAGATAGAGACTAATTAGTCTCTTTTTTTTTCGAATAAATGGACTTTATGGATATAATTTGATAAAATGTTTGTGGGAGTGATAATATATGTTAGAAAAATTTCAACAAGATATGATAAAAGCGATGAAAGAAAAGAACAAAGAAGAATTATCTGTACTTAGAATGGCAAAAGGAGCAATGGATAAAATTAGAATAGATCAAAAGAAAGAAGTAGATGATCAATTATTAATAGAAGTCATTGCTAAAGAAATAAAATCACGTAATGATTCTATTGCTGAATTTAAAAAAGGTGGTAGAGAAGACTTAGTTTCTAAGACTGAAAATGAAATAAATATCCTAAAAAGATATTTACCGGAGCAATTAAGTGAAGAAGAAGTAGATAAAATTATAGATGAAGCGTTTGTAGAACTAGCTCCTCAAGGTATGAAAGATATGGGTAAAGTTATGAGTATGGTTAGCCCTAAAGTAAAAGGATGCTTTGATATGGGAGTAGTTAGTTCTAAAATAAAATCTAGACTTTCTTAGATGACTAATTAGTCATCTTTTTTCATATAATGTATTGGTGATAAGATGTTTAGAAATATAAGAGAATATATAAATGAGACAGAACTTAAAATTACACTTTTAAAAAATAGAGTTAATGTTTTAAATTATGATAGGATAAGGGATATTACAGATAAAGAAATAAGTCTTACAAAGGGTAATGATAAAATAAAAATCATAGGTAATAATTTAAAACTAAATAAATTACTTGATCAAGAAGTACTTATAATAGGTAATATTTTAAGGGTTGAATTAGATGACTAATAAATATAGGATAAAAATAACGGGAAAAGATCCCAAGTACTTTTTAAGACATTTGATAGTTAAAAAAATTAAATTATACAATATAATAGAAGATCATGATGGGATTAGTCTTACAGTGGATGAAGTAGATTATGCTAAAATACTAAAAATGAAGACGAGTTACAACATTAAAATAGTTAATAGATTCGGAGTGGCAAAACTAAGATATTTACTTTTAAAATATAAATATATTTTATTCTTTTTATTTTTAACATTAGGTCTTATGATTATTCTTTCTCATTTTATTTTTTTTATAGATGTTATACATTCAAAAGAAGAAATGAGAGAACTTGTTGAAAATGATTTGAAAGAGTTTGGAATTTCTAAATATAAGTTTAGGGTTTCATATGCTAAAAAAGAAGAGATAAGAAATAAGATATTAGAAAAAGAAAAGGATAAAATAGAATGGCTTGAAATAGATAGAATTGGTACTCGTTATATTGTAAATGTAGAGGAAAGATTAATTAAAGATAATAAAGTGGATAATGAAGTACGTGATATAGTTGCTAAAAAGGATGCGATGATTTTAAATATTGAGGCTGAGACTGGTGAAATTGTCAGAAAAAAGTATGAGTATGTAAGAAAAGGGGATACTATTGTCAGTGGAACAATAAAAAATAAAGAGGATGAAGTTAGTAAAGTAAAAGCAGAAGGAAAAGTATATGGAGAAGTATGGTATAGTGTTACAGTAGAATTACCAAAGAAATATTATGAAGAGAAAAAAACTGGCAAAACGAGTAAGGCTTTAACACTTAGAATTGCTAATAAAAAGGTATCTGTTCCATTTAGTAAGGATAATAAGTCCTATATTAGTGAAGACAGTCCAATACTTGAAAATAATTTAATTCCTATAAGGTTAGTATTAGAAACTAAACATGAGATTGAAATTATAGATAAAGAGTATAACATGGATAATTCTTCTTCTGAGGCGATAAAATTAGCTACAAAGAAATTAGAAGATCGTCTGGATGAACAAAGTATGATTTTAAGTAAAAAAGTTTTGAAAAAGACCCTAAAAAATAGTAAAATAATAGTAGAGATATTTTTTAAAGTACGAGAAAATATAACAGATTATAAGAAAATATCAAAGGAGTTAAAAATAGAGGGTGATTAGGATGCAAGGAATAACAAAGACAATAGCAGGTGTTATTGATATGACATGGCCTATGGTAATAGTATCTATTGTCATTATTGTATCAGTTAGAATATGTTATTTAGTAAAAAATAATGAACATTTCTCACTATATAAAGAGTTATTAATGCTTAGTATGATTATTTATGTCTTAATGTTATTCCAAGTTGTAACGAGTCAAGATGTTGTGAATTGGTCAAGTAATAATTTTATTCCTTTTAAAGAGATGTTAAGATATAGGTTTGGAAGTAGATTATTTATTAAAAATGTCCTTGGAAATTTGATTCTTTTTTTACCTTATGGTTTTTTTGCATCTTATACTCTTAAGCCAGAAAAAGGAAAATTAATAGTTTTTTTAACTCTGCTAGCGTCACTTACAATAGAGTGTGTTCAAATGATGATAGGGAGAGTTTTTGATGTAGATGATATCCTCTTAAACACACTTGGTGGCTATATTGGATATTTATGTTATCATTATGGGCATAAATTCAGTACAAAATTACCAAGTTTTTGTAAAAGTGAGTGGTTTTTAAATATATTATCAGTTATAATATTGTTATGTGTAATTGCAATTATTTGGTAGGTGGTTTAAATGAATAAAATAGAATTTAATAATTTAGTAGAAGAAGATATAGAAGAGGTAGATTTATTAGAAAAGGTATTGTTATATGCCATGGATAAAGAAGGCTTAGTAGATACTAGTTTTGATGTTATTTTTGTTGATAACTCATATATACATAATCTTAATAAATTATATAGAGGTATTGATAGAGAAACTGATGTTATAACTTTTGCGCTAGAAGATGATGATTTAGTTTTAAATGGTAGTGATATGAGAATGCTTGGAGATATATATATAAGTATTCCAAGGGCTAAATTACAAGCTGAAGAGTATGGTCATTCTTTTAAACGAGAATTAGCATTTTTAGCAGTTCATGGTTTTTATCATTTACTTGGATATGATCATCAAACAAAGGAAGAAGAAGAAGTTATGTTTGGAAAACAAGAAGAAGTGTTAGCAGAATTTGATATAAAGAGAGGTAATAAAAATGAAGGATAAATTGTTGAAACTTTTAAATAATAGTTATAGTCCATATTCTAACTTCCCGGTAGCATCCATTGTTGTGATGAATGATGGGGCTGAGTTTTCTGGTATTAATGTAGAGGATGCAAGCTATAGAGCAGGGGCTTGTGCTGAGAGAGTGGCAATTTTTAGTGCATTAAGTGCGGGATATAAAAAAGGCGACTTTAAAGAAATTAATGTTATGGTATCGAGTGGAGAGATAGGAATGCCTTGCTTTGTATGTCGTCAAATGATTATTGAATTATTTTCTAAGGATGCTATTATAAGAGCTTATGCTACTGACGGAAGATATGTTGAACATACAGTAGAAGAGTTGTGTCCTTATCCTTTTGATAGTGAGGATTTAAAATGAAAGTAGGATTTGTAAGTTTAGTAGGGAGACCTAATGTTGGGAAAAGTACTTTGTTAAATACTATTTTAGATATGAAGCTAGCTATTACCTCAGATAAAGCCGGAACAACTAGAAATATTATTAATGGTATTTATAATGATGATGATAGTCAAATTATATTTGTTGATACACCAGGTATTCATAAACCTTTAAATAAGTTAGAAGTGTTAATGAATAGAAAGAGTTATTCAAGTACAGATGATGTTGATGTTATTTTATTTGTAGTTGATGCTAAAACAGGAATTGGCAAAGGAGATATGGAAATACTTGAAAGATTAAAGAAAACAGATGCGCATGTTTTTCTTATTTTAAATAAAATAGATAGAATGTCTAACGAAGAAATATTTAAGCAGATTGTTAATTGTAAAGACTTATATCCGTTTGAAGAGGTTGTTCCAATTTCTGCTTTAAACAAAAAGAATGTTGATGAACTTATAAGTACAATAAAAAAATATTTAAATGAAGAAGAAAAAATATTTTCTGAAGAGGAGTTAACAAACGTTTCGCTTAGGTTTATTATGGCAGAGTTTGTACGTGAAAAAGTATTGATGTTAACACATGCAGAAGTTCCTCATACAGTAACTTGCTATACTGAAAAGTATGAAGAAGATGAAAATATAGTTAATATTTCTGTACTTATTGTGGTTGAACGTGATAACTTGAAAAAGATCATAATAGGTAAAAGAGGTCAAATGTTAAAAGAAATAGGTACTAGAGCAAGACATGATATGGAAGAATTTTTAGGTAAAAAAGTTTATTTAGAAACCTATGTTAAAACACTTAAAAATTGGCGAGATGAAGAAAAATATTTTCTTGAATTAGGTTTAAAAGATGATGAATAAAAAATAAGTAAAATCACCACTATATTAATAGAGGTGATTTTTATGAAGGAAATAGCTTGGGATTTATTTAAAGAAACCGGAGATATTAAATATTATTTAATGTATATTAGAATAAAAGATGGTGAATAGTTATGAAAATTGAAGAAGTAGAGGGAATAGTTCTTAGTGAAACAAACTATAGTGAATCTAGTAAGATATTAAATGTTTTGACTCCTAAATATGGTTTACTTGGTATTATGTCTAAAGGATGTAGAAATATGAAGAGTAAGTTACGTGGAGTTAGTAGAAAACTAATATATGGAACTTTTCATATTTATTATAAAGAGAATGGACTTTCTACTTTGATTGAAGTTGATATTAATAATTCATATAATAATATATTAACTAACCTAGATAATATTACATTTGCTACTTATCTTCTTGAACTTGTGGAACAGGTATATAGACAAAATGAAGATGAAAGCATTTTTACGTTACTTAGAGCGGCCCTTGATAAAATTAATGAAGGATTTGATCCATTAATCATTACTAATATTGTAGAGTTAAAATGCTTAGATTATTTAGGAGTTAGACCATGTATTGATTGTTGTAGTTTATGCGGAAGTGATAAAAATATTGTTACTTTAAGTAGTGATCAGGGTGGATTAGTTTGCAGAAATTGTTATACAAATGAAGTAATGGTTGATATTAAAACTATTAAATTTGTTAGAATGCTTTATTATGTTGATATTGATAAAATTTCAAAGATAGAGATTAATGATAATAGTGTTCAAGAAATTAATCGTTTTTTAGAGGCATATTATGAAAGATATACAGGTTTATATTTAAAAAGCAAAAAAATGCTTTCTAAGATAGTTAAAAAAATTACTATTTAACTCTTTTATACTTCAAATGATGTATCATCTATAAATGTATAGTTTGTTTTATACTTTAGTTCTCTTACTAATCTAAATAAAGCTTCGTCTTTGGCTTTGGCTTCTATCATAATATCTACATCATGATTAAAAGGTTTTAGAAGGTCTATAAAATTGATGAAATCATCAACATTTATGTAATCATTGTGACTTCTAAAGTCTTTTTTTGTTTTATTTTTTGGTGATGAAAAATGCATTTTAGGGGTGGTATTATGCCAAGATGATAGTATATCTTTTAAGTAATCATTGATGTCTAATTCATCATGATTACATATATGGTGATGATAATCGAGTATTACCGGAACGTTTAATTTTTTACTTATATATACACAATCACTTATATTAAATATTTTGTCATCATTTTCAATTGCAATACTTTCTTGAATCTCTTTAGATAGAGTATTAAAATTATTTATAAATCTAGAGATAGAATTTTTCTTACCGAATGTATTTCCACCAATGTGTAAAACTAAAATTTTGTTTTTAATTTCTAAAGCCTTTAAAAGGTTGTAGTGGTACTCTAAAATAGCAATACTATTTTTTACAACTTCACTTTTGGTACTGTTTAAGACACAAAACTCATCAGGGTGAAAATCAATGCGAAGTTTATTATCTTTTATTATTTTGGCGATAGAATGATAATAATCTTTATATGGATCTATATAATCAAAGATAACATCACTTTTAGTGGCTAATGGAATAAGTTTTGAGGATAAGCGAAAGAAATGGATATTATTTTTAATGTTATATGTTAGTATTTCTTTTAAAGCATTTAAGTTTGATTTGATAGCAGTATCTATTTTTTTATAATCTTTATCTTTTTGAAATGTAGTATATGTAACTGTGGAAGACGTTGTTACATTACTTAAAGTTTTAGAAATGCAGGCATAGCCTAATCTTATTTTCATTAAAATCACCTAATAATATTATGGCTAAAAATTTTAAAAATAAAAAAGATTTACAAATTAATTTGCTATTTCTTTGTAAATCTCTTTATCAAATAAGTGTTGATTCTTTTCTATTTGTTCTAACTTTTTAGTGTTTATAAGAAAGAAGCTATATTCTATAATATTAGTACCATCATTAGTGATAGGATCATCCCAAGTTAGGTCTAGGTTTAACCAGTTGCCATTTAGATAAAGAGCATTCCAAACATGATTCTCACTAGATACCTTATAGTTTTTTATGTTCATATCATTAAGAAATATAGCCATTAAATCTGTATATCCACCACAAATAGCATATCCTTCAAATAATGGACCATAGGCTATGTCTGATTTATATTTGATAATGTTATTATCACTACGATCAGAGTCATATTTACTATTGTTAACAATGTAATCATGATAAATTTTTATTTTTTCTACATCTGACAAATTTGGTTGTAGCAAAAGACTATTTTTAATTTCTGATACTTTATTATTTATAAGATTAATTGTATTACTGTCATATGTGTGAGTTATTTTTATAGATATTTTGCCGTAGCTATTATATTCTGTTTCGATATTTTTAAAACTATTAAAAGGGTGAACAAAGTTATTAATATGTGATAAAAGTGTTTGGTCATTAGCGATGTCTTTTACATCACTAAGACAATTTTGATACTTGTTGGGGCAGTAAAAAGAAAATGATGTTTTACCGGAATTTAAAACAGAGTAATAAATATTATACAAATCTTTTTTAGAAGTAGGAGAAGTATTAGTTGTTCTTTTCACAAAATCAAAGTCATAGTCTCTATAGTATTCATTGTGATCGGTAAGTTTCATACTAAAGTTTTCTTTATTCAAATACTTATTATATAGAGTTTTAAGTTCTTCTTGATATAGAAAAATTAAACCTATTAAAATACATAATATGCCTGTACCAAATACCTTCTTCACATTATCACATCCTGTAAACCATTATATCCTATTTTTTTATTTATAGAAATAATTTATTTTTATTTTTTTAATATTTACGTTAATAAATTATGGTACAAAAAAAGAGTAATTAAATTACTCCATTTCATTTTTCATTTTTGTTAATCTAGATTTTAAGCGAGCTGCTTTGTTTAAATGAACAAGACCAGCAGATCTTGCTTTATCAATTCTTTGAATAGCGATATTTAAATTATTGTTTGCTGCATCTTTGTCTGCTGCTTTAACGCTTTTTTCAAAATTCTTAATAGCAGTTCTCATGCTAGAAGTGATTGTATTATTTACAACTTCTTTCTTTGCATTTCCACGTACACGCTTTTTAGCACTTTTAATATTTGGCACCTTTTTCACCTCACTTTGTTAAACATATTAATTCTAACAAAAAAAAGTAGAAAATGCAAATAAAATTGTAAATTTTGGAAAAAGTAATATTAGGTGATATCATGCATGAAATAAATTTAGATAAATATGAGCTAAGAACAGATTTAGTTATTGATCATTTTCCGGGGAAGGAGAGCTGTAGTAATTATACCAAAAAGGTAATAAATAAAGATATTTATGTAGAAGAGGTAGGTATAAATAATCAGGAAGAAGCTAAGACTTTTAGAAAAAAAGAAGGAATATATAAAACTGTAACGTTTAAAGATATTAGTGATTCACAAAACTTTAAGAAGGTAGAGGAAGTATTTGTTAATACTCTAAAAAGGATGTTAGAAGAAAATAGTATTAAAGAAGATAGTTCAGTTTTAATTATTGGTTTAGGAAATGAAAAATCTACTCCTGATGCTTTGGGGCCTAAGAGTTTAAATCATGTATTAGTAACAAGACATTTATTTAAGTTAGGTAGTGTTGAAGAGGGGTACCGTGAAGTAAGTATTTTAAAACCGGGAGTGACAGGAGAAACTGGTATTGAAACTAAAGATAGCATTTTAGCAATTGTTGAAAATATAAAACCTAATTTTGTTATTGTTATTGATGCTTTGGCTACTTCTTCTATTGATAGATTAAATAAAACTATTCAGATAAGTAATAGTGGTATTACACCTGGTAGTGGAGTTAATAATTCTAGAATCAGTATAGATAAAGAAACATTAAAAGTTCCGGTTATAGTTATTGGAGTACCAACTATTATAGACAGTTCAATAATAGTTGCGGATACGATTAATTTCATGTTAAAAAAGTTTAGTTATGATAAAAATAATATTAATAATAAACAAGATAAATTAAAATTTAAGATAGATTATAAGGACTATGATAAAGATTTAGATAAGGATGAGAAAAAATATTTGCTTGGGATAGTTGGTACATTAAGTGAAGATGAATTGCAGCGACTTGTTTTTGAAGTTTTAAATCCGATTGATTATAATTATATGGTTACGCCTAAAGAAATAGACTTTTTAATAGATAAATTGTCTTTACTTATTGGGCATGGACTAAATATGGCTTTACATAGTGTCAAAAGATCATATAGTGACGTTTGACTTGCAAATGGTAGTTGTAGATGTAACAATATATGGTATACTGTATATAGTGGTAGGATAGAGGAGTAAAATATGAGTAAGAGTAATAATAACAGTAAACTAAAGATACTGTTTTCTGTAATAACGATTATTATGACAATTTTGATTTGTATATTTATAATCTATGCATTAAAAGTTGGTGTGTTTGAATCTCCTGAGAAATTAGTAAAATATATTAAAGAATACGGAGTTATGGCTCCGATAATATTTATCTTCATTCAAATAATTCAAGTTGTTTTACCGGTTATACCAGGTGGCGCTAGTTGTCTTGCGGGAGTGCTTGCTTTTGGTGGCTTTGCTGGCTTTATATATAATTACATAGGACTTTGTATAGGGAGTGTCATAGCGTTTTTACTATCTAGAAAATATGGAATTAAGTTAGTTTTAAAACTATTTAAGGAAGAGACTGTAAATAAGTACGTTTCATATATTAAAAATAAAAAGTTTGAAAAAATATTTTTCTGGGGAATATTTTTACCTGGTGCACCAGATGATTTATTATGCTATGTAGCTGGTGTATCCAATATCTCATTTAAAAAGTTTTTAGTTATAATTATATTAGGCAAACCTTTGGCACTATATCTATACAGCCTATTCATAAATGTTTTTCCTAGTTTCTTAAATTAAGACATTTAATGTCTTTTTCTTTTGTCTAAATATAATAAAACGACATAATTAAACATAAAGGCTTAGTATATTATTTTTAGGTGATAAAATGAATAAAATGAGGCTTAAAGCTAAGAAAAAAAGAAGATTTTCTTTTAAGTTTTTTCTGTTATTTATAATTTTTTTATTGTCTTTATATTTTTCATTTGATTATCTTTGCAAACAAAATATTAATATTGATAATAAGGAATTAGTTTATTATTTATTGGAAGATGCTTCTTTGAAGAGGAGTGGAAGTGGCTTTTTAAAAAAACAGTTTAGTAGTTTTACTGAACCATATAATCTTTTAAATATGAAAGTTGCAAAACTTTATAATAAAGAGAAAAAAGCAGTAAAAGAAATTGAAGTTAAACCACTTGTTTATCTTTATAATTCTCACCAGACAGAAGAATACGCCAAAACAACTTTAGCTGAATATGCAGTAAATCCAACAGTTACTATTAATAATTATATTATGTTAGATGTATTTCAGAAAAATAATATTAATACAATTACAGAAGAAAGAAGTATTAGAGAAGTATTAAATTTAAATAGTTGGAATTATGCCGCTAGTTATAAGGCAAGTAGAATTTATATGGAGGATGTAAAAAAAGAGTATCCCTCACTAAAATATTTTATAGATCTTCATAGAGATTCACTTAAGAAAGATAAAACCACTATTCAAATAGGTGATAAAAGTTATGCGAAAATTATCTTTTTGATAGGATTAGAAAATGTAAATTATCAAAAAAATTTAGCTTTTACAGAAGAAATTAATAATAAAATAGGAGAAAAATATCCAGGACTTAGTAAAGGAATTTATAAAAAGGGTGGTGCTGGAGTTAATGGAGTTTATAATCAGGATTTTTCACCATATACTATATTAATAGAAATAGGAGGATGTGAAAATACGACGAGTGAGGTATTAAATACAGTACTTGCTATTAGCAAAGTGATAAGTGAGGTGATTATAAATAATGAACAAAAAGAACTTGGTTAGATTCTTTGGAGTAACACTTGTTATTTTGTTTTTATGTATTTATATTGGACAGGCTTCAGGATACTATGAATATAGTAATTTTAAACGCACAAGTTTAACAAATGATGCTATTACAAAATTTGAAGATGATGTAAAAAAAGGAAAAAATATTAAAGCAACTAATTATTTGAAAAATGATAAACAGTATGATAATGCTTTAAACAGTATAGCCTTAAAGACGTCTAATTTAATAGAAAAGACGTTTGATAATATAATGAGTAGTTTATTTAATGGAATTAATAAAGCAATTAGCAAATAGTTTACATATAATGTTAGTAAAAGTGATAAAAATCTTTACAGTAAAAATTTAAAATGCTATACTGATATTGTAAGAGTATAGGAGGGTACGGTATTCAAATATATTCTTATTGAGAGATAGAAAATATGAGAGGATGGTGAAATTATGGGAAAAATTATAATGGATAGCAATGGATTAGTTGCTAATGCTAAAAGTTTAGCTAATAATGCTGATACTTATGATAGCGAACTTGCTAAAATTAAATCAGCAGTTGAAGAGTTAAAACCATATTGGACTGATGCAGCTGGACAAGAATTCTTTCAATTATTTGAAGAAAAATATGCAGTTGTTGATGGTATGGGACAAGCTATTAGAGATTTAGGAATAGCTGTTGAAAAAACTAATACAACAATGAATAATGCAATCGATGAAAGCATGAGTGCATTTAAATAAAAACTAAAATAAAATTTGAAAGGAGTGAATTAAATGGCAACTGTATTTAGTTATGATCAAAGTGAAGATACAATGAGCCGCATTAAAACTGCAAGAGGAGCAATCAATGAAGTTTTTGCTGATTGTGATAAGGTTTCTAGCCAATTACAAGAAAATATTCAAACAGTTGGTGTAAGTGGTAACCAAGATGTTTCTCAAGCTGCTTTAAATGCTTATGAGAGTTTAAAGAAACATTATGAAGAATTCATTAATTTAATTCAAACTAATGAACAAAATATCGTTACTCATAGTCAAAATATGCAAGCAGCACAATCTCAAAGTGCTTCTGCTATGGAGAACGCACAAGCTCAACAAGATTTACAATAATTATAAAAAATATATAGCATACTGTTGTAGTATGCTATAAGTGTAAGATTATATCTTATGTTTATAGCATACTACAATTTTAGAAAGGAGTTGGATTTTAATGCCTGTTACTGAACGCACTGTATCACTAAAAACTGTGGAAGATGCTGTTATTGTTGATTTAAATCGCCTTCAACAGTGCCTTAATACTATTAAAGAGGTTGAAAATGTGTATCATGATTTTCGAAGTGAATTGTCTAGTTTGACTGATGATTCTGCTAATGAGTTGGTAGTTGATGGAAATGATATTTTAAAGCCTTATTTTGATTCTTTACTTGAAGAATTTTCTAATGTTGTTGGAATGTTTGATGCTTTTGATGCTGATGAGGTTATTAGAACGGCTAAAAATGAAAATTTGATAATTTTGAAGTCTAGATATGATCAGGCTGAGGCTATTTCCAGGCAGAATGACAAAGATAAGGCAAAAAAAGCTGAAAGTGATATGAAAACTTGCGGTAATCTTATCGAAGAAAATAGGTTTTAAAGGTGGTGATAATTAATGGCAAATAAAGATTTTATATATGATGAAGACGATACTATAAATATTCAAATTAAATTGAAGACACTTTCTACTGAATATAATCAAGAAGTTATTCCTGATATGCAAAGAGCTGTCAATGTTATGAATCTACTTTCCAATACTCAATCTTTGAGCAAATTTTCTTTTCAAAATATTGCTAAAAATCTTGAAGAAAAAACTGATGACTTTTATGATATGCTTATTGGTGCAGATAAGGCTTTGGGGAAAGCAATAGATGCCTTGAGTAAAGGAACTACTGTTTCTAGTGATTTCTTTGATAATCTTGATGGATTGGGACCAGGCTGTGCTTCTGGTTCAGGAGGTACCTCTAATTGGAGAAGTGTTGTTGATTCTTCTGTTCAAGATGCTATTTCTGCGACAATCAGAGGTGGTATTATTTCTACGGCAATTATAAACGGTGCTTCTTCAACGGTTAATGGTGCAATGAGTGTTATAAATAAGCCTAGCAATACAAATACGGGAACTAGAACAGGAGGTACTTCTACAACTTATATTCCTTCTTCCTCATCATCCTCTTCTTCAAGTCAATCTTCTTCCTCATCATCTGCCTCAGATAAGAGTGGTCCACAACATAATGGTGTTATTAAAATAGATGAAGAGGAAAAAGAAAAGTTTGAAGAGTTTAAAGAAAAATTTAAGGATCAGGAAGAAAAATTAAGAAAAGAACAAGAAGAAGTAGAAAAACAGCAAAAAGAAATTAAAAATCAACAGGAGGCACTTAAGAAACAGCAAGAAGAAATTAAAAAGCAGCAAGATGAAGTTAAGAAACAACAAGATGAGATAGCTAAGAAACAGGAAGAACTTGCTAAGAAGGATGAAGAGTTAAAGAAGAGAGAAGAAGAACTTAATAATAGGGAACAACAAAATAATAATACACCGGCTAATGAGCCTACTACACCAAATGATAGTAATAACGGTAATAATAATACTCCTTCTGATAACAACAACTACAACAATAACAATAATAATTCAGCACCTCAAAATACGGTTTATAGACAGGAAAATACTACACCTGTTGCTAATAATTCTACTGCTCCGGCGGAAACTGGTACAGTTGATACACCTACAACAACTCCTACTACACCAGAGAAGGTTGAAAATACTACACCATCAACTAAGGGTGATAGTGGTAGTTTAGGAACTGGTAATGATCTTTTTGGTGATGATCCTGAACCTACAACAACACCTACAACATTACCTGATGCTGATACAACTACTAAGAGTAGTAAGAGTGGATTTAATCCAATACCTATTGCGGTCGGTCTAGGAGCAGCTGTTGCTGGTGGTGTTGGTGTTAAAGCTTATAAGAATCATAAACAGAACAGTGAATTTGATGATGCGAATGAAGATAGTTTTACAAACGGTAATAGATTCTGGACTGATGATGAGCCCAATGTAGTTAACAGTGAACAAAACGAGCTTAGTGGTGATGCATTGTTCAACGAACAAACTACTTCACCAAGTTATTCAGCAGTTACTAATCAAGCTAATAATAATGATACTTGGAGTGTTCAAGATACTAACACAAGTGGAGATGATTCCAGAACATACGATTTATTAGGTGAGAATTAAGGAGGGATATTATGGAAAAAGAATTTTTACCAGTTGGTTCAGTTGTTTTACTTAAAGGTGGAACGAAACGTGTAATGGTTACAGGATTTTGTTCTGTAGATAATGATGATACAACCAAGATATATGATTATACTGGATGTTTATATCCTGAAGGTATTATTAATTCTAATGAAATTTGCTTATTTAATGATAATCAAATAGAACAAGTTTTCTTTAAAGGTTTTGAAGATCAGGAAGAATTTGATTTTAAGAAGAATTTAAGCAAAACAGTAAATGAATATTATGAAAAAAATACTATTAAAGTAGATGATATTGTTGATAAGCCACAACCTACTGCAACGTTTGATATTAATAACAACATTTTTGATAATATTGGTGATTAAGGGTGGGTACTAGGTACTCATCCTTTTATTTTTGGAGGGACAGTAATGAATAAATATTATATTGGAATAGATCAAAATGGCTGGTATATTAAAAATAAAATAGACGGTAATAAAATATATGAAAATACTGATAGAATAAATAATTTAATTAATAATATTAATAAGAGTAAAATAGAAAGGGCTTTCTTGTATCACAATTTAAAAGATTTGGGTATTGTTATTAATGGACATACAATAGTGTTACAAAATTATGATTCGTTTAAGAATCAAGAAACTTTTGCTAATCTTAATAAGAAAATTAATAGAGCATTATGGAAAACAGCTATGAAAAATATTTCGCTAGGCAAATTTCATTTGGATAAGAGCAAAGTGATTGGTGGTGCAATAGCGCTTACTATTGGAGCGGTAGGTTTAAAATTTGCTTTATCTTCTGACAAACAAATAGATAAAACAATAAATAATGGTGTTTCGATATCTACTGATGAGGATGAAGATAGTGTTTCAAACAAAAAAATGACTGACTCTTTATTAGATGATTCATCTTTAGCAGACGACTATTATGATGGATTAATAAATAAAAATGTTAAAATTGGTTTAAAAGAACAGTTAGAAGAATTATTTAATCAGTATAAGGATGCTTTTGGCGTTGATGATAATACTATTGAAAATTTAATAACTACTAATTATAGTGAGTTTTCTACATCTTCTAACCTTGAAAGAGATGTAATAAATGTTCTTTATGATTATTATGCGGAAAATTTATATTTAGTTAATCCTATTCAAGTAAATAATAATTCTGAAGAAAAAATAGAGAAAGTAATCTTAAAATATGCTCATATAAATGAAATAGATGATCCGGATGTTTTAGCAACGATGCTTGCAGTTTTTCAATTAGAAACAGGACACGCTACTTCAGAATATTGCCATTTATATAATAATTTAGGGGGAGTATATGGAACTAATGTATATACTAATGAATTTGAGATAAAGAAATACCCTAATTTAGATGTTGCGGCAGTAGACTTTGTTAATGTCTTTTTAAGAATAAAAAATAAATGTGAAGCTGATCCTTCATACGATCATAGTATGTCACTTGCATATAATATGAATCCCACATATTGTACTGAAAATGTTAATAATAATGGTCTTGAATGGTATCAAATAGTTGATGAATTGAAAACTTCAGTTTATAATAGTAATATATTAGATGAATTTACAAATACAAAAAAGGAAGGCAAAGCAATATATTAATATATTAGTTAGGTGATTAAGATGAAGCAAGAAAACATTCGTAATTTTTCCATAATAGCGCATATAGATCATGGTAAAAGTACTTTGGCTGATCGTATTTTAGAAGTTTGTGGTGCGGTTACCAAAAGAGAAGCTAAAGAACAGATACTTGATTCTATGGATATTGAAAGAGAACGTGGTATTACTATTAAATTAAATACTGCTACTATGAATTATACTTATAATAATACTTGCTATCAGCTTAATCTTATTGATACTCCGGGGCATGTTGACTTTTCCTATGAGGTTAGTCGAAGTCTTGCATCCTGCGATGGGGCAATATTAGTAGTAGATGCGGCACAGGGAATAGAAGCACAGACACTAGCTAATATGTTTTTAGCGATGGAGAATGACTTAGTGATTATTCCTGTTATTAATAAAATTGATTTACCTAATGCTAATGTTCCAAAAGTATTGGAAGAGTTAAATAAGATATTTGGTTTTACTAAGGATGAAGTAATACTCACAAGTGCTAAAACCGGTGAAGGAGTAGAAGGTTTAGTTCAAGCAATCATAAAAAGAATTCCAGCTCCTAAGGGTTCTTCAGCTGCACCATTACAAGCTTTGATATTTGATAGTATCTTTGATTCTTATAGGGGTGTTATAATTGCTGCTCGTATTATGAATGGGTCTTTAAAAGTAGGAGATACAATTCATATGATAGAGTCCAAAAAAGAATTTGTAGTGACAGAGCTCTTCATTAATACACCTAAAGAAGTTTCTAAAAAAGTTCTTAATGCAGGTGAAGTAGGACATGTAGTAGCGTCTATTAAGGATATTAGGGCTGTAAAAGTAGGAGATACTATAACTTCTCTTGAAAATTATACTTCTACACCTCTAACAGGTTATAAGCCTATGAAATCTATGGTATTTTGTGGATTGTATCCTGTAGAAAGTGTAAAATTTGAAGCTCTTCGTGATGCCTTAAATAAATTAAAATTGAATGATGCTTCTTTAGAGTTTTCTCCTGAAACATCTAGTGCTTTGGGTTTTGGATTTAGATGTGGATTTTTGGGACTTTTACATATGGATATTATTAAAGAAAGAATTACTAGAGAATTTAATATAGAAATTATTACAACAGCACCTTCTGTTATTTATCAAGTAATTCTTACGAATGGTGAGATTATTGAAATAGATACACCTAGTAAGATGCCTGATAAGAGTAAGATTAAAGAAACTTTGGAGCCATATATTAAAACAAGTATCTTTACGCCTAGTAGCTATATCGGATCTATTATGGAATTATGTCAGGATAAGAGAGGTAAATATATTTCAATGGAATATATTGATGATACACGAGTTAATATTCATTATGAACTCCCTCTTGCAGAAATTGTATATGACTTTTTTGATAAATTAAAATCAACTACTAAGGGATATGCTTCTTTTGATTACGAAGTTATAGGTTATAGAAGTAGTGAACTTGTAAAAATGGATATTTTACTTAATGGTGAGGTAATAGATGCTTTAAGTACTATTGTTCATAAAGATTTTGCTTATAGTAGAGGTCGTGGAGTTGTTGAAAAGCTAAAAGAAACTATTCCTAGACAATTATTTGAAATACCAATACAAGCTGCTATTGGCAACCATGTTATAGCGCGAAGTACGGTTAAAGCTTTACGAAAAGATGTACTTGCTAAGTGTTATGGTGGAGATATTACTAGAAAGAAAAAACTGTTAGAGAAGCAAAAAGAAGGAAAGAAAAAAATGAAACAAATAGGTAATGTTGAATTACCGCAGGAAGCATTTATGAGTGTGCTTAGTATGGATGGTGAGTAAGATGACAAGAAAAGAGATACAAGAAAAAAGTGAAAAGAATAAAGCTGATAAAGCAAAAAGAATTATGCGAACATTAGAACTTTTTGTTGATAATAATGGCGATATTAGTGATGAAAATTTAGCAAGATTATTATCACTTGAAAATATTGTTACCTCTAGTTCAACAGTTGGAAGAGACTTAACTATAAACTTAAAGAAACTATTTTTAAAGGAAAATAAAGCTAAACAATTAGATGATAATTTGACACAGGAACAAGCTAGTGTTATAGCGTTTGTAATGCAAAAGAGAAAAGAAAATAAGCATAATGGTCAAATAAAAGGCGGAAGAGTTTCAGTAATTAATAATGATATAGAAAGAAAAGAAAACACTTCACAGTTTAATGGAAGTGTTAGAAGACATGGTTAAATCTTGTTATATACATATTCCTTTTTGTAATAAAATATGTAATTATTGTGATTTTTGTAAGGTACTTTATGATAAGAGATTTATCTCAAAATATTTAGATTCTCTTGAAAAAGAGATAGATCATTTATATAAAGGGGAAGAGTTAGAAACACTATATATTGGGGGAGGAACACCTAGTAGTCTTTCTGTAGAAGAATTAGAGAAGTTATTTATAATTTTACAGAAGTTTAAAAAGAAAAAAATTTTTGAATTTAGTATAGAGTGTAATTTTGATAGTATTAATTTCGAAAAGTTATTACTTTTTAAGAAATATGGTGTTAATAGATTAAGTTTTGGGTTAGAAAGTACGAATCAAGAGATACTTAAATTTTTAAATCGTGATTTTGATAGGGAACACGCTATAAATATTGTTAATGAAGCTAGGAAGTTAGGATTTAATAATATTAATATAGATTTAATGTATGCTTTTCCAAGAGAGAGTATGGAAATGTTAAATAAAGATTTGGATTTTATTTTAGATTTAGATGTAGAGCATATTTCTACTTACTCTTTAATAATAGAGCCCCATACTAAGCTTTTTTTGGATAAAGTTAAAAATATATCTACAGATATTGATTTTGATATGTATAAAAATATTTCTGATAAATTGAAAGAATCTGGATATATACATTATGAAATTAGTAATTTTGCTAAAGAAGGTTACTATTCACGTCATAATTTAGCATATTGGAAAAATGAAGAGTATTATGGATTTGGGGTTTCTAGTAGTAGTTATTTAGGAAATGAAAGAATTACTAATTCTAGAAGTATTACCTCTTATATTAAGGGTAATTATAATTTTTCTAAGGAAGTTCTTAGTGTTGATGATATGATGAGTTATGAAATGATCTTAGGTTTAAGAACTAGTTTTGGAGTTTCAAAAGATGAATTCTTTGATAAGTATGGTGTTACTTTAGAAAGCAAATTTGATTATCAAGATTTAATAAATAATAAATTATTGATTGAAAAAGATGGTAAATTAGTGATACCATATAGTAAGTGGTATGTTATTAATAGCATCCTAATTAATTTTTTGAGGTGAAATGATGGATAAAGTTAAAACGTTTGAAAAAGAACTTGAATATATTGTTGATGATAATATTAAGGAAAGTGCTAAAACTATGATTGAATTACTTCCGGATTATTTTTTTCATGAAGCAGCATCTTCTACCGGAAAATATCATCCTTCTTATGCTTTAGGTGATGGTGGTTTAGTAAGACATACCAAAGCCGCAGTTAGAGTGGCTTATGAATTACTTAGTGATCCAGCTATTGGAGATAAATATACAAGAAGTGAAAAGGATGTTATGATTATGTCTTTAATTCTTCATGATGGTTTAAAAAGAGGCCTTAAAGAGGAAAAGTATACAAGGTTTGATCATCCAATATTAATGGCTAACTATGTATTAGAAAATAAAGATAAATTAAAGATGAGTGATGAAGAAGTGCAGTTAGCATCTTCTGTTATAAAAACACATATGGGACCTTGGACTACAGATTATCAAGGAAATGAGATCTTGGAAAAGCCAAAAACAAAATATCAAAATTTTGTACATATGTGTGATTATTTAGCTAGTCGTAAAGCTATTTTATTTAATTTTGATGAGGAGAATAATATTACTTGTTAAAACTTTGTTCGAGTGCTATAATAATTATAGGTGATTAAGATGAAGGGTAAGTTTATTGTTATAGAAGGAACTGATTGTTCTGGAAAAGAAACCCAAACAAAACTTATTGAAAAAAAATTAAAAGAGCAAGGATATAAATGTATGCAACTTAGTTTTCCAGTTTATGATAGTCCAACTGGTGAAATAGTTGGGGAATGTTATCTTGGGAGACATAGTAAGAGTTTTTTTAAAGAAGGTGCTACTAATGTAGATCCTTATATAGCAGCTCTTTATTATGCAGCTGATAGAAAATACAATATTAATAAAGTACTGGATTACTATAACGAAGGTTATTATATCATATTAGATAGATATACAACTTCTAATATGGCACATCAAGGAAGTAAGATATTAGATAAAGATGAAAGATTTTATATGTATCAGTGGATTGATAAGTTAGAATATTGGTTACTTGGTCTTCCAAAACCAGATAAAACTATATTTTTACATATGCCATATGAATACAGTTTGAAATTAGAGAAGACAAGAGATGTTTTAGATGAACATGAAAAAGATAGTAATTATTTAAAGAGAAGCGAAGAAGCTTATATTGAACTTTCGGAGTTATATGGCTGGGATAAAGTTGAATGTATAAAAGATGGAGAAATTAAAACAATTCCTGAAATTAATGAGGAGATAATGAATATTTTACTTAAGAAATAGTTTTTACTATTTCTTTTGCTTTTTTTAATACTTTGTGATATAATATGTCTGCTTTAAGGGGGATTATTATGAATGATATTATATCTATAGTAAATAGTGTTTTAAATAGTAATAGTAGTTCTGTAGTAGAAGATAGTTTTGAAAAGGATGATATTTATAGCTTTTATGAAAAATATTGTCAAGATAAAAGTGTTAGAGAAAGTATTTATAAATGGTTAAATAGGGATGATTTAATTAAATTAGTTAGTGATTTAGATGATTCTTTTTATAATACAGATTTGGTGAGTCAGTTTTTTTCTTATTTTAATATGGTAAATCAAGATAAGGATGATTTTTATAATTTTTTTCTTCTTTTAAAGAAGAATTTTGGGGTAAATAAAAATATTTTGGAGATTGGTTCGGGATGGTTTCCTAGTTTAGGAAAATATATAGATAATTATCAAATGAAAATTGGAAGTGGAAGAATAACTTGTTATGATGAAGCTTTAAGAGTTTTAAAACATAATAATGTTAATTTTGTGAAGGAAAGCATTACTAAAGATACGAATATCGGAAATTATGATTTAGTTTGTGCTCATTATTCATGTTCTGCAACTGATTTGTTTTTAGATTTATGTAGAAGTAACCATAAGGAATTTATACTTAGCTTATGTCCTTGTAAAAGAAATTATCCTACTGATTTTAAAGAAGTTATGCATAGTAAAAGTCGTAAGACGGCATTATTACTAAATGAATATTTTAGTAGTCTTTCTTGGGAAGGACAAAGAGACTTTATGTATGCACTAAATGGTAGGCCAAATGAAAAATATGAAAAAATTAATAATAAATTATATGCTATATATTTGTATCAAAAGATGTTAAATCAAAAAGAAGAAGATAGTTTTTATGACTTACTTTTGGATAGTCAAGTTAAAACACCTGTACTTTTAAAGAAAATAAAAAAATAAGGTGCTAAGCACTCTTATTTGGCATTAATGGAGTTATACTTATTGGTGTAACTTCTTTTTTTGTATTTATAACTTGAGGTATAACTGGATTAGTAGAAGTTATTTTAGGAGTTACGACAATTGGTGGTGTAGCTTCTTTTTTTATTGGTGTAACTGGTTTGTTTTCACTCTTTATTTGCGGTTGCTGTGTTGGCACAATAGGCTTTATGTTTTCTTTATTTGGAGTAAGTGGTGTTATATTTTCTTCATTCTTTACTACTGCTTGTGTAGCTATTATTTTATTGTCTTTTGGTGGTACAACAATAGGAGTAGATGTAGGATTTATATTTATGTTGGTTGGATTAGATGGAGTAATTGCAGTAGTTGGAATTAATTGTTTTTTATCAACGATTGATGAAGTGTCGTTAGCGACTTTAGTAGCGGAAACACTTTCTAATCTCTTTAATTCATTTAATTCCTTTGTTCTTTTCTTATCTAGCTCTATCCTTTGTTCTTCTGTAACTGCTTTTGTAAATGATTCATAACAGCTATCATTAATATCGTTATCGATTTCAATGATACGATATATTTCTTCAAATGTTGTAAATCCTTCTAATATTTTTTGTAGGCCATCTTGTAGAAGGGTAATTACGTTACCACTTCCATAAACCAATCTCTTTAAATCTTCTTTTCTAACATTTGGATTAGTTAAAATATTTCTAATATCATCATCTATTTCTAAGACTTCTTGAATAGCAATTCGGCCATGATAACCTTTATTACATTTAGGACAGCCATCATGATTTGCATCATATATTTCCTCAACATCCTTTTTTAAAGCAAGTTTAAAGACTTTTTTCTCATAAGGAGTAGTAGGACGTTTTTTACGACAAGATGTACATACTGTTTTGGCAAGACGTTGTGAAATAATTCCAGTTAAAGCAGTTGATAAAAGATAACGTTCAACATCCATATCTAGAAGACGCTCAATTGTTGAGAGAGAGTTGTTGGTGTGAAGTGTTGATAAAACTAAGTGTCCAGTTATAGATGCTCTAACGGCAATTTTAGCAGTTTCACTATCACGAATTTCTCCGATAAGAATAACATTAGGATCTTGACGGAGAATAGAACGAAGAACTGTTGCGAAGTCTAGACCGATTTCAGAATTAACTTGGACTTGATTCATACCTTCGATATTCATTTCAATAGGGTCTTCGACTGTTATAATATTAGTTCTTTCTTTATTTAATACTTGTAAAATAGAATAAGTAGTGGTACTTTTTCCAGATCCTGTTGCACCAGTTACCAAAATTATACCATTAGGGGCAGCTATCATATTTTTAAGTTTGGCAAAATTTGTACTATTAAAACCTAATTTATCAATACCTGATAAACTTCTACTATAGTCTAGAATACGAATAACTATTTTTTCACCCTCGTTAGTTGGGAGGCTAGAAACACGCATATCTAAGTCTTTACCATCAAATTTACCCTTAATTGCACCATCTTGTGGTAGACGACTTTCAGTAATGTTCATTCCAGCCATCAATTTTAGACGAGTAGTTAAATTTCTTTCATAAACTTTTGGAATAAAAGTATAATCCATCAAATCACCATCAACACGAATTCGAACTATTAATCCATCTTCACGAGGATCAAAATGGATATCTGAACTACCACTTTTTGATGAATTGATTATAATTGCATCTACTATCTTTGTGATAGGAGTTTTTGCAAAATCAAATGTTACCATATAATCTCAGCCCCTTTTCTAAACTTTAACTTTGGTATGGTATTTTACTATAAATTAGTATATAATAAATTTTAGATAATAGCAAGAAGGAAAAGAGGTTGTTATGAAAAAAGTTAAAAATATAAAAGGGTTTGCTCTAGTAGAAACGCTAATAGGGGCAATTTTTGTAGTAGTATTGTTCGTAATGATTTTTGAAAATTATTTTCCCTTTATCGCTAAATATGAACGATATGAGAATTATGATGATCTTGATTCAAAATATATTGCTCATTATTTAAGAGAAATGATAACGGTTGATCCACTAAAGGATAATATTTTTGCAAAATTAAGTGGAAGAGAGTATGTTATTTTTGATGATAATGGAACGGCTCAAGATGATGATATTACTAATCCTTCACCTAATGAATTATGTACTATGTTAACTACAAATAATACATTTAATAATAAACAATATTGTCAAAGTTTTATGGATGAAGCTAATATTACGAGAGTTTATCTTACAAAGTATGATACTACAAGTCTTAAAAGTAAAATAAAAACAGATGAGAGTGATGATATTTCAAGGGCTTTCGAATTATATGTAAACTATATGCCAACATTTACTAATAGTGCAGCAAGTAAGACTGGATATTATCGAATAATTGTAGAAATAAAACATGATAATGTAGATTCTGATAAGGAAGATGCATACTATTATACTTATGCAAATATTGAGGTTAGATAATGAAGAAGAAATTAGGTAAAATAAATAATAAGGGTATGACAATAATTGAACTAATTTTATGTTTTGCTATTGTATCTGTTATTGTAATAGCGCTTCTTAACACGGTTATGAACTATAAAACAAAAGAGCAGTTAGAAGATACAAAGAAAACTATTATTAGCTATAAAAATGTAATTACAAAGGTTATACAAAGCGATATTATATATAATGATTTAGCTAGTGTTAAGGTATTAGAACCTACGGGAAAAGCGTCTAGTGATACTACTGAGACTTGGAGCGTAGAACTAACCTTTAATAAACCTTTTCTTGATGGGTCAACTGTGAAGTTATTACAGGTAGTAAGGGGAAATACAAAAAACTATATTATATATCCTGATATCGCAAAGAATGGAGATACATATGTAAGTCAAAATGTACGATATAATTTAGAAACTAGTACTTCTGTTTATGATGTAGATGTTAATGGAAGTGGTAGTACTAAAGTAAAATATAGTGATATTCGTTTTGCTTATGTCTCTTTAAAAGCGACTGGTACAATGTTTAGGCTTGATATTCCAATATATCATAGTGAACTTGGCACTAAATATCATATTAATATTGTAGCGCCTATTAACTATTTAAAGAATGCAGGAGCATAATATAGTGTAGAGTAAAAGATTAATACCAGTGGAAGCTATTCGTCCTTTAAGGAAAGCAGGATATGATAGCTTTTTTTGTGCGATAATACTTTGAACCTGCATATGAACACTTACTCCTCCTAAAGAAATAAAACTACATATTAAAATTCCCTTTTGGTACATAGTTAGAGATAATTTGTTAACTTCAGTAACTCCTTTTGTTAAATCAAATAAGCCAAAGAGAATAGTTTTCAAATATGTATTAGGAATAAAAGAAGTAAAGAGAGTTATTATAACTACAAAAAAGATTGTCGTGCAAAAGACTATTTTGACAATAGAAAAAGTATTTTGAAAGGAATCGTTTAAACAGGCAGTAAGACTTTTCTTTTCACGGGTTTGAGGGATACTTTTTTCAATATATAACTTGGGTCTTGTAAAAAAAGCTACTACAAAGTTACTCAAAAAATGACTTAGAAGAATAATTAAAGCCATGTTTTTAGTAGTAATTACAGATACTGTTCCTAATATGAAAAGGGGATTAGAAAAGTGGGTAAATGTTAAAAGATAGTTAGCGGTATTACGATCAATATATTTTTTATTATAAAAGTCTGTAATATATTTACTACCACTAGGGAATCCTGTTAACATACTCATAAATATTATATAAGAACTACAGGCATCAAGATGAAATAGTTTTTTTGACAAGGGACTAAAAAACTTTATAAAAATTTTTAAGATACCATAATTAAGTAATAAATCCTGTAAAGTGTAAAATATAAACATACAGGGAAATAATTTGGTAAAAAATAAAGTTGCGGCATTAATACTAGATTTTAACACTAAATCGGCATCTTTTAATAACGCAAAAAAAATGATAATTAAAAATAAAAGTGGAATATTATTTACTATTTTTTTGAAGTTAGTAGTCATAATGAGCTCCTTTTTGCTATAATGTTTGATAGAGGATGATTATTATGGTTAATACAATATATAAAAAAATAAAAGATTTTATTCAAAGAGAATGGAAGTTTTTATTAATTATTTTCTTATTAATATTTATTACAAGATTTCCTGTTGATTGTTATGTAATTACAGGAGGAGGAATTATTAGTGCTACTGATAGAGTGCACGTTACTGGAGCACGGAAGAAGAGTGGTAGTTTTAATTTAGCTTATGTATCAGAATTGAAGGGGACGATTTATACTTATTTACTTAGTTATATAGTTCCATCATTTGAAAGAGAAAGTACAAGTGACTACAAATATGATGAAAGTGAAAGTTCAGAAGATATTGAATTTAGAAATAATTTGTTGCTTAATCAAGCTAATAATAATGCCAAATATGTTGCTTATACGAATGCCAATAAAGAGATTAAAGTAAAAAGTCAATCATTATATGTTTACTATATTTCTAAAGACGCCGTTACAGATTTAAAAGTTGGAGATAAAGTAGTAGAAGTTGATGGTAAAAGTTTTCAAACCTTTTCCTCATTGCGAGAATATATTAATACTAAAAGTAGTGGAGAAGTTTTGAGTGTAAAAGTGGAGGAAAATGGTAAAAAGAAGACGAAGAGTGCTAAACTATATAAAGATGCAAAGGAAAATGCTATTTATATGGGTGTAAGTATTATGCTTGATAAAAATTATGAGGTAAGTCCTAAGGTAGATATTAAGTTTAGAAATTCTGAAGGTGGTCCTTCTGGTGGATTAATGATGAGTCTTGAAATTTATAGTCAGTTAATAAATAAAGATATAACTAGGGGACGAAAAATAGTTGGAACAGGTACTATTAGTGAAGATGGAGAAGTCGGAGAAATAGATGGAGTTAAATATAAACTTAGAGGAGCAGTTAAAAATAAGGCTCAAATATTTATTGCGCCTTCTGGTGATAATTATAAAGAAGCAGTAAAAGAAAAAAAGAAAAACAATTATAAAATTAAAATAATAGAGGCAAAAAACTTCAAACAAGTATTAGAGGAATTGGCAAAATAATGTCAAATCCTCTTTTGTTTATGGAAAAAAACTGGTATAATAAGTTTTACGAAGTAGTGGTGATATTATGCGCAGATCAGAAGTAGATCGTAGTAAACTTAGTCCAATGATGGCTCAATATATGTCAATAAAAGATAATTATGAAGATACTATTATCTTTTTTAGGCTGGGTGATTTTTATGAAATGTTTTTTGATGATGCGATTATTGCGAGTCGTGAACTTGAGCTTACTCTGACAGGAAAGCAGGCAGGATTAGAAGAGAGGGTTCCAATGTGTGGAATACCACATCATGCATATGCAACGTATGTAGATCAGTTAATTGAAAAAGGATATAAAGTTGCGATTTGTGAACAGCTAGAAGATCCTAAACTTACTAAAGGAATGGTTAAAAGAGATGTAATACAAGTTGTAACTCGTGGAACTAGACTTGATGATAGAGTTGATGCTAAGAGTAATAATTATATAGCAAATATATATGATTTTAACTATTGTTATGGAATAAGTTATACTGATATATCTACGGGAGAATTCTATGCTTTAGTTGTAGAAAGAGATGACTATAGTGTTATTAGAGAAGTTGTGAGAAATGGATTTAGTGAAGTTATAGTTAATGATCAAATAGATAGAAACTTAGTTAATACCTTAAGAACTAATTATGGAGTATTGGTTACTATTACTAAAGAACTATGTGAAAATGAGTTATATTCTTATATTTATAGTGGAGTAGAAGATGAAAGAATAATAATAACTATTAAGCACTTACTTTCTTATATTATTGATACTAAGAAAAAAGAATTAACACATCTACAAAGAGTAGAAGTAATTCATAGTAATGATCACTTATTATTTGATGGAAATACAAAACGTAATCTAGAACTTACTGAAACGTTACGTAATAGAGATAGAATGTATAGTCTTTTATGGTTGCTTGATAAAAATAAGACTGCAATGGGATCAAGATTTTTGAAGTATAATATAGAAAATCCCTTAACTTCTAAGAAAGAGTTAGAAAGAAGATATGACCTTGTTCAAAAATTATCTACTGAATTTATCTTAAGAGATGATTTAATGAAAGAACTTAGTGAAGTTTATGACTTAGAAAGACTAGCTGGTAGAATTAGTTATGGTAATTTAAATGCCAAGGATTTATTACAATTAAAGTCTTCACTTGCCCATTTACCAAGGATAAAAGAAATACTTTTGGAGTTAAAGTATGATAAAGAATTAGAGACTCTTGATGAAGTATACTCATTGTTAGAAAAGTCTATTAAAGAAGATGCTCCTTTTACAGTTCATGAAGGGGGATTAATTAAACCACTTTATAATAGTGAACTTGATGAACTTAGAAGTATTAGAAGTGGTTCAAAAGATTTTATTTTAACTTTAGAAAAAGAGGAAAAAGAAAGAACTGGTATAAAGAATTTAAAAGTTGGTTATAACAAAGTATTTGGTTATTATATAGAAGTTAGCAAGGGAAATATATCCTTGATTAAAGATGAGTTTGGTTGGGATAGAAAACAAACTTTAGCTAATTGTGAAAGATTTACGACTCCACTTCTTAAAGAAAAGGAAAATATTATATTAGGAGCGGAAGAAAAAATATTTAATCTTGAATATAAATTGTTTATGGATATTCGAGAAGTTGTAAAAAGATATATTGGTAATCTTCAAAGAATTGCTAAAGTGATTAGTGAAGTTGATATGTTACAGTCATTTTCAATTGTTGCTGATCAAAATAAGTTTGTACGACCTCAATTAGTTTCTGAAAAATGTATTAAGTTTATTGATTGTAGACATCCTGTGGTTGAAAAGGTTATGAAAGATAAATATATCGCTAATGATATTATTATGGATAAGAATACTGATATTTTACTTATTACTGGACCTAATATGGCAGGAAAGTCTACTTATATGAGACAATGCGCTATTACTATTATAATGGCTCAGATAGGTTCTTTTGTTCCTTGTAAGAGTTGTATGATGCCAATATTTGATAAGATTTTTACACGAATTGGAGCGAGTGATGACTTAGTTAGTGGAGAATCTACTTTCATGGTTGAGATGAAAGAAGCTCAGTACGCTATTAGTGAAGCAACTAAAGATAGTTTAATTCTTTTTGATGAATTAGGAAGAGGAACTGCAACATATGATGGAATGGCTTTAGCACAATCAATTCTTGAATATATTCATGATGAAATAGGTGCTAAAACTATGTTTTCAACACATTATCATGAACTTACGGCACTTGATAAAGATTTAAAACATTTAAAAAATGTACACGTTTCAGCAATAGAAGAAGATGGAAAAATTACATTTTTGCATAAGGTAAAAGCGGGAGCTGTAGACAAGAGTTATGGTATACATGTGGCAGGACTAGCGGGACTTCCTAAATCGCTTATAAAACGAAGTGAAGAAATTTTAAAAGTATATGAAAAACAAGATAAGAAGGAACAACATTTTACACAAACTAGTCTTTTTGATGATATAAATAATGATAAAGCTGCAACTACAGATCCTATTGTAGAAAAAATTAAGAAGGCCAATCCACTAGAGATGACACCGATGGATGCTATTAACTTTTTGTATACTTTAAAACAAGAAATGAAGGAAAAATAAGTAAAAGTTATTTAAATTTATATAAAATTGGTGTATTATATATGTAATTTTATTGGGGGAATATTTATGATGAAAGACTACGATGAATATTTAAAAAAAAAATTAGCTAAAATAAAAAAAGATGGAATAATGATTTTAGATCCTTTGACAGGAAAAGAGAGATTTCATTTAGCGAATGCGGCCAAAAGAACAGGCTGTGTTAGTACTTTTACTATTGGAGAAGATAAAAGAGTAGTATTAAGATATAAACCTAAGTATGAAGAATTTATTGACTCAAAAAAAATGTTAGAAGAGGCAAAAGAGGCATATAGAGATAAAGATTATGAAAAGTCTATTAAGACATATAGAGTACTACTTGCATTGGGTGCTCCAAAAGCTTTTGTATTTGCTGGATTAGGACTTGGATATTATCATTTAAATAAAAAAAGACTTGCTTCTTCTTATCTTTTAGTGGCAACAGAATTAAGTAAACAAAATAATGAAGAGTTTGATTTTACACAAATGATAGAAACATTAAATGAGGATTATACTGATTTAGAGGAGAAAAAATCAAGCGTTAAAGTGGATGAAGATGAGTTTAAAAGTAGTGCAGATGATTATTATGGCATTACTAATATGGCAGAAGTTTCTGATCTAGTTTTTCAGGGAATGAGTATTAGTGATGTTTGTAAAAAAATGAACTATGATACAGAAAAAGAAAATATCATATTGCTTATTTTTGCTCGTGAATATTATATCCAACAAAATTATGAATTAGGCGATAAGTGTCTTAAAAGAGTAGAAAAAAGTCCTAATAAAACACCATATATTAAAAAGTTATATTCAGAGACAATGAAAAATAAGAAATTATATAAAAATAAAAGTAATGAAGATCATAAATGTTTAAAACTTAGTTTTAGAAGTAAAATATAAAAACATTTCATTTTAATTTGAAATGTTTTTTAATGTCTTAATTTTATTAGAATTTTTATAACTTGTAATTGTGTTAAAGATCATCGAATAGTTTTTTTCAAAACGGTTCTTAATATTATTTCTAATATTTGGAATAATAGGTGCGTTTAGTCTTTCCTCAATACTTTGTAAAATATTTTCAATTTCGTTTTCTGAGATTAAGTCTAGTCTTTTTTCTAAGACATTCAAATATTCCCTTGAACTATAATAAAGAAATTTACTTATAGTGTTATAGTTATAATTTAAATTATCTTCAGAACAGAAATAATCACTTTCATCTATACTGATGGAATATCCTGCTGAAACTATAGAAATAGGAGAAAGCATATTCTCATTATCAATTATTTTAGAAAGATGAATAGTATCTTCATTTTCACAAATACCATAATTTTCAATATGTCTATCTGGATTACCGATTAAAATATCAAATATAAATAAGTCAGTAATCTCAGTCATTAATGTTTTCTTAATAGAAGTATTTTGATAGTAGTTATCTATAGCTATCCAAATATCTTCTAAATTATTTTTAATGCTTAGATTACACGTTTTTCCAAAATAGGCTTTTAAAATATTTTCCATTGAAAAATATTTGTCGTTAGGTTTAAAAATATTTTCACTATATACACCAATAGTATTATTAAATTCAGCTAAATCATAATGGGCACAAGGAAGGTGCACTTTTTTTGCTAGGGCTTCTCCAATTAACTCATTGTATAATTTATCCATTTTAGATACAGCCTTAAAAAAATATTTTTTTTCTTGATAGTTAAAACTATATAATTTATATTCTTTAATTTCATTTAAATCATATAAAAGTAATTCATCTAAATTTATAATTCCAAAATTATCTCTCATTTCACATCACTGTGCTTTATTATAACAAAATAAGTCTCGTTTTTCTATCTTTTTGTTTTATTTTTTTTAAGGCTGTGTTAAAATTGTTGTAGGTGATTGTAATGAAAAATAGAAGTGAATTAAGAGAAGTTGCAATGAAATGCTTATATCAAGTATATATAATGCAACCAACTAAATTAGAATATGATATTAAAAGTATTATTCATGAACAATTGGAAGTAGAAAATGACTTTGTGAATATGCTTGTTTTTGGAGTTATTGAAAAAGAAAAGGAAATTGATGAATTAGCTGATAAATATTTAGTAGATTGGAAAATAGAAAGACTAAATAAGGTAGATAAAGCGATTCTATCAATTGGAATATATGAACTTGTTTTTACTGATATACCAAGTATTGTTGCTATTAACGAGGCAGTAGAACTTTCTAAAAAATATAGTGATGAAGCTGTTACTAAGATGATTAATGGAGTTTTAGATAATATTTATCATAATGAGGATTTAGATGAAAGATAAATATATTACAGTTATACAGTTAACTAAATATTTAAAATATAAAATAGATAATGATCCTAATTTAGATCAAGTGTTCTTGAAGGGCGAGATTTCAAACTTTAAGGCTCATTCGAGAGGACATTTTTATTTTACGTTAAAAGATGAAGAGTCAAGAATTAATGCAGTTATGTTTGCATCAGCAGCTAGCAAAATAAAATTTATGCCTCAAGATGGAATGAAAGTTTTAGTGACTGGAAAAGTAAGTATATATCCGGCTAATGGTGGGTATCAAATATATGTAAGTGAAATGCTAGAAGATGGTGTTGGTAATTTATATATTGCTTATGAACAATTGAAAAAGAAATTAGAGGATGAAGGGTTATTTGCAGCGCAACATAAGAAAAAGATTCCTAGGATACCTGAGAAAATTGGCGTTATAACTGCCCCAACAGGAGCAGCGATTAGGGATATAATCTCTACAATAAAAAGAAGATGGCCTTTATCTGAAATTATTTTATTTCCGGCACTAGTTCAAGGAGAAATGGCCAAAGATGATATTGTAAGACAAATCAAGAGAGCCGAAGAGTATAATCTTGATACCTTAATAGTTGGACGAGGTGGCGGAAGTATTGAGGATTTATGGGCTTTTAATGAGGAGGTAGTTGCTAGAGCTATATATGAATGTAGTATTCCTGTTATAAGTGCTGTAGGACATGAAATAGATTTTACGATTGCAGACTTTGTAGCTGATATGAGAGCACCAACGCCAACGGGAGCAGCAGAGCTTTCTGTTCCTCAAAGACAAGATATAATTAATTATTTGAATCAGTTAAATATAAGATTAAATAAAGTAATGCAGCATAAAATAAGTTTATATAAACAAAAATTAGATGAAATTAATAACCGTTATATTTTTAAAAACCCAGTCGCAATTTATCAAACAAAAGAAATGAATTTTGATTCTTTAATAGAAAGGTTAAAATTTAGCACAGTTAATCTGGTTAATTTACGTCAACAACAATATAGGAGAATAAGAGAGAGTTATATATTAAAAAATCCATTAAAAATTTTAGATAATAAGAGTCAAAAGTATTTACAACTACTTTCAAAATTGGAACCACTAAGTCCTTTGCTTACTTTAGAGCGAGGATATACAATTACTAAAAAGGAAGATAAAGCAGTGAACTTTGTATCGGATGTAGGTAAGGGTGATCACATTACAACTCAGCTTAGGGATGGAGCTGTAATATCCATAGTGGAGGAAGTATGCAAGAATTAAAGATAAATAGAATATATAAGCATTTTAAAGGAAATTATTACTTAGTTTTAGGACTTGCTAAGGATAGTGAAACAGGAGAAGATGTTGTAATATATAGACAATTATATGATGACTGTTCTTTATTTGTGAGACCATTAAAAATGTTTTTAGGAAAAGTTGATAAAGAAAAATATCCTGATGTAGAACAAATTTATCGATTTGAGTTACAGGATATTAAGAGTAATATAAAAAAATAGGAGACATGGTATGAGTAATGAAAAAAAAGAATTAAGTTTTGAAGAAAATTTAGAAAAATTAGAAGAAATAGTGAAGAAACTTGAAAATGGTGATGTACCATTAGATGACGCTATTAAAGAATTTAATGAGGCTATGGTACTTGCTAAAAAGTGTGATGAAAAATTAAAGAGTGCAGAAGAAGCAATTACTAAAATAGTTAATAATGATGATAGCGTAGATGATTTTGAAGTAAAAGAATAAAGTGGCCTTTTGTGGAGCCACTTTTTTGTTCGGAGAGTAATCCTAGAGAAATACTTAGTTTCTAGTGCAACCTTTATTATTTCCCCAAAATAAGAAGAATATAATGAAAAGTACAATTATAATACCCCAAAACCAATTATTATTATTGTTATTATTGGCATATGCAGGGTATGCACCATAGATTGGTGGCTGATAATAATAATATCCGTACATATAAAGCTCTCCTTTCATTATATTATATTAATTAGAGAGCAAAATCTGACATAATATATACCTATTAATAAATTAAATAGGAAAATTCTTTTTAAGATTATCAATACATGATATAATTATTTTGAGATAAAATAAGAGTGGAGTGATAATAATGGAATTTTTAGAATTAACAGAAGAAGAATTTAGAAATTATTTGAACAAATCGGAAGAAAGAACATTTTTACAAACACCAGAAATTGGAAAATTACGTGAAAAATCTGGCTGGACGGTATCATATCTTGGAGTGAAAAATAATGGGGAAGTAGTAGCGGCAGCTATGTTTACATCTATTACTCGTCATTTTGGAAAAAAAGAGTTTTATGCTCCTCGAGGTTTATTACTTGATTATAATAACCAAGAATTACTTACTTTCTTCACTGAAAATATAAAAAAATATGTTAAGAAAAATAATGGCTATCAATTTAGAATTGATCCATACGTTGTTAATGTTCAAAGGGATACTTTTGGAAATATTATTTCTGGAGGAATTGATAATAGAAAAGTTAAAACCTATTTAGAGAAACTAGGATATAAGAGAGTAAAAAAAGAAAATATGGAACAAGTTGGATGGATGTATGTTCTTGATATCTTTGGTAAAAGTGAAGATGAAGTCTTAAAAAACATGAAACCAAATACTAGAAATACCATTAGAAAAACTTTAAAGAATGGGATAGAAATTGTAGAATTAACTAAGGAAGAATTACCAATGTTTCATAAAATTATGGTTGAAACAGGTAAGCGTAAAGGATTTCACGTTAGAAGTTTGAAATATTTTGAAGATATGTATGATCTTTTTTATCCAAGAGGAGAGATTAAATATTTATTAACAAAGTTAGATTTAGTTAAACATATTGAAAGACTTGAAAAAGATAAGGAAAAAGAAGAAACAGAGAAAGTAGCTTTGGGACCGGCAAAATATAATGATGGAAAAAGAAAAGCTCATGATATGGCTATTGCTGGTATAGAAAAAAGAATTAAGCAAGCAGAAGATATAAGAGCAAAAGATGGTGATGTGATTAACTTATCCGCTTCTATGTTTATGCTTACAGATCCAGAAGTCATATATTTATCTAGTGGTAATTATGAAGAGTACATGTTTTATAATTCACAATATTTAATTCAATGGGAAATGATTAAGTATGGGATAGAACATGGCTTTAAGAGATATAATTTTTATGGAATAACAGGTAATTTTGATAAAAACGATAAAGATTATGGTATTTATGAATTTAAGACTGGATTTAATGGGTATGTAGAGGAGTTAATTGGAGAGTATGTTTATCCAACTTCCTTTGTATATTATTTAATGCAATTAATTCATAAAATAAAAAAATAGAATATAAAGTGTATAGGACTAAATATTTAGTCCTATTTTTTTGCAACAATTTTCTTTTAATTGCATTTTTTCTTGTTTTGTGGTATAATCTGTTCACTAAGAGGTGGGTTATGAAAAGAAATATTTTGGAGTTAAAGAGACGTTTATATGATGAGAGTGACTCTGAGTTTTATCGTTATGTGTCTAGTTTAAAGGGTGAACAGTTATTACTTTTTGATAAACTTATGGAAGAACTTCTTGATACTAGACTTGACGCTGCCGCGGGGCTTTCTGATAAGAATACTTGGATATTACGTAAACGAGTTGGAATATTTGACGTTGTACCACCTACATATGAGAAAATTGGATTGGATATTTCTGATTGCGAATTTAAACGTATGATAAAACAAAACGATGGAAGATATCATATGGTTAAAAGTTGTGGTAGTAGAAAGTGTGTTTTATCAGCTGAACAGGTTCAAGGAGTAATCAAGGCTTCTTGTGGTAATATTTTATTGGAACATGAAAGAAGAAGTAATAAGATAAAACAAAAAAATTATCTTAGTGTAGATGATAATATTGGTAGAATAGGTATTTCTAGGAGATATATTAGAGTACTTAAAATGAGAGAAATAGTTACTATAGACCAATTACTTAATTATCCCCTTAAAGATGTGGGTCAAATAGAAGGAGTTGGTCCTATAGGGTTTCAAGAAATTGTTAACAAATTATTTTTATTTGGGTTTATAGATGATTCTACAATAAAAAACAATTCAAAGAAAATAAAGAAAGAAATGAAGAGTAAGTAGTTGATTGAGATATGTTAGATAATAATACTAAATTAAAAATGGAAGATGGGAGATATTTATATTTTAATAAAGAATATTTAGATTTTTATAAACAAGAATTACTTAATGTTTTAAATGGGCAAGATTATATGCAAAGTTTGAAATTTGCTAAAAAGATGATGATGAGTCAAGAAATAAAGGCTAATAATACTATTGAAGGAATAAAAGATGATTTATCTGTTATTGATGAAGTGATCAAAAAAATTAAATCTCCTATTTCAGAAAGAGAAAGAAAAAGAATTATTAATTTATTTCATGGGTACCAATATATTTTGAATAATAGTGATATAAATAAGGATAATTTACGTCGGTTATATGACATACTTAGTGATGGTATTTTATTAGAGCGAGATAGAGTGAGAATGGGAGAGTATTATCGTAGTGCGCCTGTCTATATTTTAAAGGGAAACAGATTGGATGCTTATCCCTATATGGGTATGGATAGTGATAAAATAGACGATTATATGGATCAATTTTTTGCATATGCTAATAAATATGACTGTGACAATGAGATGGATGTTTTTATCAAATCTCAAATTATGCATTTTTATTTTGTATATATTCATCCATATTTTGATGTCAATGGAAGAACTAGTCGAACGGTTTCAATGTGGTATTTATTAAATCATGAAAGTTATCCTTATATAATTTTTAATAGAGCAGTTTCGTTTGCTCAACGAAAATATGAACAGAATATTGTTAATGCCAGAAATACAGGAAATGCTACTTTGTTTTTAAAGTATATGTTGGTACAAGTGGAAAAAGAGTTGGAAAAAGAATATTTGATTCATAGTATAAAAGAAAGTTCAGGTATTTCATTTAATAAAGAACAATCACAAATGTTAGAGTATTTGCTTACTATGAAAGGTAATATTACTGCAAAAGATCTTTCTTCAATTTATAATAATTATAATTCTAAAAGACGTGTTGAACTTATTTTTGATGAGAAAATATATCCTCTTTTAGAAATGGGAATTTTAGTAAATAAAGGTGATACTAAAGGCTTTATTTCAAATAAGAAACATAATATGAATCTTGGTATAAACAAGAAATATGTTATGGATGTTGATCCTCAAAAAGTAAAAAATCTACAATTAGATAAATATATTTAAAAAGAGAAGAATCTTTTTATTGATTACTTCTCTTTTTTTAATTTTCTGCTTCTTTAAGCATTGTAGTTATAAAAATACCATACCCTTTCTTAGTGTCGTTTACAATAACATGAGTAACAGCACCTACAATCATATTATTCTGAAGAATTGGAGAGCCACTCATTCCCTGAACTACGCCACCAGTTTTCTTTAATAATTCTTCATCTGTTATTTCAAACAAAATATTTTTTATATCAGATGATTTATCTATTTTAATAATGTTAATATTGTATTCCTTAATTTCATTATTATTAATAACTGTTCGTATAGTAGCAGGTCCTACTTTTACTTCATCTTTACTTGCTACTTTTAATTCTTTAGCGTCAGGAAGAGCATCAGTATAGTCTCCAAAAATACCAGAAGGAGTGTTTTCTTTTATGTTACCATATACTTTATTCTTATCGTAATTAGCATTTTTTTCACCAGCACTACCATTTTCACTTCTTTCTACTCCGATAACATCTGATTTAAATATCTTTCCATCCTTAATTTCAAACTTTTTGGCAGTTGCTTTTTCTAATATTTCATGCCCTAAAGCTCCAAATTTCTTAGTATTTGGATCGACGAAAGTTAAAGTACCAATACCTAAAATACTATCTTTCACATAAATACCAGTTTTATAAACACCATCACTACTACTTGTTCTATTTAGAGAAATCGATTTTTCTTTATTATCTCGTTCTACCTTATAGACAATATTATCTGTTTCTGATTTGTTTATAACATCAACCATTTCATTTATAGAAGAAATTTTAGTATCATTGACTTTAATTATTTTGTCACCAATCATAAATCCACTGTCCTTAGCGATATATTCATCATTTACTTTATAAAAGCCAACCACTAGTACACCATTGGAGTTTACTTCAATTCCAACGTTATCACCACCTGGGATAATATATTCTGAATATGCTAAAGCATTTATGGGTACAATAAGTACAAGGAACGTCCATATTGTAAAGAGTAGTTTGTTTTTAAATTTCATATCATCATCTCCTAAATCAAACTACATTATTAATATGAACACAATAATTTTTTTTAAAGTAACAATAATTTCCTAAAAAAATTTTTTAAGACTATACTTAGTTTTTACTAATAAAAATTTATTATGTGATTTTTTTCCATTTGAATAAGTTTTTTTTAATACTTAAAAATTTTATCTTTCAAATATTTATGTTTAATATAATACATGCTATAATGATAAAGAGAGTATATGATAAATAGTCTCGGTTAATAGTAATTATTGAAAGAGGTAACTAATGAGTAATGAAGCTTTAAGATTAAGAGAAATTATAAATAAAATTAAAGATCATAATCTATTAAAAGATAGATCTTGTAAAAATATAAGAGAAACTATAGAAGATTTGGGACCTACATTTATTAAAATGGGACAGATTTTATCAGCAAGAGATGATTTGGTTTCAAAAGAATTATGTGATGAATTAAAAAAGCTACGTTGTAGTGTTAAACCTATGGACTATGATGAAGTTTTAGATATATTAAATGCTGAATATAATGGTAATTATCAAGAAATTTTTGCAGAAATAGAAGAGGTTCCTTTAGGTTCAGCATCTATTGCGCAAACACATAGAGCTAAACTTAAAACTGGTGAAGATGTAGTTTTAAAAATTCAAAGAAAAAATATATATCAAATGATGATGATGGATACAAGACTTTTAAAGAAAGCAATTTCTATTTTGCAATTAGATAAAGTTGTTGGAAATATTGTTGATTTGAAGGAAATAGTTGATGAAGTATATAGCTCTGCCAAGGAAGAGATGAATTTTATGGTAGAAGCAGAACATATAGAAGAATTTGAAAACTATAATAAAAATGTAATGTATATAAGACCTTTAAAGGTTTATAAGAAATATTCAACACCTTATGTTTTAGTGATGGAGTGCGTTGGAGGATTTTTTATAAATGAAAAAACTAAGTTAGATAGACTTGGTTATAATATGAATGAAATAGCTTTAAAACTTGCTGACAATTATATAAAACAAGCTATAGACGATGGATTTTTTCATGCTGATCCACATGCTGATAATATAAAAATTATAGATGGAAAAATAGCTTATTTAGACTTTGGAATGATGGGTAGACTTTCTAGCAAAAATAAGAATTTACTTAATAAATGTATAGTAGCTATTATAAAAAATGATATAGTTGAAGTTGCTCATATCTTATCTTTACTTAATGTTAATGATTCAAATATTGATTATATGAAATTAAATAGTGATATTAGAATGGTTCTTGATAAGAATAAAACACTAGAAATAAATGATATTGATATTAAAGATTTTATGAAGGATATGTTTTCAATGCTTCATAATAATGATATTAAGTTGCCAAAAGATATTTCAATGCTTGTTAGAGGAATAGTTGTACTAGAAGGTACTCTTGAAGAGATTGATTCAACAATTAGTTTGATGCAAGTTTTGAAAAATAGATTTAATACTAGTAAAATAATGTCAAAAGAAAAAATAGAGTCTGGATTAGTAAAAATTTTAGAAAATAGTGATAGTTTAGTATCAATGCCAAAAGAAATGCTTACTACACTTAAAGGAATTAATAATGGGGAGTTAAGATTTAATATAGAAATTAATGATTCAAAGAATCAAGTCAATAGATTTGAAGAATTATTTCATCAAGGAATAATTGCCGCTCTTGATCTTGCTATGATCATTGGACTAAGTGTGATGGTTGTAGTGGCAAAAGATAAGCTACCTTTCTTATTTTATGTTTATGCCTTGTTTGCCTTAGTAGCTACTGCTTTCTTATTTTACAAGATATTTAAGTCTAATATAAGGAAAAAATAATTGATGAAAAAAGTTTATGTAGAAATAACTAATGCTTGTAATCTTAACTGCAACTTTTGTATTCATAATAGCAGAAAGCAAGAATTTATGACTCTGGATAATTTTAAAATTATTCTTAAAAAGTTAGATGGTTATACTAAGTATCTTTATTTGCATGTTTTAGGTGAACCACTTCTTCATCCATTAATTAATGAATTTATTGATGAGGCATATAATAGTTCTTTTAACGTAAATATTACAAGTAACGGGTATTTAATAGATAGAATTAAAACTAAAAATATTAGACAATTAAATGTATCTTTACATAGTTTTTTTGGAGATGAAAGTGCATTTGTTAAGTATTTGGATAAGATTTTAAATAAAGCTAATGATTTAGATAAAACATATATTTCGCTAAGATTTTGGGTTAAAAGTGATTTTTTAGATCTCGCTCTTTATATTATTAATAATAGATATGATACTAATATTACTGTGAAGGAATTAGAAAAAAATCATTCTATTAGGGTAAATAATCATATCTTTATAAATTTATTTCATGAGTTTATTTGGCCAGATTTAAATAACACTAAATCATCATCTAAAGGAACTTGTTATGCCTTAAGAGATCATTTTGGTATTTTAGTTGATGGAACTGTTGTACCGTGTTGTCTAGACTCTAAGGGTGTTATTAATTTAGGCAATATTTATAAAGATGAAGTTTGTGATATACTTAATTGTAAGAGAGTATGTAAAATGAGAGATGGCTTTTTACAAAATAGGAAAGAAGAGGAGCTTTGTCAGAAGTGTTTCTTTTTGAATAATGAGGAGTAAGTATGATAGATATAATTATACCAGCATATAATGCTCATAAAACAATAGGTAAAACTTTATGTAGTATTATGTTACAAAGTAGAAGAGATTTAGTAAATGTGTATATAGTAAATGATTGTTCTTCTACAGATTATCAAGAATTTGTTAAAAAATATAAAAAATATTTTAATATTGAGGAGTTAGATATTCCACAAAATGTAGGCCCTGGTGGCGCTAGAAATTATGGAATGAAGCACTCTAAAGGTGAATATATTATCTTTATTGATAGTGATGATATTTTCTATAATCATTATTCTATAGAAAGATTATATTCTGGAATTCAAATTCATAATTATGATGTTTGTACAAGTGATTTTTATGAAGTTAGTAAAAACAAATGTAACTATGTTCATCTTAATAAAAAGATATGGACTCATGGAAAGATATATAGGAGAAAATTTATTGAAGATAATAAATTAGAATTTAGTAATACAAGAGCTAATGAAGATTTATATTTTAATTTTTTAGTCTTCCTATTAAAACCTAAGGAAAGGTATTTGGATACTATTACTTATGTTTGGCAATATAATAATGAGTCTATTACCAGAAAAAATAATCATGCTTATAATTATTTAGCTTTGGATGAATATAATAAAAATATTTCTTTAGTAGTTTCTAAAGCTTTAGAACTTAATATTTCTGATGATAAAATAGCGGCTGTATTATTTTTCGGTATGTTAGAAATGTATTATATGTACTTAAATGCATCTTCTAAAACTGTGAAAAAGATTATTGAGTCAAGTAGAGAAAACGCTATTAATTTTAAAAAGTATCAAAAAGTGTTGGATGAACAAGTAAGAAATGAGATAACACAACAAATTGTATCTAAGTTTGTTGATGACAATAATATGGCTAAGCTTTTAATTCCAGATGTTTCTTTTAAACAATTTATTAATGAGGTGATATCTAATGCATAAAAGTCTTGATTTAATTATTCCAGTATATAATTCCCATGATGCTTTGGTTAAAGCTTTAGCTAGTGTTGCGGTTAATGATATAGACTTTAAATTAAAAGTTTATATAGTAAATGATGGTTCTAGTAAAGGATATTCGGAAGAAGCTGAAATATTTAAAGATTTACTTGATATTACTATATTTGATTTAGATGTTAATAGGGGCGTTGGATATGCTAGAAAGTATGGACTTGAACACTCTGATGGAGATTATGTTGCATTTTTAGATGCTGATGACCTTATATATGATTTTAAATCCTTACAAACACTCTATGATTTAATAGATTCTAAAAACTATGATTATGCATATGGTGCAATTATTCAAGAAGCTTATGGAATAGGGGAAGTAGTAGAAGAACATAATGGATGTTTACATGGAAAAATATATAGACGAGAATATTTAAATAAAAAGAATATTACTTTTAATTCGACAAGAACTAGTGAAGATTATAGTTTTAATCATTTATGTGTTTTTGGTACTTATAATTTTGCTGCGATTGATGAAGTAGTATATATTTATAAAGATAATAAGAAATCACTTACTAAAGGAATTGATTTAACTAAGACAATAGATAATTTAGTTGATTTTGTAGACAATATAATTTATGTTATGGATCATGTAGACAATAGATTTTCACAAAAAGTTGTAGCGTTTTTCTTAGATTCTTATTTTTATGTATTTAAAAACTATGAATATTATAAAAATCAGGGAGAAGAAGAAAGAATGATAACTTTGCTTCAAAAACTTGAAGATAAAGGAAAAATATATGATGAGGAAACTATATCTAAAGTAGCTCCGGCATTTAGCTTTATTAATTTTAAAAATACATTAAATTAAGGAATAATATTCCTTTTTTTGTTCATAATACTTTTAGGTGATTGAATATGAAAATCGATGTAATAGAAGGCCTTAATGTTATTCCGAGATGTTTAGGTTCCGTTGTTTTCTTGTTTTTAATAACTAGAATAATGGGAAAAAAACAAGTTTCACAGTTTTCTTTGTTTGATTATGTTATAGGTATTTCTATTGGTAATTTTACAGCTGAAATGACTTTAAATACCGATGTTCAATATATTAACGGAATGATAGCGATTACTACTTTTGGAGTTTTATCTTATATTGTTAGTAAAGTAGTGAACAAGAGTATTAGAATTAGAAGATTTATAATAGGAACTCCTACTGTTTTACTTGATGATGGGAAAGTAATTGAAAAAGGGTTACAGAGGGTTAATATTGATATAAATGATTTACTTGAACAAGCACGAATTAATGGCTACTTTGATATAAGTGAAGTTGCATACGCTATAATGGAAGCTAATGGTAATATTAGTTTCTTACCAAAAGGAGAGTTTAAGAATCCAACTAAGCATGATTTAAAATTAGACTCCCAAAAATCTTATTTATCGGCTAATATAATTGTTAATGGTGAATATATGGAAGAAGCTATTAAAAAAAGTAAGATTACTAAGAATGAATTAATTAAACAATTAAAAAAAATGCATCTAGATAGTCCAGATAGCATTTTATTAGCAACAATTACAGATAAAGATTTACAATTCTATTTCAAAGATGTAGAACCAAAAAACTATTCCTTGTTAGAATAGTTTTTTTAGATAAAATAAAAGATTAAAAAACCAAAGAAACCAAATACCATAACTAATACTGATATAATAGAGACAACTTTTACAACTTTTTTATTCATTATGTATTCACCTCTTTATAATTATAAAATATTTGTATAAAAAAGTAAAATAAAAACTTAAATATAGAGAAATCTTATTCATATAATTTAGTGGTGATAGTATGGATAAAATAAAACTTAAAAGTTATTCTGAAAAATATAATGGAATTAAGAAAAGAAAGATATTTTTAATTATTTGTATCATTATTTTACTTAGTGTTATTATAGGTATATTATACTTAGCAATGTTAAATAAAGAAGGAAAAGAAATAGTTGTCAATACTGTTAATACCTATTTTAAGGATTTAAATAGTTCTAAGGCTATTAACAATAATTTAGTCAATGTTCTTAAAAATAATATTATATTAACTGGTATTATGTGGTTTTTAGGTGTGTCTTTAGTTGGAGTTATATTTGAAGTATTATTCTTAATTTTAAAAGGTTTTTCTTTAGGATTTTCGATATCTTCTTTTATATATGTTTTTAAGTTTAAAGGAATATATATTGGTCTTGTTTATTTATTACCTAGTATATTTAATCTTTTGATATATTTAATTTTAGGTTTTTTTGCAATTAATTATTCTATATATTTATATAAGTATTTGTTTAAAAATGCATCGATTAATTTGAGTCTACTTATGAAGAAATATTTAAAAGTTTTAGTATTATCTTTAATTTTACTTATTATTAGTTCTGTAATAGAGGTATTTTTAATACCAAATGTCTTAAAACTTTTTACAAAAACACTTTTCTAGTTTATAATATAGTTGGTGATTTTGTATGGAAAAAAAGAAAGTTGTTATAGGAATGAGTGGCGGAGTTGACTCAAGTGTTAGCGCTATCCTTTTAAAAGAACAAGGTTATGATGTTATTGGCTTATTTATGCGTAATTGGGATAGTTCTATTAATAATGATTTTTTAGGTAATCCTAATTTAGATAATAATATTTGCCCTCAAGAACAAGATTATAATGATGCGTTGGATGTGTGCAATCAAATTGGTATTCCACTTCATAGAATAGATTTTGTGAAAGAATATTGGGATAATGTTTTTAAATATTTTTTAGACGAACTAAAAAAAGGTCGTACTCCAAATCCTGATGTAATGTGTAATAAATATATAAAATTTGATTACTTTGTACGAGAGGCAAAACGCTTAGGAGCTGATTATATTGCAACGGGACATTATGCAAAAATGGAAGATGGGTATTTGAAGAGAAGTCATGATACTAATAAAGATCAAACATATTTTTTATCACAACTTTCTCATGAACAGTTAAAGAATGTTATTTTTCCTTTGGGTGATATAGATAAACCGGAGGTTAGAAAAATAGCTTTAAAGTATGGTTTGAAAACGGCTAAAAAGAAGGATTCAACGGGTATTTGTTTTATAGGAGAACGTAATTTTAAGAATTTCTTAAAGAATTATCTACCAAATCAAGAGGGAGATATAGTTGATATAGAAAAAAATAAAGTATTAGGAAAGCATATTGGTTTAATGTATTATACTATTGGTCAGCGAAAAGGACTTGAAGTCGGCGGAACAAAAGATAAGCTTTTTGTTGTAGGAAAGAATTTAGATAAAAATATTTTGTATGTTTGTGAAGGGGAGGATAATGATTATTTATTCTCAGATAGTTGTATAGTCGAAAATGTTAATTTTAATTGTGATGAAAGACCTACAAATATGACAGCAAAATTTAGATATAGACAAGAAGATCATGCTATTAATGTTCAATATTTAGATGATGGAAATCTATTAGTTAAGTATGATCCTATTAAGAGTGTTACCCCTGGACAAGCATGTGTTTTCTATGATGGTGATATTTGCTTAGGTGGTGGAATAATTAAGGAAGTTCGCAAAAATGGTAAAAAATTATGGTACTTGTTATAAAATGGTTTTTGGGAATTTTTTACATTCTAAAATATGTCAATTTACACTTGACTATTTACGTAAAACTGATAAAATTATTTTAGGAGGGTAATGACAATGCATGAGTTGAACAGATTAATTAATGAAATTGGTATATCAAAGGTTCGCTTAGCTAAATATTTAGGTGTTTCACGTCAAATGTTATATAACTATTTAGCACTTGAAAATTTAGAATCTTGGCCAAAAGAAAAAGCAGTTAAATTACTTAGTTTATTAAACATAAAAAATGAAGATGAATTAAAGGATATAAAGGTAAATGGAGATTATATAATCTCTGTAGAAAATAGATTAAATGAAAGCGTTAAAGACACTGCTAGTCACGAAGTTCTAACAGATTTAAAAGGTTTTAATAAGAAAGAACAAGAAGTTTTATCAGATATAATTAATTTACTTAAGGAAAGACTTGCTGATGATAAAACAAAAGATACTTATTATAGTTATGTGTATTTATACCATTATTTGCAATCAATGGAAACGACAGGGGAGTTAAAGTATATTTTAGCTTATATGTCTAAAGCATTAGGCTTTATTGATCCTAACGAATATGCATTTAATAAGGATAAACAATTTTTATTTGAAAGTATTATGTTCTCAGCAATGACACTTTATAATAATGGTGGCGCTTCTAAAACTAGAATCAGTGAAACTCATAAGAAGTTTGTTGAAGATATTGAACATAAAAAGGAAGAAAAACTTAGTCGTACTCAAGAATTAAATACAGCTCGTATTCAAGCACTTAAAGAACTTGGATATACGGAAATAACATCTAATAATGCTAAAGAAGTATTAGAAAAGATAGTAGAAATTCAATCTAGAAAAGTTTAAATTTATATTAAGAGAGACCTATAATTTGATTGGGTCTCTTATTTCTTTTTTATAGAAGTTAACATAATATCAATTATAGGAAATTATATTTTATATGATTTTTCTTTTATTATTATTAATTATGATCATTAACTTCTGCTTATCTGTTATCTATATTTTTAATCTAATTTAATTTAATTTAATATATAATTATCCCCTTATTTAATTCTAGATTTAATTCCTAATATTATTAATTATACTATATGTTAACTAATTGTTAATACAATATTATAAATTTTATTCATATTATTCATATATAACATTTGTTCTATTACTTTTATATATTATCTATTATCTGATTATATATTTATTCTAGAATGAATTCTCGTCAATCGAATATTATTTTTATGGATAATTATTCATCTAAATTTAATGTAGACTAATTTCTTTTAAATCGAGAATAATTATTAAGCTCGATTTATTATAATTATATTTGATTGGATATTATATTTTATTTTTTTTCCTTATTTTAGAGTTATGTAGCAGTAGGGGTGTAATAGCAAAATAAAAGTAGGGGAAGTACTCCTCTACTCTTTTTTACTCTAATTCATCTAATACACTAATTCCAATTTCTGTTTTTTCTATATTAAAGTTATCAGCTATAGTAGCTCCAATGGCACCTAATGAACTTAATTCAGGCAATTTTTTAGGAGTAAAGAAACTTCTACTATAGAATATAACAGGAACATTTTCTCTTGTATGATAATTTCCTTCGAATGTTGGATCATTACCATGATCAGCTGTAATAATTAATAAATCATCCATTTCAAGTTTATTTAAAATTATTGGAATTTCAACGTCTAATTCCTCTAAAGCTTTTTGATATCCCTCTACGTCACGGTTATGACCATAATTACTATCAAAGTCATTTAAATTTACCATGCAAAGACCAGTAAATTTTTTATCCATAATATCTAAAAGTTTATTGATTGCTTCCATATTATCTGATATTTTAATTGACTTATTAATCCCCTCTTTATCAAAGATATCATTAACCTTACCTATTCCTATAACATTGTATTTATTTTCACTAAGAGAGTTTAAAATAGTTCTTTTTGGAGGTTTTATACTATAATCTTTTCTTCCAGCATTAATTAATCTAAAATGTCCAACTTTACCAGTAAATGGTCTAGCGATTACTCTAGCTACTTTCCAGTCTTCACGCATTGTAAGAGCTCTGATTTTTTCACAGTATTCATATAATGTTGCTATCGGAACAGCATCCTCATGAGCAGCAACCTGTAGATCAGAATCTGCAGAAGTATAAACAATTAGAGAACCGTAATTTAGTTCCAACTCCCCTAGTTCATTTATAATATCTATACTATTGCCACAAGGTTTATTACCAATTATTCTCCTACCTGTAATATTTTCAATACTATCTAATATTTCGTTAGGAAATCCTTCATTAAATGTTTTAAATACAGTATCTGATAAAATCCCCATCATTTCATAATGTCCATTTAAGCTATCTTTTCCAATATTATTTGGTTTAGCAATAGTATAATAGGCATCCACATTTTCATTTTCATCCATATTTATAGTATTTAGGAGCCCTATTTTCTTAAGATTTGGAATGAATAGGTCAGTTTGTTCTAATATGTGCCCCAATGTATTAGCGCCTTTGGAATTATACTTTGAAGCATCATCTGCCTCCCCTACTCCTAAGGAGTCTAATATCATTAAAAATATTCGTTTAAATTTCATTTTAAAATTCACCTTTATCTTTCTTCTCACGAGGATGATATTCGTTATAGTCGTGGGTAACTTTTTGATTTGTTACATGAGTATACATTCTAGTTGTAGAAATATCAGAATGCCCTAACATTTCTTGAATACTCTTCAGATCAGCTCCACCTTCTAAAAGATGAGTTGCAAAGGAGTGTCTAAGAGTATGAGGAGATGCTTCTACATTTAAATGTTTTTCTTCTAATAAGTTTTTTAATATTTTAAAGAATCCTTGTCGTGTAATCCCTTTCCCATGATTATTCAAAAATAATTTCTCACATAAATTATTTTTTTCTAGTAGAGGGCGCTTTTCCATATATAAGTTTAGATAATACATGGAGTACTCTCCTAAGGGAATAATTCGTTCTTTGTTTCCTTTTCCGACTATTCGAATTATACAATTAGTAAAGTCTATATTATTTAAAGTAAGATTTACTAATTCTGATACACGTAATCCTGTGCCATATACTAATTCTAACATGGCTTTATTGCGATAGTCAAATGGAGTTAGAAGATTGATATCTAATAAGGTATTAATGTCATCCATGGATAAAGTTTTGGCGATGGCCTTTTTTAGTTTTGGCCTTTTAATACCTAAAGTTACATTTATTGGAGCAATTTTTTCTTTTTCCAAATAGGCATGATAGTTTTTGATAGTTGTTAATTTTCTAGCGACGGTTGTTATTTCATCATGATCTTTTTTTTGAAGATATTCTATAAACTCTATTACATCGGCTGAACTAATTTTTTCGGGATTAGAAATATTTTTTTGATGTAAGAACGCTTTATACATATTCAAATCATTTTTATATGACAAATAAGTGTTATCTGATAATCCTTTATCAATTAAGCAATAGTTTAGAAAATCTGTGATTGATTCTTCTAGATCCATTTTCATCACCCTTATTATTATATAAAATTATTAGATTTTTTACAATAAGCGTTTTTTTTGATACAATATATGCAGGTGATTATTATGGATAAACCTTTAGCTTTAAAACTTGCTCCTGTAGGTATGGATGATATTGTCGGTCAAAGACATTTGATAGGTAAAGATAAAATACTTACGAACTTGGTTAAGAATAAGAAGTTATTCTCAATGATTTTGTATGGTAAACCTGGAATTGGTAAAACCAGTATCGCTAATGCTATGGTGCACGACTTAGGCGTGAGATATCGTTTTTTAAACGCTACTGTTAATACTAAAAAGGATTTGGATATTGTTATTGAAGAGGCAAAAATGTATGATGGGCTTGTTTTAATAATGGATGAAATTCATAGATTAAATAAAGATAAACAAGATATTCTTCTTCCCCAATTAGAAAGTGGTTTGATAACCTTGATAGGAATGACTACTTCTAATCCATATCACGCTATTAATCCTGCTATTAGAAGTAGATGTCAGCTATTTGAATTAAAAGAGTTAGAATATGAGGATATAATGACTGGACTTAATCGTGCCATTAAACATCCCGATCTAAAAGGAATAAGTATTAGTAATGAGTGTTTGTCCTTAATAGCAAAACTTTCTGGAAATGATTTAAGGTATGCCTATAATCTACTAGAAATTAGTTATTATGCTAGTGAGGATAAGGTTATAACCGAGGATAAAATACGCTTGATTAATAATAAACCTGTCTTTTTTTCTGATAAAAATGGCGATGGACATTATGATGTTTTGAGTGGGTTTCAAAAGTCTATTAGGGGTAGTGATGTTAATGCTAGCCTGCATTATTTAGGTAGATTAATATATGAGGGAGATTTGGATTCTATATATCGCAGAATGAGTGTGATTGCCTATGAAGATATAGGACTTGCTAATCCTGCTATAGGTCCTAGAGTGGATGCTGCAATTAATGCGGCCGAAAGAGTTGGTCTTCCAGAAGCAAGAATTCCTCTTGCTGAAATAGTTGTAGAAATGGCTCTTTCTCCTAAAAGTAATACGGCTCATGTGGCATTGGACGAAGCTCTTGATGATATTTATAAAGGAAATGTAGGCTCTATTCCTAATCATATAAAAACTAATTCACCTCTTTATAAATATCCACATGACTATAAAGGTTCATATGTAGTTCAACAATATTTACCGGATAGAATAAAAAATAAGGAGTATTATAATCCAAAAAGCATAGGATATGAAGTTAATTTTAAGCAAGTTTATGATAGATTAAAAAAGATTAATAAAGAAACCAAATAACAGTAATTATTTGGTTTTTTCTTCATATTTATATAGTTCTTGATATTTAGGACAGCTTTTTAATAGTTCGCTATGTGTTCCTGTATCTATTATTTTTCCATCATCTATTACTATTATTCTGTCACAGTTAATGACTGTAGACAAGCGATGGGCTATAATTAGAATAGTTGTATTTCTATTTATTTTTTCTATGGCTGTTTGAATATTTTTTTGAGTAATGTTGTCAACTGAACTTGTAGCTTCATCTAGTAATTAAGCTATGTATAGTGTTGATATTTTTAACAACTTTATACATAGCGTATCTATATCCATGATTTTGTTTTGAATCTATAAAACTTCTTTTTATATGTTCTTTTCTTTTTTGGATAAAGTTTTTTTCCTTTATTATGAATATATGTAACAATTATGATAGCGTATATTATTACTTAATCAAAACAATTTTCTTAAATTGCTTTTTTCCTTTTTGAATAATTAATTCATCGTTATTAAAATCTGTTGTAGTAATTAATTTATTAACATCATTTTCTTTTGTTCCATTTACACTTATTCCATTTTGTTCAATCATTCTTCTTCCTTCAGATTTTGATGAAACAATATTTGATAAATTTAATAATTCAGTCAATAGCAATCCGTTCTTTAACATATTTTCTTTTATTTCAAATATTTCAATATTTTCAGGTATACCACCCTTAGCTACTGTATTATATCTTTCTTCAGCTTGATTAATAAATTCTTCTCCATGATACATTTTAATTATTTCTTCTGCATATTTTCTATGTGCCAATAATATATCCTCGCTCATCACATTTTCTACATCTTTCATATCTAAATCTGTAGTAAGTTTAAAATAATCTAATAATACATCATCAGGTATTCTCATAGCTTTCTCATACATTTTTTCAGGCGATTCATCCACTCCAATATAATTTCCCAATGATTTAGACATTTTTTCCTTACCGTCTAATCCTACTAATAAAGGAAAACACATTACATCTTGTGGCTCTTGATCATAGTCTCTTTGTAACTCTCTGCCAACTAACAAATTAAATGTTTGATCTGTTCCCCCTACTTCTATATCAGCATGTAATGCAACTGAATCATATCCTTGCATTAATGGATATAAAAATTCATGAATGCCAATCGGAATATTATTATTAAACCTATTTTTAAAATCATCTCTTTCAAGAATTCTAGCGACTGTATATTTTCCAGTTAATTTAATAACATCTTCAAATGACATTTTTCCTAACCACTCTGAATTATAAACAATTCTTATTTTGTTAGGATCTAATATTTTAGATACTTGTTTAAAATATGTTTCACCATTTCTTCTTGTTTCTTCAAATGATAATGATGGTCTAGTTTTTGATTTTCCAGATGGATCTCCAATCATTGCTGTAAAATCCCCTATAACAAAAATTATGTCATGTCCTAATTCTTGTAATACTTTCAAGGCACGTAATGGCACCGTATGACCTAGATGTAAATCAGGTCTTGACGGATCAGCGCCAAATTTCACTATCAATTTTTTTCCACTATTTAATTTTTTTAATAATGTTTCTTTATTATGAATATCAACTGTTCTTCTCAGTATTAATTCAATTTTTTCATCTTTTGTCATATTATCCCTCCTTAACAAAAAAAGCCACGATAAGTAATCCTCATAAGGACGATTTATCGCGGTACCACCTTAATTTATGAATAGAAATTCATACACTCAATAAGCTATAAAGTAGCAACCTTTAAACTCATAATGTGTATTTCAACTATATCATTTTGTCTATTTTCACCAAACATAAACTCTCTAAATTTAAAATGATATACTTTACTATTCATTAATCAACATTTATAAATTAAATAATTCTATTACATTGTATCATATAAAATACAATTTATTAAAGCGTTTTTGTTAATGTTTTATTTTTTTTGTTCTTTTAGTTTAAAAACAGGACCTATATCCTTTTTGCCTTCTAGTTAATAACAATATTATTTCTTAATGATTTAAACACTTTTTCATAACCATTTATTATATTATAACATAAAAAAATAAAACCTCAATTGAGGTTTTAATTATTAATAATATACATGAATATAGCATCTTTATTATCAATTTGTCCTGATTTAATTTTGTAGTCAATATTACTTAAATTTTTAATCATATTACAAACATCTTTTTTATTAGAATATCTAAGTAGCTCTTTTGTTTTTTCTATACGATATGGATGAATATTTAGAGTTGCAGCTATATCTTTGTTGGAATAGTTTTTTTCACTAAACATAATTATTTGAATCATAAGACGTAGTTGACTTTCCAAAAGACCAATTAGGGCTATGTCATCGACATTATACTTTTTTAGTTTTTCGTATTTTATTATAGCCCTTTTTTTATCTTTGATGGCAATATCTTTTATAAGATCAAATACTATTTGAGTACTTTCACCAATATGTTTTATGACAATAGTTTCAACATCTTCCTTAGTGATCTTTTTGGTATCAAATTTGTATTGTTTTAACTTGTCACATTCACTTTTTATAATATCTATATTATTGTTAGAATATTCAATTAGTTTAGTAATTACCCCTGATTCAACTTCGTATCCTTGTAAGATGTTTTTTATTTCTTTGTTGAGATCGGTTTCTAATTTTATATAGTTAGTTTTTTTCTTTAATTCTTTATTTATTTTTTTGGTAGCATTAAATTTTGTGGTAGTAAGTATTAATAAATTGTCATTATTAGGATTATCTAAATACTTTAAAAGATGTTTTGTATCTTGATTGTCTTCTAATAAATTAATGTTTTTTATAATAATTACTTTTTGTTCTGTTAAGAAAGAATAAGTATCTAAGTCTAATAAGGCATTATATAAATCTTCTTCTTCTAAATCGTAGTTTGTGATACTAGCGTTTTCAAATTTGGTGCTACTGATTATATCTTTTAATTTTTCTTGAAAAAGATAGTAATTATCATAAACTAATAAATAATTATTCTTCATCTAATAATACTTTCTTTACATGTTTGATAATTTCTTCAATGGCTGTATCAGTTTTTCCACCACCTTGAGCAAAGGTTTTACTTCCACCACCATTACCGCCTGAGCTTACTGAAGCATCTTTTACAATTAGTCCAGCATTAGCGTGACAGTTGCTACGACAAACGAAATTAACTGCGCCTTTATCACCTTTGTTGATGAAGAAAACGCAACCAGGATTAATTTCATTAACAATGCTATCGGCAATTGATTTTAATAATTGAGTATCCATATGATCTGTTTCCATAATTAAACCTTTGACATTGTTATAGGTTTCAACATTTTTACGGTATACATCTAGATTATTTAGAGTAAGTTTTTCTCTTTCGGCAAAATATTTTTTCTCTAGTTCTTTTACCTCTGTTTGAACGTAAGATAATTTGTTTTGATTATAAACTATATCCTTATAACTATTTGCTTTAATGTTATCTAATTCTACATCAAAGTCTAATGTAATACCATATTTCTTAGCTTCATCTAGGATACCACGAGCTTTCATTAGAAGTTTTATTGTTTCGTCGTTATATGGTTTTATAATGTCATATAAAGTATTTTCAATTCTTGTGTTTGTACAAGCTTCTATACGATATGTATTACTTCCTTTAGATTCATAAGAGTAGATGGCAAATTTTTTAATATTACCTGTATTACTTGTATGGGTTCCACCACATAGTTCTATTGATTTACCCATTTTAACAACACGAACCATTGAACCATATTTTTCATTAAATAAAGCCATAGCGCCTAATTGTTTAGCCTTATCTAATGGCATAACCTCTGTTGAAACAATGTGTTTTTCGGCAATTAGTTTATTTACCATATCTTCAACAGCTATTACTTTTTCATCTGTAAGCTTTTTAGAGTATGTAAAATCCAATCTAAGGCGTTCATTATCTACGTAACTTCCTGCTTGATGTACATCACCTTCTAGAGTTGTTCTAAGAGCATAATGTAATAAGTGAACACTACTATGATTTTCTTCTATTTGTTTTCTTCTTTCTTTATCTAGTACTAGTTCGCATTCATCATCTTTTGAAATAACTCCATCTAGAAGTTTAACTTTATGAATATTTTGACCGTTTGGGCCTTTAAAAACGTCTAGTACACGGGCTTTAAAGTTTTTACCAACAATCATACCGGTATCACTTACTTGTCCTCCTGCTTGGGCATAAAAACAAGTTCTCTTTAAAGCTATATATCCATCATGATCTAATGTATCTATAGTTTGATCTTTTGAGAATATAGCTAAAACATTAGTTTTAAGACGATAAATACCATAGACGAATGTTGATTCTTCAGTGAAGTCTAAAAGTACTTTCTTTTGACTAGCCATAGCCGTTTTGGTTTTTGAAGCCTCACGAGCCTGTTCTTTTTGAACTTGCATATATTTATCAAACTCTTCTTTACTAGTTGTATATCCTAATTCGTGTAGATACTCTTCAGTTAATTCAAATGGGAAACCATATGTATCATATAATTTAAAGGCATCATTACCACTGATAGTACCATCTGTTGAGTTTTTTACCAATTGTTTTAGTATTCTTTCACCATCAGTTAGAGTCTTTAGGAATAGTTTTTCTTCTTCAAGAATTAAGGTTTCAACAACAGCACGTTTTTCTACAAGATATGGGTATGCTTCTTTCATAGTATCAATTACTGATGAAACAAGTTTATACATAAATGGTTCATTTAAACCTAGTTTTCTTCCGAATCTTTCACTACGGCGAAGTAGACGTCTAAGGACATACCCTCTACCGGCATTATCAAAGAATGCACCATCACTTAAAGCGAATGTTAAAGCTCTGATATGATCTGCAATTACTTTAATTGGTGTTTGTCCATTATATTTAACACCACTCATTTTTTCTATACTTTCAATAATTGGTTGAAATAAATCGGTTTCAAAGTTTGAATCGACATCTTGAAATACTAGACACCAACGTTCAAGACCTGCTCCAGTATCAATGTTTTTATGTGGAAGCTCTTTATAGTCTTCTCTTTTAACATTTGGCTCTTGATTATATTGGCTAAATACATTGTTCCATATTTCAATATAACGTTCTTGTTCTTCATCTTTTTTGAATTTTTCTAAAGCATCATGGTCTTTATCATATTTTTCACCACGATCATAAAAGATTTCGCTATCTGGACCACAAGGACCTTTTCCTATTTCCCAAAAGTTTTCATCTAATCGAATAATGTGATCTTCTAACATACCCATTTCAATCCATTTATTATAAGCTTCATTGTCACCTGTATATATTGTGACATAAAGTTTTTCGATTGGAATAGCAAACCATTTTTCAGATGTTAGTAGTTCATAGGCAAATTCAATGGCTTCATTTTTGAAATAGTCTCCAATCGAAAAGTTACCCATCATTTCGAAGAATGTTTGATGTCTTTTAGTCACTCCAACATTTTCAATGTCATTTGTTCTAATACATTTTTGGATACTTGTTAATCTTTTACATTCTGGTATTTTAGTTCCATCGAAGTATTTTTTTAGTGGTGTTACTCCGGCATTTATCCATAGTAAGCTGTCATCATCAATAGGTATTAAGGGTGCACTTTCTATTATTTGATGATGTTTACTTGTAAAAAATTTAAACCACATTTCTCTTATTTCTACATGTGTCATTTTTCTCATATTAATTTACTCCCTTCGTGTCTATTTTTTTAAGTATTTCATCTAGACGTTTTTTATATTCTTCAAGATCTCCATTATTAAGTATGTAATAGTCGGCATAGGCAATTGGTCCACCTTTGGCTATTTGTTCAATTTCTGCGATATCTCTATCATTTACTTCTTTTGCTGTTAAAGATCTTTCTTTTCGCTTTGCTACACGACTATATCTGATATCTTTATCAACCACGATACAAATAATTGTTAGGTTATCCTTTATTCCTTCTTTAAGAATTGCTAACTCATCCCATGAGTATAGTCCATCTAAGACTACGTTTCCTTCTTTACTCTTTTCTTTTATTTCTGGTAGTAATATTTTAGCAAAAGCTCCCATACCATGTTCTTCGCGTAGTTTATTACGCATCATTTTTTCGTTTTCTGGTGTTATTTCTAAGCCCTCTTCTTTTAGTTTTTTCATTGTTACTCCGCCAAAATAGACTTTGCTGTAACCCATACTTTCTAAGTAAGTACTGGCAACACTTTTACCACTCCCACTCATTCCTACGATAGCAATAATTTTATTCATAAATACCTCCTCTTACACAAATAAAAGACCTATTTTAGGAGGACAAGATATTGCCCGGTACCATCCTAAAGTTGGTCTTGGTTTTGATAACGGTCTCCCGAATAACTCCAAAGTAGCTTTCTGAAAAACTTATTATCTAGTTTCACCTACCCTAGACTCTCTATAAATAATGTTTTTTCATACTTTTCTTTTTCAACGTCTTTATGCATTTTCAATTTTGTTTATAAACTCTATTTTCTCATCGATAAATTCAAATAATACTTTTAGAGTTGCAGTTGCAGGTGTTGCAACTATCATTCCTATGATACCAAAGAAATGTCCGAAAATCAATAGGGCAAGCATAATTGTTATAGGATGAAGTTTCATGGTATGTCCCATAATTAATGGTTGATATAGATTTCCCTCTAACACCTGAATGACTACTATACTTACAATTGTTAAGATTCCAGCTAGTGGTGATATTAAGAAACCAACTACTGCTGCTGGTATACCACCAATCCATGGACCAAAATATGGAATGATATCTGTTATAGCACAGATTAGTGCGAATAACAATGGTGCTTTATGTCCTGCAAGAGTTAATCCAATGGCCTGACTTACAAATACTAAAAGCATAACAATTAGGACACCTTGGACATAACTTCTTAAAGAACTGTTTACTCTTTTTCTCAATTCTCTGGCATCACTTTGATATTTTGTAGGTATACATTTAAAGATTTTTTTGCAAATTTTATGATAATCGAATAATAAGTAAAATCCAATCATTAATCCTAAGCAAAGGTTACTAATAATTCCTACAGCGGACATTGTACCACCAATAATCATATTTGCAATATTACCAGTATCTATTTCTTTTAAATTTTCAAAAAAGTTTTTCTTTAAAGTATTAAATGTACTATTATCGGCTATTTTTAAGTTTTCAGTAGCGTTATTAATAAATTTTTGTAATTCATTAATCATAGTTGGAATACTTTTTGAAAGTTCTTTTACTTGATCTATTAAATTAGGAATTGTGTAAGCAAGCAATAAGCTTAATGTTCCTAGAACTAAAATATATACAATAATACATGATAATACTCTAGGCATTTTTTTGGATAATTTATCTGTTAGAGGTACCAAGAGCCACGCTATTAATATACCAATAAATACAGGGCTAATAACGGATAAAAATTCACCAATGATAGGTAAAATATGAAGTCTTTGTAAGAGTGTTAGTCCTAAACTTATTATGGCTATAATAATTAATATTTGTAATAGTTTGTTAACTTTGTTACCACTTTCAGCATATTCATTTATTAGGTTGTAATCTAGCTCATCAATTTTTTTACGCTTTTTAAATAAATTCATGTGTCCTCCTTTTTATATTTAATATTATAGCACTCCTCTTTGGTGATGTAAATTAAGTAGTTTAATTATTAAATATTTATTTTGAATAATATATATTATATAATGTAAGTGGTGATTATATGCAGACAATTTTAAAAAAAGTTGATAATGTAATGGTTATAGAAAAGTCACGTTTTATAACTTTACTTTATCCTGTTCACACAAGAAATGAAGTTTTAGAAATTCTTGAGGATGTAAAACAAGAATACGCCAATGCGACTCACTATTGTTATGCTTATATTATAGATGGTGATGTTAGGGCTAGTGATGATGGTGAACCAAGTAAGACCGCTGGAGCACCAATTTTAAACGTTTTAGTACAACAAGATCTGAATCATATTTTGTGTGTGGTAATTAGATATTTTGGAGGCATTAAACTTGGAGCTGGTGGTTTGGTAAGAGCTTATAGTAACTCCTGTAGTGAAGCTTTGAAAAAAGCACAGTTTGGGAATGTTATTGCGGCAAAAAAAGTAAGAATTATAATTAATTATGAAATGATTGATAAATTAAATTATATCTTACAAGACTTTAAAATTACCTATAAAGAGTTTAGTGATAAAGTCAGTTACGAAGTTTTAGTTCCGGATGGTAAACTTAATATATTAGAACCTTTTTCATATGAAATTATTAATGATTGTTTTATAACACAAGAAAAGAATTACTAGTTGAAATATCCTAGTAATTCTTTTTTATCACAAAAACCGACCTTTTTATTAATTAGTTTTCCATCTTTATAAAATATAAGGGTTGGAATACTCATAACTTGAAATTTATAAGCAAGTTCATCATATTCATCGACATCAATCTTTAAAATTTTGATGTCTTCTTGTTCCTTAGAAATTTCTTCTAAAACATTACTAATCATTCTACATGGTCCACACCAAGTTGCAAAAAAATCAACTATTACTTTACCCTCTTTTATTTCTTCTTCAAAGTTAGTATCTTTATTATATATTTTAATCATTTTAATTTTCCTTTCTATAATTATTTAATACTTGATCTAATTCTTTATAATTTCTTATTTTTCCATTATCTATTAACTCATCTACAGTATCTATGGAAACTATTTCGTTTTTTAGCATAATATCGAATGATTTAGCGTTATATTCATCGCTATGTTTAATTCGAGATTTATCATTTTTTATCTCTTCTGTTAAATCATATACCTCATTAATAGAAGAATTTAGATTTTTAATCTGTGAAGTTATTAGGATTGGACTATTTAAAAAGTAGTTTTTTAGTGTTGAATTTCTATAAGCATCAACTTTTCCTAAGGGAATGGCTAATATCAGTAATAAAAAAATTATTAGTATATAATTAGATAATATTCCGACTATCGCTCCCAATATTTTAAATGGTAAATTTATTACTTTACTTATGGAAATTACCTTTGATATAAGTCCTGTTATTGTTAATATGAAGTTTAAAATTACGTATAATATGGTTGAAATTAATAAAAATGATATGATTTCATATAGTAAAATATTTAGAGCCGCTATTTCTATTCCTATTATGTGTAGAGAAAATAGTGGTAAGTATTTAAATAATAGATTACCCAGAGGATTCATAAAAATAAATGATAAGTAAAGAACAATTATAAAGCCTCCTACTTTTAATATTTCTCTGAAAAAGCCTCGACGAAAACCTTCTAAGCCACCTACTAATAGAAGGATAATTAGGATGATATCAAACCAATTCATTATATCACTCTCCTATTATTAGTATAACAAATATTATAAAAATATGCTATAATAATTTCGAGGTGGCTTATGAATATAGTCTTAAAGGTAAATAAAGAAGTTCAGGATAAAATGATTGAGTACTATACTCCTAAAAAACGTGATAAACAAATACCATATGTTTTATTACAAGCAGATGATAATGATACTGTTATTACTATGTATACGTCTGGGAAGGTTATGTTTCAAGGAGTTAGTGCTGATGTTGATGCTATGATGTGGCAAGAAATGATGGGGGTTTCTAAGGAAGAAAAAAAGAAAAAAGAGGAACAAAATCAAAAATATCATGATTGTAATTCTGTTGGTTCTGATGAGGTTGGAACGGGAGACTATTTTGGCCCAATAGTTGTTACTGCATCTTATGTAACACGTGGTGATGTTAAATTTTTAGAAGAGCTTGGTGTATGTGATTCTAAAAAGATAAATGATGAAAAAATTTTAAAAATTGCTCCACAAATAGCTAAAAGAGTAAAATATAGAAGTTTAATTTTATCTAACTTAGAGTATAATACGAAATATACAAAAGATATTAATATGAATAAGATTAAGTCTATTATGCATAATAAAGTACTTTATCAATTGGTACATGAGGAACAACCAGAGTATGATTACATTATTGTGGATGAGTTTGCACGTGAAGCTAGATATTATGGATATCTGACTGGAATTAGTGATGTTCAACGAGATATTACTTTTATGACGAAGGCAGAAGATAAAAATTTAGCAGTAGCCTGCTCTTCTATTATTAGTAGATATATTTTCTTAAAAGAATTTGATAAATTAAGTGATAGTCTTGGTATTCCTTTAGTAAAAGGTGCTGGAAGTGAAGTTGATAAAATTGGTGAAGAAGTTGTTGAAAAATATGGCGAAGAAAAATTAAAAGAGATTGCTAAACTTAATTTTGCTAATACTAAGAGAATACTTCATACAATGATTTTTTAAGGACAAATCTAATTTATTTAATAATTAATTTTAATATATTAAAACCTCGTTTTTTAATCAAGCGAGGTTTATTTTTTTATTTTATTTTTTCAACTTTGACGAAGTTATATTCATTATTATTTAGTTTAAACGTATATCTATATTTTTCAAAGTTATTGCTGTTTTCTTTTGTTATTTGTGTTTGATTTATATCAATATTAGTTTGAAAAGGTTGATCTGTATCAGTAATATTAATTTTAGTATATAAGTTATATGTATCAGTAGTGGTATATTGTACTAAACCATAATACACGTCTACATATGCCTCATTTCCTTTTTTTGTATATGCTCCTTTATAGGATAGTACTGCACTTCCTGATGTTCCACCACATGCTGCTACGGTATAATAAACTTGATTTGTACTATCATAGATGAACACTGGACATGAATGTGATTTTTTTACTGTCTTATTAGCTGCATTTCCGCCAAATAAGCTTTTGTATAAACTATTAACATCACTTTCCTTTATTTGGCTACTAGTCTCCTTAATAGTTGTTCTCATTGATTCATATTCACTTGGTAACTTCATTTGGTTTATATCAATAGTAATTTGTGTTGACGTTGTAAGATTACTATTTAAAACACTTAGAGTAGCTAATAGTTTTTCATCATCTGTTAAAGTTTTGTTATCCAATAATGTGTAAGCAAAGCCATAGTTATTAGATAATGAGTAATCTTCTCCTTTAGAGTCATAATTAGAACTTGTAAGGTAGTCTATTTTTTTACTTAGTTCTTTTTTTACTGCTTCATCGTTTATTTCTATTTCGGCATCTTTACTCTCACTCTTGTTATCAGTAGTGGTCGTATTTTTTTCTTTTTCAACAGTTTCTTTTGCGTTATTAAAGATTATATTTTTATCATATAAGATATATGCAGTTAGACCTAATATGATAAGTATTAAAACGATTATTAATACTATTAATCCTTTACTTTTTTTCTTTTCTTGTTTTTCCATTTTTATCTATCTCCTATCTTTAATTTCATTATATCTTTTTTTAAATGTAGGTACAATAAAAAATGACAAGAGTTTATTACTTGCCATTTTTTTCTGTAAATCTATTGAAGTCTCTAATTTCTTTTTCATCAAAAGCATATTTGTTTAATTCTTCAAATAATTTTTTCTGTTCACGAGATAGTTTTTTTGGAGTTAGTACTTTAAATATTAAGTACATATTTCCTTTGTTACCGGTTGTCTTATTGTCTACACCTTTACCTTTGATTCTTTGCTTATCTAGGTTGTTTATGCCACTTGGTATGCTCAAACTAACATTACCATATAGTGTTGGGATTACCTTTTTACATCCTAGTACAGCTTCTGTTATGGTAAGTGGAATTTCTAAGTAAATATCGTCTCCATCACGTTTAAAGAAATCATGTTCTTCAACGTAAAACTCTAAATATAAATCACCATTTGGACCACCGTTTGTTCCAGGATTACCCTTACCTGTTATTCTAAGACGTTTACCTGTATCCATTCCAGCTGGTACATTTACAGATATTGTTTTATGTTGTTTGATTTTACCTTTACCACCACATTTACTACATTTTTTCTTATATGTATGACCTTCACCATGACAAGTTGGACATGTTGTTTTTGATAGGAAAGAACCTAAAATGGTATGTTGTTCTGATGTTACGGTACCTGAACCATGGCAGGTGCTACAAGTTTCTTCACCAATACCACCTTTACCATCACATTCATCACAGTTTTCAATAAAATCAAGTTCAAAGTCTTTTTCACATCCAAAGACAGCTTCTTCAAATGATAATTTAACTTTTTTTAGAATGTCACTACCTCTACTTTTTCTGGATTTACTTTCGCCTCGTCCAGAAAAGCCTTGGAAGCCTCCTCCAAAGAAACTGTCAAAGATATCACCTAAGTCAATATCTACACCACCAAAATCACTATATGATGAGAAACCACCCATACCTTGAGCACCTGTTCCTACACCAGCGTGACCAAATCTATCATATTGACTTCTTTTTTGTTCATCACTTAATACTTCATAGGCTTCTTGTGCTTCTTTAAATTTTTCGGCTGCAGATGGATCATCTTTATTTAAATCTGGATGGTATTTTTTAGCTAGTTTACGAAATGCACTCTTAATTTCGGCAGCACTAGCATTTTTTTCTACACCTAAGACTTCATAATAGTCTCTTTTTTCTGCCATAAAATCACCTCACTACTTTTCTAAATATATATTTTTAAACTCCTCTAGAGTTTCTTTGAATAAATCAATAGCACTTTCAAATACTTTGTTGTCTTCTAAATTAATATCTATTATTTTAAGAAGTTCTAATGGATAATCTTTTCCACCTGATTTTAATAGTTTTAAATATTTTTCCTTAAATCCAGGAGTTTGATTAATAAGATTTTGAGCTACATAACATGCAATAGAAAGACTTGTTGCATATTGATAAACATAGAATGGAGTGTAAAAATGTGGAATTCTTGACCATTCATTAGCAATATCCTTATCTACTACTACCTTGTCACCAAAGTATTTTTTATTTAAATCATAATACATGGAATTTAGGTATTCACAAGTAGCGATATTACCACTATCTACATAGTCATGAGCATTCTTTTCAAATTCTGCAAACATTGTTTGTCTATATAAGGTAGCTTTAAATAAGTCTAATCTTTCATTTAAGATAGCAAGCTTTTCTTCTTTTGCAGTTGCTTTTTTATACATATAATCGCTTAATATTAGTTCATTTGTAGTAGATGCTATCTCAGCTAAAAATATTACATAACTACTAGTTTCATATGGCTGGTTAGATGTTGAAAAATAAGTATGCATAGAGTGTCCTAACTCGTGTGCTAGAGTACTTACATCGTTATATTCGCCAGTATAATTTAATAATACATAAGGCAAGGTGTCATACGAACCAGTTGAATAAGCTCCCGATTTTTTGCCTTTATTTGGATATATATCAATCCAACCATTATTAAAAGCTTCTTCTAGTTTTTTTATGTACTCATCATTATATATTTTTAAAGCATCTAAAACGATAGATTTTGCTTCTTCATAACTATACTTTTTATCTATTGATTTAATAGTACTGACATAGCCATCATATAAATGGAATTCATCAAGACCTAACATCTTTTTCTTTAATTCAAAATATTCATATAGTGGTTCTAAATTATCATTTATGGTCTTAATTAGGTTGTTATATAAAGCAGTTGGAATATTATTTGGGTTCAAATAACTTTCAAGAGATGAAGTATAACCTCTTAGTTTTGCATTGATGGAATCATATTTTAAGATACTGCCATATAATGATGCTATGGTGTTTTTTACACCAGCATAACTTTCATATAGTTTTTCAAAACTTTCTTTACGCACTCTTCTATCTTTTGAACGAATGTACCTGGAAAAGTTACTTTCATTAAGTTCTACTTCTTTATTTTCTTCATCATGGATAGTTCCTAGTTTCATATCGGCATTTGTTAAATAACTATAAGTATCACTAGCACTTCCTAAAACTGGTGAGAAGGCAGCTAATAATTTTTCATTATCAGATGATAGGCAATGTTTTTTCTGCCTTAGGATAGATGTTATCATATGACGGTAGCTTTCTAAGTCTTCATCAATGTATGACAATATCTTATTTTCATCTTCTTTAATTATATTTGGAACAACAGATGAGGTTATCTCACTATATTTGGCATATAGATTTTGAATCTTAGATGATAATTCCTGATATGTTGTATTAGCTGTGTTTTCATCTTCTTTACAATTAGCGTATACTGATAATTTCTCTACTACTCTACTAATTTTACTATCAAACTTAAAGAAGGCACTAAAGTCTTCTTTGGAATTTAGAAATTTTTCAACCAGTTGTTTTAAAGTATTAAAACTTTCTTCTACCCATGTATAATCTTTATTGAATTCTTCTATGTTTTTATATATTTTTTCTATTTGCCATTTATCAGAGGCGCTTACTTCAGATCTTTCTTTTAATTTATCCATTTTTTCTCCTTAAATATTAAGATAAGTAGCCTATAAAGACTACTTATTCTTATTTTTCTTCGTAATCTGCTTCTTCAGTATCGTCGGCATTATCTTTTTTATTATCTTTGCTATCTTTTTCTTCTGTTTCAGCTTGTTGTTGTGCTTGTTGATATACTTTTGTAGCAAGTTCCATAGCTTTTTCTTGTAATTTGTCTTTTGCTTCTTTTAAGTCGTCCATATCGATTTCATCTTTAGCTAATTCTTTCTTAACTTTTTCAATTAATTTTTCGATATCTTTCTTTTCTTTTTCTTCAACTTTATCGCCAAGATCTTTTAATGATTTTTCAGTTTGGAATACTAATTGTTCTGCTTCATTTTTAGCTTCAGCTTCTTCTTTTCTCTTCTTATCTTTTTCTTTATTAGCTTCAGCCTCTTTCATCATTTCTTCTACTTCTTCATCAGATAATGTTGTGTTAGAAGTAATAGTAATTGATTGTTTTTTATTAGTTCCAAGATCTTTAGCTGTAACATTTACGATACCATTTGCATCGATATCAAATGTAACTTCAATTTGTGGTACTCCACGTGGTGCAGCTGGGATTCCTGTTAATTGGAAATTACCTAATGTTTTGTTATCGGCAGCCATTGGTCTTTCACCTTGTAAAACGTGGATGTCAACAGCTGGTTGATTATCTGCTGCAGTTGAGAATACTTCTTTTTTAGATGTTGGAATTGTTGTGTTTCTTGGAATTAATGTTGTCATAACTCCACCTAATGTTTCAAGTCCAAGTGATAATGGTGTAACATCAAGTAATACGATATCATTAACATCACCAGTTAAGACACCACCTTGAATTGCAGCACCCATAGCTACTACTTCATCAGGGTTAACTTCACGAGATGGTTCTTTACCTAATTCTTTTTTGATTAAGTCATAAACCATTGGGATACGAGTTGAACCACCAACAAAAATTACTTTATCAATATCATCTTTTGTAAGTTTAGCATCTTTTAAGGCTTTTCTTACTGGCTCTAGAGTTGATTCTACTAAGTCACGAATTAAATCTTCGAATTTAGCACGAGTTAATGTTACGTCTAAGTGTAGTGGACCTCCATCTTCGCCTTGGGCAATAAATGGTGCTGAAATTTGAGTTGATGTAACTCCAGATAAGTCTTTCTTAGCTTTTTCACTTACCTCTTTTAATCTTTGCATAGCCATTTTATCTTTTGATAAATCAATACCATTTTCTTTTTTGAATTCAGAAATTAAGTAATCCATAATTGCGTTATCAAAGTCATCTCCACCTAATTTATTATTACCGTGTGTTGATTTAACTTCGAATACACCATCACCAAGTTCAAGGATTGATACATCGAATGTACCTCCTCCTAAGTCATATACTAGGATAGTTTGTGATTTATCTTGTTTATCAAGTCCATATGCTAATGCTGCAGCGGTTGGTTCGTTTATAATACGTTCAACTTTAAGTCCAGCAATTTTACCAGCATTTTTAGTTGCTTGACGTTGAGAATCGTTGAAGTATGCTGGAACTGTAATAACAGCACGATCTACTTTTTCTCCTAAATATGCTTCAGCATAATCTTTCATATAACTTAGGATCATAGCAGAAATCTCTTCTGGTGTATATTTTTTATCTTCTGCTTCTACTTTCTTACCAGATCCCATTAATCTCTTAATACTAATGATTGTATTTTTATTAGTTAATGCTTGACGTTTTGCAGCATCTCCTACTATTCTTTCTCCCTTTTTGAAAGATACAACAGATGGTGTTGTTCTTCCTCCTTCTGGGTTTGGAATTACAACTGGTTGACCAGCCTCTAATACGGAAACACAACTATTTGTTGTTCCTAAATCTATACCTATAATTTTACTCATAATTCATCTCTCCTTTAATCTTCTAATTTATTTATTTTAACTGTCGCAGGTCTAATTACTCTATCTTTTAATTTGTAACCCTTTAGTAAGACATCTAATACTTCTTCATCTTTACGTTCTTTATCAGAATCAGTTAGAAGTGCTTGCTCTAGGTTAGGATCAAATTCTTCACCGATACGATTTATTTCAGTAACACCATATTTTACTAAGACATTATTGAAATCAGCAAACATTAATTTAAATCCTGATAAAAACTTGGATAATTGATCTGTTAAGTTGTTATCATCTTGTTTAATTGCTCTTTCAAAGTTATCTAGTATTGGTAGCATGTCACAGATAATATCTTTATTACAATACTTTTCTTTTTGAGCTACTTCTTCATCTTTACGGCGACGATAGTTAATAAGTTCTGCCTGACTATATTTTATTTTATTAATATAATCATTATTTTCTTGTTGTAATTTAGCATTTTCTTCTTGTAACTTTAAAAGTTCTTCTTGAAGCTTCTTATTCTCTTTTTCTAAGTGCTTTTCTTTCTTATGTTCTTCTTTTTTATTTTTGCATTGGCAATTTTCATGATCACATTCTAAAGAATTATTTTCTTTTGCCTCATCTAATGCTGTTTTTTCATCTTTTTCTATCATAATTACCTACCTTTCAATGTTTTTCTTAATATACTCTAACATGCTTACAACACGTTCATAATCCATTCTTTTTGGACCTATAATAGCTATTGTTCCGTTATCATTTTCTGTTTTATATGTTGTTTTTATAACGGTAACATCATTATCTATTTTATTTTCTTCACCAATATATATTTCAATATTGTTGTTATCGTCTTTATGAATTTCACGTATATTTTCTATTGTTTCTTTATTTTCTAATTTACTATATAGCTGTCTCATTTTATTACTATCAGTAAATTCTGGTTGATCAAGTATTTTATCTTTTCCTACTATACTTACATCACTATTTACACTTGTAAAATCTGTAAATACATTATAAAAGGCATTATAGATTTGTTCGTGTTGTTCGACGTATTTACCGATGATTGGTTTTACTTCAAACTCTAATTTTTGTGAAACCTCATCAATTGGGGTTCCTATAATTAGGTTGTTGATTAGTCCTACGGTCTTTTTAATATCTTCATGATCAACATTTTTAAGGTTTATTGTTTTATGTTGAACGTGTCCTTTATCTGTAATTACTATTACTGTTATGTATTCATCATTTATAGGGACTACTTCGATTTGCTTTAATAAATTATCATGTGAAGTACTTCCTAAGACTACAGTTGTATAATTTGTCATATCAGATACAACTTGAAGACTTTTAGTAATTGTGTCAGATAAATTTAATTGCTGATTATCAAATATAACTTTTAATTTATACATATCTTCAGCTTTCATCTTTTTTAATTCCATTAAATTGTCAACATAGTAGCGGTAACCTTTTTCACTTGGTACACGACCACTAGAAGTATGTGTCTTCTCAAGTAAGCCTATGTCCTCTAAAACTTTCATCTCGCTCCTAACGGTAGCTGATGAACATTTTAATCTTTTACAAATAAGATTGGAACTTACTGGTTTGGTCAATTTAATGTATTCTTCCACTATTAGTGTAAGAATTCTTTCTTCACGTTCTGTTAACATAAAATCAACCTCCTAGCACTCTAAATATCCAAGTGCTAATAATAGTATACGCGTTATATTAGCAAAAGTCAACTGATATTGCTAAAAAAATCCGACAAAAAAACATATTTTATTATTAACTTATAGCTAATTAAAATATGTTTACTAATAATCTATATCTGTTTTTTTGACTTCTATTACAGGACGCACTCCGCATGATTGATTAGGAGTATATGGCCTTACTGCTATAGTTTCTCTAGTAGGTGAATATATAGCGTATACTTGACCATATATACCACCTCCACGTTGATATGCAGTGTTTAGCCAGATACAAGATGGCCAATCGGTTGGATGACTTCCTCCGAGATCTTGTAAAAATGTATTTTTTGCGGTATCTGACATTTGTCTAAATTCTTTATATGTTAAAAGACGAGCTGCGACTGTATCACTATATGTGAAAATTGGTAAGTTTTCAATGGTAGTGGTTGATGTAGAAATAATAACTGTTGTGCCACCGTCTTCATTATAAATTTGTGACGTTTTGTTGTAAAGTGTTGCCTTTGGCCAAGCTGTTGTTGTTGGTAACATGCTGGCAGCATCTCTTGGACCACTGTAAGAATTTGATGAATGATATGGTGGCCTTGTTCCTCTGCTTCTTGTTCCGTCTGGACCGGCGTTAGTGTAAAAAACTAGAACTGCTATGTTGGAATCACTTTCTAAATCTGTTGCATAATAAAATCTTTCTGTTTCTGGGTCATAATTACCATCACCATTAACATCACAATCAAAGGCATCTCCGCTAGTTAATACTCCGGTGTTACCAAGCTGACCATAAGTAATTGATGTACCACCAGCAGTACAATATCCTGTTGTGCTAGAACTAGTACAAGTTTCAGAATGAAGAGTTTTTGCTCTTTTACAAATTTTGGAATTTATTTTAATATCTTGTTCTTCTATATGGCTATTTAAGTCTTTTTCGACACTATATACTAAGTCATCTGTAGTTTTTTTGGAAAATACCATTGTACTTAGTAACATGCCCATTATAAGTACCGCAATTATTAAAACAGCATAAATTACAGTTGATATGGCAAAGCCTTTATTATTTAATTTTTTCAACTATACCACCTACCTTATCATATAGTAATAGTATAGCACTAGTTTTTTAAAATAACTACTATTTTTTGTCCATACTTACGGGTTTTTACTTCTTGGTAATTTTTATAACCACATAATTTTTCTTTAGCATCACTTTCACAAATTAAAAGTCCATTTTTATTTAAAAGATTATATTTATCAATTAATTCTATACTCTTTTTAATGTAGTCTGTTTGATATGGTGGATCAAGAAAGATGATATCAAATGTTATATGGTTTTGATAGAAGTGGTTTAAGGCTTTTTGGTAATCTAGGTTGATAACTTCGGCATGTTCATGCACTTTACTTAGATTTTCTTTAATAGTTTTAATGGCAATTTGATTATGGTCTACGAAAACCACTTGTTTAGCTTGCATACTTAGGGCTTCTATTCCTAAATTACCACTACCAGCAAATAAATCTAAACAACTTTTATTATAAATATCGTTTTGTATCATAGCAAAAAGAGATTCTTTTACTCTATCCATTGTTGGTCTTGTTCCGTTTATATCAAAACCTTTTAAAATTGTTCCTTTGTGTTTTCCTTGTATAACTTTCATTACTATTTTTCCTCTTTGACTATTTCTTTTAATAAATTATTAATACTTAGAATCATGTAATTAACTTTGTTTTCTAACTTTTTATATTCTCTAATTTCTACTATATTATTAAGTTCTTCTTTATTATTAATTTTTGTCATTATTTCCTCGTTATTTTTTATTTTTTCTTGGATATTTTTAATAGCGATTATATTTTCTTCTTTATCAAGAAAGTCTTCTAAATCCTTAATTTTATTATATAGTTCCATTTTTTCTCCTTAAAAAGAAAAACACTCTCTAAGTTGATGAGTGTTTTAGAAGGCGATACGCACAAACAAATATCGACCTAGAACTCATTACAAGTTCCATCATTATAGTATCAAAGATTGTCGAATAATGCAAGGCTTATTTTAAAATTTTTAAAAATTCTGATACCATTGAAATAGAATTATACATTTTTTCTATTTTATCTTCTGGCGTTAATTTATATTTTTTCTTCATTTCCTCTTCCATGGCCTTTAAATATATGGGATTGCGATTTAGATAATTATACCAATAAGAATTTTCTTTTAAATATCTTTTTAAATTAGGATTTTGTTCAATAGCGATTTTGATATCTATTTGCATATTATTTAATCCTCAAAGTATTTATACATTGGTCTTGGTTCATATGTTGACTTTGGAATGTCTTTAGCTTTACCTATTCCTATATCTTGTAAAAGTGAGATAGCCTTTTGCATATTTTGTATTCCGTTTTGAACCGTTTCTAAATCAACACCTTTGATGGTTGTGACAATATCATTAAGGGTGGTTTCTTTACTTATTTCTTTAGATGGGTTTTGTAAATAGGTATTCCACACACTACTATTGGTACCATAAATATCATATAATTCATATAATTTTTGCCATGATATTTTATTATTTACTACTTGAGTTGCAAGTTCTGGGTGGAGTCTTGCAAAATCTTTAAAGCTTTCTTTTGACATATATCATCACCTATATAATTTTATGCTTTTGAAAGAAAAAAAGAACTTGCGTTCTTTAATTTAGAAAATCATCTATTGTTAATAGGCGGTCATCTATTTCTTGTAAGTTTATTCTATCCTTTTTTGGAACTGGTGTTTCTTTATCATTATCAACTGAATTAAGGTTTTCTTTTTTTATTAAATCTGTATATATGAATACATCATCAATATTATTTTTAATTATTTCTTTACCAGTTGAGTATCTATCACTAATAGGTAATTCTGTTACTTTTATTTCAGTAATATTACTTCCTTTTAGGCCTAGATGAGCCTTGGAGTCTGTTATAAATGACCTAATTACTTTGTATGGATTAGTTTTTATTTCTCTTATAACTAATAAGCCTTTTCTAGTTCTAGTTGATAATTCGAACTCACTTAGACGAATTCTTTTACCAGTGTTGTGATCTGTTAAAACAATTAGGAATTCATCTTGTTCATTAGAGAAGTTAGATACAGAAACTACTTCATCATCTTTTAAGGTGATGGCTTTAACACCAGCTGCTTTAACACCTGATACAGGTATTTCTGATGTTAAGAATGAAAGTCCAAAACCATTTTTAGTAGTAATAAAGACTCTTTCTTTTTCTTCTAACATAACGGCTATTAATTTATCATTATCTTTTAGTTTCATACAACTGGTTGGCTTACTCCATCTATTTAAGTGGAAATCCTTTATTGCTGTACGTTTAATCATACCATCTTTACTTGCTAAAATGATATTTTGATCTTGCTCGAAATTATATATTGGTATAGCTTTTATAATTTCTTCATTTTCACCTGTTGGAATAATATTGCTAATATGTTTACCCATATCTTTCCATTTCATATCATATATAGCGTAAACTGGGATATGTAAGTAGTTACCAAATGATGTAAAGACTAAAAGTGTATCTAAAGTATTCATTTCAAACTGACCAATGATATAATCATTTTCTTTTAATGTTGGATTATCGTTTGTTGCAGAATAACTTCTATAACTTGTACGTTTAATATAGCCATCTTTAGTAATCATGACAATGACGTCTTCTTTTGGTATCATTTCAGTTTGGTCTATTTTTATTTCAGTAATATTTTCCTTGATTGTAGTAAGACGTGGAGTAACAAATTCTTTTTTGACTTGAGAAAGTTCTTTTTTCATGACATATTTTAGGGCCTTTTCGTCTTCTAATATAGCACTAAGTCCTTTGATTAATTTATCTAGTTTTTCTTTTTCTTCTTCAAGTGCTACTACATCTGTGTTTGTTAATCTGTATAATTGTAAAACAACAATAGCTTCAGCCTGCTCATAAGTAAATTCAAATTCTTTTACCAAATTATCTTTAGCGTCACTTTTATTTTTTGAATTTCTAATTACTTTTATTACTTCATCTAAAATAGATAAACATTTAATAAGTCCATCAACGATGTGAAGTCTTTTTTGAGCTGTTTCTAAATCAAATTGTGTACGTCTTTTTACAACTTCTTTTTGATGCTTTACAAAGGCTTCTAACATCCCTTTTAATCCTAAAAGTTTTGGTCTTCTATTGACAATAGTGACCATGTTAAAACTGTAACTTGATTGCAAGTCAGTATTTTTTAAGAGATAGTTTAGAATCAATTCTTGATTAGCATCTTTCTTTAAGTCTATTGCGATACGAATATCTTTTTCACTTTCATCACGTACTTCTACTATACCATCTATTTTTTTATCTAGACGAATATCATCTATTTTCTTTACTAGTTGAGCCTTATTAACTTCATATGGTATTTCAGTTACAATTAATGATGTTTTGCCACCCTTTGTTTCAAATTCTGTTTTACTGGTAACTATAATTTTACCTTTTCCCTTAGTGTAGGCGTCTTTAATTCCGTTTATGCCTTCTACTATAGCTCCTGTTGGGAAGTCTGGCCCTTTAACGTATTGCATTAATTCATCTAGGCTAGCATCTTCATGATCGATTAAGTATATTGTTGCATCAATTACCTCTCCTAAATTGTGAGGTGGAATATTAGTAGCATATCCTGCTGATATTCCTGTAGCACCATTTACAAGTAGAGCTGGAAATCTAGTAGGAAGGACAGTTGGTTCAACAGTTGAATCGTCAAAGTTTGGTGAGAATTCAACGGTATTTTTATCTATATCTCTGATCATTTCATTACTGATTTTAGATAGTCTTGCTTCTGTATAACGGTAGGCAGCTGGACTATCACCATCAATAGAACCATTATTACCATGCATATCAATATATGGAAGTCGTATTTTCCAATCTTGACTCATTCTTACCATCGCATCATATATTGATGAATCTCCGTGGGGATGATAATTACCTATAACATCTCCTACTGTTTTAGCACTTTTTCTGTATGGTTTATCAAAAGTATTATGTTCTTTATACATTGAATATAAAATTCTTCTTTGAACTGGCTTTAGACCATCTCTTGCATCTGGAATAGCACGGTCTTGAATTATATATTTTGAATAACTACCGAAACGTTCCCCCATGATATCTTCAAGGGTATAGTCATATATTTTTTCAATTATTTCTTTTGTTTCATCTTTTTTCTTTACCATAATAACTTACCCTCCTTAAATTTTATAGTCGTCTTCTAGTGAAAATTCGACATTTTCTTCAATCCATTCCTTACGTGGCGCAACTTCATCACCCATTAAAACACTAACTCTTTTTTCGGCTAATTGAGCGTCTTCTATGTTAACTCTGATTAAAGTTCTAGTACCTGGTTGCATTGTTGTTTCACATAATTGATCGGCGTTCATTTCACCTAATCCTTTGTATCGTTGAACTTCACATTTTTTGCCTTTGGTCATTGCTTGCATTTCTTCGATATTGTAAGCGTATTTTACTTCTTTACCCTTACCAAAGTCTATTTTAAATAATGGTGGAAGGGCCACAAATAATCTACCATCTTCAATTAATGGTTTCATATAACGATAGAAGAATGTTAATAGTAAACATTGGATATGACCTCCATCCTCGTCGGCATCGCTCATGATAATTACTTTAGAATATTCACAGTCTTTAATATCAAAGTTAGAACCATATCCGGCGCCTATGGTATAGATCATAGTGTTTATTTCTTCATTTTTTAAGATTTCTTCTTCTCTTGTTTTCTCAGTATTTAAGACTTTTCCTCGAAGTGGTAATATAGCTTGATATCTTCTATCTCTTCCTTGCTTTGCTGAACCGCCTGCTGAATCTCCCTCGACTAAAAATAATTCTTTTTTGGTTTTGTCTTTAGATTGAGCAGGAGTTAATTTTCCTGATAAGGCTCTTTCTTTAGGTGTATTTTTTTTACCTTTTCGAGCTTCTTCGCGGGCTTTTCTTGCAGCTTCTCTGGCTATTTTACTACGAAGAGATTTATTAATTATATCGGTTGCAATTGCTTTATTTTCTTCTAAGAATACTTTTAATTGTTCTGTAACTATTGCATCAACTGCAGTTCTAGCTTCAGGGGTTCCTAGCTTTCCTTTGGTTTGACCTTCAAATTGTAAAAGGGATTCTGGTATTTTTAGAGAAATAACAGCTGTTAGCCCTTCTCTTACGTCTCCACCTTCAAGAGCTTTATCTTTTGCTTTTATAAAATTATTACTTTTGGCGTAGTCATTAAACACCCTTGTTAGAGCAGTTTTAAATCCAACTTCGTGAGAACCACCATCTATTGTTTTAACATCGTTTACGAATGATACTATATCCTCACTATAAGTATCTGTATATTGCATAGCAACATCTACTTCGATATTATCTTTTATTCCACCTAAATGAAGAACTTTGTGTAAGACATTTTTTCCTTTATTTAAATATTCTACAAATTCATCAATTCCACGCTCATAACAATATTTATTTTCTCTTCCATCTTCTTCATCTATTACTTCAATTGTAATTCCTTTCATTAGGAAGGCACTTTCCTGCATTCTTTCACATACTGTAGTGAATGAAAAATTGGTAGATTGAAATATTTCACTATCTGGAAGAAAACGAACTGTTGTTCCTGTTTTGTTTGTAGTACCGATTTTTTTTAAAGGTACAGTAACATGTCCTCCATTTTCACAACGCATGTAATAAGTGCCTTTATCACGGTTAATTGTTACCTCTACCCATTTTGATAAGGCGTTAACAACACTTGCACCTACACCGTGAAGTCCTCCTGATACTTTGTAACCGGAACTTTCAAATTTTCCACCGGCATGTAAGACAGTAAATATTACTTCTGGTGTTGGTTTTCCAGACTGATGCATTCCAACCGGTAATCCTCTACCGTGATCTTCTACACTTACTGATTTATCTGAATGAAGAGTTATTTTTATATAATCACCAAAACCATTAATAGCTTCATCTATAGAATTATCAACAATTTCCCATATTAGGTGATGAAGTCCACGTTTATCGGTAGAACCAATATACATACCTGGTCTTTTTCTAACAGCATCTAGACCTTCTAGAATTTTTATCGAGTTATCATCATATTTTAATGCCATTTCTACACATCCTTACTATCCTATTATACTGAAAAAGTAAATTAAAAGTAATTATCTTTACAATTATTTACATATTTTTATTTCACTTTTACTATTTTATCATAAAAATTTTGGATTGACAAAATTAATTTTTGAAAAATAAAGAAAGCATCTTTCTTTATTACAAGATACTTTCCTATTTTACTTCTATTACATAATCTGTTTGGAAGGTTGCTATTCCACTACACTTATACCCATTGCAGTTACCATTCTTTTGGTATGGATTACAGCCTTTATCGCAATTTGGACTGAAGATTTTAATAGCGTATTTACCGGATTCTTGAGGAATACTAAGTTCAACACTTGGTTTAGAACCATTTTGCCAATCGTCATTTGCTCCTTTGATGGTTATTGATTGATTATTATAGCATGATGCTTCGCTATATTTTCTTGATGTTGTAAAACAGATTTTTCTAATATAATCATTATCAGCTGATGCCATAAGGTAAGTTCCAACGTTATTAGTTAAATCAAGACTAACTTTTATTTTTTTAGTGTCTGTTGTTTCGGCAAAGGCTATTTTGGTGCTGACATATTGATTGCTAGTATTCTTCCAGCTATTTGTATTACAGTTATAACAATTTTTATAAACTGTAAGTTTTGATACATTCATTTCTTGATTATATAGAACTGAACTACCATTACTTCCATTACCAATAGTTGCATATCTATATTTGATATTTAGTGGTGCTATATCATTATAAGTTTTTTCAGTTTTGACGATTATTTTTTTTTCATCACTGACGTTTGATGCATTATCTTTTACTTTAGCGTAGTATGTTCCATCAGTTACAGTATATACATTACTATTTCTAGAAGTCCAGGTACAACTTGCGCCTTTTTTTCTAAGACATACTGCATTTATTCCAGAATCTGCATCTGTACCTGTAACAGTAATTTTTCCTCCACTTTGTTTAGTGGAAACTTCGGGCTTTTTCTTATCAACTTTTGCAAGGGCCCAGTCTAATGTTTTAGTATTACCAGCTTTATCGCTTACCTTAAAGCGGACGCTTGATTCACCAGTGGCATCTACTCTTCTTTGATTTTTGTTTATCCAGATATTATTAGCTTGATTTTGAACGGTGCTATCACCATTACCTGTTGCACTACCATATTTGACATTGTAGTTATATGTGGTGGTATCTATACCACTTGTAGAGTCACTGCCGTTTGCTTCTAATAGAACACTATATTTTGTCCATGATCCAAAACTATATTGTACTCTATTGGCACTTGTGACTATATCTCCTGATGTGTTAACGTATTGATAATTTCCATTGCTATCTTTTTTCATGAGATATCCTCTAAAACTAAGATTTGGTACTGTTGAATCTTTTTTAACTGTTTTACTACAAGTATTTTCGTTATTAGCTTTATCCTTAACATATCCATAGTAGGTAGTTCCTGTAGTATCAGTACTTAGAGTTAAGGCACTGGTATTGTTATATGTTTTTGAATTGGTATTTAATAGACCATATTCCAAAATACCACTATTTACATAGTTCTTTTTGGGATCTGTTCTTGAAAGGGCAATACTTACATTACTTGTATACCAATTATTTTTTCCTACAGTTCCTGTTGCTGTCACGGTACAAGTTGGTGATGTCTTATCTAAGTATGCACTACCACTACAAGTATTAGTATTTCCAGCATTATCTGCTACTTGAATAGTAACATTAGAATTACTAGTATCTGTTTTGAATCTTCTTTCTACGGTTTTTTGCTTACAACCACTTCCACCATTATCTATACAATTTGCTTGAAGTAATATGTCTTCTTTACTCCAAGAATTAGTTGTATTTGAGCCTGTTACAGTACAAGTTGGTTTTGTTTTATCAATTTTATAATCACTTGATTTAACCTTTGAAGTGTTTCCTTCGTCATCGTAGCAAATGACTTCCAAATTACTAATACCTTCTTTAGTTATTTTAGCGTTATATATTTTAGCCATATATTTACTAAATAAAATATCTTGAGTGGAATTATTGTTTAAAAGAACATCAAAACTTTCTACGGCTCCCTTTTTTTCTATATCAACATTAATATTATTGTTTGTCCAAGTTCCATTAGTATAGTTTTTGGCAATAAATTTTATTTGTTTACTACAATCTAAGATATAGGTTAGAATTACGCTGCCACTTTCTGCATCACTATTTTCGCCACCTCTATTATATGCCCAAGCCTTTAAATAGTATGTGCCTTTACTATCAAGAGTGATATTTACTGTTCTTTCTAATTTAGTTTGATCCTTATAGTTTTTCCAACCTGTATCATAATAAACTAGATCATCTTTATTAGCTATTTTTTTATAAATAACATATCTATAGCTTGCTACTCCAGGATTTAATTTTGAAGAATTAGCGCTATCGCTTATAGTTAGTTTCATTTGATAATCTTTATTTGGAGTATTGGTTATGTTTGTTCCTTTGGCAAGAGAAAATTTGATAGTTGGTTTGTTGTAAGTTTCTGTCTGATAAGTATTATTACAATCTAAATATGGTGTGTATAGATATTTAGCATCACTTAGTTTTGTTGCACATACTTTACTAGTATTTACATTGCATGCTTTTTTATTGTAATCTAATATTTTTTCTATGTATCTAAATTTGATGAGAGTATTTAGACTAACACAACTTTTTTCTCCTCCTGCGGTTGGTAGTTTTCCTTTATTATCATTAAAGAATTCTTTTCCTGCATTGTTTAACATTTCTTCTTCTGTTTTGTAATATGATTTTTTAGATTTTTCTACTATTTTGTTGTAACTGACGATGGCAAGACTCGAAAGAATTGCGAGTATTACAATTACCGCTAGAAGTTCTACTAAAGTAAAACCATCTTGTTTCTTTACTTTCATTTTTTCACCTTCTACTATTACTAATTTTAAAGTATATAGTAAAATAATGCAAGAAAAAAAGCTAGTATAATCTAGCTTATCCTTCTATAGAATTTGCTACACTACTAGCTACTTTTTTAATACCCTTTTTCATGTCTTCCATTGCATCGGGATTTTTTTGTTTATACCACATCCATGCTCCTGCTGTTAGGGCTGATGCTGTAATGGCTAACATTACTTTTCCTTTTTTCTTCATTATATTCACCTCATAAATAGTATGGTGAAATTTTTTTATTTTATGCCTTCGATTAAAAATTTTTTTATAGTTGTTCTTCGTAAATCATTATTATTGTTTTTAATAGCTATTTTTAAGGCTTCAATGTCACCAATTAAGTATAATTTCTTTTTACAACGTGTAACAGCAGTATATATTAATTTACGATAAAGCATTTTTTGAAAATTTTTAACTATAGGTATAATGACAATATCGAATTCACTACCTTGGCTTTTATGAATTGATGTGGCATAAGCTTTTTTAAAATTTAAAAAGTTACTTGGACTATATTTAACAACGTTACCATCGAAATCAATATATATTTCTTTTTTGGAAGTATTATTAATACGTTCTATTATCCCAACGTCTCCATTAAAAACATTATCATCTGGCATATTGGTTAATTGTATTACTTTATCCTGCTCTCTATATAATATGTTAGATATTAATATTTCTTTTCTTTCAGAAGATTTAGGATTAAATATTTTTTGTAAGTGTTCATTGATAGCGTCTATACCATTAATTGTTTTATACATGGGTGCTAGTACTTGAAAGTTTTTATATGAATAATCTAAATATGTTGTTGATATTTCTTCTATATTGGCTAAAACATTATCATTTGAACAGCTTATAAATGTTAAGTCCTCTGCTTTATTAAATATCTCTTCATCAAGGTATCCTTTTTTGATATCATATGCTAAAGTTATGATGTTTGAGTTTTCTTGTTGACGATAAAGCTCATTTAAACGGATGACATTTACCTTTGAACTAGCAATAAGATCTTCTAATACTTGTCCTGGTCCAACACTTGGCAACTGATCAACATCTCCAACCATAATTATTTTAGTGTTTATACTTAGTCCCTTTAAAAGACTTGAAAATAAATATGTATCAATCATACTTGCCTCATCTATTAAAACAAATTCAACCTTACTTTTATTATATTCATTTATTTGAAATTTATTGGCTTCTTTATTCCATCTTAAAAAACGATGAATAGTTGATGCTTGAAGATGGGTTTGCTCACTCATTCTTTTTGCAGCTCTTCCTGTTGGGGCTAGTAAGGCTATTCTATCCTGTAATTTTTCGTAATTATATTTTTTAATCATTCGATATAATTCGCAGATTGCACGCATAATGGTAGTTTTACCTGTACCAGGTCCACCAGTTATAATAAGAAAGTTTTTTAAATAACTATTTTTGATGGCTTCTAGTTGGTCCTTATTATATTTTAAATCGAAATATGACTCTAGTTCTTCTATATCATTATCAATATTTTTGGCTTTGTTGTCCTCTTTTTGCATTAAGATATTAATTCTATTTACTATATAGGTTTCAGCATCATACATTTCTTTAGTGTAATAGGCTTCATCTAACTCTACCACTTCTTGACTTTTTTTAAGATTACTAAGACATTCAAGGACTTTTTCATTACTTATTTTTGTCATTAATACTTTTTCTAGGTAAGGTATTAATTCATTTAAATAATAATAACTATGACCATAACTATTACTTAGTTCATTCATTATATATATAATAGCGGATTCTATTCTTTTAGTGTCATCTAATGGTGTGTTATTTTTTAATGCTATTTGATCTATTCTTTTGAATTTAATTAAATCTATATCTTTTTCTATTTGATAAATATTATTGGCGATTACTTCTAGAGTTTTTTCATGGTAATAGTTATAGATAATCATAGATTCTTTGGATGTAAAACCTAAGTTAGTTAGCTTTATAATAGTATCATAACTTCTTTCATATTCTTTTAATTTTGTGTGAAGTTCTTGGACATTTTTTTCTGTAATACCGGGTATTAATAATAAATTATTAGGGTTTTCCAGAATTGTATTTAAAGTGTTTTTGCCTAAGATATTGACTATTTTAGTAGCTTTGGCCTCTCCTATTCCTTTAAATAATCCAGAGGTTAAGAATTCTACTATACTATCTTTTTCTTCAGGTTTGCAGCGATCATAACTTTCTACTTGAAATTGCTTACCATATTTTTCATGTTCTATAAACTTACCATAGAATATATAAGTATCAATATCGTTTAATTCATGAAAATAACCAGTGAATGTAATTGTTGTATTAATATATGTCTTTGGTATATTTTCACTGGTTTCTTTTACTTTAAATAATCCTACTACATAGCCGGTTGATGATTGAAAGATATTTCTTTTATATTCTCCCTTAATATATTCAAAATTATTCATCTATTAATTCTCCTATAACGTAAGGATAGGAAACTGAGGTAATTTTTACCATTTTAAGTAAATCATTTGGTAATACTTTGTTGATTTTTACATGTAAAAAGTTTCCTGTGTGGCCATAGGTTATACCATCTTTATTATTCTCTGTTAATACTTCTACAGTTTTTCCAATGAATTTATTCATATATTCTATTTCAAGTTCTTTGGATAATTCTATTAGTCTTTTAGCTCTTTCTTTTTTTATTTTTCCATCAACTTGATTTGGCATGCTGGCAGCCTTAGTATTTTTTCTTATTGAATATGGGAAAACATGGATTTTACTGAAAGCTATAGATTGCGCTGTTTTTAGAGTTTGTTCAAACAATTTTTCATCTTCTCCTGGAAAACCTACAATTATGTCTGTTGAAATTGAAATATCTGGTCTAATAGATCTTATTTGTTTTATTTTATTTTTGTAGTAATCAAGATTATATTTTCTATTCATTGCTTTTAGTATTTCGTCTGATCCAGCTTGTAATGGAATATGTAGATGATCAACTATTACTTTATTGGATTTGATTACTTCCAAAACAGCATCATTTAATTCTGTTACTTCAATCGATGAAATTCTTAGACGTTTTAGCTTTTCTATTTTAACTAATTCTTTTAATAGATTAGCAAAATTTGTCTTTAGATCAACACCATAATTACCGGTATGAATCCCAGTTAGAACGATTTCTTGATAACCATTTTCAGTAAGCGTTTTTATTTCTTTTATTACTTTGTTAAAATCTTTACTTCTACAAGCTCCTCTAACATAAGGAATGATGCAGTAACTGCAGAAGTTTCTACAACCATCTTGTATTTTAACAAAGGCTCTAGTTCTACCTTCAAAAGTTGTAATAAACATGTCTTCGAATTCTTTTTTTTCTTCATTAGTGATATCTCTGATAGCTGTTTTTTTAGAAAAATATTCATCTAAAAGGGATACAATTTTACTCTTATCTTTCGTTCCTAAATATATATCTACACCATCTTCTTGGTAATCTTTATTTGCTTCAATGAAACATCCCATTACAACTATACAGGCATCTTTATTCCTCTTAATAGCACTTCTTATTATTTTCTTTGATTTACTATCGGCACTATTGGTTACAGTACAGGTATTTATAATATAAATATCACAAATATCTTCAAAGTCTCCTATGGTATAGCCATTTTGTTTTAACTTATCAATAACATATTCACTTTCATACATATTTACTTTACAACCTAATGTATATATTCCAACTTTCATTTATATCCCTCATTTACTTCCAATAATATTATAAATATTTTTATTTTAAATTTCTAATTTTTTAAGTACAATATGAATTTTATCATAGATAATTAATTCACGCTATAGTTTATTGCAACTTCTATTACAATAAAAAATGTAAATACTTATTTGTATTCACATTTTTTGACCTTATTTAATCTAATTTTTTTTGTAATTCTTTCAGAGCAGCAATGAATTCATTTGTTTTTCTAATTTCGGCATCAAATTTTTCATAATTGGCTGTATTCTCTAAAGCTAGTTCATTACTATTAATTTGAGGTGGATTAATTTTTTCTGCTTCTTCAAATTGTTTTCTTTCAATACCATATACAGGTGAAATAATTGGACTACTTTTAAAGCCTTGCTCTGTTTCTTTGTATGGAACTCTTAAAGGTTTTTGTTCTTCTTTGATTGGTGCAATAGCGATATGTTCGTCAAATTCTACCTTTTTAGTTAATTCTTTTTGAACATCAGCAACTGTTGTTAATGGTGCAACTTCCTCTATTACAACATCTTTTTCAATAGCGGCAATCTTTTTCTTTTCTTCTTCCCATTTGGCTTGTAAATCAGCAATACTAATTGGTTCGTTTCCTTCGTCTTGATACTGGATTTCTTCATTTTTTTCATAGATGTCTGAAGCTTTGGCCATAAGTTCATCTAGACTGATAATGGCATTTTCTTCTTGTTCTTTTTCGAAATTTGTTAAAGCTATATTTTCTTCTTCAACAGGTTTTTCTTCTACTAATTCTTCTTTTTTACTTTGCTCTTCCTTTATGGTTAACTCTTGAGTAATACGTTCTAATTCTTTTCTAGCTTGTTCTTGATCTAACTCTATAGGAGCGTAGGTTAATTCTTCTACTTCTTCCTTTTTCTCTTCTTCTTTATTTATTGCTTCACTTGTTACATTAGTTTCTACACTGGTAGGTTTTTCTTGAACTTTTACTTCTTGTACTTGGGGTTCTTCTTTAATATCTTTAGATAATTCTTCAATAATATCTACATTTTCAAGTGGAACTACCTTAGTAATTGTTACTGGCTCTACTTCTTCTTTTTGTTCTACCACAGTTTCTATTTTTTCTTCTTTTTCATTGGCAACTATATTTTCAAGCTCCTTAGTATTTTGTTTTTGCCTTCTTTTATTACTATTCTTTTTTAAATAGTATGAAATAAATACTCCCATACACAATACAAAACAAGTAATATATATAATTATTGCATTAGAACTTGTTAAAAATTCTATTAGATTATCCATAACTTACACCTCTATTTTAAGTCTAGCATAATATATTCTAGTTGTGAACTAGTTTATTCTTTTTCTATAGTTTTTCTACTTTTTTTGACAACTGGATTTACACTGTAACCACATCTATATATTAACACAAAATATCTGTTTTTATCTAAATAAATTCTATTTTTATATATTTTTCATATATTTAAGTATATTAGAGGACGATATATGAAAGAAAAATTTATTAAATCAACGATTATTTTAATTATAGGTGGTATAATTACAAAAATTCTTGGGATGTTAAACAAAGTTATTATGGCAAGATATTTAGGAACTGAGGGCCTTGGGATTTATATGATGATACTTCCATCATTTATTTTATTTTTAAATATTTCATCATTTGGTTTTCCAGTTGCTGTTTCTAAATTAGTTAGTGAAGATGATAGAAATAATAAAAAATTAATTTTCACTTCGATTATTTTTGTGCTTTTTATTAATTTTTTGTTAATGATATTTATTTTGTTTATAGCAAAGTATTTATCTTTTAATTTACTACATGAAAAAAGAAGTTATTACGCTATCATGGCAATAAGTTTAGTTATTCCTTTTGCTAGTATATCTGGAATACTAAGAAGTTACTTTTTTGGACGGGAAAGAATGGGACCCCATGTAATTTCACATATCACAGAAGACATTGTAAGAATAATTGCAATGGTTATTGGGGTACCGTTTTTTATGCATAAGGGAGTTGAGTACGCTGTCTGTTTTGTAATACTTACTAATATTATTTCTGAAGTTACTTCTATTTTAATTTTATTTTTCTTTTTACCTAAAAACTTTAGTTTGACAAGAAGTGATGTTAAACCTAGTAAAATTTATTTAAGGGATTGTCTTTCTATTAGTATACCGACTACGGCCACAAGATTAATTGGATCTATTTGCTACTTTTTGGAACCTATTATTTTAACTGGCGTTTTGTTATATGTTGGTTATCCTAATTCTGTTATCGTAAGAGAATATGGAATTATTAGTGGATATGCTCTACCATTAATTTTACTTCCAAGTTTTTTCAGCAATGCAATTAGCCAGGCACTACTTCCAGTAATTACTAAAAAGTATAAAATGAGAGATATTGCCGGTGTAAAAAGAAAAATAAGGCAAGGTATAGCCTATTCTCTCCTTATTGGAATACCGTTAACTATTGTTTTGGAAATGTTTCCAGATAAGTTATTAAAACTACTTTATAATACGACAAGTGGTGTATCTTATATCAGATTTTTAGCGCCTGTTTGTCTTTTACAATATATTCAAGCTCCGCTTGCTTCTACTCTAGATGCACTTGGAATGTCTAAAGAGAACTTCACGTCTAATCTGGCTGGAGTTTTAACAAGACTTGTAATGCTACCACTCTTTTCACTGACAAAAATTGGAATGTGGGGGTTAATATTTTCAACTAGTTTGAATATTGCAGTAGTTACAATGATGAACATAAAGCAGGTTAGAAAAAAATTAGAGTAAAGAAAAAAGATAATAAATATCTTTAATTATAAATATATAATTCATGTTGGGCTCTTGTACAAGCAACATAAAGTAAATTTTTTTCATTACGCTTATATTTTGATAATGGATCGTTATATACAATAACGCAATCAAACTCTAGTCCTTTCGCTAAGTAAGCTGGAATTATTACTAAATCACTATTTATTTCTTTCGTATTATCATTAATTAGAGAAACATTAATATCGTTTTTTATAGTATTGTATAACTTTGTTGCTATATAATGATCTTTAGCAATAATAGCCATTTTTAAATATTCTAAGGATAAAACATTTAAATCATCTAAAATGGTTTTTTTCAAATTACTAATATTAGACCGATATATAACTGGTTTGGAGTTTTCTCTTCTAATAGCAGTGACATGATTTAATCCTAATATTTTATTGGTATAATCAATTATTTCTTTTGATGAACGATAAGTTTTTTGCAATTCTATATATTTTGAACATGGAAATATTTCTACTAAGTCTTCTAATGTTTCGTGTTTATAATATGGATTAATGTTTTGATTAACATCACCTAGAATGGTAAATGAGGCTTTTTTAAATATTTTAGAAATTATTATATATTGTAATGTAGTGTAATCTTGGGCTTCATCTATAACTACCTGTTTAATTGATTGCTCATAACTAAAACCAGAAAGCATACCTTTAAGATACGCTAATAAAATACTATCTTCATAATTTAAAACTTTTTTATCTATGAAAGATGATATTTCTTCTGGAGTGAGTTTAATTCTACAAAACTTTGACATGAAAAAGTGCTTATATATTAACTTATAATCTTCTTTAAAGTTAGCACATTCTTTTAACAATTTGATGAAAGTCTTTTTCTTCTTTAATGATCCCTTATAGAATGAGAAACATAGTTTCTCTGCCATTTCTTCAATACGCGCAAATAAAGGTAAGCGATCATATTTATAATGCAGTAGATCATTTAACTCTTCCTTTGAAATAAAATTTGTCTTGCCTTCTGTTAAATCTTTTATATATCTACAACTTTTTTCATAAGCTTTTATATATTTTGTAAAATCTTCTATTATAAGATTACTTTGTTTATATTTTACTAACTCAATATTTTGTTCTTCATGTGTATAATATCTACAGATAAAATTAGAAAAAGTTTCTATTTCTTTATATTCTGTAATAAAAAAGCTTAGATAATCATCAAATGTTGTTTGCAAAGTATTATCTTCTCCTAATTCTGGAAGAACATTAGAGATGTATTCTGTAAATATGTTATTAGGAGAAAATATTAAAATATTATTAGAATTTAAATGTTCAAGACGATATAAGAGAAAGGCAATTCGATGGAGAGCTACTGAGGTTTTACCACTTCCAGCAATTCCTTGGACAATTAAATTTTTATCTTCAAGATTTCTTATTACTTTGTTTTGTTCTTCTTGAATGGTATTGACGACATTTTTCATTTTGGAACTTGATGATGTAGCTAGAACATCTTGAAGAAATTCATCATCTATATTAATAGAATTGTCAAAAACATTTATTAAGGTGTTATCTTCTATTTTATATTGTCTTTTACGTAGGAGTGTTCCTTCAAATTTTCCACCAGGCGCAAAGAAGTAACAAGGACCAGTTTCAAAGTCATAAAACAAACTACATATAGGACTTCGCCAATCGTAAACTATATTATTTTTGTCTTTATCTTTTAAATATGTTGTAGATATATATATGGTTTCTTTTTCACTTTCTTCATTATCTTGATAGACTATGGATGCAAAATATGGCTTCCCTTTGATTCTTAGAAGTCGTTTTAAATAATCTTCTTCACGCAAGACTTTACTTTCTTCTTCTCCAGTAGATGATTTAGCTTGGGTGATGTCTCCTGCATCAAAGGAAGAAAAATCTTGCCAAGCCAACTTTTTAAAGTCTTGAAGATCATCTTGGAGAATTTTAGTTCTTTTTTGTAACAATGTAATTTCATCATCTAATACTTGAGCTGTTTTTTTTAACTTTTCTCGTTCAATTAGTTCCTCTTCTTTTGATACTGCCATATTTTTCTCCTTAAAAAAGCTCACTAGGAGCTTACTTATTTAATAATTGATTTAATAAATCTATAAATTCTTTTTCTATAATTTTTAATCTTTCTTCAGTTTTAGCTTCAAAACGAGCAGTGATATTTGGACCAGTATTAGATGCTCTTACTAAAGCAAAACCATCATCAAATAAAACTTTGACACCGTCGATAGTTAATGTTTTATAATTCTTAGATAAAGCATATTCATATACTTTATTTACAATATTAAATTTTTCTTCATCAGTTGATTTAAACTTTAATTCTTCAGTTGAATAGTACTTTGGAATGTCACTAACTAATTCATCGACAGTCTTGTCAGTACGTGATAATAGTTCAACCATTCTAAGACCAGCGTAAAGTCCAGAATCAAATCCTGGGAAACGATCGTTAAAGTATACGTGACCAGATAATTCTCCTCCTAAAGGGAGATTTAATTCATGAACACGGGCTTTAGTATAGGAATTCCCTGTTCGATAACATTCTTTTTTACCACCAAGTTCATCTATGACGTCTTCTACAGCTTTAGAACATTTTATATCATATAGGAAAGTCTTATTTTCTACTTTATCAAAAATATCACGAATCATTAATATTAGATAATGGTCTGTTGGAATATATTTTCCTGTATTGGAAACAACTCCAATACGATCTCCATCTCCGTCAAAAGCAAGTCCTACGTCAGCCTTTGTTTCTATTACTTTCTTTTTTAAAGCTGCTAAATTTTCTTCAACACATGGATCTGGGTGATGATTTGGGAAACTACCATCACTTTCTGTAAATAGTGGTACAACATCTATAGGAAAACAATTATATAATTCTTCAGCAATTATACTTGTAGTACCATTTCCACAATCAATTACTGCTTTTATACGCTTCTTTCCAAATGAAAGACATCTTTTAAATAAATCAAAATATTCTTTCTTAATATCATATTTGGTAACTGTTCCTTCGCCTTTTTTGAAATTATGAGCCATCATATAGTCATAAAAGTCCTGAATTTCTTGTCCTTTAGCGTTACCTTTTTCATCTAAAGCAAATTTAAATCCATTATCATCTTTAGGATTGTGAGACGCCGTTACCATAACACCGGATGGAATTCCTAATTTGATGCAGGCATAATAATACATTGGGGTTGTACAAAGCCCTAAACTAATTATATCAACACCTGTTTCTTTTATACCTTCAATTAGGGCCGCATATAATTCATCTGATGATAATCTATTATCATGACCAACAACGCATTTCTTTTTACCTAAATCTTGAATTTTACTACCAAAGGCTAGACCGATTGTATAGGCAGTTGACGCTACTATATCTTTTGGATATACTCCTCTTATGTCGTAACCTCTAAAAATTTTTCTTTCAATATTTGTATTAATCTCCATATTTTCTCCTTATTATTTATCTATATTTTTATTTTTTACTTTTTGAATTTCTCTAGTAATTGAATCTTTATATTCATCTGTTTTATCTTTAATTTTTTTTCTAATATTTTGTACTGTTTTCTTAAATTCAATAAATTCTTTCTTATTAAATTTATCGGTTTTTGGAAAGGCTTTAAGCAATCTGTTAAATAAATATGATTTCTTTTTAATTTTCTTAATAACTTCTTCTCTAGCTATTTCGGTAGCGTCTTTTCCTTTGAAGTCAGCAAGGGTTTTTCTAACACTTATTAGTGTTGTAAATGTTACTACTAAATCGGTTAAAAATATTACTAAACAGATAAGACCTACTACTATTAAGACAGTATGTGGTACTTTGTCTAATAATCCTCTAATAAAAGGATAGACAAAATATACAACAATTAATCCTGCAAAACCAAATAAGATTGAGTTTAATAAGCATATTCTTCCATCGACGTTGAAACGATATTCAGAATAATCCCACCAACGAACTTTAAATAGTTTCTCCATAATCCAGCTTGTAAAATATTCAAGTGTTGAACAAACTATTATTGTTAGAAAAAAGAGCGTTATTGGATCAGAAAAATATTTTCTTAATAGGATTAATGTTGCTATACATCCTACTCCATAAATTGGGATATAGGGACCTATTAAAAATCCTCTATTCCAAACTAGCTTTTTATCTTTTATTGAACAGCAAGTAACTTCCGCTATGTAGCCAATCATACTTGCTATAAAGAAAAACATAAACAAATACATTACTTTGTATACTACATTATACATACTAATACCACCTATTATATATATTATCATATAATCAAAAAAAATCACCCAAATTTTGGATGACTTTACATTTATATACTTTTTTATTATGGATTTAATCTATTTGGTCCTCTAAATAAGAATTGTGACTCTTTTATTGTTGGAATGTCTAAAAGTAACATTGTTAGACGGTCTACTCCAATTGCAAAGCCACCATGTGGAGGACAACCGTATTTAAAAAATTCTAAATAGAATTTAACATCTTCTCCTAGTCCTTTACTCTTAGCATTTTCACAAATTTTTTCATAACGATGTTCTCTTTGAGCACCACTTGTTATTTCAACTCCGCACCATATTAAATCATAACCTTGTAATTTTCCTTCTTCATTTCTCATATGATAGAAAGCTCTTTTATCAGCTGGATAATCAACTACAAATAAGAATTCGTGATTAAATTTTTCTTTAGCGAGTTTATAACTTAATTTTTCTGCTTCAGTAGTTAAATCAGTTTTTTCACTTTCTGGAACTTTATAATTATATCTTTCTTCTAATTCTTTATAAACATCACTTAACTTCATTACAGGGAAAGGTAATGTTGGAACTACTATATCAAGTCCAAATGTTTCTTTTACTTTTTCGCCAAATTCTTCTTTTAATTTAGTAAGGGCATATGTTAACATTTCAGCTTCTAAATTCATAACATCTTCATAGCTGTTAATGTATGAAAATTCAACATCAAAACTGGTAAACTCAGTAGCATGTCTTGAAGTATTAGAATTTTCTGCTCTAAAGCATGGGGCAACTTCAAATATTTTTTCTAGTCCACTAGCCATAGCCATTTGTTTATAGAATTGAGGTGATTGAGCAAGGTATGCTTTACGATCAAAGTATTTAACTTCAAAAACTTCTGCACCACTTTCACTTGCTGCACCTATTAATTTAGGAGTATGAATTTCTATAAAGTTGTTGTTATATAGATATTCTCTCATATATTTTATAAAAGATGATTGTACCATAAACATTAATTGATTCTTTTCACTTCTTAAATCTATAAATCTATAATCTAATCGAGTATCTAAGTTTACACCATCAATATTTTTATAGTTAAATGGAATTTCATGTTCGCTTTTACTTGTGACTTCTATTTTTTCCGGAATTATCTCCATGCCATTTAATTTAACTTTAGGAGATGAGATTAATTTTCCAGTTATTTTTACTGTACTTTCAAGTGGTAAAGATTCAATTAATTCTACCATTTCTTTGTTTTTTTCTTCACTTTTTTCAATGGTAACTTGAACTTTTCCTGTTAAATCCTTAACTATTACAAATTGAACCCATTGTAAGTTTCTAATACTATCAACAAATCCACTAAATTCGATTTTTTGATCTAAATGTTTATTTAAATCTTTTGCGTATATTCTCATTTTAATCTTCTCCTTCATGATGATGAGCACAACAATCATCACAGCAACAGTCATCTGTTGCTAAATTCTGTCCTAGTTTTTCTAAATCAAAATCGCATGATTCATCATCTACTAGTTTTTCATCTAAATAGTAAATTAAATATTCTATTTGAATTTTTTCTTCTTCTTTTGTGGTACAATTCTTTACTTGAACTTCACCATTATTTAAATCATCACTATTTAATATTAGTAAAAATTTAGCTTTTAGTCTATCAGCTTGTTTAAACTGGGCTTTTAAACTTCTACCAGTATATTCAGTGTCAGTTGAAAAACCAGCCATTCTTAATTCTTGTTGCAAATATAGAGCATATTTTTTTTCTTCATCATTGACATACATTATAAATAAATCTATATCATCTTTTATCGGAAGTTCAACTTCTTGTTCTTCTAAAGCCAAAAGAACACGACTGATACCTGATGCAAAACCTATACATGGAGTATCTGGACCACCAAGTTCTTTTACAAGGCCATTGTATCTTCCTCCAGCACCAATTGTTTGAGCGTTATTTAAAGCATCAAGATCGACTTTTATTTCAAATACGGTGTGATTGTAATAATCAAGTCCTCGCACGATTTGAGGATTTACTTCATAAGGAATTTCTAATATATCTAGATATTCTTTTACTTCGTCAAAACGTTTTTTACTGTCTTCATTTAAATAGTCAATTGTTGTAGGAGCATTCTTTACTATTTCGCTTTCTCCATCTATTTTACAGTCAAGGATACGAAGAGGATTTTTTTCAAGTCTTTTTTTACAATCATCACATAGCTTATCAGCATAAGGTGTTAAATAGTCAAGAAGTGCATTACGATAGGCTATTCTTGATTCATTGTCACCTAAGGAATTGATTTCAACCTTTATGTTTTTTAGACCTAACATTTTATAAATATTTACGGCTAGAGAAATAACTTCCGCATCACTAAATGGATCAGATGATCCTAATACTTCATAACCAAATTGAGTTAATTCACGATCTCTACCTAATTGAGGTCTTTCATAGCGATACATTGTACCATTATAATAACATTTTACAGGTAAATCGTTATTACCATACATTTTGTTTTCTATAAAACTACGTACTACTCCAGCAGTTCCTTCTGGACGAAGAGTTAAACTTCTACCTCCACGATCTGAAAAATCATAAGTTTCTTTTGTAACTATATCACTTGTATCTCCTATACCACGATGAAATAAATCAGTTGATTCAAATAATGGTGTACGGATATATGTGTAATTGTATTTTTGCATTACGCCATCTACTATTTCTTCTATATATTTCCATTTTTTAGCTTTTTTACCAAATATATCACTTGTACCTTTAGGTTTTGTTATCATAAGAATTTCCTCCCTTAAAGTGTGTCTTAAAACACTAACATAGTTATTATACACTAATTTATATTTCTTAACAATTATAAACGTTTTTTATTTTCTATTTTTTGGAGTTGGAGAACAGGATATATTGCTGATTCTGTTAGATCTTTATGGCTATATTCTCCATTGCTAAAGAATTCCTCATTTATTAATACAGAATTGTCATCTTTTATAGTTATTTTCTCATTCATTGATAAGAAATTTGCAAATAGATTACCATAAATATCTTTAAGGCTTGCTAATAAAGTCAATTGTTTTGTATCTTTTAACATGTCCTCATCATTTAAAAAATAATTAAGAAATGAGGTATAACTGTTTATAGACTCTCTTAAAAATAGATAAACTTCGTCTAGACAATAGTTATTTTCAATTAAAAAATTAAGAAAGTCATTTACCTTTTGATATGGCGCTAATTCAAGCAAATCGTTTTGATAAACAAATTGGTTAACCTGCTTGTATTCTTTATTATTTGTTAATTCAGTTAATTTCTTGATATGTTCAATTTCATGAACAAGATTAATCATGGTATTAAAATTATACTTTTGATCTATTTCTATATATTTATTTTTTAGGAGGCATGAAGTAAGATTTTTACCTTCATAAAGTCTATTATGTAGTGGGCGAATTGTTTTTTCAATTATACACTTATTTAAAATTGATAAGGAGCACTCATCATTTTTTTGATAATACTCTGACAATATTTTATAAATAATGGAGGAAGAAAAAGTTTTATGGGACTTTGTTTCTGTACTTTGATAAAATGGTGTTAAAAATGCTATTTGGTCTTCTAATAGATTTTTAACTAAAGGACTTATTTTGGAATAATTATTTAGTTCTTTTTGTCTCATATTCGAAATATAATGATTTATGTCTTGAGTTTTTCTTGCAATTGAGGGTATTATGGATGATTCTATTGTTATATCATCTTGAAAGAAAACCATAGTACGATATGCATCAGTTATTTTGTCAATATTATTAGAATATTTTATGGCTATTAAACTTCTTAAAAGATCTTTTTTTACATTAGAAAAATTATCTGTAATGAATTGCATTTATACCACCCCATTAATTGCCGCTATTATAGCACAAAAATGAAATTTTGGCAAGAAAAAAAGGCTTTATTAAAAGCCTTTTAACCTTCAATAGCATCCATAATTAATGGAATAACATTCTTTTTACGTGATACACAGTTTTCAATGAATTCACCTTGACTTAGTACTTTATCATAACTTTGAGTAATAATTTCTTCACCTTTTTTATTATATAAAATATATGAACCATTTCTAATAATGTCAGTGACATATAAAGCTACTAAATTATAATTGTTAGCTTCAGCTACTTCATTTAAAACATTAAGATATTTATCCATATCTTTCTTAATATCATCAAAGTTCATAGTGAAGAATTGACCTACTCCGAAAGTATTGTCATTTACAGTATATAATTTAAAGTCGTTATATAAAACATCTTCAATGCTCATACCCTCTAGTGAAGTTCCAGCCTTTAATAAATCCATACCATACTCTTCATAATTTACTTCAGCAATCTTAGCAAGTTCAACTACAGCTTCTCTATCTAGTGGTGTTGCGGTTGGACTTTTTAATATTAGAGTGTCAGATAATATACCTGATAACATCATACCGGCTATATGTTTTGGTATTTCAACATTTTTTTCTTTATATAAGGTATAAAGAATAGTACATGTTGATCCTACTGACATATTTCTAAAGTTTATTGGAGCGTCTGTTGTAACACTTCCAATGTTATGGTGATCTATAATTTCTAATACTTTAGCTTCTTCTATACCTTCAGCGCTTTGAATTTTTTCATTATGATCAACTAATATTACTTTTTTAGGTTTCTTATCTGATAAATCAGTAATACGTAATAGCCCTAAACATTTATTGTCTTTATCTACTACTGGATAATTTGTATGACGTAGTTTATTATTTATGTCTAATATTGTATCAACATAATCTGTTTGTTCAAACTTAGTTGGATTATAACTACATACCATTGTTTTTAAATAACTACTTAAAGATATTAGTTTAGAAGTATGATAAGTATCATATGGTGTTCTAATAATATTTACTTGATTATTTTCTGCTTCTTTAATAAGACTTTCTTTTATATTACCATTTCCAGCTATTACAATTAACTGTACACCAGATGAAATAGCATGTTCTATTATTTCTTGTCTATCTCCAACTATTAAGATAATTTCTTTATCTAATTCAATATTTTTTTTGAAGGTATCTGTTTCATAAGCCCCTACTAATAGTTTTCCTTTTATTTCTTCATCTACTTTACTTATTTTACTACCATTTAATACTTTTATAATATTATCATATGATGTAAATATTTTATTATCATCTGCATTTAAAAAGGCCCTTGATAAATCTTTCATTGTTAAAAGTCCTACAAAATCACGTTCACCTTTAACTATAGGAATACCTGTTAATCCTTCTTTTAACATATACTTATAACCATCATAGATAGTTTCTTTTTCATCTAGAATGAAATCTTTATGATAGTTGATATCTTTTAATTGTAATTTTACGTCATTTAAGTAATCTGGTTCTTCTACTCCGAAATAATTTAGGGCGTATTTTGTTTCTTTGTTTAGGCTACCTAAAGCACGTGGTTCTGTGTTCTCACCTAACTGATTTTTTAAATATGATAGGCTGATACTAGCAGTTATTGAATCTGTATCTGGTTTTCTATGTCCAAATACTAATGTTTTTTCGTCCATATTAATTCCTTCTTTCTACGTGTTGATTGTATCATAAAAAGCTAATTATGAAAAGAAAAAGAAAATATTTATTTACAAAATGACGTTTTTTTGTTATTATATGTACTCTGAAGGGGAATACTATATGCTTGATAAATTATGGAATTTAATTAAAAAGTTAGTTAGAAAGATTGCTACATATATTTTAAAAATTATTTCTAATAAGATTAATTTTGTAAAAATGCGCTTTAAAAACTATATTGATAACTATATTCTTAAGAAGTTTAGAGTTTTAAGGGGCGCAATTAAACATAAGAAATTAATTTTAAGACTTATTTTAGTTTTATTTGTTTTTACATCCGGTAGTGCATTATATATTTTTATGCCTAATATTAAAAATCATTTTAAAGCGGATAATAATAGTTTAAGTTTTGTGGAGTATAACATAAATAACAATAATGAGACAGCTAACGAAAATAAAACAAGTGTTGATAACAATAATAATAATTTAGCTACTCCAGTAAGCAATAATGTACCTATAGATAATAGTTATTGTTGGCCAACAAATGGTAATTATTATATTTCAACATATTTTTCTTACGGACATGATGGAATTGATATTGCTGGTATAGGTTATAACTCAAATATATATACTGTTTTTAGTGGACAAGTTGTTACAGCTAGTTATACTCCAGTAAATGGTAATTATATTATTGTAAAAAATGATGATGGAAAGTATGCAATGTATGCTCACCTTACTAGTATATATGTTTATAATGGTCAAAGAGTTGGCAAAGGCGTTGTAATTGGTGGAGCTGGCGCTACAGGAAGAGCAACAGGTGTTCACTTACATTTTTCTATTTGGACTGGTTATCCCTATTATGGTGGTACAGCCTTAAATCCATATAATTTTTATTAAAAAGATTCAGACATTATTTAATCTGAATCTTTTATTTTTTTAAATTCTTCTTGAATAATAGAATATAAGTAGGTCTTTATAGGTTTTGCTGTTTTATTCTTTATCATGTCTTTATAACCTAATAATTGTTTTTTATAAGCGTCATCTACAATATTATTTAATTTATAATCTATTATTATTACTTCTTCATCATTTTCAATTAATAAATCAATTATACCGTGACTATCTATATCATTTGTAGTATCCATAAATTCATACTCTTTTATGATTTTAGAATTTAGATTGTTTTTAATTAGATTTTGATTTAAAAATTTTTCTATTTTCTTTTTGATATAGCTAGAAATATCTAGATGATCTAAATTAGGATTTTTAAAGTCCAATTGTTCTAATATCATATGAACCTTGGTACCAAATTCTAACTCTTTTTCTTCATCTGATGTTAACAGATGGATAGTATTTTTAGAAAAATTCTTTTCTTGCTTAGTGTCACAAATGAAGTGCCTTTCTGTAACTTGTAACGTATCAGCGTTTGATACATCTAACTTTTTACTTTGAATACTTAACAAATAATCTTTAGTATAATCTACGTCAACACACTTTTCTATATATGGATTTAAAATACTATTAATACTTTTTATAATACTACTAAAGGAAGTGTATTTTTCTCTCACAAGATTAGGAACTATATCAGTTGTAAGTGATGTTTCTTCATCTTCTTTTGCTACTATGATAATTTCTTCTTTGCACCTAGTTAAAGCAACATAAAATAGTCTTATTTTTTCACTTATATCTTCTTTTTTTATCTTAGTCTTATATAGCTTGGTTCTAATTGTTGGAATTACTTCGCTTGTTACTACAGGAAGTAAAATTCCTAGTTCATTATCATAACTAATCTTTTCTCTTAGTGCCATTTGGTTAAACTTATTTTCTAAGTTAGCAAAATAACAAATAGGAAATTCAAGTCCTTTTGAAGCATGAATAGACATTATTTTAACACTATTACAAGTATCTTGATTAATTTTGTATTTTATACTATATCCATCTTCTATAACCTGATCAAGATAATAAACAAAGTCATATATGTTATAATCTTTAGAAGATAAATCACGGACTAAGTTAGTAAGATATTCTATTCTTTTCTCTTTTTCCATAATGTTTGTAGTTAATAATACTTTTTCTTCATAATTATATTCATTTAAAATATCATAAAATATGGTTTCTAAAGGTAGGATATCTATTTTCTCTTTTAAAGTTAAGGCTTTTTTTACAATATCAGAGGATCTAAAACTATTATCCTTAAATGTATCAAATATGTATGCATCATCTATATTAAATAAAAAACTTCTAGCAATGGATGTATAAACGTATTTAAACTCGGTATCATAAGTATCATCATGAACTAGTAATACTAATTTTAATAAGTTTCTAATAATGTTTAAATCAGTCGATGAAGTTAAGTCTTCATCACGATATAAAGTTAATGGTATATCTAAATATTCAAAAATTTGTTTATAAAGATCAAAATTCTTTTTTACATCTAGTAGTATGGCAAAATCATTATATGAGGCATCCTTTAATATTTTTTCATCTTTATCAAATATTTGATAGTGGTTATCTATTTTATTCTTTATGTCATTACCAATGATAAATGCTTCTTTAACAATATTCTTAAAGTCATCTCCTGCTTCATATGTCTTCAAAACCATATTATAATTCTGTTCTGTTTTTCCTTCATTTATATAAGTAGTATTTCCAAAAACCATTTTATGCTCTTTTTTATAATCGGCTCCACCTATTTCATCATCCATGATATATGAAAATAATAGGTTAATATTATCAAGCACTTCAAAGCGGGATCTGAAGTTTTTGTTAAGATCTATTTTTCTACCTTTAGTAGGATCCTGATTATAACTGTCATATTTTTCTTTAAATATATATGGATTAGCATTTCTAAAACGATAGATAGATTGTTTAATATCTCCTACCATGTAGACATTGTTATTTGAAATTTGACTAATAAACATTTCCTGTGTATCACTAGTATCCTGATACTCATCTATTAGAATTTCTTGAAAACTATTTTTTATTTCTTCTCTTACATCAGGATGCTCTAAGACTAATTTGATTGCTAGGTGACTAATGTCATTAAAGTCGTATAATTGTTCTTTTTCCTTAACCTCTTTAAATATAGTTTGTAATTTTAAAATTATATCTACTACTTCTAGAGTATCACTTTTTGTTGCTAGTAAGTCTTTTTTCATTTCTTCAATGTCTGTATAATTGCATAAGTCTTTTAGATCATCAAGAACACTTTTAATACTTTCCTTTAGGATTACGGCTTCTTCATCGTAGTTATTATTTTTAGGTGGTAATTTACAATCTAATAAACTATTTTTGATTTCATCATAATTTTTACTATTAAGAATGCTGTCTGTTTTTAAATAGATTTTTTCTAGATCCTTGCTATCTAAATGTTCTGATATTTCTTGTACCAATTCTCTTAAAATGCTAAGATCTTTTTTTATAAGAGACAAATAATCATCAACAGATGAAGAAATAGCATTTGCACTATAATATAAATTATCATAGTTATGAAGATATTCAAATTTATCATAACGCAAATCTAGTTTGTTACTAATGGATAGAATCATTTCTTTTAATTCTTTGTCATCTTTTAAGGCAAAATGTTCTATTAGTTTTTGAAACCTTTCAGAACTTTCTTGATATTTCTTGTCAAAAATAGAATCTAATATTTCCTTTTTTCTTATATTAATAAGAGCGGCATCGGTTACTTTAATATCCTTATTTATTCCTAGATTAATGTGATATTTCTTTACTACAGATAGACTAAAACTATCAAATGTAGTGATATATGCTGAATCTAATAATTTTAACTGTTCATTAAAGCCTTCTTTTTTTAGGGTTCTTCTAATTCTATCTTTCATTTCTTTTGCTGCAGCCTTTGTAAATGTTAAAATTAATAGTTTATTAATGGGAATATTACTTTTAATTTTTCTTAATACTCTTTGAGTTAAAACGGCAGTTTTACCACTACCAGCTCCAGCTGATACTATAACATTGCAGCCTTCTACATTAATTGCTTGAAGCTGTTCATTGGTCCATCTATTAGCCATTTATATCACCTCCTAAAAATTCTAAATTTTCTACTTTTTCTAGTCGATCATAATCTTCTTCTACCTTGTAACATATGTCTTTAAATTTACAATTTTTGCAGGCTTTATAATCATCCTGAATAACTTTAGGCTTAATATCAAAATTACTATCAATAATATTTATTGAGCTTTCTTCTATTTTATCTTTTGTATAATTTAAAATATTATAAACATCGTCTTCAGATAAGAGTTTAGCATATCTGCTAAAACCATTTTTGGTAATACTCATTCCCGATATAATATTACTTTTAGTATAATTGTGATCAAAGTGAGAAAGTATATCTTCATCACTGGTGCTATAACCCTTTAACTTTAATTTATCTTCTACGACGGTTTTATAATCTTTACTGTTGGTAGTTGTTATACTTCCTAATGAAACTTTTTGAAAATAGAATCCTGCAAAAATAGGGTTCTTAAATACCTCACTATTTTCAACTAAATATAGATAGATTGGTAACTGCATATCTAAACCATATTTTAAGTTATTAAGAGATGTCGGAAAAGAACCAGTCTTATAGTCAATTAAGGCATAATATGTGTCCTCCATGTTTTGGTAAAACATTATTTTATCAATAATACCTGTAAAATAAGAATCTATTTTATATTTTGCTAATGGTATGGTAATTTCTTTTTCATAATAGGCACTTTTAAAATCAGTATACATTTTTTGTTCTTTTAAGACATCAATTATTTCTAATAGTTCTTTTTTTAATCTTTTTAGCAAAAAGTTTTCTTTAGCAGACAAAGTTTTATTTTGCAAAAATTTCTGCCAAACATATTCAAAGTCAAAATTTTCATCAAAACAAGTTGAAAGTACTTTATGATACAAGCTACCTACTAATGCCTGAAAACTTTCCTCAAACGGATCTATTTTTAATACATACTTTAAGTAATAACTGAATGGACATAGGTTATAAGAATTTATACTAGTATAAGAAAGTTTTAAAGGTTTATGAATATAGTTTAGATAATCAAGATTAGAAATACTTTTAAAACTATGATTATAGCTATTATACATAATGTCTTTATATGTTTTCTGTAATGTCTTTAAATCACTATGGACAACTTTATATTTATTATACTCATCTAATAAAAGGCATAATTTTCTTCGATTATAAGAATTTGATAGATGCATATTTTGTAGCGGAATTTTGGAAATATTCATGCTATAATCTTCAATCATGCTGCTTGGATAAAATTCATCATCAAAACTATGTAGTTTATAACTCATATATATATTTTTGATATTGGTAATTTTTTGATATGTTCTTTTTTTTGAAATTTCATTTTCTAAAACACTAGTTGACATTCCTAAAATTTCTTTATCAGAATCGCTCAAATAGTCTTCGTCTTTATGAAGAGATGGTAAAACACCTTCGTTAAATCCTAATAAAAAGACATAATCATCATCCTCTACTTCTAGATTTGAAAAGTCCTTTACTTTAATACTTTCTTGATATTTAGGTGGTAAAATATATGTTTTCTTTAACTCTTCTTTAAGAATTTCTTTATAGTATTTACTACTACTTATGGAAGTATATTTATTTAATAAGGAAATGAAGGGTTTAATGATGCTTTTGTTTTCATTGTTATATTCTGGTAATTTTTTAGTAATAAAATACTCTTTAATTATTGGAACACTATTTATGGATATATTTTCATTAAGTTCAAGAGGAATATTATACATTTTAAATAGTTTTTTTAATATATAAAAATAGTCTGCGCTAATGTTAGTTAGGAAAATATGATTTAGGGATACTTCATTATCAACTAACTCTAGAATTTTAATTATTACATTATTTACCTCTTCTTCTATATCAGCTGCTTGCGTAACTGTTATGTTTTTTTCTTTAGGTGATAATGTTAAAATTTTAGCATTTAATGATGTAAATATTTTTTCTAAATAATTATCTAATTGACAGCTAGCATCTACATATATATTCTTAGAATTTAAATATTCTTTAAACTGTTTATTTTCAATAAGAATGTTATTATTTGTTAAATCTTTTTTCATTTCTTGAAGAAAAGATATCTTTTTACTATCATAATTATTATTAAGATCAATATAATATAAATATTTTAAATATTCTTTAGCTACCGAAAATGAAATATTATACTTTTCCATTAGGTATGGATAAATATTAACATTATATTTAAAAAAATATTGTTCCATAAATTCATTTAAAGTCATAAATTTAATATCGAATATTTCTTTATCATGTGACATTTGCTTTAATAAAATTTCTTTTTTTTCATTAGTACATATATATAACGTATTAGCTTCTTTTAATTTTATCATCTATCGTTTCCTCCTAACACCTTAAGTATATTAAATATATCATATCAAACAAATATTCGTCAATGATTAGTGCAAAAAAAAAGCATTAAGCTGCTTCTTTAACACTTACTACTTCTTTTCCTTTGTAACTACCACATTTTGGACAAACTCTATGTGGTTTAATTACTTCACCACAAGTGCTACATTTAGTAACTCCTGGCATTTCCATTGCATTATGAGCTCTTCTCATTCTTTTTCTTGTTTTTGAAACTTTACGGAATGGTACAGCAAATAATTGAATATTTAATTTCATCATATTCTCACTCCTCTTCTATATTTTTTAATAATTCATTAAACGGATTATGACTAGTAGTAGCTTCTTCTTCACTCACAAGTTTCCATCCATCTCCATGAAATTTACTGAGATCCTCGACCTTAGTATATTTCAAGGGAATCTCTAGAACAATATTTTCCCACAAAAGTTCAATAATATCAAGAGAATTTTCCAAATTTGTAATAAATTCTTTTAAATCCCCTTCTATTTTAAGAGAAAATGGATATTCTATGTCTTCAAGGGAAATAGAATCTTGTAGGATCATAACACCACTTACATCTAAATCAACATAGTCAATATCATCTGTTTGTCTAGTTATTTCGCCAACTACTTTCACATTATCTAATTTTTTAACATCTGTTTCCTTATAATAATCTTGAGGTATGTTAATGATCTCATCAATTACTATTTTATCTACGGAATTAGTATGTAATAAAGTTAGATCAATTTTATCCATAACATCACATCCGTATACATTATATACTTTTTTTTACTTTTCTTCAAGTGTTATTTTTTTTGATTGGTGTTATGAAATCTTGCAGGGTCAAATCTTAATAATTTTTGTTCTCTGTTATCAAATGTTTTTGTAGGATCTAACTCTTTTAATGGGGTTCTTTTTATGGCAATACGCAATTTTTTTAGGACTTTCTGTTCTATAACACATACTCTTTGTCTACTTATATTTAAAATTTTACCTATTTCTTCAAGTTGAAGAGGCGTTTTCCCGTTTAGACCATATCTATATGTTATAACATCTCTTTCACGAGGTTCTAGGATACCACTATTTATAAAATCCATTAAATCTGTTGCGACTGAAGATATCATAACCTGTTCTTCAACATTTTCATCTGACTTTATGAAATCAAGCAATACTGCGTCATCTTCTTCAGTCACACTCTTATTTAGACTAACTGTATCATCCTTTATGAGTTTTAGTTCTGCTATTTCTGTTACAGATTTATCCATTTTTTGCGCTAGTTCTTCTAATGTTGGCTCTCTTTTTAAATCTATGGTTAGTTCTCTTGTTATTTTAGTTAATTTTTGTATATCTGTATAAGTTTTGTTAGGTAGTTTAATATTTCTTCCATGTTTTTCTATTTCTTGTAATATTGGCCTTATTATTCTAGCAGTTGCAAACGTTGTAAATCTAAATCCTCTATCAACATCAAAATTCTCAACAGCATCAATTAAGCCTAGATTACCGGCCTGAATTAGATCCATATAAGATATTCCTCTACCCAAGTATTTTCTAGCTATACTAGCCACTAACCGAAGATTGCTGTTAATTAATAATTCCCTTGCCTTCATGTCACCGTTCTTATATTTTATAAATAATTCTTTTTCAAGAGGCACTGTTAATATTTTGTATTTACCTATCTCTTTAAAATATTGCTTAACTAAATTCGTATCATACTCAGTACTTATATTTTCCTCTTCTTCCTCATTTACTGGTATTTCTAAGGCTATATCGTCTTCTAAATAAATATTGTTTAACTCAAAATAAAAACTAAGCATTTTCCAAAGATATTCATTATTCTTTAATACATCCAATTCATCATCTTCTAATTCATTTAAAATCTGAACTATATATGTTCTTAGTTTTCTAGATTCTTTATATACTCCAAGTAACACCTTTTCATTAAAACAATTTATTTTTTTTAGGAGTAAACTTAAACTATTTAGATTCTTTAAAATTTCTTCTTTATTTTGGGTATTTTTGCAATTAGAATTTATATAGTTTGTAACAACAGAATAATCTCCCAATTCCGTTAACTTACTTGCATATTCAAAAAGTTTATTTTGAAATAAGCATGAAAAGTACTTTTTAAACGTAACATTTGATATTTTGTTTAAATCCATATTATATATGGTACGTTTTACTTCTCTAAAAAATAAACTTTTAAATGTTTCCTCATCTATATTCATAAACTTAAATTTTTTATAAGTTTTATCGCATAACGGATACAAGCAAGTTAGTAAATTGTTTTCTAGACTTTTGTTTCCTTTTCTAATATCCTCTATAACTTTTATTTCTGGATTCATTATTATCACCTTTTCTTTTTAAGGTATTTGTACGCCTTTATTTAGTTGCTATAATACCAAAAAAGTAATTAATAGTCAATTATTTTCATGTTGGTATTTTTACTAATATATGTTAAAATAAAGTAATATTAAAGGAAGTGGTTTTGTGGCAAGTGTTGGTATTGTATGTGAATATAATCCCTTTCATAATGGTCATTTGTATCATTTAAATAGTATTAGAAAACTATATCCTAATGATACGATTGTTTTGGTGTTAAGTGGAAATTTTACTCAGCGAGGAGATTTTTCAATAATTGATAAATGGACAAAGGTAAAGATTGCTAAGGAAATGGGAATTGATCTTATCGTTGAGCTTCCTTTTGTATTCGCAACACAATCGGCTGATTTTTTTGCTTATGGAGCTATTAGTCTTCTTGAAGCATTGAAAGTTTCAAAGATCGTTTTTGGAAGTGAAAATGATAATCTTGATGACTTGGAAGCGATTGCTAAATGCCAGGTTCAAAATGAAGATTTTGATAAATTGGTTAAAATTTATTCTAAGTTTGGGCTAAATTATCCTACTGCAGTTAGTAATGCCTTATATGATTTAACTGGCAAAAGAATAGATACTCCCAATGATTTATTAGGAATTAGTTATATAAAGACTATCTTAAAGAACAATTATAATATAAAACCAATATGTATTAAAAGAACTACTGATTATCATGATGATGTGTTAAACAATATAAGTAGTGCTACTGCAATTAGAAAAGCTTTAGAAAATGGTTTAGATGTTAGAAAGGCAGTACCTGAAGCAGTTATTAAGTATTTAGATTATGATAATCTACATTTTAAGGGAAAATATTTTTCTTTACTCAAATATCGAATTTTAACTGATAAAGATCTGTCTAGCTATCAAGGTGTTGATGAAGGTATTGATAAAAAATTAAAAAAAGAAGTTGTTTGCAGTACTTCATACGATGAACTAATTGATAGTGTGAAATCTAAAAGATATACTTATAATAGAATTAATAGAATGTTATTACATATTTTAGTTGGATTTACTAAAGAAATGTCTAAAAGTATGAGAGAAATTGATTATATAAGAATACTTGGTTTTAACGATAAAGGAAGAAACTATCTTAATAAGGTAAAAAAAGAGGTTAATTTACCAATACTTAGTCGTTTCAAAAGAGACTTTAGTCCTATTTTAGACTTGGAACTTAAAACAACAAGTATTTATGGTTTGATTAATAATGATAGAAATTTAATTTTAGAAGAATATAATAATCACTTGGGAGGAGAAAATAATGAAAAGTAATATGTTAAGAACTAAAAAAAAGGGACAACTTTATGTAGTATCTGGGCCATCGGCTTGTGGAAAGGATTCTATTGTTAAAAAGTTACTTGAAAAGAGAAATGATTTATGGTTATCAATTTCTTGCACTAGTAGAAAACCAAGACCCTTAGAAAAAGATGGAGTTGATTATTTTTTCTTAACAAAGGAAGAATTTGAAGAAAAAATAAGACAAAATAAACTGTTAGAATATGCAAAATATGCCGATAATTACTATGGTACTCCACTAGAAAGCATTGAAAAACATTTAAATAATGGTGATGACGTAATATTAGTGATTGAAATTCAAGGCGCTTTACAAATAAAGGAAATTTTACCGGATACATTATTTATCTTTATTCTTCCTCCTACTATGAAAGAGCTTAAAAGAAGACTTGAAAATCGTGGCACAGAGGATAAGGCAAAGATTGATAAACGATTCTTAAGAGCATATGAAGAGATTAATGAAGTAAGCAAATATAATTATGTTGTGGTCAATGATGATTTAGACGTAGCAGCAAAAAAAGTTGAGGCTATTTTAATTTCTGAAAAATGTCGCGTAGATAGAATTGAGGCAATCGATGTTGATAATATAGAAGAAAAAATCCATGAGGCTTTAATTAGCTAGACAATGGATTTTTTTATTTTGATATAAACTATGTATTGTTTTTTATAATATTCAACAAAAAAAGACCTTCGAGGTCTTTTAAAAACTAATCTTTAATTTCTTCTATCTTCATTAGGTTAGTTTGTCTATTATCACCAGTGTTAGGGAAACTTCCTGTTATTACAATTATGTCTCCTTTTTCTAGTTCCATTTTTTCTTTAGCACATTTAATACTTTTATCTAATACTTCATCTGTTGAACTACAAACTGGTAATATTACTGGATAGCATCCCCAGTTCAAAGCAAAACGTCTACCTGTTTTTTCATCTGGACATAAACCTAAAACGAGTGCATTTGGTTTTAAGTTACTAATTAATCTAGCTGTTGAACCAGTAATTGTAGCAGCACATATTAATTTTGCATCTAAGCGATTAGCACTTTCTACAACACATTCAGCAATAGCACTTGGTACATTGTCGGCTTGTTTTTTTATTGAAATATAATCAAATGCAGCGTATTTCTCTGTTGTTTCACAGATATTAGACATAGCTTGTACTGTTTCAACTGGATGCTTTCCAACAGTTGTTTCACCTGATAACATAACTGCATCAGTACCATCTAAAACTGCATTAGCGATATCACTAGTTTCTGCTCTTTTTGGGCGGTTATTTTCCATCATTGTTTCAAGCATTTCTGTTGCTACTATAGCAATTTTGCCCATTTGACGTGCTGTTCTAATCATACGTTTTTGAACGATTGGTAACATTTCACTAGGTATTTCAGTACCTAAGTCTCCACGAGCAACCATAACACCATCAGATACCTCTAAGATTTCTTTTAAGTTATCTATACCTAATTGGCTTTCAATCTTACAAATGATTTGTAAATCTTCACGATTATGTTCTTTTAATATTTTCTTTATTTCTAGTACATCTTCTTTGCATGAAACAAATGAAATAGCAAGATATTCTCCTCCATTTTCGCATGCATATTTTAAATCTTCACGATCTAAGTCACTAACATATGGAATATTTAATTTAACGCCAGGTACACTCATACTCTTGCGGTTTCCTAAAACTCCACCTGCTAATATTTTACAAGTAACTCCATCATCTTCTACTGATTCTACTACTAATCTCATTTTAGCGTTTTCTAGTAAAATAGTATCTCCTACTTTTAATGATGAGATTGCTTCAGGATGGTTAGTTGAAAATTTTTCTTCAGTTCCAAGAACTTCTTCTTTAACCATACGAATTGTTTTACCTTCTACTAATTCGATTTTGTCATTTTCTAACATACCACTTCTGAATTCTGGTCCTTTAGTATCCCAAAGAATTGCTACGTTCATTCCAGTTCTTTTTCTTACTTCACGAACTGATGAAATAGCAAGTTTTCTTTCCTCTAATGTAGCGTGAGTGAAATTTACACGAGCTACATTCATTCCAGCTAGAACCATCTTTTCCATTACATCAGGTTGATTTGATGCAGGGCCGATGCTGCAAACAATTTTTGTTTTTTTCATATATAACACTCCTTTACTTTTCTTCAGCAGATTTATTATATAACATTTTCTCTGAAAAATATAGTCTTATTTTTTATTTTTGACATTTTGGGCAATAATATGTACCCCTTCCATTAATATGGGTTACTATAATTTGGCTATTACAGGTTGGACATAGAGCATTTTTCTTACCATGTACATTAAGTTTTGCTTGAAAAAGGCCATGAACTCCTTCACTAGATGTAAAACTTTTAATTGTAGTTCCTCCAAGTTTTACTGCCTCACTTAAGATTATTTTTGTATTATTAATAATTGTTAAACATTCATTGCGTGATATATCACAACCTCTACGCATAGGAGAAATCCCACTTTTGAATAGTATTTCATCATCATAGATGTTACCTATACCACAAATAATATTTTGATTAAGTAAAATTGTTTTTATTGGTAATTTTAACTTGTGAATCTTATCAAATAAATAGTCCTCTGTTATATCATCATAAAATTCTTTTCCTAGTTCACTTAAAGGCTTTACTTTATAAGTATCCTCTTTCGGAATAAGATACATTTTCCCAAATTTTCTTACATCATGATATCTAAAACTTATTTCATCATCCAAAATAAATTCTACATGTTCATGTTTAGTGATTTCATCTCCTTTATTTCTGAAAAAAAATTTTCCTTCCATTCTAAGATGTATAAGTAGAGAATAATCATCCAATTCAATAACTATAAATTTTCCCCTAGTGGTAATACTATTAATTTTTTGACCTATTATTTTCTTTTTAAACTCTTTGGGTGTAGGAGATGCTATTATATTGTCCCAATAAATAGCACAATCAGTTATTCTTTTTCCTACAATTCTCGGTATCAAATTTTTTACGACTGTCATTACTTCTGGTTTTTCTGGCATAGTATTCACTTCCCATCCTATTTATTTTGCTTCATACCAATTGTTACCTATTTCAATATCTACTTTTAATGGAACCTTCAAAGTAAATGTATTTTCCATAATATCTTTTACTATTTGCTTTACTTCTTCTAACTCACTTTTTATGACATTAAATACAAGTTCATCGTGTACTTGAATTAACATTTTACTTTTTAGACCACGTTTATTAAATTCATTATAAATTTCAACCATAGCTTTCTTTAATATGTCGGCAGCTGTTCCTTGAATTGGAGTATTTAGAGCCATTCTTTCACCACTGCTTCTGATCATATAATTTTTACTCTTAAGTTCTTCAACAACTCTTTTTCTGTTCATTAATGTTCTAACATACCCTTTTTCATAGGCATCTTTTTTCTCTTGCTCCATAAATTCGTGGATTCCGGGGAAAGTATTTAGATAATTTTCAATGAAGTTTTTAGCTTCTTTCATATCTATTCCTAAATCTTCTGATAAACCAAAGCTGCTAATTCCATATAAAATACCAAAATTAACTGCTTTTGCACTTCTTCGCATGTCTTTAGTAACCTCTTCAATTGGTACTTTAAATATCTCTGAAGCTGTTTTGGCGTGAATATCTTTCCCTTCTTTAAATGCATCTATTAAATTCTTTTCGTTAGACATAGAAGCAAAAACACGTAATTCTACTTGGGAATAATCACTAGACATTAATACTGAATCTTCGTCTGCAATGAAAGCTTTTCGAATAAGCTTTGAAAAATCACTTCTGGCTGGAATATTTTGTAAATTAGGACTTATACTAGATAATCTACCTGTACGAGTTAGAGTTTGCGTGAAGATTGTATGAATCCTTCCATCATCTCTTACTTCTGCCTTTAACCCTACAGCATAATTTGTATATAGTTTAGCTAATGTTCTATATTCAAGAATCTTTGGAACTATTGGATGCTCATATATAATTTTATCTAAAATGTCCTTACTAGTAGAGTATTTATTATCCTTTGTTTTCTTTGGATATCTTATTTTTAAATCTTCAAATAAGACTTTGGCAAGCTGTGATGGACTCATAATATTAAATTCACACATTGCATCACTATAAATGTCTTTTTCCAATTCATCCATTTTTTTCTTTAATTCTATTTCAATTACCCCTAAATATTCTTTGTCAACTTTAATTCCAGTAATTTCCATATCTGCAAGTACTGTTGTAAGGGGCATTTCTATATCTTTAAATAATGATTCTTCTTCATTTTCTTTTAATTCATTTATAACTTGTTCTTTTGTTTCATAAATGAACTTTGCTTTACTGCAACAAAGTTGTTTTAAAGTTTCTAAATCTACATCTTTAGGTCTTTTTTCTGTACCATATGAATCTTCGTATGGAGTAATGTTATAATCAAAATTACTAGCTACAAAACTAATGTCATCTTTAACTGTATAATCTAATAAATACATTCCAATCATGGCATCATAATTGCAATTATTAATTTTAATACCTAAATTATTTAAAACTACTATACTTTTTTTCAGATCGTATGTCATTTTAGAAGAACTACCTTGAAATAAATCTTTATGTTCTTCAATATCTTGTGGTGATAGAAAATAGCCTTTTTCTCCATCATATATTCCAACACCTAAAATAGTACTCTTACTATAAACTGGTCCTCTTGTTTCTAAATAAAAGGAAAATGGTTTAACTCCTAATGTAGAGATATCAGAAAGTAGAATTTTATCCTCTTTTTTTGGCATTTTTTCTGTAAAACTATCATTACTATTCATATCAAAATTAATTTTTCTTAATAGTGAGTGAAATTCTAATTCTTCAAGTATGGATTTAAATTTTTGAAAATCATAACCATTATATTTGCAATCTTCTAAAGTAAAGTCAATGGGTACCTCACGATAAATGGTTGCCAAATCATAACTCATATATGCATTTTCTTTATCAGTAATCAACTTTTCACGAGTTTTAGGAGAAATACCTTCAAGATTTTCATAAACACCATCCAAACTACCATACTTTTCTAGTAAATTAATAGCTGTTTTTTCTCCTATTCCTTTAACTCCTGGTATATGGTCACTTGGATCTCCCATAAGTGACTTCAAATCAATCATTTTAATTGGATCTACTTTATAAGTTTTTCTAAACTCCTCCTTATCCATCATGATATGACCGCTTTGTTTTAATAATTTTACAATTACTTCATCACTTATTAGTTGTAATAAATCTTTATCACTACTAACAATAGTTGCTATAAATTGGTCTTCTTCATCGACTATTTTTGCTAAAGTACCAATTATATCATCTGCTTCATAATTATCAATTTCAAAGTGTTTTATTCCCATGGTATCTAAAACTTCTTTAGCCTTTGGAAATTGTAATTTTAACTCTTCTGGCATGGCCTGTCTTCCTGCCTTATAGTCATCATATTTGTCGTGTCTAAATGTCTTACCTTTATCAAAAGCAACTAAAATATAGCTTGGGCTTTCTTCTTTAATAATTTTATTCATCATATTGATAAATCCATATAATGCATTAGTAGGAAACCCCTTCCCATTACGCATTATATTGCCACTATAACTAGTTGCATAAAAACTCCTAAATAATAGATTATTACCATCTACTAAAATTACTTTCTTCATGTTATATCACCTACTCAATTATAACATACTTTTTGTAGTTAATATATTTATTTTATAATTGTAACTGAACCATTAGTGTTCCTATAAACATCTTGTTTATCAAGCCTCATTATTCTATCACTCATCAAAAATACTATTATTAAAAATATTATATATATACCTAATAAACTAAAACCCTTCTTTAATACTTTTTCCATAATAACATCTCCCTTCAATTACACTTAAATTATATCTAATACATTTGTTCGTGTCAATTGCTTTTTAAACATTTGTTTGACATTTTACAATTAAAATGTTAATATTATTTTAGCGAGGAGTGATAATATGGAAAAACTTACCGAAAGTCAGTATAATATCCTACAAGTCTTAAAAAAATTGATAGCTGAAAGAGGTTTTCCTCCTACTGTTAGGGAAATTGGAGAGGCTGCTCATTTGTCATCGCCTGCGACTACGCATTTTCATTTAAATAAATTAGCAGAAAAGGGATATATTGAGAAAGGTAATGGAAAAAACAGAACTATTAAATTGTTAGTAGAAAATGAATTTTTACAAAAAGATGATGATATTGTTGATGTTCCTCTACTTGGAAAGGTTACAGCTGGTTCTCCTATAGAAGCTATTGAGATGCCTAACGAGTTCTTTCCTTTACCTGCTAACTTGATTGCTGGCAAAAAAGAGGTATTTACTTTAAAGGTAAGTGGTGAAAGTATGATTAATGTCGGAATATATGATGGTGACATTTTAATCGTAGAAAGAAAAAATACAGCTGTTAATGGAGAAACAGTTGTAGCGATGAATGAAAATAATGAAGTTACAGTGAAGACTTTTTACAAGGAAAAAGATCATTTCAGATTGCAACCAGAAAATGATACCATGGCTCCAATTATTTTGGATAAGGTTACTATCTTAGGTAAGGCAATCGGATTATATAGAAAATTTTAAAAGAGGTTACACATTTTAAAATGTAATCTCTTTTTATTTGTTCTTTTTAATTTTACTATAATCTTTATTTGCAGAATTAGGCCTCTTAATATTTAAATACATTCTCAATAGCTTGTGCCTTATATTCTCATTTTGATAAATAATATTGCAAATAGCAATTATATCATTGCGAGGATTTAAAAGCTCTTCTAGTTCCGTATCACATATTAACTCATTATTTAAGACATTCTCTTTATAATTATTAATTAAGTCTAATATAATATCTGTATAACAAATTTCATCTGAAAAGAATAATTCTGACATGGTGTTTGAAAAAGATATAATATTTTCTTCTACTACGTCACCATTATTTGACGAAGATATGCTTTCATCATACTCTTCTAAAAATTCATGTAGAGTTAATGGTGCGGCATAATAAAGATAATCAAGAATATGTAATTTGGAGACTTGCTTTAAATAATCATATTTTAGTTTGCAATCGTTTAGTATTCTTCTTTGTTCACTTGAATCTAGAGATGTAAAGAAAATAGATGAATTAAGCATTTCAATTAAATCATATGGATTCTCGTTTATATAGAGCTCAAGATCATCAATATCATTAATAGTTTCCTCATAAAAGCGAATGGTTTCTTTATCTTCTTCTTCATAATTATTATCCATAATACTAGTAAATAACAATTTATAATCATCTAAAAAAATAATACTTATAATACTTTGATATAATTTCTCATTTTCCTTTAATACTTCAAACATTGGTAGTACTTTATCACATATTAAATCATAATCATCTGATGTAGATAATTCCTTTTTAAATAAATTAGAAATTTCATTTCTTAAAATGAATGTGGCATTATTAAAATTCATAAGTACTTGTTCCTCCGACATTCTTTAACTTTTGTTTTATTTTTGGCTTACAGTTATTAATATAATTACTATTTGCTTCAGACTTAAAGGTATCAGTATAATTATAAATGCTATCGTATAATTCTAAAATAAGAATTTCTTGAAAGGTGAAATTTTCTCCAATTTCTGCCATCAAATATTCTAAATCCCATTTTTCTATTTTATTTAGTAGTTCATCATTAGTATTGTCAACTTTATAATATTTACTTTTAAACAACATGTTTTTATAATACTCTTTAATTATTGGTAACATTAAATCATAATAATTATCTGGGTCACTATAATATAAGGAATGAAGGGTACTAGAAATTTCTGATACTGATTTTTTCTTGGCCTCTTCTTCATTATATTTTAAATTTTTATTAAATAATATTTTTATGTCTTCTGGTGTATATCTACAAGTATAACAAAATCCTTCTATGTAATGATAAGGAAAAAATTTTTTTAAATAGTCATTTAAATCTTTATTATCTAAAAATAACTTTCTTTTATTAAAATATGACATTTTCTGAAACTCTTCAAATGATGATATAAAGTCGCAAATATATGAAGGAACAGTTTCTATTTGATTTAAAAGATCATTCATATTTTTTACACTTGATTTAAATTCTTCAAAAATTTGTTTTTCTTCATTATAAAAATCATTTTCTTCATTGTTATTAATGAGACAAAAGTCATGATAAAACATGCCTAATAATAATTTGTACTCTTTGTAATTTTTTATTTTCATTTTCTGAAAAACAAGAAGCAGTGCTCCCTCATATTCTTCTTCTACATGCTCATAAAAATTTTTGTTGTCTTTTAAGTCACTAAATCTAGTCTCCTTATTAGCAACTCTTATATTACATTTTCTTTCTAAACTTCTAAGTTCTTTTTGAATTTGTGAGCGCAAATCTATAGTCGGAGTTGTCACATCATTTATATAATATTTATTAGGCATATACATCACCTCATTATTGTTTATTATCTTTAGTAAGAGTTTTTATAATATAACTTGAAATAAGTAATCCAGCACTAGGAGGCACAAATGAGTTAGAGGGTATTACACCATGAATTTTATTTTTGGGCACTTCTCTACTACACATTACATATAGCTTTTTATTAATTTTTTGGTCTTTTAGGTACTTTCTTATTCTTCGTGCTATAGGATCACCAGATGTTTTCATCACATCAATAATTTCTAAATCTTCAGGATTCTGTCTATTTCCCGTTCCCATAGAGGAAATTATTTTAATGTTGTTTTTAAGACAATATTTAATTATGCTTTCTTTAACTTTAATACTATCACAACAATCAGCAACATAATCTATATGATAGTTAAATAGTTCTTTATAATTCTCTTCGGTAATTAATTTATTAATACAGATTACTTCACATAGAGGATTTATATCTTTAATTCTTTCTTTAAAACATTCTGTTTTATATTTACCTATTGTTGATGAGAGTGCTATTATTTGTCTATTGATATTTGTTATATCAACAGTATCATAGTCTACTAAAATAAGGGTGCCTATATTTGAACGAGCAAGAGATTCAACTACATATCCTCCTACTCCTCCTACTCCTAGAACAAGGATTGTTTTTTTTGATAAGTCGTTTACTTTTTCTTTTCCAAAATAGGCTTCTAATCTTAAAAAACGGTTTTCATTAATACTTTTCATTAGGCTGCATCATCCTCATAAACTTTTACTTTTTTCTTGGCACTATGAATTAGATCTAGAGGTTTATTACTAACTGTTTTATATAAATATGATAATTTAGAGTATTCTCTTTGATTATTTATAGCAATGTCATAATAGTGTTTTAAGTTTATATAGTCTTTACTATTAACTGGCTCTAAAAATTCTAAAATTCTTTCAAAATCAGCAAGTGAAATGATTGATTTATTTATAATAGTAAAATCAAATTGATCAAAATCTTTAATTAGTCTGAATAACTTACCTAAATTATTATCAGAAATATATTTACTAATATTTAATCGTTCTAAATTGGCAGATGCATATTCTATTTTCTCTAAGCTAGACTCTGAAATTATGTCAAACACTTGAAGCTTTTTTAAGTCAAGATAACGATTCTTTTGATTTGGGGTTCTATTTTTTAAATCTAGGATAAGGGTTCCTATAAGACTATCAAACTCATCAGAAATTTTATCAGTGATTTTAGTAATTCTGTAAACGTCATATTTATTATTGTCATCTGTTTTGGTTGATATCAAAATGCTTTTATTCCCTGATTTAGAACTTAGGCGTACAAATTCCATTACTGATGATGTTGTTGATGTTGTAAGGTGTTTTAAGTTTAAATATTCATAATAACTATTACCATTTACAACTATGTCACTTGGTCTAATGTCTTTTGTATAAAATTCATCACTTACTTTTACTGCATTTTTTAGATTTACTCCAACATTTAATATTCTGTTACGATTAACTATAGGAAGTACTAGCATATAAATCACCTCAATATATCGCTTATTATAACATATTTCATGTTATTTTACAAAAAAACATGTAAAATATGCAAAAAAAAATGCCAAAGGAGCGTTCTTGGCATAACGATAAAACCTGCTCTTATATACAGGTGGGTATCTCTAGTCTATCTTTAGGATTCCTATTTAATAAACAGGCATTCAACACGGATAAACTTTATCAAGATTCCCTTATCGTCTCTTTAGTCGGTTTTATAATTGCTAGTATCGCATCCTTTAGACAATTATATTGTACCACATATCTAATATTTTATACAACCTTATAATATTTATTTTACTAAATTTTACATTTTCCTATTATTTTTTCTTGCATATATTACTGTAGGTGATTTTATGTATTTTAAAAGCAAAGATATCCGTATGTATTATGAAAAATATGGAAATGGCAAAGATATAATGTTAATACTTCCTGGTTGGGGTGAAACACGTAAGACTTTTGATAAAATTATTGAGTATTATAAAAATATTTATACTATTTATATTATGGATTATCCTGGTTTTGGAAACACTAAATTTCCAAGTAGAGATTTAACAATTTATGATTATGCCTTCTTAATAAAAGAGTTTATGATTTCAGAAAAGATTAGCAATCCAGTTTTACTCGCCCATTCTTTTGGTGGAAGAATAGCTATTATTTTAACGGGTTATTTTAATATTAAAATAGAGAAAATGATACTTATGGATATAGCAGGAATTAGAAGAAAAAGTATTAAACGATGGTTGAAACAAAAAATTTATAAATTTAGAAAAAAATGTAGTGTATTTTTGCCAAAGTGTTTTAGAAAAAATTATTTAAAACGGCTTAAAAATAAATATGGTTCTACTGACTATAATAATTTAGGAAAGAATATGATTAAAACTTTTACTAATGTTATCAATGAAGATTTAAGAAAATATGTTAATAAAATAAGCAGTCAGGTTTTGTTAATTTGGGGAATGAGAGATATAGATACACCATTAAAAGATGGATACTTTTTTAATAAAAAGATAAAAGATTCGGCCTTAATTATATTTCCTTATGGTACTCATTTTACATACTTAGAATATCATATACAAATTCTTAGTATCATTGATTGCTTTGTTAATAACACGTAAAAAGGTCTTTAGTTATTACTAAAGGCCTTTTAATATTGGATTCCCCAAACTACATAATATTTGGCTTCGCTGCCACAACAAACACATTTATCATCAATAAGTTTTTTATTTTCTAATATACATCTTGATTTACAACCTCTGATTTCTTTAATTTTTTCTTCACATTTAGGATTTCCGCACCACATAGCGTGAATAAATCCTGGCTGAGTTTCAAGAATTTGTTTCATTTCATCTAAATTATGAGCTTCAAATGTCAATTTGTCTCTTCGTTCTTTTGCTCTTTCATACATATCATGCTGGATTGTTTCTAATAGATCTTTTATATATTTTACAATATCAATATTCTTAGCAACATCCATTTTTTCTCTAGTGTCTCTTCTTGCAACAACAATTTTATTTTGTGCTAAATCGCGTTCACCAATTTCTATTCTTACAGGAATTCCATTTACTTCTGCTTCTGCAAATTTAAAACCTGGTGATTTTTCGGTATCATCTATATACGCAACTACACCATTATTTAGTAATTTTTCTTTATATTCTTCAGCTATCTCCTTTACTTCTTCACTTTTACCAATTGGAATAATAACTACCTGTTTTGGAGCAATACGAGGTGGTAAAACCAAACCATAATCGTCACTATGAACCATGATTAAAGCTCCAATCATTCTTGTTGTTGTTCCCCATGATGTTTGGTAAACATATTCTTCTTTATTTTCTTTATTAGTAAATTTAACATCATAAGCTTTAGAAAATTTCTGTCCAAAATAATGTGATGTTCCAGCTTGTAAACTAACTCCATTATACATTAGAGCTTCATTTGTTAGTGTATATTCAGCACCAGAAAATTTTTCTTTTTCAGTCTTTCTTCCTCTAATTGAAGGGATTGCTAAGACATTATTATGAAAGTCATGGTAAACTCCCATCATTTGATCTGTTTCTTTTTCAGCTTCTTCTTTAGTAGCATGTACTGTGTGACCTTCTTGCCATAAGAACTCACGACTTCTAAGGAATGGTCTAGTTTCTTTTTCCCAACGGAAAACATTACACCACTGATTGTATAACATTGGCAAATCACGATGAGACTTAACATGATTATGATAATAATCACAGAAAAGTGTTTCACTTGTTGGACGAATACAAAGTTTCTCATCCAATTTTTTACTGCCACCTTCTGTTACCCAAGCGACTTCAGGGGCAAAACCTTCTACTAAATCTTTTTCTTTATTTAACATATTTTCAGGTATTAATAAAGGCATTTGGCAGTTCACATGTCCTAATTTTTTAAATTCTTGATCCAAAATACTTTGCATTTTTTCCCAAATGGCATAACCGTTTGGCTCTATAACAATACATCCTTTAACAGAAGAATAATCTGCTAAATGAGCAGCTTTTACAACGTCTGTATACCATTTAGCAAAGTCAACATCTCGTGATGTTATTTTTTTATTATCTTTTTCCATACTACCCTCTTTTCTTATAACAGAAAAAAACTATTACATATATTTACTCATAGATTTCATCATTTGATTTATTTGCTTTTGATTAGGTTTTCTACCCATTTGACTCATTAAATCTTTAATCATAGCTTCATTAATAGGTGGGTTTTTCTTTAAATATTTTTTTGTAACAGTACGGGCAATAAAAAAACCAATAACTGCTCCAATAATTAAACCAATTAATACTAATAATATATCATGTAACATATAATCTCTCCTTTTCCTCTTATATTTTACTAGATTTTTCTTTATTCGTAAAGGGTGAGTTATAATGAAGCCTTAATAAGTACCTATTAATTTATTATTTTTATAAATATCTTTTAAAAAGAAATAGTCGTTATTTGCAAAGTCACAGACAAAAAAATTAGGATTTTCTTTATATAAACCTTTAAAAAAATAATTTTGATCTTTACTACTACTTATTTTAATATATGTTTTCTTTACTTCCATAGTAGTTATTTCTGATAAGTAGAAATTATTATATATATGTATATTACATCTTTTACTATATGGAATGTCTTGGTGTAATGTAATAAAGAGGCGACGATCTAATTCTTCTTTTGGAAGGGGTTTTATTAATTGACAAAAAAGCTGTTTTCCATATATTATATTGTCTTTTTTGATGTTATATACCTGTTTTAAAAGATTATAAAGGGAAATTTCATAATTATAATATAAAGCTAAATATTCATCTCTAATATCAAATACAAAAAAAGTTCTCATTTTATCACCTATTTCTATTTAAGTATAAAATTTGAGAACAATATTTTTTGTCGAATTATATTATTTAATAAGATTTTCTACTTTCTTTTCTAGACTATCAGTATCAAAGCCGTATTTCTTTAAGACATCATCTTTTTTACCACTAGCTCCATATTCTTCTTGTGATATTATATATTTGTCATTAAATATTAGTTTATTCCATACAACACTTGGCGCTTTTTCGATAACAATTTTTTTCTTTTCTACTGGTAAAATTTCATCTATATATTCATCTGTTTGTTTTAAAAAAGTATTTAATGAAGGCATGCTCACAACTCTTAGGTCAAAACCTTTTGTGAAAAGACGATCACTTATTTCTATGGCTTGGTGTAGTTCTTCACCAGAAGATATTAATATTCCATCTAATTGTCTTTGCTCTTTTTTGACGATATATCCGCCATATTTAACATTATTTATAGAAGTATTTTCTAGGCACTTTACAGGACTCTTAGTAAGAACTATTGCCTTAGGATTATCATTTGATGACATAATTATTTTGTATACACCAGCCACTTCATTGGCATCACATGGTCTATAAACGTCTAAATTAATAGTATTTCTTAGAGTGTTTAATTGTTCAATTGGTTGATGAGTTGGACCATCTTCACCGACGCTAATAGAATCATGAGTAAAAATATATGTTACTGGTAGATGCATCATACAAGCTAGGCGCATTGCTGGACGCATATAATCACTAAATGCTAAAAATGTTGCCCCATATGCACGATATCCTACTAAACTTAGACCATTTAAGATTGAGGACATAGCATGTTCTCTTACACCAAAATAAATATTTTTACCGGCATAGTTAGATTCTTCAAAATCTTTGCCATCTTCTATATAATTTTTACAACTAGAAAATAGATCGGCACTACCACCAAATAAAAGATTAGAAGCCTTACTGTAAGCATTTAAGACTTTACCAGCAGTTAGGCGAAGTTCTGCTTCTTCATTTGATATATCTAAATCATTTATAACAATATCTTTTTTATTAGCCATTAGTGAATTAATAAAATTTAAATCTTCTTCTGATAGTTTGGCTAACTTTTGTTCAAAGTCTGAAACAAGGTTAGCATTTCTTTCATTTATAAGATATTGAAAGTCTTCCATTGCTTCAAGGGATACTGTAAATGATACATCACGAAGATTTAATTTTTGCTTTATAGATGAAATATCATCTTTTTCAAGTGGTGTTCCATGGCATAAATTACTACCCTCTAGTTTTGAATACTGACCAATATTTGTTGATACTTCTATTAGAGTTGGTTTATCACTTAATTTTGCTTGGTCAATAGCAGCACTAATCATAGCGGAGTCTTCACCATTTAAAACTTCTAAAGTATTCCAACCTAAACCTTCATAAATTAAGCGAACGTTTTCTGTAAAGGTTAGTTTTGTTTTACCGTCTAGAGATGTTTTATTAGAATCATATAGAACAATTAAGTTATTTAGTTTAAGAGTTCCAGCAAGAGATGCTGCCTCATAGCTTACCCCTTCCATTAGGTCTCCATCACTACATAAAACATAAGTTTTGTAATCAACTATGTCTTCTTTAGAATGTAGTAAGGCATTGGTATGTTTTTGTCCCATTGCCATTCCAACGGCACTAGCAAAGCCTTCACCTAATGGACCTGTTGACATATCTACCCCTGGTGTTTTGTTATATTCTGGATGACCTGGTGTAAGTGAGTCAAGCTGTCTAAATGATTTTAAATCATCTAATTCAATATCAAAACCTGCCATAAATAGTGTTGCATAAAGCAAGCTTGAAGCATGACCAGCACTTAGAATGAAACGATCACGATTATAAAAGTTAGGATTACTAGGATCAAATTTTAAATGATGAGCATAAATAGTATAAATAATTGGAGCTGCATCTAAAACTATACCTGGATGACCGCTTTTAGCATTATCTATCATATCGATTCCAAGCATTCTAATGGTATCAATTATTTTTTGTTCATTTATAGGATTATCATTATTTTTAGTAACACGCACAATAATCACTCCTTGTTTATATTATACATTTTAAAGATATATATTTCAACTTTATTTTGTAAACCTTAAATTATGTAAAGAAAAAACTTCGTTTCTTTTTATCTAAAAAACGAAGTTTTACTTAATTTATTATATTTTAATTAGTCTTTTTTTCACTATTTATTGTAAAATGTTCATCAATATAGTCAATTGTTACTGTAGAAGAAGGTTTGATCTCGTTATTGATTAATTTTTTAGCTAATAATACTTCAATTGTTCTATTAACTACTCTTTTTAATGGTCTAGCACCATAAGCTACATCGTATCCTGTATCTACTAAATATGATTTAGCTCTATCTGTTAAAACTATTGAAATGTTACTTTCTTTTAATCTATCCTCTATTTGAGCAATAATTTTATCTAGTATTTGTCTAATTGTTGATTTTTGTAGTTCATTAAAGATAATTATTTCATCGATACGGTTGATAAACTCTGGTCTAAAGTAATTTCTTACTTCATCTAAGACTTTTTCTTTATTGCCTTCAAGAACATAATTACTTCCAAGGTTTGATGTCATAATGATAATTGTGTTTTTAAAATCTACTGTTCTACCATTGGAATCTGTTAATCGTCCATCATCTAGAATCTGTAATAAAAGATTTAAAACTTCAGGATGAGCTTTTTCTATTTCATCAAATAAAACTATACTATAAGGATTTCTTCTAACGGCTTCAGTTAATTCCCCACCTTCATCATATCCAACATATCCTGGAGGGGATCCAATTAATCTAGAAACTGAGAATTTTTCCATATATTCACTCATATCAATCCTAACCATGTGCTTTTCATCATCAAATAATTCATAAGCAAGGCTTCTAGCTACTTCTGTTTTACCAACTCCTGTCGGACCCAAAAACATAAAGGAACCAATTGGTCTATTAGGATCTTTAATACCACTACGACTTTTTAGAATAGCATCACTTACGAGCTTAATAGCCTCATCTTGACCTTTTACTCTATTCTTTAAATTATCTTCTAAAAGAAGAAGCTTTTCACGCTCGCTACTTACTAATTTAGATATTGGAACGTTTGTCCATCTAGAAATTACCGCAGCTATATCGTCTGGTGTAACTACATCACTTATAAGTTGATTTTTAGTTTTGGCTCTTAATTCACTTAATTCTTTTTCAAGTTCTGGAATTGTACCATGTTTTAATCTAGCGGCAGTTTCAAGATCATATTCATTTTCAGCCTTCGATAAAGAAAACTTAGCCTTTTCTAGTTCTTCTTTTTTATCTTTAATTTTATCAATTATTTCTTTTTCACTATTCCATTTTTCTTTAAGATCATGTTCTTTGCTCTTAAGATTTGTTAGTGTTTCTTCTAGCGAAAGAACTCTTTTTTTACTTATATCATCTTTTTCTTTTTTTAAAGCTTCACGTTCAACCTCAAGACGCATTATTTCACGTTCAAGATTATCAAGTTCTTCTGGAACACTATCCAACTGAACTCTAATAGTTGCACAGGCCTCATCTATTAAATCAATAGCTTTATCGGGCAAGTATCTATCAGTAATATAACGGTTTGAAAGATTGGCAGCAGTCACTAGAGTTCTATCTTGAATAGTTACTCCGTGATGTATCTCAAATCTTTCTTTCAAACCACGTAAAATGGTAATTGTATCGATTATCGAAGGTTCACTTACTTTGACTTTTTGAAAACGTCTTTCAAGTGCACCATCTTTTTCAATATATTTACGATATTCATTTAATGTTGTCGCACCAATTACTTTTATTTCTCCACGGGCAAGCATAGGTTTTAAGATATTTGAAGTATCCATTCCGCCTTCGGAATTACCAGCGCCAACAATAGTATGGATTTCATCAATAAACATGATGATTTCTCCTTCACTTTTTTTGACTTCATTTAAGACTTTCTTTAAACGCTCTTCAAATTCTCCCCTATATTTAGCTCCGGCAATTAAGGATGCCATATCTAGTTCCCAAATAGTTTTATTTTTTAGGCTATTAGGAACATCTCCTTTAACAATTCGTTCAGCAAGGCCTTCTACTATAGCGGTTTTTCCGACACCGGGCTCACCTATTAAAACTGGGTTATTTTTAGTTTTTCGAGATAAGACACGTGTAATGTTACGTATTTCTTCATCCCTACCAATGATGGGATCCATTTTACCTTCTTTGGCTCTTTCAGTAATATTACGACCATATTTTTCTAGAACATTTTCTTCTTCATTATTATTAAACATAATATCACCCCTCATTGTTAATTATAGCACTATTTTAGCACTTGTCAATAGAGAGTGCTAATTATTTAGAAAGTATGTAGAAATATTTAAATAGGTAGCAAAGCTTACCCATAATAAATATGGTATTTGTAAAAGGCCAGCTAACTTTTCTTTTCTGTAAAACACTCTTATCATTCTAATCACTAATATAAGGAGAAGAAGAATAATTAAAATAGAAAATAGTCGCCATTTAAAAGTAAAGAAAAATATTGGCCAACTTAAATTTACAATCAACTGTTCATAATAGACTTTTTTTGTCTCGTTATCGTGTAAATTGTTTATTTCAAGTCGTGCAAATGATATGCCCATTAAAGTATATAATATGCTCCAAACTATAGGAAAAATGATGCCAGGCGGAGAAAGTGGTGGTTTAGATAGTGTTTCATAATCCATAGTTTTGGATGTTATAAAGCCTACTATTCCTCCTAGTATTAAAGGAAGAAGAATGGATTTTAAATATATTTTAAATTTATTCATGAATTGCCTTCTTTCATATTAATAATTTATGGAAAGAAAAACATAAATATACAAAAAAGTGTACTTTTTTTGAGTACACTGTTATTATAACTTCAACTTGACTACTTTTAAATCTTTTTGCTTGTTTCTTCATTTAGTGGAAGTAAGTTATTTAAATCTTCTAGTGAAGAGGCATCAAATATAGCAGATGCAATATTTATTTTTTCTATATATGGGTGAGCTTTCTTAGGAATAAGCTCTTCTTCATCGCTACCTACTAAATTTATAATTTCTTCTAATGTTTTATCATTAAATAACTTTAAAAGTTCAGATATATAAAAAGCAACTTTTGCAGTTTTACTATTATTGATAATAGAACTTGCTTTTTCTAAATCTTGATATGTATTATTACTATTTAAAAGTAATGTTTGATATGATGAAGTAAGTGATGATGCATAAAGATCATCTTTTGCACCAACTATTTTTTTAGCTAAATTAATTTCTTCATTATAACTTAGTTTTTTATTTACACTATAAGATGTTAAAAAGTTAGTTGTAAGATTTTTCTTAGTAATAGTTGGTGCCTGTTCAACAAATTTCATCATTTCTTTTTCTTCACTACTACTTCTTAAGTCATTAATGTATGATGATAACATAATTTGAGATAAGAACTTTTCTTGGTCTTTGTTATCTATGATTTCTTGAAATAAATCCATTGTTTCTCGATGAGTTCTTTTTGATAATATATCTCTACTAAGCATAATATTTCTAGAACATAGTGGATACATTTCGTTGGCCCAACTAATACATTCTAATTGTTCATTTATATTTCTGTTTTGTAAAAGATTTTTATCTAGCATCATAGAATAAACAGCTGCTCTTTTATGTGGGTTCAAAACTTGTTTAATATAATTTATAAATGGTAATACATCTTCTTTACTACGAAATTTTTCAAAGTCAGGAGTATTTATTAATGATGAGATATCAGAAAGTATTTCTTTATCGCTAATATCTATAATGGCGTTTTCAATTGATTCTAAGTTTTTAAAACCTTTTTTCTTCAACTGAATTAAAAGACTACTCTTATAGCCAAATACTAATCTACGACGTTCTGCTTCATCTGTTAATTTGTTTTTAGTAATGCTAATGTTTCTTTTTTCTTGTTTTTGTTGGCTGATTTTATCATGAATACTCCAAACAAGTTCACATGTGGCGCTATCATCTAAAACTTTAATTTGCTCTATATATGATTCTTTTTCTTCTTTAGAGATTTGCTTATCTTTGAAAAATAAAACTACGGCAACGGCTTTTCCTTTTAGAGTAGTATCTTCTAGGAATATATGATTAAGATATTCTAATCTATCTTTCAACTCTTCTACATCTTGGTTATTTAAAAGATAATTTAAATATTTTATTCTTTCAGGATCCTTAGTTCCTAAAACACTATTTACTAGTGTTTTGTAAGCAATCACCTCTTTTTTATCATTAAATTTCTGACTATCAAAAAGATTATCTAAGGCATCTAATGTTTCTGTTTGAAGAAATTTTGATGTTTTGATATCTCTTATTAGAGATAGTTGTTGTTCAAATGAAATATTTTTATATGTATAAGATTTTTGAAGAACTCTGGCATTTACTTTAAAAAGAATATGTTCATCAGAACAACTATTAATTTCTCCTACTAATTGTTCTAACTCTTCTGGAGTACGGTATTCCCAGTGCATAGATTCTGATAAAAGTTGCATATTCTTCCAACTTTTATCTGGCATATCACAATCAAGGACAGCATTAATAAGTCTTTTTCTTTGTTCTTCTTTAACGTCATATATAGGAAAAATATCATTATAACAGGTATCAAAAAAGTCAATTATTCCTGTTACTAAGTAATCATCTTTATTATTAATTTTTTTTATTATATCAAGATCTTTGGTATAAGATAGTATTCTTGTTAATTGATTAGCAAGCATTATTTTCACCCTCTTCATTATTTATATACTCTATAACTTTATTTATAGTATTAGAAAAATTATTAAAATCAACATCAAACCAAACAACAGGCATTTGGTGATTAAAAAATGTAAATTGTCTTTTAGCGTATCTTCTAGAATTCTTTTTGATATCATCTTTTACTTCTTCTAGCGTTTTTGTTTTATTAAAATAGTCAACAAATTCTTTATAACCAATACCGGTATTAAGAGCCTTAGAAGTCTCATAGAACGACTCTAGGTTAGTAACCTCATCTAATAAACCAGATTTAAACATTTCATCAACCCTATTATTTATTCTTTCATATAATACTTCTCGTGGTGCCTTAATTCCTATAAAGATAGTATCATATAACAATTTGTCTTTATTGTTTGTAATAGGTTCTTCGTTTTCTAATTTATTTAATAATCTTACTAGTCTTTGGCGATTATGAAGATGTGGAGGATTAACAATTTTATAGCTCTTAATTTTTTCAAGAAGTTTCTCATTTGATAAGTCATCATAACTATTATAACTAGTATTTTCGATGAATGTATAATCGTATAAAGCAGCTTTAATGTATAAACCTGTTCCTCCAACGATAATAACATTTTTCCCCTTCTTTTTAATTTCTGCTATTTTGTTACGACAGGCCAATTGATAATCAAAAACAGTATAATTAGTATTTAAATCGGCTATATCAAAAAGATGATGAACTATATTTTCTTTTTCGTTTTCAGTTGGCTTAGCACTACCAATATCTAACTTCTTATATACTTGCATTGAATCACCATTAATAATTTCGGCATTATAATATTTCGCTAAAGCAATACTAAGTTTTGTCTTCCCAACTCCTGTGGGACCTACTATTGTAATAATCTTCATTTCTTCACCTATCCATAAGAACTAAAAGTGGCATTATTTTACCACAAATACTAATATTTGTCAATTTTAGTCCATTACTCTTTTAAACATTTTTTCCAAGTCATATTTAGTATAAGTAATTATTGTTGGCCTACCATGTGGACAATTAAAAGGGTTATCACATTGACGCAAGCAATCTAAAAGGTACTTTGCTTCATCTAAAGTTATGTAGTCGTTAGCCTTAATAGACATACGACAAGCCATAGTTGCGGCAGCATGATCTATAAATTTATTTTTATCAAAACTTTCATTATGAGCGATAAGTTCAAATATTTTTTCTATATCCTGTTTTTCAACATTTTCATGAAGCCAAGTTGGATGAGAACGAACTATAAAGGTATTTTCACCAAATTCTTCACATTTGATACCAATACTTTCTAAAAGATCTAAATGGTTTTTTACAACAATATATTCATTACGGGGTAATTCAATAGATATTGGTATTAATAAGGGAATAGTTTCGATTGTCGGATTTAAAATCTTTTTCAAACATTTTTCATAGTTAACTCTTTCGGCAGCAGCATGTTGATCAATTAGATACATTCCATCCTCGTTTTCAGCAACAATATATGTTTTGTATACTATTCCTCTGGGAATCATATCTTTAATTACATACTTATCCTCAATGATATTATTTGTTTGTAGTTGAACTGTATCTATTGGTTTTTCTTTCTCATATTTAGTGGTTTCTTCCTCTACATCGAACGTCAACATAGTTTCTTGATAAGTTATGTCTTTTACATTTTCTTCTTTTGTGGCATCATTTTTTATAACTTCTTCATAAACTGTATCATCTCGTACAATAGCATTTGGGATTAAAAGCAATTCCTTTAATTTTGTAGTAATGGTTTCTTCTATTAAGCTTTTAAGAGTATCCATCTTAGAAAATTTAACATCCATTTTAGTAGGATGAACGTTTACATCTACTAAAATAGGGTCAACATCTATGTTCAAAACGATAATTGGAAAACGATCTTTAGGAATATAAGTATGGTAACTATCAACAATAGTTTTAACTAAATCATTATTCTTAATTACTCTACCATTAACGAGTGTTGTAATAGCATTTCTGCTACTTCTTGCTACTTCTGGATAAGAAATATAGCCACTGATTGAATAGTCATCATTACTGTTAGAAAGTTCTATCATCTTTTTAGCGACAACAGAGCCATATATTTCATAAATAACTTTATGTAAATTTCCATCTCCTGTTGTATCAAGCAAAACTTTGTCATTGTTTAATAGACTAAATTTAATATTGGGATATGAAAGGGCCATTTTGTTAACATATTCAACGATGTTTGCTAATTCACTATATAAATTCTTGATATATTTTAATCTAACTGGCGTATTATAAAACACGTCTTCTACAGTGATAGTTGTTCCTTCTTGAAGATCAGAGTTTTCAACACTGATAATTTTTCCACCTTCTATTTTTACTAAAGTTCCTACTTTTTTGTTTGAAGTTTTTAAAGTTACTTTGGAAATAGATGCGATTGAAGGTAGAGCTTCACCTCTAAAACCTAGAGATTCAATATTGAATAAGTCATGCAAATCATGGCATTTACTAGTAGCATGTCTAGAAAAAGCAAGAGTTGCATCATCTCTATCCATTCCAATACCATTATCGGTAATTTTAACCATTCTAGTACCGGCATCTTTTAGTTCTATTTTAATGCTTGTGCTCTTGGCGTCAATACTATTTTCAACTAATTCCTTCACAATATTCATCATTTTTTCAATGACTTCACCAGCTGCTATTTTGTTAGCTAAAATTTCATCCATAACTTGTATTTTACTCATATTTACCACACTTTCTGTTTAGATTATATCACGGATAAGAAGTAAAGAAAAGGACATTGAAATTAATCAATGTCTTAACAATCACTACTCTTATAATTTGTACAACTTAGACACACCTTGTATTCTAAGTCAATATTTTTGGTGTTACTACTTGTAATATTAGAATTATCATTAGTATCAGCATTAGAGTTTGAACTGATATCGCCTTTATTTGTTATAATTACTTCTCCACTGCATTGCCTACTTTTATTAATAGGATCGGTCATTTCATCAATGTAACCCTCATCTATTAAAGTACTACTTGATAAAGTTAATTTGTCTGAAGGAATGGATGATGTATTATATACTAAATAGTTTTTGGCGGCGCTTTCCAAATTTTGTTCATAATTTTTGTAAGTGTCGTTTTGAGCTTTCTTTTTGTATCTACTTACTGCAGTTACTGCCATAGTACTCAAAAAACCAATAATAACTATAACTCCTAGTAATTCTATCATAGTAAATGCCTTATTATTTTTCATCTTTTCACGTCCTTTATCTTATACAAAAATTATACTACATATTAAATGTTTTAGAAAGTTTTTTATTTATTCCTCATGAAGATAATCATATAAGTTTTTAGCCACATCTTTACCTACTATCTTTTCTAGTTCTTCTATTTTAGCTTCTTTCATTTTCTTTAGGGAACCAAATTGTTTTAAAAGTTCTTTACGTCTTTTTTCTCCGATACCTGGAACCATATCTAAGGTGCTAGAAAGGGCTCCCTTGGCCTTTATATTTCTATGATATGTTATAGCATAGCGATGTACTTCTTCTTGAATACGAGATAAATATAGAAATAGATTACTATCTTCTGGTATAGGTATTTCTTCTAAAGAGGCATTTAATAAATGATTTGTCTTATGATGATCATCTTTTACTAGGCCAACAATAGGTATATTTAAATTTAGAGAATTTATAATCTCCTTACATACTATAATTTGATTTTTACCACCATCTAACACTATTAAATCTGGTTTTTCTAAGTTTTCCATTAAGACTTTATAATATCTTCTATAAAGTACCTCCCGCATAGCTCCTAAATCATCTTTTACAGATGCATCAATTTTATATTTGCGGTATTCATTTTTATTTGGAAGAAAATTATTAAAGACAACCATTCCCCCTACGTAGTATGTTCCAAATAAGTGAGAGTTATCAAATGATTCTATTCTTTCTACTTTAGGAATGTTTAAAAGATGGGCCAAAGTAATGCTTGCTTCTCTTCGCTTTTTATCATCTTGCTCTATTAATTCCATTTCTTTATCAAGATTTTCTTTTGCGTTCTCAAGGGCAAGATCTAAAAGACTTTTTAATTTTCCTCTGTATGGAGTAATAACTTTTATTTTTAGATACTCACTAAGCAAGGCATTATTTATACTTTCTGGAACATATAATTCATGTGGCAATAGTCCACTCTTTTCATAGGATTTAATGATATATTCTAAAACACTCTCTTCATCATCAGCGACAGTTTGAATTATTTCTTTGTGTCTACCACTTAGTAAGCCATCTCTAACAAAGAATAATTGAATGGATAAATAATTGTTGTCAGAATAAAAGTTAAGCATATCAAAATTATAGTCTTTATTTAAATCTATTTTTTGTTTCTTTAAGGTAATATTAATATCATCAAGCATATTTTTTAATTCTAGAGCTCTTTCATAATTAAGTGAGGCACTGGCTTTTTCTATTTCATGCTTAATCTTTTTTTCTATAATTGTACTATCTCCTTTTAAAAAAGAAATTATCTCTTTTTTCATGGAGTCAATACATTCTTGATCTACCTTTTTAGTACAATAGCCAAGGCATTGTCCTATGTGATAGTATAGGCATACCTCTTTTTTTAAATGTTCACATTTACGTAAGGGATAAATACGATTAAGCATATCTACAGTTTTCCTTGCGGCATTAACATTTGGAAAAGGACCATATAAATAATTCTTGTTCTTTTTTCTTTTAGTATTTCTAATGATTCTAAGTCGTGGATATACTTCATTTGTGAATTCTATATAAGGATATGATTTGTCATCTTTTAATAAGATATTATATTTAGGATTGTATTTTTTGATTAGCGTTATTTCTAGTATTAATGACTCGAGTTCTGATGATGTGACAATATATTCAAAGTCATCAATATTTTCTACTAGTGATAAAGTTTTACCAGTATGTGTTCCGGTGAAATAACTTTTCAATCTATTTTTTAGGTTCTTGGCTTTTCCAACATATATAATTACCCCATCTTTATCTCTCATTTGATAACTTCCGGGTTTGTTTGGAACAAGAGCTAATTTTTCTTTAAAATCTTTCATGTTAAGCCTCCAAAAATAAAAAGAGTAATTTTACTCTCCTATTTTAACACACTTCTTTATTTTTTTCTAAAATAATAGTTACAGGTCCATCGTTTTCAATATTTACTAACATATCACTACCAAAAATTCCTTCTTCAACGTGAATATATTTTTTTAATTTTCTATTAAACTCTTGGTATAAGGTATTTGCATCCCTACCGTTTAAAGCTTTTTGATAACTTGGTCGACATCCTTTATTACAGTTGGCATATAAAGTAAACTGTGAAATAGAAAGGATTTCACCTGTAACGTCTAGAACAGATTTATTCATAATTTTGTTTTCATCATCAAATATGCGCAAATGAAGGATTTTATTTATCATCCAATCTATTTCTTTACTACTATCTTCTATAGTGAAGGATACTAATAGAACAAGGCCATGATTGATAGATCCAACTACCTTATCAGCTACTGTTACACTAGATTTTTTACTTCTTTGTACTACTACTTTCATCTAATAACTCTTTCTACTTTTGTAATATAGGATTCTTTAGATAGGTTTAGGATTAAAGTATTTAATTGTTCTAGACTTCTAACATAGGTTGTTACTTCATAAACAATGGCATCTGTTTTATACATAGATTTAATACCATCTACACTAATATCTAATTTACTAGTTTTTTGAATAATATCAATCATATGATTATCCATTGAATTTGAATAAACTAAAATAATAGATAAATATCTTTTATTGGTTGAATCACTCCATTTTACTTCAACTGTTCTATTATCAATAACATCTAGGTTATGACAACTAACTCTATGAATAGAAATACCATTGCCTTTTGTGATATAACCAATTATTTCATCTCCATAAACCGGATTACAACAATTAGCTAAATTTACTTTTACTTTATCAAGGCCAGCAACTATAATATCCGCTTGTTTATCTTTATCTTCAATGACTACTTTTTTAGGAGCTTCTTTTTCTTCATATGGTTTATCAATGATATTAATTACAGAGTTAGGAGCTGTTTTACCATTACCAACATTTAAATATATTTCGTCTGTGGTGTCAACTTTTAAGGCCACATATAACTTCTTTAAGTTTTCAGGAGAGAAAAAGGCACTGATGGATAGTTTACGTTTACGTAGTTCTTTTTCAAGTGTATCTTTTCCTCGTTCAATATAAACTTCTTTTTCACTTTTTGTAAAGAAACTCTTAATTTTGTTTCTAGTAGCCGTACATTTTACAAAGTTTATCCATTCTTGAGATGGAGTAGAATTTTTATTAGTTATAATTTTAACAATATCTCCATCTTGCAAGCTATAGTTTAATGGTTCGATATTATTATTGACAATAGCTCCGGTTGTTGTCTCTCCTACTTTAGTATGTACCTTATAGGCAAAATCAATTGGAGTAGCACCTCTTGGAAGCTCAATAATGTCCCCTTTAGGAGTAAAACAGTAGATGTTGTTATTTAATACTTCATCGCGAACACTGTTGACAAAGTCTTCACTACTCATTTTGTCATTTGATAAATCTATGATTGATTTAAAAAACTGTAATTTTTGTTCTGTTGATGTTTGAAGGGTATTTTTGGTAGCTGTTGCATCTTTATTTTCTTTATAAGCCCAGTGAGAGGCAATTCCGTTTTCAGCTATTTCATCCATTTCATGAGTTCTAATCTGAATTTCAAATAAATATCCACCTATACCAAATACAGTCGTATGAAGAGATTGATACATATTAGGTTTGGGCATAGCAATATAGTCTTTAAACCTTTTAGGCATAGGACGATATTTAGAATGAATAATTCCTAGGGCTAAATAACACTCCTGTTTAGTCTCTACTAGAATACGTAAAGCACTTAAATCATATATCTCACTGAAACGTTTACCTTTATTTAATTTTCGATAAATACTATAGATGCTCTTGGCTCTTCCCATCATTTCATAGTTTATGTTGTGCTCAGTTAGTAAATCACCAACACTTTGCATCATTTCTCCAACAGTGTGTTCCCTTTCAATTTTGGTTTTATTTAGTTTTTCAGCAATATCATAAAAAACATCTGGTTTCAAATATCTAAGAGATAAATCCTCTAATTCACTTTTTATTTTGTGAATACCAAGATGGTCTCCTATTGGAGCCAAAATTTCTAGGGCCTCTTTAGCTATTTTTTTCTGCTTAACTTCTGGCAAAGCCCATAGAGTTCTCATATTATGAAGTCTATCGGCCAATTTTACAATTATGACACGAACATCTTCACTCATTCCAACGATTATTTTCTTATAATACTCTATTAAATATTCATTCTCAGTAGAGAAATGAAGTCTAGAAATTTTGGTTACGCCTTCTACTAATTTAGTAACTGTAGGACCAACTATAGCTGTCATTTCTTCTTTAGAGCAATCACAATCTTCTAAGACATCGTGTAAAAGAGCTGCTTGTAATGTTTCACTATCAGCATAAATAGTAGTTAATATCAAAGCAACGTTTAAAGGGTGAACAATATATGGTTCACCACTTTTACGAAACTGTCCTTCATGCTTTGTATCAGCAAGCTCATAGGCCTTTTTTATATTATTTAATTCATTTTCATCTTTTATATAATTTTTTGCTTTATCCATCACATCTTTAAATGTAATGGTATCTCTACTGTGTGACATTTATATCACCTCTCTTATAAATTTAATTAGCAATTAACTCCCTTTACTAATTTTTCTTCTACATCATCTTTATAAACCTTTTTGGCTTTTGGAGTTTTATTTAGATTCTTAGATTCGAAGAACAAGAAAATATTAATAGCAATAAATATTGATGAGTATGTTCCAGCAATACTTCCTACTAACATAGCTGTATCGAAAGCAAAAATATCTTTTGGTCCGAATAACATTAAACCAATAATACAGAATATTGTAGTAAGAGCAGTAACTATTGTTCTAGTAAATGTCTCTTGCATACTCTTATTTACTATTTCTTTTAATTTTTCTTTTGTAAGTTTTTTATCATATTGTTTTAAGTTTTCTCTTATTCTGTCGAAACAAACAATGGTATCATTTATTGAATATCCTATGATGGCTAGTACAGCCGCAATAAACATTGTATTAACTTCTAGTCTTGTAATGGCAAAGACTGCAAACATCATCAAAACATCGTGTAATAACGCTACTATACCTCCGATAGCATAACTAAATTTGAAACGTATAGAAACATAAATTATAATACCAATTAATGATAGTAATACAGAGTAAATAGCGTTCTTTATTAGGTCTTGTTTTACAATATTACTAATAACTCCAATATCTACACTAGCATTATATTTTGTCTTGAAATAATTTTTTACTGTTTTTAATTCCGTATCATTTAACACATTACTAATTAGGATGTCTGTTTGGTCATCTGCAATAGTTATTTCTGTTGATGTAAGATTTAACTCTTTTAAGTCTTTTTCTATTTCTGCTTTATTAACTTTTTCACTAGTAACTAGAGCAATGTCACTACCTGATTTAAAGTCAACTCCCAGATTAAAGCCTTTAACTCCAACTAATACGGCTCCAACGACGATTACAATAATAGAAAATGTTGCAAAAAACTTTGTTTTCGAAATAAAGTTTACTTTCTTAAATGGCTCTACCTTGATAGTTTCGCCTTTATTAACATCTGGAATATCATTTTTTGAAACTCCAATGAATAAATTAGGTCTGCTATCAAAGAATTTTGTTTTGACAAATAAATCTAATAAATATCTAGTTAGGAAAACCATGGTAAACATAGTGACAAAAACAGTAATGATAGACATAGTTGCATAACCTTTAATACTTGATTCCCCAAATATAAACATAATAATTGCTACTAATAAGGTTGTGATATTGGCATCAATTATTGATGATAAGCTCTCTTTTGTACCTAATTTACAAGCTGTTTCGACACTTTTACCTTTATAAAGTTCATCCTTAATACGGGAGAATGTTATAACATTAGAATCCACTGCCATACCTATTCCAAGTATTAAAGCAGCTATTCCAGGTAATGTAAGTACCCCACCTATTGTCCAAAATACTCCAAATACTAATATTGTATAAATTAACATACAAATAGTAGAAATGAATCCTGAAAAATGGTAGAAGAATGTTAAGGTAACAACAATTAATAACATTCCAATAACACCAGCAATAACGATTTTATTAAGTGTATTATCCCCAAAGCTTGCTTCTACTGTTTTACTTGATATTTCAGTTAATTTTGATGGAAGACTTCCTGAATTAATTAAATCAACTAAGTTAGTAGCTTCTTCTTTTGAAAAGTTACCTTGAATGATTACATCACTTGCAAAAGCTTGTGAAACAGTCGCAGCACTTAAACAAGAAGAACCTGTTGTACCACATTTTTGTTGCTCACTTGCATAGCTATCTTCACCTTCTTGGAAATCTAGCCAAATAACAATGATATTGTTATTGTTACTATAATCTTTTATTCTATTAGTAACATTATAAAATTTATCTTTATCTTTTATACTAAGTGAAACAGCAGGATTTCCCTTAGCATCTTCACTTACTTTAGCAGCATTAGCTGAATTTAAGATATCGCTTGTCATAAGTAAATTATCATTAACATCCCTGAAGGATAGAGTTGCTACTGTAGATAATTGCTTACGAGCCTCTTCTTCATTCTTGACGCCAGCTAATTTAACACGGATTTTATTATTTCCTTCTAATATAATTTCTGGTTCACTAACACCTAGAGAATCTATTCTTTTACTTAGCGTTTTATATGTAGCCTGCATTTTTTCCTTGGTCATTTTAGACCCGTCAATAGACTTAGCTTCATATAAAACTTCAAATCCTCCTTGTAAATCTAATCCAAATTTTAGATTTTTGAAAATTGGTTTAAAACAAAAACATATTCCAACAGCTAAAATAGTTAAAACGATAGTTGTAATTATGGTTCTTTTAAGACCAACTTTCTTTAGTTTGTTCTTTTTTTTCTTCATGTTAACACCTCTATTCAAACTACATATTAATTATAACTAAATTTTTTAAAAATGCAAAGAAATAGCGTAAAATAATGAAAAAAGTATTTACTCTTTATTTTGGTAAATACCTGTTCTCTTTAAATTATTTTCTATATATGCATTTAATCTAACTACATCAACATGCATAATATGGCTTACTATATCGGCTAGTGTAAGATCATTTGTCTTAGAAAACACCTCAGCAGCAAGATAGCTCCAAAGATATGTCACCTTTATATCATCATAGCCTTTATTTTTTAGTTCTCTTACCTTACTTCTTAAAGCCGGAAGAACTCTTTTGTACAATTCTTCTTGTGTTTCAAATTCTATTTTCATTTTATTTCTCCTTAATGTTTAAAGTCATCACTATGCATTTTGGCTCTAGGGAATCTGTCATAATATACTGATTTCAAATGATCTGTTGTGACATGAGTATAAATACCAGTTGCTGAAATACTAGAATGTCCTAACAAGTTTTGAACGCTTAAAATATCACAACCTTCATTCAATAGATGAGTTGCAAAACTATGTCTCAACATATGAGGCGAAATGTGTTTGTTTAAGTTTGTTTGTTTAATGATGCTATCAAGGATATCCCTGACCCCTCTTTCAGTTAATTTGGTATGCTTATTATTTAAAAAGAGGTAATCTAACTTATTCTTATTTAACTTTTTATACCCGTCTTGTAAATAGAGGTTTAATATTTCTGCGGCATATTCTCCATAATGAGCCATTCGTTCTTTATTTCCTTTTCCAAGAATCAAAATTGTTTTTTCAGTTTGATTAATGTCTTTAACCTTGATGTTTACTAATTCGCCCACTCGCACTCCAGTCGCATATAACATCTCTAGTATCAATCTATTTCTTTGTCCAAATGGAGTCTTTAAATCCGGTTGATTAAATAACTCTTCTAATTCATTATATTCAAAATATCTAGGAAGACGTTTTTCTTTCTTGGGTCCATTAACATAAACGAAGGGATTAGTTTTTGTAATATTGCTCGTTAATAAATAGTTGTAAAATGTTCTTAGAGCACTTAAATTTCTACAAATAGAAGAGTTTTTTTCACCACGTTGTTCTTTTAAATACTTTAGATAATATCTAATATCACTATATTCTATTGATTTGTAATCAAGTCCATTTAAAATTAAATATTTATTATAGATTTCTAAGTCATCTTTATAACTAGTTATAGTATAGTCAGAATAATTACGTTGATATTTTAAAAAGTCCATAAATTGTTCTATATTTTTTTTCATAATTTCTTCGTCTTACTTTCTTCTTCTGCCTTAAAGAACTTGTCATAAATCATTTCATTTTCTGTAAGCATAAAATCTAGTAAAGCATCTTCTCTTCCTTCATCATAAACTTTTTTGATAACTTGGGCGATAAACTCATTCTTTTTACTATGATCTTGCTTTAAGAAAGTACTTTGTGTTTCTTTATGATTGTTTTTGTTTTTCCTTTTAGGAACTCTTTTTTCTTCAAAGTCAATTTCTGGATAAAGATCTTTTATCTTTTGTTCTAAATAATTATGCATTAAACGTAATTTATACTTTTTATCTTCACTGATACTATCACATTCTTTGGAATAACCAATTTTTAGAGTTTCCTTAATAATTGAAAGAATTTTTTTATAACATGTAATTTCTCTTTCTGTTTTGGGAGATGTATTATGATAAAAAGTAAGATCTTTTTTTAATCTTGGTAAATGGTTAGTATATATATTGTAAGTTGTCATAAAATTATCATTAAATTTTCTTAAAAATTGATCTAATAAAGGAATATTATTTTCTTCTTTTAACATTCCTGTAATACTATTTATTAGTCTTTTAGGAGAAGATAAGCCCTCATTTATTTTATATAGTGGTTTTATATAGGAAATTTCATTATTTTCTTCTATAGATACAATAACTATTTTACCATTTCTAGCCTCGGTACTTTTAATAGCTTGAATATAGCGATAGTTTGTATCCATAATAGATATAATTTTATCTTTTAAATTATCAATATTACTTTCCCTTAAAGCTTTTTCAGATGCAAATTTAGTAGTATATTCATCTATTTCTTCAAATGAAGTAAAAGTTTTATTTAATAAGGGCAAATAATTTCTACTTGAATATAATAAACATAATTTGTACTGTACCATAACTACTCCTTCTTGTTATATTTGTTATAACATAGAACAATATAAATGTAAATTGTTAGAGGCTTTTAGTAATAGATTTTTAGTTTTTAAATTCTATACTAGCCTTTATAAATGAGGTGAATAATGGATGCGGTCTATTTGGTCTACTTTTAAATTCTGGATGAAATTGGCTGGCAATAAAATGTGGATGGTCTTTTAATTCAATTATTTCGACAAGGCCTGTTTCTGGATTTATTCCGGAAATGATGAGTCCGTTTTTTTCTAGAATATCGCGATAAGCATTATTAAATTCATAGCGATGACGATGACGTTCCTTTATTAGAGTTTCTCCATAGTCTTTATAAGCTAGTGTATTCTTTTTTAATTTACAGTTATAATTTCCAAGTCTTAGTGTTCCACCTTTATTGATAATTGTTTTCTGTTCACTCATTAAATCAATAACAGGATTTTTGCATAATTCTTCAAATTCTCGTGAAGAGGCATCTTTTATATTACAAACATTTCTAGCAAATTCTATAACTGCCACTTGCATACCAAGACAAATTCCTAGGTATGGGACTTTATTTTTTCTGGCATATTCGCAAGCTTTAATTTTTCCTTCTATACCACGACTTCCAAAACCACCAGGTACAAGAATTCCTTTACTATTTTTAAAAACTTCTTTTAAGTCAACATTAGGATTTTCTAGGCTTTCTGAATCTATCCAATTAATGTTAACTTTAGTGTTATACTTATAACCTGCATGTTTTAAGGCCTCTTTTACAGAAAGGTAAGCATCTTCTAATTCAACATATTTCCCAACTAAGGCAATTTCTATTTCCTCTTTTAAATTAGAAACTGTATCTATTAAGTTTTGCCAGTAAATTAAATTGCTCTTTTTATTTTCCATTTTAAAATGCTTTAATATAATTTCTTCAGCATGTTGTTTGTGAAAATTCATTGGTATTTCATAAATATTACCCACATCCTTAGCTTCAATGATATTTTCTACTGGCAGACTTCCAAATAAGGATATTTTTTGCTTAATCGTATCGCCTAAATCTATAGCGGCTCTGGTTACAATCATATCAGGTTGTATTCCAACTCTTCTTAGTTCAATAATACTATTTTGTGTAGGCTTAGTCTTTAATTCATTTGAGCCAAATAGGAATGGCACAAGGGTTGTATGAACAAAAAAGGTATTATTTTCTTTCTTTTTCAATTACACTAGAATAAATTTTTCCATTTGTAATATTTGATGTGTAATTTAATTCTACATCAATAAATCTCTCATAGTGTCCCAAGTCTAAGTCAGTCTCACAACCGTCTGCCGTTACAAAGACTTCCCCATGTTGAATAGGAGACATAGTTCCTGGATCAACATTCATATAAGGATCAAACTTTTGCATAAAAACTTTATACCCTTTGGCCTTTAATAATAAAGCAATGCTTGATGCAGTTATACCTTTTCCAAGACCAGAACAAACTCCTCCCGTTACAAATACATATTTTGTCATATAAATTCACCTCCAAAAAAACAAAAAAAGCTCAGGAGAACTTCCTGAGGCTCTCTTAGATTATAACATAGTTTTTTGAATTAAAGAAAAATTTTCTAAAAAAAAGAAAAGTAATTTACTTTTCATAGTCACAACTACTACATTTTACTTTTCCTGCTTTTTCAACTAAATATTTACCACACTTAGGGCATGATGTTGGAAGAGGTTTATCCCATGATGCAAACTTACATTTTGGATAGTTGTTACAGCCATAAAATATTTTGCCTTTTCTGGTTTTCTTTTCTATAATCTTACCATTACATTCAGGACAGTCCATGACTTCAACATTTTCTTTTTCCTCTTTTTTAATATATTTACACTCTGGATAATTGCTGCAAGCAACAAACTCACCATAACGACCTTTTCTTATTACTAGAGGATTACCACATTCAGGACATTTTTCGCCAGTTTCTTCGGGAGCTTTCTTTTCCATATCAGAGAAGGCATTCTTTACACGTGGTTCAAAAAGCTTATAGAATTCCGCTAAAACTTTATTCCAAACTTTATGACCTTCTGCTACTTCATCAAGATCATTTTCCATTTCAGCTGTATATTTTACATTTATTAAGTCAGAGAAAAACTCTTGAAGCTTATCTGTTGTTTCAATACCTATCTCAGTAGGTTTAAATTTCTTTTCTTCGAGAGTAACATAGCCTCTTTCTTTAATTGTGTCGATTATTTTAGCATAGGTAGATGGTCTACCAATACCTAATTCTTCCATTTCTTTGATAAGTTTTGCTTCTGTATAACGAGCTGGTGGTTTTGTGAAATGTTGTTCCTTATTTACAATATCAGTAGTACAAATTTCATTCTCTTTTAAAGTTGGTAAAATAATATCCTCACTAGATTCATAATCTTTATAGATTTTTAAGTATCCATCAAAAATTAGTTCTTGACCAGTGACCTTAAATTTATAATCATTATTATCCAATATTACTGAGGTTTTATTGACTTTGGCATCAGCCATTAGAGACGCTAAGGTTCTAATATATATTAGACGATATAACTTATATTCATCTGGAGTTAAGTATTGTTTCATTTGACTTGGTTCACGCATAACACTAGTTGGTCTAATACCTTCATGTGCATCTTGAACATTTTCATTTTTCTTAGCCTTTTTAATATAGCCAGTATAATCTTTACCATATTTTTCAGTGATATATTTATAAGCACTATTTATATATTCATCACTTAATCTTGTAGAATCAGTACGCATATAGGTTATTAAACCAACTGTTTCACTGCCTATATCAATACCTTCATATAGCTTTTGAGCTATGGACATTGTCTTTTTTGCTGGAAAGCCTAGTTTAGTTGATGCTTCTTGTTGAAGAGTACTAGTAATGAATGGAAATTTACTTTTTTTGGCTTGCTCTTTTTTTTCAACTTTTTCTACTCTATAATCTTTCCCTAGGGCATTTATGACATCATCGGCTTCTTTTTCATTTTTTAACTCAATATCCTTATCTTGATACTTTGTTAATTCGGCTTCAAAATCTTTATCTAAGAATTTAGATGTGATAGTCCAATATTCTTCTGGAGTAAATGCTTCAATTTCTCTTTCCCTATCGACAATTAATTTTAGGGCAACACTTTGAACACGTCCTGCAGATTTAGCTCCTATTTTTGATTGCAATAATTTAGAAAGCCTAAATCCTATTATTCTATCTAGGATTCTTCTTGTTTCTTGACTTTTTACTAAATTATCATCTATTACCGTTGGATGGTTTATAGCATCTATTACTTTATCTTTAGTAATTTCGTGAAATAAAACACGACTGTAATCGTTATCCTTAATTCCTAAAGCATCTTTTAAGTGCCAACTTATAGCTTCTCCCTCACGGTCGGGGTCGGTTGCAAGATAGACATAATCACTATCTTTGACATCTTTTTTCAGTTCTTTAATAAGAGCTGATTTACCTTTAACAGCAACATAATCAGGTTTAAATCCATTTTCTATATCAACACCTAAGCCATACTGTCCCTTGGTAGATAAATCTCTTATATGTCCTTTACTAGATACTACTTTGTAGTCACTGCCTAAATACTTTTCAATAGTTTTACTTTTACTTGGACTTTCGACAATTACTAAATGTTTGGTCATAACACCACTCCTTACTTATACATTTATACAAGCTATAAATATTTTTGTCAATCTTTTTACTCATATGTATCTTAAATAAAATTATTAGTTTTTTCTATTTTTTTATACTTTTTAAAATATCATGTGCTGCTATCACACCAGTAGCAGCTGCAGTTACAATATTTCCAGCCTTACCTGCTCCATCACCAATAAAATATATATCTTCATCTTTTATTTTCATATTATTATTTGTTTCTATTTCGTTAGAAAAGAATTTTATTTCTGGTCCATATAAAAGTGTTTCTCCATTATTTACACCCGGAATAATTTTATCTAAAACCTCTAAACCTTCTAAAATATTCGTTATTATCCTATGTGGTAAGACAAGAGCTAAATCTCCTGCTACATAGTCTTTCAAAGTTGGTTCTACAAAACCTTTTTTTATTCTTTCTTCTGTAGAGCGTCTGCCTCGTTTTAAATCTTTTAGGGTCTGGAGAATAGGCTTTCCTCCACCTAACGTATTAGCAATCTTAGCTATTGCTTCTCCATACTCACGAGTGTTAGTAACTGGTTCAGTTAAATTAACTTTAGAAATAAAAGCAAAATTAGAATTATTACTCTTTACATCTTTTAGAGCATGACCATTAACACAGATATAGCCATAATAGTTTTCTTTGGCTACAAATCCACCTGGATTAGTACAGAAAGTTCTAATTTGATCGTCATAAGTTTTTGTTTGAATAAATATAGTCGGATCATAAATAATGGATGTTAGGGACTTTAAAATTTCTTTACGTACTTCTACTCTCACCCCTATTTCAATGCTTTGCGATGTATAGGGAATATTTAGGCTTTCGGCAAGACTTTGAACCCACTTGGCTCCAGTACGTCCAGGAGCAACAATTACTTTTTTAGCAATAAGACTTTTCTCTTCTTTTTTTAGTTTGTAAGAAATTTCATACGTTTCATCTTTTTTTAAGATCTTATCACAATGAATACCTGATAAAGTTTCTACTCCATTTGATTGAAGATATTTGGTAAAATCTTCTATATATTTAGGAAGATGATCACTGCCTAGATGCTTTTGTTTGATAACTAAAAGACTCGCTCCAGATTTCGCTATTTCTTCCTTTATCTTTATAGCTTCATCCATATTAGAGGGATAAATATTACTATCCATATTAAACTTATTAAATACTTTTTCAGTATAATCAATTAATTCTTCAGCTTCGCTTATACTAAGATATTTGTATAAGTCACTCTTGCCAAGACGAGGTATAAAATTTAATTTGCCGTCAGAAAAAGTTCCGGCACCACCATACCCAGATAAAATATTACATGGTTTACAGTTTAGACATTTACCATTATTTTGGGACATTGGGCAAAATCTATTTTCAGCAAATTTTCCTTCATCTAATAGTAGGATGTTTAATTTTTTATTGTGTTCTATTAGTTCGTAGGCAGCAAAAAGACCGGCTGGACCAGCTCCTATTATGATAACATCATATATTTTCTTCATTAACTTCACCTCTATTTCTTAGATAAGTCGCTACTGGAGCATATGACTTTCTATGTTCATTTATGATACCATATTTTTCTATTGCTTCAAGGTGTTCCTTGGTTGGATAACCTTTATTTTTCTTAAAATCATACATGGGATATTTTTTGTCTAAATCATACAGCATATGATCTCTTGTTACTTTAGCTATAACGGATGCTGCTGAGATAGTTATACTTTTTAGGTCTCCTTTAATGATAGATGTTGTTGGTATGCCACATTCTAACGGCATAGCATCAATTAAAATATGTTCTGGTTTTATATTACAGTTTGCAATAGCTTCTTTCATCGCAACTTTAGTGGCTTCATAAATATTTAGTTCATCTATTCTTTTTTCATCAACTATTCCAACGCCGATTCCTAAGGCTTGTTCTTTTATTTTGATATAAAACTCCTCACGCTTTTTCTCACTTAATTTTTTTGAGTCAGTCAAACCATCAAGTTCAAACTCTTCTGGTAAGATTACACAAGCTGCGACCACTGGTCCAACTAAGGGCCCACGTCCAACTTCATCAACACCCGCTATTAAATTGATTCCTTGCTTTTTTAGTTTTCTTTCATAACGATAATTATCTAATTTACATAAATATAAGTCGATATCTTTAATTAATTTTTTATCTTCTTTTCGATTAAACAAGAGCTTATATGAAAGACACCCTTCTAAATCCATAACTTTTATTTTTTCTATTTCTATTATATTTTTTGGATCATAATAAGTATAATTTAGTGTATAATTTTCGCTAAATTTATAGGGGTTAAAATTTTTATCAATGTTTTCTTCCCAATCTATTTTATCGTAATAGTCTTTAGGACAAGTTAGCGATACTTCACCTGTTTCTTCTATAAAATCTTGAAGTACTAAACTAGCATTATCTATTACTATTATTTTATTTAAATCTAATTTTTCTGTCTTTATTTTTTTTATAAGTTCTGTCTTTATCATGTTATCACCATTTTTAGTATAGCGCTTCAAATTGCTTTTGAGCAAGAAAAAACTGATAATATTATTTATCAGTTAATCTATCAAATGTTATTTTTCCAAAATGCCCATTCTTTAAATCTTGAATGATAATATTGTTAACTTTATCATAATCAACTAATCCTCCTCGTTTTAGGGCACCTCTTTTTTTACCAATAAGATCATACTCTTCCATTAGGTCATCACTCAGATTTTTTATTTGATATCTTTCATATAATCTATCTGGATATAATTCATCTAGTTTTTTTAGAATAAATGAACTGATATCAAAACTGTCTAGCACTTCTTCTTTTATTGATGATAATGCTGCTAATACATGAGCTTCTTCTTGATTTTCTAATTTAGGCCATAAAATTCCTGGTGAGTCTAATAATTCTATATCTTTTGACACTCTGATCCAAGAAAGTTCTTTTGTAAATCCAGGTTTATTACCGACTCCAGCCTTGTTTTTACCTACAAGTTTGTTTATCAGAGTACTTTTTCCAGCATTTGGTACTCCTATTACTAAAACTCTAGTTTTTCTTTCTAAGAGACCTTTTGCTTTTCTTTTTAGGATTTCGTCTTGCATTAGATTTTTTGTTTCATTAATAATTGCTGATACGTTCTTACCCGAAATTAAGTCTACGGGTATGACTTTATAACCTTTTTGCTCATAATATTTTATAAATTCGGCTGTTACTTCTTCATCACATAAATCATATTTAGTCATAATTAAGATTCGTTTTTTATTTTTAATTAACTCATCTATATCATCTATCTTTGATGATAAAGGCATTCTAGCATCAATTACTTCATATACTACATCTATTAAGTTGAGTTTTTCTCTTATTTCACGTTTCGTTTTGGCCATGTGACCTGGATACCAGTTAATAACGACTTTTGATAAACTTTTTTGATTCTCTGGATTAGTATTTTTTTTCATAAAAAAATCTTCCTTTCTTAATAAATTTTTCTATAAATCAGCTTTGCTGTTATTCGTTTTTTACTCGACTCACATTATATCACATTTTTGTTTATTTATAAAGTCAAGTGCCTCAAAATATTTATCTTCATATTTAAATATTATCTTTATATTTCTGTCATCATCTATAACAATATCTTCTATTAATTCATCTATAATAGTTTTATCTAATTTTTCAATATATTTTAATTCTTTAAATTTATTCATCCAATCTTTATTGCCTTCTGTACTCAAATCAACTTTATTTAATTTTTCTACTAACTCTTTATGAATACTTTTCATTTTTTTTATTTCTATACTATATTCATTACTATATTCCCAATACTCATCTTCATTAATAAATCCCTCTTGAAGATCGTTTTTAATATTATCTCTTAACATTACATATTTATCAATTTGTTTTGTAGTAGATTCTATCTTCATTTTCAATATTTCAATATCATAATCTTTATCTCTTAACATTATAATATCATTTATTTTCTTATCTAGTTCTGTTATTATATTTTTAAAATTATTTAATATTTCTATTACATTTTCTTCTAAATGCTGTTTATTACAAGCGTGCCTAGTACACATCTTTTTATATACAAAATTTGAGCAATAATAATATTCATACCCTTTTGATTGTCTTAATACAAGATTACCACCACATTCACTACATCTTAAATGCCCTGCAAATAAATCATATTTATTATTATCTCTTACTTTTATAGTTCTTTCATATAATATTTCTTGAACTTTATTAAAATCATCTTTTTCTATTAAAGGTTTGTGATGATTTGGTATTATTACCCAGTCTTCTTCTGCAACTCTTAATGTCTTATGAACTTTATGGCTTACTTTTTTCATTTTTCCCTGAACTAAATCTCCTGTATAAGTTCTATTTTTTAAAATATTATCCAACTTTTTTGAAGTCCATACATCAGATTTACCTTTATAATTGTAATTATAAGTTCCTTCTTCTAATTTATATACTGATGGTGTTGCAATTCTCATTTTGTTTAATTCTTCTACTACCTTTTTTTTACTTTTCCCAGACAAAATCATAGCAAATATTTTTTTTACAACTTTTCCTGCTTTTTTATCTATTACAAACTTATATTTATTATTTGGATCCCTCAAATATCCATAAGGTGCTGTTGACCCTATAAATTGTCCATTTGTTTTTTTGTTATCTAAAACACTTCTAACTTTTTGAGATATATCTCTTGCATATTCGTCATTCATCAAATTCTTAAATGGAACAATTACACTACTTGCAGATTTTGGATCTTTATAAGTATCTACATTATCATTGATAGCAATAAATCTTATATTATAAGAAGGAAATATTTCATCTATATATTTTCCTACTTCAATATAATTTCTTCCTAGCCTTGATAAATCCTTAACAATAACACAATTAATTTTATTATCTTTTATATCATTTATCATTTTTTCAAAATCTGGTCTATCAAAAGTTGTTCCAGAATAACCATCATCAATATAGTAATTAATGCTTGATTTAAACTCACTATTATTAATATATTGCTTTATTATATTTCTTTGATTTCCAATACTATTTGATTCTGACTTATCTCCATCATCAGATGATAATCTTAAATATGCTGCTATATTCCATTTTTTCATATTGCTACCTCCATTTCATTATTAATTCCATTTAAAACTCTCTCATACTCATCTTGATATTTAAACTTTATAGTTATATTCCCACCTTCGTGAACATATATGCAATCAATTAATTCTTCTATTACATCTCTTGTTAAATTTTTAATTTTTTTATTTCTTCTAAAATGTTCAATCCAATACTCTTCTTCTTTAATATCTTTCAAGCTATTTTTTATTTTTTCTTCATATTCTTTTATTTCTAAATCATTTTTTTCTATTTTATTTTCACAATCATTTGATAATAATAAAAACTCTTCTTTTGTAATCTTCTCTAATTTCCAATCTTCATATGATTTTCTTTTTAATTTTTTGATTTTATCTATATCTAAATTTAGTTTTTCTATTTTATCCTCATACACTTTTTTATTTGTTAGAGTATTTGAATCTCGCATTTGTTTTACTGTCTTTTCTATATTTAAAACTGATTTAATTTGCATTATAATACTTTCAATTACCATATTATCTAAATCACTTGTTTTTATTTTGTGTGGTGTACATTTACTAGAAGTGGTCTTATAATTTCTGCAATAAAAGTTTGATGAATTTCTTCCATCTCTTGTATCTTCCATTTTACACATTGCTCTACCACAATCAGCACATTTTATTTTATATTTATATATTGTTAATTTTTCAGGTTTCTTCTTGTTTGCAACTCTCTCATTTATTATCTCTTGAATTTTATTAAATTCTTCATTACTTATAATTGGCTCGTGAGTTCCCTCAACAATAATCCATTCGCTCTTTGGTCTATAAATTTGTCTATGGTCTTTATAACTTATTGAGCCTGTTCTATTCCAAACTAAATTACCTATATATATTTCACTTGTTACCATTTTCCCAATTGTAGAAGTACTCCAGTGATAAACAATTTCTTCATCTTCTGCATTCATACTTAAATTATATTTTTTTCTTCTTTGAACTTCTTTTCTGCATAATATTCCATTATCATTTAAAAACTTTGCAATTTTAATATGTCCATCACCATCAACTGCCATTTTAAATATTTTTCGAACAACTGGTGCTTCTTCTTCATCTATAATTAATTGATGAATATTATCAGGATTCTTTTTATATCCATAGGGACAAGTACCACCAACCCATTCTCCATTTTTTGATTTATTTAATAAAACACTTCTAACTTTTTGAGATATATCTCTTGCATATTCGTCATTCATCAAATTCTTAAATGGAACAATAACATTATTAATTGATTTTGGGTCTTTATAACTATCTATATTATCATTAACTGCTATAAATCTTGTATTATATAAAGGAAATATTTGCTCTATATAATTTCCGACTCCAATATAATTTCTTCCAAACCTAGATAAATCTTTTACAATTATTGTATTAATATCCCCACTTGTTAAAGCATTAAATAATCTTTTAAATTCTGGTCTATTAAAAGTTGTTCCAGAATAACCATCATCTGAATAATAATCAACTATAACAATATTTTCTTCTTTTTTTAGAAAATCTTTTATTATTTGTCTTTGATTTCCAATACTATCTGATTCTGCATTATCTCCATCTTCTGATGATAATCTACAATAAACACCTACTTTCCATATATTTTTTTCAGTTTGTAACTTCTTTTTTCTACGAGGCATTATTCAACACCTCCTAGTTCATACTTTCTATGCATTTCAGTAACTTTTATTATTGTATTAGCAATAGTTTCTTCTTTATTCATAAAAAATCTCTCCTTTCAAATTACATCTAAATTCTATAAGGAAGAGATTTTTCTTTCATTGGTGCGATTTTCATAATCGTACACTTGACTTACTTATATATATTATTCAAGTTTTTTATAAGTGAATCTTCTGCAATTATATCTGTATTTGCAAATGCAATTTTCACTTTTTTTCCATTACATTTAAACATATATGGATTTTTAGCACTTTTTATAAAATCTAATATTTTTTCTTTACTATCTTGTTTTTTACTAAAATTAATTTTACTAATATCTTCTAAATCATCTAATTCAACTTCATCAAAAGATATTTTTTGGCAATTAATTAACTTTTGTTTTAATTCATTTACATTCACTTATTTTTTCCTCCATTTCTTTCTTCTTATTTTTAATTGATATTCACTTTTATCTTTAAAAACAAAATACTCACAACCAAGCAAAACATTATCTACCATATTTTCTGCTTCTTTCTTGTTTTCTGCCTTTACTTGTACATCTTGCTTTGAATGAGAAGTTATAATAGTTACAATATAATCTTTTCTTTTTTTCAACATAATTTTCTCCTATTCCATAAGTTTTTAAATAACTTATTACATCAAAATCAAAAGTATCTACTATTGCTCTATCTATTAAACTAATTTCTTCATCACTTAATCTTCCTAAATAAGATATAATTCTTGATTTATCAATAACTCTAATCTGCTCTAATAAAACCAAAGAATTATATTTTAGAAATTCATTCTTATTTAAAAATATATGAGTTGGTAATTGTTCCTTTTTTATAATTTTTGTTAATGGAGCAATAATCGTTGTTGGACTATATTTATTTCCTATATCATTTTGGATAACCACCACAGGTCTATCTCCTTTTTGTTCACTACCTATTGCAGGATTAAGATTAACAAAATAAATATCGCCTTTTCTTACTTCTCTAATCATCTAGTTTTTCTACTTTATATATAATGTGTGGTGGATTATCGATTAAATCTAATATATTTAATTCTTCATTTTCAATATAATCTGTTATGATTCTATTAACATCTTCTTGTGCTTTTCTCATACTTGTTTGTGAATGATCCATAGTTGTTTCAAATACCAATTTAACTTTAACTTTATAATTTTTTCTTTTCATTAAATTTCCTCCTTAAATATGTAAAAAGCCAAAATATCTGTTGATACTCTGGCTTAATATATTTTTTATTTATTTTTTAGTTTTGTTTTAACTGATATTTTTCTCAATACCCTCAGTCCAGGATTTCATCAAACGATTGAATTGCTAAAACAATCTCACGGAAATTTCATCCTTGTGTGGTTCTCACACAACTGCACCCATTGCTTGAGTCTGTGGCTATGCAGGAGTATCTTTAATTCTACTATTGGTCATCGCAAATTAGGTGCTACCTAATTTTATAGCCAAGTATTACCCGACAAGCGTACTTGCTAATGTGCTATTAATAGTAGGAATGTATTTGATGAATGTGTATCAAATTTTCAAAGAACACATCCTGCTATCCATATAAAAAGGAAACAGGAGAAAGAATAATTAATTACCCTTTCACTTGTTTCCTCACTCAAATGCACTTTTACGAAGTCTAAAATTTTATTTTTTTAATATTTTTTTCAAATTTTCCAATGCAGTATGTAAAGAATATTGAATTGCCCTTAAAGAAGTGCATTCTTTATCAGCAAGTTGTTGTTGTGTTAAATCATTAAAATATATATCTTTAATTCTTCTTTTTTGAATTTCTGGTAATTGCTCAATAGCATTTCTTACTTCTTCAAAAGTTGATTTTCTTATTATTTCATCTTCTAAACTTAATGGCTTGTCCATTGCTTTAATATTTAGATTGTTTTCAAATATTTCAGAATGCTCTATATGTCTTGAATATTCATTTTCAAATTTTTTTGCAATTTTACTAGCCTTAATGTATGCTGGAACTACCTTTTTTTCTATCTCTACCCTTTGATATTTTCTCTGAACATCTGTAAAGCAACTATAATATTTTTTTGTATCAGTATCATATTGCACTTCAAAATATTCATTATCTTCTTTCCATTTTTTGATTACAATAATCATCTTATTTCCTCCTATCAATTTGTTTTTGTTTACAAACTGATAGAAGGTGGACTTCTACAATGTATAGTTATAAATTGTTTAGATAACAAAAAAACGCCGAATGCAAAACTCATTAACTGAGCCTCACATTCGGCGAACATAAAAACAATAAAATTATTACCACTATCATCATTTAAAGTGTCAAATATCCCTTGGTCAACTTCAAATTTAGAATAAATAATTGTTAGTGAATATAACACTTCTTTTTCTCGCATAAGGGCAACAACTCCTATTATAAAAAATCAATGCCCTAATTTTTTATACAAGAAATCAATTTTCTTGCAATTGTTTCCCTCTTATAAAAAAATTAACCAGTAATACCTCTTATCTTTTGTATAAGAAATATATATACTGCTTAATTAATTTCTTAATATTTATTCTTTTATTTTGTTATTTACTACTAAAAACCTCTTTTCTATATATCACACAGCCTGGCATTGCTATTAGCCGCTATTATATAACATTTCTTTTGCGAATTTTGTCGAAATGTGTTAAATGGTAGAAAAAAGGCATAAAATGTAAAAAATTAGCGAAAAAAATGATAATTTTTACACTTTATACTAAAAAAACTGCATTTCATATAATATTTAACAATAAACTTTAATCATGTATTATAATAAATACTTTTGACATTAGACAATTCCAATTTTTTCAATTTTGGTGGCTTTTTACAAAAATTAATTTTAATTTCATTAGTCTATTTCCCCTAAAAAAATAATATAACCCCAAGTTAATGGAATAATATTATTGGTGGTAAATATGGTAATATATAATTTAAGAAATAGCAGAGAAAATATGGATTTAAAACAAAAAGATATCGCAGAAATATTTGGAGTTAATTTTTCTACCGTATCAGGTTGGGAAACTGGAAAAGATACAATACCATTAGAGAGATTAGTGGAATATGCTAATCATTTTAATTTTAGTTTAGATTATCTATTTGGTGTTACAAAAAATAATGATACTTCTTACTTATCTTTAAAACTTGATTTAGATATAATTGCTCAAAATTTAAGACAAATCAGAAAATTGAATAATATGACACAAGAAGAAGTTGCAAAGAAAATTAATACATCACAAGCAAGTTATGCTCATTATGAGAATTCTGTATATTTAATTCCAACTGCATTTTTATATAATCTTACTGAAATATATAAACCATTTTCTATTGATAAACTGCTAGGAAGAAAAAAGCAATAAGTTTTTATGACTTACTGCTTATTTTTTTAAATTCTAGTCCTTTTATAACCTTTGGTAATGTTTCAATTACTTTTTCTTGTGTTAACAATTTAGTCATATATTCATCAAAGCCATAATAATCAACAAACTTTTCTCTTTGATTATCAGACACCGTCAATACTATAATAGGAATATTAAAATTTTCTTTTTCTTTTAGTTCCTGTAACATTTGTGGTCCATCTATATGACCACGATCATAAATGCTGTTAGTGATTATTAAATCATATTTTTCTCCATTGTTTATTCTATCTATAATTTCTTTTCCACTTTTAGCAATGGATACTTTTGTCCCTAAACTTTCTAAAACACTTACACTATTAGATACAGATGATTTGTTATAATCTCCTATAAGAATATGTACTTCCTTATTGGTAGAATATTTTTGTTTAATATTTACAATAGATACCATATCTTTTCTTACTTCTTCTTCCCATTTTTCAAATTCGTATTCTGGCATTTCTTCAACATCTCCTAAATCTTCTTTAACCTCATCAATTCTTTTTTTTATTCTATTTAATTCCTTATTTCTGATTTCATCTTCCTCAATAAATTGTTTATGTTCTTTTATCATAAATATAATTGCTATCACTACTATTACTAAAATAACAAATATATATATAACATTTTCCATTTCTATGCTTCCTCTCTAAAATATGCTATTTTCCCAAGTTGCTATTAAAAAAATACAGTACACCCTTTATCAATATGTACTGCCTAATAAAAGTTTATTTGTTTATTTACATATTTATTATAGCATTTATATCAAATTAAGTCAACGGATATCCGTGTATATTTTCTTGCTTTTTCTTATAAAATATTAAAGAGAAAGTGAGGTAAAAAATATGCTATTTAAAGAAGCAACAAGCAAAAGAATTATAGAACTTTGTGAAGAAAGAAATATAACCACTAATAAATTAGCAGAAACATCTACTATACCTCCATCTACTTTAAGAGATATAATAAACTGCAATGTTGAAAATCCAAGTTCTATGGTTATATTTCAAATATGCAAAACTCTTAAAATTCAAATGAAAGAATTTTATGATTCAGAATTATTTGATATTTCAAATATAGATGAGTAAAGACTATTCAATCACGAATAGTCTTTTTATTATATTACTTAAAAAAATTTATAGAAAAAATTGTTTATTAAAATACTCCATTATAAATTGTACATTTTCCAGTTTTTGTGTTAAAACTTGCATGTAATGTACCGCCCTCAGCATTTACCCAAGAGTAACCAATTGATGAGTCTGATTTCTTATCTAAAGTTCCTTCACAGCCAATAGTTTTTACAAATTCTTCATATTTAATTCCATCATCTGAATTAATTTTACTTTTAAATTCCTTTACATCAGTAAAATCTGCTTTTTTATTTTTTATCATTTCATCAGGATATTCAATTTCATAATTAACAGTTTTTGATGATTCATATATAGTAGCTTTAAGAGAAGTATCATCTGTTATCTCCCATTCATATTCCTTCCATCCCTTAGCTGATTCAGATGTAATATCCTTTCCCTCAAATCCCATTGTAGAATTAATTTCTTCATATGACTGTTTTGTTTCTACTTTTTTAATAGATTCAAACACATCATAATTTCCTTTTATTTCTTCTTTAGTTGAATTTGATGAAGATTCATCATTATTATTTTGTTTACTTTCATTGTTTCCACAGCCTGTTAATACAATTAAAGATATAACTAAAATTACAAATATGCCCATAATTGAAATTTTCTTTTTCATTATCTCACCTCCTGTCCCTTAAATCTTATTTTATTATATTTATTTATAATTGACAATACTATAATATTAATTTTTACTTTCCATCATTATTTATTATAATAAATTACTCATGATTGTTTCAAATTTCACCATATCTTTTTTATTAAAATAAAATCGAAATCCTTTCATCTTTTCTGTTTCATTATTAAATATTATTTCTTTATTTAAATTTACAAGAATGTATGTAGATTTAAAAATAAATGCTCCACTTTCAACTTTAGTATAATCAACTATATCCTCAGCAATATCAACTGTCCATACACCAACATTATTGTCTGCAATAATTCTTTTATTAGTTAAAGTAATTTTTGAATTTGAACTTCCAAGTAATCTACCTGTTTCAGTTCCAAAACAAGTAGGTTTTGCAGTAAAAATTACTTTTTCACCATCTTGTAATTTTATATTAAATTTGTTTTCTACTTCTGGTAAAGTATTAAGATACGTTATATTCATATTTCCTCCTTATTATTTATTTTTTTTCAAAAAAACATAATTCTCCATTTATTGGATTCTCATTTTTAGAATATCTATAAATAATTTCTCCATATCTAATATTTTGCAAAATCTTCTCATTTCCAGAAGGAATTGCATAATAGCCTAAAAGCCACGTACTTCCATCATAATAATATCCCTGTATCTGTGTATATGTTTTTGTTTTATATATACCTTTAAAAAGTAATTCGCTTTTATAATTTACCTTTTTTAGAGCAGAATATTTATAAAATAATCTAATTGTAAAAAATGAAATTATCATCCAACTAGTTATTCCACTTATTAAAGTTATTACACCTAGAAAAACATTATTTCTTAATTTCACAATCAAAAAAATTAACAATATTGCTATAAGCATAAACCATAAAAAAGATAACAAAATTCCTGAAAAAATAAATCTTCCTTTTTTTAATATTTTATTATATTTATTTAAAAGATTATTTTTTTCTGCTTTAGTTAGTTTTATAGGTGTTTTTTCTGCTTTTAAAGCATTTCTATGTCTTATCTTTTTAGCTTTTCCATAATCAATATTTTTTACATTTTCTGGTATATTATTTCCAACCAATGTCCAATTATCACCATCTATTGGAATTAAATATCTTGTTCCATCTTCTTTATAAAAAACTATAATTCTATCTCTTTCAAATATTCCTTTTGGAACATAACTTACCATTAAATACGGAATATTGTTTTCATCTACTAATTCGTCTTCGCAAAATAGAAGTTCTGTATATGTTGGAAATTCACTTCTTTGTATTATAGTTGCACCTACATATTTAAAATTTTTACCTAAATTTAATTTATATTTTTCTATTGTATGTTTTAATATTTCATTATTATCTATCATTCAAGTTAAACACTCCATATTTAATCTTTTATTTATCTTTTTAACAGTATTAATCCCAAATTATTTTTGTTCTACCTATATTTTTTTCTGGTGCAAAGTAGAATTTTACAAAATCACCTTCTTTTAAATTATGCTCTTCTTGTTCTGATTTTGTTATTGATACATCTGCAATTGTAATTTTATTATATTCATTATTTTGTATTACCTTATTAAACCATAATAATTTTATATTCATTTTATTCCCTTTATCATTTATTTTAGCTACCATTGCTTTTTGTACCCATGCATTTTTTTCAACAAAATTTACTTCTGTTGACATTAATATATTTTTTTGTTCCTCTGTTAATTTTGAAACCATTTCATCACATTCTTTTTTACTTTTTAGTCCTAATATAATAACTATTACAACAAAAACCATTACAATACCAAAAACTATAAAATTCATTTTTAATTCCTCCTAAATAATATTTAATGATTTATTCATCGTATTAAATTATATCATTTATCCTAAAAAAAGTCTATAATCCCAACTGAATTTATATAAATATGTATCAAGGTTATTTCTTTATTTTAGAAATAACCTCTTTAATCTTAATATACAAAATTCCAATACCTATAAATAATTTTAATAATGCTAATATCATCTAATTTGCTTTAAAATAATTAAATTGTGATGTTTTACCCCATTCATAAGAACTCCATAAATCAGTCCCATCACTTGCAGGATCTACAATAATTACATTATTACCACTTATTCCAGTTATAGCAACCCAATGTTGATTACCTTTTGTTGCTCCTTTAACTTCTATTGCTAGATAATAACCTTGATTAAAGTATTGAGTTATTAATGCTAATTTTTCTGTTCTTGATTTTCCTCTTAAATTAACATTACCTACATAACTAAAATTAGGTACTGCTTTTGTTACTCCTGCATATTGCAAATTACCACTTCCATCAAAAGCATTATTCTTATTCAATGCCTCCAAAAAAGTTCCTGGATTAAATGGACTAATAGTTGTATTACAACCTGACTTTTCTATTAAAATTGATATGGATGTCACTAAACAACCGATTTGACCTAGTGTACTATTTGTATTACCAATTTTAATATTTGACCAACTTTGCCCTGCTTGTCGCCAATTAACATATTCTCCAGAATCTGTACCACCATAAATTACACCACTCCATAAAGACGCATATTTATCACTATTTAATTCATTAAATTGATTTAACTGGGCTGAATTAAAGTGATATTCATTTTTCATTTGCTCTGCACTTTTTGAATTTATTGTAATATGGAGAACTCTTTTTTCAACTTCTTTTGGTAATTCATTAGTATTTATTCCCTGCTCAGTTACTTTTTCGGTTTTAACCTCTGATGATAAATTATTCATATCCCAAAATACTTGTTTAACAATGGCTTTTTTATTATTATCTATTGTTATAACTTCTTGTTGATTATTTCCGTTAGTTGTTTTAATTGTATATACAAGTAGTATATCTTTCCAACTTGCCATACTCCCCTCTAATACATAATCATCGTGTGGATTTTGGTCTTGAATTGATTGAAGTTTATCTGCAAATTCTTGATTGCATTCTGCAACTACATCTTTCATTGTAATTGAGTTATTTCCAGTTTTTTCACTTGAAAAGAATATGCCAAATATAGAAGTACATAATAAACCAATTAAACATATTATAATAATTATAATTACTACTACCCAACCTCCTGCAATTAAAGCAGTTATCAATGCTTTTGTTCCTGCTATTATTCCTTTAATAGCAGATATAGTTGCTTTTATTGCTAACTTGATTCCTCTTGCAGTTTCTTGTGCTATCTTTTTAGCTCGTTGACTTGCCTTAATTGTTTCTTTTGCTATTTTTTGTGTTTTTTGTACTACTTCCTTACTTGTTTTAATAGCAGTTTTCCCAGACTTAATGGTGTTTTTTCCTGTTTTTATAGTTCCTTTACCATTTTTTACAACTTGTTTTTCAAGTCTTTTAGCCATTTGTTTATCTTTTAAGATAGCAACTAACAAAGCAGTAATATTTTTTACTCCACTTCCTGTAATCTTTGCAGCAACTTCTACTCCTTGCAGACTCATTCGTACAACTGATTCTGCCGCTTCACCTGATGAGTTCATTATTATTCACTTCCTTTCTTTCTTTTGATTTGTCATCATCAAGTTCTGATAGTTTTTTTTCTATCACTTTACTTCTGTCTAAAATATCTTCACATAAAACCACCTCCTTTCGTATTGGCTCTAGTTCTTTATTTATTTCATCAATTTGTTTAGATAAAATTTCTTTTTCTTCTTTGTTTTTTGATTTCTTATGTCGGTACCATAACTTACTTCTTTTATCAGTTAAGTCATTTAATTTATTTTCTTTTTCTGTCTTAAACGAAAAAAACTGCTCGTTAGTTTTTAAATTATTACTAACAAGCAGTTTTGCTTCTTCTGATATTTTATCCATTTTTCTTATATCTGCACGAATCTGTGGAGACAACTTTTGTCTTGGATATTTATTCGGAAATACTTTTAATAGATAACAATAGTGTAAATATAAACCATATATTCCTACATATTTTGGCTTTTTATAATTTGATTTATCTATTACATATTTAGCATTACCAAACACTTCTATAAAAGGTATTCTAGGTGCGTGGGTTGTTTCTATTCTTTCATTAATCCTATCAATAGAATACTCACTACCAAAATATCTTTCTATTCTTATATTCTTTTTATATGGATATCTTCTAATACTAATTTTATTAGCACGATAGATTACTTCATAATCCATTGCTTTCATAAGTTTTTCAAAATCTTTTATATCATAGGCTTGTTCTATTGCTCTATCTAAATCTTGTTTTGCAATAGTATAGTAATTATTTTTTTCTACATATTCTTTTTGATAATTAGCAAAATTTATTTTACTATTTCTACAAGCCTTTTCTTTTAAAACTGATAGTCCATATTCCTTACATAATGAATCTGATAATCTTCTTAATTCTGCATAAGTTTCTCTTTTATCATAATATCTTTTGCCATCAACAAATGATACTGAATTAATTACAAAATGATTATGGATATGATTTGTATTTAAATGAGTGGATACAACAACTTCAAATCTATCTCCCCACATTTCTTCTGCTAACTTAACACCTATTTGATGTGCAAGTTCTGGTGTGACTTCTCCCTCTGCAAAAGATTGAAATGCGTGAAATCCTAAAATTCCATCTGTTTTATTGAAATGTTTTTTTGTTATAGTCATTTCTTCTAATGCAGTATCTTTTTCACAATTAATTCCAGATACATAAAATTGTTTTTCTGTTTTATAATCTGCCTCAACATATTCTATAACATTATGAAGATTACAATATGGCTCTTTTGTATATTCGCCATTAATTGTCTTTTCTACATTAGTTGTATAATTAATAACATTATCTAATCTTTCTGTTATCTTCCATATTCCTGTTGTTGCCATTACTCACTCCTTTCTTCCAATAAAAAAGAGCAAACCATTTCTAGTCTGCTCTAAAACTAATCAATTAGATTATTCAATATTTGTGCTATATCTTCCAAAGGTTTTATACAATAAATATATCCTAAATCTTTTTTCCAAATTATTTTATTATCTTTATATTGAACATATTGCCAAGCATCTCCATCACAGCCACCTGTTTCAATTTCTATACTCTTTGATTTTTCTAATTTTGCAATGATATCTTCATATTCTTTTTTATCTATTTTAACAGAGTATTCTTCATTAAATTCTTCATCATTATATATAACCTTAATTTCAACATCACAATTATCATATATTGTCCATATAGTATGATTCCAATCTTCTGGACCCATAAGACCCCATTTTTGATTTGTGATTTCTAAAATTTTATTTTTCATTATATGACTCCCTTACAACTTGTAATTTGTCTTTTTAATCTTGACTTTTAAATGGATGTTTTAATTTATTTTTAATCTCAGTACCTATAATTCTCATAACAATTTCATATAATTTATTTGCTTCATTTTCACCTAAATTTATTTGTTTTTCAAATTTTTCTATTATTTTTTCCTTATTCTTTTTCCCTATAATAAATGTATCTTCTACAATATTATTTATTGTATTGCATCTTTCTTCATTATAGCTTGTTTGTTTTGATAATTCTTTTATAAATTCACTTTTATTCATTACTTTCTACCTCACCATATATTTTTCCTTTTGAATCTAATTGTATTTGATGTCCATAATCAAATATATAATAAATACATATTATAATTAAAACATAAAAAATTTTTGTAATTTCATAATCAATATTCATATCTATCTTTGTAATCCATTGAAACAATGTCCCTGATACATCTGGGAATATTAAATATGATATAAATAATATTGCTACTCTTTTTATGTTTTTTAAATTTTCTAAAGTAAATGGTGTATCTCCTTTACTTATACTATCAAACAATTTTGCAAGATATAACATTGCAAACGAAATTATCATAACAGAAATAGTTAGACATATCATAATAATATCTGTATACAATATAATTTCTAATTTAGAATGCTCTTCAAAAACATTTACTATTGTGTTAGTTGTCATTTGGTCTAAATTAAATTCCATTACATTTTTATCTGCTACTATAATACTTCCATTGTCCACATTTGTATTATTTATTACTGACGGAATAAATAGCATACTCATAATCATTACTGCACTAATAATTATGGTTATAACTTGTAACATTTTTGAAAAAATTGAAATAGTTTTACTTACTATTTTTAATTTGTTCTGTTTTTCCTTATTAAATTTTACGACACTCATTTTTACTTCTTTATCTAATGAATCAAAATCTAAAATATTATCATTAACTAGATCATTTAATTTGCAGTGAAATATTTTACAAAGTTCAAATATTCTGTTCATTTCTGGATATGCAGTTCCATTCTCCCATTTTGAAACACTTTGTCTTGACACTCCAATTTTCTCTGCCAATTTTTCTTGGCTAATTTTTTGTTTTTTTCTTAAATTATATAAATTTTCGCCAAACTTCATTAGATGTTCCTCCTTTCAAGTTCAATCTTAGATTAAATGAGTGATTTTTTCTATCAACTTTTAGTTGCACTTTTATAATTTTGCAATACTTTTTAAATTGCAACCAAAACTTTACATCTCGACAAATTACTAATTATTGTTTGCATTATATCACAAAGGACAGATAATTTTCAACTAATTACCTGCCCTATCTATTGTAATTTGTTAGTTTTCAAATAATGGATAGAAAGTATATCTATTCTCATTATTATACTTTATTTTTTTACCACTAAACATAGCTTTTTCTTTTTCTATCTTATTTACATTTAATTTTGAATTAACATCTTGATAAGGATATATTATAAATTGATACGGTGTTTCAAAATCTGTTTTAAATGTTTCCTCATAAATAATTTTGTTATCTTTTACAAAAATCATTCCAGATTCTAAATCAAGTTCTTTCTCATAGATTATACCTGCTATTTCTTTTATATCACTTGCTGATGTTGGATTTTTATATATAATCATATAATCCCATTCAAAGTCTACAAAATCATTTATGTTCATTTCAAACATATCTTGTTGTAAATTATTATAATATGAGCTTATTCTTTTACTCAATTTATTACTTTTACTCAAATTATAAATTACAAAAAACAATATAGTAACAAGCAAAATAGCAATTATAAAAATAACAATACATTTCTTTTTACTCATTTGTCTGCCTCCACAAATATAAATTATTATAAATCTATCAAATTATAAAATTGTAATTTGTAATTATAATTACTTTAAAACAATATTATATGCTAAATTAGACACCCAGTGTGGAATAATAGCTCCATATAATGAATTTGTTTTTAAATAAATAAAACTAAAGATTATATGTGTGATAAATAAATCAATAATCCACCCAAAATTGTTTATTGTTAAATCACTTAATATCATCCCATAAGCTATCATTCTATAAGGAAAATGCATTACTATAAACAAAATTCCAGTTAAACATATAGCAATATACTTATTTTTAAAAAATCCAAATATTCTTGTTCCAATATATCCTCTAAAAACAAATTCTTCACAAACTGATACTAATAAATAATAAATTATTAGTTTTGGTAGTTGCACTAGGGGAACAATCTTACTTCCATTTATTAAATAAGAAATACAATTATTATAAGAATAAAATAATGCAAGTATTATTCCTATAATAATACTTATTTTCCATTTACCTTTAAAAATACCTATAGTATCTATTTTTTGCTTATTAAATTTAATAAATAAAATTGTAATAACTATCATTAATAAATTACATATATCCCCAAATATCATTATATTTTTATTTACAAATTCAAAATTATTTCGTAATATTCCAAATATAGAATATTCAATTATTATAATTGCAAATAGTGCTAACGCTAATATTCCATCTTTTTTTGTATATTGTTTTAAATTATTTTCATATTCTTTATCTGCTTGTAATATTTTAAACATATATTATCCCTTTACTTTACAAATTACTATTTTTCTATAACCCTTATCTGATTAAATAAATCTGACAATGATAAGATTACATTCCTATTTTCTATCATAAATGATAAAAAATCATTTTTCTTTTTTTCATTATCTAACTTACTCATAACTAGTGAAATTGTATCTGCTTTAAAATTTTGTTTATCTAGTTCTTTCAATATAGAATTATCTAAATTAGTTAGCATAATCTTACCATCTCCTACTGGGAAATATTATACCATTTTATTTCTTAATATTCTATACTATGAGAAAAATTAAATTAAAATATTATTCATTCTTCTTTGGTAATAAAAATTCTTTTTTTATTTCCAAAACTAATTGATTAAGAATATCAAATTGTTTTCTGCAAGTCAGTTCATCAACTATACCTGTTGCATTAGCAAGTCTAGCAATTTGATTTATATTATTTCCAACGGCTCTTACTTGCTTGATTGCTTCATAAAATTCTTGTGGAGGTTTCTCTCTTGGCTCAAATCCAGATATAAGAGTTCTAATAAAATCAGATATACTTAGTCCAACTGAATCTGCTTTCTTTTTTAATTCAAAATATTCGTCATAAGTTGTACGAAATATAACTTGTTTTTCTCTTGCTCTCATTTCGTTCCTCCCATTCTATTTTTCTATTTGCTTATTCATTTCTTTAATCTTAAAATATTGCATTAGGTTACCTATTGATAGTCCTCCTATAACTAAACCTAATACAAAAAATAATAACTCTGTCATTCTAACTCTACCTACCTTTCTTTTTAATATGGGGATTGGGGTCTAGCCCCACATTGGAATTTGTGGCTATACAAATTCAGTGCTGGCTAGACATCAATCTTCTACTCATCAAGAGTACATTCTTCACAATATGGACAATAGTGAACGCAAGTTTCACAACATATTTCTTCTAAATCTTCTTCACATTCTGAATCATATTCTTCTTCAATATCATCTATTTCTTCATTAGATAATTGTCCTGTTTTTTCATAATTATCTAGAACTTTTCTATTAAAATCTTCTGGATTTTTTACTATTCCAACTAATAAATCTTTTCTTGATTTATCAAATTCTATAAGTTCATTTTCTAAAACAAAATCCAACACAAGTCGTGCTGCTTCATACTCACATCTTGCGTGAACTTTAAATATATTTTCTTCATCTGTTTTTAACATTACATAGAATAATTGGTCATCATCTACATTCCAAATGCCAACATCATCTAGTAAATTCATCATATCAATTTCTAATTCTTTGCATAGTTTTGCAAGTACTACAAATGAAAAATGTGGTCGCATACCATTTTCAATTTGTGATATTTCTGTATGACTTACACCAACTTTTTCTCCTAAATTTCTTGTAGAAATTCCTTTTTCCTCTCTACATTTTTTTATAATTTCTGCTAATTTTAAATAATCATATTTCATAATTTTCATCTCTCTCTTTCATAATTTTTTTTATAATTTATTCCAACTTTTGAACATAAAAAGTCATTGAAATCCTTTCCAACTTGTGGTGGATCATCAATGACTTCATATTGTTTAGGTAGCACTGTTTTAAGTGCTATAGTTGCTAATCTACCTGCACTATCATTATCTAAATGAAGGTATATTTTCTTTATATTTTGATGTTGATTTAGATAATAATTTAATGCTAATGGTATCTTACTTTCATCAATTTTTTTAGCAGGTTGATATACTCCTGCAAGTGATAATAAATTTTCTTTATACCACTCTTTATTATCTAATTTTAATAATGTTGCATAAGATAATAAATCAATAGCACTTTCAAATAAATGGACTGAATTATTATCCTCTATAGAATCTAATTTAAAAGAAAATGCTTTATGACTTCCATAAGCGTCTTGCATATATCTGCTAGAATTTGTTGCTCTAACTCCTGCATATCTCGGATTATTATTTTTATCATATCCTACAAATACAACATTATTATTTGGATATTGTTGATATATTAATCTATTATCTATACATTCTTTAACAATATCTTTATCTATTCCTCTACCACTCAAATAACTAATAATTTTATCATTATTAGGTGCTTTTTTTGGCAAAATTAATCTAGTATTTTGTATTTTTCCTTTTTGCTGATAGATAATTGGTGGTCTATCATTAGTATAACCAAGTATAGTTTCTACTGCCTGAATAAAAGAATAGTCTCTAACTTTTATCAAATATTCTAATGCAGTTTTACCACCTATACCTCTTGAAAACCAATACCACATTCCATTACTTATTTTTAAACTATCGTGTGTTCTAGTCATATAAGTATCTCTACTAAAATGAACTAATTCATCTGGCTCATAATTTTCTAAATAAGTATATAAATCCATTTGTTTGGCTTTTGCTATTTCTTCTTTGGAATAATAAGCCATAATTTATAACCTACCTCCCCATATCTTTATTTTTAATTTTTTCTCCTTTTGGATCTAAATAATTAATATATAAATCACAATAGGTTTTAATTGCACTAATTAAATCTTCATAATTTTTGCAATTATATCTCGTACCACTTCCGTTTTCATTTCCAATAAAAACATTCTGTGAATTTTTATCAAAATCAATAGTTATATTAAAATTTTCTGCTATTTCTCTACTTGGATATGGATAGAAATTTTGTGATTCTAAATCATTCCAGTCTAGCACAATATCTTGATTATGATACATTTTGTCAACTTTATCTTCTGCTTCTTGATAATTTTTAGCCTCTACTTCAACTACTCGACTTAACTTTTCAACTACTTCAACATTATATTTTTTCATAATGATTCTCCTTTCATAAATTCATAAAAGCGATTCTAGTTTTATCTAAAATCGCTTTATTTTTTTATCTTTCATAATTTCTATTATTATTTTTATCCTCTGGACTATCTAATCCATCATCAATTATTTCCTTATCTTTTTCGTTAAGATTTAATTGTATATTTAACTCATCTAATCGTTTGGATTTTTGTTTTAGTTCTTCCTCTTGTGGAAATGGTCTTTCTATTTCTTGTTTAGCATTTTCAAATTGTTTTCTAGTATCTTCTAAATTATTTTTAGTTGATTCTAACTTATTTGAAATGTTGTTTAAAACATTGTCTATACGAGTAATATTACCGAATGGATCACTTCCTAATTCAACATCATAAGAAAGATTATTTTTCATACCTAAATGAAAAGTTCTATCAAAAGTATCAAAACTTAATATCATTTTAAATCCTTTATACTCTCCAATTTCAATAGGGTCTTTATTTGTCATAGATTTACATATATCTATAATTTTTTGCCCAGCGTCTTTCTTTTCAATAATATTTTCTCCTCTAATATTCATACCTTGAAAGTCATCTATATTCTTTGTATTTAATTTTAAATGAGAAATATCATCTTCGATATTTTGTATTCTGATTTCTAATCTTTTAATCTCATTAGGATAAAATTTTACAACTTTGTCTTCCATTGCATATATATTACTTAAATGAGTTTGTTTTAATAATTTTAATTTTGCTACTTGCGTATCAAGTTCTGTTTTCTCAATTATTAAAGGATTTCCTGCAGCAAGTGCTTTAATTTCTGCATAAGATAAAGCAGTTTCATCAATATCTTCTGCATATCTAACTGGTGTTTTAGATGTCATTATTTGTGAAATAAATCTTTGTTTATTTTCTACGAGCTGATATAAATATGCGTCAAAAGTTCCCTCTGTTACATACCTATAAATATCTACTTCTGGATTGAGATTTCCTTGTCTTATTATTCTTCCTGACCTTTGTGTTAAATCACTAGGTCTCCAAGGACAATCCAAATCGTGAAGTGCAATTAGTCTATCTTGGCAGTTAGTTCCTGCTCCCATTTTTTGAGTACTTCCCATAAGAACTCTTACTTGTCCTTTACGAACTTTATTAAACAACTCTTGTTTCCTTACATCAGTATTTGCTTCGTGTATAAAAGCAATTTCTTCTTCTGGTATTCCTCTATCTATAAGTTTACTTTTTAAATCATCATACACATTAAATTTTCCATCATTATGTGGTGTTGATAAGTCACAAAATACTAATTGAGCAGATTTTTTATCAGTAGTTTTATTCCAAATATTATAAATATTGTTAGCACAAGTTGCGACCTTGCTCTTTTCAAAATCCTCTAATAATTCATTAGAAAGTCTCTGGTCTAATGCTAGTTTTCTACCATCATTTGTAATCTTCAACATATTATCTTCTGTTGAATCTACCAATTTATTTCTTACTCGTTCTGCTCTATCAGATAATTCTTTTACTAATTCTTTTTGTATTTCACTAGGCTCTATTACAACATTATAATAGTTTGCTTTTGGTACTGGTAAGTGTAGCATATCTGCTGTTTGAATATCTGCAACTTCCTTAAACATTGCCATAAGTTCTGGTAAATTATAAAATTTTGCAAATCTTGTTTTAGCTCTATAACCAGTACCTTCTGGACTTAATTCTATTGCAGTAACCGTCTCTCCAAAAGTAGAAGCCCAAGCGTCGAATTGTTGTAAATTTCTTTTAGCCAGTTCATCATATTGCAAGTATCTTTGCATAGTATATAACTCAACCATAGAATTTGATATTGGTGTTCCAGTCGCAAATATTACACCTTTACCACCAGTTATTTCATCTAAATATCTACATTTCATATAAAGGTCTGAACTCTTTTGTGCTTCTGTTTGTGCAATACCTCCAACATTTCTCATTTTAGTGTATAAATAAAGATTTTTATAATAATGTGCTTCGTCAACGAATATTCTATCAACACCTAGTTCTTCAAAAGTAATAACATCATCTTTTCTTGATGAATCATTTAATTTTGATAATTTTGTTTCAAGTGTTTTCTTTGTTTTCATCATTTGCTTAATTGAAAATCTCTCACCATTATTGTTTTTTAAATCTTCAATACCAAGTGTTATATCATTTATTTCTCGTCTTATCATTTCCATTTGTCGCTCTACTGACATTGGAATTTTTTCAAATTGTGAATGTGAAATTATAACTGCGTCATAATCTCCTGTTGCAATTCTTGAACAGAATTTTTTTCGGTTAGCTGTTTGAAAATCTTTTTTAGTAGTTACTAAAATATTTGCACTTGAATAAAGTTGTAAGAACTCTTGACCAAATTGTTCTACAATATGATTAGGTACTACAAATAAACTTTTATTACATAGACCTAACCTTTTTGATTCCATAGCAGCCGCTACCATTTCAAAAGTTTTACCTGCTCCAACTTCGTGTGCAAGTAAAGTATTGCCACCATAAAGTATTCTAGCAATAGCATTTATTTGATGAGTTCTTAATGTTATTTCTGGATTCATACCATCAAATGAAATATGTAAACCATCATACTCACGAGGTCTTATTGAATTAAACTTTTCATTGTAGCTTTTTACAAGTCTTTCTCTTCTTTCTGGATTTTTCCATATCCATTCATTAAAAGCATTTTTGATTTGCTCTTGTTTAGCCTGTGCAATTGCAGTTTCTTTTTTATTAAGTTCTGCTATTTTCTTGCCATTTTCATCTTCTTTATAATCAAATATTCTTGTATCTTTTAAATTTAAAGTATCTTCAATAATCTTATAAGCATTTGCTCTACTTGTACCATAAGTGTTATATGATTTAACATTATATCTATCATAATTTTTACCCTCAATATTCCACTCTGATGTGCTAGGCATATAGTGAACTTTTACATTTCTTGAAACATTCCAAGATGGTTGTAATAATTCATCAATAAAATCTTTTACATCACTTTCTGGTATCCAAGTTGATCCAAGTCTTACGCTGATTTCACTTGCACTTAAATCCTGTGGTTGAACTTCTTTTAAATATTTTACATTAATATTAAATCTATCATCAGTTTTTGCAAATTCTTCTGCTATTCTTAATTTTTCTCTTACATTTCCAGATAAATACTCATCTGCAGTTACCCAATGATTTGGATTTCCTTGCTCTGGAACTCTAAATATTTCTCCTTCTAAATCTGATAACATCTTGTCCATATCCATATTGCAAAGTTCTCTCATATATTCAATATCAACTATTGCTTTTTCCGATATAGAAACAATTAACGCGTCATTTGCATTATCAACTTCTGTTATCTTTCCTTTTGGTCTAATAGTTCTTTTAGTGAACATATCTGCCTTTCTTGCCAGATTACCATTTTCATCTAAGATTTCTAATGAACAAAGCAAATAATAACTTGAATCATTAGAAAAAGCAGAGTTATTACCCCTGCTATTAATAAGTCCATAATTTTTATAAAATTGGTCATATAAACGATTTAATTTCTCTTGTTGAATTTTTATATCTTCTTCTGGGAAATCTTCTGTTTGGTACTCTATAAGAGTTCTGACACAATCTCTTATTTCGATTAAACCTTTAACTCTATTTTCTGTTGTCTTTGCTAAATCTTGTGGATACATTCTACTATTTTCTCTAAAATATATTTGTCCATCTACCAAAGTATAAGAAAAATTTCTTACATTATAATCTGCTGGTATAGATAAGTCTTCTTCTTCAATATCATCTATTTCATACTCTTTAACCTCTGCGTGAATGTTAGGAATAACCTCGTCTAGTCTTTTACTTAAATCTTGACTTTCTTCTGCAATACAAGCAGATTCCATACCAAACCTACCAGAAATCATTTGCATATTTCCTAGTATCATATCTGGATTATCTACAAAATACTTATTCATTTTGATACCATCTTCATTTGTATCAAGATATACCCAGTCTGGCTCAATATCAGTTATAGAATCTCTTTTTTGTAAGAAAATTATATCTGATGTTACCTCAGTTCCTGCGGCGTCTTTAAAAGTATTATTTGGAAGTCTAATTGCTCCTAGCAAGTCTGCCCTTTGTGCTATATATCTTCTAACACTCGGATTTTCTTTATCCATTGTGCCTTTACTTGTAATAAATGCAACTACTCCTCCTGGTCTAACTTTATCAAGAGTTTTAGCAAAGAAATAATCGTGAATTAAGAAATTATTTTTATCATACTTTCTATCATTAACTTTAAAATCTCCAAAAGGAACATTACCTACTGCAACATCAAAGAAACTATTTGGTAAATTAGTATTTTCATATCCTTGAACTGCTATGGAAGATTTTTGATACAATTGTCTAGCAATTCTACCACTTATACTATCAAGTTCAATACCATATATTTTACACTCATTTAAAGAATCTGGTCGCATTCCTATAAAATTACCTGTTCCACAACTAGGCTCTAAAATATTACCAGTTTTTAATCCCATATTTTCTAATGCTTTATACATAGAATTTATAACTACTGGTGGTGTGTAAAATGCTGTTAAAGTAGATTCTTGTGCTTGATTATATTCTGTTTCATCTAATAGATTTTTTAGAATATGATATTCATTACTCCAAGAAGAATTATACTCATCAAATGCTTGTGATAATCCACCCCAACCGACATATTTCGACAATATTTTTTGTTCTTCTAGTGTCGCAAATCTATTTTCCTCTTCACATTTTTTTAATACTCTAATTGCCTCAATATTGTTATTGAATCTATTTTTAGGAGTATCTACACCAAGATTATTATCAGTAATTTTAAATTGATTTCTGTCCTCTAATTTTATTTCTGGGTGTATATCAAAAGTATTAACTCTACTTTTTTTCTTTTTAGTAAATTCTGGTACTATTTCTTCTACAACTTCTGGTTTTTCAATTATTTCTATTTTTGTTTCAGTTGGTAATTCTTCAACTTTTTCATCATTTTTTTCTACTACCTCAGTATCTTTTTCTTTTTTTATTAAATGGTCATTAGATGGATTTTCTTTTACTTTCTTATCAAATTCTTCTTTTGACATTTCTCTATTGAATAAAGGATATCTAAAATCATAAAGTTGGACATTAAAATCCCCAATATTCAATATTTCATATTCATCTGCACCAATATATACTTTATCTCCTAAATGATATTCATATTCTACTGGTACTTCTTCAATGACATTATCAACTTGATTTGATAATTCATTCCCTTTTTCAATCAGTTCTCTTTCTTGTTCTTTTTCTTCTAACCATTTAGGATATTCTTCTAACTCTTTTGAATTAAGATATCTATCATTTTTTATTAGTTCTTTAATTCTCTTTTCTATATAATTCCATTTGAATAATTGTTTTGTAGCACTTGCTCCAAAATAACCTCTGTAAAAAGTTATACCTTTTGAATTATGATCTTCTCCTATTCCAGAGCCTGTAATAGTATGAGTTGACCCGCCTAAACCATATAAATCTTTTAAAAACTCTATATTAGTTTGACTAGAATAACTTTTGCTAAATTCTTCATAAATTCTATATTTTGTATTTCTATGCTCTTGTTGTAAATAGGTATCTATAAATTCTTGTGTAAACTCTAAATCCATACCTGGTTGAACTTCATTATCATCGATTAATGATAATTGTTCTGATACTTGTTTTAAAGGCTCTATCCTATCATTTAATTGATTTAATAATATCATTGAATCAATATGCTTTGTTAAATCTGCCCACTCTACAAAACTTTCAGTATTTCTTGTTAGAAAGTTCCCTTTCCAAAATAAAACACCATTATTAAATGCTTTGTAGCCAAACGTTTCATCATCAATCATTACACCAGTATAATCATTATTAAATACACTTTTTAAGTATTTAATTCTTTCATCTAAATCTTTTTCATTATTAAAATAATCTCTAATTTTTGATTTAGGTTCCTTTAAATGTGGCGTTTTATAAATGATTTGATTTATTTTTTCATCAACTACAACATAAGGACGGAAAGTTCCGTCCTTTTCATAGATATCTAAGCGTAGATTAGTTCGTTCATTACTATTTCCTCTGCTGACATCTTCAAGTTGTTCATTAATGATACCCATTTCATTTGATTTGTTTGTTTCAATTCCTCTGTTATATTCTCCTGTTGTTTCATTTGAGTCATTATTTCTTCCACTCTCATCTCTGCTTGTTCTTGAATATTCATCAAATGCTCTGTCAATTGGTCTTTCATCATTAATGTTGTGTATAGAGGTTTCTTCATTTCTTTCAAGTACTTTAACCTCATCATTGCGTACTTGCCATTCGCTTGAATTTTCGGACTCTTTTCTTCCAAGATTAAATCTGGAATCTCGTAGTCCCCTTGTTTGGTATAAGTTATCATTATAATCACTCCTTTCAGCATTATTTCTGCTTTCACTCATATCATATTCTAAATTATTTTCAACTTCAAATGTGCGAATTTTATTTATCTCATTTATTCTTAAATTTTTGACAGTAGAATAAATTTCTCTTAATCCCATTTCAGTTATTTCACTTGTTGCAAGTCCTAATCTTGTTATAGTGTCATAACTATTAAAATTAAGAATATGAATGAAATCGCTTTCATTAAAATAATCACTTGGATTTAATCCACATCTTTTCATCATTGCATAAGCAATACTATTAGATATAGAAGTTTGTAATATATCTTTTACAACATCTTCGTTCATATTTTCTAATGAACTACCATCTCTATAAAATAATAAATCTGACAAGTAATCTGATACATTATCTTCTGCTAATATCTTTGATACAGATATAATTGCTTCTGCTAAGGTTTCTTTCTTTTCCAACTCGCCATATTTATTTTCAAGCGATTCAATAATATCATTTTCATAAGGTTTTGGAACTGACCATAATCTAAAACTCTTACCATATTTACTATTTGTGTCTGCAACATCAAATACATATTTTAAACTTGTATAACCATTACTTTCATTTATTAAAGCAATTCCTTTTGAGCCACGATTTACCCATCTACCTACATTTTTATTCCAAGTATCTATATCTGCACAAGCAATAGCATTTGGTCTTTGAGCATAAATCAATATTTGGTCATTAAAGGAATATTTATAGTTCATTGCAGCACATTCCAAAAAAGACATCCATTCGTTTGGATCTTTACTAATATCTGTTAAAGTTTCTCCATATAATTCTGTTATAAGTCTTAATTTACTAGCCATCTATTACACCTCCTAACAAAATTTAAGACTTATTATTCTTCTGAATATTTTTTCTTAATTTCTTCTCTTACTTTTAAAAGGACTTCATAATAATTAGTTGTTATTTCTATTTCTTTTGTTTCAGCAAGTAACATATTTATTAAATCTTCTGCTTCATTAGGATAAAATCTAATATCTATTTCTATTTCTTCATCTTCATTAGTATGAGGAACGCTATATCTTAATAATTTATCTTTTATTTTACTTGCTTTTTCTTTTATATTTTCATACATTGAATTTTCTACAAAACCATTTACAAGTTCCACTAATTCATTATAACTTTCTATATCCACTATAATTTTTATAGGTGGAATTCTTTTTTGATATGCCATTTCTTTTACCTACCTTTCCATTACATCTTTTTGTTTTACTCTTTGATTTAAAACAACATTATTTCTATATTTTTCTAATGCTTCCTTTACAGAAACATCACTTAAAATATCATCTACTTTTCTTTCAGCTTCTTTTCTATTTTTGGCTTCAACTTCAAAAGTAAATGTTCCATTTATATCTACATTAATTTCAAATTTTTTCATTATTTATCTGTTCCTTTCTCTTGATAGCCACTTAAATATTCAATAATTTTTCTATCTTTAATTGCTTGTTTAAAACCAATTATGATAAATATTTCAGAAGAAGTAAGATTAGATAATTTTTCTAAATCTTCCATCTTCATTGCAATGATTTTTTTATCAGTATTAAATCCTGCATTAAATAATTTATCTAATGTTTTAGCAATAGATAATACATTGTTTTTAGTTTCCAATTTAATACCTCCTAAACTATTTCTACTAGTTCACAAATAACAACTATTTGTTTATTTGTATTGTGTCTACAAGTTATTAAAGTAAGAGTTGTTTTATTTGCATTTCTAACTATATTTGCACTACCAGTTTTTTCAATGTCATAGATATTTACAACTTTGTATTTGTACTCGCTACCACCATAAAAAATGCTAACTTCATCATCTCCTTGTAATTTATCTAACTTTCTAAAATAAGATACCCTACTATTACCAGAATGTGCTGCTAAAATAAAATTACCTCCATCAACATCTGGATAAGATGATTCTTTTATTATTTGAATATTTCTACTAACATTGTTATTTTTACTATCTTTACTATATAAACCTTTTTCTACACCTATTTTTGGTATTTTAATTACTGCAATATAATCTTCTACATTTACTACAACATCTTTTTTAACTTCTTGCTCTGCTATATCTGTAATATCTGGTGTTTGTGTGTTATCAATTATTTTTTCTTGCTCTTCATAAAATTCTTGTACCTTATCATCATCTTTATGGTCAAAATAATAATTGTAATATAACTTACCACCGACAAGTGATATACCCATAATAATTAGTAAAGAGCCAACAATAAGTTGACTCTTTTTACTAGTATTATTTTTTACTTTATTTTCTTTTCTTTTTAACATAAACAATAACTCCTATTCCACTAACTAAAAGTAATGATCCTATAATTTCAATTAGATGATAATCATTTTCTCCTGTGTTTGGAACTTCAATAATTATTTTTTCGTCTGTCATTGTTGCTTTTACAATTTCGCCATCTTCAAGAATTTCAAAATACATTTTTTCTTCATTAAGTGTATAACCCTCTGGTGCCTCCTTTTCAAGGATATAATATTTTCCATATCTTAAATCTTCTATTGTTATTTCTCCATTTTCATCAGTTCTTCCAGAGAATACTAACTCATCATTTTCAGCATTATAGATTTCAATTAGAGTATTTGGCAATGCTTCACTTGTTGATACATCTAATTTAGTAAATTTAAGAGTTCCTGTAATAGGCTTATCTTTCATTTCTGCCTTTACTATTTCTCCATTATCTTTTATTTCAAAAATAATTTTTTCATCACTAATTAAATAACCTGTTGCTGATTCTTTCTCTAAAATATAGTATTTTCCAACTTTTAGATTATCAATAACTACTTTTCCATTCTCATCTGTTGTTCCAGTGAAAATCAATTCGTTTTTATCAGTATAGATTTCAATAATAGTATTTGGTATAACTTCACCATTAACTAAATCAGTTTTAGTAAATTCTAATTTACCTTTTTTCAAGTAATTTTCTAAATCAAGTGAACTATATACTACTGCTGTTGTATTATCCTTTTCAGTTAGTTCAATATGATATTTATTTGTATCAAGAACATAGTCACTTAAAGTTTTTGTTTCAACAACATAATATTTACCTAATGGTAACTTTTCACTTATAGCATATCCATTTTCATCAGTAGTCATTTTTCCTACATAATCGCCTTTATTGTAATATAAATGATTACCATCAGCAGATTTAATATCTTCTTCTGCATAAATGCTGAATTCTACACCTTTTAAGTTAGTCTTTTCATAAATATAAGAGCCATCAATTATTGAAAAGATTTCTCCATTCTTATTAATTTCAATTTGACCTTTAATTGGAGTGTTTTTAAAATACATACTTACAAACGCTCCATAAGTTGTATATCCATAATGAGTATCATTTCCAATAGTAAATTTCATACCATTTTTATCAAGTAAATATCCGTGTGGATTTGATACTTCAACTAATTTATAATTACCTGCTGGTAGTTTTAAATAGGTTACGAATTTCCCTGTTTCATCAGTTTTAAATTCGCTATAAACTTTTCCGCCTACAAATTGTGACACATATTGATTAGTATCTGTGTTTAAAATTTTAAAAGTAGTATCTGCTATTGCTATTGTTTTACCAGTTTCAGAATCTACTTTAAAAACTTGTACATAGGCAGATAAAGCATTATTTAAAATATTATAATATTGTTCTGATTCTGATTCATTATTTACTGTTATATAAAAATCATATATTTTTTCATAACCAGTTGTTGTATTAACTTGATGAACTTTCCATACACCATAAGGTAAATTTATAGTTGCATATCCATTCTTATCTGTCTTTATTTCATCATATTTATTTCCGTTTGGATAAAAAATTTCAAAAACAATATCTTTTTCTGCATTCAATAATGTTGTATTACCATCTACATAATCATATTGTTTAAGAATACTTATATAATTCTTTATAACTTTTTCTACTACATTTATTTTTTCATTTTCTTTGCCTTTCATATCAAAGTTGTAACGAGTTCCATCTAATAAATATCCCTCACTTGGTGTAATTTCTTGGATATAGTAATTTTGATAAGTTAATACTTTATCACTTATAGCATATCCATTTTCATCTGTTGTAAGAGTTGCTACAAGATTTCCTGTTGCTTGTTCATAAACACCATATTTAGCACCTTTTAAAGTTGCTTGTCCTTGTGCTTTTCCTGTTTCAACATCTGTTTTATTTATTGCAACTGCTCCATAATAAGAATTCACTCTAATACCTGCTATAACTGGGTCAGTTGTCCCTGGTACTATCATATTTTGAACGCCATCACCAACAAATAATTTATATGATGAAGAATATGGCATTTTCTTTGTCATTGTTAAATTAATAGTTCCATTAGTTGTAGGCTTAATTGTTAGTGTATTACCATTAACATTATAATCTGCTCCACTAACACTTACATTGTAATCTCCTAATACTCCATTAGTGTCAGTTAAAGTTAAGGTTTCTCCAACTTGTAGTTTATATACACTTCCATTGAATGATGGTCTTATATAATGATTTGCAATTAATCTTTCAATTTCTGCTTTTTCTGCTGATACATCTAATTGAGTTCCTGCTCCCCATCTTCCAGTTGAATAACTAACAGTTGTTCCATTACCTAAAATTTCTGACCATATCATTCCCTGTGCTGCTGCTTTATATTGAAGTGTTTGATGTTCTGGATAAGTATACCCATAATAAGCAATTAAGGTAACTCTTTCTTTTATTGAATTTGGAAGTCCTGTTGCGTCCCATCCTACTTCATACATTGGATTTCCCTCTGGAATACCTGGATCAATGCAATAAGCAACTTGTCCATCTACATAGTAATTTTTTAGAAACCACGAATGCCTATTACTTCCATCTCCATTTTGTCTTGTATAATAATAACCTGTTTTATCAAAATTTATTGTTGCCGCTTGAACTGCTTGTGCTTTTACACTAAACCCTATCATAAGTCCAAGTACTAACAACAAACATTTACTTGCTTTGTTCATTTTCTTCCTCCTCTCTTGAACATCTGCCCGAAATGACACAGGCAGAATAACAAAAAAGCACTATCAAAAATAATAGTGCAACTAATATAATTTTTAATATCATCTTTTTTCCTCCATTTCTCATAAAAAAATGACTCATAATTTGAGCCACTTTTTAATATTTTGATTTCAAATATGAATCTTGTCCTTCCCCAGATACACAAAAGAAATGCAAATAATACCAATAGTTTCCATTCTCGTCTATTGCAGATGGATATACTCTAAAATAATTTATATCTGGCTGAATTTGATTATCTGGGTGTAATTCATTGTAATCTAAAACTGCATTTAACTCATTTTGTTGTATTTGAGTTCCCCTAGCAAATGCTTCTGATTCACTTTTAAACTCTTTTTGTCCGTGAGTTATTGAATCATAGAAGGTTGTTGAAACAACATTCTTTTGTTCAGAACTATCACTAGGTGTAGTTTTGTTTGAACTACTTTGATTCTGTGTATTAACATTTGTATTATTTTGTGTATTTGAACTATTGTAATTATTATTTTGTGTTTGTTCTTGTTTAGTTTTATCACTTTTTACAGAAGTATTAGATTTTGGTGTATGAGATTCAGATTGACTTTTACTCTTTTCTTCACCTACTGACTTGTTTTCACTTTTTTCTTTTACTTCTTCAACATTTTCTATGCTCTCTTTTTCTTCAACTTTTTCTTCGGTTACTTCATCTGTTGATTCATCTTGATCTACACCAATAATCTCTATTTGATTTGCCTTATCTTCATAAGTCATTCTAGGCTCATCAATTATTTGTGTTGTAATAACTCCTACAACTGCAATCAATAAACCTAATGAACTAACAATAATTTTTTTCATAAACATCATCTCCTTTGTTTACTAACAATTTAGCAGATAATAAATTTATTTGCATTTGTACGATTTGCTTAACTAAATTATCTAATATTTTCTTTCAGTTAGTAAATATACCAGTTAGTAATAATACTAGGGAGGTTTGTAAGGAGGGATTTTGTGGAAAGTGTATAGCCACTATCTTGCTCCCATTTCTTTCTGTCTCAAATGCTTTGCATAATACTCAATGGACTTAACTACAAAATCTTCTATTTTGTCGTTTTCGATATTTTTGGGTAAGACACTTCTGATTCGGTCTTCATTGAATTTCATCTTCGGTATTTGATTTGGTTTTTCTTCTGCTAACATATTTTCGACTATTTCTTGCGTTAATTTTCCAATTTGGCTTAACTTTTTCATTTGGATAGCCTGTGCGTGTGATGGTGTTGCAACAAATTGGTCTATACTATCAAGTACCCAAAATTGTTCTTCTTCGGTTAGATAAGATAACTCAACTGCTGGACTTAATGCTATTCTTTGCATTTCTGGATTTTTAATAAAATCATTATCAGCCAGTTCCAATAATTCTGGAATTAACTTTGTTAGGCGAATATATCTATGAATTTGATTTCTACTTTCTCCTGTTTCTTCTGCTAATTCTTCATAAGCATTTAACTTTTTCCCAACTTGGGAAGAAGTTAAGTCTGTTCTTAACCCTTGATGTTTCATTGCTTCAAGTTTCATTTTATATGCAAATGCTCTTTCACTTGGTAAAATAAATTCTCTCTGCATATTACTATCTACCATAATTATTGTTGCTTCATCATCTGTCAAATTCCTAACAATACAAGGTATAGTTTCTTTGTTAGCAAGTTCACTTGCAAATTTTCTCCTATGTCCAGAAATCATTTCATATCTACCATTTTTCTTTGGTCTTACTAATACTGGAAGCAGGACTCCATTATCTTCAATACTTTCTTTCATTTGTTGCATATCGTCATTATCAATTACTTTAAATGGGTGATTTGGAAAATCATCAATATCATTTAATTTAATATCAATAACTTTTTCTAGTTTGGCTTCATCTCTTTGCTCTTGGGTTGAGAATAAATCATCTAGTGAAATCTTTGGAATTTGCATTTTTGTTTCTTTCTTTTCCATTGATTAGCACCTCCTTTGCAAGTGATGAATATGCCTCTGCTACCTTGCTATTTTTATCATAAGATAAAATACTCTTTCCGTGTGCTGTTGACTCTGCAACTTTTATTGCTCTTGGAATTTGTGTATCATAAATCTTAATTAGACTTCCATAATTCTCTTTTAATTGATTATAAATATCTTTTGTAAGATTTGTTCTTGAATCTGATAAAGTTATCACAATTCCATCCAATTTAAGATTAGGATTAATTTGTTGCCTAATCTTCATAATGGTTGATAATAACTGAGTCATTCCTTTTGCTGCAAAGAATTGTGGTTGTACTGGAATTATTACTTTATCTGCACAAGCAAGTGCATTAATTGGGAGCATACCTAATGATGGTTGTGTATCAATTAGAATATAATCATAATTATCTTTAATATTTTTTATTGAATTTCTTAAAGTATATTCTCTGCTCATTGCTCCAACTAATATCGTATCAGTATTTGCCAATTGAATATCACTTGGTAATAAATCCAGATTATCATCATAATGTTTTATACATTCATTAAAATCTGTTTCTTTACCATTTAAAGTATTTAATATAACATCATTTATTGATACTTTAATTTCTTCATCTGTCCAACCCATATAAGTAGTTAAATTACTTTGTGGATCATCATCTATTAGCAATACTTTCTTTCCTTGACTTGCAAGTGCTGCTCCAAGATTAAAAGTCGTTGTTGTTTTACCAACTCCACCTTTTTGATTTGCAATAGCAATTACTTCACATTTAGACATTTCTTCATCCTCCTTTCTTTTAAATTTAGCCACCTTAAATTAATAAGATGGCTATGTATTCCCTTTTGGGCATAAAAAAAGAACTGACCATTTATAATCAGTTCATATATGTTAATATGTTATTTTTCTAGTATAATTATATATTTCATAAGGAGTTCATTAATTAAATCAATTTCTTTCTTTTGATTTAATAATTTAGTTCTTATTTCATTTAATGAATTTATAATTAATTTTTATTCAAAGTTATCTAATTTTATTTTTATAAAACACACTTCAACTAATTGATTTTTCTATTTAATTCTATTATAATTTAATCAATTAATAATGTTGATTGTGAGAGTTTATCATAAGTCGTTATTACCCTATTTTTTAGGCTTTTTCAATAAAAAATATGCCTAAAAATGTAAAAAGAAAACATACAAAAAGCCTTATAAAATAAGAAGTTTTAAGGAGTTTATCATAAGGAGTTATTTACCAGTTGAGAACGTTTTTGTTAAGACCATTATTATTACTTGAATTATTTTTCTTTTCTTGTCTTATTTTTCTTTTTTGATACATATCCATTTAAATCACTTCCTTTTATTAATTAATAATTCCATTATTTTTTAACACATCTTCAAGATATTCATTTTTCTGAATAATTAATAATTTTTTGGGATGATAATCTTTTATTATTTCATTCCAATTATATAAATTTATTTTTAATTTATCTGTAAAAACATTGTTATTTCCTCTAGCATAACATCTTTCTTCCAATACTGTTTCGCTATCTAAAGTAGGATAAGCTAAGTAATATTCGATGTTGTTTTCTTCAAAAAAATCAAGCAAATGCCAATGCATTGATGTTAATACTACATCATATTTATTTTGTGCTTCTAAAACAGCATGATGGTAATTAGTCGGCCACTCCTTATTTTTAGGCCTTTCCTTTGTTCCTTTCCTTTGTTCATAAGGTATGTTTTCAAACCCTGTATTATCCCATTGATAATAACCTGATTCCATATCAATAATATTATCATATTTATTTCCAAGTGTCGTTTTACCTATTGCACCAAATCCTGCCACTATTATTCCTTTACTCATTATACTTCACCCTATCTTTTATACATTTCATAATTCTAATTGCTTCTTTTCTATCAGAATCTTTTTCATGTTCTGTTAAATCTATATAATTAGTATTAATTTGTCTAGTCCACCTATCTACAAATTCTTTTGGAATTGTTAAACTCCCGTCTTGATTAATTATACATTTACTAAAAAGATGCTTTTGCCATCTTGACCATCTATTATGTTCATAAGCAGCAAGTTTTTCAATTATATCATTATCTTTCATAAAATCACCTATTTATTTAATACTTCTTTTCTGCTCTCATTTTTCTTTTTTGATACATATCCATTTTAATCTTCACCTTCTTCTACATTTAAATATAAATTTATTTCTTCTTCTGTTGGCAATTTATCTATTAGTTCTTTTGGTAGTTGTTCTTTTAGTTTATAAGTTGAAACACCTATAGGAACATTGGTAGATTTCAAAGACCAATCTACCGTTACTCTATTTTTCCCTCTACATAATAATAAGCCAATCGTAGGTGCATCACATTCTTTTTTTATTGTTTCATTAATTGCTGTTACATAAAATCCTAATTGTCCTATATATTCTGGTTTAAATTCGCCTGCCTTTAATTCAACAACTACATAACACCTAAGTTCCAAGTGATAAAATAGCAAATCAATATAATAATCTTGATTATCAACTGAAATTTTGTATTGATTTCCGACAAAGCTAAATCCTTTTCCTAATTCTAATAATACATTTCTTATTTTAATTATCAAAGCTTCTTCTAGTTCTTTTTCTTTATATTCTTCTTTTAATGTAATAAAGTCAAAAATATATGGATCTTTTATAGTATTATTTACTAGATCACTATCTTTTGGAGGTAACATCACATTAAAATTATTGTTACTATTTCCTACTCTTTTATGAAATTCTGTTTCAATTTGAATAGCTAATACATTTCTACTCCAGCCATTTTTAATAGTATTTTCGGCATATATTTGTCTAATATTCTTATCTTTAATTTTTTCAATTAATAATAAATTATGTCCCCAAGGTAATTTGGCAACAAGTTGTTGCCATTTTTCATCAAAAGCATATTCCTCATAGAATAATCTCATTGATCTTATATTTCTTTCGGAAAAACCTTTCATATTAGGAAAAGTTAATTTAAGTTCTGTTGACACTTGCTTCGTAAAATTATTTCCATATTGTTTGTTTTCTGAAACAATTTTTCCTAATTTAAAATACAACATAATTAAATTACTATTGACTTCTTGCATAGTTTTAATCTGCGTATTTATAATTTCTTCTTTAATATTACTAATAATATCCTTAAAATTTTTATCTAGCATAATTCACATCCTTTCTATTGTTTTTCATAACTTTCACGTCTTTCATGTTTTAAAATAAAACTTATTCATGAACAATTATAACATATTATTTATTTTTAAGATACCTAAGTACATCTTCACATTAACCCTTGACAATCCATATTACATTAAATCAATTATCTTAAAATAATATTTATATTTTATAAAGTTACTTGTTTGTAAAATAAACTCTAATATATATAAGAAAAAATTAGTTATATTTCAAACTAATTAACTGCTTATTGAAAGTTAATCTTGTCACTTTCATTAGATTGTAATATTTGGGATAAAACCCATTTATCACCTTTTCTTGTGAATTCCCAAAACTCAATAAATGGTTTTGAAAAGAAACGATTTCCATCTATACTTTTATTCGTCATCGTATCTATTATATAATCAACCATAGAACCATTTATATAAAACCAAACTAAATCTTTATCATCATTTTCATCGTCATGTATTGATACAGGTTTCAAATTTATCAATCTAATTCTCTTTAATACATTTCTTTTATTGCCAATTTCCATCCATTCTAGCTTTCCCTTATATGATTCATATAAATCTTTAGACATATATTGTTTAGCTTGTTCCATATTCATATTAGACCAAGATTCTTGCACAACATAAAATGTTTGAATTACTTGTCTTTCGATATCTTTATACTTCCAGGCAATATCTTTTTTACTTAACATTCTCATATACTTTTTGCTGTTAAATGATGATCTAAGTACTTTAACATATAGGACTATAACTCCAATAAATGATATAGAAATAAAAACTATCCAACTAAAAATATTATGAATGGCACAAAGAAATTGATTATTATAGTTACAATAATATCCACTACTACCATGACCATGAGTCCCTGATGAGAAAGAGCCACCAGTTCCTCCACTTGAGCCTCCACCTCCAGCACGAAGCTGTACTACATTGTTTTCATTATTAAAACTAGATGCATAAACATCAATAGTATTTATACAAAAAACAAAAAGAATAAATAAAGTAAGTAATACAATCGTTTTTCTCATATTTCCACCAGCTTTTATTTTATATAATTCATCCATTAAAAAGTATTATACTTTTAAAAATTTGCCCTGTAAATTACTGTTTTTTCATACGTATTTTAATTAATTGTTTTATTTTTGGAGTAACTTATAAAATGTATTATCCTTTAACAGAGTTTTATGACTACCCCTTCCAACTAGTCTTCCATGATCTATTACTATTATATCATCTGCTAGTTTCATTAGAGATGGTTTATGAGTAATCATCAAAATAGTATGGTCACGTTTTAAGTCCTTTAAAATTTCCATAACATGTTTGGAAGTGTTTATATCAAGAGATGATGTAACTTCATCAAAGAGTAAAACTTCTGACTTAGAAAGTAAGGTTCTAGCGAGAGCTATTAACTGTTTTTGACCATTCGAAATATTTTCTGCATCCGCTACCAACTTTGTATTATAACCATCCTTTAAACTCATAATGTAATCATGAATTCCAACTCGCTTACAGGCTTCTATTTGATGGGAATGGTTTGAATCGACTAAATTAAAATTTTCTCTAATGCTCATATCAAATATAAATGGTTTCTGAGTAACTATTGAAACATTGCTAGAATAAACTTCTCTAGTGTAGTCATAAATACTTTCATCATCTAATAATATTGTTCCCTTATCAGCCTTATATAATCTTAACAACAATCTAAAAATGGTCGACTTACCACTACCACTCTTTCCAACTATTGCTGTAAACGACTGTGGTTTTATTTCAAAACTAACATTTTTTAAAATTACTTGTTTTTCATACGTAAATGACACATTTTTAAAGTTTATCTTTCCTTTAATATAATCATTATCATTATCTCCAAAACTAAGCATATTGCTGGTTTTGTAATTTAAAATTTTATATATTCTATCTAACATTATTGAAAAAGATGAAACGTTATCCAATTTGCTATACAATTTCTTAAACTCATTTTCAATATTTTCATAATATCCAACTACTAAAACTAATGTCGCAACATCATACCTTCCATTAAGAATTAAATAAATTAAAATTAAATAGATAGCAATTTTACCAAAGCCTAAAATAGTAGGAACTAAAACATAAAAATTATCATTGTATTTTCTTTTTTTAAAATAGTCTTTTTTCCATAATTTCTTGTAATTTTCTAAATATGTATTTAAATTGTCACTCATATTAAAAGCTTTAATTTCTTTATTACCATCTAGAACTTGTCCCATTAGAGATGAAATATTATCTTGGTGTTTTCTTTGACGGCTTAAATAATAATTTTTCTTTTTCATATTTTTATCAAGTGCATACATTGAAATAATATATAGAATTAAGGCTAGTATACCAATATAGACATTAACACTGATTAGAATTATTAAAGCTATAGCTATATTTACTACTCCAGTAATTGCATCAAAGGCCTGATCTGGCACTTGCATTACTTTTCCAACATCATTAAACGCTGTATTTACAATATAAGAGGTAGACATATTTTTAGTAAAATTTTCATCATAAGACGTAACTTTACTTAGTATTAATTCTTGCAGTTTATTATGTGTAAATATGGAATTATTTTTGTAAGCAATATAATTATAATGATAACATAAAACGTATATGAAGCTAACGATTAAAAAGATAGTAGCGTATAAAAAAGTAGTCTGATAATCTTTTATGGTTGCAAACTCTACTACTTTAGCGGCCGCAACGGGAATCAAAAGTAAAGATATGCTTCTAAGAAGAGCTGAAAAAAACAAGTGAAATACTAAACGATTGTCATGAGCTTTTAGACTAAAAAACTTTTGTAATATTAAATAATATCTTTTAATCATTATCAAACACTCCTATCCTACTTGGTGATTTTCTAGATTGTAACATTCTATAAAGTTCACTTTGTTCTAGTAACTGTTTATGTGTCCCAACAGCTGATATATTTCCATTATCACAAACTACAATCCTATCTGCCATCTTCATTAAATCAGGCTTTTTAGTCACCATTATAATGGTATGATCTTTTTTTAACTCATTTATTAGTTTAGGAACTAACTTTGCAGTGTCAGGGTCAAGTGATGTCGTTATATCATCTAATAAAATGACTTCCGATTTGGATAAAATAGTTCTAGCAATTGAAATCATTTGTTTTTGACCACCAGAAATATTACTACCATTTTCTCTTAGTATAGTATTATAGCCATCAGGTAACGTTTCTATAAAATCATTTATTCCTGCTTTTTTACAGGCTTCTATTTGATTTTTAATATCTTTATCAACAAAATCTAAATTTTTTCTAATACTCATATTAAAGATGAATGGTTTTTGATTTACAATAGAAATAAGACTTGAATATGTATCATTTGAAAAATCAAATATATTAGTATTATCTAAGAGAATTTTACCGCTTGTTGGTTCAAATAAACGCAAAATTAAATTTAAAAGCATGGTTTTTCCACTTCCGGCCTCTCCAACAATTGCTAAAACTTCGTTATGATCAACTTTTAAATTTATATTGTGTAGAACCTCTTTGTTTTTTATTTTCAAAGATACGTCTTTAAACTCTAGCATTCCATAAATATCTTTAGTATCTAAGTTGCCAACTTTAACATTATGTGAATTATATTCGAGTATATCATTAACTCTATTAACAGCAGTGTTAACTTCTCTAATTGTTGATGTAGAACTAATAAATGAATCAATATAATTGATTAAATATTCATGATATGAGGTCATCAAAACCAAAACACTGACATCAGCTTTACCTTTTGCCATTAGATAGATAAGACAAAGATAAAGAAAATATCTAAACACATAATTGATTAATTTAACATCATTATCTCTAACTGTGCAATAATGTCTTTTGGTACTATAGTATTTGCAAAAAATGTTTTGAATATTTTTAAGTTTTTGAAGTAATTTAGGTAACATATTAAAGGTTTTTATTTCTTGAAGTCCTGAGGTGATTTGAGTTAATAAAGTGCTATATTTGTCATCTTGAACTTGTACCTTATAATGATAATAATTAAGTTTTCTATCTGCTTTGTTTCTAATTATAATGTAAGTAATTGAAAAGGCAATCAAAATTAAAGATAGGTATATATTGTAACATGCTACTATTACTAAAACAGCTATTATTTGAATAAAACCCATTAGGAGTTCTGAAATCTCATCATTCATATCTCCAATATCAATTATATCTGAATTAATAGAATTCATTATTCTACCCTTACTTATATATCTTGTAAAATTATTATCTACACCGATTAGTTTATTCAAGATTTTTTTAGTCATTTTATCATAACAATAATTTACATTAAAACCATATATTTTATAATTTACATATAAGGCTAAATTATATAGTATATATACAATTAAAAATATTATTAGAAAACTATATGTCATTTTAGTATCATTTAATGTTAAATATTTTATGATTAATGAAGCAATCAAGGGTAATAAAAGTGAAAAACCTTTATAGAAAAAAGCTGATAAAACATTAATTACTATATATTTGGGCTTTAATTCTGCAAGTTTTAAATACTCTTTGATAAATTTATAATACTCCCTAAACATGATACCACCTATTATTGATTCTAACAAAAAAACAGTTTAGAGTCTAGAAAAAGTCTAAATTTTGCAGAAAGATGTTCTTATTTTTTCTGGTATTTAGTTAATACTTTATTTTTATCGGTTTTATAAATAATGTCATGCCTATTTTTATTAGTTATTTTATGAGAATTTGGTAATTGTTCTTGTGCTTCATATTCATTATTTATTACGTAAACTTGATCATCGACAATATTAATCTCTTTTGGATTACCATTAACAATTTTAGCTAGTAAAGATTTTTTTATCATCTTTAAACAATCATATAAATCAATAATATCAGTCGATTTATCATATAGAATTGGTACTAAACTAATTAGACAATTATAGGTAGCATTTGCTTCTTTTTGATATAAATAATTAAATAAATTTTTTTCGGTGAAAGTAAAATTGGGGTTGTTTAATATAAAATCTGGACTAATTTTTCCATACTTTTTTAAAATCTCTTTTATTTCTTTTTCTACTAAGTAATTATCTTTTAATTTAAAGGTTCTATCATATATTATATCTTGCATTAATGGGGAAAGTATTTTGATTATATTTTCATTGTTTATTTTATATAGAAATAAGATTTCTGTTGCGGCCTTAGCAAAGTTATTAAAGGTTGTGATTGGTGGCACTTTGTTTTGCAGTAATAGTTTTAAATCGCGTATAGGATCATAATAGTAAGAATCAGGATTTGAATAAAGAGGCCTTATAAAGTATTTCTCATAATGATTAAGAAATTTATTGTTGCTTAGGTCAATATACTTTCCATAATAACTAGTAGACTGATTTTTTCTATTATAAATGTTTCCTATAATTTCTTGATGTTCATCTACTGAAATTAAGGCAATTTCTTTTCTGAATGGATCTAAGTTATAACGACCGTTTTGAGGAATGGTGTATTCGCCAGCAACAAAATTAAAATCTCCTGAAGTAGAAATCCATCCGGATGACTTTAAGTTTTTACCACTTACATGACCAATTATTCTATCCAGACTTAATCCTAAGTTTCCTTTTTCAATCTCCGAAGTTATTTGATTATTTGCATTACGTCTAGTTAAATTGCAATATATATTGCCATCACTTTTAATACTTTCTAAATCATACTCATTTAGTGCTCTATATAAATACATACTAAGCTCTCCTTTTTTATTCTATATTATAAAACAAAAAGTAGTTTTATTAAACTATTAGATTTGGTATTTGTTAATCTAATATTTAAAAACCTCATTTCTCTCTTATCTAAGAAATGAGGTTCATAATAAAAATTTAAACGCTTTTACTACTCTTTTTAGGTGTGCCTTGTAATATTTACTTTGTACTTTAATTGATAATTATTTTATCTATTTATAATTGTTTTTTTAGAATAGCCAGTAAGGTCAAAGTAACAGATAAAACCCTAATTATAATTTCTTTCATACTCATCACTTTCCTGCTTTAGGGTATTAATGAATTTTACATGAGAAAACTTATCATAAAACATTTTTTTATTCTTTATTAGGCATATTATATTTATTAAATAATAAAAACAAATTAACAATATTATACAAAACAATAAAATTATTTTTAAATTTAAATCTATTGGATAATGTATCAAATAATGAAATACAAAATACACTAAACAAAAAGGAATACAAATGTAGTATGTTGTTTGAGAAATTGCCTTAATAAACAAGTTTAAAAATTTTTTATTGGCAAACTCAAATCTGACATTAACAAAATTACTCCCAATTGTTTTTCCATTCCAAAAATATGGAATAATTACAAAATAGACTAGAAAAGAAATATATTTTGAAAATTTGTTTCCCGATGATATAACAAATATAAATAATGACATTATAATAAATAGTGCTATATCTATGCAAAATAATGTTATTCTCCTTAGCCCTGAAACTGTTTTAGCATTTTCATATGTTTTTTTATCAATTTCATCTCTGGTAGGTAGAAATTTATTAAAGTGTGCCATCCAATAATAACCTATAATACCTCCTAAGGTATTCAAAAGTAAGTCATCCACATCAAATAGGCGATATGGTCTTGGATAAATAAAATATAGTCCTGTAAGTTGAGTTAATTCAAAAAATAATGATAGAAAAAAACTATACTTTATGGTCCTTCTTAAATTGGCTTTAAAATAATATCTTAAATACATTCCAAAAGGAATTGTCATCAGGATATTATAAAAAGCTGTATAGAAACTCGAATGACATAGAGCTTTTATGTAAGTTCTTGGATTGGTTATGATAAGTGGAGTTTCTTTAATAAAATCTATAACAAACGAAAATGGAATGAGTTGTGTTTTAGGACTTGTTAACTTTATGACATCATCTCTAGATGGAAGAGGCAAAATAACTAAGAAGTATATTGTAATTAAATATAAAATAAATGAATAAATAATTAATACTCTAATTTTACTTATTGACCCATATTTATGATACTCTATAAGTATAAATGGGATAGTAACTATAAAGGCAACAAATGGAAATAGTAGAAAAGCAGTTTTTAATGTTGTTAGATAGGACATATTTATACTAAAGGATTAGTATTAATCACTAATCCTTTTCTCCTTTTTTATAAAATAAATTACTTTTCTTTGATAATATTTTTGCTACAAATGTAGGTTACTAAAAAGTATCCCCCATATATAAATACCATCAATATTGCGGTTATAATAACTGCTTTTAAATTAAAACTAATTCCCATTGTTTTTAAAATAATATTACAAAACATAATTCCAAATATTGAATGAATAATAGCAAGAAGCAGTGGAAACATGAAGAAAATACCAATTTGTCTAAATAGAGTTTTATTAATCATTTTTTCATCTACCCCTATTTTTCTTAACATATTAAACTTTTCAGCATTATCACTGGACTCAGATAATTCTTTTAAGGCTAAAATGGCGGCACATGATATTAAGAATATAATGCCCAAATACAAGCCTAAAAATGTAACTATGGCTCCTAGACCAACGCTTGCATCTCTAATATCTTTCTTAGTGTTTAAGGTTAAACCATAATCTGTATAAAAACTAGTCTTTTCAGTAATTGAATTAATCTTGGCCTCTATATCTGCTTGATTACCATTGTAATCAGCAATCATACGATTCATAATTTTTTTATCATCTGACAAGGCATTATCTGGTAAAACAATGAAACCAACTTCTGACTTTTGACTTTCCATTTCATAAAAACCATTAATGGCTTTTTGGTATTTTGGATAATAAGATTTTTGATTAAGTGTAATTTTGGTATTTCTTTTTAAGGCTTCATTCTTAATATTTAACATCTCTTGATAATTACCTACTACAACATATTCATTGCTTTTTAACGTAACTTTTTCCAAATTAAAACTAGCAGCTAAGTTATTATAATCATTATTCGTCATTAAAATAATATAATCATTGTATCTTAAATATGGATATTGTTTTTTTGCTATTTTATAATAGGAACCTAATGTTGATTTTAATGTCACGGAATCGTCAAAATATAGCGAAAAGTAAACTGTATTTTTAAAATTAGCATCTATATCAAATCCAAATTTAGCGAAAATTTCTTCAAAATTTAACCTTAAATTTTGTTTCTTTATATCTGTGAGATCAGATTCTTCTAGATTGACATTAGAACTTTTTGAAAGTTCTATATCCCGTGGTGATAAATCGGTTAAATTTTTATTTAGGGAATTCTTCATTGATAAAGCACTTGATAGAACACATATTGTTATAAAAAGCATAAGACATATTATAGTTGTTGAAAATACTGTTGTATTAATTTTACTAGAAAACTGTCTTAGTGTAAAACTATTTAGACCTTTATAATATATTTTCTTTATACTCATAAATATTCTTAGGAGTAATCCAGACAATGACCAAAATATAAAAAAGGTTGAGATTGATCCTAGTATGATAGGAACATATATAATCTTGACAATAGAACCATTATTAATACCACTAGTAACTTGATAATAAGCAAATCCTAATACTATACAAGATATAATAAATATTACTGTACAAATATAAGGATTTTTAAGTTTTATCTTTTCTGACTTTTTGTTAGAATGTATTAAATCAATTAATTTACATTTACTAATATTTATGGTATTAAATATCATCACAATAAGATACATAATACTAAAATATAATAAAGTTTTAAGGCAGGCACTTTTTGAGAATATAAAAGTGAATTTTGTTAAATTAGCTTCAAACATATTAGCTACTATAATACTCATTAATTGAGATAATATGAAACCTACTCCTAAACCAACTGCTAGCGAAAGAATACCTATTATTAATGTTTCAAAAAATAATATTAATGATATTTTTCTTTTACTCATGCCAAGAGTTAGATATATTCCAAATTCTTTATTTCTTCTTTTGATTAGAAATCTACTGGCATAAATAATTAAAAGTGCAAGTATAAAAGATACAAATACACTAACGCTAGATAGTATACTAGTTAAAAGTTTTATTATTTCATAAGTTGAAGATGATACGTTCATCATAACTGTTTGGTCATCAATAGCATTAAATACGTAAAATATTGCAACACCAAGTATAAGAGTAAAGAAATAGATGGCATAATCTTTTATACTCTTCTTAATGTTTTTTAATGATAACTTAAAGAGCATCGTTCAAGTCACCACCAAGTAATGTTACAACATCAATTATTTTATTGAAAAATTCTTTTCTAGAATCTGTTCCTTTAATTATTTCATTAAAAATTTTACCATCTTTGATAAAGATTACGCGTTTTGCGTAACTTGCAGTAAAGGCGTCATGAGTTACCATCAGAATAGTTGCTTGCATTTCTTTATTCAAATAATCAAATTTTTCCAAAAGCATTTTTGCCGATTTCGAATCCAATGCTCCGGTTGGCTCATCTGCGAGAATCATCTTAGGATTAGTAATAATTGCTCTTGCACTAGCAACTCTTTGCTTTTGTCCTCCACTCATTTGATATGGATATTTATTTAGAACACTACTAATATCTAGTTCCTTAGCTACTTTTTTTATTCTTGTATCAATTTCTTTTACAGCGATATTTTGAATAGAAAGTGCTAAAGCTATGTTTTCATAGGCAGTTAAGGTATCAAGCAAATTAAAATCCTGAAATATAAATCCTAGCTCTTCTCTCCTAAACTTATTCAAACTATTTCCTCTTAATTTAGTAATATCATTACCAGCAACATAAATATGTCCTGATGTAACTTTATCAATTGTAGAAATACAATTTAGAAGAGTTGTTTTACCGGAACCGCTCGCTCCCATTATAGCAACAAACTCGCCTTTTTCAACATCAAATGATAAATTATCAATTGCCTTGGTAAGACCGGATTTATTACCATAATATTTTTCAATTTTATCAATTTTTAAGATATTTTCCATAATCTTTCTCCTTTCTTTTTACAGTGTAATATAAAAGAATAGGATTAGTCGTTATTCTAATATTACAGAGCATTACAATTTTGTAACATATCTACATTCTGTAACTCATATTTAGTTAAAATTTAATTATCTGGTTTATAAAAATTATTTTTAGTAAATATTATTGTAATTTTAGTATATTCATTTATTTCTGATTCAACAGTTATTTTATGTCCTAATTTATCACATAGTTTTTTAGCAATATATAAGCCCATACCAGTAGATTTTGTCATTGTTCTACCATTTTCACCGGTAAATGATTTATCAAATACTCTTTTTATATCGCTTTTTGGAATTCCTATACCATTATCACAAATAGTTAAATATAGTCTATCCTTATCTTCATTTGCCTTTATTTTTATATATGACTCAGTGTTTTTTCTTTTATATTTGATACTATTATTTATTATTTGATTTAGTATAAATTCTAACCATTTGGAGTCGGTTAAAACTTTTTCATTATGAACATCAACATCTAATCTAACAGCATTTTCTAATAAATCATCTTTGTTTTTTAAGGCTACATTTTTTATAATTTCTTGAAGCTTCTTTTCTTTTATAATATAATCTTTCTCAACATTTTCACTTCTAACAAAATATAATATCTGATCTATATAATTATCTAGTTTTCTAATTTGCTCTATATATTTTTTATCAATTTCATTTTGATGATTATGACTAATTAAAGTTAAGCTTGCTATGGGTATTTTTACCTCATGTATCCACATTTCTACATACTCTTTAAAGTCTGTAATACTTAAATTATATTCTTTTACATTTTCAATCATTGATTTATTTATATCATAAAGTATTTGATAAAATAGCTCACCTTCATAAAAATTTGGCTTATTTAACATTTCTAAGATTAAATATTTTTTATCTAATGTATGAAGGGTACTAAAGAGTTTTTTATAAAAGGCATTTTTCTTAAAATAGTCAAAAATGATATTAAATATGGTGACTATAAGAAAAATAATTGTGATGGCTATTTTTAGATCAGTTCCTATTTTAAAGGCATTTAGTATAAGTATGGTGACTATATATCCAATGATGGATACAATTATTTGAGGAATTTTATCTAATAAATATTTTTTTAAACTCATAATAATTTATAACCTTGTCCTTTTCTTGTTTCTATTTTATTTTCAAGTCCAAAATCTTGTAACTTATTTCTTAATCTACTGATATTTACGGTTAAAGCATTATCATTTATAAATTCATTGTTATTCCATAAATCAGTCATTAAATCATCGCGATTTACTATTCGGCCACGATTATTTAATAAATATGTAAATATTATCATTTCATTTTTAGTTAATTCTAAGACCTTACCATTTTTTTCTAAAATTCCTTTTTTAGGATTAACAACTATATCATCATAAAACAAATCATCTCTGTTATTTTCCATTCTTTTAAATATGTTTTGTATTCTGAGTAATAAAATAGTTGGATTGTATGGTTTAGTGATATAATCATCTGCCCCATAAGACATAGATAAAACCTCATCCACCTCGCAGACTCTGCTTGTGACCATAATCACAGGGATATTAGACTCCTTTCTAATTTCTTTTAATAGCATTTCACCATTAATATTAGGTAAGTTTATATCAAGTAAAATCAAATCTAGAGTCATACTCTTAATATCTTCTTTGGCATTGGTAAACTTTTCTAACATTAATACTTCATATCCAGAATTTTCTAATAATGTTTTTAATTCATTTCTAATTGTTTCTTCATCTTCTATAATCAGTATTTTTTTCATTTTAGTTCCTTTCCACTAATGTTTATATTTTTTCAATTGACTATATTATATCACTTTTATTTCTATATTTACTATAATCAAGAAAATAAAAAAACTGATAAAGTTCTATCAGTTTTCATCTTATTTGTTAAATGGATTAATATTTACTATATCCTCTAACGATTCTAAGTTAGAAATATCCGTAATGTGTTTTGTGGCACCATTTACTTGTTTGTTATTAGCTCCTGACATGCGTGAATTAGTTAAGCGAGTTTTGTTTTGAATGAACCGATCAGTCTTTTTTAGGTTACTCATATTGGTTTTTGTTTCTGTTTCATAGTTATGTCTGGCGCTACGATTACGGTATTTTGAATATATAACAATAAAATAAATTATACCGCTTAGTAAAAATAAAAATGGCCAATTATCTTCTCCGTCGTAGGTAAAGTACATAGCAAAGAAGCCTAATAGTTCTACAATAAATGATATGAAAAATAGTTTTGGCATATGAATTGGTATGCTACCCATTGTTTCTTTAGTTCTAGCATTAACTGCTACATAATGAAGAATACTTTTTCCATTCTTTTCTTCATGATAACTATAAAGCCATACAGGAAGGTATGCAGACATCCATTGTTGACCTTTTACTTCTAAGGTCTCACTTTGCCATTTTACTCCACGGTCATAATACTTAATCGTTTCATTACAAGCAAATCGTGCTATGTCCTTTGATTTTACCTCTACCATATCTTTTAAATCTGTAACATTAGTATCCCTTTTTTCTGATGTATATCCTTTAATATAATTAGAGTCCCATTTTACACAATTTTCTGTATCAAATGGCATAATAGCATTAATTATATTATTTGTTCTATCGCTTTGTTCAGTATTTAGCTTGTCTTTTGATGACTCTATAGTTAATCCTTCAATAGTTAAATCAAAGTCTCTTTCTACTGCATATAAGGCAGCATCATAATATGTTGTGCTACTATCATTATGACTTTCTGTATAATGTCTTGTTTCATGCTCTCCTTCACCCTTTAAATTAGCATGAGTATTAGCATCTATTATCATATAAGGAAGATAGACTCCCATGATATTTTCAGTTGTAAACTCTTTTTTAAAAGTTGGATTAGCAAAGAATTTTCTTTTTCCCACAAAACTTTCTATTTCAGTCTTAGCATCATTTTTGGTAACTTTAAATGGAAGAACTGTGTCTGGCACTGCTCCATTTGGAATTTGTTGATTGACTGATAATGTATTTCTACACCAATGGCATCTTGCTTGTGTAGAGCTGGCGGTATCAACAATGACTTCTGCTCCACAACTACTACATTTAAATGTTACAACATCATTAGTGTCAGCTACTATATTAGTAGCACCAGAGCCAACTACTTGACCCTGGAGTTTACTAATATCTTGCTCTTTACCTGCTAATTTTTCTGGCTCGAATTCATATCTACAATAATGACATCTTAATTTTCCGTTATTAGCATTAAGTGAAATTTCTGTTGCTCCACACTTCGGACACTTATTTTGACCATCTTTGGCATTAACATCAGTCTTTACAATTTTTACTTCTTCCTGTGTTACTTGGTCTAAATTTGGAATATTTTCACTCTGGTTTTCCATAAATTAAAGCCCCAATAATTTCTTTTTAGCTTCGTCAAATTCTTCTTGTGTTATAACGTTGGCATCTACTAATTGTTTTAATTTTGTTAATTTTTCATATGGATCTTCTGCAGTTGATGGAGCTTGTTGTGCAGTTGGTTGTTGAATTGGTTGAGCTGGTTGGTTGAAAGCCCCAATAGTATTTGCTGTTCCATTGATACCCATTCCCATGAAGGCCATTCCGGCAGCTCCGTTATTTTCACCTGCTGCTTGGAATCCTCTGGCAACAGATTGTTGCATGAATGAATTTCCACGAGCACCTGATAAGGCGTCTGCTTTCTTAACATCACTAAGTAAGCGTTTTGTATCTTCATCATATTCAATTGCTGTAATAGCAACTTTAACAATTTCTAATCCTCTATCTGATTTCCATCTGTACCCCTCTTCTACAGCTTGAGATAATGAATTGGCAAAACCAATTTGATCTCCTTGAATTTTAGTTATACGATTTCCCTTATCTGGATCATTTGTATAATTAGAAAATGCTGCAGATAAACTTCCAACAACTTCATTAAATAATTGTGTTCCGGCTACATTATCCATATCTGCAAAATCAAATACTGGTGCATTTGGTCTTAGGTAATCAGCTGGTACAAAGTTTTTAACAAATAGAATTGGATCTACTATTTTTAATGAATATGTTCCTCTTGTAATTGCTCCAACTTGTGAATTCATATATGCATCATCCCAGTATATTTCAGATTGTGTTCCAAACATATTTCCTGGAATTTCTTTTAAATTAACATAAATTGCAATTTGTTCTGCTGCGGGTATTCCACCAAACTTAAATCTTTCCCAAGAAGTCTTTAAAGTAGATGATATAATACCATTTCCAGCTAAAAATGATTGTGAATTTTGATCATTACTTTGAAAAATAAATCCACCTGGTTCTGTAATACAACCAGTAATTGCACCATCTTGTAATGTAATTAGGGCAGTTCCCTCTGGTACTACTATTTTACTTCCATTTGTAATAATATTTTCTGATCCTTTGGTATTTTCCCCTCTACCTGCGTCAGTTCCTTTTTTTTCAGCACCAAATATTGCTGCTGTTGCTGGAACATTACCACGTGGTACATAAAAATCCTTCCATTCATCAGCAAATGTTCCTCCAAGTGCTCCTGTAAATGCTTTAATAAATCCCATATATATTCCTCACTTTCTCTTTTATGCTTTTTCTTTAAGATTTATTTTTAATTATTAGGCTCTTTTTAGGCCTCCTTTTTTACCTCCTACTATAGATTATGATAATATAGAAATTATATTATGTCAAATAAAAAGCCCTTTTTATTTCTCCTAGAAAGGGGTAAAAACTTTTTATAAATTATCTTTTATTTCTGGAAATAATTTATATAAATCATAACCTAATAAATTATCAAAATATTCTTTTAATTTATAAGTTTCTTTAATGTGATACTGTGTATTAGAATAGGCTCCACGTCTTATTATTATGTCAATTAATCTTTTGTCTACTGTAAATACTTTGACTGTACACATTAAATCACATAAATTAATTATTTTTTCTGATAAAGTGTACTCATGGTTTTCGATGAACTCTTTTCTAAATGGAATATCACTTGGGATTCCTCCGGCAGTACACATAACATCATTATTTAAATATGAATGAGTAAGGCAAATATTACAGTAGTCTTCATCATATCCTTCTTTTTGCATGTAATAGTACCCATTCATAACGTGATTTTCAAATGGACCAACCATTTTTCCAATATCGTGTATATAACCTAGTGTTTTAACCTTATCGAGATCTAGGCTTTGCTCTTTTTCATTCAAGGCTTTGGCAATTTTATAGGCGCTTTCTCCAACGCATATAGAATGGTTTATCCAACCATCGCTTAATGTTTTTCCTCTAGCACCTTCTAATATTTCTAATGCTTTATTACTTGTTAAAATCATATATACTCCTTATACAGGTTTAATTATAACACAAAAAAAGCAAATTTTTTACTTTGTTAGTAGTTTATTTGCTTTCCATCTTTTTGGCGGAAAAACTATATATTCAGCTTTTCCCACTATATCTTTTTGTGAAATAAATCCTAAAAGTCTACTATCGGCTGATTTTGGTCTATTATCTCCTAGTACAAAATAATGATTTTTAGGAACTTTACTGCTGCCCAAAACACTTGTATTATAATCATTGAGATTTATATCATATACTTTGTTAAAGTCTTCATCTATCAATTTATTATTGATATAAAGTTTATTATTTTTATAAACCACTTCATCCCCAGGAAGCCCAATGACTCTTTTTATTATTTCTTCATTTCCCATTTTTATTACGACTATGTCAAAGCGTTTAATGTCTTGATGCCTATATATAGCTTTATTTAAGAGCATAATATCTTTATCTTTAAGAGTATTATTCATAGATACGCCTTTTACTCTTACGGGAGTTATAAAAAATATCTTTACTAATATTACTATTATGATAACTATTATATATGGTAAATATTCTTTTAAAAACTTTTGCATATTATAAATAAAAATAAGGGGTTAGCCCTTATTTTTGTCCTCTTTCTTTGATGCGGTATTGACCAACCATTCCTCTTAAGAATGTAAGTTTAGCACGTCTTACTCTACCTTTTCTCATTACCTCAACATATGCAATTTTGGGTGAATTAATTGGGAATGTTCTTTCAACTCCTACTCCTGATGACATTTTACGTACTGTAAATGTTTCAGATACACTACCACCACGACGAGCTACAACAGTTCCTTCATAATCTTGAACACGTTCTCTTTTTCCTTCGATAATTCTAACACCAACTTTTACAGTGTCGCCAACACGGAATTCAGGAATATCTTTTCTTATTTGTTTTTCATTAATTTTGTCAATTACGTTCATTATTAGTTTCCTCTCTTTCTATATTAACCAGTGATCATAAATTAATTATTCAGCGGATCGCCTTTTTTTGACGCTTTTAATTATATCACACATAACTTATTTGTGCAACTGTATTAATAAATAAATTAAAAAAAGTATTACTTAATAGTAACACTTTTTAAAATATAGTTTCCTGTTGCATCATGTTCAAAAGTATAAGTAGTTGTTGGAAGACTATCAGCTATATTTTTGATATCTGTATCTGATACTGTAATGTCATTATCTGAATTTATATCACCAATGACTGGATTGCTAGCGGCCTTAGCGTCTAAGAAACTCTTAAAATAAGCATTTCTTGGTCCGTTAGTATCTCCTAATACATATCCATATACCACCTTAGCATTTATTGTAACTATATTGCTTGTTATTGTTCCATCTAAATAGTAAATTTTATTATCTGTAATAATACCAGTAGATCCGCCACCGTGTCCTGGATGATTTGCATTTTGGGTATATGTTTCTGTTGAGGCATCATAAATATATAATGGTTGATTTTCAGTTGGACAAATAATATTTTCATGTGTCACTGTTCTATCTTTTCCAAAATATTTGTGAATTAAATCTTCTACTTGTTTTTTTGTAAATGAACTTTTGTTTTCTGCATTATAAAAAGCAAACATTAAAAGATCTTGATTAGTGATGTTATTTGTATTTAATAGTGGATAGTATGATGCAAAATACTTGTTATAAGTATTAACAATTGATGAGGTAATAGTTGCTTTTTCGGCCTCAGTTAATTGTCTTGTGCTACTCTTATCATCACTCTTAGTGTTAGTTTTTTCTGTTGTGTTTTTTGTCTTTGTTTCTTTATTTGATGATGTGATACTATCAATTACTCCAGTTTTATCTAAAATGATGTAAGATATGGCTGCAAGTAATAAAATAGTAAGAATTATGATTAGTACTTTTGATGAGTTTTTTGTTTTTTTCTTTTCTTCTTCTTTTTCCATAATTTTCTCCTATCTATATTTTGATTATAAGGCGGAAAATAATCTTAAGCAATATAGAGATTTTAATATCGAAATAAAGAATGTAAATTATATGTAAACAAAAAGATAAGTCCTATTAATTAATAACTTATCTATTTTTTCCCTTTGTTTCAGTATATGTATATGTAGTTGCATCAATATAACGTTTTTGGGCCTCTTTTTGAAGATTACGTAATTGCTTAGCCATCAAAGATATTTCTTTTTTTTCAAGATATGAACGATATTTATATTTTATTTCTTGACGGAATTTTTCTATTCTATTTAATACTTCTGACATATTGCCAGCCTCATCTCCATCTTCATCTAAAAATAATTCTGTTATTTTGGCAATTAATCTTTTATATTTGGCCTTAACTTTTTTACTAACCATGGCTTTTATAAGTTCATTATCTACTACTTTTATGTCTTTTATTCTCTCACTATTAATAATAAAATATTGTTTCTTAGATGGCATTAAAAAGCCATCTAAATTGACAAAATCTACTTTATTGGTTATTTTCTTTGAAGCTTTATTGTTTGTTTTTACCTTATACATATAGCACCTACTTTTCTAGCAAATCTGGTCTTCTTATTTTAGTTCTTTTAATACTTTCTTCTAACCTGTATGCATCTATTTTTTTGTGATCACCTGAAAGTAAAACTTCGGGCACTTCCATTCCATTATATACCCTTGGTTTTGTATATTCTGGATAGTCAAGTAAATTATTGTTGAATGATTCTTTTAAATGTGACTCTTCTTCAATAACTCCAGGAATTAGACGAATTATTGAATCAGCTATTAACATACTTGGGATTTCGCCGCCAGTTAAAATGAAGTCACCAACACTAAGTTCTAAATCACATAATGATCGAATTCTTTCATCAAAGCCTTCATAGTGGCCACATATTAAAATGATATGTTTTTTGGTAGATAACTCATACGCTAATGACTGATTATATGTTTTTCCGTCTGGAGTAAGGAGTATAACAGTGCTTTCTTCTGTTTTAATAGCGTTAACACAATCAAAGATTGGTTGGCACATCAAGACCATTCCTCTACCACCACCATATGGAGTATCATCGACCTTGTTATGCTTATCAGCTGTATAGTCTCTGAAATTGTGTAAATGTATTTCAACTAAGCCATTCTCTTGGGCTCTTTTAATTATTGATTCTTCAAAAACGCCCTTAAACATTTCTGGAAATAATGTTAAAATATCTATCTTCATAAAATCATCCCATCTATAACCTTAATATATATCATTTGATTTAATTTATCAATATTAGTAATAAATTCTTTTTGGTAAGGAACTAGTATTTCTTTATTATCTATATTGATTCTTAATACTTTGTTAGTAAGGCTTGCAAAAAATACTTCTTTGATAAATCCTATATCATTATTTATTATGACTTTGTAATTTAATAAATCTTCATCGAGCACTTCATCATTTTCTAGATTAAGTTCTTCTTCTTTAATGTATACTTTTTGTTTTAGCAAAAACTGAACTTCGTTGATATCTTTATAGTCATTTAATGTTACCATATCAAAATCTTTATGTCTACGATAACTTTTTATGGTATAATCCACATTATTTATTGTAAGATGATTCCCTACTCTAAAGGCTTGAATCTTATATTCAAAATTAGAGTGGATTTTTAATTCCCCTTTGATACCATGGGTTGATGTGATCTTTCCTAAATATATTAATTTCATTTTAACGTCCTAATTCATAAAGCAGAATGCTTGTTGCTACTCCAACATTAAGACTTTCGACATCGCTATTCATTTTAATATATAAGTTCTTATCACATTTATCGCTTATTTCTTTATGAACTCCATTTCCTTCATTTCCAACAATAAGAGCAAACTTTTTCTTATCTTTCTCGTTTAATGTACGAACATCTTCCCCGTGTTCTACTAAAGTTCCATAAACTGGTACATCAATATCATCTAGGTATTTCATAACCTCAAGTAAATCTTTTTTGATAACATTTATATGAAAAAACATTCCTTGTGTTGCCCTAATAGTTTTTGGATTATATAAATCAACGGTATTTTTGCTTAGAATAACGGTATCTATATTAAAAGCAACAGCGCTTCTGATAATTGTGCCTAAATTACCTGGGTCTTGAACATCATCAACCATTAGTATATGGTCTCCCAAAGACTCGTTTTCTTCTTTTTTACTGCATAACGCCATTACGGTTTGTGGAGTTTCTACTGTACTCACCTTATTGATTATATCCATTGGTAGATAAACTATATCTTTTATATCTAAAGGAAATACGGCTTCTTTTTCTAAAATTAATTCTTTAATTAAACCGGCCCTATATGCCTCTAATACTAAGTGTGAACCTTCCACAATAAATTCTCCTGTTTGATCACGATATTTTTTTTCTTTCAATTTTATGTATTTTTTTACTCTTTCATTATCTAAACTTGTTATTAACATAATACACCTCGTTTTTTATTATAGCATGAATATCGGTTTACAGAAAGTAGGAATAAAACAATAAGTTCTAATATTTTTACCTAAAAAAAATAAGTAAGTTGTGAACTGAACCCCAAAAGTTGGACAGTTTATTAATAGTTTCTAATTAGAGGATTG